>ENA-OWRJ01000001-OWRJ01000001.1-human-gut-metagenome-genome-assembly--contig:-NODE-1-length-427454-cov-19.027576_pt1 | contig 427454 bp, 360 predicted proteins | sample MGYA00248269_ERZ651897 | MGnify/ENA primary metagenome ERZ651897 (study PRJEB26924, sample SAMEA4378252) | human gut metagenome | biome: human gut; feature: human-associated habitat; material: faeces...
TCTGTCTGTCTGTCTGTCTGTCTGTCTGTCTGTCTGTCTGTCTGTCTGTCTGTCAAGATTGTCCCCGTTTTAGCTGTTTGTGTCAAGTCTTTTTCTGCGTTTTTTGTATAAATTTGTGTTGTAATTACAGCATCCTTGTCTTTGATTAATCCATGAGCTTTTATCGGAGTATCAGGGTTTGTTCTTATGTCATTTGCGTTAATAATTTCAAATTGATCTGGGTTATACTTATCGGTATATGTAATTGGCACAGCCATATATTCAAAATAATCACATGGTATATCCGCTGTTTTGTCAACATTGATTGCATCATAGTTATCATATTTAGGATATTCTTCTTCATTACCATAGTATTTTTTGTAAAGCACCAATTCTTCATGTCTTTTGGTATAATCCAAATTTGTAAACCACCTTACTCCCTTAACACGAATAAACTTTCTTCCATTTTCATCTTCTCCACAACCTGAAGCTTTTAGAGGATAATCATCCGGAACATAAAACTTTCTATCTCCGCTATGTATGCTTGCACCAAGCCACATTTTATTATCTTTTATTAATGGAAAAATTTCTTTGTATGTTATAGCATTAACATTACCTATTATTAAAAATTTTTTCTCGTATTCTATAAGTTGTGCCACATATTCTCTAAAAAGACTAAAAGGCGGGTTAGTAATGACGACATCTGCCTGTTTCATATATTCTATACATTCATCAGAACGAAAATCGCCGTCACCTTTTAATTTTTTTACACCACTATTTTTAGATTTTAATAAACTATCAATATCGCTGTCCGAAACACCTCTGCCGTTAGCCATCGGAACTTCGGAAATATCCATTACATAACCATTACCTCTTTTTATAGGTTCTTCATTCCACCCAACCAAAGTAAGATGTTGTCCGACTATGGGAGATGTGCTATACGAAGTACAGATTAATCTCTTTAATTTTAAATAATTGAAATTTCTTAAAAAAAATTTACAGAAATTACTCTCAAACGGATCATCACAGTTACATAATACGGTTTTATTTTTGAATTTATCTTCGTAATGATTAATTTCCGCTTGGATGACTTCATAACTGGTATAAAATTCATCTTTTTTTGCATTTTTCGCTTTAGATAACCCACTATTCTTTGCCAAGTCTTTCCCTCTATCCGTTATATAAATTTCACAACACTATATGGTTACTATAACACACTTTTTTCGTTATATCAACAAATTTAGTGAATTTATTTCACTAAATTATACTATTTCGCCAATTATTGTGAAATATTTTAACATTCGTATCAAAACAATGGCATAAAAAAACGGTGAGCAATGCCCACCGTTTTTGTGTTTAGCTTTTTAAATTTGAAATTAGTCTGAAGATAATCAAGCTTTTAAAATTAAAATATTTAACCTCAGTTACGAGAAATTAAACTAAAACAATAAAAATTCAATTAATTATTCAGCTGCTTTTCTTTTTGCAAAACATTCGCTGCAATAGTAGCTTTTGCCTTCAACAGGCTTGAAAGGAATCTTTGCAATTCCGCCGCATTCAGCGCAAACGGTTTCAAAGAACTCTCTCTCTGTCTTGGCAGCATTTTTACGAGCCTGTCTGCAAGCCTTGCAACGCTGCGGTTCGTTTGTGAAACCCTTTTCAGCGTAAAATTCCTGCTCTCCTGCAGTAAAAACAAATTCGTTTCCGCATTCTTTGCAGACAAGTGTTTTATCTTCGTACATTGGTATTTACCTCTCTTTTTCTACCTCTCGGAGGTTAGTTTGTTGCCCTGTGCGGAGTTGCACCGCAATACTGTTTAAGGACATATGCTATTTTTGCAATCCGACACGAACCTTTTTTCTTGCTCTTTGGAGTGCATTATCAACCGTTTTTTCGGTTACGGAAAGCCTTTCGGCAATCTCTTTATAGCTCAAGCCGTTGCCGTAAAGCATAAGAACATCGTACTCGGATTTTGACAAAATGCCTTGAAGGCGTGACAACAGCTGATTAAGCTGTTCCCTGCACATCAAAAGCTCCTCGGGAGTTTTGGCGGAATCTTCAATTGACTCGCCCACATCGTCCATCGGAACAATGCTTGATGAGGGAATGGCTTTTTTCTGCTCACCCCGTCTGATTATCGAAATAAATCTTCTCTCAACAACAACCGACATATAGCTTTTAAAGCTTGCACCGCCGTTTTGGTCAAAGGCTTTGCAGGAACAAAGCAGTCCCACAAGACCTTCCTGAACAAAGTCATTGTGTTCATAGCCCTCTGCCGAAAACTTTCGTGCAATTATGCTGATTGTGTCAAGATACCTCACCGCAAGTTCATCAAAAGCACGGTCATCACCGAGGCTCACAAAATGCGCAAGCTGTGCGTCGGATAAAACACCGTAGGATTTTTGCAATTCGGTCATAACCTGCCCCTAATACTTATTCTTATACGCTTAATAATATAACAAAATCGCATAAATGTCAACAACTTAAAAGCAATTTCTGTAATATTGCATTATGATATGGAAATTATTTGTGCAAAATAGCTGAAATAAAGTCGAAATTACATACATTATGAAACTTGTTAAGAGAAAAGGAAAATGGTATAATAAAATATGTTTTACTTAATTTCAAATTAACGGTCTGGAGGAATTTTGATGGTTGTTACCTGCAACAGTTTTGGTGTGAGCGGTATGGACGGCTACAAGGTTGAGCTTGAAGCGTCAATGTATTACGGCACACGGGAATTTGATATGGTAGGTCTGCCCGACGCCGCCGTGCGTGAGAGCAAGGACAGGGTTTTGAGTGCATTAAAAAACTGCGGCTTTAAATATCCTGCCGCACACACAACAGTAAACCTTGCTCCTGCCGACATAAAAAAAGAGGGACCGATTTACGATTTGCCTATTGCGGTTGCAATTCTTATACTGCTCAATCAGATTAAAAGCAACATCTCCGACTGCGCATTCATCGGTGAGCTTTCGCTTTCGGGAGAAGTCAGAGGAATCAACGGAGTTCTGCCCATGGTTATAAAGGCGAAGGAATGCGGTATAAAGAAAATTTATGTTCCGAAAGCCAACGCAAGCGAGGGCGCTGTTGTTGACGGAATTGAAGTGTACGGTGTTGACAACATTCTTCAACTGAAAGATTATCTCAATCACATTCTCGAACCTGCACCCGCAAAGCCGAATACACACTCACCGAAGGAAGAGCAGGACTACATTCCGGATTTTTCACAGGTTAAAGGTCAGCTTGAAGTAAAGCGTGCGCTTGAAATTGCCGCTGCCGGCGGTCACAATATTCTGCTCATAGGCCCTCCGGGTTCGGGCAAAAGTATGCTTGCAAAACGGGTTCCGTCAATTCTGCCCGATATGAGCTTTGACGAAATGATTGAAACCACAAAAATCCACTCAATTGCAGGAACGCTAAAGCATGACGGACTTATCACAACACGGCCGTTCCGTTCGCCTCACCACACGGTAACGCCCGTAGGACTCGGCGGAGGAGGTACGGGAACTATCAGACCGGGTGAGGTTTCACTTGCAAACAACGGTGTGCTGTTCCTTGACGAGCTGCCCGAATTTTCAAGAACGGCGCTTGAGGTACTCCGTCAGCCGATTGAGGACGGCTCTATCACAATTTCAAGAGCAGGTCAGAAATGCACCTATCCGTGTTCGATTATGGTGGTTGCCGCAATGAACCCATGTCCGTGCGGATATTACGGTGATCCGACAAGAAAATGCACCTGTTCGGAACAGAAGATAAAACGCTACCTCAACCGCATTTCGGGTCCGCTTCTCGACCGTTTTGATATTCATGTAGAAGTGCCTGCCGTGAAATTTGAAGAACTGCGTGACGCTTCATCTGCCGAATGTTCAGCCGACATCAAAAAGAGAGCAGACAGAGCAAGAGAAATTCAGCGTGAAAGATTTAAGGGCAGTAAAACAACCTGCAACGCAAAAATTAACGCAGAGCAGTTTGAAAAGGTCTGCATAATTGATAAAGAGGCTGAAAAGACGCTCAAGGACGCTTTTGAAAGTCTTGGACTTACCGCAAGAGCGTATGACAGGGTTTTGAAAGTTGCAAGAACCATTGCCGATTTGGACGAATCGGAGATAATCCGCTCCGAGCATGTTCTTGAGGCGGTTCAATACCGCAGTCTTGACCGCAAATATTGGGCAAAATAGAACTTAATGCACTACACAAGAAATTAAAAATATTACTTTTAAAAATCACGGCTTTATGCTATACTATTATAGTGCGACATCAAAGCGATGTTGCAGTTTCATGACACAGGAGGTTTTTTATAATGGAAATTACAAAGAATTCAATAATCGGTGATGTTCTTGATCAGTACCCCGACACAGCAGAGCTTTTCTTCAGCATCGGTATGCACTGCCTTGGCTGTCCTGCATCACGAGGCGAAACGATTGAAGAGGCTTGTATGGTACACGGTGCAGATGCAGACGCACTCGTTGCAGACCTTAACAAAGCAATTGCATAATGAACGGCGCATCTGATTTTTCGCTTGATAACCGTCTTGCACTTTGTGCAGACCTTGTGCGTGACGGAGCAAAGGTTGCCGATATCGGCACAGACCATGCCTATCTTCCGGTGTGGCTGTGCCGTATTGGCAGATGCAACACAGCGATTGCCGCAGACATCAACCCCCTGCCCCTTGAACGGGGAATTGAAACAATTAATAACAGCGGTCTTAACAATCGAATTGAAGCAAGGCTTTCAAACGGTCTTGAAAAAATTTCGGGCGATGAGGCTGATGACATAGTAATTGCAGGAATGGGCGGAGAACTCATTTCGCAGATTATCGAAAACTGGGAGTTTTCAAAGGACAGGTCAAAGCACTTTATTCTTCAGCCTATGACCAAGAGTGAAGAGCTTATGCGTTGGCTGTTTGCAAACGGCTTCAGCGTTATCAAGCGTGACTGCTGTACTGCCGCAAACAAGTGCTACACTGTAATTCTTGCCGAATACAGCGGCGAGGTTCGCACGGTATCCGAGAGTGACCTCTACCTTTACGGACTTGATCCGAAGAACAACTCCATGCACCGCAGATTTATTGAAGGCTGTGTGCGCAGACTTTTAAAACAGGCTAAGGGCAACCCTGTCTGTGCCGAAACCGCACGCATTCTTGAGGAGAGCTTTAAGTGAAAACCATAAACGATATACTTAATTATTTTGAAGAATTTGCGCCCTGTGCAACTCAGATGAGTTTTGACAACGCAGGGCTTATTGTGGGCGACAAATGCACAGCCGTAAGCCGTGTGCTTGTCGCTCTTGACATTACGGAGAATGTTGTGAATGAGGCGGAAAGTCTGGGATGTGAGCTGATTATCAGTCATCATCCCGTAATTTTTGCCCCTATAAAAAGGCTTTCGCCTTCTTCCGTTCCCTATCTGCTTGCACAAAAGGGCATTTCCGCCGTTTGTATGCACACCAACCTTGATCTCGGAGAAAAGTTCGGAGTGAACATCTGCCTTGCAGACGCACTCGGAGTCAAAAATCCCGTGCTGTCGGAGTTTGGCGAGTGTATGTTCACGGGCGAGCTTGAAAGCAAAACCGATATTCACGATTTTGCAAAGCTTGCAAAGAAAAATCTTGACTGCAAGGGACTTCGCTACACTGACATTAAAGACAGGGTTAAAAAGGTTGCCGTATCGTCGGGTGCAGGCGGTTCAAATGTGTTTGATGCAGCTTTGGCGGGTGTTGATGTGCTTGTCACGGGAGAAATCAAGCACCATGAAATTCTTGCCGCAAATTCACTCGGAATTGACATTATTGACGCAGGTCACTTCAAAAGTGAAGATGTTGTAATTTTGCCGCTTGTAAACAGGCTTTCAGAGAAATTTTCCGACATTATTTTTACAAAATCGCAATCCTGTGACGATATGATTAAATTTATTTAACCTGTAAGCATCATTATCAAAATATTTGTTGCATAATTTGTTACAATTTGATATAATGATACGGTAAATTACTATATGTGGTAGTGCGCCGTCTGTACGCACCGCAAAATGAGGTATTATGAGAATCAGAAAAAAGAAATGGGCAGAACCGGAGCTTTCCGTTTGCGACTTTTATGTAAAAAATCCTGAGGAATACGCAGGAAAATGGATGCAGGCTTTCAAAAAGGAACAGCCGTTGTATCTTGAAATCGGCTGCGGCAAGGGCGGTTTTGCGGGACAGCTTGCGCTTAAAAATCCCGACAAAAACATTATCGCACTTGACATCAAGGTTGATATGCTCGGCGTCGGCAGAAGAACAATTGTAAAGCTTTTTGAGGACGCAGGCAAAACGCAGGATGATATTACAAATCTTCTGCTTGTAAAGTACAATGTTGAAATGCTTGACAAAATTATTACGGCTGACGATAAGATTGACAGACTTTTCATCAACTTCTGTAATCCGTGGCCGAGAGCAAAGCACAAAAAGCGCAGACTTACATACTACAAAAAGCTTGAGATGTACAAGACATTTTTAAAGCCTGATAGTGAAATCCGTTTTAAAACGGACGATGACGAGCTTTTTGACGAAAGCCTTGAATACTTTGAGCAGAGCGGATATGAGATTTTGTACCTTACCCGTGATTTGCACGCAAGTGATGTTACAGATAACATTGAAACAGAACACGAAAAAATGTTCTCCGAAGAGGGCATAAAAATCAAGTATCTTATTGCAAGACAAAAGCCTTAATCGGATTAAAATAAATGGCAGGGGGGGATTTTTGTGAAGATTAAAAAACTGATTTCGGCTGTGCTTTTCGGCTCAATGCTTTTATGCATGAGCGGCTGCAATATTTCCGATTTCAGTGCCGACAATCTTCTTCGTCCTCCTAAGGCAGTCGGAGATGAGGCTGAAATTGAACAGCTTATTGCCAAAACGGCTGACAGCGGTTATACGCTGAAATATCCTAAAAACGGAAAATTTCGCAGTGCAATCATCATGACCGACCTTGACGGAAACGACAGTAATGAGGCTGTTGCGTTTTTCCGCAACAGTGCCGAAACTTCTTCGGTTCATATGCTTGTTATGTATTCAAAGGACAATTCGTGGAAGATTGCGTCCGACAATATCTTTGAAACCACCGATATTGACAGCGTTGACTTTGCGGATTTAACCGGCAACGGAAAAGCTGAAATCATTGTCAACTCAACAACCTACACTCCGAATGTCGGCAAGCTTTCCTGCTATTCCTACTCAGACGGAAAGACAAGCGATGTCGGTTCGGGTCAAAGCTGTTCAAGCTTTGTAACAGGTGATTTTGACGGTGACGGAACAAATGAAATTATGTCGCTTGTTCTCTACACAACCGAAAATGAAGCACTTGCGTCAATGCTTGATTACAACGATGACAACAAGAGTCTTTATGCCAAAGCAATGGCAAATATGGACCCGAATGTTGCAAAATACAAAAACATTGCCGTTACAAAACTTGAGGGCGATGTTGCGGGAGTTGTTGTTGACGGCACTTCGGCAAGCGAGGTTACAAATACTCAGTTGATTTTTTACAGCCGTGAGCTTGCAATATTGCGTAATCCTCTGTTTAAGGAAAAAACAAAGAACATTACCGAACGCACTTCATCCGTCATCTGTTCCGACATTGACAAAGACGGCAAGCTTGAAATTCCTGTTACGCTTGCTCTTCCAAAGCAAAAGGGCGATACCAAGAACATCTATGCAGACAAAATCATCTGGAACGGTTTTGATACCGTAAAGGAAAATCTTATAGAAAAGCAGACAGCTGTTATAAACTATGATTTTATGTTTATGATGAACTATCCCGATAAGTGGGATGAAAACAAGGTTACGGCGATTACCAACATTGAAAAAGGAACTGCTTCTTTCTACGCATGGAACGGTTCAAAGCTTGATACAGAGCTTTTTGAAATAAAGGTGTTCCCGATAAATGAATGGGAATCTGGAAAATCAAACAATTTTACACTTATTACAAAAGACGATAAATATGCATATACATTTAATAATATAAATCCCGACACACAGATTTCGCTAAGTGATGACGAAATCAAGACAGGTTTTTCCACACTTGCTCAGTCGGGAATCTGATCACAGCAACGGAGGTTTTGATATGAAAAAAATTCTTGTTTGTGAGGATGAAGCGGCAATTCGTGACTTTGTCGTTATCAATCTTACAAGGGCAGGCTACGATGTAGTTGAGGCAGACTGCGGCGAAGCGGCTTTGCAGAAATATGAAGAAAACAACGGTGATTTTGATGTTGCCATTCTTGATGTTATGATGCCCGGCATTGACGGCTTTCAGGTTTGTAAGGAACTTAGAAACCGCAACGGCGGAATTGGAATTATTATGCTTTCCGCAAAGACACAGGAAATGGACAAGGTAACAGGTCTTATGCTCGGTGCGGACGACTATGTTACGAAGCCTTTCTCACCGAGCGAGCTTCTTGCAAGAGTTGACTCACTCTACAGAAGAGTTGCGCTTGCGCAGTCACATTCCGAAAACAACTTCAAAGAAGAGCTTAAATCAGGTGAGTTCACACTCAATCTTCGCAACCGTGCTCTTATGAAAAGCGGCAAGATGATTGAACTCACACAGGTTGAATTCCAGATTATGGAATACTTCTTCTCAAATCCGGGTGTTGCACTCGACAGAATCGACATTCTCAACCATGTATGGGGTGACGCTTATGTCGGCGAGGATAAAATTGTCGATGTTAATATCCGCAGACTCAGAATGAAAGTTGAGGACGAACCGTCAAACCCAAAACACATCATCACAGTTTGGGGACTCGGCTACAAGTGGGATTCAGGCGAATAATTCTGAGAAAATTCTGACACAATCTATATAAAGGAGGGCGGCAACAATTTTTAAGGGTATTTCAAAAAGATGGATGCTCAACACATTGAGCGTCATACTGACAATTATAATCCTTATTGTTGTCAGCCTTATTTTCATTGTTACATATATTTTTCAGAACAGTGTTGAACAAAATCTGAATGCAACAAGCAGTGAGCTTTCACTTGTCTTTTCGGGATTTCAGAGCGACAGTTCAACCTCATTTACGGCATCTGCCCGTGACTATGTTGAAAACTTTGACAAAAAGGAAGAAATGGAAGTTATCGTAATCAATTCTTCCGGCAGAGTTGTTATGACTTCAACAGGGTTCACTCCTGATGAAAACGAACAGATTCCCGACTTTAACGAGGCTCTCTCTGATGAAAGCGGATATGCCTACTGGAACGGCAAGCTTTCATCGGGCGAAAGTGCTATGAGCCAGACGAGAATTATCACCAACGAAAACGGTACTTGTGTCGGTGCAGTAAGATATATTGTTTCTATGGAACAGGTAAATACTGCAATCGTGCTTATATCCGCAGGGATTATCATAAGCGGTATTGTTATAATTGCACTTGTAATTTTGTCGGGACTTATGTTTATCCGTTCAATCGTTGCACCTATAAGAAAGCTTTCGGAGATTTCAAGCAAGATTGCCCACGGCGATTTTTCACAGGCAAAAAAAATCGAGTACAAATACGACGATGAAATCGGCGACCTCTGCGATGCAATCAGCGATATGGCGCTTGATTTGCAGACAGCCGATCAGATGAAAAACGATTTTATTTCACGAGTATCACACGAACTGCGTACTCCGCTTACGGCAATTAAGGGCTGGGCTGAAACAATGCAGCTTTCCGAAAGAGGAAAGCTTGACCGCAAAACCTTTGACCGCGGTATGGGAGTTATTATCAGCGAAAGCTCACGCCTTACAAGCATTGTAGAAGAGCTTCTTGACTTCAGCCGTATTCAGAGCGGAAGAATGAAGCTCATCAAGGAAAAGCTTGACATTCTTGCCGAATTTGACGATGCGGTTTACTTCTTAAAGGAAAGAGCCGTTACAGAGGGCAAGCATCTTCTCTATGATGAACCCGAGGCTGTTTATCCTGCCGTTTACGGCGATAAAAACAGGCTCAAACAGGTTTTCCTCAATGTGCTTGACAATGCGTTAAAATACACACCAAAGGGCGGTGTTGTTGCCGCTCAGGTAATCTACAGCAAAGATGAACCCGATATTATCAAGATTGTAATAACCGACACAGGCTGCGGAATTTCTGCCGAAGACCTTCCAAAGGTTAAGGAAAAATTCTACAAAGCAAACCAGACTGTCGGCGGTTCGGGAATCGGACTTGCGGTTGCCGATGAGATTATGAACCTCCACAACGGTTCACTTGATATCGAAAGCGGAGAGGGCGTCGGCACAACCGTAACGCTCACCTTCCCTGTATATAAAGAGGGCAGTGAAAACTCACTTCCCGAAAATATAAAACTTTAATCTTATTTCTCTGTGCAGCCTAATACAGAAAGGAACAGCTAATGGCTAAAAATACTACTAAAAAAATCACCTCAATCGGCGGCAGCGCCCTGATTGAAGGCATTATGATGAGAGGTCCGAAACGCACAACCGTGTGTGTCCGTACTGCTCCCGACAAGATTTACAGCGAGGATATAAGCATAAACACAATTCCCTCAAAATGTAAGCTTTTCAAGCTTCCGTTTCTCAGAGGAATCGCAGGTCTTATCGACTCAATGCGACTTTCCTACAAAGCGCTTATGCTCTCTGCCGATAAGGCAATTGAATCAACCGAAATTGAAGAAGAACCGTCAAAGTTTGAAAAATGGCTTGACGATAAATTCGGCGACAAGCTTGTTAAGGTTATGATGGTAATTGCGTCAATCCTCGGCGTTGCGCTTGCCGTGGGACTTTTCTTCTTTGTCCCCTCTTTCCTGTTTGACCTTAGTGCAAATGTTGTGCCGGCTTTCAAGGGTGACGGCGGAAACGCTGTTTTCTGGAAGTCTGTTTTTGAGGGTGTTCTCAAGATTATTCTTTTCTTACTTTATATTATAGTATGTTCACAAATGACCGAAATGAAAAGGGTGTTTATGTACCACGGTGCCGAGCACAAGACAATTTTCTGCTACGAAAACGAAGAAGAACTCACAGTTGAAAATGTTAAAAAGCAGAGCCGTTTTCACCCGAGATGCGGAACAAGCTTTATGGTTCTTATGCTGATTGTTGGCATTCTTGTCGGTCTTTTCGTTCCTGTTGCACCCTTCGGCATCGGATTTTTAAGACCTGTATTCAAGATTCTTCTTCTTCCCGTTTCATGCGGAGTCGGTTACGAGCTTATCAAAATCTGCGGTAAGCACGACAATGCCGCAACAAGAATCATTGCCGCTCCCGGACTTTGGGCGCAGAGAATCACAACAAAAGAACCTGACGACACTATGATTGAAGTTGCAATTGAGGCTATCAAGGCTGTTATCCCCGAGGACGGCTCGGACATTGTAAGCAAGTAATGACTGTAAACGAAATTTATCAAAGCGGACTTAAACTGCTTGAAAATAATAATATTGAAAATTCAAAATTTGAGGCGCAAAGTCTTTTGCAAAAGGCTTTTTCGCTTGACAGAGTCGGCTTTATCACGCACAAAACTGATAAAGCCGATGAAAACTGTTCGCATAACTTTTTAAATTTTATAGAAAAACGAATTTCAGGCGAGCCGTTGCAGTATATTCTCGGCGAATGGAGCTTTATGGGATTCGATTTTAAGGTGGGCAGAGGCGTGCTCATTCCCCGTGATGACACGGAAGTGGTTGTCAATCTCTGCATTGATTTTCTCAAAAACAGAACCGACAAAAAGACGGTTGACCTCTGTTCGGGTAGCGGTGCAATTGCCGTTGCACTTGATAAAATTTCGGGTGCAAAGGTTACGGCAGTTGAAATTGACGAAACCGCTTTTTCATATCTTGAAACAAATGTAAAAGAAAACAATTCGTCAGTAAAGCCTGTTATGGCTGACGCTCTCGAAATCTGCGAAACATTTGCAGACGGTGAGCTTGACCTCATCGTTTCAAATCCGCCTTATATAAAATCAGCCGACATCGAAACACTTCAAAAAGAAGTTCGGCTTGAACCAAGACTTGCACTTGACGGCGGCGAGGACGGCTGTGATTTTTACCGTGAAATAGTGAACCGTTGGAGCAGAAAACTCAAAAAGGGCGGTGCGCTTGCATTTGAACTCGGAGAAAGTCAGGCTGACGCAGTAAAGGCACTTATGACTGAACAAGGCTTTTCGGATTTTAAAATTTCGCTCGACTTTGGCGGTGTGCAGAGGGCGATTATTGGGACTTTGCTCTGATTTTAGAAAATTTGTTCGATAAAATTACCGCCAAATTATTGCATTTTCCCCTCACATATTTTATAATCTTAGTGCGAACATAACCGCCGTTGAAGTGACGGTTATGTTACAGACTGAAAAACATCAGCTCCCTTTGCGGAGTACGGAGGTATATGAAATGGCAGTAGATAAAAACAAAGCGCTTGAAACTGCGCTCACACAAATTGAAAAACAGTTCGGCAAGGGTGCTGTAATGCGTCTTGGCGAAAATAAACATATGAACATTGAACACATCTCAACAGGTTCGCTTTCGCTTGATATTGCACTCGGAATCGGCGGACTTCCCCGCGGAAGAATTGTTGAAATTTACGGACCTGAATCTTCGGGTAAAACAACACTTTCTCTCCACTGCATTGCAGAGGGACAGAAAAACGGCGGCAATGTTGCATTTATTGATGTTGAGCATGCACTCGACCCGACATATGCGGCTGCTCTCGGTGTTGATGTTGATTCACTCCTCGTTTCACAGCCGGACACGGGTGAAGACGCTCTTGAAATTGCCGAGGCGCTTATCCGAAGCGGTGCGATTGATGTTATCGTAATCGACTCCGTTGCGGCTCTTGTTCCGAAGGCTGAAATTGAGGGCGAAATGGGTGACAGCCATGTAGGTCTGCATGCAAGACTTATGTCACAGGCACTGCGTAAACTCGCAGGTGCAATTTCAAAGTCAAACTGCGTTGCAATCTTCATTAACCAGTTGCGTGAAAAAGTCGGTGTTGTTTACGGCAACCCCGAAGTAACAACCGGCGGTCGTGCGCTCAAGTTCTACAGCTCCGTTCGTATTGATATAAGAAGAGTTGAAACCCTTAAATCAGGCGGTGAAATGGTCGGTTCACACACAAGAGCAAAGGTTGTAAAAAACAAAATTGCTCCTCCGTTCCGTGAAGCTGAATTTGATATTATGTACGGTGAAGGCATTTCCCGCGAGGGTGAACTTCTTGACCTTGCCGTAAAGGCTGAGGTTGTTCAAAAAGCAGGAGCATGGTTCAGCTATGACGGCAGACGACTCGGACAGGGACGCGACAAGGTCAAGGAACTTCTCAAAACCGACAAGGAGCTTGCTGCTGAAATTGAGAAGAAACTCTGGGAAAATATTGACAAACTTTATGAACGCAAAAAGCCTGCTCCAAAGGTAAAAATTACCGAAGTTCCGTCTGCAAACCAAGAAATCAAGCCTGATTCTGCGGATAAGACAGACAAAAAGAGCGGTGCAAAAATTGATGTTCTGGTTGACGACTGATGCTTATAACCGCAGTTGAACCACGAAGAAAGGCGATGTGTGCGCTCTACATTGACGGCGAATATGCTATGAATCTTGACGCACGCACAGTTATTGAAAACCGATTTGATGTCGGCAGAGAGATTGATGACGAGGAGCTGCACAAGATTATCAGGCTAAGCAATGAGCGCCGTGCAAAGGAAAAGGCTTTGTGGCTTATTTCCTATCGTGACCACTCAAAAAAAGAACTCACCGACAAGATAAAACGCACCTGTGACGAGGAATCGGCAGAAAAGGCTGTTGAACGAATGGAAGAACTCGGTCTTGTAAATGACGAAAACTTTGCAAGACGATATGCCGAACAGCTTTTGTTTTCAAAGCATAATGCTCCGAGAGGTGCGGTAAGACAGCTTGTTCAAAAGGGAATTGACCGTGAACTTGCAGAAGAGATTATCGAAGAAATCGACTTTGATCCGTGTGACGGAATAAGGGCGGTTATCGACAGAAAATATAAAAACATAAATGATGAAAAAATAAGGCGAAGAGCCGTTGCCGCTCTGCAAAGGCTAGGATACGGATGGGATGACATTAAGACCGTCCTCAGAGAATACACAGAGGAAGACTGATTATGAATTATAAAGTAGGCATTGTATCACTCGGTTGTGCAAAAAACCAGGTTGACGCCGAGATGCTTTTGTACACACTCAAGAACAGAGGATTTATTATTGTGAACGATCCGGCAGATGCGGACGCAGTAATTGTAAACACCTGCGGATTTATCGAAAGTGCAAAGCAGGAAAGCATTAACGAAATTATCGAACTTGGCAAGCTCAAGGACGAGGGCAAAATCAAGGCAATCATCGTAACAGGCTGTCTTGCTCAAAGATATAAGTCGGAAATTTCAGAACAGCTTTACGAGGTTGACTCGGTTATCGGAATCGGTGCTAACGAAACTATCGCAGACATCGTTTTGAAAACACTTGACGGACAGAAGTGCGAAAGCTTCCCCGACAAGGTTTGTCTGCCGCTTGAGGGCGGAAGAATTCTTTCAACTCCCCCCTACACCGCTTATCTCAAGATTGCCGAGGGTTGTGACAACCGTTGTTCCTACTGTGCAATCCCGATGATTCGAGGAAGATTCCGCAGCAGAGATATTGAAGATGTTGTAAAAGAGGCGGAAGGTCTTGCTGAGCGTGGAGTCAAGGAACTCAATGTAATTGCTCAGGACACAACCCGTTTCGGTGAGGATAAATACGGCAAACCGATGCTTGCAGAACTTCTCAGAAGACTTTGTAGGATTGACGGCTTTAAATGGATAAGGGTTCTCTACTGCTATCCCGACAGAATTACAGACGAGCTTATTGACACAATTGCAAGTGAAGATAAGATTGTAAAATATATGGATATTCCGCTCCAGCATTGTAACAAGGATGTTCTTCGCAGAATGAACCGTCACGGTGACAGAGAGAGCCTTACTGCACTTATGAACAAGATTAAGGATAAAATTCCGAATGTAATCTTCCGCTCAACCTTTATTACAGGTTTCCCCGGTGAAACCGAGGAGCAGTTCAATGAGCTTGCAGAGTTTGCCGCTGAGATGAAGTTTCAGCGACTCGGCTGTTTTGCCTACTCTCCCGAGGAAGACACAAAGGCGGCTGAAATGCCCGACCAAATTGACGATGAAATCAAGCAGAAGCGTGCTGATATTATTATGGAGCATCAACAGCAGGTTATGGCTGAATACTGTGAAAGCCTTGTTGGCAAAGAGATTGAAGTTCTTGTTGAAGGCTTTGACAAGCTTGCCGAATGTTTCTTCGGCAGAAGTTATGCCGACGCCCCCGAGGTTGACGGCTGTGTATTCTTCACCTGTGACGGTGAAAAGCCAAAGGCAGGAGATTTTGTCAAGGTGCGTGTAACCGATTACACAGGCTGCGATCCTGTCGGTGAATTTGTAGGCAAAATCGACTGAAATAAATCAGCGATTTCATAATATTTAACTTTGAAAGGCACATAAAATGAACTTACCAAATAAACTGACAGTAGGTCGAATAATTCTTGTTCCGTTCTTTGTGGCGGCATTGCTTGCAAACTTTCTGCTCAACAATGCAGTTGCTCTGATTATTTTTATTGCGGCGTCACTCACGGATATGTTTGACGGAAAAATTGCAAGAAAAAACGGTCTTGTAACAGACTTCGGAAAATTTGCTGATCCGCTTGCAGACAAAATTCTTGTACTTGCCACCTTTCTGTGCTTTGTACAGCTTGGAATATGTGACTGTGTTGCGGTTATAATCGTGCTTTTCCGTGAATTTTCCGTCACCTCAATACGGCTGATTGCCGCCTCAAAAGGCAAGGTTGTCGCCGCTAATATGTGGGGCAAAGCAAAGACGGTTTCACAGATGATTGCTATAATTGCAGTAATTGCAATGCAGATCGTGCTTGAACTGCCCGAAGTCGGACTCAATTTTATAAACACGGCAACATTTGAACCGATTTTCTTTGTGGTGGGAGAAATTCTCATCTGGATTTCGGTTGTATTCACAATCATTTCGGGCGTTGTATATATAGTTCAGAACAGACAGTTTATTTCTCAGACCTGAGAACATACTCTCACGGTCTTGACAGGAGGGTGATTGCGTGTTTAAAAACCTGAAAGCGGATATTGATGCGGTTATGGAGCGTGACCCTGCCGCAAGGAGCAGAGCAGAGGTGTTTTTTCTCTACTCGGGTTTCAAGGCGGTGCGTTCTCACCGAAAAGCCAACTGGTGTTTGCGACACAACCTCAAGTTTCTTGCAAGGTGGATTTCTCAACGCAGTCGTCACAAGACGGGAATTGAGATTCATCCCGGCGCAACAATCGGTAAGGGACTTTTTATAGATCACGGAATGGGCGTTGTTATCGGCGAAACTACAGTAATCGGCGACAATTGCACCATTTATCAGAATGTTACTCTCGGAGGAACAGGCAAAGAAACGGGAAAAAGACACCCCACACTCGGCAACAATGTGCTTGTCGGCTCGGGGGCAAAGGTTCTCGGTCCGTTCAAGGTTGGTGACAACGCAAGAATTGCCGCAGGTGCGGTTGTTTTAAGCGAAGTTCCGCCGAATGCAACGGCTGTCGGCGTTCCGGCAAGAGTAGTAAAAGTCAACGGTGTCCGCAGTGAAACCCTTGACCAGATTCATGTATCGGATCCGGTTGCACTTGCATTGTGCAATCTTGAACATAAAATTTTTGAACTTCAAAAACAGCTTGATGAGCTGAAAAAGGAAAATGTAAAAAGTGAGGAATAGCAAATGATTTTATATAATTCTCTCGGACAGACAAAGCAGGAATTTGTACCGCACACACCCGGCAAGGTTAATATGTACACCTGCGGTCCTACTGTTTATCACTATGCCCACATCGGCAATCTTCGCACCTATATCATGGAAGATGTTCTTGAAAAGTATCTTCGTTTTTCGGGTTATGATGTAAACCGTGTAATGAACATCACAGATGTAGGTCATCTTTCAAGCGATGCCGACACAGGCGAGGATAAGATGCTTTCAGGCGCAAAGCGTGAGCATAAAACTGTTATGGAGATTGCAAAGTTCTACACAGACGCATTTTTTGCCGACTGCGAAAAGCTCAACATCAAGCGTCCCGATGTTGTAGAGCCTGCAACAAACTGCATTGACGATTTTATCAATATGATTTCCGTTCTGCTTGAAAAGGGTTATGCCTACATTGCAGGCGGCAATGTTTACTTTGACACTTCAAAGCTCGACAACTACTATGTGTTCGGCAATATGAACGAGGACGACCTTGCTGTCGGTGTTCGTGACAGCGTTGAAGAGGACGAAAACAAGCGTAACAAGGCTGACTTTGTTCTTTGGTTCACCAAATCAAAGTTTGATTCACAGGAACTCAAGTGGGAGAGCCCGTGGGGTGTCGGTTATCCGGGCTGGCACATTGAATGTTCTTGCATCAGCTATAAGCATTGCGGTGAATATCTTGACATTCACTGCGGCGGCATTGACAATGCTTTCCCCCACCACACAAACGAAATTGCACAGAGCGAGGCTTTTCTCGGTCACAAGTGGTGTCCGTACTGGTTCCATGTACTTCATCTCAATGATGCAAGGGGCAAGATGAGCAAGTCAAAGGGCGGTTTCCTTACAGTTTCACTTCTTGAAGAAAAGGGCTACAATCCGCTTGTTTACAGAATGTTCTGCCTCCAGAGCCACTACCGCAAGCCGCTCACATTCTCATATGACAACCTTGACAACACAGCCACAGCTTACAACAAACTTGTAAAGAGAATTTCCGCTCTTTCAAGGGACGGTGAGCCTGATATGGCAAAGGCTGAGGAGCTTACAAAGGGATTCCGTGAGGCACTCGACAATGACCTCAACACATCTCTTGCCCTCACCTGCGTTTATGATGTTCTCAAGGCTGACGCAGACGATGCAACAAAGCTTTATGTAATCGGCGAATTTGACAAGGTGCTTTCACTCGACCTTACAAAAGTTCCCGAAAGCAACAAAGCGGACGCTGACGATGACTTTGCCAAGGAAGTTGAAGAGCTTATTGCACAGCGTACAAAAGCCCGTGCCGAAAAGGATTGGGCGACAGCCGACGCTATCCGTGACAAGCTTAAAGAGATGAAAGTTGTTGTCAAGGACACAAAAGACGGCATTGAATGGCATGTTGAGGGTTAACTTGACTGCTATCGCCCAATGAACGCACCTAATTAAAACAAAATATGAATAAATAAAAATCCCCTTCATATAAATTTGGTATGGAGGGGATTTTATGCGTTTGTATATCATAACAAAACGAAATCTAATATCAATCGGATTCTGTCTTTTAATCGGAGTGCTTGCAGGGGCAATTGCAGTCACATCAACCGTTCGAGCCGTTCAGAGTGCGGCTGCTCAGCGTGAAATTCCCATTTACTATGTTGACACGGACAAAAAGCAGGTTGCCCTGTCGTTTGATGCGGCATGGGGCAATGAACAGACCGAGCATCTGCTTGAAATTCTTGATAAATACAAGGTGAAATCAACATTTTTCCTTGTGGGTGACTGGGTAAAAAATTATCCCGACAGCGTAAAAGATATTGCAAAGCACGGTCACGATGTGGGCAATCACAGCAACACACATCCGCATATGACGCAGATGTCGTCGTCCGATATGGTCGGTCAGATTCAGTCCTGCAACGAAAAAATCAAGGAGCTTACGGGCAAAACTCCCACCCTGTTCCGTGCCCCCTACGGTGACTACAACAACGATGTTGTAAAGTCGGTCAACGGCTGTAATATGTATTGCGTGCAATGGGATGTCGATTCGCTCGACTGGAAAGATCCGACTCCCGAGCAGATAAAGCAGAATATTATAAAAAAAATCAGGAACGGCAGTATTATATTGATGCACAACGGTGCAAAAAATACCCCCGAAGCATTGCCGACTGTAATTGAGGCAATCAAGTCCGAGGGCTACGAAATCGTTCCGATTTCGCAAATTCTGCTCAAAGGCGAATACTACACAGATGTTGACGGCAAAATGTGCAGTAAAACCGCCACACAACCGAGTTCGTGAGTAAGGCATATTTAACCGTAATAACTCAAAAATTTTATGTTTTGGTATGATGAAAGCAATGTGTAATCTGTAGGGCGAACCTCGTTCGCCCGCAAGTAATAGTGCAAACTATATGTTAAAACAAATTTTATAAATACCGAAGTTTTTTCAAATTACCGCCTTATTAAGTCGTTCACTTATTCACACGATGCCTTTTTACTGCGGATTCTATTCTTTTTGACAAGAAAAAGCCCAGTGCCGCACCTGCGACATTAAAAATAACATCATCAATGTCAAACATTCCCAAGGTTGTAAACAACTGTATGATTTCAACCGAAAGCACAATAATACAAATCAAAATAATGTAATACTTAAATTGCCTTGTTTTTTTCAGTAGGTGCGGCAGGAAAAATCCCATTGGCATAAACAGCATGAGATTTCCTATGATGTTTTTGATGAATGATAGTGTATATTCTGCGGTAATTATGGGAGTGGTGAAAAAATCATAAAAACTCCAAAATGGTATCGGGCTGATCATATTTGTTATCCACTCGATATATGTGCAGCCGATCTCCGACCCCATTCTGTAGAAAAACAAAATGTATGCAAGGACGAGACAATATAAAACAAATATTGTTTTTATAAATTTACTATCCATTTTACTAGTCATTTTAATGATAACTCCTGTTAATGATATATTTTTGCACTACCATATGGCATGTCGAGTTAGCTGAATGTTTAGCGGATTCGTAAGCAAGCTTTGCCACTACGCTTTCAAGCTTATCGTTTTCTGAAAAATAGTTATCATCACCGTTTGCCCAATCATCAATTCTTAAATCAATACAATTTTCAGGAATTACGATTTCGCTCTTTTTCCTGCATCTTTTGTAAGATTGACAATGCAACTGTTTTCATCCCACTGAAGATGAATTGTTACCGCCTGAACAACCCGTTGCAACCGCACCAAGCGCAATCGTCAAAGCCAAAAGTGAAGCTATAAATATTCTTTTCATTTTTACTCTTCTCACGTTTGCTTTATATCATCGCTTAACACAGCAAAGCTATTATATTATTAAAACAAGATTTTGTCAATAAGTTAAAATCTTATTCTCTAACACCAACAAAGAACAACTTTTTCGGTACAGAAATTATATTAATTTATATCAAAATTAGAATTTATTATTAAACCGCTACATCATAAATTAAGGCTGACAGGTTATTAAAAATCTGTCAGCCTTAATTATTTTATCAAGTTTTCGCTACGGATTAAAATCAATAAACAACAACACGGGTTCCTGAGGAAATGTTGTTATAGATTTTCTTAACTGCGTTGTACGGTGTGTTTACACAGCCATGTGAACCATGACCCTTGTACCTTGTTCCGCCGTATTCCCAGCTTGCTCGCCATGATGCGTCATGGATTCCGCAACCGTCAGATGTGAACGGAAGCCAGAATGTTACATGGGAATTCAGCATAAGTGTTGCAGGAGATGCCTTGTAAATAATTGAATATGCACCCTTTGGCGTATCGTTTGTACCGTAGTTGCCGGTTACAACATCTGTTTCAACAACAAGCTTACCGTTCTTGTAGTACCACATATGCTGCTGATCGATACTGATTTCAACATAGGTATTGCCGACTGAAACACCGTAGGCATTCTTGCTGATCTTTACACTCTTTGTCTGGAATGTGCCGAGGCACTTGTACTTTTTCGGGTTACTGCTCGGTCCCGAATACTTGTAAGCACGAATACGGAAGTAATAGGTCTTGCCGACTGTAAGCTTTTTGGTGTTGTAGAAAGTATTCTTTGTTTCACCAAGCTTTGTATATTTTCCGTTCTTTGAGGTTGAATAGAAAATCTCATATGCTGTCGGAGTGGTCATTGCCTTGCCCCATGTGAGATTTACTCTTGAAAGTCTTGTATCTGTCTTGAAATTAACGGCATTAAGACCTGCCACACATCTTATTGTTGACGGTGACGAATAGTAAGTGTTCTTTTTGATTGCACGGTAAGCCCTAATCTGATAGTAATACGCTCTGCCGTTCTTAACTCCCTTATCTCTGAAAGAAGTTGTGGAATTTGAAGTGATTGTCTTGTAAAGAACATACTTGCCCTTTGTGTTGCTGCTCATACGGTAAATTTTGTAACCTGTTGCCTGCGGAATTTTCGTCCATGAAAGCTTGATGGCAGAGCCTGATTCCTTGAGCGTAATGCTTACCGAATTCGGCAATGTTGCTGTTCTGTATGTCTGAGATTTACCCTCATACTTTACACCGCCCTGTTCAACATAAGCGGCAATTCTAACATCGTACCATGTGCCTGACTTAAGCTTTTTAACTGTACAAGCATTTGACTTGATGTATGTAAGTCTTGAATAGTTCTTGCTTGTGTCATTGTTGCGGTAGTAGATTACATAGCCTTTTGCACCGTTTACTTTGTCCCACTTGAACGAAAGTGAATTTGTTGTATATTGCGTTCTTGTGAGGTTTTTGATTGCACCGACACTCGGCTTGATAGGCTGAGTTGGAGGAACTGTAGGAGTTACAGGCGGCTCTGTGGTCGGTTCTGTTGCAAGCTGTGTTGTCGGCTCTGTAGGCTCGGTAGCCTCAGTTGCCTGAGTGGGTTCAGTGTCCATATCCGTTATTTCAGATGAAACTGTTTCCTCTGTTGAGGACTGTGCGCCTGTTTCTGCGGCAGAAACAGCCAATGTTCCGGCAACAGAACAAACTACTGTAAGCACTGCGAGCATTGCAGCCAAAGCGTGTTTGAATTTGAATGTCATATATTCCATCCCCAATCGTTTTTGATAATTAGATTATATATGTTTTTTTGAAAAAAATAAAGAGTATTTAGTAAAAAAATTCAAAAATCTTCCACCAATTACTCTTACTTTATCTTGTCATTTTTATTCAGTTTTGAAATGCGTTCACACTCGGCAATCAGTTTGCTTTGTTTAAGTCGTCTTTCGTCCTCAAGAACAGACTCACGAACCTGCCTTTGCAGTCTTTCAAAAGGGGTGTCACGGTTGCCTGTTATCTCTTTCGGGGTGAGAATTTTGGGAGCAAGGTTTGACGCTCCGGGTCGTGTGAGCATTTGAATTGTTATATGTTCGTGCTGAATGAGAGCGAAAAGCTGGCTGAGAGAGGTACATTCGTCAATTGCCTTGACGAGTTCCTCGGTTGTTTTGTGACGGTATCCGTGTACCTTTGTTTCCTTCAATTTTGCTCACCGCCCTTTGTTGCCATTGCAAGGAAATATTTCTGTCATTAAGTTCTCAAATGACTGCCGCTGCCTTTTGGGCGAGTGACACTTGTATCTTAGATTATACTTAATTTTCACAAGATTTTCAATATTTATTTTCGGTTTCTTTGTTTACATCAACACTTTTTTATGATATGCTGACTAACAGATACGCAAAATGCCCTTTTAATCGACATTTTTCAGCGTTAAAAAACTTTTTAACAGGAGAAAAACAATGAAAAAAACTATTTGTGCCGTAACTACTGCAATACTTGCACTCACATCGGTTTTGTGCGGTTGTTCAAGCAACAGCGAAAGCAGTTCACAATCAGGCAGTACAACTTCGGCAACTGTTGCCACAGACACAACGGTCAAGACTACAGGCGAGAAGATACATATAAATGACAGCACTCTCGGCGAAATTTGGATTACCGAACTTGACGGTGTACCGAAAAACACACTCAACAATGATAACTTTACTGCTGATGACACTTTTAAATACTACAGCGAAAACGGCAAAGCCGCATCAATGGAGGGAATTGACATTTCCTCATACAGCGGAACAATCGACTGGGACAAGGTTAAAAAGTCGGGTGTCGATTTTGTTATGGTTCGCATCGGCGGAAGAGGTTACGGTTCTGACGGCAAGATGTACTCGGACGATTCCGCCCTTTCATATATAAAGGGTGCTAAGGCGGCAGGTCTTAAAGTCGGCGTGTATTTCTTCTCGCAGGCGGTCAATAACGATGAGGCAATTGAAGAGGCTGACTATATAAAGTCACTTCTCGGCGATGAAACAATCGACTTCCCCGTTGCATATGACTGGGAAATCATAAAAGATGATGACGCAAGAACCGACAGCGTTTCAGCCGCTCAGGCAACAGCTTGTGCAAAAGCATTCTGCAGCCGTGTTAAGGAGCTCGGCTACACACCAATTATCTACTCTCCGAGCAAGGAGCTTTACTTCAAATATGACCTCACTCAGCTTGCGGATTTTGACATCTGGTACTGCGAATACGCAAATGTTCCTACATTTTATTATCAGTTTTCTATGTGGCAATATTCCTCATCGGGCAAGGTTGACGGAATTGAGGGCGATGTTGATATGAACATCTGTTTCACAAACATAGCCGATTACGATTAAGAAAGGATAATATATATGAAAAAGATAGCAAGCTTTACAATCAACCACAACACACTTATGCCGGGTGTTTACATTTCAAGAATTGACGGCGACATTACAACATATGATATGCGTTTTGTAAAGCCGAACACACCGCCGTATCTTCCGAATCCCGTTATGCACACAATTGAACACCTTTTTGCAACATATGCACGCAACAGCAAATTTGCCGACAATGTAATCTACTTTGGACCTATGGGATGCAGAACAGGTTTCTATTTTCTCGTTCGTGATATGTCAGAAGAGGATGCTTTGCAGCTTATTAAGGACACAGTAAAACAGTGTGCGGAACACAAGGGAGAAATTCCCGGAACAACGGCAATTGAGTGCGGAAATTACCTTGAACACGACCTTGACGGTGCATTAAAAGAGTTAAATAGATATTACTCTTTGTTGAAAGATTACGCTGTTGATAACTTAAAGTATAATTAAAATAGGGAATTATTGTTGATTTTACCCTGTTTTTTGTAACCTTCTCCCCTATTATATTATTGATTGTGACATTTTTTAATTCTCATATTGCAATTTCGTAACTATTTGGTATAATAAAGGTATCGTGTTTGTTACAAAAATGTAACAGTTAATGAGATAGGAGAAATTATTTTGGAGACAAAGTTCATTGGTTTGGAAGGTTTCAATGAAATCGAGAGTCTTCCGACAAAAAAGAGCAAAGCTTGCAAGCGTGAGCTTACAACAGCACAGAAAACTGTTCGCTTTGTAAAAAGAGCAACAACATTTTGTGCAAAGTCAGTTGTAAGAATGTCAAGAAATACCGCTGCAAAGCTTGCACAGGCAATTAAGAACAGGAAGGGTTCTTTAAAGTCTGTTACAATCAAATCTGTTAATCCGTCAAAAAAGACAAAAACGGCAAAAACACAGACATTGGCAATTGACAGAGCGTTCAGCGAATCAAGAAACGGCACAACAAAAAGTGCAAGGGAAATTGTATTGGGTCTTTCGTTTAAGAGCGAAAAGCAGTATGCACACCTTGCACCGTCAACAGTCCGTTCACAGAAGTTGCTCAAGAAAAAGGCAGTACTTGCAGTTGTTGCATGTTTCAGTGCAATCACACTTTCATGTGTCACTGTTGCAAGCGCACTTGATGTGAAAGAAACAAAGACTAACGGAAATGACACAAAGCCTGCTGCAGCTGTTGTTGCAACAAGTGACGAAGCAGTTCCCGATTACACCGAAATCAGCGGTGAATCCGCTGACCTCAATGCAATTTCACCGTCATGTGCAAGTCTTTACATTGACGGCAAGTTCATCGGTGCAACAGAAGAGGTTGACGAGCTCAAATCTGATCTTGATCAGGTTCTTGTTGATTACCGCAAGGATTACGATGACGAAACAACAACAGAATTTGCAAATTCAGTTGAAGTTGTAACAGGCAACTCAAGCGGAACAGACCTTGTATCCGCAGACGAGGTTATGGCACTTGCTGACGGCAAGTTCTCAATCTCACTTTCAACAGACATTGTTTACACAAGAGATGTTGCCTACGATACAAAGGTTAAGTATGACAAGGACAAATCCACTTCATACAAAAAGGTAACTACCGAAGGCGTTAAGGGCGAAGAAGAGGTTACAGTAAGAACTACATATGTTGACGGTGTTCAGACAGACGCAGTTCAGACTGATTCAAAGACTATTAAAGAAGCAGTTGACGAAGTTGTTGTAAAGGGCAAGAAGAGTGAATCTTCATCAAGCTCATCTTCAACAAGTTCTTCATCTTCTTCAAAAAGCAGTTCTTCAAGTTCGGCTTCATCAAGCTACACAACAAGTTCATCAGGTATGTTTGCATGGCCACTCCCCTACACACATACATTGACAAGTACCTTCGGCACACGCTGGGGCAGACTTCACGGCGGACTTGACATTTCAGACGGCGGTGTTTACGGACAGCCTATTTATGCATCCGCAAGCGGTACCGTAACATTCTCGGGCGGTGACAACAGCGGTTACGGCAACTATGTTATCATCGACCACGGCAGTGGCTACACAACACTTTACGGTCATTGCAGTTCACTTGTTGCAGTAACAGGTCAGTATGTAAATCAGGGCGACCTCATCGGTTATGTCGGTTCAACAGGCAACTCAACAGGTCCTCATCTCCATTTTGAAATCCGCCTCAACGGCGAAAAAATGGACCCCCTCGGCTACACAAGCTGATTTAATTAAATATACAATGTAAAATTATAACCCCCTATTCACTTGAATAGGGGGTTATTGTTTACTCATCTTCGGCTGATTCTTCTTTTAAATTTTCAAGAGCTACTCTTACCGCTTCCACAACAAAGGCAGAAAATGTGCAATCCGTACCGACAAGGACAGATTCTACTTCATCAATCACATCATTCGGAAATCGTATACTTTTGCTTGTTGTTTGGGGAATTTGCGGAATTTTAAACTTTTTCATTGCGTGAACTGCTCCTGTATTACATTATATATTACTATTGTATGCAATTTACACAAAAATTGCGTATTACTTTCGTCTTGCATTTTGTATGACGCAATGTTATAATTGAATCAATGAAGCTTCATATCTAAAAAATTTAATAAGGAGGCAATAAGTGATTACTGTTATTGGGTATATTCTGACAACTCTCGGCTTTGGCGGACTTGCATATTCGTTATTTACTGTGAATACAAACAAAAGATATTCGTGGACATCTCCATTTTCTTCATTTGAAAAAACAATTATTGCAGTTGCTATAATTTCATTTATTATTCTGCTTGTAGGAATTATTATGGTTATATTTTCTTTTGTTAAAAAGAAAAATGAGGATAAGCTTAATTCACTTAAAAATTTAGGAAATAACAATAAATGTCCAAATTGCGGTCTTAATGTTACCGCAGGTATTAACGAATGTCCACGATGCCACCAAAAACTTAACAATATTGACGGAGGTTTTTATAATGGCAAGAACAATTATTAACCTGCCACTGCGAAACAGTGTTGATGAATCATACAACACTGCTGTAAACATTTTGCAGGCAAACGGTTTTAAAGAAGTTTCCTACAACGGCGAAACTGTATGGAAAAAAGGTACAGGACTTTTGACTGCTATGCAATACATAAAAATTGAATTTACAGATACAACGCTCGTTGTATCTGGTTGGGTACAAGCAGGTGTCGGTAGTGTTGGCGGAAACGAAATGGCACTTAACGGTATTGTTGCCGCTGTACCAAAAAAATCTGTTATGAAGGTCATTGAACAGATTAAGGCAAGTCTGTAAACAGAGGTAACAATATGATAAAATTAAGAAAAATATCAATGGTGTTATGTATAATTACGATGTTGTTTGCGGTTATGTCATTAAGCGGTTGCAGTAACAACAGCATAACCGGAATATGGGCATTTGTTGACGATGATGGGCAAGTTAGCGAAAATTCGAAAATGTATTTTAATGATGACGGTTCTTGCAATGATATTGATTATCATGGTCCGACAAGTGCTGACCCTGTGTCATACAAGGTCATGAGTGATGGAAAACTTGTATTCACAATGGAATGGGACGGCACATCATCATTTGACCTTGCTCAAAGCGAAGAGGAAGCCATGAATGATTATCACAAATATTATATTTCAGGCGACACATTGATTTTCAGGAAAAGCACATACAAGAGAGTATAAAATTACCCCCCCGATTCGTTTGAGTCGGGGGGGTTGTTTATGATGAATATGATTTTATCTGAACATATACTGTGCGGTGTCGAGGACTGACTCCATTGTCTTAAAGGCTTTGTTTGCCTTTTTCTTGAGTTTTGGGTTGCTGTCTACCATATTTTTGCCGACAATACCCATGCAGACGCCTGCCGTCATTCCTATTGCAACGCCTTTCATCACATTCATCATTGGACTTGTATTCATAATCACACCTCCCCATCTTGCAAATTCATTGACAAAATGTGTGTTTTTTTCATCTTTGTCACACGGCTTTGTCAAAAAAACTTGCATTATTATTGTTTACGATTTAAAATGTATTTAAACAGAAAAAGAATGGAATAATAAAAATTGGAGTGATAACTTTTGGCAACTCTCAACCTTGTGCTTGTTGAACCCGAAATTCCGCAGAACACGGGCAATGTGGCACGAACCTGTGCCGCAACGGGAACAAGACTTCATCTTGTCAAGCCTATGGGCTTTGAACCCGACGATAAAAAACTCAAAAGAGCGGGACTTGACTACTGGCACTTGCTTGACATCACATATTATGAAAACATTGACGATTTTTTTGAAAAAACAAAGGGCGGAAAATACTTTTTCTTTTCAACAAAAGGAACTCACCGCCACAGCGATGTTGAATATCCCGACAACTGCTATCTTCTTTTTGGCAAAGAAACAAAAGGCTTGCCCGAGGAGCTTTTAATGCAGCATCCCGATGACACTTTAAGACTGCCTATGATTGACGAGGCAAGAAGTCTTAATCTTTCAAACTCGGTTGCAATTGCGGCTTATGAAGTTTTAAGGCAATGGGATTATCCTGCTTTGCAGAACAAGGGCGAGCTTCACAATCACAAGTGGAGCGACCTCAACAATATGACATAAGAACAAAAATAATATTCATAAACTTCCTTAAAATCAGTATTTGTAAAGACAGTGCAAAAAATACCCCGACAGGCGAATTTTTTAAAGTTTTCTATTGATAAAAAGGGGTTTTTGATATATAATAATGGTGACTGTAAAAATACTAAATTTTTACAAATTTCTTCTTACACGAAAGGAATGTATATTATGCAGCTCAACAAAGTATCTGTTGATGACATCAATGTAAAAGGTAAAAAAGTACTTGTTCGTTGTGACTTCAATGTACCGCTCAAGGACGGCGTAATCACAAACGACAACAGAATTACAGCAGCTCTTCCTACAATCAAGAAGCTTATCGCTGACGGCGGCAAGGTTATCCTTTGCTCACATCTCGGCAAGCCGAAAAACGGTCCCGAAGAAAAGTTCTCACTCGCTCCCGTAGCAGTAAGACTTTCGGAACTCCTCGGTCAGGATGTTGTTTTCGCTAACGATGACGAGGTTGTAGGCGAAAATGCTAAAAAGGCTGTTGCAGAAATGAAAGACGGCGATGTTGTTCTTCTCCAGAACACTCGTTTCAGAAAAGAAGAAACAAAGAATCTTGAGCCGTTCTCATCAGAACTTGCTTCACTCGCTGATGTATTCGTAATGGATGCATTCGGTTCGGCTCACCGTGCACACTGCTCAACAGTAGGTGTTACAGACCACATCAAGGACACAGCAGTAGGTTACCTCATGCAGAAGGAAATTGACTACCTCGGCAATGCCGTTGAAACTCCTGTTCGTCCGTTCGTTGCTATCCTCGGCGGTGCTAAGGTTGCTGACAAGCTCAATGTTATTTCAAACCTCCTCGAAAAGTGCGACACACTCATCATCGGCGGCGGTATGGCTTACACATTCCTCAAGGCTCAGGGCAAGGAAGTCGGTCTTTCACTCGTTGACGATACAAAGATTGACTACTGTAAGGAAATGATGGCTAAGGCTGAAAAGCTCGGCAAGAAGCTCCTTCTCCCAATCGACACAACAATCGCTGCAGGCTTCCCTGATCCTATCGATGCTGAAATCGAAGTTAAGGTTGTTGATTCAGACAAGATTCCTGCTGACATGGAAGGTCTTGACATCGGCACAAAGACACAGGAACTCTTTGCCGACGCTGTAAAGAGCGCAAAGACTGTTGTTTGGAACGGTCCTATGGGCGTATTTGAGAACCCGACTCTTGCAAAGGGTACAATTGCTGTTGCTAAGGCTCTTGCCGACACAGACGCAACAACAATCATCGGCGGCGGCGACAGCGCAGCTGCTGTTATTCAGCTTGGTTTTGCTGACAAGATGAGCCACATCTCAACAGGCGGCGGCGCATCTCTTGAATACCTCGAAGGCAAGGTTCTTCCGGGTATCGCAGCAATCGCTGACAAATAATTTAATCAAATAAAAGGGCGGATTTTTCCGCCCTTACTGATTTAACCTTGTTACTTTATTATAATAAAAACATATTCTGAAAGGAAAATTATCATGGATAAGTCAAAGAGAAAGGCAATTATCGCAGGCAACTGGAAAATGAACAAAACTCCAAAGGAAGCTAAAGAGCTCCTCAACGCTATTACTCCCCTCGTAAAAGATGCAGGTTGCGAAGTAATCGCTTGTGTTCCTTATGTTGACCTTGCAACAGCACTTGAGGCTACAGAAGGCACAAATGTTAAAATCGGTGCAGAAAACTGTCACTGGGCTGAAAGCGGCGCTTTCACTGGCGAAATCTCAACAGGTATGCTCAAGGAAATGGGCGTTGAATATGTAGTTCTCGGTCACAGCGAGAGAAGACAGTATTTCGGTGAAACAGACGAAACTGTAAACAAGAGAACAAAGGCTGCTCTTGCCGCAGGTCTTAAGCCAATCGTTTGTGTCGGCGAACTCCTCTGGGAGCGTGAGTGCGACATCACAGAAGAAGTTATCGCAAGACAGATTAAGCTTGACCTCTTCAATGTAACAGAAGAAGAACTCAAGAATGTTGTTATCGCTTACGAGCCTGTATGGGCTATCGGCACAGGCAAAACTGCAACAGCTGATCAGGCTGAAGAGGTTTGCTCTTTCATCCGTGCTACAATCGCTAAGCTTTACAATCAGGCTGCTGCTGACGCTGTTACAATTCAGTACGGCGGTTCAATGAATGACGGCAATGCTGACGAGCTTCTCTCAAAGACAAATGTTGACGGTGGTCTTATCGGCGGTGCATCACTCGTTGCCGAGAAGTTTGCCGCAATCGTAAAGGCTGCAAGCAAGTAATTTAAACAGTATATTCAAACACAATGCCGTGTCCTTTTGGGCGCGGCACAAAAGTCTGTAATCGGCTTTTGGATTTTGTTTTTTGCATAACAAGATTGTGTATGCTTTATGGAAAGGACACGCAAAATGAAAAAACCGGTAATTTTAATGATTCTTGACGGCTTTGGTATTGCTCCCGAAAAAGGCAACGCTATCAAGGCTGCTAAAAAGCCAAACATTGACAAGCTTTTTGCATCTAATCCGCTCACACAGATTGGTGCGTCGGGTATGGATGTAGGTCTTCCTGACGGTCAGATGGGTAACTCTGAGGTCGGTCACACAAATATGGGTGCCGGCAGAATCGTTTATCAGGAACTCACAAGAATTACAAAGACTATCAACGAGGACAAGCTCAAAGATAACGAGGCTATTGTTGATGCAATGGACAAGGCTCTCAAGAACGGTACGGCACTTCACCTTATGGGACTTCTCTCAGACGGCGGTGTTCACAGCCACATTGAGCATCTCTACGGTATTCTTGAACTTGCTAAGAAAAAGGGTCTTAAAGATGTTTACATTCACGCATTCCTTGACGGCCGTGATGTTCCGCCTTCAAGTGCCGCTGAATATGCAGACAAGCTTCTTGACAAGCTCAAAGAAATCGGCATAGGCAAGGTTGCCACAGTTGAGGGCAGATACTACGCAATGGACAGAGATAACAACTGGGACAGAGTTGAAAAGGCATATGCCGCTATGGTATATGGCGAGGGCAACAAGGCAGACTGCCCTGTTTGTGCAATTAAGAACTCTTACAAAGACGGCGTAACAGACGAATTTGTTGTTCCTTGTGTTATTGAGGGCGGTGCTCAGGTTAAGCCAAATGACAGCATCATCTTCTTCAACTTCCGTCCTGACAGAGCAAGAGAGATTACAAGAACATTTGTTGACCCTGATTTTAAGGGCTTTGAGAGAAAGAACGGTTTCTTCCCCGTAAACTTTGTTTGCATGACTCAGTATGATGCAACAATGCCTAATGTTGAAGTTGCATTCAAGCCAGAGGTTCTCAAGAACACACTCGGCGAGTATGTATCAGACAAGGGCATGACACAGCTCAGAATTGCAGAAACAGAAAAGTATGCTCATGTAACATTCTTCTTCAACGGCGGTGTTGAAAAGCAGTATCCCGGCGAGGACAGAATTCTTGTTAAGTCACCTGCTGTTGCAACATATGACCTTCAGCCTGAAATGAGTGCTTACGAGGTTACAGACAAGCTTGTTCCGGCAATCAAGAGCGGTAAGTACGATATGATTATTCTCAACTACGCTAACTGCGATATGGTTGGTCACACAGGCGTATTCGAGGCAGCCGTAAAGGCTGTTGAGGCTGTTGACAACTGCGTTGGCAAGGTTGTTGACGCAATCAAAGAAATGGGCGGTGTTGCTCTTATCACAGCCGACCACGGCAATGCAGATAAGATGGTTGCAGAGGACGGTTCACCGTTTACTGCTCACACAACAAACCCTGTTCCTTTCTGCGTAGTAAACTACGACTGCGAGCTTCGTGAGGGCGGCAGACTTGCCGATATCGCTCCGACAATGCTCCAAATTATGGGACTTGAACAGCCCGAAGAAATGGACGGCACAAGCCTTATTAAGTAATTTATTTTACTGATTATATACAGAGCCACCGATATTTTATCGGTGGCTTTTTTGTGTTAGCACAAAACTGTAGGGGTAGCCTTGCGACCGCCGCCGGTGGCGGATAAAGGGAGCATAGCGCTGTCTGAAATAACGAGCAATAGGCAATGCATTTATGCACAACGCATTGCGACTATATTTCAGACGGGAGTTCATCGGACGCCCGCAAGTAAAGGCACATACATTATAGTATATACAAAGCGTATAAATGTCGCAAATTCCCGCAACGCAAAATTTAAGTTGTAAAATATCGTTAATCGGTGTAAAATAATATTACTTATGTATTGTTAATTTTATGGCAGAGAAGGGGAAAATTTGATTAAGCTACGAAGGTATCTTGCATACTACAAAAAGGAATGTATCATCGGTCCGCTTTGCAAGCTGTTTGAGGCAATTTTGGAGTTGCTCGTTCCGCTTGTTATGGCAGGAATCATCGACAACGGTGTGCGAAACGGCGACACGGCATACATTTGGAGAATGGGCGGTCTGCTCGTTATTCTTGCAACTGTAGGACTTTGCAGTGCGCTCGTGTGTCAGTATCTTGCATCAAAGGCATCTCAGGGTGTGGGAACAAGACTTCGCCGAGATTTGTTTTTGCACATCAACAGGTTATCACACGCAGAGTTGGACAAGCTCGGCACTCCGTCACTTATAACACGAATCACATATGACACCAATCAGGTTCAGCAGTCTGTCGCAATGGCTATCCGCCTGCTCACCAGAGCACCGTTCATTGTTATCGGTTCAATGGTTATGGCAATGACAATCAACCTTGAAATGTCAATTATTTTCTTCATTGCGGCTATATTGATTGCCGTTACTCTTTACCTCATTATGACAAAGAGTATTCCTATTTTTGAAAAAATGCAGAAAAAGCTCGACAAAATCAGCCTTATCTGCCGTGAAAATCTTTCAGGCAACAGGGTTATCAGAGCCTTTTCAAAGCAGAAAAATGAGAAAAAGCGTATTGACGATTCAACCGAGGATTTGGCTAAAACTTCGATCAGAGTAAGCATTCTTTCGGCACTTTTAAGCCCTGTCACCTACATCATCACCAATGCTGCAATTATTCTCATCATTTGGTTTGGCGCTCAGAATGTCAACGCAGGCAACGGAATGCTTTCGGGTGACATCATCGCCCTTGTAAACTATATGACGCAGATTTTGCTTGCAATGATTGTTGTTGCAAACCTTGTTGTACTTTTCACGAAGGCAAGTGCAAGTGCGGCAAGACTTAACGAAGTGTTTGAAACTCAGCCGAGTGTGTGTGAAAGCACTACCGAGAACATTGAAATTTCAGAGAGCGAAAGCACTCCGAAAATCGAATTTAACAATGTAAACTTCACATACGGCACGGGTGATGATGAGCTTGAGGACATCAGCTTTAAAACCAAGCGTGGTCAGACGGTCGGTCTTATCGGCGGTACGGGTTGCGGTAAAAGTACGCTTGTCAACCTTATCCCCCGTTTTTACGATGCAACACAGGGTACTGTAAGCGTTGACGGCAGAAATGTCAAGGACTACCCGTTCTTACAGCTCCGTTCACAGATTGGCATTGTTCCTCAGCAGTCAATTCTTTTCAAGGGAACAATCCGTGACAATATGAAATGGCAAAACGAAAATGCAACTGACGAGGATATTATAAAGGCTCTAAAAATTGCGCAGGCATACGAGTTTGTAAGCAAGCTGAACAAAGGGCTTGACAGCTTTGTTGAACAGGGCGGAAAGAACTTCAGCGGAGGTCAGCGTCAGCGACTTTGCATTGCCAGAGCACTCACAGGCTCACCGAAGCTTCTCATTCTTGATGACAGCTTTTCGGCTCTTGACTTTGCAACAGATGCGGCACTCAGAAAGGCTTTGCGTGAAAACACAAAGGATATGACCGTGATAATCGTTACACAGCGTTGCTCAACAATTAAGAACGCAGACCTTATTCTTGTGCTTGATGACGGCAGACTTGTAGGCAAAGGTCCGCACGATGAACTGTTTGAAAACTGTGAAACCTACCGTGAAATCTGTCTTTCACAGCTTAATGAAGAGGAGGCAAAAAGATGAAAAATTCAGCAAAAAAATCCTCCTCTGTAAAAAAGGTACTCAAAAAAATAAAGCCGTATTCGTTATATCTGATTTTAGCTCTTGTGAGCGCAATCATCAGCGTTTCGCTCACGCTCTATATTCCGGTTCTCACGGGTAACGCAATCGACAACATCATTGACAAGGGCAATGTTGACTTTGCAAGCGTTATTCAGATTCTTGTGTACATCGGTGTAGGCATCGGCGGTGTGGCACTTTTCCAGTGGATTATGACCTACTTTACCAATATTGTCAGCTACCGCACTGTTCGTGACCTCAGAAGAGAGGTTTTTGAAAAATTCAACACAGTTCCTCTCTCCTACATTGACACAACACCTCACGGCGACCTTATCAGCCGAGTAATCAACGATGTTGACGCAGTTGGTGACGGTCTTACACAGATGTTTCTACAGCTTTTTTCGGGCATTGTTACCATTGTCGGCACGCTTGTATTTATGCTGACAATCAACTGGAAAATCGCCCTTGTGGTTGTTGTTCTCACACCGCTTTCGCTCTTTGTTGCGGCATTTATCGGCAAGATGACGCATAACCGCTTTACCCGTCAGCAGGCGCTCAACGGTGACATCTCGTCATATGTTGAGGAGCATATCGGCAATCAGAGAATTGTAAAGGCTTTTTCATATGAGGACAGAGCCTTTGAAGAATTTGAAAAGTACAACGATGAACTTCTTGAAGTGGGATTCAAGGCGCAGTTTGCAGGCGCACTTGCCAACCCGTCAACAAGATTCGTAAACGCATTGGTTTATGCCGCCGTGGGCATTATGGGTGCTCTGTTTGCCGTTGCAGGCACACTTTCGGTCGGACAGTTATCATGCTTTCTCACCTACGCAAATCAGTACACAAAGCCGTTTAACGAGGTTACAGGCGTTCTCACGCAGTTGCAGACAGGCATTGCGGCGGCAGGACGAGTTTTTGAGGTTCTTGAGGCAGATAACGAAATTCCCGACAACAGTACAAAAGAGCTTGAGCATTGCAAAGGCAACGTCAAGATTGAGAATGTAAACTTCTCATACACAAAGGAAAAACCGCTCATCACAAACTTTTCGCTTGATGTCAAGAGCGGCAGTCACATTGCCATTGTAGGACCTACAGGCTGCGGCAAGACAACATTCATCAATCTTCTTATGAGATTTTATGACACGGACAGCGGCAAAATCAGCATTGACGGTGTTGACATTATGGATATCACCCGTGACAACCTCAGAAAATGCTACGGAATGGTTCTTCAGGACAGCTGGCTGTTCAACGGAACGATTATGGAAAATCTGCGTTACGGCAACGAAAACGCAACCGAAGAAGAAGTTATTACCGCCGCAAAGGCAGCATATGCACACTCATTCATTCGCCGTATGTCTGACGGCTACAACACCGTAATCAGCGAGGACGGCGGTAATCTCAGTCAGGGACAGAAACAGCTTTTGTGTATTGCAAGGGCGATGCTTACAAACCCGTCAATTCTTATTCTTGACGAGGCAACTTCATCAATTGATACCCTTACCGAAATCCGTGTTCAAAAGGCTTTTGCCAAGATGATGAAGGGCAAGACGAGCTTTGTTGTTGCCCACAGACTTTCAACAATCAAGGAAAGCGATGTTATCCTTGTTATGAAGGACGGCAACATTATTGAACAAGGCACACACGAGGAGTTGCTCGCCAAAGGCGGATTCTATAACAAACTTTACAACAGTCAGTTTGCAAAACAGTAATGTAGGGTCGAACCGTGTTCGTCCGCCCGTATGCAACGCATACGGATTTCTCTTTTACTTGCGAGAGAACACGGTTCTCCCCTACACAAGAATACACAATTTTCATCAAATCAGAAAAATATATAAAGCGAGGTCATCAGCTAAAACTGATGACCTCTGTTTTTATCTTAAATTTTAATCCGAAAGGGATTTTTCAACATTTATTATCGGATAAAGTTTTTCGTCAATCGACTTGATTTTCTCAATTGCACTCTGTTTTATCTGTCTTTCTGTAAGGTCAAGTCCATACGGAATAACCATATCGAAAACAACATTTGTATGCGTACTGCCCTTTACAATCCTGAAATCGTGGATTGAATATTCGGGATTAAGCTCACACAAGCCCTCGGAAATTTTCATTTTCAGCTCATTTGTGAACGCATCGTTGGATGCAATCGGGTCCATATGTATGGTTGAAAAACAGTTGTACTTGTTTTCAAGCTGTTTTTCCGTCAGGTCAATGGCATCATGTGCCTCAAGAATATCCTCGTTGCACGGCACTTCTGCGTGGAGCGAAATAAAGCATCTGCCCGGACCGTAATCATGAATAATCAAATCGTGGATACCTACAATCATATCATTTTTCAACACTGTTTCCTTGATTTCATCAACAAATTCAGGGTCGGGCGCTTTGCCGAGGAGCGGTGAAAGGCTTTCTCTGAATGTGCTGACACCCGTAAAAAGTATGAACAGCGAAACGCACACACCGAGCCAACCGTCAATCTGAACTCCTGTTGAGGCAGAAATAAGCAATCCGATTATTACAACCGAGGTTGCAATGCAGTCGGTCAAAGAATCGAGTGCCGCCGCCTTGAGTGCGGTTGAATTTATTTTTCTCGACAATCCCGAATTAAAAAAGTACATCCATAATTTTACGAAAATTGACGCAATCATTATTGCAAGTGAAAGCGTTGAAAATGCCGTTTTATCCTCGGGAGTAATTATCTTTTCTATCGAACTTTTTATAAGCTCAACACCCATTAAAAGGATTACAACGGAAATTCCCAAGCCAGCCACATACTCATAACGACCGTGACCGAACGGATGCTCTCTGTCGGCAGGACGGCTTGCAAGCTTAAATCCGAGGAATGTAACAACCGAACTGCCTGCGTCCGAAAGGTTGTTGAGGGCGTCGGCAATTACGGAAACCGATGCCGAAACAATTCCGGCAAACAATTTTCCTCCGAACAGTAACAGGTTAAGAATTATTCCGCAAACACCCGAAAGGTTGCCATAGGCAGTTCTAACCTTTGGATTATCGCAATTGTCGCTGTCTTTAACGAACAGCTTTACAAGTAATTTTGTCAAATAAAACACCAACTAAAATTTATTTACAGCGAATCGTTTCGGCTGAAAACATCGGCAACCTCCGTAATTGAAATGTACGCTTTCTTGTCGATTTCACGCACAATTTCCTTCAGCTTGCCAATCTGGAAACGGTTGACAACAAAGTAAATCATCACCTTGTCTTTGCCTGAATATCCGCCCTGAGCCTGCATTACGGTAACACCGCTTTGAAATTCCTCCGAAAGTGCGTTACAAATTTCATCGCAACGGCTTACAGACGCAATAATCGTTGCCGCCTTTGCCCTGTCAAAACCTTCAACAATAAAGTCAATCGTTTTAAGTGCGGCAAAATATGTAACAATCGAATAAAGCGGAAGAATCCAGCTTTGCAGAATGAAACCGCATACAACATAAAGTACGATATTGTATGCCATAACGAATGAACCAACCGATACACCGATTTTCTTCGCAAAGATTACTGCCATAACCTCGATGCCGTCCATTGCACCGCCAAATTTGATTGCAAGACCGCTGCCTATACCCGAAATCACACCGCCGAACACGGCACAAAGGAGCAAATCGGTTCCCGCAAGCGGAGACGCCATACTGACATCAACGGGCAAAACATCGGTTATCAGCCATGAAACGAACGAATAAACTGCAACCGTATAAATTGCGTAAAATGTAAACTTCTTTCCCTGCTTTTTAAGTCCGAACAAAAACAGCGGCAGGTTAAAAATTATAAGAAAAAGTGAAAGCGACAGGCTTTCGGGTGTAAGTTGTGCGGCAAGCATAGCCGTACCTGAAATTCCGCTGTCGTAAAGGTTCACGGGATTAAGAAATATTGTAATTCCAAACGCATTGATAATTCCGGCAATTGTGAGAAAAAGCATATTTTTGATTTTGATTGTTTTTCTCGCTCTTTGTAAAAGATTTTTCATTGTCATCATCCTTTGCAATAAATCTCCGTCCCCACCATTCACATAAGTACAGCCTAATTGTATCACAATAATGATATTTACGCAAGAAAAGCAAAAGGCACCGAAAAATCGGTGCCTTAATCAGCTTATTGATTATTCCTGAGAGTCAGCCTTGGCTTTCTCAATAATTTTCTGAGCAACATTTGCAGGGGTGTCCTCATAGCGAACAAACGCAAATTCAAATGATCCTCTGCCTTGTGTTACCTGGCGAATATAGGTTGCAAAGTCATCCATTTCTGCCATAGGAACTTCTGCCTCAACAATCTGCGTGCCGTTTTCACCCGGCTGCATACCGAGTACACGACCTCTACGCTTGTTGACCTCGCCCATTACATCACCCATATTTGCATCCGGAACATTGGCTTTAAGGCTTCCGATCGGCTCAAGAAGCGTGGGAGAGGCATTCGGAATACCGTTCTTATAAGCCAGAGAAGCCGCTGTTTTGAATGACATTTCGGAGGAATCGACAGGATGATATGAACCGTCATAGAGAGTAGCCTTGATGCCTACCATCGGATAACCTGCAAGAACACCCTTCTTGATTGAGTCCTGAAGTCCCTTTTCAACAGCAGGGAAGAAATTTTTCGGAACTGCACCGCCGACAACTCTTTCGGCAAATACAAGACCGTCCGAATCACACGGCTCAAATTCAATCCACACATCACCAAACTGACCGTGGCCGCCCGACTGCTTTTTATATCTGCCCTGTGCGGAAACCTTTTTGCGGATAGTTTCTCTGTATGCAATCTTCGGATTTTTGAGGACTGCGTCAACATTATACTTTGTTTTAAGTCTTGAAATTACAACATCAAGGTGCTGTTCACCGAGTCCCGAAAGGAGCATTTCATGGGTTTCGTGGTTTGAAACGAGCTTGATTGTCGGATCTTCGTCCGCAAGCTTTGCAATACCCTGAGCAACCTTATCCTCGTCACCCTTCTTTGCGGGATAAACAGCCATTGTATATGATGATGACGGATAGTCGATTCCGTCAAGAACAACCTTTCTGAGAGGCGAACAGAGTGTGTCGCCTGTTTTTGTTGATGCAAGCTTCGGGATTGCGCCGATGTCGCCTGCACCGATGTACGGAACATCCGACTGCTTTTTACCGCTTACGGAAAGCACCTTTGTAATTCTCTCCTGTGCGCCTGTACGCATATTGATGAGAGGAGCGTCCGAGCTTACCTTGCCCGAAACAACCTTTACATATGAAAGTCTGCCGATGAACGGGTCTGCAACCGTCTTGAATACGATTGCGGCAGCCGCACCGCCGTCATTAACCGAAACATCAACGGGTTCACCGTCAAGGTCAACACCGATTTCACCGCTCTTGTCAGCCGCTGACGGAGCAAGCCATGTAAGGCTGTTCAAAAGCTGATCAATTGCGAATGTATTGTGAGCGTCACCGCAGAATACGGGGCAGATTGTGCCGTCCTTAACGCCCTGACTCACACCGAGAATGATTTCTTCGGGAGTAAACTCCTCACCCATAATAAACTTGTCAAGAAGTTCCTCGCTTGTTTCGGCAACAGCCTCCTTGATAGCCTCACGCAAGCCCTCAAGCCTGTCGCCCATATCAGGAAGCGCAGTCTGTTTTACACTGCCGTCTGTGCCGTACTCATAAGCCTTGTAATCAAACAAATTAACATAAGTGTTTGCCTGACCGTCAACAATGTACGGAACAACAACAGGACAAACAGACGGACCGAATGTAGCCTTCAAGCTCTCGAATACACGATAGAAACGGGCGCTTTCGTCGCAAAGACCGTTTACAAAGAACACCTTTGTAAGCCCTGCCTTTGTTGCCGCCTCAACTGCTTTCTCGGTACCTACACAGACACCGTCCTTGCCCGAAACAACGATGAGCGCTGTGTCAGCCGCTCTCATGCCCTCTGCAACACCGCCTGCAAAATCAAAAAGACCGGGGGTGTCGATTAGGTTGATTTTTGTATTTTTCCATTCAATCGGTGCAACCGCCGTCATAATTGAAGTCTGTCTTTTGATTTCCTCGCTGTCAAAATCAAGGACTGTGTTGCCGTCTGCAACCTTACCGAGTCTTTCGCTCATCTTTGAGAGATAGAGTATTGACTCCGCAACCGAGGTTTTGCCGCTGCCGCTGTGTCCTGCGAGGGCAATATTAAGAATTTTTTTAGCGTCGTATTGTTTCAAAAGTGAAATCCCCTTTCGTAAAATTTCTATTCTAATCAAGCTTATTTCGACAAAATTAAACAATAGTGTCAATTAATACGGAATTATTATAGCATATTTGTATAAAATAAACAACCGAATTATGGCAAAATAAAAAAATTCACCCTTTGCCCAAATGGACAAGGGATGAATTGTGCAACTTGCTTTTTTATTTTATGTTAAGCCGAAAAATATACAGATTTTTGCAAGGTCAATTGTGCATTTTAACGATTGGGTTTCCTGAAAAAACAATTTTTGACAAAAGGAAAGGCTCTCAAAACGAGAGCCTTGAAAACTTGATTATTCGAGAACCGCACCCTGTGCGCCTGATGTAACAAGCTTTGCATAACGAGCAAGGTAGCCTGTTGTAATCTTGGGCTGACGGGGCTTCCATTCTGCCTTACGCTTTGCAAGCTCTTCGTCGGAAACGAGGAGGTTGATTGTGTTTGCAGGAATGTCGATTTCAATCATATCGCCCTCTTTAACAAGTGCAATCGGACCGCCGACTGCCGCCTCGGGAGATACATGACCGATAGCCGCACCTCTTGTTGCGCCTGAGAAACGGCCGTCTGTGATAAGAGCAACACAGTTGCCGAGACCGCTGCCCATAATAGCGGAAGTCGGGTTGAGCATTTCTCTCATGCCGGGACCGCCCTTAGGACCTTCGTATCTGATAACAACAACCTCACCGGGATTGATTTTGCCGTCATAAATTGCACTGAGAGCGTCCTCTTCGCAGTCAAACACTCTTGCCGCACCCTTGTGGTGCATCATTTCCTCTGCAACGGCACTTCTCTTAACAACAGAACCGTCAGGAGCAAGGTTACCCTTGAGAACAGCAATACCGCCTGTCTTGCTGTATGGATTTGTAACAGGGCGAATGATGTCCGTGTCCTTGATTTCACAACCCTTAATGTTCTCGCCTACAGTCTTGCCTGTTGCCGTGATAAGGTCTGTGTCAAGAAGTCCAACCTTTGTAAGCTCGTTCATTACGGCATAAACACCGCCTGCCTCGTTGAGATCCTCCATATATGTGTGACCTGCAGGAGCAAGATGACAAAGGTTAGGAGTCTTTTTGCTGATTTCATTGGCAATGTCAAGGTTAAGCTTAACACCTGCCTCTTTTGCGATTGCAGGAAGGTGGAGCATTGTATTTGTTGAACAGCCGAGAGCCATATCAACAGTAAGAGCATTCATAAATGCTTTTTCCGTGAGAATGTCACGAGGACGGATATCCTTTTCAAGGAGTTCCATAACCTTCATGCCGGCGTGCTTTGCAAGCTTGATTCTGTCTGAGTAAACAGCAGGAATTGTGCCGTTACCCTGAAGTCCCATACCGATTGCCTCGGTAAGACAGTTCATACTGTTGGCGGTGTACATACCCGAACATGAACCGCATGACGGACAAGCCTTGTTTTCAAACTCGGCAAGCTCTTCGGCAGTAATCTTGTTTGCCGTGTAAGCGCCGACTGCCTCAAACATACTCGAAAGACTTGTCTTTTTGCCCTTAACATGACCTGCAAGCATAGGACCGCCGCTTACGAAAACTGTCGGCACATTGATTCTTGCGGCAGCCATAAGCATACCCGGAACATTCTTGTCGCAGTTAGGAACCATTACAAGTGCGTCAAACGCATGAGCCTTTGCCATAGCCTCTGTTGAGTCTGCGATAAGCTCACGGGTTACGAGAGAATACTTCATTCCCTCATGTCCCATGGCAATACCGTCACAAACAGCGATTGCAGGGAATACAATCGGAACGCCGCCTGCAAGAGCAACGCCCTGCTTAACGGCGTCAACAATCTTATCTATATTCATATGTCCCGGAACGATATCGTTCTTGGAACTTACAATACCGATAAAAGGTTTCTTAATTTCTTCTTCGGTAAGACCGAGAGCATTCAAAAGCGAACGCTGAGGTGCGGTACTTACGCCGTCCTTTATAACTGAACTTTTCATTGTAAACACCCTTTCCATAATTATCAAATCGGAACAAAATTCACATACAAGCCCTTCAATTGTTCCATAATAAAACACAGTGAAAATTTCTGTATTATTAGTTTTAATTTTAGCACATTGGCTGTTCAAAATCAAGTAGAGAACCTATATTGCCAAAATCATTTATTGCGGCTCAATCGTTGATTATTCTGCCCTTTTCAACATTGGGCATAATAAAGTTATCCCTTGAATATTCCCACAGCTTTTTTGAGCCGTCGGCAGTGTTTTTGTTGCGGTTAAGAATACTGTGCAGGTGAACAATATGCTCTACCCACGCCTTGCCGTCGGTTGCGTCATTGAGCATTGCGGGCTGAATGTTATCCATTGTGTGAGCAAACTTTGCTTCGGCTGTTTCACCGCTTTCAAATTCAAGCCACAGATTCATCATCTTTTCGCCCTGATCTTCCGGAAGAAGTCCGAAAATTCTTTTTGCGGCTTTCATTTCACGCTCTGCCTGAGTTTTCTTAGCTTCCTCATCATAGGCATATGTATCGCCTGCATCAATCTCGACAATATCGTGAATCAGTAGCATTGTCATTGTTTTAAGCACATCAATTTCCGAATTTGCATATTCGGAAAGCATAACTGTCATTATCGCCATATGCCATGCGTGCTCGGCATCGTTTTCCTTTTTTCGAGCGTCGGAAAGGTAGGTTTGACGGATGATGAATTTTTCCTTATCAATTTCCTTTATAAAATCAAATTGCTTTTCAATTCTTGATTTCTCCATAATGTTCCCTCTTAAAATTCAGGCCTGCACACGAGCATAGTGCAGGCCTTATGTGATTATTTATTTACTACAGGAATTTTGGTTTTATCGTATTCATCCAGTCTGTTACCGTAAAGGTAATAGTTAGTTTCTTTTACAACAACAGGCGAAAGCACAACTACGGCAATAAGGTTGGGAATTGACATAAGTGCGTTGAAGATGTCAGCCATTGTCCAAACAAGGTCGAGCTTGATAACAGGACCGATGAGAAGAATAAATACAAAAATCAGCTTGTAAGGAATCATACCGCATCTGCCGAAAAGATATTCAACACAGCGTTCACCGTAGTATGACCAGCCGAGGATTGTTGAATATGCAAAAGCGGCAATACCGATAACAAGAATCGGTGTGCCGATTACGGGAATCTGCTGAAAGGCTTTGTATGTAAGGTCGCCGCCGTCGGAAACATCAATTGCAGGATTTTTGATAATTGAGCTTACAAGCACAAGACCTGTCATAAGACAAACAACAACCGTGTCCCAGAAAGTGCCTGTTGAAGAAATCATAGCCTGACGAACAGGGTTTCTTGTCTGAGCGGCAGAGGCAACTATCGGAGCAGAACCCATACCGGATTCGTTACTGAAAAGACCTCTTGCAATACCGTAACGAGCGGCAAGCATAAGGCTTGAACCGAGGAAACCGCCTGCAACGGACTTGAGAGAAAATGCGTCCTGAAAAATCATTTCAAATGTCTTGCCGAGAACATCAAAGTTCATGCCGAGGATAATAAGACAGCCAAGAACATAGAAAACAGCCATAAACGGCACAAGGAGTTCGCAAACTCTTGAAATCGACTTGATGCCTCCGAAGATTACAACGGCTGTAATTGCGGCAACAAGAACACCTACAATAATCGAAATAACCGAAGCGTCCTGACCGAAAAGATTCACCGTACCAAGATCAAAGGTGTTGTTCATAATGTTTGAAATCGCATTAACCTGAACCCCCGAACCGATGCCGAAAGATGCGAGCAATGCAAAAAGAGCAAAAAGAACGGCGAGAATTTTGCCGAGAGTCTTAAACTTAAATCCTCTTTCAAGAGCATACATGGCACCGCCGAGCATTCTGCCGTCAGAAGTCTTTACACGATACTTTACACCGATGAGTGACTCGGAATACTTTGTTGCGATACCGAAAACACCGGTGAGCCAGCACCAGAACACCGCACCGGGTCCGCCGAGTGCAATTGCAGTACCTACACCTATGATATTACCCGTGCCGATTGTTGAGGCAAGTGCTGTTGCAAGAGCCTGAAACGGGCTGATATCACCGTCTGAATCGGGATCCTTGGTCACCGAAAGTTTGATTGCCTTAAAAGTTTTTCTCTGTACAAATTTTGTGCGAATTGTGAGAAAAATGTGAGTTCCGAGAAGAAGGATAATCATAAACCAACCCCACAGGAAGTCATTGAAGCCATTCATCACAGCTGAAATCGCATCCCACATATTGTACGCCTCCTTGTTTTAGTATAAACCTACCCTGTTTAATATACAAAAGCAAAGCCTGCTTTATGTCCGTTAATGTTTTTTACAAAAATCGTTTTACATCAATAAGGTTATCTGCAACTCCGTAAAGAAAGGGAATTGCCTCTGCACTCGGACGGTCAAGGTCGGGAACCATAACCGTTTTACACCCTGCCGAGCTTGCCGACTTTATGCCGTTGAGCGAGTCCTCAAGTGCAATGCAGTTTTTGGGAGCAAGTCCGAGTTTTTCTGCGGCATAAAGATAAATGTCGGGTTCGGGCTTTCCTTTTGCAACCATTGACGCACAAACTATTTCGTCAAAATAATCGTAAAGACCGAGAGCTGAAAGATATTTTTTCGTTCTCTCCGGAGCGGTTGCGGTTGCAAGGGCAACCCTGTAGCCGTTCTGCTTTAAAAAGCCGAGAAATTCAGCAGCACCGGGCTTTGATTCAATGCCGTTTTCCGAGATGAACTTATCCATAAGCTCAATTCTTTTATCGTGAACCTTGCAATAGTCAAAATCCTCTCCGAAAAAGCCCTTTAATTTTGCAATTGCAAACGGGCGAGCCATTGAGCGAATACTGAGTGCGTGGTGCGTTTCCATAGGATAGCCGTAAAAATTTGCCGCCTCACACCAAAAACGGACATACAGCTTTTCTGTGTCAAGAATGACACCGTCCATGTCGGAAATAATACCTTTTATATCAGGATTCATATTTTACCTCCCGATTTTTTTAGATTCATATTTACAAACGCAATTCCGAGTGAAATCAGAACAAGCGATATGAGCGTTTCGATTCTGAAAACATTTTCACCGAGCATAAGCCCCGACAAAACTGTTCCGAACACGGGAACAAGCAGATTGAAAACGGAAATTCTGCTTGCATCATGAAATTTGAGAAGCCCTGTCCACAGCGAAAATGCCGCCGCCGATACAAACGCAAGCCAGAGCAACACGGAAACACTTTCAACATTTATCGAACCAATACTGCCACCGCAGCATATGCCCGACACAAGCAATATAAAACCGCCTGTTAAAAGCTGAAAAGCGGTTACAGGGAACGGATCTCGTCCTGTTGTGACTTTTTTCGCCACAATGTTGCCCGCCGCCGCAGAAATTGTTGAAAAGAGAATCATCATATCGCCGAACCAAGTGTCCGTGCTGACAGTTCCGCCGAAATTGATTGCGATAATTCCGCCGAATCCGAGAATACAACCGATAATTTTCATCAGCGTGAGCCTGTCGTTTTTGAAAAACAACGGCACGAAAAGTACGGTAAAGAACGATGCACAAGCCGTTATCAATGATGTGTTTGTTCCGCTTGTAAAACCGATTCCGATGTATGTAAAAATATACTGCAATCCTGTCTGCACCACTCCGAGTGAACAAACGGGCAGTATATCTTTTTTTGAAAGCGTCGGCGGTTTTCTTTTTGATATCCACAAAAAGAGAAACACCATAAATCCCGCCAACATAAACCGCATTCCTGCAAAAATCAGCTTTGAGCCGATATCCGACTCCTCAATCTCAAAAGCAGAGTAGCCGACCTTTATAAACGGAAAAGCCGTTCCCCACAAAAGTGTGCAGAAAATTGCTGTTAAATATGCTATTTTTTTATTTTGTAACAGTTTCATTTTATTCATCCGGAAAAATTAACAATATCAAATATAGTATACCATAAAAATCAGAAAAAGAAAACCTTACAATTTCAAAAATTTGTTTATTCCGTAAACAGAATTTGCCCCGTCACAACAGGCGGTTATAATCTGTCGAAGATTTTTTGTGCGGATATCCCCTGCAACAAAAATTCCCGACACGGATGTCTGACAGGTTTCATCGGCAATCACATAGCCGTTGTCATCTGTTTTCACAAAGCCTTTAACACATTCGGTTCTCGGTTCAAGACCTACCGCAACAAAAACTCCGTCAGTTTTCAGAATTTTCTCATTATCAAGCGTAACCGATTTAACCTTTTCGTCACCGTCAATTTTCACAACATTGGTGTTGTAAAGGATTTTGACATTACCCGATTTTTCAAGCTTTTGCACAAGCACTCTGTCGGCTTTCAATGCTTCGCCCCTGCAAATAAGAAAAACCCGTTTGCATATATGAGAAAGATAGGTCGCCTCGGTGACGGCGGTGTTTCCTCCGCCGATTACCGCCACTGTTTTGTCTTTGAAAAAATAGCCGTCACACACGGCACAATAGCTTACTCCTCTGCCCTCAAACTTATTTTCACCGTCAATCCCCAATTTTTTGTGGGTTGCGCCCATGCAGAGAATAACAGATTTTGTCTTGACCTCACTGTCGGAACATTCAAGAATAAATCCGTCATAATTTTTTCTTATCCCGACAAGCGCCTTTCTGACGAAATTTGCACCGAATGACTTTGCGTGCGAATAAAAGTGCTGAATAAGGTCAAATCCTGCAATATCGTTAAACCCAGTGTAATTTTCTACAGCATCGGTAAGAGCAATTGAACTGCCCTCGGGTGATGCAGGGTCAAGCACAATGTAGTCAAGTCCGCTCCGTGAAGCATAGAGGGCCGCAGTAAGTCCCGCCGCACCTCCGCCTGCAATTACAAGATCATACAAAACGGTCACCTGTCTTTTCTGAAATTGCGGAAATTATTCTTTCCTTTGTCTGAACTCCCGACATCCGCAAAATTTCCTTTCCGTCCTTAAAAAGCAGAAGTGCAGGAATTCCTGACACTCCGTAATACTCTGTCAGTTCGGGATTTTCGTCAACATTTACCTTGACGGTTTCAAAATAGTCGTTGTACTCATTATGAATCTCTTCAATCGTTGGGGCGAGCATTTTGCACGGTGAACACCATACCGCATAAAAATCCGCAAGTACAGGTTTTGATGATTTGATTAAACTCTCAAATTCTTTTTTCTGTATATTTTCAATCACAATATCACTCCGTAAATTATTTTTGATTATTGTTCCCGATTTAAGGGTAATTATTATATCTTTGTCTGCGTATTCAAATTATGTGTAACTGCAAACCGATTTAATTGTAAAAAGGCGAAAAAAATCCCCCCGAAAAGTCGAGAGGACTTTAAATTTTTTAATTTTGCAAATTGCAATAGCAACAAAAATTTTTGCATTGATTTATTTTAAGGCAAATGTCATTCAAAATACAAATTTCTCAAAACCGAAATTTCTTTGGCATAACCGTCAAGCTCGTTCGGGGTTTCAAGGAAAAACGGAAGATTTCGCAAATTTTCATTATTTATAATTTTTCCGAACGCATCAATTCCGATGTAGCCCTCTCCTATTTTCTGATGCCTGTCCTTATGACTGCCAATCGGATTCATACTGTCGTTAAGGTGAATTGCTTTTAGCCTGTCAAGACCGATTACACGGTCAAATTCATCAAGTGCACCATCAAGATTATTGACAATGTCGTAGCCTGCGTCAAAAATATGGCAAGTGTCAAGGCAAACACCGATTTTATCGTTTCTTTCGACACGGTCGATAATCATACGCAGCTCTTCAAAGGTTCTGCCGACTTCTGTTCCCTTGCCCGCCATTGTTTCAAGCAACACGGTTGTTGTCATATCATCAAACATTGCTGTGTTCAAGGCATCGGAAATCTGCTCAACTGCGGTTTCAACACCCTGTCCCGTGTGACTGCCGGGATGAAAATTATAAAGATTATTCGGAAGATATTCCATTCTTTTCAAATCGTCTGTAAGCGTGTTCAGGGCAAATTCACGGGTTTCGGGTTTTGCCGAACAGAGGTTCATTGTGTACGGTGCGTGGGCAAGAATTTTCGCAAAATTATTTTCTGACATAAGTTTAATAAGTGCGTTAACATCTTCTGCATCAATTCTTCGTGCCGCACCGCCACGAGGGTTGCGTGTAAAAAATTGAAATGTGTTTGCACCGATTGAAAGCGCATCCTTGCCGATTGCGTAAAATCCTTTTGATATTGAAAGATGAGAGCCGATATTAAGCATATTTTCTCCTTTTGCGTTAATTATTTGCAGTAAGCAGTTTATCGTAAAGAAAAAAAGCCTTTCTGTCAAAAGACAAAAAGGCTTTAGTTGGTCGGGATGACAAGACTTGAACTTGCGACTCCACGCCCCCCAGACGTGTGCGCTACCAAACTGCGCTACATCCCGATGCAACATTAATATTTTAGCAAAATGAGAGGCTATTGTCAAGGTATTTCTAAAATTTTTTCGACTAATCGGGCAAAAACGGCGATTAAGCCGAATACAAACAACAAAGCAAAACGGACACTGCCATGTGACAGTGTCCGAAAAATGCTTAGCTAAAAGAACAATATTTTAAATTATTCTTCTCTCTTCTTTCTTGCAAGGAACATAACACCTGCTGCTGAAACCATAAGACCTGCCATTACGAAAACGATAGTTGTTTCAACACCTGACTTAACTGCACCTGAACCTGAGTTTGAACCGCCGTTATTTGAACCGCCGTTGTTTGAACCGCCGTTGTTTGAACCGCCGTTGTTTGAAGAACCTGAGTTCTTATTACCTGATTTCTTAGCGTTGTCGAGCTGAGTCTTGTCAACCTTTTTACCTGTTGTAGGATCTGTGCAACCTGAGAGAATCTTCTCAACTGCAGGAGCAATCTTATCCTTATCAGGGTTCTTTGTAGCGTTGAGCTTATCTGTTACAGCACCCATAACCTGTGTTGGGCTAACCTTAAGTGTGTTAAGAAGGTTCTGTGTAAGATCTGTCTTAGCAGGATCGTTGTAGTAAGCGATGAGGTATGTAGCCATCATTGTTACATCTGTTTCGCCTTCCGGGAAAGCTGAACCAACAACATTACCTGTTGATGTGATTTTTCTCTCAGGACCACAGTCAGAATTCTTTTCCCACTTTGCTTCGTTTGCCTTCTTCTCTGAGTCCTCAGGGTTTTCAATCTGATTACCTGTGCAATAGAGTGTGTCACCGATGCAGTTACCGCTCATGATAGCGTTGTATGACTGCATACCTGTGTTAGCACTGAAGATTACGCAGTAAACTCTTCCGTCTGACTTAGAAATTGTGTTACCTGTCTTTGAAAGGTCGTATGTAGCAATACCTGTTGAAGAATTGTATGTACATTTCTCCTTCTTTGACTGCCAATCAGGCCATGTGCCTGTACCGTCAGCCTTCCAAACATGGCAGTAAACTGTCTTTACATTATTCCAACCTGACTTCTTAACATTGAAGTTAATTGTGTTACCTGCGCCAACTTCTGAAGAAGCATCGGCAGAAACCTCTGAAGAACCTTCAGCTGAAACTTCACCTGACTGATCTGCTGCAGCTACAGCAGCGTCATCTTCTGCTTCTGCAGCACTTGCTGTGATGGCAGCTGAACTGCACATTACTGCTGCTGCAAGAAAAAGACCTGCAATTTTCTTGAACATTTTTAATCTCCTCCTAAAATTGTTCATACATATCCAAGATAGATATTCGTATCTCAGTATTGTTATTATACAATAAAAATTACAAAACTGCAATAGGTTTAATTCAAAACCGTTTCTCTCAATTGCACAAGATTTAATATGTTTGTTTGGCTATTTTCCACAATTTGGGATTCAAACAAACCATAATGTGCAATTTTTGGTTACTTTAACATACCGTATACAGTTTCTTTAACGCTGTCAAGAGCCTCAGAAATTTTCTCCGGCTGCTTAGCGCCTGCCATAGCCATATCGGGCTTGCCGCCACCGTTACCGCCTGCTTTCTGAGCAACAGCCTTAACGATTTTGCCTGCGTTTGCACCGAGAGCGAGAGCCTCTTTACCGCAGGCTGCGGCAAATGTTACCTTGCCGTCATTCTCTGTTGCAAGAACGCATACGCACTTTGGAGCAAAATCTCTTGCCTTTTCACACATTGTGCGGAGAATATCGGCATTAGCCTTGTCAATCTTGCCGGTAACAACTCTTACACCGTGTTCCTCTGTTGTGCCTGCAAAGAGCTGACCAATCTGAGCAACAGCAAGTTTTGAGTTGAGTTCATTGATTTCTCTCTGCTGTTCCTTAATAAGCTGTTCGGCTTTCTGAACGCCCTCAACAACTGCCTTTGGATTTGCAATTTTGAGCGATGAGCAAACATCCATAATAACAGCACTCATACCGTTGATGTACTTGAGAACGCCCATACCTGTGAGAGCCTCAATTCTTCTTACGCCTGCGGCAACCGAACCCTCCTGTCTGATTCTGAAAAGACCGAGGTTTGCGGTATTCTTAACATGAGTACCACCACAGAATTCAACCGAGAAGTCGCCTACGCTTACAACACGGACAACATCACCGTACTTTTCGCCGAAGAGTGCCATTGCACCGAGCTTTTTAGCCTCTTCAATAGGCATTTCCTGTGTTGTAACAGGGATAGCCTCAAGAATCTTTTTATTTACAAGGTTCTGAACCTCAATGAGTTCTTTGGCTGTAAGAGCCTCAAAGTGAGTAAAGTCAAAACGGAAGTAATCGTCGGAAACAAGCTGACCTGCCTGCTGAACATGGTTGCCGAGAACCTCACGGAGAGCAGCCTGAAGAAGGTGAGCAGCTGTGTGGTTTCTTGTAATGTCGGCACGACGCTCTTCATCAACAGCTGTTGAAACTTCTGCGCCCACATTGATACTGCCGCTCTTTACTGTACAAGCGTGAAGGTAAATTGTGCCTGACGGATTCTTTGTTGTGTTGTCAACATCAGCTGAAAAACTGCCCGACTCCATAACACCTGTGTCGCCAACCTGACCGCCGCCTTCTCCGTAGAACGGAGTTTTGTCGAGAACGATAATAGCATTTTCGCCCTCACCGATACTGTCAACTCTCACACCGTCCTTAACGATTGCAAGAACCTTTGAAGTTGACTTAAGTTCTGTGTAACCGACAAACTCTGTATTTGCAACATCGGAAAGGTCTGTTGTGTCAGAAATCCAAGCGTCTGCACCTGCGTTCTTTCTTGCGTCACGGGAACGCTTTTTCTGCTCCTTCATAAGCTCACGGAAACGCTCAACATCAACCTTGATACCTTTTTCGGAGAGAATTTCTTTTGTAAGGTCAATCGGGAAACCGTAGGTATCGTTAAGCTTGAACGCATCCTCACCGCTGAGAATCTTAACATCCTCGTTGTCCATAATGCCGTTGAGCATCTTAAAGCCCTGATCAATTGTCTTGGCAAAGCTTTCTTCCTCAACCTTGATAACCTTTGTGATGAACTCCTGCTTTTCCTTGAGTTCGGGATAAGCTGTGAGATTTTCCTTGATAACCGTATCGCAAACCTTATAAAGGAAAGGCTCGTTGTAACCGAGAAGTCTGCCGTGACGAGCGGCTCTTCTGAGCAAACGGCGGAGCACATAGCCCTTGCCCTCGTTTGACGGAAGAACACCGTCACCGATCATAAATGTTGTACTGCGGATATGGTCTGTGATAACACGGAGTGAAACATCGCTCTTTTCATCTCTGCCGTACTCAACACCTGTAATCTGTGAGATGTGTTTCATAATGTTCTGAATTGTGTCAACAAGGAAAAGGTTATCAACACCCTGCATAACACAGGCAAGTCTTTCAAGTCCCATACCTGTATCAATGTTCGGATGTTCAAGAGGAGTGTAGTTACCCTTGCCGTCATTCTCAAACTGAGTAAATACAAGGTTCCAAACCTCAACAAAACGGTCACATTCGCAGCCTACATGACAGTCGGGTCTGCCGCAGCCCTTTTCGTCACCACGGTCAAAGTAAATTTCCGAACAAGGACCGCATGGACCTGAACCGTGTTCCCAGAAGTTATCTTCCTTGCCGAGTCTTACCATATGTGACGGATCAACGCCGACTTCCTTTGTCCAAATGTCAAAAGCCTCGTCATCGTCCTCATAGATTGAAACATAAAGCTTTTCGGGAGGCATCTCAAGAACCTTTGTAAAGAATTCCCATGCCCATGCTGTAGCCTCGTGCTTAAAATAGTCACCGAATGAGAAGTTGCCGAGCATTTCAAAGAATGTACCGTGACGGGCTGTGATACCGACACGCTCAATGTCGGGAGTACGGATACATTTCTGGCAGGTTGTAACACGCTTGCGAGGAGGTGTTACCTCACCTGTAAAATATTTTTTCATAGGAGCCATACCGCTGTTGATGAGCAGAAGGCTGTTGTCGTCCTTTGGAACAAGTGAAAAGCTGGGGAGTCTTAAACAACCCTTTGATTCAAAGAATTCAAGGAACTTTTCTCTTAATTCGTTAAGTCCTGTCCACTTCATAAAAAATCTCTCCTTATACAAATTCACAGGGGAATACAATATTCGTTCAAATTTGTTTAAAGTATGCAACCGAGCAAAATAAAAAATCCCATTGTATAAAAATACAATGGGACAGGAATATCCTGCGGTACCACCCAAATTGACGCTAAGCGTCCGCTTTGAGTAATCGTCATATAGATTACATTTCCTTAACGCAGAAATACGCTGTGCTTAATCACACAGAGCTCAGGGGCAGCGCACCGAAACTTCACATAAAAGCCTTGCACCAAAACGGCTTTCTCTCTGAAATGCTGACATCTCGGTTAATCCCGTCACAGCCGAATATTGTAATTCAATTGCAATACATAGATTATAGAACTGTTTCTTTGCGTTGTCAATAGCAAAATTCGGGTTTAATCACGCTTTTTTCTGATAACCGAACCTGACGGAACTGGTGCGTTGCACTTCATTGTAAGTCTTTGCATTGGATGCGGCGCACTTTCAACGGGCATACCCTCGTCTGTTGTAAGCGACTCGCACTTAATTTCAAACGGTATTCCGCTCGGCGGAAGCACATCGAGTGTGTCGCCGACATAGAATTTGTTACGCTGAGTGATTACCGCTGTTGTATCGTCAACAAGTTCTTCGCACAATGCGACATTATCATAATGACGGATATATCCGCCGTTGCCTGTAACCTGACCGGGTTCTCTGCCAAAATAGAATCCTGTGTTATACTCACGGTGGCTGATTTTTTCAAGCTCTTCCTTAATCCAAGGTTTGAGAGTATAATTATCACCCTCGGCAAAATAATCGTCAACAGCGTGACGGTAAGCGTTTGTTGTAACAGCGGCATAGTAAGCCGACTTCGCTCTGCCCTCAATTTTAAAGCTTGAAATACCTGCCTTTACAAGTTCGGGGATATGCTCAATCATACAGAGATCTCTTGAATTGTAGAGGTATGTACCGTCGCCCGCTTCTTCAACAGGGAAATACTGCCCCTGACGATTTTCTTCGTAGAGATGATATTTCCAACGGCACGGCTGAGCGCAGTCGCCGTGATTTGCATCTCTGCCAGTCATATAGCTTGAAATAAGGCATCTGCCTGAAAATGAAACACACATTGCACCGTGTACAAAGCATTCGATTTCAAGCTCTTTCGGAACTTTTGCACGCATTTCGGCAATTTCATCAAGCGGAATTTCTCTTGCAAGCACAACTCTTGATGCACCCATATTGTAGAATACATTTGCCGCTGCATAATTTGTAACTCCCGCCTGAGTTGAAATGTGGCGCTGAACCTTTGGCGCATACTTTTTAGCCGCCTCAAAAACACCGAGATCGGCAATGATGAACGCATCAACTCCGCAAGCCTGCGCATTCTCCATAAATTCCTGAAGATGAGGAATTTCGTTGTTGCGTGGGAGTGTGTTGCAAGTCACATGGATTCTTGCTCCCTTTGCATGGGCAAGGTCACAAGCCTGTTTGAGCTGGTCGTTATCAAAATTCTGCGGTGCGGAACGCATTCCAAACATTTTTCCTGCAAGAAAAACTGCGTCTGCGCCAAAGTTTAAAGCGGATTTAAGGCAATCCATATCACCTGCCGGTGACAAAATTTCGGGTTTTTCAAAATTAGTTATCATAGCTTTCAATATACTCCAGATTTGCGTTTTGCTGTTCAAGTGTTGATGCGTAATAAGCCTGTCCCTTGCTGTCGTGACAGAAGAAGTAGTAATCAGTGCTGTTCGGGTTAAGTGCGGCAATTATCGCATCCATACCGGGGTTGCAGATTGGGCCGTAAGGAAGTCCCTTCTTATCATATGTGTCGTATCTGCTCTTGTATGTACTTCTGTCATTTTCGGGAACATCTTCAAGGCTTCTGTAAGGGTAAAACTTTGTCGAATCAAGACCGAGGTTTGACACACCGGCACTGCTGTCGGCTGTAAGACGGTTGTGAAGAATTGATGAGATGTAGTACATATCCTCTTTGTTAGCCGCCTCTGCCTGAATGATTGACGCAATTGTCATAACCTGATCAAGCGAATACTTTGTATCGCTCTCCTCAACCATTTTCAAAACTGTTGTTTTCTTTGAATAGCCATCAACAGTCTGCTTTTCGTTTATCTTTGTTTCGTAGTTATTAAGAAGCTTGTAGATTACGGACTCTGCATTTTCATTTTTGTAGAATTCGTATGTATCGGGGTAGAGATAACCCTCCAGCTTGTAGTAACGCTTGTCCGCATTTGTTTCAGCCTTGATAAAATCAAAATCGCCGTCAAATTTGTCGGAATTGCACAATGAAAGGAACTCGTCCTTGTCACCCAAAGCACCGTTCTTTTTGAGAGTGTCGGCAATTTCAAGAACGCTCTCACCCTCGGTAATTGTAACGGAAACCGTGTCGGTTCTGTTGTTGTTACTCGAAAGGAAGTTGACAATTGCCTCGTAGTCCATATTTTTGCGGATTTCATATGTACCCTGAGTGAAATCATCGGCTGACTTTGTAACTTTGACAAAAAGCTTGAAATATGACGGCTCACCGATTACCTTGTTGTCGACAAGCACCTTTGTAACATCGTCAACTGTCGGATTTTCGGGAATCTCAATCTTGACTGTCGAAGAATCGGTTCTGTTTACGGCAAGCAAATCGTTCATACCTGTTATCATATAAACGGCAGCCATTGCACCGACAATCACAACCGAGATTATCCATGTAAGGCGGAAAATTCTGCGGTTATGTTTATTCTTCGCTTTAAGAGCCTTTTTTTCTTCCTTGTTCTTCTGTTTAAGAACATGCTTTGACTCTCTTGCCATCTGCTTTTTAACATCCTGACCGCTGTATGAATTGAGGTCGGACGGCTCACTTTCGGATTCACCGTACATATTTTCATCTTCGTACTCGGTTTCGTCAATGTTAAGTCTGAAATTTTCAGCTCTTTTGCGACGCTGAGCGTTAAGCTCCTGTTCGCTCATATTAAAATTATCAGGGTTCATAATGTATCATTCCTTTACAAACTCGTTATTTGTTCGGTTGGTATATTTTTCGGTAATCACGGCATCAACGGGGCGGTCGAACACTCCCGAGGGCAGGGTATGCTCTATACATTTGGAGTAGCAAAGTCCCACGCTTGTTCCCGAAAATTTCTGCAAAAATCTGTCATAGTAACCCTTGCCGAATCCAAGGCGGAATCCCTGCGTATCAAAGCAAAGTCCCGGTACAAGGCAAAGTCCGTGTGAGAAATCCTCGTACTTTTCGCAGACTTCGGGGTTTGGTTCCATAATTGAAAAAGCACCCTTTTCAAGCTGAGAAAGTGAGGTCACAAGGTAAAAATCCATTTCGCCGAAATTGTTTTTGCACTTTGGCAGAGCAAGTTTTTTGCCGTCTTTCAGCGTTGTTTCAAGGATGAGCGAGGTGTCAACCTCAATCGGTGATGAAACAAAGGCAAAAAGCACATCACAGCTTTTGTATTCCTCACTTGCCAGAAAAGCGTTCTGCAAGGCGAGGTCAAGCTGTTGTTTCTTTTCGGGAGGACAGTTTTTGCGGATTTTTTTATATTTTGCACGGAGCTGACTTTTCAGCTCACGGACATTTTTTACAGGCATTGCATATCACCGATAACCTTGTCGGCGGCATCCTTTGATACTGCGAGAGAAACAATTGCGTGACCGAATTCAATCGCACAGCCTGCGCCCTTTGCGGTAATAATATTGCCGTCCGTTACGGTGTGAGTGCCTGTATAGTCTGCACCCTTGAGTTCCTTTTCAAATCCGGGGAAACAGGTTGCCTTTTTGCCGTCAAGGATTCCCAGGTGACCGAGAATTGACGGAGCGGCACAGATTGCGGCAACGATTTTACCGTTCTCATAGCTATATTTAACAGCCTCAAGAACCTTTTCGTTTGCCTCAAGGTTGAGAGTTCCGGGCATACCGCCGGGGAGTACAACACCCTGAACATCGTCAAGGTCGATATTGTCAATTGCGATATCGGCTTTTACAGGCACACCGTGTGAGCTTGTGACACATTCGCCTGTTACACCGACTGTTTTAACATTAAGCTTTGCCCTGCGCATTACATCAACGGGGGCAAGCGCCTCTGTTTCTTCAAAGCCTTCTGCAAGAAATACATAGAACATAGTAAACTTCCTTTCAGGAAAGAGTAATCCCGATATAGACATCGTCGGGAATTTTATGGTTTTTGTCGAGTGATTTAATCATTCCGCATTTTTGTAACCGACAGTTTTCAAAAAGAGCGTTGTCGGATTTGCCCGTAAACACAAACTTTTCGGATTTTGTACTTTTTAGCAAAAGTGCGGAAAGGTCGTTTATATTTTTATAAGCCGAGTAAAAAACATCGGCAGTATTTTCGTTTTCATCAAATACGGCAAAGCAGTCATTCTTATTTATCACCTTTGAGCCGTAAATCTCATAATAGGACCTTGCAAATTCAAAAAACCTCTCATTATATATGAAAGAATTTTCTTTTGAACAGCCGATATTCAAGCCCTTATCTGCAAAATTTTCAAGCGTTTGCCTTGAAATTTCACGGCTTTTTACGGTACAGTTCAAAGCATATCCGAGCTTTGCGTAAAAACCGTACAAGCCGTCATTTGCAGGGAAAAGCAGAGAATACACATCACCGTTATTCTTTGCGTCATCAAGTGCAAAATCAATCAGCCTTGACATTATCCCGTTGCCACGGTAAGATTCATCGGTTGACGCACCGCAAAGATAATGCGATTTTTCGCCGTTGAGCGTACCTTTTACAAGGTAAAGAGCCGAAACGATTCTATCGTCAACAACGGCACAGCAGCCGTCAAAAAGGTCGCTGTCAAAAATCAGATTGACGGCAGTTACATCCTCGTCAAAACACGAGAGCCACAGCTTTTTAAGGCTTTCGGTATCGGATTTTTCGGTTTTGCGAAATATCGTTTTCATCGTTTTTTCGGTATTGCATTCCAGCGGTCAAGGATAATAACGGGATTGTATGAAAGTTTAGACTTTTTTAGTCCCTCAAGTCCCATATCTTCCTCACGGTTGATGTACTCGTACTGCGTAAGAGTTTTGGCAAATTCGTTGTTGATTACGGCATAAACACCGTCATATTCACGAAGTGCCTTTTCAAAGTTAATGTCATACACCTTGGGTGAAATTTCACTTCCGAGAGTCATGGCAACAGGCTTTGAGTCAACATACAGTACAGCGCCCTTGACATTATATTCGTCTTTGAGGTCGCACATTTCCCTGATTGCCGTAATTTCGCTTGAAGCTTCGGGATCGGTGTCATTTTCCGCACACCACATTTTTGCAACCGTCAATGCATCGGGAATATTTGAATCCGACAGCGTTTCAAAACGGGTGTCTGTGTAGGTTCTGTAAAATTTTGAAATGTGGTTACGCTTTGCGTGAAACCTTTTGCCCGCAAGGGTTGCAAGGTCACGGGAAGTGTAGATGTAATCCTGATTTTCAGGCGAACGAACATAATCAAATTTGTCGGGAAACATTGTTTCAAGCATTGCACGATTGCCGTTTGTCAGCATAACAATTTGCAAATTGCCGTTTCTCTCCTCGGCATCTTTAAAAACTTCTTCAAGCGCACCCTTTATATTTTTGCCTGTAGGCATACAGTAACCCCAAACAGACTCGTCGGGATTACAATACACCTTAACAACAGTATCATCATAAAAAGCAAATTTAATATTGTATTCGTTTCGCCAAAGATAAGCGTTCAAAAGGTTGGTATCGCAACCCATGCACTCATCATAATCGTAGTATTTTTTAAGTTTGTTTATGTCACTTTGCTCAATTTTTTTAAAGCTCAGCATAAATTTCAGCCGCTGCCCTCTCTATCTCTTCCGATATTTTTTCTATACTCTTAATCTCTCCGTTTTCACAGCAATTAATAACCTTCCAGCCGCATTTTTTAGCGGCATAAACTGCACTTTTTCGACAATCAAGAAGAAAACGGAGGTTTTTCTCATGCAAATCTTTCTTGCTGTTGTCACCGCCGTAGCGTTTTTCCATAAGCTTCTGCGAAACCTCAGGCTCAACATCAAGATAGATTACAAGATCGGGTTTCGGAATCCCGAGCTTTTCGTATTCAAAATCGTTCAGCCAATCAATAAAGCTGTTCCACTCCTCTTTAGGGAGTTTGGACATCTGATAAATTATATTTGAAGTCACATAGCGGTCGCTTAAAATCACACCGCCGTTGTCACATTCCTTTTTCCAGAGCTGAAGATAGCTTGCAACACGGTCAACCGCATAAAATGCACTCGCCGCATAGGCATTGACATCATCGGGCTTGTCGCCGAATTCGCCGTCAAGATACATCTTCACGGGAGCGGCGGCAGGGCTTTCATAATTCGGAAATTCAAGCTTTGTGACATTTTTGCCGAGAGCGGAAATTTTTTCGCACAAAATCTTTGTCTGCGTAGCTTTTCCGCTGCCGTCAAGTCCCTCAATAACAATAATTTTGCTTTTCATATATATACCTTACTTTTCTCTGCCGTATTTCTGACGCATTTCCTTTTGCTTTCCGCAACACATATTGCCCTCGGGGCATGGTCCGAACAGACAGGACGGACCGCAGTTTTTGAAAAGATGCGGAGCAACCTCAAGACACTGCAAAAGCATTTGCTCGGCAACCTCACGGATTTCCCATTGTGCTCTGTTGCAGCAACGGTGTGCAAAAAAGTTCTGCAAGCTTCTTGCATTGAAAGTGCAGACAATTTTTGTTGTCGATGCATTCGGTAAAATAAATCTTGCGTCCTCATTCGCTTTCTTAATAAAAGCGTTGCAGTTTTTTTTATCGTCAGCCTTGTAGGCATTGATAATTTCTTCATCCGTTCCGCTGTATTTATCGGGACATTTCTCGTTGATGTAACCGACAGCAAGTGCATCTCTGATTTCCTTGTAAGCGTCAGCCTCAACCTTGAGAGCCTTTTCATAGGCGGCAAGAGCCTTTTCGTTCTTTGCAATCTCGGGCGGAGTTACAAAGTCAAACCTTGTGCCGTCAACATATCGCTGTGACTGCTGACTGTAGGACGCAATTCTGTGGCGGACAAGCTGGTGTGAGCAAGCTCTTGAAATGCCCTCAATGCCGAATGTAAAATATGCGTGTTCGGTCGGGCTTGCATGACCGAGGCTTGCAAGCATATCAATAAATGAGGAAGTTTTTTCCTCGTCAAGACCTTCTCTTATATCTTCAATCCCTGACGGTGAATAGCAAAGCTTTGCCGCCATAGCAACCGTCTGCTCAGGGTTTGGTGTATGTGTAAGGAGCGTTACCTTTATTGCCATTTTTTGTTTTCATCTCCCATTTTCGATAAAGTTATTCACAATTTCCGATATTCAGATTTATTATAACATTATTCTTTAGTCTTTTCAATGGTAAAAACGAGCAAAAATCCCGACAGCACAAAACCTGTCGGGATTTCTGATTAAAATACTATTTTCTTGTAATTGACCAACCCTTTGAGTTGAAACCGCTTACCGTTTTGCCTTTTCTGTCAATACAACGAACTGTGTAGGTTACCTTCTTTCCCTTTTTAGCACCTGAATCTGTGAAAGAGGTTGAAGTTGTATCCTTAACCTTTGTCCAACTTCCGCCGTCATATTTTCTGTAAAGTCTGTAGCCGTAAACGCCTGCGATTTTATTCCAAGTTACGCTTACACCCTTTGATGTGTTTGAGAGCCTTGTAATTTTCGGAGCAACAGGAGTGTATTTCTTCGACCAACCCTTTGAGTTAAAGCCACTGACGGTTTTGCCGTTCTTGTCGATGCAACGGATTGTGTAAGTCTTTGTCTGATTTGCACTTACCGCAGAATCCGTAAAGCTTGTTGCGGTTGTGTCCTTAATTCGTTTCCAACCGTTTGAAGTTTTCTGATAAAGTCGATAGCCGTAAACACCTGCGATTTTGTTCCAAGTTACACTTACACCCTTTGATGTGTTCGAGAGCCTTGTAATCGTCGGAGCAGCAGGAGTATATTTCTTAGACCAACCCTTTGAGTTAAAGCCACTGACGGTTTTGCCGTTTTTGTCAATGCAACGGATTGTGTAGGTTTCGGTTCTGTTAGGACTTACTCCCGAATCGGTGAACGATGTTGCGGTTGTGTCCTTAAAGCGTTTCCAACCACCCGACGCAGGCTTGTAATAAAGTCTGTAGCCGTAAGCGCCGTCAACCTTGTTCCACGAAATTTTGATACCGCCTGTTGTGTTTGCAAGACCTGTAATCTGCGGAGCGGGAAGATTTACGGTAACTTTGCAAGTTGCGGTTTTGCCGTTTGAAGTTTTTACCGTGATTGTTGCAGTACCTGCTTTTTTGGCGGTTACTTTACCGTTGCTGTCAACAGTCGCAACGCTTGTGTTTGAACTGCTCCAAGTGCATTTTTTGTTTGCCGCATTTGATGGGTATACTGTTGCTTTGAGAGTTGAGGTTTTTCCGGTATCAAGTGTTAAAGTTGTCTTGTTAAGGGCAACCGAGGTTGGAACAACTTGCAATTGCACAAAATTAAAATCATTATTTCGTGCATATCTTTCTGCGGCTGTGCCTTTGTAACCTTTGATTGTGAAACCGCTTACTTTGTTATAAGTGTCCCATCTTTCTTCAATGTATCCGACGGCATTATCTCTGATATCTGTAACGCTCGTCGGAATAATAACTGTTTTTAAATAAGGGTTGTTATTGGTACTTACTCCATAAAGAGTATTAATCGTACTCGGAACGGTATATGATGTATCCTTTTTTCCTTGTGGATAAACTAAAATTTCAGTTTTCTTTTTATCATACATAACGCCATTAGCACTACTACAGTTATTATTTGAAGAACTAACTGTAATGCTTTCAAGTGCTGTACAACCAGTAAATATAAAGCCAGAAATATTCTGGGTATCAAAATCATTAAGTCCGCTACCAATACTGATACTTTTTAGTTTTGTGCAATCTTGAAAACCACAGTATCCTATTTTTGTAACACTATTTGGAACAGTAATGTTTACCAAACTTGTACATTCTCTAAAGCACTGCCCTCCAATTGTTTTGACAGAATTTGGTATATTTACACTTGACAATTTTTTACAAAAAGCAAATGCCGATCCATCCAAATCTGTGACTCCGTTAGGAATTGTAATGGACTGTAATGCAGTATTAGAAAAAGACCAATAACCTATATACTTTAACTTTGAAGGAAATGTCACTTTAGACAAATAGCTACAATTTTCAAAAGCATACCAACCAATATATGTTACTGTATTCGGGATATAAACACTTTTTATGCTTAAATTCTCACTAAATGCACCATTGCCAATCTTGCAAACTTTATTACCATAAATAGTTGACGGAATAGTAACATTAGTCGCAGAACCATTGTACTTTGTAATCGTACAGGTATAGTCATCTTCGAGGGTATATTCAAAGTCGCCGTAGGTTGCCGCACTTACGGTGAGCGGTGCGATTGTCAAGATGCCGAGCATCATTACAACCGCAAGAATAACCGATGTTAATTTTTTGACTTTAGTTCTCATAATTGACCTCCTAATAAGATATAACAGCAAGAATAATTATCTTGTTAAGATAATTATATATTCCTATTATGCAATTGTCAACATATTTTAATCTGATTTGGCTATTATTTTTATTATTTATGAAACAAATGGTATAATAAACCAAAGAAACTAAATTACAGGCAAAGGTGTTATTATGGAGTTTTCAGTCAGATTAAAAGAATTGCGTGTTGACAACGATATGTCACAGACTGAGCTTGCTGAAAAGCTGAATTTAAAGGCGAGTGCGATTTCCAAGTATGAAAAGGGCATTACACAGCCGTCTATTGACACGCTCAAAAATTTGGCGGAAATTTTCAGCGTTACGGTTGACTACCTTATCGGTATGTCAGATATCAAAAATCCATACAGCAACTCACAAATTACACCGAACGAAGCCGATTTGATTGAACATTTCAGACAACTGACCTACGAAAACAAAATCCGAATTGATGAAAGAATTAAAACAATGGCAGATGCGTGATACTGCGTAATATATAGTAAGATGTAAGCGGAGAGTATCCGCCTTTTTTATTTTAGAACGAAATTTGATTAAAGAATTGATTTGCAATAATAAATCGGTTGGTAATAAGGGTATATAAGTTAATTTAAGTATAATATAGTGTGTCGGGCGGTCAAAAACCGCCGTTTATTTTTGCCCAAAAATAGTTGAATATAGTTGAAATTGAAATTATATTTCGTTTGTAGAATTATCCAAATAAGACAATTTTTTACATTTGTAAAATTGTAGCGGCAGACATCGAATGCAGACAAGTAACGGTACAAATTATATATTAAAATAAATTTTATGAGTGCCGCAATCCTGTAGGTGCGGATATCATCCGCCCGCCTTGACGAATGTTTATGTTTATGCAAATATTTTGGTATAACCCAAACTGTGTGTTCAAACTTGCACGCATTGCGTGCAAATCGTGTGCAACGCACACGAATGGGAGAACGAGGTTCTCCCCTACGATTGATTTGTGTTTGCGCACAAATCAAATGGCGGTCACTGACCGCCGCTACAGTATAGCAATCACATTGCAACATTTACAAAAATTATGTTTATCATAAATTTTGTGTGATTACTTGCGGGCATCCAATGAACACCCCTACTGGTTTGTACAAAAAATTGCGATGTCATGCTCGGGTATCATATGTTTTTTGACATTATAAACCATATACACGAACTGGGAACGGCGGCTCGCCGTGCTACAGGATTGTATGGACAATTGCAATGTTACGCTCGGGTATGATATGTCTTTTTTTACACCATACTATCTTCACGAACCGGGAACGGCGGCTCGCCGTAAAACTAAACCGCCCTCGGCAGTGCATGCGCTGTCTGAGGGCGGTTCGGTTTTACAAGGGGTTTCTGGAAGTTATATTATTTAATTTACTTGTTTTTAGGATTTTCAAGAACTTTTTTAAAACTTTAAAAATTACTTGTTCTTAGGTGTTTTACTGTTGTAGATTTCCTTGTTGAGGCAATGCTCTTTTGCACAAACTATAACATTAGTAGCGGCGTCACCGATAACATTGAGGGTGATAACAGCCATACCGGGGAGGTAGTTCATAGCAAGAATGAGTGAGTAGCCAATCATACAGAGGTCTGAGTTCAAGCCAAGTCCCATCATTACAACATAAACCATTGTTGTACCTGCAACAGGGATAGCCGGAGTACCGACCGCTGTACAGATTGAGAGGAATGCTGTAAGACAAAGGGTTGCGGGAGTGATATTAACGCCTGCGGCTGTGGCGATGAATGTAATGGCGATCATATGCATTGCGGTTGTACCGTTCATATTGATTGTCATACCTGTCGGAAGAACAAAGCTGCTGATTTCTTCTGAGCAACCGAGTTCGTTGATACAAGTTTCCTTGTTAAGAGGAAGTGTTGCGGCAGATGAGTTTGTAGCTGCTGCGAACATACCGATTTTAGCTGCCTTTTTGAGGAAGATAAACGGATTAAGACCTGTTGTAATGAAAATGCCGATTGGGTAAATTGTGCAAACAAGAAGAAGGCTTACAACAATTGTTACAACAATCCACATCATTGTCGGTGAAATGTACTCAATTCCGTAAACGGCAAGTGCTCTTACGATCATACAGAAAATTGCGATAGGTGCGATTCTGTTGATGAGGAAGTTAAGGAACATCTGAACGATATCGTTGATGTTTTCAAAAACTTTCTTGAGCGGATCTGCTTTTTCGCCCATCTTTGTCATACAAAGACCAAAGATAATTGCGATAACAACAACGCAAAGGATTGTGTTGTTAGATGACATTGCGTTAATCATATTGCTTGGAACAGCGTTTACAATTGTAACGAGCGGGTTGTAACCCTCCATTGTAACGATATCCTGAGCCTGCTGTGCCGGAAGATGTACATCGAACCAGCCAAGGCTCTTTGCAAGATAAGCTGCTGCGCCTGCAAGAGCTGCTGCTACGATATAGAAGCAAAGATAGGATACGAATGTTTTACCTGCGATTCGGCCGAGCTTTTTCGGGTTTGCAAGACTGCAAAGCGCAAGTGTCAGCGAACAAAGAACAAGAGGAACAATCATCATCTGAAGTCCCTTCATAAACAGCTGACCTACGATATAGAACAAACCGAGTCCTTCAATATCTTTTGTTGCGGTGATATCCTGGAATAAAATTGCCTCAACAACTTTCCAGGCTCCTTCGCCGTCTGTTCCCATTACCGCACTTTTAATCAGCAGACATATAAAACCAACTGCAAAACCTGCGACAACGGCAATCATCATTTTCTTGACAATTGAAGCTTTCTTCTTCTCCTTTTGTTTTGTCATTTTTACATCTCCTTATCTGTGAATTTGGGTAACCCCTTTATTTCGGAACTGCCGAATAAACTGCATCAAAGAATATTTGCACATTCTATCATCATATTTAATCGGTGTGTCCTTAATGTGACGGAAACCGTCTCCGATTGGTCTCCCGTCTGCAAAAATAACCGTAATTAATAGAATTTCCATAGTGATATATAAAATAATCACTATGTTTAAAATTCAACTCAGATTTAACAATACTATTCAATGATAATAAAAATATTTCCAATGCGTTCTCAAAACTGTTAAATCTGCTAAAGTTTTGACAGCGCAAAAGCTCCTGCCGTTTTTGATTAAAAAGAACAGGAGCTTTAATGGGTAAAATTATAAAAAGCACTGACACAAACTATGTACCGGACAAGGTAAATCAGTACATGAGTTTTATTTTCATCTGCTCACAAAACTCAAGCCATTCCTGTGACGGCCTTTCGTCGGTAATCAGATAATCGATCCTATCCCAATCCAAAAAATTGACAAACGCAGTATGATTGAATTTTGAATGGTCTGCAAGTAATACCACACATTCGGCACGGCTTGCCATCTCAGACTTCAAATCAGCCTCACCTTCGGAAGAATCAGTTATGCCTCTTTCCATATCAAGCCCTTTGCATCCGAGGAGAACAAGGTCAACATTGTACTTTTTCATAGCCTCTTTTGCAGGTTTTCCGTAGAAAGAACGGGTTTTTTCATCATAAAGTCCGCCGGTTGAAACCAGCTTCATCTTACAAGTGTCGAGTTCCTGAAAAATCTGTGCAGAAAAGGTAATTGCGGTAAGATTTTCATTGTCCTTAAAAAGCTTAACAGCCTCAAGAACAGTTGTGCTGTTATCAATCATCATCGTGTTCACACCGATAAATTTATCAACAAGCAGCTTAGCAATTTTCTTTTTGCCCTCAAGGTTAATCCCCTTGCGTTTAAAGAAATGCACTCTGTCATTCTGAGGAGTTGTGTTAAGAACAGCTCCTCCGAAAGTTCTGGTAATGATACCGTCATTCTTCAGCTTTTCAAGATCACGCCTGATAGTTTCTTCGGTTACATTATATATTCTGCTTAAATCCGAGACGAAAACCTCGCCTTCGGTTTCAATCTTTTGTCTGATTTCATCAATTCTCTTTGCCATAAACATTACCCTCAACTTTTATTACATACTAACATAATTATCAACAAAAGTAAAGGGAATTCGACTGTTTTTACAATAATTTTAACAATCGGGAGTGGATTCCTTAACCATATACACAAAGGTGTATTTAAGCAGCCCTTAATTATTTGTCGATAGCTTCAACCATATCACGCATCATTGCAACATCAGCGGAATCAAGTTCAAGTTCTGCCGACTTAACATTCTCGGCAATCTGATCTACAGTAGTAGAACCGCTGAGAAGGTTGATGAAGTCGCCCTGAGCAAGAATCCATGCAAGAGCAAGGTTAGCAATTGTACAGTTATATTTTTCACAAAGAGGCTTCCACTGATCCATAACATCCATAGCCTTCTGCATATTTTCGGGCTGGAACCATTTCTTTGGAATCTGTGCGCCGACAGGCTTGTAATCTCTTGGGAATGTACCCGAGAGAAGTCCCATTTCGAGCGGTGAATAAGCCTGAATTGTAACACCGTTTTCACGACAGCAAGGAATGATTTCGTCCTCAATGCCACGGTCAAGAATTGAATACTTGGCCTGAACGATATCAAGCTCACCCCACTTGAGGTACTCCTGAATCTGCTTGATATCTACATTTGCAGCACCGATAGCCTTGATTTTGCCCTGAGCCTTGAGGTCGTTGAGAACCTCCATAGTCTTCTGAATCGGAACATAATACTCGCTGCCCTCGATTGACTGCCAGTGTGTCATATATACATCAACATAGTCTGTACCCATTCTCTTGAGTGATTCTTCAATTTCTCTCTTGATTGATGCACTGTTGAGGTTTTTATAAAGCTGAATGCCGTTTACCTTGTTGAAAAGGTCGCCCTTCATCTCCTGATCCCATGTAACACCGCACTTTGTGATGATTACAACATCTTCACGGTTCATGCCCTCAAGAGCCTTGCCGAGGATTTTCTCGCTGTTGCCAAAGTTGTAACCTGGAGCTGTGTCGATAAGGTTTACACCGAGCTTCGGAGCTTCACGGATTGTATCTACAACAACCTGAAGGTCGTGGTCGCCGCCCCATGCCGAGCCGCCGCCGATTGACCAGGTACCGAGTCCCATTCTTGAAATATCAATGCCTGTTTTGCCAAGCTTCATCGTCTTCATTTTGCATCTGACCTTTCTTTAATAATATATTGGTGGGGGGTTGCCCTGCATTCTTACGAACACAGGGCGTAATGTCACAGATTTATTACTATTACAGGATATAATCTTTTTTATACTTTTCAAGCATTTCTTCAACCATTTCTTTGTTCTGAACGCCTGTTGTTGCACCGACATACTGAACTGAAATAGCTGCTGTGCAGTTAGCATAGATACCGCAGTCACGGATATCCTTGCCCTGAAGAAGTGCCGAAATAAAGCCTGATGCAAAGTTGTCGCCTGCACCGATTGTGTCGATTGCGGTTACACCCTTGCAGGCAGGAACAATCATTGCTCCTGCGGCATTGCGGATGTAGCATCCACGCTTGCCTATCTTCATAATTACATTCTTAACACCGCACTCAAAGAGCTTGTCGGCAACCTTTGATTCTTCGGTTTCGCCTGTCATAAGGCAAGCCTCGTCAAAGTTCGGGAAGAAGTAATCCACATAGCTTAATGCTTCTCTGATATCGTCAAGAGTTTCACCGAGTCTTGGCTTTATCATATCGGCGGTAATTGTCATACCTGCCGCCTTTGCCTCTTTGAAAATCTTTACAAGCGTCTTGCCGTCAAGAAGAGGACAGTTAAAGATACTTGCGAGGGAAAGGATTTTTGCCTGCTTCATTTTTTCAAAGTCAACATGCTCAATGTTTTCTTTCCACAAGCTGCCATTGCGGTTTGTAACAAAGGTTCTTTCACCGTCATCGGTTACAAGACCAATGTTCATTGAGGTGTCGATTGTCGGATCAATCTTGATGCCTTCAACATCTATGTTGTCCTTCTCGCAGGAGCGAAGGATAAACTGACCTGCAGCGTCATCACCGATACAAGCGATAATGCCTGTTTTAAAGCCTAAACGGCTGATGATTGTTGCCTCGTTCATTGCGTCACCGCCGACAGACATTGCGATTCTGTCAACCGGATATGACTCGATATCAAAAATATCTCTTGATACCGGACGGAGAGGAATGTCAACTACCGCTGCGCCAAGACAGATAACATCAAGTTTTTTCTCTGTATTACTCATATTACTCATCTGCTCTGCCGTCATCGCCAAAGAGCTTAATCTTGTACATTGCACGCTCTTTAACAGCCTTTCTTACTTCACGCTCAACAGCAAGGAACGGCTCGTCCTTGTGAGCATTAATAGCTTCCATAGCAGCCTGGCAAAGCTCTGTGTGAATGTTGATTTTAGCGATACCGAGTGAGATAGCCTTTTTAATGTCCTCATCACCGATACCCGATGCACCGTGGAGTACGAGCGGAACATCTACTTCTTTGGCAACTGCCTCGAGTACATCGAAAGCAAGCTTTGGTTCTGAAGAATATACGCCGTGAACATTACCTATTGCAACTGCGAGTGAGTCACAGCCTGTTCTCTCAACAAATTCCTTAGCCTTTGAAGGATCTGTGTACTGGTACTCTGAAAGTGCCTCTTCATATACTGTTTCGTTACCTACATGACCAAGCTCAGCCTCAACAGGAATGTTGTAAGCGTGGAAGTAGTCAACGCATCTCTTGATTTCGGCAACATTTTCTTCATAAGGAAGAGCTGATGCGTCACGCATTACCGAATTCATGCAGTGATTAACAGCGTTCTGAAGAATTGTCATATTTCTGCCGTGATCCCAATGCTCAATTACAGGAACAGTAGCCTTCTTTGCCATTGAATCCATCATGTAGCAGAAGTCTTCAAAAGAAGTGTTGCCTGTGAAACCTGTACCGAATGAAATAATGATTGGAGCACGAAGCTCTTCGGCTGCGTCAATAACACCCATGAGCATTTCTGCATTCCATACATTGAAGTGAGGAATAGCGTAGTGTCCCTCTGTTGCCTTCTTTTCCCAATATCTGATATCTGATAACATTTTAATCACCTTTCCTTATGAAAATTTTTAATAAATCTGTGTATATCAGTCGGCTACCTTGATAACGCCCTTAACCATATTGGCTTTCTTTTCGGGGTCGATAGCGTCCATAAATGCCTGCTGAACATCTTTGTAATCATAGATGTTTGTAACCATATCCTTAACATTGAACTTACCGCTTGCGATTGCCTCGATTGTCTGCGGGAAGTTGTTGCAGTAACGGAATGATGTCTGAATCATAACCTCACGGTTAATCTTGAGGAAGTCAATCGGAACAGGCTTTGACTGTGTGCCGACCATCATAATCTTACCGCCTCTTGCAACAATCTGAACAGCCTGCTGAGCTGTGAATACAGAACCTGCTGCCTCGAATACGAGTTCACAACCGTGATCGCCGAAATATTCGGGTGAACGGAGAAGTGCAACCGTATCCTGCTCCTTGCCGTTGATAACTCTGCTTGCACCAAGCTTTAATGCAAGGTCAAGACGATTCTGCATAATATCAACAACGGTGATGTCTGTTGCACCGAGGCTCTTACAAGCCTGAAGTACCATAAGACCGATTGTACCGCCGCCGAGGATAACAATGCTCTTACCAAGCTGTGCGCCGCCGAGGATTGCTGCGTGCATACCGACTGCTGCCGGCTCAACGAGAGCTGCTTCCATTGTTGTCATACCCTCGGGAATGTGGTATGTCCACTCCTCGGGATGTGTCATATACTGTGTGAGTGCGCCCTTGTAGTTAGGCTGTGTAGCCATAAAGTCAACATCGGGACAGATGTTGTATCTGCCTGTACGGCAGTATTCGCATTTGTCATCCGGAACACCGGGTTCGATAAGAACCTTGTCGCCTGCTTTGAATCTTGTAACCTTTGAGCCAACCTTTACAACCTCGCCTGCAACCTCATGGCCAAGACCGATTTTCTGGTTAGGATCCTTAGGCGGAATGAAAGGACCGAATTCAAAGCCGTGAATATCGGAACCGCACATTCCGACATATTCAACCTTCATAAGAATTTCATGATCCTTTGGCTCGGGAACGGGACATTCCTGAATTTCAAACTGCTTTGGAGTAACTAAGATAGCTTCTGAATTTTTCATAATAATCTCCTGCACTTTCTTTATAATAATTTATTTAAGCATTCTGCGCCCGATGCGCTTTCTGCGTATGTTCTGATTTAATTTGCCTATATAAGTTAAATAATTTAAAGTTAAAATTTCTTGAATGTTTTTAATTGCTGTTTATCTGTTTCATTAGTAAGAAATTTTAGTTTGCGGTGCCCGATGCACTCAGGCACCGCATCTAAAATTTTTGGTTGTATGTATTAGAGGGTTTTGCAGAGATTACTCTACATCACCGATGTCCTCAACGGATTCGCCTCTGGTTTCAACACCGAGGAAGATAACTGCAACAGCGATGATTGCTGCAACAATTGCGATAAGAATGAATACACCGCCTGAGCCCATGCTGCTTGCAGCAACATTTGTAACGAGGAATGGGAAGAAGATGTTACTTACACGACCCATTGCGTTACTGAAGCCCGAACCTGAAAGCTTTGCCGATGTAGGCCACATCTCAGGAACATAAACTGCTGATGCGTAGCAAACATACATATAGATGATTGTGTTGAGAAGGAATGTCATAACAATGAGTCCTGTCATTCCGAGTGTCGGAGCAAGAAGACCTGTTGCAACACCAAGACCTGCCATGCCTGCAAGGAGGATAACGCCCATTACACGGCGAGGAATCTTATCCATGATAAGAGATGCGATAAAGATACCGAACGGAGCACCGAAGAGTCCGAACATTGTCATAAACTGTGACTTTGATGTGTCGTAGCCAAGACCTGAAAGCATTGACGGCATCCAGTTCATAAGTGTGTACTGGATTGTGTTCATACCGATGAGTACGAGAGAACCAACGATAGTTCTTCTGAGGAGTTTACCTTTAAAGAGAGCTGTGAACGGGAGTTTCTTAACAGGCTTTGGATTTGTAACTTCAACGGGTGGGAGTGGCTTGCCTGTTGATTTTTCAATTTCTTTTTCGATGCTTGTCATAATTTCGTCAGCTTCATCAAGTCTGCCCTGTGATTCGAGCCATCTCGGTGATTCGGGGAACTTAACATAGATGAAGATGCAAGCGATAATTGAAAGGATTGAAGGAATCATAAACTGGATTCTCCAGTTCATATTCATGCTTACGTTTGTTGAAACGATAAGAAGAGCAATACCGTTGCAGATTGGGTGAGCCCAGTTGCCGATGAATGATGTACGGCTTGACCATGTACCACGGTTCTTACCGGGAACATACTCTGTAAAGCCTGCGAACAGAACTACGAGGAGAGCGCCGAGTGCAAGACCCTGGAGAAGTCTGAACACATAAAGAACTGCGATGTTCGGTGAAAGAGCGCCGCCGATCATAGCGATGATATGGATAATTTCGTAAAGAAGGATACTCTTTTTACGGCCGATTTTATCACCGATAGGTCCGCCGATGAGTGCGCCGAAGAGCTGTCCTGCTGTGTAAGTTGTACCCCACATTGCGAGGAGTGTTGAACCGGGTTCGAGCCAGTGAAGTTCGTTCAAAAGAATGTTCTGAACGGAACCGCCGATACCGTTTGACCAGCATACCAAGAGTGCAAAAGCTGTAATCAGCCAGATCTTAACATGCCATTTTGATTGGGGCAAGCGGTCAAGTCTTGCGCCAATGTTGACAGAAGTTTTGTTAGCCATTTTTCTTCTCCTTTTAATTTCCTCTTTGACTTCTTATTTCAATCAGATTTTTCTCTCAGCACCGTCAAGCTCTCGCTCAAGCTCACTTTCCATTATGTCCCAAGCCTTATTGAAATCCGTGTCCTTGTTCCATAATGCCGGAGGTCCCAGAATTACGAGATCTGCACCTGCCTCGTAAAGCGGACGGTAAAGACTGCTGTTCATTGAACCGTCGGCTTCAATTAAGAAGTTAAGACCTCTTTCCTTTCTGATCTTAGCGAGTTGGTTGATTTTTACGAACATTTGCGGATCAACCGGCTGACCTGCGATGCCCGGATCAACAATCATAATTGTAACCTTATCAAGCAACGGGAGATAATATTCAATAGTAGAAAGCGGAACCGAGGGACTTAATGCAACGCCTGCCTTACAGCCAAGCTCTTTGATCTTGTGAATCGTTACAAATGCGTCACCTTCGATGCAGTCTGTATGAGGTGTTATGTATGCAGCTCCTGCCTTTGCAAAGGTTTCAAGATACTGCTGAGGATGTTTTACCATAAGGTGAGCATCCATTGGTTTGAGATTCTCAACATGCTTGTTAAGGTAGTCGAGATAATCAGGACCGATTCCGTAACTCGGAACATAAACACCGTCTTTAATGTCCATGTGGAGGTAATCTGATTTTTCGTTAATCAACTTAACCTGTTCTTCAACATGGAACAAATCACAGCAGCCCACTGACGGGGCAATCATAAGCTTTCTCATTTGAAAATCCTCCCTGATGCGTATTTACTTTAATTAGTCGTTATAATCGTAATGGAAAATAACCTTGATAGCCTCTTTCTTAGCCATCTTGTCGAAACCTTCCTGCCACTGTGAAAGACCGAGACGATGAGTAATCATCGGCTGAACCTTAATCTGACCTGACTGGAGAAGTCTGATGCAGTTTCTCCAAGATGTTGAGTCATAAGCCATATGACCGATGATGCTCTTGTTCCAAGCTGTAATGTCGTTGATTGAGAATTCAAGAGGTTTGAAGCCCATACCTACACGAACGATTTCAGCGTTTGGTCTTGTCATTTCGATTGCCTGCTTGAGAGCTATGTTAGCACCTGAACATTCAATTACGAGTCCGAGGTTATCTCTGCCGCAGATTTCTGTACATCTTGCAACTACATCTTCCTTAGAACCGTTTACGCAATGTGTAGCGCCAAGCTCTTTAGCAACGCCGAATCTTACTTTTACATCGTCATCAAGACCAACCATTACGATGTTTACGGCACCCATAAGCTTTGCAACCTGTACTGAGAAGAGTCCGAGAGGACCTGTACCGAATACTACAACATCCTGTCCGGGGATAAGATGTGACTGCTGAGCAACTGCCTTGTATGCGTTACAGATAGGATCGAGTACACAAGCTTCTTCGTACTTGATGCCCTCAGGAATTTCCCAGATTGCGTGTTTGTGAATTGCGAGGATTTCGCCCGGTACTTTACAATACTTTGAGAAACCGCCGCCCCATGTGTTGTTGTCAAGTCCAAGGTTTACTTTATGTTCGCAACAGAGGAAGTCGCCCTGCTCACAAGCCGGACATACGCCGCAAACATGTGCGCTGTTGTCTGAAACAACTCTCTGACCGATATGCCAGTCTTTTACATTTTCACCGACCTTAACGATTTCGCCTGCGAACTCGTGGCCACGAACTGACTGCTGCTGATCAGGAGTGATGTTTGTGTCATCATAACCGTTGTCAACACCCCAGTGTTTCATATCGGCACCGCAAATTGCGGCTGCCTTGATTTCAAGAATAATGTCGTCCGGACCACATTCAGGAACAGGGTAGTTTTCCATCATTTTGTATCCGCCGAAAGCTGTACCGAATCTTTTTAAAGCATGCATAATATTTTCTCCTTTTCTTTATAAAAATAAGATTTAATGTTTCCGATCCGTTTGTTTGATTTCCGTTTTCCGAATCGGTTATTTCCTTTGACACCTATATGATACAACATAAAAATGTGGATTTCAAGCATTATTTTCTGTTTTTCGCAGATTTGTAGTAATGCCTAAAAACCAATACGGTTCTTTGTGCAATTAGCACATATACATATTTTTATTTCACATATCCGTCATTTTTATTAAGATTAAACATAGCAAAAGCAAAAATCAGCTTGTAATCCGACCTATAACCGCTAAACAGCTGTGTTCCTGCACAAAATCAACTGCATATTGTATAAATTGGAAGAATTTGGATTTCAAAAAGGATTATTCTGTATTTCGCAGATTTCGCTTTTAAGTCGGACAATTCTGCGTTTTGACTTTTCCTGACCGTTTCGGATGTTATTTTGTTCGTGGAACAAACCATAGTTACGGATATTTTGTAGCAGCGAACCGTGTTCGCCATTTGTTTTGGTTGTAAAACCAAAACAAGCAAAAAGTTTGCGTGTGTTTTAATAAAAAGCCTAATAATCAATAATTTGTATTAAGTCGAACCGATTTTACAATCGTTTCGATTGGCGAACGAGGTTCACCGCTACAATATAGCAATCATTTTGCGACATCTAAATTATATTTATCATAAAATTTGTGTCATTACTTGCGGGCGTCCGATGAACGCCCCTACTGGTTATACAGACAATCACAATGTAATGCTCGGGAATAATATGTTTTTACATTACAGACTGTCTACACGAACATAAAAAAGCTGAAAGAACAATTCTGTTCTTTCAGCCTTTGATTATAATTTTATTCTGTTTTATCGGATTGCCGAATTATTTGAGTGCGGCAATTGCGGCCTCGATAAGAGCAATCTGCTCTCTTTCCTTTGCGGCCTGTCCCTTAACCTTTTCAATTACAGCCTCGGGAGCTTTTGCAACAAAGCCCTGATTGTTAAGTTTGCCCTCGCTCTGTGCAAGACGCTTTTTAACCTGCTCAAGCTCTTTGTTGAGTCTTGCAAGCTCCTTTTCCCTGTCAACAAGCTCGTCCATAGGAATGTAGATCTTTGCGTCTGCCGTTACAATGTTCACAGCACCCTCAATTTCAAAGCTTTCTGCAACTTCAACCTCACTTGCTGACGCAAGCTTCTGAATGAACTGTGTGCCGTCCTTGAATGTGTCGGCAAACTTTGTTGCAACATAAACCTTTGCTTTTCTTGACGGCGGAACATTCATCTCTGCACGGCGGTTACGGATTGCACGGATTGCATCCATAATTTTTTTCATTTCGTCCGATGCCTCGGGATAATCAAGCTCTGCATTGTATTCGGGATACTTTGCGAGCATTACGGTTTCTCCCTCGTGAGGAATTGTCTGCCAGATTTCTTCTGTGATGTACGGCATAAACGGATGAAGAAGTCTGAGAATCTGATCAAGAACATAGAGAAGCACCTGTCTTGCATTTTGAGCGTCCTCACCGTCACTTGAAAGTCTTGTCTTAACAAGCTCAATGTACCAGTCGCAGTAGCAGTCCCAGATGAATTCATAAATCTTCTGAACTGCAATACCAAGTTCAAACTTCTCGAGATTTTCGTTTACTTCTTTTGCAACTGTGTTGAGAGTTGAAACAATCCACTTGTCCTCTGTTGTGAGAGTTTTCGGAAGTTCATTCTTAACATCGTGGTCGTCAATGTTCATGTGAACATAACGGGATGCGTTCCAAAGCTTGTTTGCAAAGTTAGCGCAAGCCTCAACACGCTTGTCGGAATAACGCATATCGTTACCGGGTGTGTTGCCTGTTGCAAGGAAGAAACGGAGTGCGTCTGCACCGTATTTGTCAATAACTTCAAGGGGGTCAATACCGTTGCCGAGAGATTTTGACATCTTGATGCCGTTTTCATCTCTTACAATGCCGTGCATAAATACGGTCTTGAACGGAGCCGAACCCATATTTTCACAAGCCGAGAAAATCATTCTTGCAACCCAGAAGAAGATGATATCATAACCTGTTACAAGAGTGCTTGTGGGATAGAAATACTCAAGTTCGGGAGTTTTGTCGGGCCAGCCGAGTGTTGAGAACGGCCAAAGTGCCGAACTGAACCATGTGTCGAGAGTGTCCTCGTCCTGATGAATGTGTGTACTGCCGCACTTACAGCACTTTTCGGGTGCATCTTTGGCAACCATAACTTCACCGCAGTCATCGCAGTACCATGCAGGGATTCTGTGTCCCCACCAAAGCTGACGGGAAATACACCAATCCTTGATGTTCTCCATCCAATGGAAATAAACCTTTTCAAATCTTTCGGGGATAAACTTTGTGTCGCCCTTGCGGACAACATCAATTGCAGGCTTTGCAAGCGGAGCCATTTTTACGAACCACTGCTTTGAAACCATAGGCTCAATTGTTGTGTGACAACGGTAGCAAGTGCCGACATCGTGAGTAAGCTCTTCAACCTCTTTGAGAGCACCGATTTCTTTAAGGTCGGCAACAATAGCCTCTCTTGCCTCCATTGTTGTCATGCCTGCATATTTTCCGCAGTCGAGAACCTCGGGTTCGTTTTCGGCAAGCTGTCCCTTTGCCTTTAACTCGTTGTATTCTTCAACATCCTTTGCACCTGTAAGGTGACCGTCATATGTAAAGCAACGAACAATCGGAAGATTGCAGCGCTGACCGACTTCAAAGTCGTTAGGGTCGTGTGCAGGAGTGATTTTAACAACACCCGTTCCCTTTTCCATATCTGCGTGTTCGTCACAGACAATCGGGATTTCCTTGTTAAGGAGCGGAAGGATTACATGACAGCCGTGGAGGTGCTTGTAACGCTCATCGTCCTTGTTGACGGCAACAGCAGTATCACCGAGCATTGTTTCGGGACGGGTTGTTGCAATTTCAAGGTACTCGCCTGTTTCCTTAACCTGATAGAGCAAATGCCAGAAATGACCGTTCTGCTCCTTGTATTCAACCTCGGCATCCGAAATTGATGTACAACAATGAGGACACCAGTTTACCATACGGTTGCCACGGTAGATTTTTCCGTCATTATAAAGGCGAACAAAAACTTCTTTAACAGCCTTTGAACAGCCCTCGTCCATTGTGAAGCGCTCACGCTCCCAGTCACAGCTTGAACCGAGCTTTTTAAGCTGACTTGTGATTCTTCCGCCGTACACCTTTTTCCATTCCCATGCACGCTTTAAAAATTCTTCTCTGCCGATATCCTCTTTAGTGATACCCTCTTTACGCATTGCCTCAACGATTTTAGCCTCTGTAGCGATTGACGCATGGTCTGTACCTGGGAGCCAAAGTGCGCTGTAGCCCTGCATTCTTCTCCAACGGATAAGAATGTCCTGAAGTGTTTCGTCAAGTGCGTGACCCATATGCAGCTGACCTGTGATGTTTGGCGGCGGCATTACGATTGTATAAGGTTTTTTATCTTTGTCAACCTCTGCATGAAAGTAGTTGCCTTTCAGCCAGAAGTCGTAAATTCTGTCCTCAAACTCTGACGGGTTGTAGGATTTAGCAAGTTCCTTTGCCATAGTCATTACTCCTCTTGATTTATTGTTCGGATAAACCGAGTTCATATACCTTTTTATTATCTCATTTATGTGTTGATTTGTCAATTATCCGCAAATAAAATATGGCATATAATTTCAATTTTATAACATTTAAAGTTTGACGAATAAAGCGTAAAATGGTAAAATATATTGCATAAGAGGAACAAACAAATTCAAGGGTGTGTATTATATGAAAGTCAGGGTTATGTGCCTTGTGCTGTGCGTGTTTGTTTTCGCATCAATTTTCTGCGGATGCGGAAGCAACGGAAATACCGAAATAATCGGCAAATGGGTACCGACAACAGCAAAGACAAACGGCGAAACAATTTCATACAGCGAACTCGGAGTTGACGAGGATCAGTTCGGGCTTGAATTTAAAGACAGCAGCAACTGCACCGTCACTCTTGCAGGGATTTCATGCGATTCAACATACACCTTCAACGGAACTTCCGTTGACCTCTCGGTAAACGGCACGGCATACAAGCTGAGCTATGACAGCGGAGTACTTACAATGGTGCTTGATTATGATAACGACAGAATCGAATTTTCGTTTTCCAAGCAAAGATAGTTTTGTAAATTTAAAATTAAAAATTTCGGTCGGGCAGCTGCTTTGCAAAATGCAAAGTTATGTTGCCCGACCGTTTTTTATATATGAAATTTTCGGTTCGTTTGCAACATTACTTATTTGCCAAAGCATAAACCTTAATCGGCACATTTTTTCTTTTGCAATTCTCTATAGCAAACCGTGTTCCGTGTGACATACCGTCCCAAAATGCAATAACTTCATCGGCATAATCAATTATTTGCAAATTTCTTTTCAAAGGTGCTGACCGCCCGTATCGTTCGTATTCGGGTAAAAATTCTTTTAGTTTAATATTATGTGTCTTAGCGTAATTTCTCGCACTTCTGTCAACACCAATAGCACCACCGCTTACTATTTCAGTTGTATTCTCAGGTAAATAATCGCCTAAATTATTCACTGTAATACTTCTTGAGCCTACTATCGCAATTTTCATTTTTTCACACTCCTAAAATTATGGCACCATTATGACATCATAATAGCACCATTTTCGTTTTGACGCAATAATTACATTAAAATAGTGTCATAATAACATTTAGGAGTACCGATTATGGATGATAATATTTTACGATACACTCTGAGAGTTAACCGCACGCTTTTTCAGAAATTCAGATATGTTGCCGACTATGAAGGTCGTTCCGCAAATCGTGAAATTGAGCAGTATATAAAGCAAAGGGTTAAGTCCTTTGAAGAAGAACACGGCGAAATTGAAGTAAAAAAAGATTAAACATACGCATAGATTAACACCCTTTCGGAGTATTTCCGAAAGGGTGTTTTTTAATCAAACAAAACAATTTTCAACTTTCAATTTTCCATTTTCAATTTACACAAGAAACTTTCCTATCACCGCAACTGCGTCGGTATGACACAACAGATTTGCGTTTTCACGCACCCTTGCCGCTGCATTGCGGTGCTTTTGTCTTTCACCGTATTCCGACAACACCCGTATCATATGCTTCGGCAACGAAAAATAATCAAACATAAGGTAATAATTTCCAGACATTTCGTATGCGGAGCTTTTTCTGCAACATATATTACTGCGGTACAAAGTCTCTACCGCATTCAGAAAATCCGACGCATTCGCCATTTTCCAGCACAGACCGCTGTCGGACTTTTTCAGCCTGTATTTTCGCTTTTTCGGATTTGCCGTAACGAGGATACAACATTCATTGCCGAGCAGAAAAGCCTCTATTTTCACATTTTTTCCGTTCGTATCAAGTCCCGCCCTGCAACAGGCGAGCCGCATAAGCCCGATAATTACCTTTTGATTATCACCGTTTTCAAGGCTCATTTTTCCGAAATCAAGCTCAAAATTTTCCATATCCGATTCATCAAGCTTAATCAGCAGTTTATTATCACCGAGTTTGTCAACAGTCAAAATACTCCCTCCCCTAAATTCCGATACACATACATCTGTTTACATATTATGATGAACGGAGCACTTTTGCAAGTAAATATTAATGGAATAAAATTTGGCTGTTTTTTCACACATAATTGTCAGGTTTTGTGTATGCAATGCAAAAAGGTTGCCAACATAACAATTTAATGCTACAATGATGCCGTAAGATACAGCCACAGAAAATAAAAAGCGAAAGGAATGATTTTTTATGCCAAACTGGCTTAATGACGCTGTTTTCTATGAAATTTATCCGCAGAGCTTTTGCGACACCAACGGTGACGGAATCGGTGACATCGAGGGTATCATCAGCAAGCTTGATTATGTAAAAAGCCTCGGCTGCAACGCAATCTGGCTCAACCCGATTTACGATTCACCTTTTATGGATGCAGGCTATGATGTTCGCAACTACAAGAAGGTTGCAGAGCGTTACGGCACAAATGATGACCTTGTTCGTCTTTTTGACGAGGCTCACAAAAAGGGAATCAAGATTCTTCTTGACCTCGTTCCAGGTCACACATCAGACCAGCACGAATGGTTCTTGGAGGCTAAAAAAGCCGCAAAGAGCGAATATTCAAACCGTTATATCTTTACAAAGAGCGTATGGGACGCACCGCCGCAGTACCGTATGATGTGCGGACTTTGCGAGCGTGACGGCAACTATATGGTAAACTACTTCAGCTCACAGCCTGCTCTTAACTACGGTTTCCACGAAATCACGCATCCCGAATGGCAGTTGCCGTGTGATCATCCCGACTGTCTTGCAACGGCAGAGGCTATGAAGGATGTTATGCGTTTTTGGCTTGACAAGGGTGCTGACGGTTTCAGAGTTGACATGGCTGACTCACTTGTTAAGAACGATGACGATAAAATTGCAACGGCAAAAATTTGGCGTGGTGTGCGTGATATGCTCGACACGGAATATCCGAATGCCGCAATGGTTGCGGAGTGGTGCAATCCCGAAAGAGCAATCAACAATGCAGGTTTCCACATGGACTTTTATCTTGACCACTATGGCAACGGCTACAGCCGACTTTTCCGGTACGGCGAATTTGGCGATCAGGCTGTTTTCAATCCTAACGGCAAGGGCGATATTAAGGCATTTGCAGATGAATATCTCCCTAACTATGAAAAGACAAAGGACAACGGCTACATCAGCTTTATGACAAACAACCACGATATGCCGAGAGTTACAGCATATCTTGACAAAGAGGCTATCAAGCTTGTGAACGCATTTATTTTCACAATGCCGGGTGTTCCGTTCCTCTACTACGGTGATGAAATCGGTATGAGATATCAGAAAGGCATCGTAAGTAAGGAGGGCGGTTACTCAAGAACAGGCTCCCGTACTCCTATGCAGTGGAACAGCGGTAAGAACCTCGGTTTCTCAACAAGTGACGAGCCGTATCTTGCAGTTGATAAGAGTGCCGACGCTCCGACTGTTGAGAATCAGAAGGACGATCCCGACAGCATCTACAAGGTTGTAACAGACATCATTGCACTTCGTCACAAGTACGATGACCTTAAAGGCAACGGTGAGCTTGAATTTATGTATGAAGAAGGCAAAATTCCGTTTGCATACAAGAGAGGCAACCTCGTTATGTACTTCAACCCCCTCGGTGAAAGTGCAGTAATGAACGCAAAATATACAGGCAAAACAGTATATGCCCTCGGCAACGCTGAATTTGCAGACGGCAAAGTAACAATGTCACCGCAAAGCTTCGCCCTCGTAGAAATTGACGGCTGATGCTGATTAAATATAATTTTATAGTTTAAGCATAAAAACACCCTTTCGGAATTCACCGAAAGGGTGTTTTAAGTTGAATTTTATTATAATTGACTTCCGCATTTAACACAAAAACTGCTGTCGGGTTCATTTTCTTCGCCGCAGTTTGGGCAGGTTATTTTCATTTGTGAAACCTGATTTGTTGATTTTAGATTATATCCGCAGGTTTTGCAAAATATATCATTCTGACCTATCGGATTTTTGCAATTGGGGCAATACAGACTGACGCTTTCTCCGACATTGTTATACGCAACAGGCATATTCGGAAAAATCATAACATTATTTTTCGGCTTTATGCACACCATAACTATGCCTGCAATAACCATTACCACCGCAAGAGCCATAAATATGTAACACGGTATTGAATTTGTCGCATTTGTTCTTGCCTGATAGTCCTGCATAAACCCCTCAGCCCAATGGGTTGTGGTTGTCTGCACATCATAAAGCTGAACGGCTGACACAATAAATGTTATCACTCCTGCCACAATCAAAATAGCGCCTATCACCTTTAATGCAGGATTTCTTTTTGTTTTTTCCATATGTATCACCTCATTCTGCTGTTACTTTGTAAACTCTGGATTGTTTATTTTCATATTTCTCGAATAATCCATTTCCAATAGGATAAAAACCTTTTTCCTGTATTGAATAAACTGTATTGCCCGACAAATCCAATATCTCAGTTTTTACGCTATTTCCCAAAGAGTAAACAACTTCAAACAAACCGTTTTGGTCAACTGAAGAAAAGTGTTCAATTTCATACTCATCGGAAGATTTCGTATAAATTGTACTACCATTAATATCAACTAAATTAAACACTCCGTCGTCATCTTCAGTAACACAATACCCATTAACAAAACCGCAATTGAGATTTCCTTTAAATACATTATTTGTTATCGAATTACCGTCTATATCTGTTACAATTTTATTATTTTTAATATAAGTTTTGTTATCATACTGCGAAACTACTCGACCAACACCAAAATAATCCTCTGATATTTCAAAATTACTGTCTGAAATTTCTCCCTGTCTGTCGATCAAAACAATTTTATCATTTTCATCTAAAGCAAGAGTATATTTATTTATATTCTTTTCAAAGTCAACAAAGGCACTAAAACTATCATCTTCAACACCGTTAAATTTAACAATTTCCTTATAATTAAAATCAACAACAACCTTGTTATTAAAATCTATAAGTCCGTATTTTTCGTCTTTTTTTGCCCTAAACAGTGTTGAAGAAGCAAGAGAAAGTTCATCATATTCAGCAGGAACAATTTCATTTAAATCCAAATCTAATGCACCATATTTATATCCAGTTTCCTCTTCTTTACCGAAAACAATTACACCGTTATCCATTTTGGGTGAGCCATATTCCGAGTCTATATACTTCAACTCTTTTGTTTTCAAATTGTACAAGGCATATTTATCCTCGCTATGAATTGGAAATCTAAGAACAGTATAATCACCGTATATGCCCTGTATCTGTCCGGACTTTCCATAGCCCTCATTAAGTGAAATATTGGAAATATTATCAACCATATTACCATCTAAATCAAATATTACATTATACGCACAAAAATCAGTAGAATTTATATTTGAATAAGTAACTCTCACCACCAAATATTCACCATAAACTATCGGATCGGTTATTCTAAATGCACTGTCCGACATTGAATATCCGCTTGAGATTGCCGCATCATCGAGTGAAATTTCTTCAAATTTATAGGTTTGATTTTTTGGCGGAATCGGTGCAACATAGTTTGTGTTTTCATAGTTCGGCTCTGTTGCAGGCTGTGTGGTTGCAACCTCTGTTGTCACGGTTTGTTGTGACGAATCCGCATTACCTCCCGACTGTGAAGCGTTTGACTGATTTCCTCCGTCATTACATGCACACAAGACCAAAGTCAGCATAACTGCACTTAAAACACCTGAAATGATTTTTTTCATAAAGTATTCCTCCTCAAAAATATTTTCCGTTCTCAAATAAGCTGAAACTATTTTCTAAAAGTAAACTTTTAGTTTAAAAAGTTTTTGTTTAGCTAATAATTGTATTATACAGTTTTTGTTTACAAAACGCAAGTGTTTTAAAATATTCTTATTGAAAACTTTTTGAGGTGAAATGAATGTTTGATTTCGGGTTAAGAATTCGAGAGTTACGAGAATCAAGACATATGTCGCAGGAAAGCTTGGGCAGGAGAATCGGCAGAAGCAAGCCTGTTATAAGCAATTACGAAAACAACATTAAATATCCTCCGCTCGAAGTTTTAATTTCAATTGCAAATGTGTTCAATGTTTCGCTCGATTACCTTGTTGGCATAGAAAAGAAAGACGCACTCTACATTAACAATCTGAACGAAACGCAGACAAATATAATGAAACTGCTCTACGAAGAATTTACCGACTGCAGCCTTAAAGGCAAAGAACTTTCATCACGCCAACAAAAAATATTAAGCCTGCTCTTAATTGAGTTTTTGAAATGAAAACCAAATCAACATTTTGATATTTTAATATTTTGATATATAAAAACACCCTTTCGTAGTTTACCGAAAGGGTGTAATTTTTTGAATTGAAGAAAGCAATTGTAACATTGCAGCGGCGAACACGGTTCGACTTAATACAAATAAGTTCTTTATCGCTATATTGTTTATAAGACACCGTAATGTGAATGTATACTTGCTTGATTTGGTCGTGCAACCAAATCAAATGGCGAACCGTATTAGCCGTTACAGATTATACACATTTTTAATCATATCAAAAGCTATTCGTATAAACATAAAATTTTATCAAGGCGGGCGTCCGATGAACGCCCCTACAGATTATAGACAGTTTTAATCACATAAAAGACAATTTTCCATTTTCAATTTGAATCAGTGTCCGTTTTCTGTAATGCGGATTGCTACTGCGGTGACATCGTCCTCACGGTCGGCTTTGCGGCGTTTTACTGCCTCATCGACAACGGCTTTAGCAAGATCCTGGGTACTGCCCTCATTCCATGTGCGAATAAGCCTTTCGAGCCACTTGTCATCGCCTGTAATTACACCGTCTGATACCATAACAATCATATCCCCCGTTGTCAGATTTACCGTATCTGTTGAAAATTTTATACCGTTGAGAATTCCTGCAGGGAGTGACGGCATTTCACGAGCCGTTACTCTGCCGTTTTTCTTTACAAAGGTAACAGGTGCGCCTGCCTTTTTGAAGGTGGTCTTGCCCGTATAGAGGTCAACGCTTGTGACATCAACCGTTGAAAGCGATTCGTCCTCGCTCTTCACCATAAGGGCGGAGTTAACAATCTGCAAACAGCTGTCGGCTGAAAGTCCCGACCTGAGCAGTCTTGTCATCACCGAAGCCGCCATATTGCCGTCAACGGCGGCTCTTCCGCCTGTACCCATACCGTCACAAACTAGTGCATATGTTTTGCCGAAACCGTCATTGAAATAATTTATGCAGTCACCGCAGAGCTTGCCGTTGTTGGCGGTGTGCTGGTCGCTTCCGATTTCAACATCAAACACGGGCATTTCGCACATTGCAATACGGATTCTGTTGCCCTCACGGCTGATTGTAGGCAGGTCAAACCTTCTTCCGCAACAGCGTGAAATCTCACGCATAACCTCGCCCTTAGAAAGCTTTTCGGACTTATTCGAGAGCGTAAGTTCCACGCTCATTCTTCCGCCGTTTGACACAAGGCAGATGCACTCCTCAACAATTGCGCCGAGGCTTGTGAGTGCGCTGATTATCCGTTGTGCAGATTCGTTATCGCACCGCATTGTGTTGCGAAATTCATCAGCCAAATCGTGAAGAATATCGCCGATTCCCGAAAACTGCCCTGCAACAACGCTCCGCACATCGGTAATTCTCTGTTGTGCCTCAAGCGCCGACTGATACTCACGGTAGTTTGCATTCATTGAGCGGGCAATCTCGCCTTTTTTGCAACAGTTTTTAACGAACGATTTTTCAACATCTCTTTCGCCTATTGTGCCGTTCGATTCAAGGTATTCTTCAAGCCTTGCAAAATCGTCACGGGTGACTCCGCCCTTGTGTTCATAGCAGTACATTTTCAGTCCGCAGGTTTCGCAAACTTCCTTTCTTGTACCCTCACAAACAGCGTCAAATGTTGGCGAATAGAGCTTTTTCATCTTTTCAGAAACTTTTGAGACATCGTTTTTCACATTGCCGACTGCCTTTGAGGCAAAGTCGAGTCGCATAACAATATTTTTTCGCAGAGCCTCTCCTAGCGATGTATTTTTGTCGCTTGAAAACACGGGCGAAATCACATTGCCGACCTCTTTCGGGAGAACCATAAACACAGCACTTGCGGCAAGGCTTTCAACAAGCACGCCCGATGGTGTTCCGAACTGCGAACCGAACGCAAGACACATCACACCGTTTGAGATTACAAACGCAATCGCACAACCTAACTTTCCGAGTGGCGAAAAAAGTCCTGCCATAAGTCCGCCAAATGCGAATCCACCACAAATGTAGCCGTTTTCCCTTGACGCAATGCTGAAAATCGCCCCTGTTGAAATTCCGCTGATTGCACCGCCCGTAACCGAGCCGTAGCGTGAACAGAGCAAAATGACGAGCATTGCAATAATTCTGCCGAACGAGATATTCTGCCACGCAATACTGCCGAAAGCCAGAATCAGGATACACCCCGACATAACCACGCTTGCGGTTTCCTGTTGCGAAAAAACTTCAAAACTTCTGTTGTCGCCTGCAAGGTGCAAAGCCGTGCTGATAAAATATGCCGCCGCGCCTGCAATTACCGCCTCGGTTACGCAATCGGCAAAGGTTGTCAGAGTGCTTGTGCTTACGAAAAGCAACGAAACACCCGTTGCAAAAATCGGAACAAATGCCACAAGCGGAGCAAAAACCTTGCTTTTGGTAACCTTGTCAAGATCGCCGAGCAGCCACCGCAGACCTCCTATTGCCGCCACAACGGCAAGGTATCGAAAGCTGTCCGAAGGTTTGAGCAGGACATAGCCGAATGCCGTGCCTAAGAGTGATGACAAAAGATACTTTCTCGGAACTGCCGCCGCAAATGACGCCCCGAACGGTGCAAGGCTTCCGAGAACCGCTCCCCGTGACACCAAAATTCCGCAGAGCAAACAACCTGCGTTTGTGAGCAGTTTCCGCACAAAGTCGCCCTGAACAGCGTCCTGTCTGCGAGCCAAAGTAGTTTTTGCTTCCATAAAAATCAACATCCCTTTAATGATTTACTTCTTTTTGTATTTTTATTATAGGATATTACGGATGACAGTTTTGTCTTTTTGTGAATGAGAATTTTTATATTCTTTTGTAGAAACAAAGCTTTGAAAAAACTTAATAAAGTAATTACGCAAAAGATTGTTCAACATTAAAAAAAGCCGTTGTTAAAATTCCGATTTTGCATTATAATGGAGTAAACCAAAGTGAAAGGACAAACAAAATGATTATAATGTCAGTTGACCTCGGAAAAGCACGCACAGGCATTGCCGTATGCGACAAAACCGAGTTTTTAGCGTCGCCATATACAGTTATTTTTGAAAAGTCACCGAAACAGTTGCTTGAAAAGGTGTCAAATACAGCCAAAGAAACAAAAGCCGAGCTTATTGTTGTGGGACTTCCGAAAAATATGGACGGCAGTGAGGGCGAAAGCGCACAGAATGCCAGAGCGTTTGCCGAAAATCTGAGCAATGAAACAGGCATTGAATGCGTTATGCAGGATGAGCGTGGAACAACAATTACGGCTCACAATTTTCTCAACACCACAAATACAAGAGGGAAAAAGCGTAAAAATGTCGTTGACGAAGTTGCCGCAACAATCATTCTTCAGGATTATCTCGACAAAAGAAAATCAGGCTCAAATAATTAGAATCAAAAAATTAACCCTTCCGATGATTTTCGGGAGGGTTATTCAATGCACATTTTAAAAATTTTGTTGATTATTGTAATTATTTATGCCATTTTAATTTCATGCACAACAGATTACATGGCATTTGATGCGTCAACAGTCAGTCAGTGCGTTTTACCGATTGTTATGGCAATTGTCAACAAGGTTTATTTTGACAGAAGAAAAGATATTTTCGTGAATTAAATTATGTTGAGAATTTTATAACCTAAAATTCAAGCACGCCGCAGTTTTTCTCACTTGAAACTGCGGCGTGCTTTTAAGTTAAATGCTTTAGTACTTTTAAGTACTATAAAATCATTGTATCACCCATTTATGATAAAGTCAATAGTACCGATAGATACTATACAAGGTGATAATATGTATTTTAAAAGACTGCGTGATTTGCGAGAAGATCATGATATGAAACAAAGTGAAGTTGCCGAATATCTTGGAATTCAGCAAACAGTTTATTCACGCTACGAAAGAGGATTTCAGTCAATTCCCGTTGAGCATTTAATTAAACTCGCCGATTTGTACAAAGTTTCCACAGATTACATTCTCGGCAGAAAGTAGATTCAAATTGAAAATTGAAAGTGGAAAGTTGAAAATTGGCGGTGTGCCACTGCCGACCATTTGAGAAGATAGTTTGATAAAGGAATTGCATTGATGCACGATAAGCATTGATGCATTTTTTGTTTGATGAATCAGTAGGTGCGTTCATTGGACGCACCTACAGTTGGATTACACCACAGACAATTACAATTCTACGCTCGGGTGATTTATCCCTCGCACCTATAAAACTGTCTTCACGAACAAAAAAATACACGATATGCACCAAATGGTACATACCGTGTTCTTAATTTATTTAGTTTTGGCTAAATTATAAATCCATAATTTCGTCGTCTTCAAGAGCAACGATAACATCTTCTGTTTCGTCATTCTCAACGATTTCTGCCTCAGAGTTGCTTTCAAGCTTAACATCTGCATATCTCTGCATACCTGTACCTGCAGGGATAATCTTACCAAGGATAACATTCTCTTTAAGACCAACGAGCGGATCAACCTTACCCTTAATAGCGGCATCTGTAAGAACTCTTGTTGTTTCCTGGAATGATGCGGCTGAAAGGAAGCTGTCTGTTGCAAGAGCGGCCTTTGTGATACCGAGGAGGAGCTGAGTGAATGTTGCCTCACGAAGACCTTCTTCGCCGTTGGCAATACGCTTTTTAATCTGCTCATTCTCGTAAAGAACTTCGTTCTTATCGTAGGTCTGACCTGACATAAAGCCTGTGTCGCCTGCGTCCTCAACCTTAACCTTACGCATCATCTGACGAACGATAACCTCAATGTGCTTATCGTTGATTTCAACACCCTGTAAACGGTAGGTACTCTGTACTTCCGAAATAAGGTAGTTCATGACTGCCTCAGGTCCGAGAATATCGAGTATATCGTGCGGATTAACAGCACCGTCGGTAATCTTGTCACCCTTTTTGATGTGGTCACCGTCAAATACCTTTACACGGAAACCGAAAGGAATGAGGTAAGCTCTTTCTTCGCCTGTTTCCTTGTTAAAGATAACAGCGTGCTTTGCGTTTTTGATTTCTTCAAAACGAACATCACCGTCGATTTCACTGATGATTGCAAGGCTCTTTGGTTTACGAGCCTCGAAAAGCTCTTCAACTCTCGGAAGACCCTGTGTGATATCTTCGGCAGATGCAACACCGCCGGTATGGAATGTTCTCATTGTAAGCTGTGTACCCGGCTCACCGATTGACTGAGCGGCAATAATACCGACAGCCTCACCGACAGTAACAGGCTGACGGTTGGCAAGGTTAGAACCGTAGCACTTACGGCAAGCGCCGTGTTTTGCACGACATTCAAGTACCGAACGAATCTTGATGTGGTCAACACCCGAATTAACGATGATGTCAGCCTCTTTGTCGCCCATCATAACATCCTTTGAAACAAGAACATTACCGTTAGAATCGCAGAAGTCATCAAGGAGATATCTTCCGATAAGACGCTCGTGGAGTCCCTCGATAACATTTGATTCGCCTGCTTTGATATCAAAGATTTCAAGACCTTCTGTAGTACCGCAGTCCTCTTCACGGATAATAACTTCCTGTGATACATCAACAAGACGGCGGGTAAGGTAACCTGAGTCGGCTGTACGAAGAGCTGTATCGGCAAGACCTTTACGAGCACCACGAGATGAAATAAAGTACTCCAAGATGTTAAGGCCTTCACGGTAGTTAGCTCTGATAGGAATTTCGATTGTTTTACCTGATGTATTGGCGATAAGACCACGCATACCTGCGAGCTGTCTGATCTGGCTCATACTACCACGAGCACCTGAGTCAGCCATCATAAAGATTGGGTTGTAGCGGTCAAGGTTTTTCTGAAGGGCATCGGTAACATCGTTAGTAGCCTTTTCCCAGATACGAAGAACTTCTTCGTAACGCTCTTCGTTTGAACGAAGACCCATCATAAACTCATCACGAATAACATCAACTTCCTTCTCTGCCTCGGCAATGATAGCCTTTTTCTGAGGAGGAATAACTGCGTCACAAACGGCTACTGTGATAGCACCCTTTGTTGAGTACTTATAGCCCTGCGCCTTGATGTGGTCAAGAACAACGCTTGTTGTTACAGGACCATGGATTTTGATGCATTTATCAATAATCTTCTTAAGACCCGACTTGCCAACGAGGAAGTCAACCTCAAACTTGAATCTGTTTTCGGGGATACTTCTGTCGATAAAGCCGAGATCCTGAGGAATAGGATTGTTAAAGATAATCTTACCGATTGTTGTGTCTACAATACCGGATTCGATTTTTCCGTCAATTTCAAGCTCACGGCGAACCTTGATTTTTGAGTGAAGCTCAATGACGCCTGTCTGATAAGCCATCATAACCTCATCAACATCACGGAATACCTTTCCTTCGCCTCTCTCACCGTCCTTATCAAGTGTAAGGTAGTAAGAACCGAGGATCATATCCTGTGTAGGAACTGTAACAGGCTGACCGTCAGACGGTTTGAGGAGGTTGCCTGCTGCGAGCATAAGGAATCTTGCTTCTGCCTGTGCCTCAGCCGAAAGAGGTACATGGACAGCCATCTGGTCGCCGTCGAAGTCGGCATTGTAAGCTGTACAAGCAAGTGGGTGAAGTTTAAGAGCACGACCCTCAACAAGAACAGGCTCAAATGCCTGAATACCAAGACGGTGAAGTGTTGGAGCACGGTTGAGGAGAACCGGGTGACCCTTGATTACAACTTCAAGTGCATCCCAAACATTGTCCTTTGCACGCTCAACAGCTTTTCTTGCTGATTTGATATTCTGCTCTGCTTTAGTTTCAACAAGGCGTTTCATAACGAACGGCTTGAAGAGTTCAAGTGCCATTTCCTTAGGAAGACCGCACTGATACATTTTGAGTTCAGGTCCTACAACGATAACCGAACGGCCTGAGTAGTCAACACGCTTACCGAGAAGGTTCTGACGGAAACGACCCTGCTTACCTTTAAGCATATCAGAAAGTGACTTGAGGGCACGGTTGTTAGGTCCTGTAACGGGTCTGCCTCGTCTGCCGTTGTCGATGAGTGCGTCAACGGATTCCTGAAGCATTCTCTTCTCGTTGCGGATGATGATTTCAGGTGCGTTAAGCTCAAGGAGCTTTTTAAGTCTGTTGTTACGGTTGATAACTCGGCGATAGAGGTCGTTAAGGTCACTTGTTGCAAAACGACCGCCGTCAAGCTGAACCATAGGACGGATATCCGGCGGAATTACCGGAACAACATCGAGAATCATCCATTCAGGACGGTTGCCCGACATTCTGAAACTTTCAACAACATCAAGTCTTTTGAGGAGTCTAACTCTCTTCTGACCTGAAGCGGTTTCGAGTTCTTCTTTAAGTGAAGCGGAAAGAGCTTCAAGGTCAATCTCGGCAAGGAGCTTTTTGATTGCCTCGGCACCCATACCTGCTTCAAAGTCGTTTTCATACTTCTCACGCATATCATTGTACTCACCCTCGGTAAGACACTGATACTTTGCAAGGTCACGGCAGTCGCCGGGATCTGTTACGATGTACTGTGAGAAATAGAGTACATTCTCCAAAAGCTTGGGAGAAATATCAAGCATAAGGGCAATTCTTGAAGGAATTCCCTTGAAATACCAAATGTGTGACACAGGAGCGGCAAGCTCAATGTGTCCCATACGCTCTCTTCTGACCTTTGAACGGGTTACTTCAACACCGCAGCGGTCACAGATTTTACCCTTAAAACGGATTCTCTTGTATTTACCGCAGTGACATTCCCAGTCCTTTGTCGGTCCGAAAATGCGTTCGCAGAACAAGCCGTCTCTTTCAGGCTTGAGAGTACGATAGTTAATTGTCTCGGGCTTTTTAACTTCGCCGTAAGACCATTCTCTCATCTGCTCAGGAGAAGCAAGTCCGATTTTAATTGAGTCAAAAACATTATTATCTATCATTGCATTTCCTCCTTACATATCGTCACTGCCAAAGTCATCGCTGAAATCATCCGATGTGTAGCTGTCCTCTTCAACATCGGCAAGTGAATCGTCAAACATATTGCCTTCTTCGCCGCCCTCGTCAAGAGTGTAGCCGTCCATTGATGTCATTACATGGTCTTCTTCAAATTCCGGATTTGTTGCATCAACAATATCCTCGTCCTCATCAAACTTCTGCTTAATGTCAATTTCTTCACCGTCAGAGTTAAGAACACGAACATCAAGTGAAAGTGACTGGAGTTCCTTAATAAGAACTCTGAATGACTCAGGAATACCCGGAGCAGGAATATTCTGACCTTTAACGATAGCCTCGTAGGTCTTAACACGGCCGACAACATCGTCCGACTTAACTGTAAGAATTTCCTGAAGTGTATAAGCAGCACCGTAAGCCTCAAGTGCCCAAACTTCCATCTCACCGAAACGCTGACCGCCGAACTGAGCTTTACCGCCGAGTGGCTGCTGTGTAACGAGGGAGTAAGGACCTGTGCTTCTTGCGTGGATTTTTTCATCAACGAGGTGATGGAGCTTGAGGTAGTACATATAACCTACTGTTACAGGGTTATCGAAACGCTCGCCTGTACGACCGTCAACAAGCCATGTCTTACCGTCCTCGCTGTAACCTGCGTCTTTAAGACACTGGAAAATGTCCTGCTCATGAGCGCCGTCAAATACAGGAGTCATAATCTTCCAGCCAAGCGCCTTTGCGGCATAACCGAGGTGAACCTCAAGAACCTGACCGATGTTCATACGAGAAGGTACGCCCAACGGGTTAAGTACGATATCAAGCGGAGTACCGTCAGGAAGGAACGGCATATCTTCCATTGGGAGAATTCTTGAAATAACACCCTTGTTACCGTGACGACCTGCCATCTTATCGCCTACGCTGATTTTTCTCTTGAGTGCAAGGTAAACTCTTACAACCTTGTTTACACCTGGCTGGAGTTCGTTTCTGCTGTCTGCACGGGTAAACACCTTAACATCAACAACAGTACCGCATTCACCGTGAGGCACACGGAGAGATGTATCTCTAACTTCTCTTGCCTTTTCACCGAAGATTGCACGAAGAAGTCTTTCCTCGGCTGTAAGCTCTGTTTCACCCTTTGGAGTTACCTTACCGACAAGGATATCGCCTGCTTTAACCTCAGAACCGATCTGAATGATACCGTCCTCGTCAAGATACTTGAGAACATCCTCACCGACATTCGGGATATCTCTTGTAATCTCTTCGGGTCCGAGCTTTGTATCTCTTGCCTCTGTGTCATATTCTTCAATGTGAATTGATGTATAAACATCATCACGAACGATTTTTTCATTGATAAGAACAGCATCCTCGTAGTTGTAACCTTCCCATGTCATAAAGCCGATGAGAGCGTTCTTACCGAGAGCAACTTCACCGTTTTCGGTAGCGGGACCGTCTGCGAGAACTTCGCCCTTCTTAACTCTCTGTCCTCTTGACACGATAGGACGCTGGTTGATACATGTACCCTGGTTAGAGCGGAGGAACTTGATAACTTCAAAGTCCTGAACTCTGCCCGAGTCATACTGTACACGAATGTTACGGGCATCAACGCTCATAACGATACCGTCTTCCTCAGCGAGGATACAAACGCCTGAGTCTGTACCTGCCTTGTACTCCATACCTGTACCAACGATAGGAGCCTCACTGCGGAGGAGCGGAACTGCCTGACGCTGCATGTTCGCACCCATGAGAGCACGGTTTGCGTCATCGTTTTCAAGGAACGGAATCATAGCCGTAGCAACAGATACAACCATCTTAGGAGATACATCCATGAAGTCGAATCTTTCGGGAGAATACTCTACGAATTCGTCACGGTAACGACCTACGACTCTTGAATGAACAAATCTGCCGTTTTCATCAAGCGGTTCGTTAGCCTGTGCAACAGCGTAGTTATCCTCAACATCGGCTGTCATATAAACAACCTCGTCGGTTACAACACCTGTTTCCTTGTCAATTTTACGATAAGGAGCTTCGATAAAGCCGTACTTGTTGATACGGGCAAATGAAGCAAGATATGAGATAAGACCGATGTTAGGACCTTCAGGAGTTTCAATAGGACACATTCGGCCATAGTGTGTGTAGTGTACATCTCGAACCTCAAATCCTGCACGATCTCTTGAAAGACCGCCCGGACCGAGGGCTGAAAGACGACGCTTGTGGGTAAGCTCTGCAAGTGGGTTACCCTGATCCATGAACTGTGAAAGCGGTGAAGAACCGAAGAATTCTTTGATTGCCGCTGTTACGGGACGGATATTGATGAGTGAGTTAGGCGAAAGTGACTCCATATCCTGTGACTGGGTTGTCATTCTTTCTCTTACTACTCTTTCAAGACGGGAGAAACCGATTCTGAACTGGTTCTGAAGAAGTTCGCCTACGCAGCGGATTCTTCTGTTGCCGAGGTGGTCGATATCATCTGTGTTACCGACACCGTGAGCAACACAGTTGAGGTAGTTGATTGTTGCAAAAATATCGTCAACTGTAATGTGGTTAGGAACAAGCTCATCTGCACGGCTTCTGAGCATTTCCTTGAGGTCATCCTCGTTTTCGCAAGCATCAAGAATTTCGCAAAGAACATCAAAACGAACATGTTCTTTGATGTCGCACTCTGCTTCTGCGTCAAAATCAACATAGCAAGCTATGTCAACCATACCGTTTGAAATAACCTTAACGATTGTTTCGTCGGCAGCCTTTACATAGGCAATCTTAACACCTGCATTTTCGATTTCAAAAGCCTTTTCCTTTGTGATTTTTTCATCACGAAGAGCCATAACCTCGCCTGTGCGTGGGTTGGCAATCGGCTCTGCAAGAACCTGACCTTCAAGACGGTTTGCAATACCGAGCTTTTTGTTGTATTTATATCTGCCTACTCTTGACATATCATAACGATTAGGGTCAAAGAACAGGTTGTTTATATGTGTCTGCGCACTGTCAACTGTCGGAGGCTCAGACGGACGGAGCTTTTTGTAAACCTCGATAAGACCTTCTTCAACATTTGAAGCGGCATCCTTTTCGATAGTAGCTCTCATTCTTTCATCGTCACCGAAATAGTCGAGAATCTCGGCATCTGTGCCAAGACCGAGTGCTCTGATAAATGATGTAACGGGAAGCTTACGGTTCTTATCAATACGAACATAGAAAACATCGTTTACATCGGTTTCATACTCAAGCCATGCACCACGATTCGGGATAACTGTTGTTGAATACAGTTCCTTACCGGTTTTATCGTGATCCATTTTATAGTAAACGCCCGGGCTTCTTACAAGCTGTGAAACGATAACACGCTCAGCACCGTTGATAACAAATGTGCCGCTTGCGGTCATCAGCGGGAAATCGCCCATAAATACATTGCTCTCTTTAATTTCGCCTGTTGACTTGTTCAAAAGTCTTGCAGTTACTCTGAGGGCAGCTGAATATGTTGCGTCACGAACCTTACACTCAATTACGCTGTAGTTCGGGTGATCAACATCAAGTGTGTAGTCGATAAAATCAAGAACAAGGTTGTCCTGATAATCGGTAATGCCCGAAACATCTTTAAATACTTCTTTAAGACCTTCGTCAAGCAACCATTTGTATGACGCTTTCTGAATGTCGATAAGATTAGGCATATCAATTACTTCATCGATTTTACCAAAACTCATTCTTTCGGTGTTGCCAAGCTTTACGGGTTTGACATTAACCATAGGCGTATCACTCCTTAAAAAATCTATGAAACGGGGCAAGCGGTACTGAAAACCTGCTCATAAAAAGCTCTTGACACAAAAGGATTTTTGTGATAATATCCCCTTGTTGAGAAAAGTTTTTTGCGGTTTTTCCCGACCTCTTCGGTACATATCCCCATTATGGTACATTTTATTATTCTATATTGAAATAATCAATAAGTCAAGAGAATTTTCGGATTTTTTTCGGGTTTTCCTGACTTTTTTTAATATTTTTTTATTTTTCACAGATTTTATTTCCCAAAAAGAATTATTTTTCTTTTCGGGCTGTTTTTTCGCATCTCAATGCAACACCCGGCACGGTGTATGGTTTTAGGTCATGTAACGATAAGACACAAAGAGCGATATATGCACTGTAACATTTGCTTCCATATATAAAAATCGGGTGGCAGAGATTTGCTGTTCTGCAAAACTGTCACCCAACCTTTTTATTAAATCAGTCATATTCTGATTTAAATTGTTTTTCCAGATAATCTTTTATTCGGCTTATGCCTGATGGCATATCAAGGTTGAATAGTACAAATACAAACAACGCAAATATACAACCGCCTAAACCAAGCCAAAATGATTCAACCATATCTGCGGCACAAAAAATAAAGATTACAAGCGACAAAAGCAAAAAGGTAATTTCCGGTAGGGCGATACCTATAATTCTATTTCCGTTTTTCGTTTTGAGTACTCTTCCGTAAAAATATGGACGCACCGTTGACTGACACCCGTGTTTGTCCTTTGTACCGAAATTGTAGAACAGACAAAGCAATTTTTTTCGATGTGACACCCAGTTTATGCCAATGTCATAGTCCACATACTTTCGCATATATTTTACATTTCTTTTTGAACTGAGTATTTTTTCAATCTCGGCTGTGCTGTAATCTGATTTAATATTTATAAACATAGCTTTGTACTCTTATTTCCCCATATCATCATATCTGTCCAGAAACGAAACCTTATTATCGCCCTGTTTATATGAAATAATCGTATCGAGGTTGACATTTTCAACGCTGTGGAAGATGTTGCTTTCAATCTGGGGATTGATTTTCTTCAGATTTGCTATAAGCTGTTTTATTTCCTGTCGTTTTGAGCCTGTGTTGCTGTTCGGAGAACAGGTTGTGCAGGTGTCCGTAAAACGGCACGCACATTGAATGAAATTCAGCTTGTTGTAATCTCGCCAATGCTTGATTTCAGCCTCACGAACGAGGTAGAGAGGGCGGATAAGTTCCATTCCCTCATAGTTTGTGCTGTGGAGCTTCGGCATCATCGTCTGAACCTGACCGCCGTAGAGCATACCCATAAGAATAGTTTCTATAACATCGTCATAGTGATGACCGAGTGCGATTTTGTTACAGCCGAGCTGCTTTGCCTTTTTGTAGAGATAACCTCTCCTCATTCTTGCGCAAAGGTAGCAGGGATATTTGTCAACATTGTAAACAGAATTAAAAATATCTGTTTCAAAAACGGTTATCGGAATGTTCAGCCTACGGGCATTGCTCTCGATTACATCACGATTTTCAACGCTGTAGCCCGGGTCCATTACAAGAAAAACAAGTTCAAACGGAAATTTATTGTGCCTTTTCAACTCCTGAAAAAGCTTTGCCATCAGCATTGAATCCTTACCGCCCGAAATGCAGACGGCAATTTTATCGTTCGGCTCAACAAGCTTGTACTCGATTATCGCCGCAGTAAATCTGCTCCAAATCGTCTTGCTGAACTTTTTGCGGATGCTTTTTTCAACATCGGTTGCGTAGTCCTCATTCTCGAATTGACCTCTCAGCCAACTGTAATAACCGCCCTCAAGATTCACGGCATTGAATCCGTCATCACGCAGATTTTCTGCAAGCTCGTCACTTATCTGACCGCTTTTGCAACAGAGGACAACAAGCTTGTCTTTTGGCAAAAGTGAATTATCCTCTTTGATTTTTGCAAGCGGAATATTCTTTGCACCGTCAATGTGGCCGTATTCAAACGAAATTTCATCTCTGATATCGACAAGAGTATATTCCTCGTCAAGCTTTCTCACCTGTTCTATTGTAATCTGATTGTTTCCCGATTTAAACATTCATAACCCTTCAATCTCTGTTTTTGCTGTTTTTTTATTGCAACAATTGTTATATCGTCAAATTGCTCCGCATTTTCGGTAAAGTCCGTCAAGGAGTCATAAACTCCGTCGCACACATCTTTTGCAGTCTGTTCGGCATTTTGACAGGCAGACACAAGTCTATCGTTGCCGAAAAATTCATTATCCGCATTTGTTGCCTCATTCACACCGTCGGTGTAAAGGCAAATTATATCGCCGTTTCCAAATTCAGCGCTGTTCACAACATATCTTGCATCATCAAACACACCGAGCATTATACACGGCTTACATTCTAAAAATTCAGCCTTGCCGTTGCTCACCGTAACAGGCTTGTTATGACCTGCATTTATGTACAAAAAGCTGTCGCTGTTTTTGTCAAAAATCACGGCGAATGCAGTTACAAACATTCCCTCGGGATTTGACGAACAGAGTTCCCTGTTGATTTCTTCAAATGCCCTGTCGGGTTCTGCTTTTTCGGTCATTTTTTCGTGGATAAGAGTTTTTGCAAAAGCCATAAACATTGCCGCCGCAACGCCCTTGCCCGACACATCACCGACTACGGCACATATTCTGCCGTCAGGCAATGCAAAGCAATCGTAAAAATCGCCGCCTACCTGTCTTGCAGACTCCATTCTTGCCGAAACATCAAAACAATCGGCAAAGACAACATTCTTTTCTCTCGCAATTATTCCGTACTGAATCCGCCTTGCAACCTCAAGCTCGGTTTCATTTTTAGCCTTTTCACTCGCAAGGGCGGAATTTTTTTCAACATAAGTTTCTACATCGTGAGCCATATCGTTGAAATAATCAGCCAAAAGCTGAATTTCATCGTCAGAGCCGAGTTTTATCGGCTCAAACGCTTTCTTTGTATTTGTGCCGTCAGCCTTGTCGGAAAAATATCCGCGAATCTTTTCAAAAATCAAAAGTATCGGATTATACATCTTTTTTCTGACAAACCGCATTACAAGTAGGAATACAATTGTCAGCACAACAAACAGCGCAAGAACTCGCATTGCAGTATAGAAAATGATTTCCGTATAAATCTGCGTCAGCGAATAGTCCGCACCGATTAACGCAACAGGCTTGCCGTCCTTGCCTTGAATCGCTGAAAATGCCGTGTAAAAACTGCCGAAGCTGTCATTCTGATATTCGTAAGCCGTGACAAGGTTAGGATTTTCCCACGCCTCTTTTTCAGCGTCCCACAAGCTGTGGTCAACCTCTTCACCTGCACTCCTCACCTTCAAAACATTCTCGTTTTCGCTGTCATCATCGGCAACAGTTATAACATATGTAACCTTGTTTTCGTCAAAATTCGGAATGTAAATGTACATATATTCAAGGTGGTTCGTCTGACAAATCCACCTCAAGGTCTTAACGGCTTTCCGATATTCTTCGGAATCGGGATTATCAAGCAATGCGTTTATATCGCTGCGTTCAAAAGTTTCCGTTGCAACCTTTGACGCACTTTCGGTCAGCTGTCGTGTAAACCGCCTTGTGCGCTGAATGTTTTCAATGCAATTGAGCGTACCAGAAACAATCACCGCCAAAATAAACAGCACAAGTATGCGAAAGAAAAGCCTTTTGAAAATCGACTTTTTGACTTTTATTTTATCAGCAGATTTTTCCGCATTATTCATACCCGATTCACCTCCCGTTCAACCGTGCATATCCTTATATTTTACATTTTAACACGAATGCACGGCAGATGTCCATATTAAATTAACGGTTACTTTTGTATAAAACAAAAGTCGGATGAATGTGCTTTGCGTTTTGCAAATCTTCACCCGACATTTATTTTTGCTTTAATTTTTTAATCTTTCAACTTAGCTTATGCAAGACCCACAACTTTTTTCTGAATCTCAGTTGCATCGGCAACTGTAATTGCACCATCGCCGTCATAATCGGCATTGTAAAGCTGAGTTCCGTCAAAATCGGCATTACCTACAATATACTTCTGAACGAGTGTTGAATCAACAACAGAAATCACTTTGTCAAGATTTATATCGCCTTTCATTATATTGTCGTTATCAACCGCAACAGCCTTGATGACAAAGGTACCGCCGAGAATATCATTGTTGTTCAGCTTGTACCAATCAAGTAAATCTGATGTTGTGCCGTCATACTTAATGTAGCTGTCACCGTATCTTGAATCATTTATAAAAGTCTTTTTTGTTGAATTGGTAAGCCATTCACCAACGCCAAGCTGACTTGATTCACCTGATTCAGTTATAATTCTTATGCCGATTGCACCTCTGCCCAACGGCGCAACATAGCCGTTTGTGTCAACCGACTGATAACCACTGTATGTAACCTTACCCGATGAAATGAGCTTCCACTTGCTTTCATCATTCGCAGGCGTGCCGTTATCAACAGGTATATAGTAAACCTCATAATCAGCACCGTTGCTCTTGGTTTCAAAAATCACATTGTTAAGTGTGTGGCTGTTTTCATCAAAATCAAAGCAATTGATAAAGGTGATGTCGCCACTGTCAACATAATTAAAGCTGTAGGTTGCACCGTAGCGTTCATTCTGCAACAGGGTCATATCATCGGAAATTTTGGTAACCTCATCAATCGTAAAATTTGGAGAATACTTTGCACCAAAAATATACTTGTCCTCATATGAAAGCCAAAAGTAACCGCCCATTGAATTATTTTTGCCCCAACTGTTGCGGATAAGCCATGCGCCGTTATTTTTTGGCAGTATGCCTGTACTGTTCGTAAATTTGTACTTGCTAAAATTGTCACTCCAACCGACAACGCTGATTGTATGACCTATGTAATCGCCGTCATATGATTGTGGCATAAAGTAGGTTGTATTTGCATTGTTAAAGCAATTGTTTGTTGTTGCATACGAGGCAGTAACCGCACCGTTATCCATAATTGCCTGCTTGATTTCATTTGAATCAACGCCGTCAAGATAACGCAGTTTTGTTGTACCGTATTTTGTGTTGGCATTTGTCATCTCATCGCTGTACTGAAACATTGAAAAATCGATTTCACCGACATCTGCAACCTCAGCACCGCCCTGCCACGATGTGAGATAGCCGGGATATATATTAGTAAAGCCGCCGTCACGATATTTTCTCTGCCAACCTTTGCCGTTTACCTGAATTGTTGAACTGGCATTTGCATGGTCATATGACATTTCGGTAACAGGATAGCCGAGTTTCAACAGCTTTGTTTCAAAACTTTCAGTACCCGCAAGTGCCCAACAATCGTTGTACCGCTGTTCTTTAATCGGAGTAACAAAGCCTAAAGTTTTTGAACTGAAATCGCTTGGCAGTCCGTTTTCATCAACAAGCGCATAACCGATTGCGGAATATGCAGACGGCAAAGATGATTTTTCCGATTCAACATTTTTGGTCACGGATTCAAAGCTGTCATCTATCTCAGCAGCATTTGCAGTTACAATACCCACCGAAAGCATACACACAGCCGACAAAACGGCAGTAAACTTTTCAGCAAATTTTTTATTCATAAAATCACCTATATAATGTTTTGAGTATTTTCGCTTTATGATAAGCTGAACAAATTCTAATTTTCTTTATGATAAAAGATTTAAATCTGAACAATTTCCGTTTTGCTTGCAAGGAGCGGAAATTGTGATAGATTGCAATCTACGCAGAGGAGCGTCAGCTCCTTAGAAATTCAGTGTCAACTGAATTTCGGGAGTATCTACTGCCTAAAAGGCAGTAGATACCTGCGTTAAGATTATATCAAAACATATTTACATTGTAAATAGAATACATTCCATAAAATTGCACAAAATACATAAACACAAATTTGCGAAATGGGGGATTATTTTGCAGTTCAGAACCGATCTTGCGATTGAAGCGAGGGAAATTGCAGGAGAAAACACAGGCGGTGTTGAGTTTAAAAAGTACAGTGAAAACGGGCTTGAAATCTCACGGCTCATCGTCAAAAATCAAAAGGCAAAGCAGGCACTCGGCAAGGAAATCGGCACCTACATCACGATTGAGTTGCCGTCACTCACAGACAATTTTACAGAAACTGACAAGCGACTTGAAACCGTGGGCAATGAAATAAAAAGGCTTTTGCCTGTCAACGGACTTGTACTTGTGGCAGGACTCGGAAATATGGAAATTACCCCCGACTCACTCGGTCCGAAAACAAGCCAAAGAGTACTTGCCACCCGACACATTGGCGGAGAAATTGCCCGCTCAACAGGACTTGACCGACTTCGCCCTGTTGCAGTTATGCAAACAGGCGTCACAGGACAGACAGGCATTGAAACAGGCGAATACATTCTCAGCATTGTGCGGCGAATAAGACCGACAGCCGTTGTCGCAATTGACGCACTCGCTTCACGCAGACCCGAACGGCTTGGCTGTACGCTACAGATAAGTGACACGGGAATTTCGCCCGGTGCAGGAGTTGGCAATCACCGCACCAAAATTACCAAGGAGACAATCGGTGTTCCTGTTATTGCCATCGGAGTGCCGACTGTTGTAGATGCACAAACGCTTGCGGTTGACATTCTCGGCAATGACTGCAACCGCAAAACTCAAAAAATGCTTATGCCGCAGGGCAGACAACTTGTTGTAATTCCACGAGAAATTGACCTGCTCACCGAAAGAGCCTCAAGACTCATTGCCTTTGCACTCAACGGAGCATTGCAAAACGAGTTTGATTTACCAGACCTCATCTCGTTAATGTAAATTTACGCATATTCACGCACAGCACCGCATATATTTTATTTAGAAACCGATAGCCAACATATGTACGGATTGCAGGTGATTTTGTGAAAAGTGAAGGAACATCAAAAAAGAAATTAAAAAAAACCATAAAAATAAGCACAGCCGTTGTACTATTGTCAACGGCTGTTTTAAGCGTTATATACAGGTTACCCCTCTGTTTTGACTCGCAGAATCCGGCGGCACTTGCCGCAGCCGCTTTTACTCTCACAAACGGAGAATACAAGCTTGAAAGTTCAAAGGCGGAAAAGCCAACCGAATCCGACCAAAATCCGACCGAATCGACCGACACTCAGCCTGTTGCCGTAAAAAATCACAAGCGTGACAAAAGCACCTACTACGATTCCTACGGCAACCATGACGGTGAAAACAAATACACCGTTGAGGAACGCACCATAGGCGACACAGGTACGCAAGTTGACAACTGCTTTGTCAAAAACAAAACGGGGCTGTCGCTTGACTTTGACGGACTACTCTCAGCAAAACTGCCGTTTTCAATCGACAAGGGCATAAACTCACCGCAGGTTCTCATCTACCACACCCACACAAGCGAAGCGTATCTTGATGAAGATGTTGACTTTTTCTATGACAGCTTTTATTCACGCACGAACAATAACGATTTCAATGTTGTGGCAGTCGGTGACGCACTCACAGAGCAGCTAAACAAGCGTGGCATAAAAACGATTCACGATACGACAATTCACGATGAATCCTACAACGGTTCATATGACCGAAGTGTTGACACCGTGTATAAGAATCTCGAAAAATATCCCGACATCAAAGTTGTAATCGACCTGCACCGTGACGCAATCGGAACGGATGAAAATAAGGTTAAACCCGTGTTTACATACAACGGCAAAAAGGGTGCGCAAATTATGATTCTTTCCGGCTGTGACTCTGAGGGCGAACGAGGGTTTGACTGCTGGGAAGAAAATCTAAATTTTGCCCTGAAAATTCAGGACAAAGCCGAAACCCTCTACCCCGATATGACTCGACCGCTGAACTTCGACTACTTTGCATACAACGAATATGTCTGCAACGGCTCCCTGCTGATAGAAGTCGGCACAGAGTCGAACTCCATCGACGAAGCAACCTATTCCGGTAGCCTCTTAGGCAACGCAATAGCAGATGTTTTGTTGGAGCAATAGATAACAACGAGAAATAACAAAACACCCTGCCGTGTGGGCAGGGTGTTTTATAATTATGCATTACGAGATAGATTAAACAGTCTCGCTGTTGTTGCCATAGTAAGCATTGAGGTACATCTGCTTGATTTCCTTGAAGAGCGGATATCTTGGGTTTGCACCTGTGCACTGGTCATCAAATGCCTGCTCTGTCATAGCGTCAAGACGGTTGAGGAAGTCCTCTTCGTCCGGAACATAATCCTTGATAGAGTTCTTGATGCCGACTCTTGCCTTGAGGTCGTTAACAGCCTTGATAAGGTTTTCAACGCTCTCTGTATCGTTCTTGCCGCCGAGGCCGAGGTAACGAGCTACTTCAGCATAACGAGCAAGTGTGTGTGGGTGATCATACTGTGGGAATGTACCCATCTTAGCAGGAACTTCTGCTGAGTTGAATCTGATTACCTGCTCAAGCATAAGTGCGTTAGCAATACCGTGTGGTACATGATGGAAAGCACCGAGCTTATGAGCCATTGAGTGACAAACACCGAGGAATGCGTTAGCGAATGCCATACCAGCCATTGTAGCAGCGTGAGCAACCTTCTCACGAGCAACAGGCTCGTTCATACCGTTGTCATAGCAAGCAGGGAGATACTCGAAGATAAGCTTGAGTGAACGGAGTGCAAGACCGTCTGTGAAATCTGTAGCCATCATTGAAGCATAAGCCTCAAGTGCGTGAGAAACTGCGTCAATACCCGATGCAGCTGTAAGTCCCTTAGGACCGCTCATCATATTGTTAGCATCAACGATTGCCATGTTAGGCATAAGCTGATAGTCAGCAAGCGGATACTTAACGCCTGTATCCTGGTCTGTGATAACTGCGAAAGGAGTAACCTCAGAACCTGTACCTGATGATGTCGGGATAGCAATGAAGTATGCCTTCTCGCCCATCTTCGGGAATGTGTAAACTCTCTTACGGATATCGCAGAAACGCATAGCCATATCCTGGAAGTCAACTTCCGGATGCTCATAGAGAACCCACATAATCTTGCCGGCATCCATTGCTGAACCGCCGCCGAGTGCGATAATGCAGTCAGGCTCAAACTTACGCATAGCCTCTGCACCCTTCTGAGCTGAAATAAGTGATGGGTCAGGCTCAACATCTGCGAATGTTGTATATGTGATGCCCATTTCATCGAGCTTGTCTGTGATTGGCTTTGTGTAGCCATTCTTGTAAAGGAATGAGTCGGTAACGATGAATGCTCTCTTCTTACCCATTACATCCTTGAGTTCCTGAAGAGCTACAGGCATACAGCCCTTCTTGATATAAACCTTTTCAGGTGCTCTGAACCAAAGCATATTTTCTCTCCTCTCGGCAACTGTCTTAATATTGATAAGGTGCTTGCAACCAACATTCTCAGAAACAGAGTTGCCGCCCCAAGAACCACAGCCGAGTGTGAGTGAAGGAGTAAGCTTGAAGTTGTAAAGGTCACCGATACCACCCTGTGAAGAAGGTGTGTTTACAAGGATACGGCAAGTCTTCATTCTTGAAGCAAACTCGTCGATCTTTGCTCTTTCGTTTACAGCGTCAACATAAAGTGAAGATGTGTGACCGTAACCGCCGTCAGCAATAAGCTGCTCAGCCTTTGCAATAGCATCTTCAAAATCTTCAGCCTTGTACATAGCGAGTACAGGAGAAAGCTTCTCGTGAGCAAACTCTTCGCTGATGTCAACTGATTCTACCTCACCGATAAGAACCTTTGTTTCCTCAGGAATTGTTACACCTGCAAGAGCTGCGATTGTAACAGGCTTCTGACCAACAATCTTAGCGTTAAGAGCGCCGTTGATAATGATAGTCTTTCTAACCTTCTCTGTTTCTTCCTCGTTAAGGAAGTAGCAGCCACGAGCCTTGAATTCCTTCTTAACCTTGCTGTAAATCTTCTTTTCAACGATAACAGACTGCTCTGAAGCACAGATCATACCGTTATCAAATGTCTTTGAGTGGATAATTGAGTTAACTGCGAGTAAAATGTCAGCTGTTTCATCAATGATAGCAGGTGTGTTGCCGGCGCCAACACCGAGTGCAGGCTTACCTGATGAATAAGCAGCCTTAACCATGCCGGGGCCGCCTGTTGCGAGGATGCAGTCAGCTTCCTGCATAAGTGTGTTTGTGAGTTCGAGTGAAGGAATATCAATCCAGCTGATGATACCCTCCGGAGCGCCTGCCTTAACAGCAGCTTCAAGAACAACCTTGGCAGCCTCAATTGTGCTCTTCTTAGCACGGGGATGCGGGCTGATGATGATACCGTTTCTTGTTTTAAGACAAACGAGTGTCTTGAAGATAGCGGTTGAAGTTGGGTTTGTTGTAGGAATAACGGCAGCGATTACACCGATTGGCTCAGCAATCTTCTTAATGCCGTAAGCCTTGTCTTCCTCAAGAACGCCGCAAGTCTTAACATTTCTGTAAGCATTGTAAATATACTCAGAAGCGAAGTGGTTCTTGATAACCTTATCTTCTGCAACGCCCATGCCTGTTTCTTCAACAGCCATCTTAGCGAGCGGAATTCTCATCTGGTTAGCAGCAGTTGCGGCAGCAAGGAAAATCTTGTCAACCTGTTCCTGTGTGTAGGTAGCAAAAATTTTCTGAGCTTCTCTTACTCTTGCAAGGGCAGCTTCAAAGCTTTCTGCGTTATCTACGATAGGATACTCTTTTGTACTCATTTAATCTACCTCTTATCTTGCATAATTATATTAGATTCAGCAAAGCTGAAAATGAATATCTTACTTTTTATTTCAAGGCTTATTCAGCCACGAACTTCAAATTATTTTTCTGTGCGTAGTTCTGGGCATATGTTCCTTTGCCTCCGTGAATTGTAACCTCTTTGACACACTCCGAGAAAGCATTGTCAGGGATACTTGTCACACAAGAAGGAATTGTGATGTCTGTAAGTTCACGAGACTGATAGAACGCAAACTCACCGATGCTTGTAAGCTTTCCGCTGTCCGGAAGAACAACATTGTTTACAGATGCACCCGAAAAAGCTCTTATGCCAAGCTGCTTGAGTGAATCAGGGAGCTTAATCTCTCTGAGTTCTGAACAGTTGAAGAACACGCTGTTGTCAAGAATTTCAAGGCCCTCGTTGAAGTTTACCTTTGTAAGACTGTGGCAGTTTGCAAAAGCATAATCTTCAATCTGCTTGATGCTTGACGGAATTGTAACTTCTGTGATTTTTGAATCGTTGAACACACTCGGACCGATTACGGTAACCTTGTAGTTCTGGTAGCTGTCCGGAATTTTAACAACCTTGTCTGAACCTGTGTACTTTGTAACCATAAGTTCTTCCTGATTGATGATAAAAAATCCGAAGTCGCCGTTTGTAAGGTCAGGCTCTGTCGGCTCAACCTTGTAGCCGGGTTTGTTTTTCTGAGATTTGTTGTCGTCACAACCGCATCCAGAAAGGCCTACTGCTGCTGTCAGGCACATTGCGCATGCCATTAGAAAGCATAGAATTTTTTTCATTTTTTTGGATCCTTTCAATCGTTGTTTTAGAATTAGCTAATTCTCGATTGATTCTATTCTATCATCTTTGTTAAATATTTGTCAATGTTTTTTTGACCATTTTTCTACTTTTATCGGGTTCAATAATAATTACAAAAAGATTACACGCTTATTGTTGCACTTCTCACAAAAAAGATAAAAATCCCGTAAAAACCGCCTTTTTTTGCGGTAAAAAATGTAATTAAAACCTTTGTAACAATGCCGTTTCGGTCATTTCCTTGAAGAATCAATCGCTTGTTGTCAGATTTTTACAATCTGTGTTGTAAAATCAAGTCCCCCTCCTTTCGGAATATCATAAGCAAGAGCCGAAATATCATAGGCAGAAATGTCCTTTTCGAGCAATGCTTTTGTGTTGCCGCCGATTTTAAGACCGTTGCTTGCAGAAGTGACAACATTCAGTCTGCAATCCTTTAAAAGCTCCGCACCGTCTTTTGTAAATCCCAAAACACGAACATATTCAATCGGAATCTGCGTGTGGTTTTTTTCAATACCGAGCAATGCACACGCAAGTATTCTCCTTATGCGTGCGTGAGTGTAGCGTTTTGTCTTTACAAAGTCGGCAATCTCTGCCGAGGTACTGCAACGCATTGCCACATCGGCAATTCTGTTTTCAAGTCCCTCACCCACATCGGGCAGTTTGGCAATGTCCTCTCTTGTCATAGTACGCAGACGGTAGAGCAATGGTCTGTCAAGATTTTCAGAAAATGTAATTTCATCGGGAATGTGCGGAGCGTATTTCTTCGCATTTTCTCCGTTGCGGAGCATTTCTCTTATATGAGAAGCCGAGGCAAACTCATTGCCTGCAATATGGCTGTCGTGTGCAACGCCTGTTCTTGCAACCGAAAACGGTTCAATAGATGTACCGCTCAATGCTTTGATATACTCAACGGCAAGTATATTATTCGGTTCGCAGAGTACTGATGAAACCTCGTTGCCGAAAACCGCTTTGACGGCATTTTCAAGTTCACGGGGATAGTATCCGCCGCTTTTCATTCCGTCACGCACAAGAGCCTGTACATTTTTGTCGCAAACAGCCTTTGCGGATTTTTTGAGCAGTTCGCAGTCACCGCTTTCGCTGCCGAAAGCAAGGTGATTTGTGCAGTCAAAAGCAGCTGCCATTGCAACACCTGCTTTTGCAAAACTTTCCGCTCCTGAAAGTGAGAATACAACAGGCAGTTCAAGCACCAAATCCGCACCGTTTTCGAGAGCGGATTTGGCACGGATAAATTTGTCGCATACGGCAACCTCACCACGCTGGGTAAAGCTTCCGCTCATAATCGCTATAATCGGCTCTTTAAGCACTTTTTTTGCACTTTCGAGCAAATATTTATGACCGTTGTGAAACGGATTAAATTCGCAGATGACAGCTGTTGCCATAACTATTCCTCCGAAGCCTTTATTTCGCATACATATTGTAAAAAACACTTGAAAACATACATAATTTGGAGTATCATATGTATGTGTGACCTGTCAATTTTGAAAAGTCTTTTTCTGATTTACATTATAGTATAAAATATGACGACAGGCAAATATATTTCTTATATTTTAAACTGAAAACAACTACCAAAGGGGACGATTGTAATGAAAATTCTCGTAATCAACGCAGGCAGTTCCTCGCTCAAGTACCAGCTTATTGATACTGACAACGAGGCAGTTCTCGCAAAGGGTAACTGTGAAAGAATCGGTCAGGACGGTGCTTTCATTGGTTTTAAAACACCCGACGGCAAAAAAATTGAACGCAAAACACAGATGCTTAACCACACTCAGGCTTTTGAAGCTGTTAAAAATGCACTCATTGATCCCGAATACGGTGCAATCAGCGATTTGTCCGAGGTTTCCGCCGTAGGTCACAGAGTTGTGCAGGGCGGTGCGTACTTTGACAAGTCGGTGCTTGTAGATAACTCGGTAATCAACAAAATCAGAGAGCTTGCTCCTCTTGCTCCTCTTCACAACCTTGCTCATCTTCAGGGTATTGAGGCTTGTACAAAGGTATTCGGACCAAAAGTTCCGCAGGTTGCGGTTTTTGATACTGCTTTTCACCAGACAATGCCTGAAAAAGCATTTATGTATGCAGTACCTTACAAGTATTATGAAAAGTTCGGTGTAAGAAAGTACGGTTTCCACGGCACTTCTCACCGTTATGTTTCTGAAAAAATGGCTGACCTTATGGGCAGAAAGAAAGAAGAGCTCAAGCTTATTACCTGCCACATCGGCAACGGTTCTTCAATCACAGCCGTAAAGGGCGGTAAGGTTATCGACACAACAATGGGACTTACTCCTCTCGGCGGTTTTATGATGGGTACGCGTTCAGGTTCACTTGATCCGTCTGTTATCACATTTATCGCTGAAAAAGAGCATCTCACTCCCGAGGAAATGTCAAAGATTCTCAACAAGGAATCGGGTCTTTTGGGCATTTCGGGCGTTTCATCTGACGACCGTGATGTTTGTGCAGCCGAAGCAGACGGCAATATGAGAGCTCACCTTGCCCACGAAATGCTTTACTACCAAATTGCAAAGTACATCGGCAGCTATTATGTAGCACTCGGCGGTTGTGACGGCATCGTATTCACGGCAGGTATCGGTGAAAACCAGCCTATGCTCCGTGAAAAGGTTTGCGACTATCTTGAATGCCTTGGCGTTAAGTTGGATAAGGAATTTAACAAGCAGGCCACATGCGGTGTTACCGGCACACTCTCAACTCCTGATTCGGCAATCAGAGTTGAACTCATTGCAACCGACGAAGAAATGGTTATTGCAAGAGATACAAGAGCCATTGTTGAGGCACTTTAATTGAAACAAATCTGCCACGCAGTAAATATTACATAGGAAAACAGGTTGTCATATGACAGCCTGTTTTTTGTTTATTGATTATTTTATTGTACAATACGGCGAACCGCCGTTCCCCTTTCGTGTAGACAGTTTGCAATGTAAAAAACATATTATGCCCGAGCGTAATATTGTAATTGTTTTCACAATTTTGTATGGGCGGATAATATCCACCCATACGGCTAAACCTACTGCAAAAGCTACGAATCCGAAACCGTTCCGTCCGTCACGGTGTTGCTTGTGTCCCTGAATAAAAGTGTAATGCACCAGATTGCGGAAAGTCCGACAAGGATGTAAACAATACGGCTTATGATCCCTGTCTGTCCGCCGCAAATCCACGCAACAAGATCAAACTGAAAAATGCCGACACTTCCCCAGTTGAGTCCACCGATAATAAGAAGCGTCAATGCTATTTTATCAAGCATTCAAAGTCCTCCTTTGTATTTGCTGAAAATAGTATTGACGCAATTTTTCGTTTTATTCAGTTTTAATCAATAATGAATGAAAGCGGTATGATGAGCAGTCCGAGAAAGATTACCGCACAGCCGATTATTCTTGTTATTTTTACAGCTTTTTGAATTTTAAATTTTGAAATCATATTTTCTGTCGGAAACGGCAGAATAATGAGCATTATTCCGAGAATTATACAGCTTGCAAGTGCAACAGTCAGGCCGACGCTTCTTGAAAACGAAATCAAAAACAGACCCACAGGAATTCCGAACACACATATGCCGTTGATTATCGAAAACACCTTGCTAAAACGCTCACTTTTTTCGTAGAATTTATTCGCCTTAATATGACATTCGTCATCACAGTATTGGTCAAAATACGAAATTTGCTTTCCGCAGAATTCACATTTTTTCATCGTTGCACCTCATAATTCATTTTGTGTTGTACAACCCATTTTAACACAGGAATCGACATATTTCAACTTGAATAAATGCACATTTTCGGGTATATGCTTTTTATTGAAAATTTTTCTGCAATGTGGTATGCTGAAAAGAGGTGATTATATGGAGAGTTTTTTTGTTGCACTTAATGCGGTTCTGCCGATGTTCATTATGCTTTTCATCGGCTTTCTTGTCAGAAAATTAAAAATTTTGCAGGAAAGTTTTCTTCCGCAGTTAAATAAAATAGTTTTTAATGTATTTTTTCCGTTTTTGATGTTCAACAACATTTACGGCTCGGATTTTTCAAGCGTTTTCAGCGGAAAACTGCTTGCATTTGCGGTTATTGCTGTGTTCTCGATTTACTTTTTGTCGGTCGGTTTCACGCTGATTGTCGAAAAGTCGAATTACAGCCGAGGTGCTATGATTCAGGCAATTTATCGAAGTAATTTTGTGCTGATGGGACTTCCGATTGCGGCGAATATTTTCGGCAAGGATAAGCTTGGTATGACAGCCGTGCTTGTTGCCGTTGTTGTTCCGATTTACAATATGCTTGCCGTCATCACGCTTGAAATTTTCAGAGGGCAAAAGATAAATGTGCTGAAAATCTTAAAAGGCATTGCCAAAAATCCGCTGATTATCGGCTCTGTGCTCGGACTTTTGTCTGTTGCGTTCAATATAAGCCTTCCGGACACAATTGACACAACGATTTCGGATATTGCGGCGGTTGCAACTCCGCTTGCGCTGATTGTACTCGGTGCGTCGGTTACATTCGACAGCATAAAAGGCTGTTCACGCAACCTGATAATCTGCATAATTGCAAGGCTTGTTGTTGTGCCGGCACTTTGTCTGGGTACGGCGGCGCTTATAGGAATCAGAGGAGTTGACTTTGTGTCGCTTATCGGACTTTTTGCATCTCCGTGTGCGGTTTCGTCATTCACAATGGCACAACAAATGGAAAGCGACTACAAACTTGCAGGTGCGGCGGTAGTTTTCACCTCGGTTTTAGCGTGTTTCACGATGTTTTTGTGGATTTTCTTCTTCAGACAGGCAGGTTTCTTTTGATAATCTGCATAAATTTCAGACACATGATTTATTCAATGTGTAAAGTTAAACGATATTATTACTATCAATAACAAAAAACAGCATAACAGTCTTGACTTTTATTACTGTTAGTGTTAGAATACTCGCATAGGGTAACGGTTTGCAGGAAATGACTTGAAATCCTGCAAGGTTAAGCTGTTACTTTATTAAACAGCTATTTCCTTCTTTTTTTATTATTTTGTGGGCATAAGAAAACGGAGTGCATTACGCACTCCGTTTTCTTTTGTACGAATTTCTGAATACAACAAAATGATTGCAACACCGTAGCGGCATTTACAAAATTTTATGTTTATACACATAGCCTTTTTATACAATAAAAGCAGTGTATAATCTGTAGGGGCATTCATTGGACGCCCGCAAGTAACAGTACAAAATGTATGTTAAAACAAATTCAGTAAATGTCACAAACCCGTAGGGGCGGATATTATCCGCCCGCTTGATAAAATTTTATGTTCATACACATATGTTTTGATATAACATATGTGTATTCAACTTTGCACGCATTGCGTGCAATCGTGTGCGTTGCACACGAACGGGAGAACACGGTTCTCCCCTACATTATTTCGGTAACTGTATCTCATTTATACAGTTTATTTTCATCATAAATTTTCTGCCGTTACTTGGCGGGCGGATAACATCCGCCCCTACAAAATTGCAAAAACAATTACAATACTACGCTCGGGCATAATATGTTTTTTATATTACATACTATCTTCCCGAACCGGGTGCAGCGACACGCTGCCGGTCAATCTGATTTTTGATTTTGTCAAAGGTTACACCGTATTTTTCGGCAATGTCTTTGGCATAGCTTACACCTTGAGGCGGAGCAATGAAAACTTTGAACGAACGCTGTCCGTTTTCAACGCCTGTTACCATACTTTCGACCTTGCTGTCACCTATTACGGTTGTGTTCACTTCGTCAAGATTGCGTGCCAAATCGTGCATATGGGTGTTGAAAATCGCCCTTGTGCCGAGGTACCGCATTGACTTTACAACATCACGGGCAATGTACAAACCCTCGGCAACATTGGTTGTTGCAAGGCTTTCGTTGAGCAAAAGCAGACTGTAACGGCTTGCCGAGGAGAAAATTTCGGCAAGTCTTTTGCTTTCTTCACCGAGTCTGCCAAGGTCAACGGTATCGTTTTCATCGGCTGGAAAATGCGTAAAAATACTGTCGCAGGGACTGAATTTCATCTGCGTTGCGGGAACATAGATTCCGTTCTGAGCAAGCAAAAATGCAAGTCCGACCGCCTGAGTAATCGTGGTTTTACCGCCACGGTTCGGACCTGTCAGAATGTAAATTCGCCTGTCATCGTTAAAATCAATATCGTTTGTGACAATATTCAAATCCTCGCCGTTTGCGGATTTTATGCCGAGTTTGAGGTTGTAAACATCTTTCAAAAAACAGGTTCTTTCCTCTTTAGGAAGAACCTCTGCCTTGCAGAGAGGTAGATTTTTCTGCTTCATCTTATCGCAAAGTTCGGCAAAACGGATATAAAAGATGATTTCGGGCATAAGCGAAACGAACGAATAGCCGTTGACATTGACATACCTGTTGAGCATTGATTTTATATCGTTGACGGTTCTACGGAGAATATCCGTCACAACATTTTTGAGTGCGTCCGACATAGGATCTGCACCGGTCAGCGAACTGCCCATTGTGTGGTTTACATCTTGCTGAGCGCCCACAACAAACTGTCCCAGCCCGAACTGCGAGGTTGACGGATTGGACGGATGAAAGCTTAAAAATCCCGAAACATCGTTGCCGTGGTGCAGTTCGCTGTCACGGTTTGCAAACTTCATAAATCTTTTGAGGATACCGCTGTCGGTGAACTCCTTGTCATTGAGCGAAATTACGCCCACGCTCTTTGGACGGAGCAAATCGTCAAGGTTCACACCGAGGGTTATGCTCTTGAGCTTTTGAGCCTTTGCAAGCGTGTCAATTATATCTTTTTTCAGGTCGGGAAAACCGCTGTCATTGTAGATTGACTGAACATTTTTCTTGAGTTCAAGCAATCCCTCTGACCTTACATCGATCGTTTCAAGCGTGTTTTTTATCCTTGTAATGCAATCGACATATCCGTCCATTTCACGAAGTCGGTTCACAAGTTGCCACAAAGAAGATGCCTCGGTGTCCTTTTGAAAGCGTTCGATTTCACGCAAATCGTTGAGTTTTACAAGGAGTGCGGACAAATCATCTCGCAACTTGGGAAAGCGGAGAAAATCTTCAAAAACATCACAGCGATATTTTATAACTTCCTCGTCATCGGTAATATTTATAAGCAGCTGCTTTATGCTGTTGCGTTCATACTGCTCTTTTGTGAGAGCATCACATATATAATCAACCGACAAATCATTCAGTGCCTCTTTGTTGAGAGTTCTGTAGGTTGCATTTGAATTTGTCGGGTGTAATAAGCTGAAATTTTCCATAATTCACCGCCAAAAGAATTTGCCGTAAAACGGCTTTAATTGAATAATAGCACAAAATTTTTTCGTTTTCAATTGACAATTAAAAAATTTGCACTTTGTTCCATTGTGTGATATTATAGCTATTGAGCAAATTGCTTTCAAAACAAAAATACCGGTCAGGAGGATTGACTTATGGATAAAAAAATGCTTGACAGAATTAACGAACTTGCCAAAAAGAAAAAGGAGCAGGGACTTACCGAGGCTGAACAGAAAGAGCAGAAAGAACTCTACAAAATCTATCTCAGCGAAATTCGCACCCAGTTCAACGCAACTCTCGACAATGTGAGCGTTGAAGAAAAAGACGGCACAGTCAGACCGTTCAAAGAGGCATACAAAAAACCGTATGACAAGAACTGATTTTAATAATCGAACAAAGGTCATATAAAAATCCAATTACACAGCCAAACAAAAAAGCAGTTCCGATTTTGGAACTGCTTTTGTTTTTATGAAGTTACCGATTACTTGTATCTTCTGCCGCCCTTTGAGTTGTTCTTGGGAAGTCTGATTTCGGCGGTATCGTATTTACTGCGTCTTTCAGGCTTTTTGTTTGAAGATGTGTAATCATCAGCATAATCATCGTTACTGCTGTAACGCTGTGCTTTTGCGGCTGACTGTGCAGACTTACTCTTTGGAGCGTTGCTTCTTCCGCCAACTGCGACTCTCTTCTTTTTGTTGAGAACAGTTGAAATTACAAAATATGCAATGCCTGCAACACCGAGAGCAAGAAGAACAATCGAAACATAGAGCATCCAGTGACCGTTGTCACCCTTGCTGTTGTTGTTCTTGATGAAGTTAAAGTCATCACCGTCCGAATCCGACGCATTGGCATTTTTCAAATTTTTTGAAATATCAGACCAATCACTGCTTGAAAGGGTCTTTTCGTCAATGTTATTGTCAGACTTGATAAGTGAAGCTGACGGAGCAGTGTTCGACGGAGCAACATATGACTGACCGCCGCCTACATATGACGGCTCGGAATAATATGACTGACTGCTGCTGTAATTATTGTCATAACTGTTATTGTTGTAGTCATAGCTGCTGTCATAGTTATAGTTGTTGTCATATGACGAATCACTTGACGAATAGCCGGGATCTACATATGATGAGCTGTCCGAAGAATCCGGATACACAGGATCGGGCTGTGGCTGCGGCTCAGGCTCCGGTGATGGTTCCGGTTCGGGCTCGGGTTCCGGCTCTACGGGATCAACAATAACGCTTGAATCTCCGCCGGGATCAACCTCCTCACCGACTGCCGATACAGAAAAGCTCACAGCAGAAATGCTCAAAAGTGCCGTCAGAAAAATTGCGCAAAGCTTTGAATGTTTTTTCATAAAAGCCCCTTTCTTCAGAATAATCTGAAAATGCGTCTGTTGTATGTCCGATATCAATTATTTTGAGCTTTTATCGGATGCCGATGTTGTTGACGCCGATGTTGTAGGCTCAACCGCAACGAAGAAGAGTTCGGGCTTATACTTGTCAATAACCGAAGTGTTTTCTTCATACTTGAGTTTCTCTGCAAGACTGTCAATGTACTTTGAAAATTCGTCTGACTTCATTGACGCAAGTACACCGGCTCTGTTTGATTCGTTGCCGATATAGCTGTCAACATCCTTGTTGATGTCTTTCTTATAAACGAGATAGTAGATTGCGCTGTCGCCGCTGCCGACCTTGAGAGTTTCAGCCTTGCCTGTTTTAAGCTTGCCGATAGCCTTTTTAAGCTCGTCACCGATTGAGCTCTTGTCGAGAACTTCTACATTTGAAACAGAAGAATCTTTCTCCGAACCGCTTGACTTCTTGTATGATGCAATAACATCATCAAAAGAACCGCCCTTGTTAAGGTCATTCTTGTAGCCGTTAAGCTGATCCTCAACCTTCTTGATTTCCTTGTCGCTCATTGCAACATTCTTTGATGAACCTGCCTCATCTTTTGTTGATGTGTAGAGGTTTACAGGGAGATATGAATAATCTGTGTAGTTTTCTTTGAAATACTTTGTAAGGTCGGAGTCTGAAACTTCCTTTGAACCGCCCTTGCCGTAAACTGCTTTGAAGAGAGCCTCATACTTTGTGTTGTAGAGAGTTGTGCAGTATGCAAAGCTGTCGAGTGAAACGCCATACTTTTCATACTGATTCTTCATCGGCATTACATAACCCTGTGAAGCGTAAGGACCGACATTCCAGTATGTTTCAGCCTGACTTGTTGCGGAGTCAAGAGTTGCCTGACCGATGTTTACATTTTCCTTTTTGAGCTGTTCGTCAACTACGAGGTAGCTGAGGCACATTTTCTTTGCCTGATCCTTAATCCACTCTCTTGCAACCTGCTCTTTGCCGTCATCATCCTTGATTTTTTCATCAAGCCACTTGTCCGATGTCGAATCATAATCGTCAAGCTTTTTAGCATATGACTCAGCCTGACTGTAAGCTGCGTTAAGTGAATAGATATAAACGCCGATAGCAAGCTCGTTGTCGCTTGTCTTATACGACCATTCTTTGCTGAGAGTTGTGGGTGTACAACCTGCAATTGCAAAAACTGAGAACATCATAACAATTGCAAGTAAAAATGAACCAACCTTGATATTAGGCTTCATAGTTTTTTACCGTCCTTTAAAAAAATTAAATGCTAAGTGTCCTGCAAAACACACTTTCACAGGATAATGTACCTTACGATTATACACAAAAAATTTATCATTGTCTACATTTTTATAAAATTTTGTTGAGAAAATCCTACAAAAAGCAGTAATTTTGTACTTTCAAGGAAAATTTTTCCTGCAAATCTCGCCTTTAAAGCCAAAACTTACTGTACACCGAAAATTTTGGTGAGGGTTTCAAGCGGAGCGGTGCTGTTTTTACACTCGACCGCAACACACGGTTTTGCCCCTGCAACAAGTTTTGCTTTTCCGCCCAAAGCAATGAGCAAGTCGGCAACCTGTGGTGACTTGAGCTCGTTTACATAGAGCATAAGTGTTGTGCCGTTCTGTCTGATTTCGTAAACGCCCATTGAGTAAGCCTTGTTACGCACAAGGGCAATGTCGATAAGTCCGAGAACCGAGTTCGGAATTTTGCCGAATCTGTCCTGAAGTTCGTCAATAACATCGTCAGCGTCCTCATTACTGCGGATATCGGCAATTCTGCGGTAAACATCAAGGCGGAGCGTGAGGCTTTCAACATAGCTTTCGGGAATATGAGCGTCAACCGAAATATCAATAAGACAGTCGAGGTCTTTGGTGACATTCTGCTCGCCCTTTTCTTCACTCACTGCCTCGTCAAGAAGTTTGAGGTACATATCGTAACCGACCGACTCCATATGACCGTGCTGCTGTGCGCCCATAATATTGCCCGCACCACGCAGTTCAAGGTCACGCATTGCAATGCGGAAGCCGCTGCCGAATTCTGTAAATTCTCTGATTGCGGCAAGCCTTTTCTGCTGAATTTCCGTGAGGACCTTATTCCGTCTGAAGGTAAAGTATGCGTAGGCTCTTCGTGAACTTCTGCCCACACGACCTCTCAGCTGATGCAACTGTGAAAGTCCCATACAGTCGGCATTTTCTATAATAAGGGTGTTTGCGTTCGGCAAATCGACACCTGTTTCGATGATTGTTGTGCAGACAAGCACATCAATCTCCTGTTCAAGCATCTGTCGCCAAACTTCGCTGAGCTCGCCCTCTTTCATTTTGCCGTGACCGATTGCGATTTTGGCTTCGGGAATTGCCTCCCGTATTTTTGCGGCACATGATGAAATTGTTTCAACATTGTTGTGAAGATAGAACACCTGACCGCCACGGCGGAGTTCACGGCGGATTGCCTCGTTGATAACCGCATCATCGTGTTCAAGTACATAGGTCTGAACAGGCTGACGGTTTGTCGGAGCTTCTTCGATAACGCTCATATCACGCAGACCGCTCATTGCCATATTGAGGGTTCTCGGAATAGGCGTAGCCGAAAGCGTAAGCACATCTACATTTTTGCACAGTTCCTTGAATCTTTCTTTTTGAGCAACACCGAAACGCTGTTCCTCATCTATGATTGCAAGTCCGAGGTCACGGAATTCAACATCCTTCTGCACAAGCCTGTGAGTTCCGACGATCATATCAATTTCTCCTCGCTTTAGCTTTTGGAGAATTTCTTTCTGCTGTTTTGCTGTACGGAATCTTGAAAGCAGTTCCACACGAACGGGATAGCCCTCAAAACGCTTGATTACCGTCTGATAATGCTGCCATGCGAGAATTGTTGTGGGGCAGAGCAATGCACATTGCTTTGAATCTGCAATACACTTAAAAGCGGCACGGAGTGCAACCTCTGTTTTGCCGAATCCGACATCACCGCAGAGAAGTCTGTCCATCGGCGACGAACGCATCATATCGTGCTTGATTTCCTCACAGCAACGCAGCTGGTCGGGAGTTTCGTCATATTCAAAGCTGAGTTCAAAATCTCTCTGCCACTCGTTGTCTGCCGAAAAGGCATAGCCCTTGGCTTTCATACGCTGTGAGTAAAGCTCAATAAGCTCCTTGGCAATGTCCTTGACAGAGGTTTTAACCCTTGCCTTTGCCTTTTGCCAGTCGCCCGAACCGAGTCGGTTTAGCTTAACCCTTGAATCCTCTTTAGGACCGATATATTTTGCAACCATATCAAGCTGTGTGACAGGCACATAAAGCACATCGCCCTTTGCGTAGTCAATCTTGATATAGTCCTTTACAACACCGTGAGTGTCAATTTTTCTTATACCGCCGAACACACCGATACCGTGAACATTGTGTACAACATAATCGCCGGGAGCAAGTTCGGAAAGACTGTAAATTTCCTGTCCGGTCTTTTTTTTCTTCTTTTTGGACTTTTCAGGTCGATACGAAACCTGACTGTAGGTTATTGCAAAAAACTTTTGCGACGGATATTCAAAACCCGCACTCAAAGCACCCTGCATAACAAGCAGTTCGCCCTTTGAAATCTTATCCGCACCCTCGCTGTAAACCGCCTTTATGCCGTCTGCGTTAAAGGTGTCGCAAAGGTTTTTGGCGGCTCTTTCTGTTCCTGCAAAAATAACTCCCCTGCTTTCGGGAGTGAAAAGTCCGTCAACATCCTCTTTAAGCTGTTTATACGAACCACCCCATGCGGAAAGCTGTTTTGTTGAAAAGCTGATGATTTCCGACAGCTTGAGGGGCATACTTCCGTGAACAAAGTTTTCAAGCACGATTGTTCCGTGACTTTGCAAAAACTCGGTACATTCGTTGAATGTGAGCGCAAAGCGGTCAAAACCTCTGCAAAGAGTTCCGTCTTCAAAGCCTTGCATAAGGGTTTCATTGCTGATAAAGTCCATTGACTTTCCCCGTTCCTGAATTGCGGTAAATTCGGACGCAAAAACGAGGGTATTTCTGTCGAGATAATCAAAAAGCGACTCGGGTTTATCGTAAATCTGATTGATAAATTTGTCCGCATTGGCAATCATTGCACCGCTGCGAATAAGCTCTGCCTCGGAGAAAAGTTTTTCCTTGGCCTTTGCGCTGTTCTTGGAACGGAGGAGCTTTGCCTTGTGTTCAATTTTGTCTGCAAGGGCGGCTCTGTCCTCAATTACGATTTCGGTTGAGGGTGAAAGTGTGATTTTGTCAGCCTTTTTAAATCTTCTCTGAGTCTCAATGTCAAAGTAGCTGAGGTCGGTAATTTCATCGCCCCAGAATTCACATCTGACGGGGTACTCGCTGTCGGGCATAAAGAAGTCGAGAATACCGCCCCTGAGTGAAAACTGACCGCTGCCCTCTACCGCATCAAAGCGTTCGTAACCGAGCAGAGTAAGTGCCTTTGTCGCCTTTTCAAGCGAGAGCTCCCTGCCCTCCTCAAACTCAATAACCGACTGTTCAAGCACACTTTTCGGAACGGTAAGCTGTGCCGCCGCATCAACACACGCAATTGCAACATCACATTCGTGGTTGAGAAGCTTGAGCAAAACTTTAAGTCTTGCGTGCTCGTACTCGTGCGAACGGCTCTGAAAGTCAAGAAAGTTGTAGTCACGCACAGGATAAACATAGGCACGCAGTCCCATACACGAAAGGTCGTTGCACAGGGTTTGCGCCTCTTTTTCATCGGAGGCAAGACAAAATGCCGTGACGCCCTTGAGGCGGCACAGCGCATAAATGATATTTGATTTGTTAATTGTTGAAAGTCCCGAAGCACAGACCGTTCTGCCCGGCTTGACATTCTTTTCAAGTGTTTTGAAAACGGGCGAGTCTTTGAGGACATCAACAAGAAAGTTGAGATTATTCATTTCTTTGTCCCTTTTCAGTTGAACAAATTCATAGCACGGTCGGTTTTGCCGTCAATAATCAGCTCGATTGCTTTTTCGGCATTGTCAAAAATTTCATCAAGCTTTTTCATTTCATCGGGAGTGAACTTTGAAAGCACCCAGTCGGCAAGATCCCAGTCGGGATTTGGCTTTGCGCCTATGCCAACCTTGATGCGGGGGAATTTATCGCTTCCGCTGAGATAGATGATACTGCGCATTCCCCTTTGACCGCCGTCACTGCCCTTTGAACGGATACGCATTTTTCCGACATCAAGCGAAATGTCATCAAAAATTACAATGACATTTTCGGGAGGAATTTTGTAGAAGTTCATCGCCTCAACAACTGCCTGACCGCTGTTGTTCATATATGTTGTGGGCTTCATCAGCATAACCTTTGCACCGTTTACAGTGCAAGTGCCGATAAAGCTTTTGTATTTTATTTTGTTCACATCACAACTGAGCTTGTCGGCAATGCGGTCAATTGCAAGCCAGCCTGCGTTGTGACGGGTGTTTTCGTATTTTCTGTCGGGATTGCCGAGTCCGACTACAATGTACTCAACCGACCCCGTTGATTTGTTTTTTCCGAACATATCAGTTTCCCTCTTATTTATATTATATGTATTCTGAAATTTAAATTAACCTTTTCCGAAGCTTACAACAACCCAGTCATCGTTGCCGAGATGATAAGGATTTCCGCAATACGGGCAGTTGCGTTCTCTTGTTGCATCAAAGCTTGCGCCACAGCTTTTACAGGTTACTTTTTTCATTGTGAAAACTCCGTCATCCATGGCGTTCACACTTCTGCAAACGGTAAGCCTGAACTTTTCGTTTTTAACCCTAAATGAAGAATTTTTGTTCTTCACGGTTGTTGCGTAAACGGTCATATCAACATAGCAACAGCCGTTTGTGACATTGAACGAATTAAGCTTTGACACTCCTCTGTACTTGATGTCAACAATATCTCCGAAAGGATTTTCCATCGGATTGCCCTCATAGACTGCGAGGTTTGTGTAATCATCGCTGAAAATCATAATTTTGAGCAAAGCAAGCACCTTGCCGATAAAGTATTCATATGAGAAGTTGGGATTAACCTCTTTCATAAGCCACGGAAGTCTTTTCTGACAATTGAAGTGAGGACCTATCATCGGTATGCTTTTTGCCGCACCGACAAAAAGTCCGAAAAGCGTTTTTAATGCCCATGCAAGGTAACCCGCCAAAAGTCCGCCGAGCAGTACGGGGATTGCTCTTATGCCGATTTCATAGACCATATTTGCGGTTGCGGGATCAAAAGTTCCGTCCTTTACAACCACCCATACCGTAAATGCCGCAACGGCGGCAATTCCGCCGAGAAGGTACGGAGCAAGCACTTTTTTCGTTGACTTGTTCGCAAGCGAATAGGTTTTTACAAAGTAGAAGTTTGTAACCTTCGGGAACAAATCGTCCATAATAAAGCGAGTTTTGCAGTTTTTACAACCGTTGAGAAGCTCTCTTACACTGCTTACCGCACCGCAGTTCGGACACGAACACGCAACCTCGGAATTTCGGTTTTCAAGCCTTGTAATCATTGTGTAAAAGAAAAATCTGTCCTTGATTTTTTTCTTTTTCTTTCCGTCTTTAAAGTATTTCTCCGTAACCTCATATGTCTTTGACGCAATGTTACTCTTACATTCGCCCATATCGTAGGCAGTACAAGCATTTATGGGGACTTCATTCTTCACCGTTTCCTTATCGGTAAAAGCGGTCTGAATCTTTACACCCTTTTCGTCAAGTCTTTTCTTTTGCAGGTCAAGCGCAAAGTCGAGGTCGATTGACGCAATATCCGGATTTTTGCCCTCATTGCACCACAATTCGTACTCATCGACAAAGCGGTTCATTATTTTGTTATCTGAATCGGAGCCGTAAACTATGCCAAACAAAATTAAATCACCCTCACATATTGTACCGTTTTATTACTGAAAATTTTGCAGTAAAACAGCGAAATGGCGGGTTAGTTAAAACCCGCCTCAATTTATATGATTAAATTGCCTGTTGTTCGCCTATCATCCGAAAGCGGCTGTGAACGGCTTGTCATTGTAAATTCTTGCGATAGCCTCTGCAAATGTAGGAGCAACAGGAAGAATTGTGAACTTGTCAATCATCTTTTCCTTCGGAACAGGAATTGTGTCAAGAAGAACAACTTCTTTGATGGCACTGTTCTGAATTCTCTCGATTGCAGGACCGGAAAGAACTGCATGAGTAGCGCAAGCGTAAACCTCTGTTGCACCGCCCTTTTCAACAATAGCGTTAGCGGCATTGCAGAGAGTACCTGCCGTGTCAATCATATCGTCAACAAGGATAACCTTCTTACCCTTTGCGTCACCGATGATGTTCATAACTTCACAAACATTAGCCTTTGGTCTTCTCTTGTCGATAATAGCAAGACCTGTGCCGATTTTTGATGCAAAGTTTCTTGAACGAGTTACAGAACCGAGGTCGGGAGATACAACGATATAATCATCATTTTTGCCGCCGATTTTCTCTCTCATATGGTTTGCGAGAAGTGATGCGCCCTGAAGGTGGTCAACAGGAATGTTGAAGAAGCCCTGAATCTGATTTGCGTGAAGATCCATTGTAAGCACACGGTCAGCACCTGCACAGGTGATGATGTCTGCACAAAGCTTAGCCGAGATCGGATCTCTTGCCTTAGCTTTTCTGTCCTGTCTTGCATAGCCGAAGTATGGCATAACAACTGTGATTCTTGCAGCGGATGCACGCTTCATGGCATCAATCATTATGAGCATTTCCATAAGATTGTCGTTGACGGGAGCGCAGGTTGACTGAACAATAAAGCAGTCGCTGCCACGAACAGATTCGTGAAGAGAAACAGAGATTTCGCCGTCTGAGAACTGTGTACAGTCACTCTTACCAAGCGGCAGACCAAGACAGCCTGCAATTCCCTGAGCTACATCAACATTTGAACTGCCGGTGAAAATTTTAATGTCCTTACCGTGAAAATTCATTGCAATAACTCCTTTGAATTTTAATGTGTGTAGTATATGTTTACCAATGATTAACCGAGCAATTAACAACTGTAACCTTTTGCTCTTGCAATTTCGTTAAGCTGTTCAAGCTGAGCCGGATCGTTTGCGCCCAGAACCGTATCACTGCACTGAGCCGTGAATGCTCCGACCTTTCTTCCGTCCTCAAGCAAAAGCTTGATTGCGTCGGGAAGATAATATTCCTTTGCACTGTTATCCGACTTGATTCTGTCGAGAACCGAAAGAAGAAGCTGACAGTCAAACCAGAAACCGCCCGAGTTTACTTCATTTATTTTGAGAGTTTCCTCATCGGCGTCTTTCTGCTCAACAATTGCACGCAGATTTCCGTTTTCGTCACGGACAATTCTGCCGTAACCTGTCGGATCGTCAACCTTTGCGGAAATAACCGTTGCGGCACAATCGTTCTCAATATGAGCCTTCAGGGAATCCTCAATAGTCTTGCTGTCCATAAACGGAGCGTCGCCGTTGAGAATAACAACATTGCCGCTGTGCTTTTTAAGAAAATCCTTTGCCATCATCACAGCGTGGCCTGTTCCGAGTCTTTCAGCCTGAAACACGCTTTCAACGGAAAAATTGAGGGTTGAAAGATACTCCTCAATACACTCTTTTTTAAAGCCCTTGACAACACAGATGTCGTCAATACCGGCTTTCCTTAAAGCCGACATAACCCAGCAAAGCATCGGTTTGCCGAGCACCTCCGACAATGTTTTCGGTTTGTCGGATTTCATTCTTTTGCCCTCGCCGCCTGCGAGGATAACGGCACAATTCTTCATTTTTTCTCCTTTTATCTGTGACAAAACAACAAAGATGCAGACAGTCCTGTCACAAGGCACTCGTTCATACCATAATATTATCTCACAAAAATCACAAATTTCAAGAGAAAATTACAAAAATCGGGCAAAAAAAGGCATTTTAAACGATTTATACAATATTGTCGAAAATAAAACCTGTTTTTTATAAGAAAAAAGTTTGAAAAAATATAGCTATTTTGACCAAAGTTTGTTATAATATTCGATAGGCTTATACAAGCAGGCAGGTTTTACCAAGGGGTAAGTCTGCCACAGCCGTATATCTAAATTTATTTTTTAGGAGGATTACCAGTTATGGCAAACAAATGGGTTTACCTTTTTACAGAAGGTAATGCTAACATGCGTGAGCTCCTCGGCGGTAAGGGTGCCAACCTTGCAGAAATGACAGGTCTTGGACTTCCTGTACCACAGGGCTTCACAATTACAACAGAAGCTTGTACTCAGTATTATGAGGACGGCAGAGAAATCAACGCTGAAATTCAGGGTCAGATCAACGAGTACATCGTAAAGATGGAAGAGATCACAGGCAAGAAGTTCGGCGACAAGGAGAACCCCCTCCTCGTTTCAGTTCGTTCAGGTGCTCGTGCTTCAATGCCGGGTATGATGGATACAATCCTTAACCTCGGTCTTAACGAAGATGTTGTTGAAGTTATCGCTAAGAAGTCAAACAACCCTCGTTGGGCTTGGGACTGCTACAGAAGATTCATTCAGATGTATTCCGATGTAGTTATGGAAGTAGGTAAGAAATATTTTGAAGAGCTCATCGACAAGATGAAGGCTGAGAGAGGCGTTACTTATGACGTAGAGCTTACAGCTGACGATCTTAAGGAGCTTGCAGGCCAGTTTAAGGCTGAATACAAAGAGAAAATCGGTCAGGACTTCCCTGACGATCCTAAGGAACAGCTCATGGGCGCAGTTAAGGCTGTATTCCGTTCATGGGACAACCCTCGTGCAAACGTTTACCGTCGTGACAACGATATCCCTTATTCATGGGGTACTGCCGTTAATGTACAGTCAATGGCATTCGGTAACATGGGTGACGATTGCGGTACAGGTGTTGCATTTACAAGAGATCCTGCTACAGGTGAGAAGAAGCTCATGGGTGAGTTCCTCATCAACGCACAGGGCGAAGACGTAGTTGCAGGTGTTCGTACTCCTATGCCAATCGCTAAGATGGCTGAAGAGTTCCCGGAAGCTTTCGAGCAGTTCCAGAATGTTTGTCAGACACTCGAAAACCACTACAGAGATATGCAGGACATGGAGTTTACTGTTGAAAACAAGAAGCTCTATATGCTCCAGACAAGAAACGGTAAGAGAACAGCTCAGGCTGCTCTTAAAATTGCTTGTGACCTCGTTGACGAGGGCATGAGAACAGAAGAAGAAGCTGTTGCAATGATCGATCCTCGTAACCTTGACACACTTCTTCACCCACAGTTCGATGCTGCTGCTCTTAAGGCTGCTACACCAATCGGTAAGGGCCTCGGCGCTTCTCCCGGTGCTGCTTGCGGTAAGATCGTATTCACAGCCGAAGATGCTGAAAACTGGAACGCTAAAGGCGAAAAGGTTGTTCTCGTTCGTCTTGAAACTTCACCTGAGGACATCACAGGTATGAAGGCTTCACAGGGTATCCTCACAGTTCGTGGCGGTATGACATCACACGCTGCCGTTGTTGCTCGTGGTATGGGTACATGCTGTGTATCAGGTTGCGGCGACATCGCAATGGACGAGGCTAACAAGAAGTTCACACTCGCAGGCAAGGAATTCCACGAGGGTGACTACATTTCAATCGACGGTTCTACAGGTAACATCTACGACGGCGTTATCCCAACAGTTGACGCTACAATCGCAGGTGAGTTCGGCAGAATCATGGCTTGGGCTGACAAGTACAGAACTCTTAAGGTTAGAACAAACGCTGATACACCTGCTGACGCTAAGAAGGCTCGTGAGCTCGGTGCTGAAGGTATCGGTCTTTGCCGTACAGAGCATATGTTCTTTGAAGAGGACAGAATCGCTGCATTCAGAGAGATGATCTGCTCAGATACAGTTGAAGAAAGAGAAGCTGCTCTTAACAAGATTCTTCCTTATCAGCAGGGCGACTTTGAGGCTCTTTATGAGGCACTCGAAGGCAATCCTGTAACAATCAGATTCCTTGATCCGCCGCTTCACGAGTTCGTTCCTACAGAGGAAGCTGACATCGAAAAGCTCGCAGCTGCTCAGGGTAAGAGCGTTGAAGACATTAAGACAATCATCGCTTCACTCCACGAGTTCAACCCAATGATGGGTCACCGTGGTTGCCGTCTTGCAGTAACATATCCTGAAATTGCAAAGATGCAGACAAAGGCAGTTATCCGTGCTGCTATCAATGTTCAGAAGGCACACGCAGACTGGACAGTTGAGCCTGAAATTATGATTCCGCTCGTATGCGATGTTAAGGAACTCAAGTTCGTTAAGAAGGTTGTTGTTGAAACAGCTGACGCTGAAATCGCTGCTGCAGGCATCGACCTCAAGTACGAAGTTGGTACAATGATCGAAATCCCAAGAGCTGCTCTTACAGCTGATGAGATTGCTACGGAAGCTGACTTCTTCTGCTTCGGTACTAACGACCTTACACAGATGACATACGGCTTCTCAAGAGATGACGCAGGTAAGTTCCTCAACGCTTACTATGATGCTAAGATCTTCGAGAACGATCCGTTCGCTAAGCTTGACCAGACAGGCGTTGGCAAGCTCATGGAAACAGCTATCAAACTCGGTAAGCCTGTAAACAACAAGCTCCATGTTGGTATCTGCGGTGAGCACGGCGGCGACCCATCTTCTGTTGAGTTCTGCCACAAGATCGGTCTTGACTATGTATCATGTTCACCGTTCCGTGTTCCGATTGCTCGTCTTGCTGCTGCTCAGGCTGCTATCGCAAACAAGTAATCCACACAGGATGTATTGACAGGTAACTTAATACAAGTTTATTCCTGATATAAATTTGACCTTGCAGATTTTACTCTGCAAGGTCTTTTTTATGTCTTATAAAAATCTTTAAAGGTTTCCCGCAATTTATATAACGGCGTATTTTGAAAATTTTTATTGTTTTTGCAAAATCTACTGATTTTACATTTGTTCTTGGGTATAATAATACCAAATCACGATTTAGTAAATCAAGATTAGATAGCATAAGAGGTGTTTTTATGTTTATAGGCAGAGAAACCGAGCTAAAATTTCTGAACGATAAATACAATTCAGATGGCGGACAGGAAAGACAACAATAAGGGATAAAAACACAGCAAACGGACTTAGAATCGGAGAAACAGAAATAGATATTTTATGTATCGACCAAAAAGCAGAAAATTATTTAGTTGGGGAATGCAAATTCAAAAAAGAAGCATTTACCTATGCAGAATATCTGAACACACTTGCAAAATTAACACCATTGAAGGAAAAGACACAGTTTTATTATGCATTGTTCTCTGAAAACGGTTTTGATGAAAAAATAACAGCCGATACAAAATCAAGTGGCACACTTCTCTTTTCCCTTGAACAAATTGTCAATTACAGTTGACATATATTTTGAATTAACCTAAAAACCGCTCTCGAATATGAGAGCGATTTTTTATTCCTGCATAACGGATTTTACGGACTGATTTTTTATTCGGTGTGAAAAGAACATCATTGCGCCCTCATAGATTACTACAAAAAGCACAAGTGTAATCCAAAAGCTATTCCAATCGAAGCTATACTTGGGTTTAACTCCGAGCAAATCGGAAAACACCACATTGACCATCGTATTCATCAGCAAATACTGATATAACGAGCCTATAACAAAGCCGACAGCCGCAATCGGTCTGTAGCAATTAATCACTGAATCTGCACACTCTTTTTGCGAGTAGCCGATAACTTTCATCATGGCAATTGTCTTTTGATTAGCCTTTACCACGCTTGACAGCGACAAATACAAGGTCACAAATGCAAGCGTAAGACCTATCAACAGCACAATAAATCCCATTTCATCGCTCGCATATTCGCCCATAGATGCCGCCATCTGCAACATTGCCGAAAAACAAAACGCTGAAAATCCTGCAAAAAACGCCAGTATTTTTCTGCTTCTCAGGGTATTTCTCTTCATATCTTTTAAGAAGCTAAAATCATCGGCTTTAACCTTTTTAACTTTTTTCGGCTGTTTTTCAATTCCTTTCAGCATATTGACCGCAGGCATTTTCAACTTTACAAAAGCATAAAAAATTGAAATCAACGCAAAAAATACAGTCGGCAAAATCACGAGAATAACCAAAACTTCAAAGTGAAATTTCGGACTAAATTCGGGAAAAAGGCTAAGATTATTTTGAAGTTCGTACAGTCGAGGCATATACACACTTGCAACGGCATAACCGAGAGAAGTTCCCACAAACACGCTCAAGGCAAACACCCACAAGCGGCAGGCAATGCTGATCTCGGAATATCCCAAAGCTTTTAATATACCAAGCTCTTTGCCGTGACTGTCTATGTAATTTTTAATGTAGAAAATCAAGAGAATGACCGAAGTAAATGCAAGACTGCCGCCCGATGCACCTACAATCACTTTTGATGTTGCAATCTGCGTATCATACATCATTTGTGCTTCGGGGGTTGTTATAAGCGCTTCAACCGACGCAATGTCAATGCCGTAATTCACAAATAAAGCACACACAAACACGGCACATAATGACACAACAGAGATAGCCGCCATTTTTACTATATCTTTTATTCCGACAATCACAAAATCACCAACCTATTTCAAATGCAGATTTACGCACATCATTTTTATACACTTCGGCAATTTTTCCGTCACTCACCTTAATCACCGTATTCGCCATTTCGGCAATATTAATGTTATGCGTTACCAAAATCATCGTAAATCCCTGTTCCGACTGCAATTTTGTAATCACATCAAGCACCTGCCTGCCTGTTTTTTCATCAAGCGCACCTGTCGGCTCATCAAGGAACAACACGGTAGGCTTTTTGGCAAGCGCTCTGGCAATTGCCACTCGCTGTTGCTCTCCACCCGAAAGTTCTCCGGGATATTTTTTAACTTTGTCATCAAGTCCGACGGCACTTATAATTTTTCTGTAATCGCTGTTTGACGCCAAATCTGCACCCATACAGACATTTTTATCGACATTCATATTCGGCAAAAGATAGTACTGCTGAAAAATAAAGCCTACATTATCTCTGCGAAATTTTGTGCGTTCGCTTTCACTCATACTGCAAATATCTTTTCCGTCCAAACAAACTTCTCCGCTGTCGGCTTTTTCAAGTCCCGAAAGAACATTCAGTAATGTTGACTTTCCCGAACCCGAAGCGCCGAGAATTACGGCAAAATCCCCTTGTGCAATTTTTAAATTTATGTTATCCAACACCTTAAATCTGCTTTCGCCTTTGCCGTAATATTTTGTCAAATTTTTAACTTCAATCATCAGATATCACCTCTCATAATGGTAACAATCAGAGATTTGCACACCTCAGTCATCATTTTGCTTATTTCATCATCTGTAAACCGACACATCTTAGTGGCACAAAGCGTGGCAATTCCGTGCGTATAAATCCACAGATGTTTGTAGAGCCATTCCGCTTTTTCAGTTGAAAATCCGTAGCCGTCAACTATTGAGTTCAGTATTTGCTCATAACTTTCATCTATTTCAGGAAGAATACTCGACAAATTCGGAACACTTTCCTTTTCACTCATAAACAAAAGTCTGAAAAGTTTCGGCTCTTGCACAGCAAAAAGTATGTACTGTTTGCCGACCCCTTTAAAAGCAACATCTTCGCAAAGACCTTTTTTGACATATTTTTTATATTCTGCTTTTGCGGCAACAACTATTTCGTTTTTGAGATGTTCCATATTATCAAAATACGAAAACACAGGACAAACCGAACTTCCGAGCGTTTTGGCTATTGACCTTGCAGTCACTTGATCCAACCCCTCATTTTTAGCAATCGTCAATCCTGCATTTATAATTTCAGCTTTGCCGAACTTTGGCTTTGGCGGCATATTATCACTCCGTTTAATAACATTAGTTATATATCATTTGTTATACATTGTACATCCACACACAAATAAAGTCAACAAAAAGTTTATACTGAAAAATAAAATACACAAACAGAAAAATGACAAGCTGAGATTTTTCAACTTGTCATTTTTATTTTTGGTCATGGTTATTTAATTATTTGAATGGTTTTGCAAGGCTGCAAAATTTATTAACATAGCTTGATTAAAATTTCAATCAGGATTTTATGCATTTACATAAGAAATTATCACATTAAGATGCAACGGAAAATCTGCGTTTACGCATTTTTCAATATATTTTTTCTCTGCATCGGTTTTACTGTCAGAAATATTTATCGCAAGACGATTTCTTGACGGTGCTTCCTGAAAGGTGAAATTTTCCACACCGTAACCTCTGACAATCTGTTTGAAATCGTCGGGAGTGCATTTTCCGCCAACTTTCTGCTCCGAGATTTTGAGCATATTTCTGCGTTTCTCAAGAGAATATTCGTCACGCACCTTGCCGACAAATCTTTCTCTTTCGGTAATTCCAAAATCCTCCGCCGTGTCGATAAACAGCTCTTTTTCCATCATTTCAAGCGTATCAAACACCGCATTAAGTCCATCTGCATACGCTGAAAGTTCTGCCTTAATATTTGAACTGTCCGTAATCTTATAAAGCCCCGTACTTTCTAATTTTGTTTTCATTGAACCAAAGCTGTTCATCATTTCACCCCAATCGTAATTTTGCCAACGGTAAAGCACTGCGATTTTGCCGCAGTCACATCCTGCATATCGGTATTCCAAGTGTAGTTATTTATGCACCCCGTTGCAATGAGCTTTGCACCGAGTTCCGTAAGATGAAAAGTTCCGCCAATCGGAATGGAATTCACATAATCCGCAAAAGCGTTTTCAAGCAAAGATTTTACCTCTGACGAAGAATAGCCGTCCTCGGCATAAACCGTCACGCTCATATTGCACGCTGTACGCTGAGCGTTGGCAACGATAACATCAACATTCAACTCTCTCTGCTTTTCAACGATTTTCTGAACTTTTGCAACAACATCAGTGCTGACGGTGGCATCTGAACCTGTAATATATACATTAACAGTGCCGACGCCCCTCACCTTGCCAACGGCACAAGCCTTAGCCACACCGTCAACCGAGAGTGCAAGCTGTTCGTAATATGCCGCATTTGTACCGTTAGAGGTGTTGACATATGTATCTCTTATGCGTTTGCGAAGCTCGTCATCAGTTTCGGCATCACAACCGCCGCTGAATGTTGAGCGGTTTGTCACGGTTTCAATTTCGGTAGGAACGCTGACAGGAATCACTGCACTGTAGGGAGCAATGTTGCCGTTACTGCCTGCCTGTTCCGCATCGGCATACACACTTACAAGCGTGTTGCCGGCACTGATTTCCTCATCCTCGGTTGTCACAAAGCGAACAGGAACTGTATCAGCGGTAGCCACAACACAGCCTTTCGGAATTATAATATCGTGACTGCACGGCTGGGCGATGCTGAATGTAAGCTCGCCTGTTGATTTCATAGCCCTTTTGCGTTCAAGACCTCTTTGCGAGGCAAGTTTATCAAGACATTCACCGCTTGCAGTCACAGCAAACATCTGTCTTTTCCACCATTCAAGATTCGTCTGCATCTTAAAAATTTCGCCCGCAAGCACCTTGAGCCTGATTGCAATGTCGCTTTTCTCATTAAAGCTGTCGCCTGTTTCCCGCTCATAAGCATTCTTCATTCTGCCGTAAATTTCATCATAAGTTTCCATTTATCTGCACCTCCCTTGTAATTCCGTCAATTGTCAAATCAATTACGATAACATCACCTGTTTTTTTAACACTTGCAAAGGTGTTTTCAATTTCGGCAAGCGATTCATTGGCAAGCAGCTCAAGCTGTTTTACCGAAAGTGTTTCGCCCTGCAAAATAACAGTCGAGCCGAGTTCTCGGTCATAAACAAATCCGCCGAGTTTTGCCGAAATGCAAATCACAGCCTGCTGAAATTTTGCGTCAAGCCCCTCAAGCAACACCGTACTACCCGAAGAGCCGATAACAATATCACCGTTTTTAATCATTGTGTCCCTCATTCTACACCGCCTTACCGTTGATGAGAACTCTGCCGTCATTTTTCAGAACGATACTCGCTCCGCCCTTTGACGAGAGCATAACCTCGCCCTCATCAAGCTCAACATTTTTCGCAAGCACACCAAGGCTCACTTCACCGTTTGAAAGTGGCAATACAACCGCCGATTCTCCCACAGGAACAACGCTTGCAAAGCCGTACGGCACGCAACATTTTATCTCCCTGTGTTCTTCCGAAGAATCAACCGAAACGGTGTTTCCCGAACTTTTCACGCCGCCCTTTTCTGCTTTAGGTGCGGTAATTGAATTTTTAGTTATGTAATTCATCAGCCACATCGCCGTTCTCCTTTCCAAGCACAACCGTAGTGCTTTCACCGTTTTTCCCGAGTGAATATTTAATGCTTTTCACAACCAAACCCTCTCTTTTTCCGACAAGTCTGTCGTCAATAACAGCTTTTCTGCCGATAATTCCGCACAAGCATTTCGGACATTCAATCATAATCTCAAAGCTCTGCCTGTTGCCGTTTTCAATCATTCTGTCAGCTGTTTTAACTGCATTGTTGTCGAGAATAGCGTTTACATACCTCACTCTCTTAATTCTGCCGTCAAGGCTGTTGTTTCCGATAACGCTCTTGTACCCGCCGTATTCCTCGGTGCGGAGTTTGACCTTTGAAATCACCTTGCACGGCTTTATGTACTCACGCAGAGATGTATAACCTACTCCGTTTCTGCCGAACACAATCGGCTTTGCACCGCCGTAAGTTCCGCACATCAGGGCAAATCCTGCGCCCGTAATTCTTGGACTTTTGCCGTATCTGCCGCTGCAAAACTTTTCAAGCACCTGCCACTCGGTCATACCTTTTTCAATCTTAATTTTGCCCATAAATGCGTGTTCGTCACCGTCATAGCCGGCAATTCCGAACGGCTTTAAATGCCTTTCAAAAATGAACTTTGCCGCTGGGTTCACATATGTAACAGGCTCTGCCTCATTGTCGAGAAGCCTTCCGGCAAGACTTCTTACACTCAGCTTTGCAATCGCACCGCTGTTCTGAACAATGCTCACAATCTCGTCAGCCTGTCCCACAAACACAAGTGCTTCATCGTCATAGACTTCAAACATATCGGCATTTCTGAACCTTTCATCATACGGCATCACCAGCACGAGTTCATCGGCTGGCACATCAACATCTGCCGAAATTTCCGCCGTGAGAACATTTTTGATTTCAAATTTCTTGCCGTTTTTATCAGTAAAAAAGTAAGTCAGCACAGCCTCACCCTCCTTGTTCCGAGGTTTTCATCGGGGAACTTAACATCGGGATTCAGCCGCACAAGCTCGTCAATTTTCACCCCTGTTTTGTATGCAATGTCCCACAGGGTTTGTCCGTTTTCACAGTCAAAATATGTAGTTTCCGTTTTCTGCTTTTTCTCCATAACCTCACGGAACACAAAGCTGTATTCAAGCACATTCGGCTTTGGCTCTCCCTTTATTTCAAGCTTTTCAAACACAGCATAAACGCTCGGCAGGCTCGGCACGGAAAGCACTTCCTTTCCGCTGTTTCTGAACACCTCAAACAGCCTTTCAAACTGTTCGGCACAATCCTCGCCGTACAGCTGTCCCGAACCGCTGATTTTCATATTCTTCCGCCCCATATCCTGAACGGCGGATTCACCGAACGGACTTTTCATTTCTGCAACGCTCTTGTCACATTCAAAGCTGATATTCTGCGGATTGTGATGCCACACATATTCACCGAATTTCATCGGCACCGGTTTCATCGGCTTTTCGCCTCCTCTTCTTCGTCAAGCCTGCGGCTGTAACGGCGGCTTTCTCTTTCAAGAAATTCACCCAACATCTCGGTATCTTTACCGCCGTTCTCAGACTCCGCAAGCCTGTAAAGTTCGTCTGAATTTTTATCATTCATATAATTTTCCTCTCGTCGGCACTGATTTTCACGGTTGCAAGAATACTTCCTCTGCCCTGAGTAACGCTTGAAAATTCAAGCACTTTGCAATCCGTGTAAATGATTTTCTTCTTTGCAAGGTCAAGTTCAAGACTCTTAAAGCTGTCACGCTCCAAAAACGGAGTTTCGTCAGTAAGCCTCATTTCAAATGTGAGTTCCCATTCATTTGAAACAATCCTCTCAACGGGCTTGTCATTGAGAAATTCCTTGATTTCCGTGAAGGAGTTCTTTCTTGTACAGGTTGCCTTTTCAACGCCGCCGAGAATTTTCCCCTCACATTTCAACATGGCATTTCCGCAATTTTCAAATTCAAAGCCGTCCATTTAAACCTCCTCGCAAAGACAGAATTCCATATTAAAGCTCACTGTTCTGTAAATTGCGTTCATATCGGGGTCAAACTCAATTGAAGCCGCCTCACTGTGGGTAATCGTCTTTTCAGCGTCGGCAGTTTTAAGTCCGAGAAGAATTTCGCTTACCACTTCCGAAAGACCGCTTCCGTTCTCGGTTGCAGGAGCATACACCCTGATTTCAACGCCTGCGCTGTAGCTTTCGCCCTTGATAGACGGTGAAAGGTATCCGCCGATATAGCTCTTCTCCGTTGACATATCTCTCACCGACACAACGGCAGTCATTCCGTTCACCGGTGACGGTGCTTCATCAGAGCCGTATTCTCTTATAAATCTGACATTTTTCAAAGCCTCATTTACCTTTAAGCCTGCAATAATACGGTCAACCTGTTTCTCAATTCTATTCAAAATCATCCCTCGTTTCTTCTCTGTACGCACACAGAACAGCCCTGACATAAATCGGATTATCCTGCACATAATATTTTTCGCACCTTTTAACAGTATATTTACCGTTTTCACTTTCTATTACGCTTTTTTCCGAATTAAGCAAAACATCGGGCGGTGCAATAAACAAAAACAGCTTCGTTTTTCTCATACCTAACTTATGCCGCACACTTTCATAATTCTTATTGAAGTTGTATCTCAAAGGTGAAATAAAAGCCTTTGTCTTAACCGTTTCATCTCCGTTTTTAACGGTAACATCACAGCCGTATCTGTTTAATATTTTCCCGATAGACGGTGAAATATTCATCATATCACCCCAAGCAAAAATTTTTCTCTGCCGATAAGATCCTGCGACTTGTCGGCATATTCCCTCCACAGCTTTTCGGCTCGGCTTTCGCCGTCCGCAGATGATGAGATTTTCAAATCACCTGCGGAAAAATAAGAAATGCTGTCATCATTGCAAAGGGAATACAACTTAAAAGCGTAAACGGCACACAGGTTTTCAAGTCTTAATTCGTCATCCTCCGAAAGATTTCCCTTCGTAACAATCGAATTAACATACACCACGGCATCATCAATAATGCTCTTCCATTTGTAAGCTTCTGTACCGTCAATACCGCTGTATAAGGCAAAACGCTTTGTAATGTTTGCAATGTTCAAGGCAATCCCTCCTTAACAGCTCATCACCTTTGACGCCTCTGTAAAGATTTTTGAAAAGCCGGCGGTACAGGTAACTGCGGCTCTCTCAAGCTGACGGTCAATAAGCTTGTCGTAATCTGTAACAACACCGCCTGCCTGAACCATTTCAAGCGCACAGTTTTTGTCAAGACCGATAATCTTACCGCCCTCAAGCTCAGGAGTGTGAAGAAGGCTTGCACCGAGAGGTGTAATCATTCTGCCCGTAGCCTGAAAATCAAGACCTGCGTTTGAATCCTGAAGCTGAGAGAGCGAAAGAATCTTCTGCATTTCGGGGGTTGACGCAAGAATTGTGTTGAGTTCATACGGGGCAAGCTCTGTCCAGAGCTTTAAAAGGTCCTCATATGTAACCTTGCCGCCTGTTGCAACACCAAGTGTGCCGGCGGGATTTTCATTGCCGTCACCGTTCACAAGCACATCAATCGCATCTTTAAGCTGTGCTCTTGCAATATATGCGCCAATCTGATTGAGTGTTACGGTAAAGAGGTCAAGACGCTGAAAGCGAAGCGCCTCATATGACGCAACAAGCATTCTGCCGCGCTTGTGAAGCTTAACAAGATTTTCTCTTGTCTTAACCTCAGTCTGCGGAATCTTTGCACCCTCGCCGACGAGTTTAAGACTCTTATCATCCTCACTCGGAACAGATGCAATACTGCGGTAATCCATACCCTCAATGTCTGTTACGGTTGCCACAAGATTTGGGAGAATATCCGCTCTCTCCATGCCCTGCATAACGGCTCTGCTCACATATTCGGGGAAAAGTGCCGCAGAGTTTGAACTCTGAAAAAACTTTTCAACACAGTCGCTGTTTCTGCCCTTAACCTTAATGTCAAAGCGTTTGAGCTGACGGGAAAATGCGTCAAGTCCCTCAAGTGCAGTACCTCTGTAATTTTCTGACGGATCAAGCTTTTCAAGTGCACCCGAAATTCCGCCCTTTGTCTGATACATACCCTTTTCAATTGTAATATTTTCAAAATTTGCCATAATATCTTCCTCCCATTATCAAAGAATAAATCCTACCGAAGTGTCTGTTGAGTCAAGCACAAGGTACTCTCTGCCGGTTGTTGTAACCGACACGCCACCGCCTGCCGTTGCAGAAAGCTTTTTGTAACCCACAGCGATTTTCTTGTCGCTCTTAACCTTTACATAGCCCGAAAGCTGAACAACCGCATAACCGCCTCTCACGCTTACGCACACACCGCAAAAGTTCTCGCTTGCATCACATTTTGCAACTGTGCCGTTGTCCTTCATCTTAACAGGCACGCCTGCCTCTGTAAGTGTTTTGTCTGCAATAAATGTTGCGGCATTTTCGCCATAACCGTTAAAATTTACATTCATAAATAATACCTCCGTTAAATACTGAACTGACCGTTTTCCACGGTGTTATTTCTCTTGTCCTGCTTGCAGTAAAGCTGCGGAACAGGCTCAAAAGCTGCTTTCTTTTTCTTTTCAAATGCTGACTTAAATTCTCTGAGCTGTTCAATTGTCATGCTCTTTGCAACGCTCTCCATTGTTTCGCCCGAAATGTCAGGCTGAACAAAAGCGGCAAGTCCCACAACATCACGGGTAAGGCTTTCACGGTACAGCACACCGTCCTTAGCCGACTTTTTAAGCCCGTCAATATATTCGCACAGCTTTCTGCTGTCGCTCTCATCAAGTGCAAAAGCCTTTTTGTTTTCAATGGCTTTAAGAATTTTCTCCATATCATTTTCCTTTCCAAAAATTTTGTGACCTTTCGTAATGCCTGCCCGCTTTTGGGACGGCACGGCAACAAAGCTCCATTCGTATGCGTCATACGGGTTCACAAGCTCACCGCAACAAAGCTTTGAGCCGTAAACCTCGCCCTTTTTGTGAGTACACATCGAGATGTCCTCACCGCACACATTGCACACAACCCTGCCAACGGCACAGCCAACGCTTACTTCCTTGATAATTCCGCTGTCAATCGCAAGAATAATATCCCTGTTGCTCTCACAAACGGGAAGATATGCCCTTGCCTTGAGCCTGTAGTAATCGTCACCCAAAGCCGTTTTCTGACCGTCAATTTTCTCAACCTTACAGCTGAAAATTCTTGCCGTCTGATTTTTTGCACTCGGATTGTGGTCAATAATTCCCGTCTTGCCGACAAAAAGCTTTTCAAGCTCATAAAGCGAATCTGTTGTAAAGCGTTCGCCGTCACGGTCAACATCGTTGTCACACAGCACAACCGAAAACGCATACACCTCATTTTTTGCAAGATTTCGCCTTGTAAAGCGATTAATCAGTTCGAGTTCATCATCACCGACAGTCTGATTTTCACCGTCAACAACACCCGAAACACCGCTTTTAATAAGTTTGTTATCCTTCATTCTGCACCTCCGCTCCAATCTGTCTTTCAATGTTCATCGCATTTGCATTGTTAAGTCTTGCCTGAGAAAGCTCAACCGCATCCTGAAGATTAATCTTATCCCACTCAATCTTAAAGCTGTCATTATAACCGCACATTTTGAGATGAGCCGACACAATTTTTGTAATCACGGGTTCAAGCACGGTGCGGTAGTAGGCAAGCTCGCTTGTGAGAATATCCGCCTGCTGTTCGCTCATTCTCTCCGTACTCGACCACGAAATGCCGAGCAGAAACGGCGGAATACCAAGCTTTGCAATAATCTGCTCAAGAATATGCCTTACGGGAATGTCGCAGTCGGGCATATCGCTTTCAGCGCCGATAACCTTAATGCTGACATCGCCGACCGACACAAAATCACACACGCTGTCGCTTCTCATCGCCTTTTTCCACTCATCGGCAACCGCCTGTGCATTTTCTCTGCTCACAGCCAAACCGTTTGAATCGGGATTGAGAGTAACCGCAAAACGGATATCGCCAACCCTCTCCCAGTTTGTTTTTACCGACTCAAAAATTCTCAAAAGTATTGAGCTGACAAACGGTAGACCGCTGAGTATGGAAGTACCGCACACAGTACCCGGCTTGGGATTAAGCAGTGTTGCAAAAATTCTTTCCGGATGCTTCGGTTCTTCGGCTGTACCGTTGCCGAGTGTGTAAACAGCAAGCTTCAGCGGAGAAGAATCCGCTCTGATTTCAACATCATCAAGGCTTGCATTGTACAATGCGCAAATCCCTTCACCGCCACTATCGGGAACAATCTCACCGACCGCCTGTCCGTAGGTGAGAAGCGAATCAAGATAGCAAAGCACAAAGCTTTCAAGCCCCGTCATTTCACCGTTTGTGCGGACATTTTTAACAAAGCTGTCGGCAATCTTCTGACTTTCAGCCGATGAAGTCACAATTTTGAATCCGCCGATAAGTCTGATAATTTTGCAGAGTGCCGCATCAATAATCGGCACAGACTCACGCAAAGTTGTGTACAGCTGCCTTTCCGTTCTCGTCTGGACGGCAAATCGTGAGAAAATCGGCGAATTATTTTTCGTTTCTCTCAAAACGGTCTGCACCGTCTTTATGCTCTCGGTCTTTTTATTTTTTCTGCCAAGCCTCAAGCTGTTTCCTCCTGTCTTTTGGTTGCAACGGCAAAGAATCCGTCACAACCGTAAATTTTCGTAGCGACAAAATATCTTATGTCATCCATTGCATGATCGTTTTCCTTAACAGGTGCGTCACTGCGCCCCGAACCGTCCCAACGGTAAAGCGAAAATTCTCTTCTTGCGGCTCTGCAATTTTTGCAGATTCTGATTTTTCTGTCCTTCAAAGCCTGCGAAGTCTGTCTTATGCCGTTGATAACATTGTTTTCAGCCGACACAACCGTGTATTTTCCGTGCCGTCTTATAACCTCAATGAAACTTGCGGCAGACGGATCGACAATCACACATTCGATTTTCCGCCCGTCAATCAGCTTTTCAAGTCCGTCATAATGCTCCTCGTCGGTCTTTTGAAAGCCCTGAGTGCGTGAGTTGAAGTAGTATTCGTCAACCCTGTACCACACACCGTTTTTTCTGCCCCACAAACCGAATGATGCGGGATTTACAGTACCGTAATCGCACGATACCGCCCAGCTTTCAATGTCTGACGGAATATCGCAGTACATCCTTTCATTGTCCATAAACGGATAAACCGCACCGAAAACGGCTACCCATCTGCCTTTTACGAACCTCTCGTAAAACACACCCGAATACAGACTTTCATACCGCTTGATAACTTCGGGCTTCAAAGACGGATTGTCCTGCATTGTAAAGTGCAGATACAACGCATTTTTGTCACCGCACTTTTTAATCCACTCACGGTAGAACCAATGCTCAGGAAATTCGGGATTGCAATTAAACCAAAATCTTGAACCCGACACGGAACATCTCGCCAATGCCTGTTCAACGAACGACCTCGGCATCAACGCAACCTCGTCAAAAAGCACACCCGAAAGCGTCATGCCCTGAATAAGTGATGCGGATGACTCGTCCTTGCCTCCGAAAAGATAAAACCTGTTCATCACTCCGTTAACGCTCACGGTCAAAATATTCTGCGACAGCTTTTCTTCACACTTAAAACCGAGTGATTTCAAAATTGGAATCACGGGCGTAATCATATTTCGCCTTAAAGAACGAATTGTCTTTCCGCAAAGTGCAAAGTCCGAATTTGCAAAATCGTAAAAGCTCCACAGAATGAACGACAGCGACATACAAAAAGTCTTTCCGCTGCGCACAGCACCGTCACAGATGATTGCGTCCCTGTCACGAAAAGCCGACTCCCTGTTCCACCACGAAAGCACGGTAAGCTGTTTTTTAGAAAAAGCTTTAATTTCCATTTTCCTTGTCATTCACCGCCCTTGCGCTGTTTGAAATGGCATCAAAAAGCTGTTTTGCGCCTGTTTCATGCTCACCACCGGCACCGAGTTTTTCAAGTGCCTTTAGCCTGTCAAAAAACTTGATTTCCATTGAACCGTCCTTCGGCCTTTTAATCTCCGACACAAGGAACAAATCCATTCCCTCAAGATCCTCCTTGCTCGGATCACTTTTGTAAAGCAAAGAAATTGCATCGCAAATGCTACCGAAAGCCAACCGCTGATACCCTGCAGCCGCCATGTTGGCAAGGGATTTTTCTCTTAGCCGTGACAGCCGTTCAAGCTCGGCTGAAATTTCGGGACGGCAGATAAGCTCTTCCCCCTTCTGCTCACAATCTCCCGTGTAGCCTGCCTTTTCTGCGGCAAGCTCGGAATTTCCCGAACCGAGAAACAAACTGCAAAACTTCTTTTCCCTACCTGTCAATTTTCTGATATCTCGTCACCTCCGTTTTTCGAGAGGCTTTATCAACGCCCCTCACTTATACCCCCGAAATCTCAAAAAAATGCATATTTTAATGCAATTTTCAAAAAATATTTTTAAAAATAATTTTTTCTCCACACTTTTGAGCTTAATTTGTGGAAATAATTTTCAAAAAACTATGTTTGTCCAATTCAATAAAAGTTGCGTATAACCCGTAGGGGCGGATATTATCCGCCCGCTTGATGAAATTTTTTGTTTATTCACATAACTTTTGATTTTATCAAAAATGTGTATTCATTTGTAGCGGCGAATACGGTTCGCCGCTACTGTATAGCAATCATTTTGCAAAATTTATAAAGTTCGTTTTAACATATAATCTGTGCCGTTACTTGCCTGCGTATAATATCCGCCGCTACAGATTGGTAGAAATAATAACAATTTTACGGTCGGGCATAATTATGTTTTTTACTTTTCTATTTTGCTACCCGACCACAATTTTCCATTTTCAATTTTAAAAAGGAGTTTGTATGTTCACCGAAAATTTCGACACCAACCTAAAAATAATAAAAAACGCTCTGCGAAGCGAAAAAAGTTTCGACCTCATAGAGCGTGACCTCATCCTCAACGAACATCGGGCGGTGTTCTTTTTTGTTGACGGATTTCTCAAAGATGACATTGCCGAAAAAATTCTTGAATTTTTCTATAAAAACCTAAAAGACGAAAATTTCAAATCGGCTGAATATTTTTCACAAAGCAGCGTGCCGTATGTTGAAGTTGAAACCTCGTCCGACATCAAGAAAATCTGCACAGACATTTTAAGCGGAATATCCGCCCTACTTGTCGAGGGATTTTCGAAAGTAATTCTGCTCGACACCCGAACATACCCACAGCGTGAAACAGGCGAACCCGACAACGATAAAGTCCTGCGTGGCAGTCACGACGGTTTTGTCGAAACACTTGTCTTGAACACCGCCCTCATTCGCCGCAGAATCCGTGACACCGACCTCACCGTCAAAGCGTACCAGATAGGTACGCAGTCGCAAACCGACATTGCCGTGATGTATATAGATACCAAAGTTGACCAAAAATTCCTCAAAACGCTTGAAAAACGGCTGTCCGAAATCAATGTTCCGTCACTCACAATGAATCAGCAAAGTCTGATTGAAACACTTTACAAGCACCGCTGGTACAATCCGTTTCCGAAAGTCAAGCATACAGAGCGACCCGACACCGCCGCATCTTCCGTTCTGAAAGGCAACATAGTAATCCTTGTTGATAACTCGCCCTCGGCACTCATTCTGCCGACTTCAATTTTCGATGTTCTCGAAGAAGCGGACGACTACTATTTTTCGCCCGTAGTCGGAACATATTTGCGGCTCTCACGCTATTTCATCACTCTGCTGTCCGTATTCATCACACCGTTGTGGTTGCTTGCACTCCAAAATCCCGACAGCTGTCCGCAAATTTTCCGCTTTGTACTTTTGAGCGAACCACAGAACATACCCATATTTTGGCAACTGATTTTAATGGAAGTGGGCATAGACGGACTTCGCCTTGCCGCACTCAACACCCCAAACTCACTCACAACACCGCTGAGCATAATCGGTGCAATCGCCCTGAGCGAATTTGCCGTAAATTCGGGTTGGGTGAGTATGGAAGCAATCCTCTATATGGCACTCGTCACGGTCGCAAACTATACCCAGCCGAACTACGAACTCGGCTACAGCCTAAAATTCTGCCGTATTCTGCTTTTAACCCTGACCTATATCTTCAATATCTGGGGTTTTATAGCTGCATTCATAATTAACCTGCTTTTCCTCTCCCTAAACCGCACCCTCTCCGGCAAAAGCTACCTGTACCCACTCATTCCGTTCAACGGCAAGGCTCTTCTCCACCGCCTTTTCAGAATTCGACAGTAAAATTCACCATAAACAACAAAAAGCCGTGCGTACTTTTTCTGTACACACGGTTTTGTGTTATAGTCGGTATATTTACTTGAGCATTTTAAGGATTTCGTCCTTTTCACGATAGCCTACTGCCTTATTGACAAGCTGACCGTTTTTGAACACCATAAGAGTCGGGATACTCGACACATTATACTGCATTGTAAGGTCGGGTTCTTCATCAACATTAACCTTGCCGACAAGAATTTTGCCGTCATATTCGTCAGCGATTTCTTTCACAATCGGGGCAATCATCTTGCACGGACCGCACCATGTTGCCCAAAAGTCTACAAGCACGGGGATATCCGACTGCAAAACCTCCTGCTCAAAAGTTTCTTTGTAAAGCTCTGTTTCCATAACAATCCTCCTGTTCGGTTATTTTAATCTTTAGATTTGTAGTAAAGCATACAATGACAAAAGCCCTCAAAATCGGGATCGGCAATCTGCTCTTTGAATTCCTTGCACATACACTTGTATTCCTCTGTACGCTGAATTCTGCACGGGCAGTAGCCGCCTGTCCTCTTCAAGCCCTCTTTAACTGTTTTTACTACTTCTTTGTCGGGATTAAGTGTTATTTTCATCTGCTCACCCCACAATTTATATGGCATCCGCCGTCAATCTCTTCCCTTGACTATACTATATATCGCAACCCTAAAATTGTCAAGCATGGCGAGTGCCTCGCACCATATTTATATACATAGTTACCGCAATGCAAACCATATCATGCCCGAGTGTAGCATTGTAACCATTTGTACAAATAAACAAAAAAAATCCGAACATCAAAAAACGATGTTCGGATAATTTTTTACAACAATTAAATTTTCAATTTTTAATTAAAAATCAAAATCAGATTGCACGAACTCTGATTACGCCGTCAACTGCTGCGATTTTTGCAAGGTCATCTGCACCGGCGCCTGCAACATCAATAATTGTATAAGCGTAGTCGCCGCGGCTCTTTGAAAGCATATTTTCAACATTGCCGCTGATCTGAGAAAGAACCTTCTTGAGAAGCTCGGGAACATTCTTGTGAGCAACGCAGAAACGGGTATCGTCAGCATTTGTTCTTGCAAGTGAAATTGCAGGATAGTTTACGGAGTTGATGATGTTACCGTTCTCGAGGTACTCCTTAACCTGATCACAAGCCATAACAGCACAATTTTCTTCACTTTCGGGAGTTGATGCACCGAGGTGCGGTAAGCAGATAATATTCTCTTCACCGAGGATATCGTCTGTTCCGAAGTCTGTAACATACTTAGCAACTTTGCCGCTCTTAACAGCCTCAAGAACAGCTGTTGAATTAACAAGACCGTCACGGCTGAAGTTGAGGATACGAACGCCGTCTTTCATCTTGGCAATCATATCGGCGTCAACCATATCTCTTGTGTCGTCAGTAAGCGGAACATGGATTGTGAGATAGTCGCAATTTACCATAACATCTTCTGCGCTCTTTTGGAGCTTAACTGTAGGAGCAAGCTTGAGAGCGTTGCCTACAGACATAAACGGGTCAAAGCCGATTACATTCATACCGAGAGCAACAGCGGCATTTGCAACAAGAATACCGATTGCTCCAAGACCGATAACACCGAGAGTCTTACCCTTGATTTCGGGGCCAACGAACTGACTCTTGCCCTTTTCAACCATCTTGCCGACAGCGGCACCGTTGCCCTTGAGAGTCTTTGCCCATTCATAACCCTCAATAACCTTACGATTTGAAATAAGAAGTCCTGCGATAACAAGCTCCTTAACAGCGTTTGCGTTAGCACCCGGGGTATTGAAAACAACAATGCCCTGCTCACTGCACTTATCCTTCGGAATGTTGTTTGTGCCTGCGCCTGCTCTTGCAATTGCAAGAAGGTTGTCGGCAAATTCCATATCGTGCATTGCGGCACTTCTTACAAGAACTGCGTCAGGGTTCTGAACATCGTCACCGTATTTATAGTTATCACCGAGACGGCTTGTGCCGATAGCGGCGATTTTGTTTAATGTAAGAATGTTATACATCAAAATCAATCCTTTTTAATTTTTTATTTTAAGAATTTACAATAACAGGCGAACAGCGTTCGCCCGTCATATCATTATATTCAATAATTACTTGTTTTCAGCCTCGAACTTCTTCATGAACTCAACGAGTTTTTCAACGCCCTCATAAGGCATAGCGTTGTAGATTGAAGCTCTCATACCGCCGACTGTGCGATGACCCTTGATATTAACAAGACCGTTTTCAGTAGCCTCTTTAACAAACTTAGCGTCAAGGTCAGCGTCACCTGTAACGAACGGAACATTCATAAGCGAACGATCCTCGGGAACAACAGTACCCTTGAAAAGCTCTGAAGAATCGAGGAAACCGTAGAGAAGGTCAGCCTTCTTCTTGTTGATTTCATACATCTTATCAAGACCGCCAACCTCGTTCTTAATCCACTCAAGAACAAGCTTTGCAATGTAGATTGTGTAGCAAGGCGGTGTGTTGAACATTGAACCGTTGTCAGCGTGAGTTTTCCAGTTAAGCATTGTAGGAGTAATATCCATAGCGTTGCCGATAAGATCCTCACGAACGATAACAACCGTAAGACCTGCCGGAGCCATGTTCTTCTGTGCACCTGCATAGAGAACGCCGAACTTTGAAACATCAATCGGTCTTGAAAGAATACAGGAAGAAATATCTGCAACGAGCGGAACATCACCTGTGTCGGGAAGTTCGTGATAAACAGTACCGTAAATTGTGTTGTTCATGCAAATGTAGAAATAGTCAGCATCCTTTGTGAATGTTGAAGGATCAAGCTTTGGAATGTATGTGAAGGTCTTGTCAGCCGATGAAGCAACAACATTAGCCTGACCGTAACGGGCAGCCTCTGCATGAGCCTTTTTAGCCCACTGACCTGTGATAACATAATCAGCCTTACCGCTCTTTGTCATAAGGTTCATAGGGATAGCCGCAAACTGTGTTGACGCACCGCCCTGAAGGAAAAGAACCTTGTAGTTGTCGGGAATGTTCATAACCTCTCTCAAAAGAGCCTCTGCGCCCTCGATGATTGTACCGTAAATTTTTGAACGGTGTGACATTTCCATAACGCTCTGACCGCTACCCTCATAATCGAGCATTTCTGCCGCAGCTTTTTTAAGCACAGACTCAGGCAGCATTGAAGGACCTGCCGAAAAATTATATACTCTTGCCATTTCTGATATCTCCCTTTTTAAAGAAAATTTAAAAATATAGTTGTAAAAATAAATACATTCAAATTATACGCTTTTAGCACGCTAAAGTCAATAAATTCAAAGCGATAAAGCATAAAAAAACGAAAAATTTCGTGATTCTGTTGTGCAAATGAATCAGCCAAGCTTAATTTTGCCGATGCAGCCAACGATTTCATCTCTCATACGCTCTGCTTCTTTGCGAGCGGCAACGGCAAAATCTTCTTCTGTAAGTCCCTGCTTTTTCCAAGCACACATAATGCCGCGGCTTGAGTTGATGATTGCACCAAGACCGTTTTCATCAAATGCATTTTTAACATCATCGGCACCGCCGCCCTGAGCACCGTAACCGGGAACAAGGAAGAATGTGTGCGGAAGTTTTGCTCTCATTTCACCGAGCTGTTCGGGATATGTTGCACCCACAACTGCACCTACTGCCGAATAGCCGTGCTTACCCATAAGGTCCTCGCCCCAGCCTTCGCACATCTTGCCCATATGCTCATAAACGCTCTCATTTGTTTCAAGCTTCATATCCTGAAGTTCGCCCGAGCTTGGGTTTGAAGTTTTTACAAGAACAAAAATGCCCTTGTCGTCCGAATCGCAAATTTTTGCAAGCGGCTTGATACCGTCTGTTCCGAGGTAGCCGTTTACCGTGAGTGCGTCTGCTCCGAATGCGTCAATGCTTTCGCCTGCAACATCTGTATGACCGAGATGTGCCGTAGCATATGCCTCCATAGTTGTGCCGATATCGTTACGCTTGCCGTCTGTAATAACGAACATACCCTTTGACTTTGCATAAGCGATTGTGTCGCAAAGAGCCTTAACGCCCTGCCATCCGTACATTTCATAATATGCAGCCTGTGGCTTTACGGCAGGAACAATATCATAAAGCGCGTCAATAAGTGCCTTGTTGAACTCAAAAAGTGCAGCAGCCGCACCCTCAAGCGTCTTGCCATACTCTTCAAAGCATTTTGTTTTGATTGATTCGGGAACATAGTCAAGCTTTGGGTCAAGACCTGCAACCGTAGGATTCTGCATTTTTACAATGTTTTCGATAAGTCTGTCAAATGCCATGGTGATTCTCCTCATTTTTTGTTATTCTTTCTATGGTCGGGCAAACAATTCATATCCCGACTGCAATATCTTTTTTACAATGCTGTTGTTCGCTTGTAGGGGCGGATATCATCCGCCCGCTTGATGTGAATTTATGTTTGTGAAAAATTATTTGATATTATCAATGTTGCGTATTCACTTGTAGTGGCGAACCGTGTTCGCCCCTACGAATTATTTTTAGCTGTTGATAATATCATAAAGTTCGTTTGAGAACTTGTAGTAATCCTGTCTGTCCTCTTTTACGAACTGAATTGCCGGACGGGGGTGCGTGTTGTACTGACCTGTGAGGAGATACGGAATATCGTAGCCCCACTTAACGCCCTCAGCCTTAAACTTGTGGGTATACTCTTCGATAATTCTGAGGATAGGTGCAACCTGATACTTCGGGTTTTTGAGGAAACCGAGGAGAAGCTCAAGCGCACAGTTGCCTGCGCCTCTGCCCATGCCGTCAACGGTTGCGTCAAGGTAGCTTACGCCCTGAGTCATAGCCTCGATTGTGTTGGCAAAAGCAAGCTGCTGGTTGTTGTGAGCGTGGATACCGACCGACTTGCCGTACTTATCGGCAATTGAGCAGTAAAGGTCTGCAAGTCTTCTTGACTCCTCGGGATAGAGTGCACCGTAGCTGTCAACAATGTAGAAAGCGTTTACGGGAGTTTTGCCGAGAGTTTCAAGAGCCGCTGTAATATCCTCGGTTCTTGCCTTTGAAACAGCCATAATATTGATTGTTGTTTCGTAGCCCTTTTTAGCGGCGTCTTCAATCATTTCAACAGCCGCAGGAATTGCGTTGATATATGTTGCAATTCTGATGAGGTCAATCGGGCTGTCTTTTCTTGCGATAATGTCTTTCTTAAAATCTGTTCTGCCGACATCAGCCATAACAGCGATTTTAAGAGGAGTCTTGTTGTCGCCTACAATTTTTCTGATATCTGCATCGTTACAGAATTTCCACTTACCGAAATCCTCTTCGTTAAAGATTTCCTTTGAAGCCTTGTAGCCAAATTCCATATAATCAACGCCGGCTTTAACATTTGCATTGTAAAGATCCTTGATAAATTTGTCGTCAAATCTAAAATCGTTGCAAAGACCGCCGTCACGGATTGTTGCATCTACTACTCTGATGTCCTGTCTTACCGACAGGAGGTCGCCTTTCTGTGCCATAATTTAACTCCTTTATGTTAAATAAATTTTCTGTTTATTTACCGACAGTCATTGACCGCCATTTTAACCGATTGGCGAACACGGTTCGCCGCTACAGTATATCATTATCTTTGTTTCATTTATAGAATTTGTTTTAACAACAATTTCGCACTATTACTTGCGGGCGGATAATATCCGCCCCTACGGGTTTTATTTGCTCAATCTTAAAAAACTACCTTACCGCCGAGGATTGTCTTTTTGACTTTACCTGTGAGGGTTCTGCCCTTGAACGGGGTGTTTTTGCTTTTGCCGTGAAGTTTATCGACATCAACTGTCCATTCTTCATCGGGATTTATAAGAACAACATCGGCATTTGCACCGACTGAAAGTGTGCCTGCGTTGATTTTTAAAATCCTTGCAGGATTGACACTCATCTTCTCAACAAGCTGTGAAAGCGTCATTTTTCCTGTCTTAACAAGGTATGTGTTGCAGACCGCAAACGAGGTTTCCATGCCGATTGAACCGTTGGGGGCTTTTACAAAATCAGCCTTTTCCTCGGGTGTGTGCGGTGCGTGGTCGGTTGCAATGGCATCAAGTGTGCCGTCACAAAGTCCGTTGATAATCTCGTCAACATCAGCCTGAGTTCTGAGAGGCGGATTCATTCTGTAATCAGCATCACCTCTTAAAAGCTCCCTGTCCGTGAGCGAAACATAATGCGGAGCGGTTTCGGCGGTCACCTTAACACCTCTCCTTTTGGCATCACGGATAAGCGCAACGCTTGTTTTGGTGCTGACATGGCAGATATGAACAGGCTCGTCAAGAGCGGCGGCAAGTGCAATTTCTCTTGCAGTTCCGCAGTCCTCAGCACCTGCAGGGATTCCCTTTACACCGAGTTTTTCGGAAACTTCGCCCTCGTTGATTTTACCGCCATCGGCAAGGAACAAATCTTCGCAATGTGCGACAATTGTCATACCGAGCTTTGGAGCTTTTTTCATTGCATCGCTCAAATACTTGGTGTTTTCGACAGGTCTGCCGTCATCGGTAAGTGCGATTGCACCTGCATTTTTCACGGCTTCAATATCTGTCGGCTCTTCACTTTTGAGTCCCTTTGTAACGCTTGCCGCAACATAAACACGGCTGTCGGCATTTTTAGCCTTGTCAAGAATATACTTTACAATCTCGGGACTGTCGGTTGTGGGGTTGGTGTTTGGCATTGCAAGCAGGCTTGTAACACCGCCTGCGGCAGCCGCCTTACAGCCTGTGATAATATCCTCTTTGTGAGTTTGACCGGGGTCACGAAGATGCACATGCATATCAACAAAACCCGGAACGGCACAAAGACCGTCTGCGTCAATAATCTCACCGTTTGATGTGATACCGCTGCCGATTTTGGCAATCACACCGTCTTTGATGAGAATATCTGTTTTTTCATTAAGATTGTCGGCAGGGGAAACAACCACTGCGTTTTTAATTAGCATTTCCATTGTGTTTTCCTCCGTTAAGAAAAGATTTATCTTCTCTTGTTTCTATTTGCGGGACGGCGGTTTTGCTGTGGACGGCGGTCGGTTCTGCTGTGAACCTGAACAAGTCCGTCACTTTCACCTCTTTCGGCACGCAATCTTGCACGCTCCGCTTTCTGTCTTTCTCTCTCTCTTCTCTCTTCCTCTGCCTTTTTGCGTTTGGCAATTGCACGCTTACGCTTTATCATTCTTGAAACATTCTTGCAGAAGTATCCGCAATGAACGCCAAAATTCTTAACTCCGCCTGCAAATCCTTTGAGAGCATTTCCGACATTTTCACCTACATTGGCAAGAACTTCGCCTGCTGACTTTTTATCGGTCGGTTCGCCTTCATTTTCTTTATTCTGCTCCTCTTCAAGAGCTTTTTGCTTAACGGTTTCAGCTTTCTTTTCAACCTCGCCGATAACATCAAAGTCTTCGGCATCTCTGAGGTCAGAACTTTTGATAACTCCCATTGACTTTTTGGGAGCTTCTTCAAAGAAGTCGTAACCGCTGTCAAACTTGTTTTTCTTCGCCTTTGACCTTACGAGTTCTTCGTCGTCAACCTCTTCTTCGGTTTCCTCTTCGGGGTCATCGCTTCCAAAAATGAGGTTTGCGTACTCGTCAACTTTTTTCTCAAGCGGATGCTTCTTTTCGGGAACTTCTTCTGTTTCTTCAACATCGGCATTGTCCTCACGGTCAATGTCATCGGGTTCGCTTGTTTCAAAAAGGTCGTGTTCAGGCTCGGGGATAACGAGTGTCGGACCTGACGAAGAACTTATGTCCTCGTATTCTTCAGGTGTTTCTGCGTTATCTTTTTCGATTTCATCATTTTTTTCGGGTTCAGTCTTTGAGGTGTCTGCTGCGGTAGGCTCCTTTTTTTTTTCGTCCTCCGTGCTGTTTTCCTCGTAACCGTAATTGTTTTTATAAGCCTCACGCTCAAGCTCATTTTTATAAGCTCTTGCTGAGTTGATTATCTCGTCAATTTCACTGTCGCTTGCATAGCCGTTGTCGGAAGTTGAGTTATCGTAGTCTGAATCGTCAGGCTCGTCATAATCTGCAATCACTTCGGGAGCATATCTTCTGCCCTCGGGAGCAGGCTCTTCTTCAACCTCTTTGGCATATCTCTGCTTTTTCTTTGAACGCTTTTCGGGTTTTGGTTCATCGTCAAAGTTGTCGATGTCATAATCGCCGTCCTTGTCACCAAGCTTATACTTTGACGCAAGCTCTTCAAGAATAGCGTTATTTTTCTTTGCCTTTTTATGCTTTCTGATTCTGATAGCAAAGATAATGATAAGAATAATCAGAATAACAATGAGAGCGCCGCCGCCGATAATTATATATGGAATAATTCCCTTTGAAAACGGCAGGTCGCTGAACTTTACAGACGACACAATTTTTGAAAATGTATCATAATCAACGGCTGTAACATCGCCCTCTGTTCTCTGCATTGTGATGTTGATGTTCATACCGTCATAAACAGTGTTTGCCACAAAGGTTTTAACATTGCCGTCACTGCTCTGAGCAGTTGCGTCAAACACAAGCCATACAACCTTTTCCTGCTGATCGGGAGTACAGCTTTTGTATTCTTCGGAATTTAAAAAGTTGTTGCGAATGTTGGTAAGTTCGCTTGAAGAAAGCTGGGCATAATTGGCAACATTTTCGCTGTTTTCATTTTTAGCCATAGTCACTGTCAAAATAACCGATGACATACTGTCCATACCCTGTAAGTATATGTTTCCGTTTTCAAAACTTTTCATAGTGGTTTCGTAATCAATGCCAAAAACCGAAAAATATTTGTCAGTACTTTTACTGTCCCTTGTAATGGCACTCATACCGTCAGGCATTGAAAGCGTCATATCGTCAATCTGCGGAATTTCGTAATCATTTGTTGCACCTGCACACGCAAAAACACCGCACAACACAGTTACGGCACAAACGGCAAGTGTTACAACTCGCTTTAAAACAGTTTTCATCATATCCGTATATTCCCCCGAAACTAAAATTAGATTCAATAATACTGCTTTTCAGAATGTATATCTAATTTATTATACATAATCTGTCAAAAAAATACAAGGTCTGACAGCTAAAAACCTTGTGATTATCTTGTGATACCGTTTATACAATTCAATGTAGCGGCGAGCCGCCGCCCCCAATTCGTGTAGATAGTTTGTAATGTTAAAAAGCATATTATGCCCGAGCGTAACATTGCAATCGTTTGTACAATCCAATGTAGCGGCGAGCCGCCGCCCCCAATTCGTGTAGATAGTTTGTAATGTTAAAAAGCATATTATGCCCGAGCGTAACATTGCAACCGTTTGTACAATCCAATGTAGTGGCGAGCCGTGTTCGCCATTTGTTTTGGTTGCAAAACCAAAACGACCTGTACGGGCGGATAATATCCGCCCGTACTTATAATTTTGACATAAACAAAAATTGCATCAATGCCGTATCGGGCATCAATGCAATTTTTTTATCTAACTATAATCTCAAAAGAACTGCGGCGGCACACCGCCGACCGCAATTTTCAATTTTCAATTAAAAACAAGACTGCTGTTCGGGCAACTTAACCCTCGCATTTTGCGGACTCTCTTCCCGAACAAAATCACATCCTATTCCACGGTAACAGATTTTGCAAGGTTCTTTGGCTTATCGGGATCAATACCTCTGTTAATTGATGTGTAATAAGCAAGAATCTGGAGCGGAACAACCGCTGTAATCGGCATAAGAAGCTCGTCTGTATGCGGAATTTCGATAACATAATCCGCAACACCGTCCTTGAGTTCTCTTGCACAGGCGTCTGTGCAGACAAGAATAACCTTTGCGCCTCTTGACTTAACCTCAACAACATTGCTGATTGTCTTGGGGATAATGTCTGTCTGAGTTGCAACGGCAATAACGGGAACATCCTCGTCAATAAGCGAAATTGTGCCGTGCTTTAACTCGCCTGCGGCATAGCTTTCTGAGTGAATGTACGAAACCTCTTTGAGCTTGAGCGAACCCTCCATTGAAAGGGCATAGTCAAGACCTCTGCCTATGTAAAGCAGGCTGTCGGTTGCAACAAGCTTTGTAGCAACGAACTTGCAGGTATCCTCGCAATTGTCAATTACATACTGAACTGCCTCGGGCATTTTTGTAAGAGCCGAAACAAGTCGCTTGCACTCGGCTGTGCTGATTGTTTCCTTTGCAAGAGCAAGCTCAAAGGCAAAGAGATACATAACAGAAAGCTGTGTGATGTATGCCTTTGTTGACGGAACTGAAATTTCGGGACCTGCGAGTGTGTAGATGAGCATATCCGCCTCACGGGCAATTGAACTTCCCTTTGCGTTTACGATTGCAAGAGTTTTTGCACCCTTCTGCTTTGCAAGACGCATTGCGGCAAGGCTGTCGGCTGTTTCGCCCGACTGTGAAATGATGATTACAAGGTCGCCCTCGCCTACAATCGGATTTCTGTAACGGAACTCGGACGCAATGTCAACATTTACAGAAACTCTTGCGAGATCCTCAATAACATACTTGCCGACCATACCTGCGTGCATGGCAGTACCGCAGGCAACAATTGTGATATTTTTGAAATCCTTGATTGTTTCCGTTGTGATGCCGCACTCCTCAAGAAACGGAAGTCCCTCTTTGATTCTCGGCATAATCGTTGTTCTGATGGCCTCGGGCTGTTCGTTGATTTCCTTAATCATAAAGTGCGGATAACCGCCCTTTTCGGCAGCCTCCATATCCCAGTCGGCTGTCTGAAGTTCCTTTTCAATCGGATCAAGGTGTTCGTCAACGAACGAAACGCCGTCAGGTGAAAGTGTTACGATTTCATCATGGTCAAGAAGATAATAATCCCTTGTGTACTGAAGAATTGCGGGAACATCGGACGCAATAAAGCACTCACCTTCTGCAACGCCTACGATAAGTGGACTTTCACGGCGAACCGCAAAAACTCTGTCGGGGAAATCCTTGAACATAATTCCGAGTGCAAACGAACCCTTAAGCTCAGCCATTACACTGTCAATTGTTTCAAGAGGATTTCCGTTGTATTTATAGTCGAGGAGCTGAGCAACAACCTCTGTATCTGTGTCGCTTAAAAAAGTTCTTCCCTTTGAGATGAGGAAGTCTTTAAGCTCCATATAGTTTTCAATAATACCGTTGTGAACGATTGTAACCCTTGCACCGCTGTGTGGATGTGAGTTTACATCCGAAGGCTCGCCGTGGGTTGCCCAACGGGTGTGACCTATGCCGACATGACCTTTCGGAGTGCCGACCTCTGCAAGCTTATCCTTTAAGTCCTGAAGCTTACCCTTGGTCTTTACGGTCTTGATTTCTCCGTTATCAAAAACCGCAATACCTGCCGAGTCATAGCCTCTGTATTCAAGCTTTGTGAGAGCATTAACAAGCACCTCACTGCAATCCTTAGGTCCTACATAACCTACAATACCGCACATAAAATTTCTCCTTTTCGGTTAATCATTGACCTTGTGGCAAAAAGTAGGTACAAGTTCTGCCAAAAGTTCAACTGTCTTTTCACTGTCATTGTTTTCTGCGGTCTTTTTGAGAACCTCAAGCTTTGACAGCATATCTGTTTCGTCTATTTTAATTTGATTTCCTATGAAAATTTTCTTGTTCTGTGTTGACTTAAGACCTTCTTCGTCCATAAGAAGCTCCTCAAAAAGCTTTTCACCCGGACGAAGTCCCGTGAAAATAATCGGAACATCTTTGTACGGAACCTTACCGTACATTCTGATAAGGTTCTCGGCAAGGGTTGTAATCTTGACGGGAGCACCCATATCAAGAACAAAAATCTCACCGCCCTTTGCCATTGCACCTGCCTCAAGAACAAGCGAAACAGCCTCGGGAATAGTCATAAAATATCTGATAATATCGGGATGTGTTACGGTAACGGGCGCACCGTTTTCAATCTGACGGCGAAACAGCGGAATAACCGAGCCGTTTGAGCCGAGAACATTACCGAATCTTGTTGTTACAAATTCGGTATCGGTGCTGTGCTGCGCCTTGTACTGAATAATCATCTCACACGCACGCTTCGTTGCGCCCATAACATTTGTCGGATTAACAGCCTTGTCGGTTGAAATCATAACAAACTTCTTTGCCTTGTACTTTTCTGCAAGGGTTGCAACATTGAATGTGCCGAAGATGTTGTTCTTTACAGCCTCCTCGGGAACGGTTTCCATAAGCGGAACATGCTTGTGAGCGGCAGCGTGGAATACGAGTTCGGGGCGATATGTCTTGAAGATAAGCTCCATTTTGTCGTAATCACGAACCGATGAAATAAGCGTCACAAGGTTGAGCTTTGTACCGTATTCAAGCACAAGCTCCTGCTGAATATCATATGCGTTGTTTTCGTAAATATCTACAATGATAATCTGTTTAGGGTCATTCTTGGCAATCTGTCTTACAAGCTCACTGCCGATTGAACCGCCGCCGCCTGTAACAAGACAAATCTTTCCGTTGATAAGGTCATGAATCTCCTTTCGGTCAAACTCAATGGGTTTTCTGCCGAGAAGATCCTCAATCTTGATTTCCTTTGCCTGTGAAATAAGCTGTGTATGCCCGTCGTCAAACAAAAGCTCACCGAGATAAGGTATAATCTTGATTTTGCACTCTGTTGCGGAACAGTAGTCAAGAATTTTCCTTTTCTCTTCTTCCTCACATGACGGAAGTGCAACTATAATATTGTCTATGCGGTATTCAGCACATATTTTAACAATTTCGGGACAGGTTCCGACAACGGGGATTCCTTCGATTTTCTGATTCAGCTTTTTCAAATCATCATCGACAAAGCATACTGGAATGATGCTTTTTGAAGGGTTATTAACATCATTCTGCTCATTCGCATTGTGAATTTCACGGATAATCATTCTGCCGGCATTGCCTGCACCTACGATAAGTGTACGCTCTCCGCCCTCTGCCCTTCCTGCCTCGGTAAGGTCAAGAAAAGCCCTTCTGAAAACAAAACGGAATGCAAGAATTCCGACAAGGGCTATTGCGAAATATACTATACAAAAAATCTTTCTCTGCGGAATCTGCAAAAACAACGAGATTACAAAGCCGAGCGTAAACCCCGAAAAGACGGCAATTCCGCACACAATATAGTCCTTTGCGTTAAAGTATCGCCACAATTTTGAATATGTTCCGCTTATATAAAGCGTGAGCAGACACATTACAAGGTTGATAACGATGTAACTCAACAGTCCTTTGCTTGCAACAGTGCCTATGTAACCGACAAGTGAGAGAATGTAATTTGCAAGAATACCGCTGACAACGATAATAAACACATCTGCGAGAGCCAGAAACATCTTACGCAAATTAATCTTCTTCATAACCCATACCTCTTCTGTTTAACTTTGTGTAAATTTCCCGAGTAACATATAAATACAATTATGATTCATTATACAACAGTGCAAAAGGAATGTCAAACAAAGCAATTCCTAAATCAACTTAAAATCCGACAACCGAAGCACAAGGAACAGTAATAATCAGACTTGTTCGACACACATTTGTTGACAACCGCACAAAACGAGCCTAAAATAATACCATACTTAATATGAGCGGTGAATTGAATGAAAAAAATTTCGATAATCCTCGGAGCAATAATACTTGTGCTGTTTGTGACTCTCGTAATATGGGGCGTTTACTGTGACAACACAATTGCAATCACAAATTACTGTGTAAACAATACTAAGAACGACGCAAAGCTGAAATTTGTTGTCATCACGGATTTGCACAACAAGGAGTACGGTGAAAAGAACGCAAACCTTGCAGGGCTTGTAAAGGAACAGAATCCCGATTTTATCGCGGTTTGCGGAGATATGGTCAACCGTGGCGATCCCGGCACAACGAAGATGAAGGATGTGCTGAAAAAGCTTGCGGATATTGCGCCCACATACTGCTGTCTTGGCAACCATGAGCGTGACAATGCCGCCGAATTTGGCACAGACTTTAAAAGTGAGATTGACTCAACAGGTGCTGTATTGCTTGACGATGAATATATAAAATTCACAAAAAACGGCAAAAGCGTGCTAATAGGCGGAATGAGCGACTACCCTTATTATGAGTTCTACACTCCCGATGACGATGTTCCGTCAAGAACGCTATGGGAAGAATTTGCCGAAAAAGCAAAGGATAATTTTACGATTCTTCTGCACCACCAACCCGAATACATTGCCGAGGACGCAAAGAAGACCGACATAGATTTGATTGTCTGCGGTCACACCCACGGCGGGCAGATTCAATTGCCGTTTATAGGAGGTCTTATTGCACCGAATCAGGGACTTTTTCCGAAATATGACAAAGGCGAATTTGACCTTGACGGCACAAAAATGATTGTTTTCGCAGGTCTGAGCAACACCGTATTCATCCCCAGAATCAATAATCAAGTTGAGTTGGGTGTTGTGACGGTTGTATAACATCGGCAGGGGATAACACGGTTCTCCCCTACAAGTTTACATTTACTTTCATATAAAGCAAAAATTGCATCAATGCCGTATTCGGGCATCTGATGCAATTACTTTATATAACTATCTTCTTGATAAATTGCGGCGGCACACCGCCGACCGCAATTTTCAATTTTCAATTTAAAGGACTTTCGCTCGGGCATATACACTCCCGCCGTCAGTTCTTCTCACTGTAATTCCTAAGTTCCGCAGGAGTTCTGCCGTATTCGGACTTACAGGATAAAATAAGAGAATTAACATTCGGAAAACCGTTTTCAATCGCCGCCTGTCTGACGGTGATTTTTTTATTTCTCAAATCATCAATTGCATGCTCAAGGCGAACCCTGCGAAGATACCTTGAAAAGGTTTCCTCTGTTTTTTCCTTGAAATATTTTGAAAAATGAGCAGGCGTCATGCCTACATAATTGGCGATTTCATTGAGCGTGATTTCGTGCTTATAGTTGTCGTGCATATATCTGATAGCACTTTTTGCACAGTCAAAATCATCGGCCTGTGAGCCGTGAACATACTCAATGTTCTTATCAATGCAGTCGCGGATAAGGTAGTACGCAACGCTGTACATTACTGCTCTGACCTTCATACTGATGAGCTTGCTTTTGTATTCCTCATAACCGTATAATGTGTTCATTGTTTTCCTGATAAATTCCAACGCTTCGCCTTGGGGCTGTTTAAACTTCGGTACAATATGCGGGTCATCAACATACGGTGCAATGGCTTTGGGAATTATATTGAGCATAATAACTTGAGTATCCTCGCCGATGTCCTCGTAGGAATGGACCTCCTGACTGTTAAGAACATAGACATCGCCCTCGTTAAGAATTATTTCGCAGTCGAGCTTATTAAGCCTTACCTTTCCTTTTTTTACATAGGTAATTTCATACGACACATGCCAGCGAAGACCTGCCTCAAAAGGCACCTTCCTGTCGGGGTATCTTGTAACCCGTCCGCTGTAATACGGTTCGGGCGGTAACAACGCCTTTTTGTATTTCATAGTTTCACCCTCACTGTCAGTTATTTATTACATAGTCTGCACAAAAATAAATATATTTAAGATCCGCAATTACCGCAGAATGGTCTGTTTTTACAACAACTGTTCTGCGTTCTTTTTTGCTGATTTCCTCAACACAGCGTGCAACATTGCATTTTGAAGGCTCGCAGCCGTATTTTTTAAAAAACTCCTCGGTTGTCATAACAAGTGAGCCGTAGCCCTCAAACATATGCAGGAGAGAATAATCAATCAGCTTGTACTCTTCTTCAATAAGATTGATTCCTATGTCGCAATTCGTCATTGACCCGATATAGTACGGTGCGTCATTCAAAAACATTCCTGTCTTAAATGAACCGATTGAAACGGTAAGATCCGAGTTTACCGCCGTACTGCACACACCGGTATCGCCGTTGATTCCGCTGTTTATATCGGCGCTTATAACATAGGCATTTGTCATATTTATCTGCTCAACGGCATCAAGCATTTCGCCCTTTAATTCACCCGAAAACCCTGTTCCGAGCAAGCAGTCTGTGACAATGTCAAAGCCTGTAAAGGCAGCCGCCTGTGACATCGGTAATTCTTCCGCACCAAGTGACATTGCTTTTTTATAATAGTAAAGACCGTCCTTTGAAAAGCCGTCGCCTACTCTGAAAATTGTCGGAGTAAAGCCGTTTTGGCACAAAATGCAGGCGAGCGCATAACCGTCGCCGCCGTTATTCCCCTTTCCGCAAACCACGGCAACCTTACCGACAAATTTTGCCGATTCAAAAATCCCCTTTGCGGCTCTGTACATAAGCTCTGCCGAGGGGGTATGCTCCGCAATTGTTTTTGCGTCGCTCTTTCTCATATTTTCAACTGAAACAACCTGAGCAAATTCCATAATATATCTCCGTTCTCCGAAAAATCCGATAACTCTATTTATCTTTGCCGTTTGCGGCATTATAAGCCGTCATAACAGCACTTTCATCCATATTACAGCCGAGCAGAAACAACGGTGTTTTCTTAAAGAACTCATCAAGCAATTCAAGCAGCTTTTCCATTCTGCTCCGCTCAACATCAATAACCGTTGCCTCAAGCAACTGTTTCATAACCTGCGACGGTAACACCCTGACTGCCGTGTTCTCTTCTGCTCTCTGAAGAATATACACAGCCTTAACGGGTGCTTTTGTATTTGTTCCTATGTTAGCTTTCCCCATCCACGGAGTTCCGTAAACATAAAATTTTCCGTCACATTTTCGTATAACCGGCTTGTCATCGTTAATCATCGTCACCCTGTTGCCAAAATGCCTTCGCCACAGAGCCGTGTGGGTTGACTTGCCCGTTCCGCTGACCGCCGAAAAAACATAGCCCTCACCGTCAAGCTCAAGACAGGACGAATGAAAAAAGAATCCGTCAAATCCGTCAAGCACGGCGTTGCAGAATTTTGAGAGTATCAGAACATCCTCCGCACCTTGTTCGCTGAGGTTGTCGGAAAGCCTGCAGCGCTCACGGATTTCGTCATCCGAAACCGATATTGCAATGTCGGTCTTACCTGATTCATTCGACTTAACGGCATAGCTTTCAAGCCGTTTCCTGCATATTTTAAATTTTGGATTAACTTCAACATTCAAATCAGCTATTCTGTATATCGGCATATCTGCTCCGCTAAATATCATAATGAAATATTGTAACACAAATTAATGCTTTTTGCTACGGCGAAATGAATAAATATTATTTTATCTTTTAGTGCAAGTTGCTCAGTCGCACAGCTTTAAAGGCAAATATTGCACAATACAAGCTGTGTCATTTTGTAACAATGCACATACAGCTTATTTTTTATCCATTTTAAAGCCTGTAAAAAAAGCATTATTTTACGACTTTTTTATTTTGTTTTAACAGGCATTTTTAAATCTTTTATTTGCATCTGTTCCGCCACACAATTGTACACATATCCGCTAAAAGCCCTAAGATTGAAATGTAAATAAATTCAGTCAAAAAACCGTGCAAAGCATAAAATAAAAAAATATGCAAAAAACTATTGACACAACCTTTACATAATGCTATAATAATAAAGCTGTAAAAAACAGCAGAGTTGTATATCGCGGGATAGAGCAGCTCGGTAGCTCGTCGGGCTCATAACCCGAAGGTCGTCGGTTCAAATCCGGCTCCCGCAACCATTCAATAAGCACTAACCATAATGGTTAGTGCTTATTTTTATTTCTGATACTTCTGAAATTTTTATTATCTCCATAACACACCCGCCTGAGCATTGTTACTTGACGCTCAGGCTGATTTTTTATTACTTGTTATGTTTTAATGCGTATCTTCAATGCAGTACACAAAGTTTGTGAGGTTCATATTATCGTCAAAGGTGAAAGTTACATATCCGTCTTTCCGCTTATAGGTAACATCGCCGTGGGTTATGTTATTGTACATTGGCTCGCCGAGTTCGGCATAGACATCGTCATAGGTGCTGTTGCCGTTGATTTCGCCAAAACCGATGTTTGAATTGGCAAGGTTGCCTGATGAGTAATCAACCGTAATGCTGTAAATTTTATTTGTTTCGGCGGTGACCATAACATTCATACCGCTGTAGTAATGAATATACCACTTATCCGACGCTAAAAACGGATCTGAAATTTCTTCGCCAAAAGCATTTTTTACATCGTCAAAATCAGCGTTCAAAAAATTATTGCTCTCAACATCAAGCATTGAACTTTCGGACTTTTTAAGATAAAACTTTCCGCCTATATCCCACATTGATTCGCTGTTCTGATTTGTGACCGTGTTTTCAATATAAATTTCGCCGTCGGAAAACTTGATTTTACCCGTACCGCTGTTCTGCCAGCCGTCATCATCAAACGAAAAAGTTCCTATTCCGTCAATCACCTTTGTTGTCACATTGCTTATTCTCGCAATTCGGTTTTGCGGTGCAGACGAGGTTTTTGTAAAAGTAAATCTCACAACATCGTCTTTGACGGAAATTATCTCAAGAATATTGCCGCCGTTTTGAGTTGCGGTTGAAATGTCGCTGTCCTTATCGCACCATATTCCGACATATTTTGAATAATCCGAGGTTTTATTTTCAGCCGTTGTCGTGACCGCAGTTGTCGGAACAGTTGTTGCATGTGTGGTAACATTATCCGATTTGCCGCCAAAAATCGTGCTGTTCAAAATTATAATCACCGCAATTACAACGAGCAAAACTATTGCCGCTGCAACGGCAATAATAATCGGCTTTTTCTTTTTCACCTTAATTTCTCCGCCTGTTGTAACATCAATCAGCTTTGTCATACAATACGGACAAAAGGTCGATTCAATCGGAAGTTCCTTGCCGCAATTCCTGCAAAACTTCGTATCCTTACCCATAACGCCTCACCTCTTTTATATATTTTAAAACAAAAAGCAACGCAATGCAATACGCACTGCGTTGTTTTCGGTTATTCAACTCTGAACGATGAAAGTACATCATCCGTTTCAGCTCTGGCATCGACCATTCGCTGATTTGCGTATTCGTCCTCCAACATTCCGAAGCCTGTTGGATGAATGTACATAAAATACTTACCGTCCTTACTTCCGAGCCTGCTTGAATCTATGCTGACCGTTCCGTCATATGTCCAGTCAATAGCGAATAAAAATCCGTCCGAGCCTGTTTCAGGATGTTCGTGATTATACGATTCATAAAAAGTAACCTTATCACCATCAACCTCATATGTATAATCCTCGGGGACTTCAATTGAAAAGCCGTTAAAATAGCATCTGCCGTCACCGTTTGAGTTACTTTCGCCATAATCTTTCGATGTTTCAGGCTCGGTCGGCTTGACTGTTGTAGGCTCAATTGCAGTAGACTTTGCCGTTGTTGGAATATCTGTAGTCGGTTCAACAGTTGTAGGTTCTGCTGTTGTCGAAATTTCCGTTGTAGCCTGTTGGGTGGTTGCTTTAACAGCTTGCTCAGCATTATTATTGCCGAACATTTTCGGCACAAATACAATCGCACATACAGCCAACACAATCGCAATTGCCGATACAACAGAAATTATGACGACTAATTTTTTCTTTGACTTTTTATCCGACTTTATATCAGTCGATTTTTCATTAACCGAGGTCATCGGCAAAGGCTTTATCTCTGCACCGCAATGTTCGCAAAACCTGTCGCCGTTTTTAATCTGATTTCCGCATTTTTCGCAAAATCTCGTTTTATTCTTATTATCCATTTAGTCTCACCTCTTCTACATTTTAAAGCAAAAAGCAACGCAATGCAATACACACTGCGTTGCAAATTTCATTTTTATATGCTACTCAACATATTTTTCTCATAATTTCTAATGAAATTAACATTATACTTTTCAACATCATTGAGCATATCCTCGGTGAAATCTTCGGGTTCAATCGTTCCCACATACCACCATTTATCGTCAAAATAATCTTGTATGTAGTCCGTATTGAATCTTCGTCCTGCTCGGGCATAAATTTCATTTCGTGCGAGTTCAAGCTCATCTGCATCAAGTCCTGCCAAATCGGAATTTGTAAGCTTTCGTGTGCCACTGTCAGGCAATATGTAATCTTCGTCAGCATCACTTGAGCCGTCATCAATGCTTTCCGGTTCAGTTGTATTTTGAATGGTCGTTGAGGGTTCGGTAACAGCTTGAAAAATTGAAGGTGTACCTTTAGCTATGCCATGTTTTTCTATAAAATCAGGATCAGTTACCAAAAAATTCAATACAATTTGATTAGTATCACCATTACAAAGCATCGTATATCCATCATAATAGAAACAAGGAATTCCATCATTATCCTCATCTAATATTTCAGAAATAAAATGTCTGGCTACCTTTTCACAGGAATCATAACTTTTATAATCAGATAAAGCATACAACCATGATGCCAATCTTCCTACTGTCTGTTTCACTTTATAAACATCGTCGGTTGTTACATCATTAAGCAAAGAGTAAACAAAAGTTAATGAATATGCAACAACATTATTTTCATCATCCAGGTACAAAAATGTTCCTGTTTTACCATTGAAATCAACTTGCATATATTGAGAAACTTTTTTACCGAAGATTGTACAATCTTCTTGGTACTTAAAATCACTAAGTTCTACACCTAAGCCCAAATCGCCCATAGAACCTTCATCGTCAAAGGCACTCATAAACTTATCTACTGTTTCTTCATTAAATTTATTATCGAAGTAATAGTATCCTTTGCCGTCAATACTGTTATCAACAGTTGTCGGTTCGGTTAAACTGCTTTCCGATTTGGTTTTGGTTTTGGTATCGGAATGACTGCTGTTATTTAAAGGAAACAAAACCAACGCAAGTATTCCTGCAAACACAAGTACAAAAGCTCCAAATACTATGCCTGCAATTTTCCATTGCTTTTTCAGCTTTTCTTTTTGCTCGTTTTTTGGTTCATTCAGGCTGACTGTTTCGGCTGTTTCGTAATCTTCAACAGCCGAGCAATCTTCACCGCAGTTTTCACAATATCTGTCATTTTCATTTAGCAGAAATCCGCATTTTGGACAACGCCTCATTTTTAACCCTCCAATGTCAAAAAATTATCTGAAAACTTTTCCGTTTTGCTTTGCACCGCAGCTTGGACAAAAGCTTGCATCATCACTTAATTCTGTTCCGCAATTTTCGCAAAACCTCTGACTGCTTGTATTGTCAACACCGATTTCTTCATTTTCAGCTTTGGTATGTGCCGCAGTTTGGGCAGAAATCCGCATCTTCGCTTATTTCTGTTCCGCAAATTTTGCAAAACCTCTGACTGCTTGTATTGTCAACACCGATTTCTCCATTGGCAACATCAACAGGCTCATCCTTCGACAGCTGATATTCAAGTAATTTGGCAGTAGCTTTCGTGTGCTGAGTAATACTTGCCAATGAGCCTATAAGCAATGCAACAACATGATAAATACAATACTCAATAAAAGCACAGATTGCAGCGTCAACAAGATTCATAAAGAATGTGCCGAAATTAAATTTATATTTCACTTCGCCGTAATATGATGTACCGTCAGTTTCAAAACCTGCAATAATTGAAGTAATAATTCCTATTATAATCAAAATTACAAAAAGAATCTTACCAAGAGTTTCTACACCGGAACACCAACTCCAAAGTTCACTTATCACTTTGTCAGTTTTTACACTGTCTTCAACTGACACGGGACTTTTATGCTTTGCCGTTTCTCTGAACATATTTGCCATTGTTCTTCCTCCTTAAATAAGTACCTCTTGTTATTCAAACCGAAAAGTATTTTTGATTGCAAGATCCATATCTTTTTTTGAGTTCTGATATTTTTGACTTGCTGTTTTGTCGGTAACATCGCCGACACCTGCACCTAACGGATACTGATAAACAATTTTTGTTCTGTTTGCGTAACCCAAAGAATATTCCTTTGATGTTGAGTAGCGACCCGAATATGTTACCCACATCAATGTACCACTGCCGTATTTGTTTTTATTATATTTATCAACAAACACCACGCAATCGTTACCGTACACAACTGTGCAACTGTCAGGAACAACCACTGAAAAATCACAAACTCTTACCCTATAAGAATTTACATAAAGCTGTTTCCTCACGCCATTGATAACAGTCACCTTACAGGTGGCTTTTTTGCCGTTTGCGGTTGTTGCTGTGATTGTAGTTGTGCCTGCACCTTTGGCGGTAACTTTTCCACCTGACACGGTTGCAACATTTTTGTTGCTTGATGACCATGTTACTGTGCTTGTTGAACCCGCTGAAAGTGTGTACTTGAGCGTAACGCTTTCCTTTTTGCCGATATAGGCTGATGTCTTGTTCAGCTTAATTGACTTTGGCTGATTGTAGACATACTTTTTTGACCAACCCTTTGAGTTATATCCGCTGACGGTTTTGCCGTTCCTGTCAATACAGCGGATTGTATAGGTTTCGGTTCTGCCGGATTTTACGGCACTGTCGGTATAGGTCGTAGCGGTTGTATCTTTGATTCTCTTCCAACCCGAAGAAGTTTTGCGATAAAGTCGATAGCCGTAAGCACCTGTAACTTTGTTCCAACTGAGCTTAATTCCGCCCGATGTATTTTCGAGCTTACTGATTGACGGAGTTGACGCAGTGTATTTCTTAGACCAACCCTTTGAGTTAAAGCCACTGACGGTTTTACCGTCCTTGTCAATGCAACGGATTGTGTAGGTTTTGGTTTGATTTGCACTTACCGCCGAATCTGTAAAGCTTGTTGCGGTTGTGTCTTTAAATCTCTTCCAACCTGTTGAAGTTTTGCGATAAAGACGGTAGCCGTAAACACCTGCAATTTTGTTCCAAGTAAGCTTAATACCGCTCAATGTGTTTTCAAGTTTTGAAATTGTCGGTGCAACAGGAACATATTTAATTGACCAACCGTTTGAGTTAAAACCGCTGATTGTGTTGCCGTCTTTGTCAAGGCAACGGATTGTATAAGTTTCGGTTTTGTTTGGTACTACACTCGAATCGGTAAAGCTTGTTGAAGTTGTGTCCTTGAATCTCTTCCAACCGCCTGACGCAGGTTTGTAATAAAGTCGGTAGCCGTAAACACCTGCGATTTTATTCCAAGTCAGTTTTATGCCGCCCGAGGTGTTTTCAAGCTTTGAAATTGTCGGTGCAACAGGAACATATTTAATTGACCAACCGTTTGAGTTAAAACCGCTGATTGTGTTGCCGTTCTTGTCAATGCAACGGATCGTATAGGTTTCTGTCTTATTGGCAGTTACGCCCGAATCGGTGAATGATGTTGCGGTTGTGTCCTTAAAGCGTTTCCAACCGCCTGATGCAGGTCTGTAATAAAGTCTGTAGCCGTAAGCACCGTCAACCTTGTTCCATGTAATTTTTACACCGCCTGTTGTATTTTTAAGGCTTGTAATCTGCGGTGTTGAAAGGTTTACTTTATATTCTTCAAATTTAAAGCCGTTATTATTTGCATATCTTTGAGCGCAAGAATTTATATCGCCGACAATAACAAAATCAGGAATCTTGTAGTTGTTGTCATTTTTGCCGTAATAACCAAGGCTGTAATCAGAAAGATATGTAACGCTTGCAGGAATTATAATCTTCTTTAAATTCAGGCAATTGTAAAAAACATAGTTGTCAAGCTGCTGAAGTCCGTTGTTCAGCTTTACCGATGACAAATTAGTGCAATCTTCAAACGCAGACTCACAAATATATTTGACATTTGCAGGAATTTCAATGCTTTTAAGTGAACTGCAGCCTAAAAAAGCGTATCTTTCAATCGTTGTAGTATTTTTACCTATTTTGACATTCTGCAAAGCGGTACAATTCAAAAAACTGCCTAATCCTATCTCAGTAATATTATCAGGCAAGTCAATGCTTTCAAGACTGTTGCAATCTGAAAAAGCACCTGAACTTATATATTTTAACTTTTCAGAAAGGGTCACATTTTTTAATCCTGTACAACCTGCAAAGGCATTTTCTCCCAAAGAAGAAACACTTGAGGGCAGTTCTGCTTTTTCAATAGAAGTACAATTACTAAACGCACTTTCACCTATGGTGTTAAGTAAATTATTAAATGTTACATTCTTTACAGAAGTACAATTTTCAAACGCATTTGAACCGATTTCTCTAAGATTGTCATTAAAATTCAGACTTTCAATTGACGAACAGCCTTTAAATGCTGACGGAGAAATTGTGTTAAGATTCTTTGAAAAAGTCACACTTTTAAGGTTAAAGCAATTTTCAAATGCAGATTTTCCGACAGACATCATACTGTCGGGCAAAGTAATATCCTTTAAGCTTGTACAGTTTTTAAAGCAACTGTCAGGAAGAACCATTAAACCGTTTTCAAAGGTTACATTTTCAATGTAGTTATATCCCGAAAAGGCATCGTTAGGCAATGAATCAACAGTTGACGCTATAACAATATTTGTCAATGAAGGCAAGTTAAGATAACTTATTGAACTAATATCTTTCGCTTTCAAATAAAGGTTTTTAAGGCTTGTACACCCATCAAAAGGACGCCTATAATAATCCCCGTCAATATACGGTATGTATTCAAATTCCTCAATCTGTTCAGGTATTGTAAGAGATTCAAGGCTTTTACAATTATAAAACATACCTGAAGAAATCTTAGTAATACCTTTTCCGAGGTCAACATCAGTAAGTGAAACACATCCCGAAAAAATTCCTCTAGAAACATAATCAACTGTGTCAGGAATAATTACTCCTTTTAATTTGTAGTTATCTCTAAATATATTTCCTATACTATCCACCTTGTACCCATTTACCATGGACGGAATTTCAACATACTCGCTGTCACCTTTGTATTTAGTAACACTTGCAGTCATATCACTGCTGTTATAACTAAATTCAAAATTATCCGGATTTGAATCGTAGGTGGCGGCACTTGCCGTAACAGGCACGCACATTGCTGCCGAAAGCACTATCAGCACGGATAATATGACAGAAATGCTGCTTCTTAGCTTAATTTTACATTTACTCATAATTTTTCCTCCTAAAAATTTTATTTATTACAGACAACAACACTGCGGTCTGTCAAAGTTCATAAAAAATTTATCTGTTGTAAAATAAGTTTAGCACAAATAATGCTACAAGTCAATAATAAATGCTTACAGTAAATTTATTTTTTTGTTCAAAAAGTTTAAAATAAATTATATATAGGATTCTGAGGTTTTAACTTATGAACAAAAACATTGATTATACGGCACTCGGCAAAAGGATAAAAAATAAGCGGATTGAAAAGGGTCTGACGCAGGAACAGCTCGGCGAATTGTGCGAACTTTCTGCGGCACACATCGGTCACATTGAGCGTGGAACAAGAATACTTTCCGTTGATGTTCTTTTCCGCATTTCTCAGGCACTTGACACAAGCATTGACTGGCTTGTATTTGATTCGGTCGAAAACAAACATATGCTTAACGAAATTAACAGCGTTTTGAAAGGTACAGACAAAACCAAGGTGAACACATTTCTTAACACCGTGAGAATTCTTGCCGATAACATTGACAAATTGTAAACAATTTGTTAAAAATCCACAAAATAATTACCGCCATTGATTAAACTCTAATTAAAGTATAATCAAAGGCGGTATTTTTGTCCTGTGCTGTCAGCACAGTTTTATTCTGTTTTAAAGATTTCTTTTCAGTTCTTTCACATTTTGATAGCGGTTGTCAGGAATTGTCTGGGTGCATTTTACAATCACCCTTTTCAGTCTGCCGTTATAAAGGCGAATTTCAGGCGGCTGACCCGTGAGCATAACATTCATCAAAACACCTATTGCGTAAATATCCGTTCGTTCATCGGTTTGATTTATTCCGTACTGTTCGGGTGCTGCATATCCCATTGTACCAATAGCCTGTGTGTCTTTCGACTGATAGGGCTTGTACAGCCTTGCCGCATCAAAATCAATCAGCTTAACATTACCGTTGCTGTCAATCATCACATTTTCAGGCTTAATATCCTTGTGTATAATTTGGTGCGAATGCAACAAATCAAGTGCATCACAAAGAGATGCAACCACTTTTCTTACGCCTGACGGAGAGTATAATCCCGTTTGCAGATAATCTGCCACGGTCTGACCGTCAACATATTCTTCAAGAACGGTGACTCCCGTTTCGGTTTTGACAACATCGTAAACATTTGCAATATTTGGGTGTGAAAGCGTTCTAAGTGCAAAGTAAACCTCTCCTGAACCTTTTAATGTGCGTTTAACGATTTGTTTGCCGAGTTTCCTATGTCTGAAAACACAGATTTCCGTTTTATCTGTCCGTTTAAGCAGTCGCACAAACTGATATTGCTCCTTAATCACCGTATCAATCCAATTATTTCCCATAACATTTCCTCACAATATTTACAGGCACATAACAAAAATATTAGTATAATAATACTTGCCGTGCTTCCCATCGAGAATTTTGCAGGGCAAAATTTGAGGGGAATATAAATTGATATAATAAGCACTTTGCAAAATTATAAGTCTAATCGTACTTGCTGTGCTTATTCTATCATAAATCATGAAATGAGTTATGATAGAATCACCCATCGAAAATTTTGCAGGGCAAAATTTGAGGGGAATATAAATTGATATAATAAGCACTTTGCAAAATTATAAGTCTAATCGTACTTGCCGTGCTTATTATATCATGTTAAAATAGTTTTGGAAACTTACAAAACTTTAATTCAGGGAGTTTTTGATTATGATACGCAAAACCACAACTCAGCTTTTAAAAGAACTTGAAAATTTCAACACATTTGAAGAATACGAAAACGCAAACAAGGATTCAATGATAAGCAAAAATCTCTCGGAATACCTTACCGACCTTTTGAGCGAAAGAAACCTCACAAAGGCGGAAGTCATTCGTAAAGCCGAACTCAGCGACGGCTATGCCTATCAGATTTTTTCAGGCTTGAAAACTGCCCCGAAAAGAGATAAACTAATTTGCCTTTCAATAGGAATGGGTCTGTCGGTAAATGAAACCAACAGCGTCCTTAAAATTGCAGGGCTCTCACCTCTCTACCCCAAAATTAAGCGTGACAGCATTATAATCATAAATATGAATAACAACAAAAGCGTTGTAAAAATCAACGAGGCTCTCTATAACGAGGGCGAAGATACTTTGAATTAACAATAGGAAGTCAGTTGATATGGCAAGAGTTTATACATTTAAAATCATTTATATGGGTTGCGAAAACAAAATCTGGCGTGATATTCAGATTTCTTCAAATTCGACAATGGCTGTGTTGGGCTATGCCGTGCTTTCGTCATTCAGCACCTGCGCCTACCATCTGTTCTATATGGAATACAAAGGTACAAATTACGAGTTAAATGACGAAGAGTTTCAAACAAAGCCAAAGCTTATGGCAGAAACAAAACTCGGCAATTTAAAACTTGAAATTGGCGATAAAATTCATATGATTTATGATTTTGGCGAGGAACAGGAGTTTGAAATAACCTTGCTTTCTGATGAAGAAATGTCAAGAGGCAGCGGACGAACCTATCCAAAAGTTTCTGACGGAGCAGGCAGAGGAATTATTGACGATATGTCGGCAGAAGATTTGCTTGACCTCATCAAAAAAATCGACAAAACCGGCAAAAGCGACTTCATCTACGCCCATAAAGGAGAACATCTCCCGTGGGATTACCACAACTATCAAATCGACATTGACAATTGCCTCCTCAAAGGCGAAATAGCCAAAATCAAATCCGCCTACGAAAACCCTGTTGAGGATTTTTGAAGTGCAGTAAAATAATACCAAATTAAAATATGATAAATTCAGTAATCAGAACTTTCATATAAAGCAAAAGCCGACTGTTGGATAGATAACAGTCGGCTAAATTTTTTTATTATTCGGCAAGGTGAAGTTGTTCTATTAAGGCTTTTTGCAACACTTGAGAAAAGTTTACGCCCTCTTTTACTGCCAAATCATTAAGCCACAAAGGAATTGTGAGCGTTTTCTGTACTTCAAAATGCTTTTTTGCGTATTCGTCAACATCAACAGTAACCATATTGACAAATGCCGTTTCATATTCATCATATTCCGCATCAATATCAATATCTTCCATTTTAGGCGGTTTGGGAACTTCTTCATTTTCAATTTTAGCGTCATACAAATATCCGGCAAGGCAATCAACAGCCATTTCCATAGCTTCATCAATTGTATCACCGCAGGTTGCAATTCCGAGAACAGGAAAAATCACGGAATAATTGCCCTCTTTTTCTTTATAAAAACATGCAGGATAAATAGATAACATACAGATTCCCTTTCAAATTGCCTAATATCATTCTTATAGCCACTTCATAACTTCATTATACTTAAAAATATGTACCTAATCAATGTATGTTAGTCATTTTTTATTACCATTAATAGTAAAGCAGTCGGTTGGCAATATATCAACCGACTGACTTTTTAACTAAATAATTTATTATTCGTAGAGCGGATATTTTTTGCAGATTTCTTCAACGCCTGCTCTAACCTTTTCCTTGCTGTTTTCATAGTCGTTAAGAACGAGGGTGATGTACTCGGCAATCTTGTCCATATCTTCCTCGTTAAGACCTCTTGTAGTAACAGCGGCAGTACCGATTCTTACACCGCTTGTTACGAACGGTGAACGGGGTTCGCCCGGAATTGTGTTCTTATTTACTGTGATGTAGCAATCGTCAAGACGAGCCTCAAGCTCCTTGCCGGTTACATCTGTGTCACGGAGATCCATAAGAAGAACATGGTTGTCCGTACCGCCTGAAACAAGCTTGTTGCCTCTTTTGAGAAGTCCGTCTGCAAGAGCCTTACAGTTAGAAACAATCTTTTTGCCGTACTCCTTGAACTCGGGCTTTAATGCCTCGCCGAAGCAAACAGCCTTTGCGGCGATAACATGCATAAGAGGACCGCCCTGTGTACCTGGGAAGATAGCCTTGTCAATCTGCTTTGCAAATTCTTCACGGCAGAGGATAAGACCGCCGCGAGGACCACGAAGAGTTTTGTGTGTTGTTGTTGTAACGAACTCACAATACGGAACAGGGTTCGGATGAACACCTGCGGCAACAAGACCTGCGATGTGAGCCATATCAACCATAAGATATGCGCCTACTGCATCGGCAATCTCACGGAGCTTTGCAAAATCAATGATTCTTGGGTATGCAGACGCACCTGCAACAATCATCTTAGGCTTGCATTCCTTTGCAATTTCAAGAACCTTATCATAATCGATTCTGTGCGTTTCGGGATCAACACCGTACGGAACAAAATTGAAGTATTTACCTGAAATATTAACAGGTGAACCGTGTGTAAGGTGACCGCCTTCGTTAAGGTTCATACCCATTACCGTATCACCGGGATTAAGCATTGCAAAATATACCGCTGTGTTAGCCTGAGCGCCTGAGTGAGGCTGAACATTTGCGTGTTCGGCACCGAAAAGCTCACACGCACGCTGACGGGCAATTTCTTCAACTACATCAACGCACTGACAACCGCCGTAGTATCTCTTTCCCGGATAACCCTCGGCATATTTGTTTGTGAGCAGGCTGCCCATTGCAGCCATAACTGCCGGAGAAACGATGTTTTCACTTGCGATAAGTTCAAGGTTTCTGCGCTGTCTTTTAAGCTCGTCTGTCATTGCGTTACCGATTGCGGGATCGTACTCGTTGAGGTAATCAAGAGTAGCGATATTTGTTTTTTCACTCATTGTTACATTCCCCTTATATTTTTATTTTAGGATACTGCGTATCCTGTTTGAATTTATGTCATTGCAGCGAAAGGGCTTTTTGCCTTAATTCGTACAAATCATCAAGCGTTTTAATTTTTCCTGCCTCATTTCGCAAAGCTGCCGCACCCTTCATGCCTTTGAAATAGCCGACTACAAGTTTTCTTGCCTGAAGCATTGCCATATGCTCACCCTTGTACTCAACCATTTTGCCGATATGTTCAATCATTACACCGAGCCTTTCTTCAAGGTCGGGAGTGTGAATTTTAACATTCGGGTTTTCAAGGAATGCGTTAATCTGCGAGAAAATCCACGGATTTCCGAGCGTTGCCCTACCGATCATAACAAGGTCACAGCCCGTGATGTCCATAACCTCCTTTGCCCTTTCGGCACTGTCAATGTCGCCGTTTGCGATTACGGGAACGCTGACGGATTCTCTTACAGTCCTTATGATACCGTAATCAACGGGAGGCTTGTAATATTGCTGCCTTGTTCTGCCGTGAACGGTGATTGCCGCCGCACCTGCCGATTCGCAGATTTTTGCAACTTCAACGGCATTTACGCTGTCATCATCCCAACCCTTGCGGATTTTTACGGTTACGGGTATGTCGGTAACGGCTGTCACAGCCTTGACAATTTCTCCGCAAAGCCGAGGATTTTTCATCAATGCACTTCCGCTGCCGTTTGAGCTTATCTTGGGAGCAGGGCATCCCATATTGATATCAATTATATCGGGTTTGTTTTCAAGTGCGTGCTTTGCGGCATCAGCCATACATTTCGGATCATCACCGAAAATCTGAATTCCGCAAGGACGCTCCAAGTCTGAAATTTCCATCAGCTCCTCGCTCTTTTTACTGTTGAAAGAAAGCGCCTTTGAGCTGACCATTTCGCTTACGCAGTATGCCGCACCGAATCTTACGCAAAGCTCACGGTAGGCTCTGTCGCTTACTCCCGCCATGGGTGCGAGAACTGCGTGGGATTTCAGCGGAACACCGCCGATGTTAAGATTATCCATATTTTTACACATTTAATGCTGTTACCTTATTCTTTTTCTTGCACCGACTTTTGTGCTGATCATTACAACCGCAATTGCAACTACTCCAAGACCTACGCAAATCCACGAAACGATTCCCGCCGTGTAGCTTGTGGAATACTTTTTTTCGCTGACCGTTTTTGCGATTGTCGGCGCTTGAAATTCCGTTGAATCGGGTGCCTGAGTTTCAACATACTGATTCTGATACTGCGTTTCTTCCTGCTGAGGAGCTTCTGTTGTTTCAGGGTGAACATATTCAGTTGCAGGCTCTTCCGTTACGGGTGCAACATACTCGGTTGTAGGTTCTTCGGTGTAAACAGGCTCGGTATAAACCGGTTCTGTGTATTGCGGTTCGGTTTCATCGGGAACATACTCCGTCACAACAGGCTCTGGCTGTGAGTCGGGAACCTGCGGATCGTCCTCTCCTACCGCAAAGGCTGTTATTGAACAAACCGACAGTGCAAGAACCGCAAGCAAGGTCGGAAATATTCTTTTCCTAAAAATTTTCTTAAAATCTGACTTCATATTTAATACCCCGTTCGTTTTGCGTGGCACACATTTTCATACATATACTACGATTATAGCAAAAGCAAGCGTTCATTGCAAGATTTCAGACAACTTTTCTACATACATTTAATGCCCAAACAACAAAAAATCGGAAAACCGATTGTAAAACCGATTTTCCGACTTGATTATTATGTCAGATTTTTGAGCGTTTTTTAGCCTTTGGCATAACAAGACTGTAGCTTTCGTCAATCAGCGGAAAGATTTCTTCCTTGCTCACAGAGCCGTCAAGCAGAATACTTATCCACTTGTCCTTGTTCATATGATAGGCAGGCAGAAATCCGTTTTTTAATCTGAGCGAGCCGACAAGAATCGGGTCGCACTTGACATTCATCACATCAATAAAACCCTCGCCGTCAAGCCCTAAAATCTGCCTTTTGACACGCATAACTATTGCGTACCATTTGCCCGACATCATATTCCGCAGAACCGCATCATCGGGACTGTTCTCCCACGGATATTCGGGTTCTGTTCCGTATGTGCTAAGGGCATAGTTTAAAATTACATCTCTGTTAACGGAATTGTCATTGTATGCCATTAAGCCTTAACCCCTGCTTTTTTCTTGATAAGTGAAATATATTCCTGCATTGTGATTTCATTTTTATCATAACAAAGGCATATGTCAACCAAAAGGTGAAAATTACTCGCCAAAGCTGATGCCCATTTTTCTTGCTGTTTCAACAACCTCGCTGTCTTTCGGAACGCTCTTGAGCTTGCCTGCGATGTCCTTAAGCGGAACGGCAACTACCTTATTATTTACAAGGGCAACCATTTTGCCGTAGTCTTTATTGATAATAAGCTCTGCGGCTTTAACGCCGAAACGAGTTGAAATCACACGGTCATAGGCATCGGGACTGCCGCCTCTCTGGAAGTGACCCGGTACTGTAACCCTTGTTTCCTGACCTGTTGCCTCCTCAATATCGTGGGCAATCTGATAGGAAATTGACGGATATTTCATCTCTGCAACAGCAGCTTTTCTCTGCTTTTTAGGTAAAGCTGCAATTTCTTTTGAAATTGCACCCTCGGCAACTGCAAGAATTGAAAAATTCTTACCGCCTGCGGTTCTTGACTTTATTGTCCTTACAACCGAGTTGATGTCGTACGGAATTTCGGGGATAAGGATAATATCCGCACCGCCTGCAATACCTGCATAAAGTGTGAGCCAGCCAACCTTATGTCCCATAACCTCAATAATGAAAACTCTGCCGTGAGATGTTGCGGTTGAATGGATACAGTCGATTACATTTGTTGCAATATCAACGGCACTCTGAAAGCCGAATGTCTTGTCTGTACCCCAAAGGTCGTTGTCAATTGTCTTAGGAAGCGAAACCACATTGAGTCCCTCTTCACGAAGAAGATTTGCGGTTTTTTGAGTTCCGTTGCCGCCGAGTACAACAAGACAGTCAAGGCCAAGCTTTTTGTAATTCTTCTTCATAGCCTCAACCTTGTCAACGCTGTTCTCGTCAACAACACGCATAAGCTTGAACGGCTGTCTTGATGTGCCGAGAATCGTACCGCCCATTGTGAGAATACCCGAAAAATTCTCGGGTTTCATCTTTCTTGTTTCGCCGTAGATAAGACCTCTGTAGCCGTCAATAATGCCGATGATTTCAACATCATTGCCAAGCTGATTATAAAGTGTTTTTGCAACGGCACGGATTGTTGCGTTAAGTCCCTGACAATCGCCGCCGCTTGTTAAAATGCCTACTCTTTTCATTGTTCGGAGTCCTCCTTTTTCACTTCAACGGGTACAATCGGAGTTCCGACAGTGCTCGCATATGTTTTTTTCATTGCCTGCTTTTGAGCCTTTAACGCAAGCTTTGAAAAGAATTTCTGACAATTCATCTTATGCTTGCCGCGCTTGTCAACAGACTTATATACACCTGTTGAAAGCTGTTGGCGTGCATTTACGGTATCCTTAAATGAAACCGTGATAACCTCCTGCACACGCTTTTTGATATCCTCGTCCTCAACAGGGAACACAAGCTCAACTCGTCTGTCAAGGTTTCTCGGCATCCAGTCGGCACTTCCCATATAGTAAAGCGGATTTGAATTGTTTTCAAATATGAATATTCGGCTATGCTCCAAAAGCTGACCGACAATTGAAACTACTCTGATGTTCTCGCTGAATCCATGGACTCCCGGAACAAGACAGCAGATACCTCTTACGATGAGGTCAATTTTTACGCCTGCATTTGATGCGTCGTACAAAAGACTAATGATTTCAGGGTCAACAAGCGAATTTACCTTTGCGGTAATTTTGGCAGGAAGTCCGAGCTTTGCGTTCTCGGTTTCCTGAATAATCATAGCCTCAAAGAACGGACGCATTCCGTGAGGTGCAACGATAAATTTGTTGTATTCAGGCGGAGTTGAGTAGCCTGTCAGCACATTAAAGAGTGACGATGCGTCAACACCGTACTCCTCACGGCAGGTGAACATACCGATATCGGTATAGAATCTCGCCGTACTGTCGTTATAGTTACCCGTACCCATATGCAAATATCTTCTGATTCCATCCTTATCTTTTCGTACTACAAGACAGATTTTACAGTGGGTTTTAAGTCCCGTAAGACCGTAAATTACATGACAGCCCGCCTTTTCAAGCTTTGTTGCCCACTGAATGTTGTTTTCCTCGTCAAATCTCGCCTTGAGTTCAACAAGAACAGTTACCTGCTTTCCGTTTTCAGCCGCCTTGATAAGAGCCGCAACAATCGGTGAATTTCCGCTGACGCGGTACAAGGTTTGCTTGATGGCAAGAACATTCGGATCGGTTGCCGCCTTTTTGACAAAATCAACTACAACATCAAAGCTTTCATAAGGATGATGCACAAGTCTGTCCTTTTCACGGATAGCCTCAAAAATATCGTCATAACCGCAGAATTCCGCAGGCGGATTTACGGGAACGATTGGTTCAAAGCACATATCCTCACAGCCCTTAATGTGAGCAAATTTTGAAAGGAAGGTAAGGTCAAGAGGACCTCTCTGAAAGTAGATTTCACGCTCCGTAACATCGAGAGCGTCAACAAGAAATTCACGAATTTCTCGGTTGCATTTCTTGCCGAATTCAAGACGGACAGGCTCTCCTCTCTTACGCTTTCTGATTGACTTTTTAATTTCAGCCATAAGATCCTCGGTATCCTCGTCAATGTCAAGGTCGGAATCTCGGGTGATTCTGAAAGGATCGTACTGCTTAATGTTGTAAAGCTCAAAAAGCTCGCCGAGGTGCATTGCGATTATTTTTTCAAGCAGAATAAACGCTCTGCCCTCGTGAGTCGGAAGCTCAAGAAATCTCGGAAGAATTGACGGAACCTGAACCAATGCGAAAAATTCTTCATTCTCGGCATTTGTAAGGCGAACCGCAATGTTAAGACTTTTGTTTGCAAGCATCGGGAACGGACGGCTTGTATCAACAGCCATAGGCGTCAATACGGGGAAAACTACTTTTTTAAAGTATTCCTCAACAAACGCCTTCTGGTCGCCGTCAAGCTCGTCAGCCTCTTTGAACACAATGCCTGCCGAACGAAGTGACGGAATTATTGAACGGTTGTAACAGCTGTACTGCTTTTTGGCAAACTCGTGAATTTTTTCAACAAGTCCGTCCATAACCTCTGTAGGAGTCATGCCCGATGCGTCACGGCTTGTTCTGCCGTGATGAATCTGGTCAAGCACACCTGCAACACGAACCATAAAAAATTCGTCAAGGTTTGATGCCGTAATTGAAAGGAAGTTGCATCTTTCCATAATTGGGTTGGTCTTTTTGAACGCCTCTTCAAGCACTCTTGCATTAAAGTCAACCCAGCTTAATTCTCTGTTAGTATAAGGCATCTTTTGCCATTTTGACATAAGCTTTGCTTTTTCGGATGTTTTTTTATTGTTGTTTTTTGAATTTGACATATAATTCACCACCATAAAAACTGATATATAACCCAATTTAATATATCTGATTAAGTATAAAATACGAAAAGGATTATTTCAAGCGAATTGCACTAAATTTTACCTTTGGCAACGGATTCTTTACATATATTTTACAATAGCACAAATAAAATTGATTTGCAATAGATTTGACAAAATTCGCAAAGATAAAACCAAAATTTTCTTTTTGCAAAATATTCAAAAAATTTCAAAAAATATTGTTTTAATCTCTGTATTATGTTATACTTGCCTTGATTATTTTATTTACAGATTTTAAAAAATTCTAAAGAAAATGAGAGGTAATTATCATGAGTAAAAAAAGAGGAAGCTTTTCCGGCGGACTCGGATTTGTATTCGCCGCTGCGGGAAGTGCAGTAGGCTTGGGCAATCTCTGGAGATTTCCGTATTATGCAGCTAAGTACGGCGGCGGAACATTCATCTTTATCTACATAATTCTTGCGCTTACATTCGGCTTTTCGCTTTTGACTGCCGAAATCGCAATCGGCAGAAAAACAAAGCTAAGTCCGATTCTCGCCTACAAAAAGCTATGCAGCAAATTTTCGTTTTTAGGCTACCTGGCAACGCTTGTTCCTACAATCATTATTCCGTACTACTGCGTTATCGGCGGTTGGGTTACAAAATATATGTGCGTTTATGCACAGGGACTTGTTGCCCCTGCGGCACAGGACAACTTTTTCTCGGACTTTATTTCCGACCCATTGTCACCCATTGTGTTTTTCTTAATATTTATGCTGTTGAGTGCAGTGGTAATTATGCTCGGAATAAACAAGGGCATTGAGCGACTGAGCAAATTTTTGATGCCTGTTCTGCTTGTTCTGACAGTCGGAATTTCAATCTACACACTCACGCTCCCGAACGCAATGGAGGGTGTTTCGTACTACCTCATTCCCGACTTCAGCAAACTGTCAATTTGGACATTTGCGGCAGCACTCGGTCAGCTGTTCTTCTCAATGAGCATTGCAATGGGAATTATGGTAACCTACGGTTCATACACAAAAGATGAGGTAAACCTCACAAAGTCGGTTAACCAAATTGAGATTTTTGACACAGCCGTTGCGCTTCTTGCAGGTCTTATGGTAGTTCCTGCGGTTTATGTATTCAGCGGTGAAGAAGGTCTTGGTGCAAGCGGTCCCGGACTTATGTTCATCACACTTCCAAAGGTATTCAACGAAATGCCTGCCGGCGGAATCATCGGATTTTTGTTCTTTGTTCTTGTATTCTTTGCAGCTATCACAAGCTCAATCTCCGTAATGGAAGCAATTGTTTCTTCGCTTATGGACAAGTTCAAGCTTACACGAATCAAGTCCTGTCTTATCGTTATCGGCATCTGCCTTATTATGGGTATTCCGTCATCACTCGGCAACGGTGTATGGTCAAATGTTAAGATTCTCGGAATGGACTTCCTTACATTCTTTGACTTCTTGAGCAACAGCATTATTATGCCGATTGTCGCACTTTGCACCTGTATTCTCATCGGCTGGGTTATCAAGCCAAAGACTATTGCAGACGAAATCACAAGGAACGGCGAGCGTTTCAGCAGAAGGGCTTTGTTTGATGTTATGATTAAATATATAGCTCCAATCTGCCTTGTGTTCATCTTAATTTCCTACACACTTGCACAGTTCGGTATTATTTCACTTTAACCCGACACTTTAACACGATTATTTATGAATTCAGACAGTGATATCACCGAAATGAATCATAAGCAATTGTCTTTAAATTAAGCATACAACAATTAACTATTCTCCGTTTATCCCATGAACTCTTGAAATTATATGCAATAATTGGTATAATTACAGTTACAGCTCATTTGCTGAATTTTAGGGAGGACAAATACTATGTGTCAGAAAAAACCATTTTACATTACAACGCCTATTTATTATCCGTCAGGCAATCCCCACATCGGTCATTGCTACACCACCGTTGCGTGCGATTCTATCGCCCGTTACAGACGAATGCAGGGATACGATGTTATGTTCCTTACGGGTACGGATGAACACGGTCTTAAAATTGAACAGAAGGCTGCCGAAAAGGGTGTTACTCCCAAAGAGTATGTTGACGAAATTGTAAAGACCTTTAAAGGCTTATGGAAATTTATGAACATAAGCTATGACAGATATATCCGCACAACAGACGATTACCACATTGAAACGGTTCAGAAAATTTTCAAGGAGCTGTATGACAAGGGCTACATCTACAAGGGCGAATACAAGGGCAAATACTGCACACCCTGTGAAAGCTTCTGGACAGAAAGCCAGCTTATTGACGGCAAATGTCCCGAATGCGGACGAGAGGTTACAGAGGCAAAGGAAGAGGCGTACTTCTTTAAGATGTCACCTTTTGCCGACAGAATTGAAAAGCTCCTCACGGAAACAGACTATTTACAGCCAAAGACAAGAGCTGTTGAGCTTGTAAACAACTTTATCAAGCCGGGACTTGAAGACCTTTGCGTATCGAGAACAACCTTCAAATGGGGCATTCCGGTTACATTTGACGAAAAGCATATTGTTTATGTTTGGATTGACGCACTTTCAAACTACATCTCCGCTCTCGGCTACAAGAATGAAAAATTTGACGAATTTGACAAATACTGGCCTGCAGATGTTCATATGGTAGCAAAGGACATCATGCGTTTTCACGCTATCATCTGGCCTGCAATGCTTATGGCTCTTGACCTTCCGCTTCCAAAGCATCTTGCCGTTCACGGCTGGATTACTTTCAACGGACAGAAGATGTCAAAGTCACTCGGCAATGTTGTTGATCCGTTTGTACTCGGCGAGCGTTACGGTTCTGACGCAATCCGTTACCACATTATGCGTGAAATGGCTCTCGGTGCAGACAGCTCATTCTCAAATGAAATTATGATTAACCGTATCAATTCCGACCTTGCAAACGGTCTTGGCAACCTTGTTTCAAGAACAGTTGCAATGGTTCAGAAATATTTCGGTGGCACACTTCCCACAGAGCGTGAGAACGGTGAATTTGACGATGAGCTTATCGAAATCGCAACATCGCTCCGTGCAAAGGTTGACGATTTCATGGACAAGACTCAGCTCCAGAACGCACTTGCCGAAATCTTCAAGCTTGTTTCCCGTGCAAACAAATACATTGACGAAACCGCTCCGTGGGTTATTGCCAAGGACGAAACAAAGAAGGCAAGACTTGCAACCGTTCTCTACAATCTTCTTGAGGCAATCCGTATTGCCTGCACCCTTCTCTCGGCATTTATGCCAACAACAATGCCAAAGGCTCTTGAGCAAATCGGTGCGTGTGAAAAGTGTGCAAGCTACGAAAACTGCGACAAGTTCGGCGTTCTTCCTGCTGATGTCACGGTTCATAAGGGAGATGCACTCTTCCCACGAATTGATGTTGAAAAGGAAATTGAAGAACTCAACAGCATCATCAAGAACAACGAGGGCGAAAGCGAAGAAACAAAGGCACTCCGTGAAGAACTTGAAGGTGTTGCACAGATTGGCATTGATGATTTTGCAAAGGTTGACCTCCGTGTGTGTGAGGTTAAGACCTGCGAACCCGTTAAAAAGAGCAAAAAGCTTTTGCAGTTTACAATTTTTGACGGTGTAAAGGACAGAACCGTTGTCAGCGGTATTGCAAACTACTACAAGCCCGAAGAGCTTATCGGCAAGAAGATTATTCTTGTTCAGAACCTCAAGCCTGCAAAGCTTTGCGGTGTTGAAAGCTGCGGTATGATTCTTTCGGCAGTTCACGGCGATGATTTAAAGGTTGTTTTTGTTGACAATATGCCTGTCGGCTCAAAAATCTGTTGATTTATGTTCGTGTAGACAGACGGCGAGTCGCCGTTCCCCGTTTGTGTAGACAGTTTGATAAATTAAAAACTATCTATGCCCGAGCGTAGCTTTGTAATTGTTTTTGCAATTCCGTAGGGGCGGATATCATCCGCCCGCAAGCAACGGCAGAAATCATATGATAAATAAAACTGTATAAATGTGAAAAGTTAATTTTTACTGAAAACTGAAATTGAATTTTCACCTATATAAAACCATTATTTAATGTGGGCGGTCAATGACCGCCCATACTTTTAGGGAGATATACCGATGTCACTTTACAACAACATTTTCGATGCACACGCACATTATGATGACAAATGGTTTGACGATGACCGCTTTGAGCTTTTGGAGAATCTTCACACAAAGGGTGTATGCGGAATTGTCAACAATGCGGTTGATCTTGAAACGGCAAAAACCTGCATTGAATATGCCGAAAAATATGATTTTATGTATGCCGCAGTCGGATTTCATCCCGAAAACCTCGAAAATATTCCGGACAATTATCTTGAACAGCTTGCACAGCTTTCAAAACATAAAAAGGTTGTTGCAATCGGCGAAACAGGTCTTGATTATCATTGGGACATTCCGAAAAACTTGCAAAAGCGTGTTTTTGAGGAACAGATCAGGCTTTCTCTTGACCTTGAAATGCCGCTTATAGTTCACGACCGTGAGGCTCACGGTGATGTGTACGACCTTCTGAGGAAATACAAACCGAATGCGCTGGTTCATTGCTTTTCGGGCAGTGTTGAGCTTATGCGTGAAGCGGTTCGTATGGGAATGTACATCAGCCTCGGCGGTGTTGTTACATTCAAAAATGCCCGTCACAGCCTTGAGGTTGCCTCGGAAATTCCGCTTGACAGGCTTTTGCTTGAAACCGACGCTCCGTATATGGCGCCCGTGCCGTTCCGTGGCAAGCGTTGCGACAGCTCTATGATTGTCTATGCCGCAGAAAAAATCGCATCTCTGCGTAATATGAGCATTTCGGAACTCCTGCAAATCACCTGCGACAACGCAAAACGATTTTACAATATTGATGATTGATTCATAAAAAAAGACACGGTCGGAATCCTTATTCGGAAATCCGACCGTGTTTTACATTCACAAATTTTTAACTATTCACTTTTACCTACATTTGGCATATTGCCAAATGTATCATTCTTCGCTTGCTTTTCTGCGCATATTTTTGTGCAGGAAGAAGAGTCCTATTGAAATGATGAGGAAAACCACAGAACAGATTGCAAGTGCGATAAGCACGCTGTTCATACTCTGAACAAAGAGGTTGTAGAAAGCTCTTGATTCAATATTGATTTTGCTCACATAGCCTGTTGAAAACAAAACAGCAGGGATAATTCCCACCGTAATAAATGTTCCGGATGTTGCGTAACAGATATATCTGACCGCCCTGTGCTTCCAACGGTTTGCAAAGATGATAATCACACAAAGGATTGCGGCAAAAACTACCAGTCCGCCTATTAGAAGCGGCATCATATCTTTCAAGGCCGTGAGATACGGCGAAAGCATTGAAAACATCGGTATTCTGAGATTCGCCTCATAAACAGACGCAGCTTTATTTATAAGATATTCCCTGCTGTCACTGCTTGCAACCTTAACATTATTTTTCTTTATGTAGCTGTCAAGCTCTGAATTAAAACGCTGACGAAAGGCAACCGTGCTGATTTTTGCCGAGCCGCCGTTATAATAGCTTTCAAGGTAATCCTCTGTATCGTCATGAATTGTTACAGTTTCAACCACATTACCAAAAAAGCTTTCTTTAAGACCCGACGCGTAACCGAGGTCAACAAGCTCTCTTGTTATTTCGTCCTTTTTGTCGGTAAAATAATTGGTTGTGTTCATATTGTCGAGAATATACGAGGGATTCAGAATCGTGGCTTCAAGCATCACCGAAATTGAAAGCAGAAGCAACACAAATGACAAAACAAACGAAAGCAAGCAGAAAACAATACCTCTTATCTTAGAATGCATATCAGTTGCCCCCCTTATCTATCTGGGTTCCCGACACAAGCTTTGCATACACGAAAAATCTTTTTGATGTGAGTCCTAATTCATCAAAGGGATAACAGGTGTACATTATCAGATTTTCGTAATCAGCAGAAAGGTCGTAGGCGCTGCTGTCGTTAGCACTTTTTACGGCTGTATCGGTAATTTCATACACATAGTTACCATAGCTTGTCTTAATTTCAACCCTTTGACCAACCTGAGCATTTTTCAAACCGTTAAAATAGGTATTGTTATGACCTGCAACAAGAATTGTTCCTCCGTAACCGGGTACAAAACTGCCTGCGTAAATGCCTACGCCGTTTCTCAAAGCAACATCACCGTCGCCAAAGAACAGATTTGCATCAACATTGCAGTCGCTTATTATGAGTTCACCGAATAGATTGCCATAGTCTGGATACTGAACGGAATCTTTTTTTACATATGATTTTTCCTTACCGTCAGAATCTTTCTTGGTCACGGTAGGAACAGTTGCGTTTTCTGACACGGGCACAAAAATATTATCGTACTCTGTCGAATAATTCTTTTCATTATCCGAAAAGAACATACCCATAGCCGAAATTATCGGAGAAAATGACGGAATAAACGCCAAATACAGCACCAGATATGTTACCAGACAAAATATAATGGGAAGAATTATAAAACCCTTCCCATTCTTTGATCTATGACCGTGTCTGACTTTTTTATCAGACATTTAAATCAAGCTCTTTCTTTCTTAGTTTTTACAAGGTAGAAAGCTCCGCCTGCTACCATAATGAGTGCTACTGCAGAAACTGCTGCAACGCCGCTGAAATCAGCTGCAACACCTGTTGTCTTGATTGTGCTGCCGTCTTTAACCTGTCCAACCTTTGAAAGAGTAGGAACAGCTGAAAATGCAACCTTGCCGTTTGCGTCATAAATTGTAAGAGTCTTTGTTGATGTGTCATATGACATTGTCATACCAAGAACACCTACGCCCTCCTTGCCGTAAGCAAGAAGTGTCTGCTTCTGAGCAAATGTGAGATCTGCGATGCTAGATGCGCCTGAGTTTTCAAGGAAGCTCTCGCCCTTCTTGAGTACAGCGATAATCTGTGATGACTCATCTGCTGTCATGTCAATTGTGTTAAAGTAGTTCTCAGCCTGGTTTACAAACTCGCTCGGAATAACCATCTCTGAGCCATTCATCTTAACAGATGTTTTGAGTTCGTCAAGAACAGCCTGCTCACTGTCATTGATGCCTGCTGCAAAAGCAGTAAAGGCTGTTGCTGCAACAAGGATGAGTGCTACTAACATTGCTGATAATTTTTTCATAGTTCATACCACCTTGTATTTTATTTTGTTTTCATCAGCAAGAAGCTTCACGGATTCATTGGCATAATACGCATCTGCAAGCCGAAAACTGCAGGGAGCACAATGGAAAACTTCACCATTTAACTTCTTTGTACAGTATTATACACCACATTTCGCATTTTGTAAAGCATTTTATTATAAATATTTGTTATATTCGAAAAAATACAATCCTTTTGTCAAATCAGGCATTTTCATTGTGCATTATGCCGTTCCGAATCAATTAAATACTGTGTCACACCGTGTCGGTTTCGTCTGGACTTTGTATTTTTATCCGTCTTTGCACATCATTTTTGCATAAAATATACATACTGGTTTGTAACTTACTCTTTGAACAAATATCCGTGCAGCGGCTCTGCCTGCATATTATTACAGTAATTGCTTTCTTATCATGACATATTGTGACATACTAACATATGAGTAGAAATTTTATCGCTTATTTACCTTATTTTTGTTTATTTTTTCGCAAATTTTGCCTGAGCTTTATTTCAGTTCGTTATTTATGTACTTATCGGCTAACTGTAACAAAATAATCATATATTTTATGTATGTTTTGTACACATGAAAAATCAGAGTAATTGCATATTCTGCAAAAAAAGACATCTTTTTTCTTTATTGAAACCTTTGTTCATATTGATTTTTTTACTGATTTAAAATATAATAGGAGTGTCATGTTTAAAAGTATTTTGTGCTTTTGTGCCGTTTTTTGCCTGCAGTACTTTTGTGTTGACTGTGGCATTATCTCGTCATATGCGTACAAAAGCCGAGAAGAGGAGTAATTTAATGGAGATAACATTCAAGGACATAACGAGAATAATAAAGAAAAACTTGGCTTTTATTGCAGTGCTTTCTCTTTTGTGCGCTACAGTATCTTTCTTTATTACAACCTTTTTTATTCCGAAAACCTACACCTCAAGTGTAAAGCTATATGTTGAAACCAACTACAAGAGCCAGTCGGCATACGAGGATTACCAGAGTGTAAACTATGCAAAGAATCTTGTGCTTACATATATTGAGCTTCTTGATTCAAACTCATTCTACAATCAGATTTCCGAAGCGCTCAACGAAAAGTACACAGCGTCACAGCTTAAATCTATGATTAAGTTCGAGAGCATTGAAGATACCGAGGTGTTTAAGGCTCTTGTAAATTCGAGCAGTCCTACCGAATCAAAAAGAATAGGCGACGCAATTGCGAAGATTGCACCAAAGACGATTGCAAATGTAAAGGACAACGCAAAGCTTAAAATTGTTGACAAGGCAACTCTTCCAAAAGCTCCTGCTTCACCGAGTGTATCCAAAAATGTGATTATCGCATTTGCGGCAGGTCTTATCATTGCTTTGATTATTTCATTCGTCCGTGACTTCCTTGATGTCAAAATCAAGTACAACGAAGAGATGACAACCGTTCTTGACCTTCCGCTGCTTGCCGCTATTCCAGACTTTGAATATTTTTCGAATCAAAAGGCAGCCGAAAAGAAGTACGGCAACTATGAATCGGGTTATTAATGTTAAAGGAGTGAAGCTGCAATGAAAAAGACTAAAATCGACCGTTCAATCGACACCGAGGCACTTGGCTTTCAGGTTCGTGAATCATACAAAACAGCCAGAACAAACATCGCATACTCAATCTTTAAAAAGGGCTGCAAAAAGGTAGCGTTTACCTCGTCAACAAAGGGCGAGGGCAAAACGGTAACATCAATCAATGTTGCGTCTGCGCTTGCTCAGCAGGTTGGCACAAAGGTTATCGTTGTTGAATGTGACCTTCGCCGTCCGAGAGTCAACACCGCACTCAAAATCTCACCTACCCCCGGCATTACAAATTACCTTAACGAGGAATGTTCTCTTAAAGAGGTCACCAAGGATACAAAGATTGAAAACCTCAAAGCTATTACCTACGGAGCTATTCCGCCAAACCCGTCGGAGCTTCTTGCAAGTGAAGCTATGGCAGAGCTTATAAAAACCCTTGAAAAGGATTATGACTATATTATTTTTGACACGCCGCCAATCGGCGTTGTTATTGACGCTCTCCCCATTATGAAGGCATCTGACGGTGTTGTTATTGTTGCAAGAAACAATTCAACGACATACCCCGAGCTTGAAAGGACGGTTGAGGTTATTAAAAGAACCAACGCAAAAATTCTCGGTGTTATTCTTAACCGTGTAAAGCCTCACGAAACCCGCAAGGGCAAGGGCTACTACTCAAGATACGGCGGATATTACAAAACAAAAACAAAAGACTGATAACAAGCCGCCTGCGTAAGCATAAACTAACAGGCTCGTCCTGTCCACGGAGGGGAAAATGGAATCCGCAAAAAGCAAAAGTATAAATAAAAGTGCGTCACCAAGCGGACACGCAATTAAAAAAAAGCCTGTTTATGATTTTTTCAAACGGATTTTTGACATTGTATGTTCACTCGTCGCTTTAATAATCCTTTCACCTGTATTTCTCATTATGGCAATTCTTGTTAAAACAACAAGCGAGGGTCCTGTATTCTTTGCACACAAGCGTGTCGGAAAGAACGGCAAGGAAATTAAAATCTACAAATTCAGAAGTATGGTGACAAATGCCGAGGAACTTATCAAACAGTTCACCCCTGAACAAAAGGCTGAATACGAAAAGAACTTCAAACTTGAAAATGACCCGAGAATCACAAAAGTTGGAAAATTTATGAGAAAAACAAGTCTTGATGAGTTGCCACAGCTTTTGAACATTCTTAAAGGTGACATTTCAATCGTCGGTCCAAGACCCGTTACGGAGGTTGAAACCGAAATTTACGGCAACTACCGTGATATGCTTTTGAGCGTAAAACCCGGTCTTACAGGTTTTTGGGCAGCAAACGGCAGAAGTGACACTACATACACACGCAGAAGAGCAATGGAAATTTACTATGTAAAGAACCGCTCTTTGTGGCTCGACATTAAAATTATTTTCAAAACTTTCGTCTCTGTATTCAAGGGCGAAGGTGCAGTTTAAGGAGGTACTGTGATGAAAGCTGTTATACTTGCAGGTGGTTTTGGAACGAGAATTTCCGAGGAATCACAGTTTAAACCGAAGCCTATGGTTGAAATAGGCGGAATGCCGATTATGTGGCACATTATGAAGCTTTATTCCCACTACGGAATTAACGAATTTGTTATATGTGCAGGCTACAAACAGCATGTAATCAAGGAATGGTTTGCCGACTACTTCCTTCACACCTCCGACATCACCTTTGATTTTACGCAGGATGACAAGATAATCGTTCACAACAAGAGAGCGGAACAGTGGAAAGTTACTGTTGTTGATACAGGACTTCACACAATGACAGGCGGCAGACTCAAAAGAGTTCGTGAGTTCATCGGTGACGAACCGTTCTTTATGACCTACGGTGACGGTGTTTCCGATGTTGATATAAACGCTCTGCTCGAATTTCACAAGAAGAACGGAAAGCTTGCCACTATGTCTGCGGTAAAGCCTGACAGCCGTTTCGGCGTGCTTGATTTATCCGAGAACAGCGAAGTCAAGGCATTTCGTGAAAAGAGTGCCGTTGATTCAGGCTGGATTAACGCAGGCTTTATGGTGCTTGAACCGAAAGTGCTTGACTATGTCAAGGATGATACAATAATGTTTGAGCGTGAACCGATGGAACAGCTTGCAAGCGAGGGTCAGCTTATGTGCTACAAGCACAACGGCTTCTGGCAGTGTATGGACACATTGCGTGACAAAGAAAGACTCGAAAAGCTATGGACTGAAAATAAAGCTCCGTGGAAGGTGTGGGAAGATTGATGCTTGACTTCTATAAAGGCAAAAAGGTGTTTGTAACAGGACACACAGGTTTCAAAGGCAGTTGGCTCTGCAAAATTCTCGCAAATGCAGGTGCAGAGGTTACCGGCTATTCGCTTGAACCGCCCACAAATCCAAACCTTTTTGAGATTGCAAATATAAAAAATGACATAAATTCCGTAATCGGAGATATAAGAAATTTCGATTCACTTAAAAAGGCATTTGATGAGGTACAGCCTGAGATTGTACTTCATCTTGCCGCACAGCCGATTGTGCGTGACAGCTACAAAATGCCTGCATATACATATGAAACAAATGTTATGGGAACGGTCAACATTCTTGAATGTGTAAGACAGACTGACTGCGTAAAATCGTTCCTTAATGTCACAACCGACAAGGTTTATGAAAACAAGGAATGGCAGTGGGGTTACCGTGAAAACGAACCTCTTGACGGCTTTGACCCATACTCAAACAGCAAAAGCTGTTCCGAGCTTGTGACACACAGCTACAAAAATTCATTTTTTGCAGACGGCAGAACAGCCATTTCCACAGCAAGAGCGGGTAATGTTATCGGCGGCGGTGATTTTGCAAATGACCGAATTATTCCCGACTGCGTTCGTGCCTTGGAAAAGGGCGAGGATATTATCGTAAGAAATCCTTTCTCAACAAGACCGTATCAGCATGTGCTTGAACCGCTTTTTGCGTATCTTATGATTGCAAAGGCTCAGTATGAAGATATTAATTTTGCCGACTACTACAATGTAGGTCCCGATGAATGTGACTGCGTAACAACAGGCGAGCTTGTTGACTTGTTCGTAAAGTACGCGGGAAACATAAAGTGGATCAATAAGAGCGAGAAAAATGCCGTGCATGAGGCAAACTTCCTCAAACTTGATTGTTCAAAACTCAAGTCTGTTTTTGGTTGGACACCGCATTGGCATGTTGACAAGGCTGTTGAAAAAACAGTTGAATGGTCACGCTGTTATATGAACGGCGACGATGTTCGCAGTTGTATGGACGAACAGATAAATGATTTTCTTAAAAGCAGAATTTAAGTTTACAACGAATGATATAAAAGAGGTTAATCTATGAAAAAAGCAATTGTAACAGGAGCAAACGGTTTTGTCGGTTCAAATGTCTGCAAAAAACTTTGTGCTGACGGTGTAAAGGTTTTTGCCGTTGTAAAGGATGAAAACGAAAAAATCGAAAATATCAAAGACCTTAACGGCATTGAAATCGTGTATTGCGAGCTTGATGAGATTGAAACCTTGGCTGAAAAAATTTCCGACAGAGATGTCGATGTTTTCTACCATTTTGCATGGGTAGGCTCAGCCGGTCCGCTCAGATGCGATGAAAACATTCAGCTTCAGAATGCACTCTGGACAGCAAGAGCACTCAGAACAGCAGACAAAATGCAGTGCAAAAAGTTTGTCAATGCGGGTTCTATTATGGAAAAGGAAACCTACACTGCTGTTTACACTCAGGAAAGCAAACCGGGTTTGCCCTACATTTACGGTGCGGGCAAGCTTATTGCAAGAGCAATCTGCAAACCTATTGCAAACAGCCTTTCAATTGACCTTTGTTGGGCAGTTATTACAAACGCTTACGGTGCAGGCGAGGTATCACCTCGTTTTGTAAACTCAACAATCCGCAAGATTATTGCAGGCGAACCGCTACAGTTTACCGCTGCAACACAAAACTATGACTTCATCTACATTGATGATGTTGCAAAAGCATTTGAGGCTATCGGAGAATACGGTATAGCAAACAAGGAATACACTATCGGCAGCGGTAATGCAAGACCGCTCAAGGAATTTATCCTTGAAATGCAGCAGGAGCTTGCCCCCGAAGCAAAGCCGATTTTCGGCGATGTTCCTTTTACGGGAGTAAATATGCCGCTTGAGGCTTTTGATACAACAGATATTGAAACAGATTGTCATTTCAAACCCGAAATTTCATTTGCAAAGGGTGCAAGAATGACTATGGACTGGATTAAATCAGTTGACTAAGACAACACAAAGGGCGAAATGTAACTTTCGCCCTTTCTATGTGTAAGGGTATTGCTTACATATAAAGATTTTTAAAGGAGAGAGAACGATGATTCAGAAGTTTGAATTTTGCAACACAGATTTTGAAGGCGCATATCTTATCAAGCCGTTTTGTGCAACAGATGTAAGAGGTGCATTTATAAAGGATTATTCCAAGGAAGTTTTCGAGGCAAACGGTCTTAAACATGACCTTGCGGAAGTTTTCTACACTGTATCACACAAGGGTGTAATCCGAGCACTTCACTTTCAGAGAGTTCACGAGCAGGCAAAGCTTGTAAGATGTATCAAGGGCAAAGTTTTTGATGTTATCGTTGACCTCCGCCCCGAATCACCGACATTCAAAAAGTGGCAGGGCTTTTACCTTTCAGAGGAAAATATGAACGAACTCTATGTTCCCGAGCATTTTGCACACGGCTATCTCGTTCTTGAACCGTCAGTTGTTTCATACAAATGCGGCGAAAAATTCTACGGTGAATATGACGACGGCATTATGTATAACGACCCCGATTTTGGCGTTGAATGGCCGTTTGACGAAATCGGCGGAGAAGAAAACCTTATCCTCGCCGACAAGGACAAAAATCTTCAGACATTCAAGGAGTTTGAAGAAAAGTATCTTAAATAATCAAAAATTCACCTACGGAGGGTCACAATGAATGTAGTATATTCAAGCTCTGACAGCTATGCACCTATTGCGGGTGTGTCAATAATGTCGCTCCTGCACAACAACACAGATGCCGATGAAATAAATATTTATATGATTGACAACAGCATTTCCGATGAGAATAAAAAAAGATTTCAAAATATGACTGAAAAGTTCGGCAGAAAAATCGCCTTTATCCCTCAGCCTGACCTTAACAAGGCGGCAGGGGTTGATATAGAGGTTGGCAGATGGAATATCAGCACATTTTTCAGACTTTTCCTATGCACAATTCTTCCCGATGACCTTGACCGCTGTATATATCTTGATTGTGACACGGTTGTCCGTCATTCTTTAAAGGATTTCTGGGAAACCGACCTCGGCGACAAAGTTGTTGCCGCAGTTGACGACTGCCGCAGTGACCGTTATAAAACCGAACTGAATCTTCCGTGCGACAGCACTTATACAAATAACGGTGTTTTGCTGATTGACCTTAAAAGCTGGAGAGAAATGAATGTTGAAAAGGATTTTCTCGACTTCATTATTGCACACAACGGCGACATCACCTATGTTGATCAGGGCGTTCTCAACGGTGTGCTTGCCCAAAAGAACCTTGTAAAGGTTGTTCACACTAAGTATGATGCAATGACAGTTTTCTTTGATTTTAATTTCAAAGACCTTATGAAGGTGCGCCGTCCGGAACATCACCTCAGCGAACAGGAATATATTGAGGCTGTAACAGACCCGTATATCATTCACTACACTTCATGTTTCCTCTCGGGCACACGCCCATGGAATGAAAACAACAATCACCCGTTTGTGGGCGATTATCTTAAATATAAGGCTATGTCACCATGGAAAGATTTTCCGCAGTATCCCGATGACAGAAAGAAATCCAAAAAACTTATGACAAGTGTGTGCAATGCAATGCCAAAAGGTATGATGATTGCAGGTATTTCACTTGTACACTCAAAGCTGTACCCTATGGTACGCTCACTTAAAGGAAAAAGGCAGGGCTAACAATGAAAATTCTGCTTGTTAATAAATACCACTATGTAAAAGGCGGCAGTGAAACCTATCACTTCGGTCTTGCAAAACTTCTTGAAGAACACGGCAATGAAGTTATTTATTTTGCAATGGAGGACGAAAAGAATTATGATTGTCCGCAATCTGAATACTTTTCAAAAAATGTTGACTTCAACAAAAGAATGTCACCCATTCAAAAATTATGTGCCGGTTTTCATGCACTCTATTCATTTGATGCAAAAAAGAAAATCGAAAAGCTTATTAAAGATGAAAAGCCCGATATTGTTCACATAAATCTTGTTCATCGTCACATTACGCTTTCAATTCTCAACGCAATAAAGAAATATAATATTCCTGTTGTGTTAACAGCACATGATTTAAACTGCGTTTGCCCGACACACACCATGCTTTGTAACGGAAAGGTTTGCGACCGCTGCGTAAAAGAGCACAGCTATAAGCCGGCAATTGAACAAAAGTGCGTAAAAAATTCAGCTATGCAGACCTATCTTGCAGTTCTTGAAGCCAAGAACTATGAGCGTATGCATATGTACGATAAAATAGATTTTTACATATGTCCGTCTGATTTTTATCGCAGACAGTTTGTTGAATCTCATATAACAAAAAACCCCGTGGTTCACTGGGTAAATTTTCTTCCAATCGGAACACAGTATCATCTTTGCGAAAATATTGATGACTACTTTCTCTTTTTTGGAAGGCTGTCTGTTGAAAAGGGCCTTATGTCGCTTGTAAAGGCTTACCATAAGGGTAATTTTAAAAACAAGCTTTATCTCGTAGGTGACGGCCCGCTGCGTGAAGAACTTGAAACATATGTAAAGGAAAACAATTTGACCGGCAAGGTTGTCTTTACCGGCTTTCAAAGCGGTGATGCACTGAAAAAATATGTTGAAAAAGCAAAATGTGTTATCTTACCGAGTGAATGGTACGAAAACGGTCCCTACTCTATTCTTGAGGCAATTGCCGTTGGTAAACCTGCGATTGTCAGCAATTACGGCGGACTTCCGGAAATAGTTGATGACGGAAAAACCGGTTTTATCTGCGAGCCGAATAACCCTGACAGTCTTTGCAGTTGTCTTGAAAAAATGAACAGTCTTACTGACGAAGAGTATCATAAGATGTCTGTTGCTGCTCTTGAAAAGGCAAAAAACAGTTGTGACTGCGAAAAGTACTATGACAAACTTATGAAATGCTATAAAGATCTCATAAAAGCAAAAGGCGGTAAAAAATATGATATTATTGAAAATATATTGGCGAACAAAAGCCGCAATTAAAAAGTTTTGTTTTAAAGTAATGTTTGGTAAACGATTTTCTGTCGGAAAAAATACAACCTTTCGCAAAAATTTTGGCATTTATCTTGAAAAAGGTGCGTCAATAAAGATAGGAAACGATTGTTTTTTCAATCGTGGTTGTTCCATTAACTGCCTCGAAAGTGTAGAAATCGGAGATCACACTATCTTTGGCGAAAATGTAAAAATCTATGATCAGAATCATAAATTCAGAGACAGAACAAAACTTATCCGTGAACAGGGATATTCAAAAAGTCGTGTAAAAATCGGCAGCAATTGCTGGATTTGCACAAACGCTGTAATACTCAAAGGGGTTGAAATCGGCGACAATTGCGTAATCGGTGCAGGCTGCATAATTTATCATGATATTCCTGCAAATTCCGTTGTCAAGAGCAACGGTGGAATCACTGTTGAAAGTTTAGGTTAATTATTATGGACAAAAAGAAAACCGTTGCATATCTTACAAGACATGCAGTGTCAAACTACGGCTCTGTTCTTCAGGCATATGCCACCCAAACCGCACTTGAAAAGCTTGGATGCAATGCAGTTTGCATTGACTATTACAGAACAGATGAAAAAACAGAAAACATTGTAGATACAAGACTCAAAAGCGTCAGTACAAAGTGGAACAAAAATGCACTGACCCGCATTGTTTTTAAAGCCACACAAAAGCCTGTCTACAAGTTTGCCGACAAGCGTTTTAAGGAATACAGAAAGATTGTCAAGGTAACAGACAGAGAGTTCAACAGCGAAGAAGAGCTTAAAAACGATATTCCAAAGGCTGATATATATATGACCGGCAGTGATCAGGTATGGAACACTGTTGTCTGCGGTAAAATTGATCCGGTATATTTTCTGTCTTTTCTGCCAAAAGAGGCAAAAAAAATTGCATATGCCGCAAGTTTTGGCGGAGCAAGCGTTGCAGACAGTGATAAAGAAAATATAAAAAATTGGCTTGAACAATATGATGAAGTCACAATCCGTGAAAACAGCGGTGTAAAGATTGCGTCTGAACTCGGAATAAATGCAAAACAAGTGCTTGACCCCACCTTTTTACTTGATAAAAATGAATGGGAAAAGATTATTCTGAACCGCAGCTGTAATGAAAAATATGTGCTTGTTTATCAGCTTCACCCAAACAAGCAATTTGATACATATGCAAAAAAATTTGCAAAGAAAAAAGGCTTGAAACTTTACAGAATAAGCCACTGTTTCCACCACTTTGTACGCAGCGGTAAATTTATTTGCTGTCCTTCAATCGGAGAATTTTTGTGGTACATAAAAAATGCAGAATATTTTCTTACCGATTCATTTCACGGCACAGCTTTTTCAATCGGCTTGAACACTCAATTTGTTGATGTGCTGCCTAAAAGTTACAGTGAAAGAATTTCAAGTATTCTTCAACTTATCGGCTATGAAAACCGCATATTAAAAAGCTACAGTAACTTTGATATTGCAAATGAAAAGATTGATTTTAACATTGTAAATGAAAAGATTTCGGAAGAAAGAGCAAAATCATTTGCCATTTTGAAATCTATGATAGGTGATTAACAGTGAACAATATAATGCAGCTCGGCAAAGGCTGTTGCGGCTGTTCCGGTTGCGAACAGATTTGTCCCAAAAATTGTATATCTATGCAAAAAGACAATGAGGGCTTTTTCTATCCCGTTGTTGACGAAGATGTGTGTGTTGATTGCGGTGCGTGTGTAAAGCACTGCCCAATGATTACAGATGCTCCGAGATGCAGCGAGCCAAAGGTCTATGCAGCAAAATACAAAGACCGTGAAAGTACATTCAAAAGTACATCCGGCGGACTTTTCATACCTATTGCAAAAAACATACTCTCTGACGGCGGAATAGTATTTGGATGTGCGTATGATGAAAACCTTGTTGCAAAGCATATTGCTGTAGAAAGCGAAAATGAGCTTTGCAGATTACAAAGTTCAAAATATGTTCAGAGCGATACAAGAGGAATTTACGAACAGGTAAAATCAGCACTCAAAAGCGGCAGACAGGTTCTTTTCAGCGGTACAGGCTGTCAGGTTGCGGGTCTTAAAACCTATCTTTCAAGAGATTATGATAATCTTCTGACCGTTGACATCGTGTGTCACGGCGTTCCGAGTCCCGAACTTTTTAAGAACTATATAGACTATATGGGCAAAAAGCTGGGCGGAAGTCTTACATCATACAATTTTAGAAGCAAGGAAAAGCGTGGCTGGGATTTGTATTACAAAGCAGATAACGGCAAAAAAAGCAAATCGGATTATGGCTTTTTCGACTCATACTACAGTGCCTTTTTGTACTGTAAAACCTACCGTGAAAGCTGTTATGAATGTAAATTTGCCAACAAAAACCGTGTTGGCGACATTACCCTTGCCGACTACTGGGGAATTCAGAAGGCTCACCCTGAATTTTATGATGAGAACGGTGTTTCACTTGTTCTCGTCAACACCGAAAAGGGAAATAAATGTCTTACTAATATTAAAGATAAGCTTGACATAATTGAGTCTGACTATGATAAAGCATCTGTTATGAATTCAAATCTTGTACATCCCTCAAAACGACCAAGTTGCAGGGATTCAATTTATGACGGTTTTGACTGCGGCAACTTTGAAACATATGCAAAAACTAAGCTTGCTTTTAAAATAAATCCAAAAACCAAAATCAAAAAAATGATTCCTCTCGGAGTAAAAAGGTTTCTGAGAAAATTACGCTGATAAAGGAAGGAAAACCGATAATGAGGGTACTGCAAATTGCTGTTGGAATAAACGGCGGAGGTGTCGGCGCTGTATTATTAAACTACTACAGCCATATGGATCATAATGATGTGAAATTTGATATTATTATCGACGACCTTCCATCGGTGAAAAACGGCAGCCTTAATGAAGCTGCCTTTAAGCAGATGGGCTGCAATATTTTCCGTGTCACACCAAAGTCCATTAATCTGAAAGAGAATATCCGACAGGTAAGTGAAATAATGAAAAACGGCAATTATGATGTGTTACATTCAAATATGGAAGAATGGTCGGCACTGTACTGCCGTCTGGCAAAAAAGCACGGTATAAACACACGCATTGCTCATGCACATCTTGCGTATGTAAACACACCGAGCCTGATTAAAAAAATGTATAACCGTGTTTTGAAAACAGGTTTAAAACATTACGCGACTGACTTTTTTGCTTGCAGTCGTGATGCGGGAAAATACCTTTTTGGAGATTCTATTCTTAAAAAAGATAATTTTAAAGTTCTTCCAAACGCAATAGAAACAAACAAATACATTTATAATTGCGAAACAAGGAACAGAATAAGAAAAGAATTCGGAATCAGCGATAATACATTTGTGGTAGGATTTGTCGGAAGATTATATTATCAAAAAAATCCCGAGCGTATGCTCAGAATTTTTAATGAAATCTGCAAAAAGCACAGTGATTCTCGACTTATTGTTGTCGGTGATTATAAATGCTATCCAAAATTTTCAGGACTTACGGATTATGCTGTCAAAAACGGCATTTACGATAAAATCACCTACACAGGTTTGCGTCAAGATGTTCCCGATGTTATGCAGGCATTTGATGCGTTTGTTCTCCCCTCTCGTTACGAAGGTTTCGGAATAGTGTACATAGAGGCTCAGGCGGCAGGACTTATGACATTCGGAACGGCAAAGGTAGTTCCCGAAGAAGTCAACTGTACAAAACTTATGAACTTTATTGATTCGGAAAAGACCGACAAAGAATGGGCAGACATTGTTTTGAATAAAAGTTTGAACTATGCAAGAGAAGATATGTCAACTGAAATTCAGAATTGCGGTTTTGAAATTGCCATTGAAGCAAAAAAATTGCAGAAATTTTATATTGAAAAAGCAAACAGACAATAAATATCGGAGGCAGTATAAATGATAGGTCTGGCAACTCCATACAAAACTCAAAATTACGGCACAAAATTGCAGGCCTATGCCATGCAGACAATTTTCTCTGAAATGGGATATGATACCGAAGTTATCAGTTATATGCATATTTCAAGCAAAAAAGATAAAATTCTAACTCTGCTTTCACCCAAAAAGCTCAGCGAAAAGGCCAAGTATAAGAAAGCAGCAAAGAATGCTGTCAGCAATGCCGCTTATACAGAATGCGTTTCTCTCAGAAACAACAAGTTCAATGAATTTGTCAACAACAATCTGCGTACAACACGCAACTTTGTAAGTCTTGATTCATTGAAAGAATATTCTAAAAGATACGATGCGGTTATATGCGGAAGCGATCAGATATGGCTGCCTGTACATATAAGGCAGAATTATTATACACTTTCATTTGTTCCCAAAGGAACACGGAAAATTGCCTATGCCCCAAGTTTTGGCATAAGCACTGTAGAAAATTCTGATAAAAAACTCTACCAAAATGCAATCAATAATTTTGACTTTCTCTCATGCAGAGAGGAAAGCGGCTGCAAACTCATACATAATCTTACCGGTCGTGATGCTCAGCTTGTTCTTGATCCTACCCTTATGGTAAGCAAAAAAAATTGGGATAAGATGAGCGGTGACACACCAATCGTGAATGGAAAATATATATTCTGCTATTTTCTTGGACAGAACCCCGAACACCGAAAGGCTGTAAAGAAACTTGCAGAACAGACCGGCTTTAAAATTGTTTGTCTTCCGTATATTGAAGGATATACGGAAAGTGATGATAATTATGCAAATATTTCATTGTGTGACATAGGACCCGACGGCTTTATCAATTTGATAAAAAATGCTCAGTTTGTATGTACGGATTCATTTCACGGCAGTGTTTTTTCAACTATATTTGAGCGTCAGTATTTTGTTTTTGAGCGTTTTGCAAGCGGAACGAAAGGCTCAACCAACACCCGCCTTGAATCACTTTTAAAAAGTCTTAAGCTTGAGTACAGACACATTAAAGGCAGTGATGTTTCACCGGATTGGGACAAAAAGATTGCTAAACCTATTGACTATAACAAAACCAATGCACTTCTTGCCAATCTTAAAAACGAGTCATTCAACTACATTTTAAAAGTACTTGACGGAATCCCGCCCAAAAAAGCAAAACATATTGAATTATTTGATAAGTTTGATTGTTGCGGATGTTCTGCTTGTGCCGATAAATGTCCGACAAACAGTATTTCTATGAAGCCTGATGAAGAAGGATTTTTATATCCTGAAATTGACAAATCGAAATGCGTTGAATGTTCGGCTTGCATTAAAGCCTGCCCGATAAAACAGTTTCGTAAAAGTGAAAATGATTTTACTGCTTTTGCTGCTAAAAGTAATGATAAAGAAATCAGACACGAAAGCACATCAGGCGGTGTATTTACCCACCTTGCAAAAGCAATCATATCAAATGGCGGTGTTGTTGTAGGTGCTGCATTTGACGAAAGTTTCAATGTGAAGCACATTGTCATTGAAAATGAGGAAGATATAAAAAAATTCCGCAGTTCAAAATATGTGCAAAGTGATACACAGGGTATCTATAAAAAAGTAAAAGAGCTTCTTAGTACAGAAAAAACTGTTATGTTTTCGGGAACGCCCTGCCAAATAAGGGCATTAAAAAGCTTTCTCGGCAAAGATTACAATAATCTTATATTGGTTGACCTTTTCTGCCACGGAGTACCTTCTCCAAAAATATGGCAAAAATATCTTGATTTTACAAATCCCAAAAAAGAAAAAATTCAATCTGTTTCATTCAGAGATAAACGAATCAGTTGGGAAGACTATTCACTGACCGTCAAATATGACGGAACTGAAAAAAGTACATTTTGGAAAGATGACAGCTATGCCCGTGGCTTTGGTTTTTCATTATTTAACCGTCCGTCATGCAGCAAATGCCGTCTTAAATCATTCCCGAGAGTAAGCGACATTACTCTTGGCGACTTGTGGCTTATCGAACAGATTTTTCCCGATTTTGATGACCACAAAGGAACTTCTTTTGTTATCCTAAACAGTGATAAAGGCTGTAAGCTGTTTGAAAAAATTAAGAGTGAAATTACCTCTAAAGAAATTCCCAAAGATAAACTTAATCTCACCTATCCTGTAATGGGTTCTCCCACAAAAGCCCATCAGAATCGAAGCAAGTTTTTTGAACAGCTTGATACCATTCCGTTTGACGAACTTGTAAAAAAATACGCAACAGTAGACCGAAAACGAGAATACAAAATAAAACGAAATGAAGTTCTTAATAAAATGGGAGTTCTTCCATTGCTTAAAAAGATAAAAAGAAAATTATGACGGGAGGGTACTGATGAAAAAACTAATGAATCAAAGCTGGTTTATCGCTATAGTGTTTATGGTGTTGTATAAACCTGCAATATTTTCACAAATGGCTCAATATCAGACATTTGACAAAATTTCAAATGTGCTGAAAGTACTCATCGTTGCTATCCTTCTAGCATGGTTTTGTTTCTTTTATCAAAAGATTTCTATGTTCTTTGTAATGCTTTTGTTTTTTGAAGTTTGGCGAATATTGGCAACGATTTATTGTGACGGTAATTATTCATCTTTGTTCCTGACAATATTCAACTCTCTTGCAATTGCTTTGGTTGTTGAAATTGGTTTGAAAACCGACCCTGACGCCCTGCTTGACGGTGCAACCTTTGTTTTGGGAGCGTTCGTGTTAATAAACTTTGCAACTATACTTATGTTCCCACAAGGTATGTACGAATTCAACACCTTTACAGAAAACTACTTCCTCGGCTACAGAAACAACTCCATTATGCTTATTTTCCCGGCAATGATTTTTTCGGTTGTTCGTTCCCTCAGATTATATGACAGATTGACTGTATCTTCTGTCCTGATTTGTGCCGCATCAACTGCGACAGTAATACTTGCATTTTCCGCAACCAGCGTTATCGGAATTACAATATTTATTCTGTTCCTTTTTCTGGCTCTCATCAACTGGATGCCGAAGTTTCTTAACATTGTCACATATATTGCAATAAACATTGCTTACTTTTTCGGAGTAATTATTCTGCGAGTTCAAGAAGCCTTTGCGTTTATTATTGTTGATATGCTTGGAAGGGATTTAACCTTCACAGGCCGTACCAGCATATGGGACAGTGCGCTTGAAGCATTTTACAAATCTCCTATATTTGGTGTCGGTGAAATTGATAATCAGGCATCAAGAGATTTAATAGGTGCTACACATGCTCATAACTATTACCTGAATCTTTTGTACAAAAGCGGAGTCCCCGGATTTTTGCTTTTCTTTACCATCCTTATTATTTGTGGTATTGCCTTATACAAAAATCGCAAAAACGGCAAGATTCCGTTTGTTGTGTCAGGCGCTCTTTGCGCATTTATGGTTATGCTGCAAAGTGAGGCTTATTACAACATATATTATTTCTTTTCAATTCTCACATTATCAACATTCATATCATATGCTCTTCCCCAAAAAGATTCTGAGGGAAATTTCATATATAAAAATAAAAAACAGATAAAATCCAAAAAAGTAACGATTAAATTTAAGGATGTGACTCATACTTGAGCAATGCAAGTAAGGAAAACGGTAAAAATATAAAGGCGAGTGCTTTTTACTTGGTGGGCAACCTATTCAACAAAGCTCTTGCGTTTTTTACAATACCTATATTCACAAGAATTCTTACAACATCTGAATACGGAATTTCGCAAACCTATTTATCTTGGGTCAGCATATTAACTCTTATTGTCGGACTTTCGCTTGGCAACTCAATCCGTACAGCGTATGTTGATTTTCACGATGACATTGAAGGTTATATGTCATCAATTTACGGTCTATCATTACTCAGTTTTCTTGCTTCATCAGCTTTAATCATTACAGGGATGCTAATTTGGGGAGATATTGACATAATTCTCGTCATATGCTGTCTTGTGCAATCATATTTTCAGTTTGTTGCAACTGCTATGACAACAAAATATATGATGAAAGTTGATTACATAAGAAAAACCCTTTTGCTGGCACTTCCAAATTTGACGATTCAGGTTATTGCAATATTCACCATTATGAATATGCACGGCGATAAAAAATACTTCGGATATATTATCCCATACGCCGCAGTATATATGGTGGTCGGAATATATTTTGTAATTTCGTCATTTATCCGAGGAAAAAAGCCTGTAAACAAATTATATTGGAAATATGCACTCACATATTCCCTGCCACTTATATTCCACGGCCTTTCACTTGTTCTTCTGTCAAGTTCCGACAGAATTATGATTACAAACCTGTATAACTCATCTGAAACCGGAGTTTATAGTCTGATTTATAATTTAAGTATGGTTGCCATGGCAGTCACCGCATCTCTTGAGGCTGTGTGGGTCCCATGGTTCACCCGAAAACTTATGACAGGTGAGAAATCAACCATTAACAAAAACATCACAAAATACCTTGAAATTGCCCTTGTAGTCATGCTGTGCCTTATGTTTGTTGCTCCGGAAATAGTAAAAATTATGGCAACAGAACAATATTACAGTGGTATATATATGATTCCGCCGCTTGTATTTGCTTCCTACGAAATGTATATGTACACCGTATATGTAAATGTAGAGTATTACTATAAATCAACAAAATACATTGCTTTTAACACCATTGTAGCTGCGGTTACAAACATTGTGCTTAATTTCATTTTTGTTCCTTTATACGGTGGAATGGCAGCCTGCTTTACTACAGTTGCTTCTTATATGGTTTCATTTATAATGCACTCAAGACACTCACGCAAGCTTGACAAAGAGCTGTTTCCCCTTAAACAATTTGCTGTTCCAACCTTAATTTTTATCCTTGCAATTATTGTTGCCTACCTTTTAATGGAACTTTGGATCGCACGCTGGATAATTGCAATTGTTGGATTTATCTGTTATGCAGCGTATGCACTCTTAACAAAGAGATTTTCAAACTTCCTAAAATAACAATTATAATTTAATCTTTACACAACAAAAGGTCCGATGCCATCGAAATGACATCGGACCTTTTTAAATTTTACTTTTGTTTGAAATCAATTGCGATTTAGCAATTATTTCTCACCGAGATTCCAATAGCCAAGGAACATACCGTAACCATCAGTACTAGAACCTGTTACCTTTGAGTCGCATACAACAAATGTTTCACCATTGTGGTCTGCTGTTGTAAATGTACCCTCATTGTATGTTGCGCTATAACTACCGCTCTTAGCATTTAATACATTGTATCCGGGTGAAAGGACCGTTCTGAAAATACCGTTACTGTTGCAGAATACAACATTCTTAGCACTATCAATTGCCTCAATCTGATCACTGTTAAGTGTTACCGAGTATACAGAATACTCACCACCTACGAGAGCTTTAGTTTTTAACGATGGAGTATACTTATCGTCTGTTTTCTTCATTTCAATCTTAGTAAGATCAGCCGGTGAGTTACTTGAACCATACGCAAGATATACTCCCTTGTTCATTGCCGTCTTGCCCTTTACAGGTGCCGGGAATACGCAGTAGAGTGTTGCTGTGCTTTCTACGATTTTAACTTCTGATGTTGACCAATATCCTGTGAATGTGCCGTAACCCTCAATACTTGAACCGGTGCTAATACTGTCACAGATTACAAATGTGTTCTTTGCTCTGTCGGCAAGCTTAGCTTTTGTTTTTGTGTATTCTGATGAATACTCTTTTCCGGCAGGAGCTTTCATTACGCTGTACTTGCCGTTGATGTAAGTTCTGTATGTACCTGAAGCATTCTCAAAGATTACATATGCTGATGCATCAATTGCTGCCACCTGATCCTCTGTAAGAGTCACAGTATATACCGGATATGTACCTGATACAAGCTGACTAGTCTTTGAATCTACATCTACATATGTGCTTGTTCTTGTCATCTTAATCTTATTGAATGAACCAATCTTGTAATCATTGCTGTATCCAATATATACACCCTGATTCCAACAGTTCTTCCACTTTGTTGATGCCGGTGCCACTGCGTATACTGTAGTACACTTTGTCCAGTATCCTGTATATGTGCCGTAACCGTCTATGCTTGTTCCTGTTGTTACTTCACCATTCATTATGAATGTGTAACCATTAAGATTTGCAAGAGATGTTTTAGCTGTGTTGTAATCTGCACTGTATGTTCCTGTCGGAGCTTTAAGAAGATTGTACTTTGAACTTACATAAGTCTTGTATGTATTTGATTTGTTTACAAGTACTACATAAATTGCCTTGCTTACTGCCTCTGCCTGCTCTTTTGAAAGTGTTACAGTGTAGAGAGCATATGTACCTGCTGTAAGCTTGTCTGTCTTTAAATCAGGTGTAAGGAAATCTGTTGTCTTTGTAAGCTGAATCTTTGTGAATGTGTCGATGGCATACTTATTGCTGTATGCAAGATAGATACCGTCATCCCAACATTTCGGGCTTGATGCTGTCTTTGGTACAACAAAGTTAAGTGTTGTTTCGCCTACCGGCTGAGTTGGCTCAGTTGCAGGAACTGTTGTTGGTTCTGTAGCAGGCTGTGTGGGTTCTGTTACAGGAGCAGTTGTCGGCTCTTCTGTAGGCTCTGCTGTTGTTGGAGCTGTTGTGGGTTCTTCTGTAGTAGGTTCTGTTGTAGGCTCTTCACCCTGAACGAGTTTTGCCTCAGCAGTAAATGTAGCACCCTCTACTCTTTCTTCATCATAATTGATGTAAGAAATGTCGATGTTCTTACCCTCAAAAAGCTCTTCATACGAATCAGCCACTGTACCGGTAAGAATCTGAACATCGAGGTCAACTGTTGTATTGCCGCTGCCTATAACATCAAATGTGAATGTACAATAAACGCTCTTCTGCTTGAAGTTGTAAAGGTCAAGACTTGTACAGTTGAAAGGTAATCTGCCATCAAGTTTCTTATTCCAAACGATTGTGTCGCCGAATACAGGGAAAACTGTGCTTCTTGTGTTTGTTGAAGTAAGCTTAAGTACAGAGCTGTCATATGTGAGTGTGCTCTGTGTGTTAAGAATCATATTCTTAGCCTGAAGATTGTATGTAACAACAACCTGTTTTGTATTTGCATTATACTCATACGAAACAGGATCTGTTACATTTGATGTAACATTGATTTTGTTTGTAGAAGCTGTTTCGGCAGCGCTTGCAGAGAATGGGAGAGCTGTGAACATACACAGTACCATCATAACCGCAAGAACCACAGAAAGCTTTTTCTGGATTTTTTTCATGCTAATTACTCCTTAAAAATAAAATACTTTAGTGTCACAAGCTGTGACTAACTTCCAAACCTCGGCATTTCAATCGCACCGAATTACCGAGCCTATTTAGAATTATAGCACAATAATGATGCACCTACAATAAAGGTGTTATTTTTTTAACGAAAATCTTTCTCTTTGAAATCTGTGCAAAATAACGGTAAATCTGCTATTTTACACAAATAAAAGTCCTGCTAATTGTGCATATCGTCTTATTTGGACTTTTTTGTGGAAATATAATTAGCAATAATATTATCATTTTCGATTTTCTTCGACAATGCTTTTGTAACAAAAAGTCCGTGTCAAGTATATTTTGACACGGACTATCTTGCTATTTGTGGTTAAATTTTGTCATTTGGTTTATCAAAAAGATTTAAACAGTTCAATTGCCTTTGCAGGGTCAGCAGCTCTGAAAACAGCTGTACCCGCAACGCATACATCAACGCCTGCCTCGGCTGCCTGTTCAATTGTATCTCTGCCAATTCCGCCGTCAGCCTCAATCAGAATATTATCGAGACCTCTGCGTTCACACTCCTTCTTGATTTCTCTTACTTTCGGCATCATATCGGGCATAAAGCTTTGACCTCCGAATCCCGGTTCAACCGTCATAACAAGCACAAGGTCAAGCTTTTCAAGATAAGGAAATACTGTCCACGCAGGAGTGTTAGGCTTTAAAACAAGACCGGACTTAATTCCTCTTGACTTTATTTTGTCAATTGTGCTGTCAATATCGGAATCACACTCAACATGGAATGTGATAATATCAGCGCCTGCATCGGCAAAATCATCAATATACTTGAGCGGATTGCTTATCATAAGATGAACATCGAAAGGACGGTTTGAAAACTTTCTGACTGCCTTGATAATCGGTGCACCAAAAGTTATATTAGGAACAAAGTGGCCGTCCATAACATCGAGATGCATCCAATCGGCACCTGCCTGATCCATTCTTTCTATTTCTTCACCCATTTTTGAAAAGTCACAAGATAAAAGTGACGGAGCTATTTTCATATTTATTTTACATCCTTTCTACGGTTTCTGAAGTGCAGGGGCAAACACAGCGGCAGCACCCCAGAACAACGCATAAATCAAGACTTCAAGTGAACCCATAACACCCACACCCGCATACAGTGAAAGGGTTGACGCCACAAGCAAGCCGAGAATTACGGCAATCAGCTGAATTATAATTGAAAGCGAAATATTGTGCTTAATTTTTACGCAGCCTGTAACGGCACGGGCAAGCGATGCAGCCTTACCGTTAGTAATGAGGTAAGAACGAGAGGTTTCCTCAACAGTGTCCTCTGCCTCTTTAAGAACATTTCCGAGTCCTGTCGGCAACACCTTGATACTGCGATAGAACAAATCGTAAAGATTTGCAATAAGGTCATTTGTAACATTATAATCGGTTGTTCTGATAAGGAAACTGATGCCGTTGGTTTCGGCTCTCTGCATTTCAGCCTTAAGCTGAGGGTCGGCGGTATATTTTGTAACGAACATTGCAACGAGTCTGCCCGCTCTCGAAAGATATGTAACCTGTCTGCCCTGAGAAGTATATTTCTCCTCATATTCCATATTCGGAACTTCAACGCTGTATTTTTCCATAAGGGTGCGTGAGCCGACAAGGATTCTCTCGCTGTTAATCCAGCCGACAAGACCGATTTCGTCCTCGTAAAGCACACTTTCAACCTCAGGAAGTGTTTCGTTTGTTTCGGCAACAACAGAATCAAACGCATTTGCAATCGGGTTCTGAGCCTCTTTGAGAATGGCTATACCGCACAAAAGCGACTCGTCAATTGCGTACTCCTCAAAGGTTTTGATTCCCTCAAGTGAGATTGACTCAGCAGGAAACAGCTCGGTTGCATCTATCATAACTGCAGTGCTGTCGCAGAACTGTTTTACAGACGGATAACCCGAAAGCATTGAACCGTAGGAAAGCAAAGTTTTGCAGAGCTTTCTCACAGGAGCATTGACCGACAAAAGCGTTGCCACAGGAACGGACACCGCCGTTACAAGGGCAAATGCACTCAACGCACCGGCAAATGACATTTTAACAATGCCGTACATAATTGCGATTATCACTGACGCAACCGTTGTTATCGGGGCAAGTTTTGATGCCAAATCCTCACTCGGATCGGGAGCGTAGGATATTTTCAGGAAGTTTGCAGGGAATTTTGTCTTATGCTGATATGCAATAATCGGACGGTCGGCAGCAGTACCGCTCATCATCTGTCTTGCAACAGACTCGTTATTATAAATTTTTGACGCATACTTCTGACCCTTTGATGATACAAAGCAGAAATTATCCTTTACACGAAGAACCATCAGAAGTTTGCCGACATTGTTCGCAAAGAATGCAACCAGCGGAATTACCGTATAATAATTTACATAGAAGCCGTTCAAATCGCCAAGGCAGAAGAACGATACTATTATCTGAACCATTCCTGCCGCACCGGCAACAGCGACAGCCGTGTCGGAGTTGCCCTTTATACGGACAAGCGGCGAAAGTCCGCTCAGCATTGCCACACGATTAAGCACAAGTGATGCTGTCATAAGAACAAACAGCAGAATTGCGTATGCAGCGGGTGCAAACGGTATTGCGGAACAGATTGCACTCGGAAAAATTCTTGTCACAATTGTAAGCACAACAACTATAGCCGCAATTATTCCCGAAAGCAGGCTTCTCATAAACAGCTTTCTTATATTAAGATTAAGCTCATAGAATATGCTCTTTTCGTCCTCTTCACCTGTATAATCCTCAACAGGCTTTGCGTTTTCCTCTTTAACGGTATCGCTGTCATCGGATTCATCTTTTGAAAAAATCCCTACAAGAGCAGAAATCACCTTTTCACCGAGAGGACGATTGTCCTTGTGCTTTTGCTCAGCGGGAGCAGCCTCTTCATCGACAGCAGTCGGTTCAGGTCGAAGCACATGAGCTATTACCGAAGGATTTTTCGAACGGACATACTCTTCATACTCGTTAGCGACAACCTCAGAAAATCTGCCTGCCTTAACATTAAGAATATTTCTGGGTTCATCGGGACGATAAACAGGAACTTTTGCAACCACTTTGCGTGGCGGTTTTTCGGTATTTGGAAACTGATGAACAGGGGTTTTAGAAGATTCGGGAGTTTCCTCCTTTTCCTCTTCCTTTTCTTCAGGTTTATCATCGGGAATATCAATATCTATCGTATTATAACTTTTGATTTCAGCGTCCTCACGGAACTGTTCAACCTCGCCGAGTACTTCACCCGAAAATTCTGTATTTTCGTCATATTCAGGGGTGAGAGTTACTATCTTATTCTCTTCCTCTGCGGCTTTTTTCTTTGCCTCTTCATACTCACGCTTAGCTTTTTCGGCTCTTTCGGCTGCCTTTTTTTCAGCTTCTGCTTTGAGCTGTTCGGGAGTTACAAGTTCATCGTCATTTCCGTCCATTATCAGCTCTGCCTGCATTGTGGCAGCTGTTTTATCTCCGACTATTGAATTTGAGGTATCAGGTTCGGATTCATCGAGCGGATTTGCATTTTTTAATCTTGGCTTTTTATCTGCATTGCTGAAAATTTCCTCAACCTTTGGTTTCGCACGGTACTTTTCAGCAGTTTGCTCCATTCGCTCCTGATCGGCAAGATAGTGGGTTTCTTCGAGTATGCTCTCAATTTCAAGCTCTTTGAGCCTGTCCTTATCCATATCAGCCAAAGCATTCACTCCTTTATTTTTTCGTTCGAGTAGATAGTTTAGGTTTATCGGAAACTATGCCGCCCGAACGGTACTCTCTGTTTTTTTACAGTCTTTGTATGGGCGGATATTATCCGCCCGTTTTGATAAAACATTTTGTTTAATCGCATATTTTTTGATATGAAGAAAGTTGTGTATTCCAATGTAGGGGCGGAACCGTCTTCGCCCGTTCGTGTGCAAAGCACACGATTGAACGCAATGCGTTCAAATTTAAAACAATATTAATAATTATATTAAATTATTTTGATGAAACAGATAATCTATTTAATGCGGGCGAACGAGGTTCGCCCCTACATACATATACTTTAATAAATTTTCCATTTTACATTTTCAACTTTCAATTTGACATTATCTGTTTTTCATCGCTTGGTACATCAAAATTCCTGCGGCAACTGATGCGTTAAGGGAATTTATCTGACCTTTCATCGGCAATGACACGATTACATCGCACTTTTCACGGACAAGTCTGGAAATACCCTTGCCCTCGTTGCCGATGACAATTGCACACGCACCCGAAAAATCACATTTATCGTAGTCCGTGCCGTCCATATCTGCACCGTAAACCCACACGCCTTTTTCTTTGAGTTCATCAAGCGTAACGGCAATATTAGTCACCCTTGCAACACGCATATACTCAATTGCACCCGCAGACGCTTTTGCAACGGTGTAGCTCAAACTTGCACTTCTGCGTTTGGGAATAATAATTCCGTGAACGCCTGCACATTCAGCAGTTCTGATGATTGCACCGAGGTTGTGAGGGTCTTCAACTTCATCAAGCACAACAACAAACGGTGCTTCGCCCTTGCTTTCAGCATATTCAAGAATTTCATCAACCGTTGAATAATCTTTTGCCGCCGCAAATGCTACAATGCCCTGATGAGTTGCGCCACCGCTAACATAGTCAAGCTTTGTGCGGTCAACTTCTTTTACAGGAATCTTTTTGTCACGGGCTTTTGCAAGTATTCCCACAATAGCGCCGCTCTTTTCGCCCTTTGCAACAAGGATTTTGTCAATAGGGCGGTTACTGCGAACAGCCTCACTTACAGGATTTCGTCCTGCAATCACATCAGGCTTTTGTTCTGTATTTTCAAATTTTTCGTTTTTCATCATAAATCAGCCTTATCCGGATTTTTTCGTGTCTGTATTGGACACACTACCTCATTTTGCTTTCTATTATAACATATCAATTCAAATTATTAAATACTTTTAAGCCATTTGTTTTCAAAAACTCAAACTCTGTACAATGTATCAAGAGCAATCGCCCCCGAATCAATGTATTCGGGGATAATGCCGTACATTCCCATAGCCGTATCCTCAAAAATCACCATATGCGGAGGGAAAACCGTAAAACTGCAGTACACGGCAATCAACAGAAGCATCAAAAACACACACGGCAAAAACAAGGGTTCAAGCTTTTTGTCACTGTATTCAAGTTTTGCACTCAGAACAAAGGCACACAGGCATACTGCGACCGCACAAATAAACCTCGGCAGATTTGCGTTTTCAATGCCGAGTGCATAGATTAAAAGGTATGACAAAAGACAAAACGCACCGACAAACCAAATTGATATTATTCGTGACACGGCAAAGCGATGAAAACCCGACCGTTTGCCCACTGCCTCAACAAGGCTCCAAATTAAGTACGACAGCATTACGATTTTTGTTTGTTCCCACATACTGTCGTTTACCGAGCCGAAAAAAATTCCCAGCAGTGCGCCGTTTGTGAGTGAATACAGATTTTTGAACACAATTATCATCAGAGGTACAATGACAATCCCCCATATCTGCATTTTTACGGTTTCTTTTTTCATAAAACACACCTCGCCGATGTATTCTATGAGTGTCGATTGTCAAATATTACCTTTTTCCGTTTTCAAAAACAGTAATGTTTGTTATTTCTTTTTACAAATTTGCAATTTATTTTTCCAATTTGGCACATATACATTCTGTATAATTCAACATTTTCAACAGCAATGTGGAAAACTATGTTGAAAGTGTTAAAAGTGGTGTTAAGAAAAGCCGATATTCCACGAAGTTTACAAACTTGTAACTTTTAACATCAAAAAACCGAGTTTTCCACATTTCTCATAAAGAATTTTAACATCAGTACTCTATTACTAATTGTATAATCGGTGTGTCAAGGGTTATTTTTTATGTTTTTTCAACATTTTTATTTCGCAGAAAATGTCCGTGAAAATCAAAAAACAGGTACACAACCGTGCACCTGCAAATTTCAAGGTTATTTATCATTTTTTAGTTTCTGAGCAGATGAATAGCCGTTTCGGCTTTCTCGATAATTCTCAAATCGTTATCATATGAGCACATTTTTCGTGCCTGCTGCAAGTCAACCCAAATATAACTGTCAATTTCCTCTTCCTGAATCGTCACATTATCCGTAAATGCCTGTGCAAGGAAAAAGACAACCCTTTTGCGAATTTTACCGAAAGGACAGTATTCGCTGATTTCACGAAAGCCCTTTTCAATCACGACATCAAGACCTGTTTCCTCTTTAATTTCACGGATAGCCGTCTGATGTTCGTTTTCGCCCTCTTCAATATGACCCTTCGGAAAGCTCCAATACCTACCGTTGCTGTTCTTAACAAGCAAAATTTTCGTGTTCTGCCTGCTCTTATAAAAGATAACCGCACCGCAAGACTTTTCGTAAAGACAAACAATGCTTTTCAGCTTGATATTTTTCAGTCTTGAAAGCACCTGTCGAAGCTCCGGTTCATAAAACACCTCACCAAATTGCGACACAATCGGACGCTCACCGCCCAAGCCGTCAAACTCAGCCACCGCAACAACAACGCCCTCAAAATACTCTGTAACAGGCTTGTGCGAAATAACATACGCATTCTTGTTTGATACCGAGCCAGAGGTGATTTGTGCCGAATAAAGCTTGTCGCTGATTTTTCCGAATACATTCACTTTTACATTGTCCGCTATCATCGTCATACACCTCCTTTTCGTAATAATTTTAAACTATTTGAACTATCAGTTAAAAAGATTGCTCATACTGTCAAGCTGAACCTGGGTGTTGGCACTCATTACGCCGTTCATAAACAGCACTTCGTCAATGCCGTTTGTCTTGCAGTAATCAACAAGATTCTGATTGAAATATCTAAAGTCGATAACATGAACTTCTTCGTAGTTATTTGTAAGGTACGGAACAAAAGCGTTGCCGTAGCTTTCCTTTACAACGGCAATCTTCTTGCCTGCTGTTGCATTTTCAGAACTTGACTTGAGAACAGTGAGAGCGTTATCACCCATAATGAACACACCGTATGTGTTTGCACCGCCTTCTGCGGCTTCATAGTAAGGGCTGTCATAGCTTGCCGAAGAACCGTCGGCCTGAGTAATATCCATTGTCACATTGTATGGTAGTTTCCAGTAACTTACCGTGTCGCTGTCAAGTCCGTCTGCCGAGTTTGTAAACGAGCCGGTAAAGCCGTTGATCTTCTGTTCCTCACAGTCGTCAAGTGAAAGAACAGGCAAATCATTTGTATCGGCAAACGCTGTGTAGGCATAGTAAGAACCAAGACCTGTCCAGTGATGATCGCTCTTGAAGTAGATGTAATCCGTGTTATGCTCCGCAAGACGGTTGTAGCAGTTAATCGGAGTCACCTTGTCCGAAAGAGCCGCATAAGCAGCCTTGATGTTGTCTGCCTGTGAGGTTGACGGAGCGTCGCTGCCTTTAAGTCTTTGCGGAAGCCCCATTTCCGTATGGTTGGGAACAATCATATCGTAAACCTTTACGGAACTGCCGAACTTGTCGGCAAAGCCGTTGATTGTCTGCGCATAGTTCTGCGCTCTTGCGTTATCGCTTGAGAACAGTTCATAGCCGGTCTTGTTCCACACATAAATGCTGTAGGCAAGAGTACCGTTAGTATTGTCATCCTTTATGTTAGGCGTCATAAAATAGGTTGGCGAAAGCTCATCTGCGGCGCCGCCGGATTTATCGGCGGTTGTTGTAGTCTGAACGGCAGGTGCTGTTGTTCCGACTGTTCCTGTCGGAATTTTTGAAAGCGAGTCGTCCTTTGAACAGCCCTTTATAATAGATGACAAAATCAATATGATAACAAGCAAAATTACAATTGCGCTTGTAACAATGATAATTCTGTTTCTTGTTCTTCTCTTATTTTTTCTTCTGACAGGTCTTCTTGAGGAACGCTGAGAAGACGGCCTTGCGGCATAGCTTGCAGGACGGCGCTGCTGTCTGCGGCGATATTCGCGGCTGTCTATGCTGTCATCAAAATTATCAAGATCAAAATAATCGTAATCGTTTCGTCTGCTCATAGTGTTCTCTCCCAACTCTCCCGAATGAAGAATAATTATATAAAGCTGCCGGTTACTCACGGCAAATATTGTATTTAAGTCTGCCTCAGCCACGCTTTGGATGCACAAGGACATTATCATTTAGATTATACAACAGAAAGTCATTAAAAACAATACAAAAAGCACAAAAAATACAATTTTCGGGGATAAACCTCACTCATCGAAAAGTCTTTTTAAAAAATTTATTGGGACAAATAAAACAAAATTGCAAATATGCCGTTAATTTTCTTGAACATATAGGCAATTCGTGATAAAATTATATGGCATAGAGTTTTTAAAAACCTTATCATTTGAAAAGGAGCATATACTATGGAATACAAGTTTTCCGACAGGGTTTCAAACCTCAAGCCAAGCGCTATAAGAGAAATCTTTAAATATGCGGCTGACCCGAGTGTTGTTTCACTTTCGGCAGGCAACCCTTCCCCCGATGCTTTTCCCGCAAAAGAGATTGCGGAAATCTCGGCAAAGGTTCTTGCAGAAGACCCTATTTCGGTTTTGCAGTACAGTGTTTCGGAGGGTTACACTCCGCTTAGAAAACACCTTATGGAATATATGAAAAAGGAGCACAATACAGGCTCTGACAATGACGATATTCTCATCACAACGGGTGCACAGCAGATTATGGATTTGTGTTCAAAGGCTCTTGTAAACGAGGGCGAGGTTGTTATCTGCGAAGCACCGTCATTCATCGGTTCGCTCAACACATTCAGAAGCTACAACGCAAAACTCGTAGGAGTTCCCGTTGAGCCTGACGGTATGAATACCGAAAAACTCGAAGAGGCTTTAAAAGCCAACCCGAACGCAAAGCTTATTTACACAATCCCGAATTTTCAAAATCCGTCGGGTGTTACAATGAGCCTTGAAAAGCGTAAAAAGGTTTATGAACTCGCCAAAAAGTACGGTGTTCTCATCATTGAGGACAACCCATACGGCGATTTGCGTTACAGCGGTGAATATGTTCCAAACATAAAAAGTTTTGACACGGACGGCATTGTAATCTACGCAGGTTCATTCTCAAAGGTAATTTCACCGGGTATGCGTGTTGCCTACACAATTGCACCAAAGCCGATTTTTCAAAAGCTTGTTGTGTGCAAGCAGGGCAACGATGTTCACACCAACATTTGGTCACAGTATGTATGCGATGAATTCATCACAAAGTATGACTTCAACGCTCACCTTGCAAAGTTGCGTGAAATCTACACAAAGAAAGCAAGCTTCTGTATGGAGCTTCTTGACAAATACTGCGCACCGAAAATCACATATCACAAAATTGACGGCGGTCTTTTCATTTGGTGCGACTTGCCAGAAGAAATTGATATGCCGAAATTCTGCAAGGAACTCGTTCTCAAAAAGGTTTGCGTAGTTCCGGGCAATGCATTTTTAACAGACGAAAACGAAACATGTCACAGTTTCAGAATAAACTTTTCAACACCGACTGACGAACAGCTTGAAAGAGGAATTAAAATCCTCGGCGAGTATGCAAACAGTCTTTAATCACGGAGGACAATTATGGAAAATCAGACAAAAAAAGAGGTTGTATTCAGTGCAATACAGCCCAGCGGAACAATTACACTCGGCAACTATCTCGGTGCAGTTCGCAACTGGGTTACAATGCAGAACGAATACGACTGCATTTACGCTCTTGCAGATTTGCACACAATCACAGTAAGACAGACTCCTGCCGTTATGCGCAAAAACATAATTGACGCTTATGCTTCAATTATGGCTTGCGGCATTGATGTTGAAAAGAGTCTTTTCTTCATTCAGAGCCATGTTCACACTCACGCAGAACTTGCATGGGCGCTCAGCTGTTACACACAGTTCGGTGAACTTTCAAGAATGACACAGTTCAAGGACAAGTCTGCAAAGCATGCTGACAACATTAACGCAGGTCTTTTCACATATCCTGTACTTATGGCTGCCGACATTCTTCTCTATCAGGCTGACAAAGTGCCTGTTGGTGCAGACCAGAAACAGCACATTGAAATCACAAGAAACATTGCAGAGCGTTTTAACGGTCTTTACGGCAATGTGTTCAAGATTCCGGACGGTTTCATTCCAAAGAACGGTGCAAGAGTTATGAGCCTTCAGGACCCGACAAGAAAGATGAGTAAGTCAGACGAAAATGTAAACGGCTGTGTACATCTTCTTGACACACCTGAAGTTATTATGAAAAAATTCAAGAGAGCCGTTACAGACAGCGAAGCTAAGGTTCGTTATGCAGAGGGTAAAGACGGTGTAAACAACCTTATGGCTATTTACAGTGCAGTTACAGGTCTTTCATATGAGCAGATTGAAAGAGATTTTGACGGCAAGGGTTACGGCGACTTCAAGGCAGCAGTAGGTGAAGCAGTTGTTGAAGAACTCCGTCCTATCCGTGAACGCTATGAAAAGCTTGTTGCAGACAAGGCATATCTCGAAAGCTGTTACAGAAAAGCAGATGAAATTGCTCTTAAAATCAGCAGCCGTACAATGGGCAAGGTTATGAAAAAAATCGGTTTCATTTAATCGGGAGAAGTTATTTTATGACAAAAATCGAAAGCAAAGCAATCGACTTTATCAAGAAAAATATTCTTCTGTTTCTGCTTGCTGCTGTTACAATTTTGGCTGTTTTTATCAGAATTTGCGGAATGGATTTTCAAAGCGATGATTTTAACAGCTTTCTGAATCCTTGGTGGGGCATTATCAAGTATAATGATTTTACGGGGCTTGCAGCTCAGGTGGGCAACTACAACATTCCGTATCAAGTCATAATCTATCTTATGACTCTTTTGCCGCTAAATGCTCTGTATGCGTACAAAATCGTATCAATAATATTCGATTTTGTACTTGCAATTTCAACCGCAATGCTTGTTTATTCGTTTGCAAAGAATAACCGACGGCTCAAAGCGATACTCACCTACTCAGCCGTACTTCTTTCGGCAACCGTTATTTTTAACTCATCGTTTTGGGCGCAATGCGATTCAATTTACACCTCGTTTATAATCCTTGCAATCCTGTTTTTGCACAAAGACAAGCCGATTGCATCGTTTGTGTTCATCGGCATTGCGTTTGCATTCAAGCTGCAAACCGTATTCATCATTCCTGTTCTGCTTTATTACTGGATTTCGACAAAGAAAATTTCGATTCTGCATTTCTTTATAATCCCTGCGGTTGATGTGATAATGTGCCTGCCTGCAATTATTATGGGTAGACCGTTTATCGATATTATCACAATCTACGCGGAACAGACCGACTACGGAAAGCTTATTCAGATGAACTGTCCGAACTTTTACGCACTCATATGTGACGGAAACGATATTACATATTATTATCTGTTCAAGCAGTTTTCGGTCTTTCTGACAATTGCCGTACTCGGAATTATGATGTGCATTATCATCTATAAAAAGGTTGATTTGAAGAACCTTGAAACTTTTCTTCTGACAACAGCGTGGACTGTGTTCACCTGTATCATGTTCCTTTCGTCAATGCACGAACGCTACGGTTATCTGCTTGACATTATTTTAATTGTCTATGCGGCGGTAAGTGCAAAGCATTTGTGGATTCCGATTGTGTCAACGCTTATAAGCCTGAGAGGCTATTGCTACTATCTGTTCTCCTACGAGCTTATAAACCTTAAATTTACGGCAATCATCTACACCGCACTTTATGTTTATATAACATTCTTGCTCGTAAAAACAATTTTCAGAGCAAAATCATCTGATAATGTTTTTGCAAAAACAATTTAAAATTAAACATATTTTAAATAACAAACAACCGCCAAAATCCATTATATCGGGTTTTGGCGGTTATTATTTTTATTTATTCAATGATTTTTAATTTTTGCAAATACAACAGCAACAAGGAATGTGACAAATTCTGTAATTGGGAACGCAAGCCATATGCCTGTCATTTGAACAGCGCTGTTTAAAAGCCAAATTACGGGGACTAACAGCACGCCCTGTCGCAACAGTTGAACTACAACGCCGGGCATAATACTGTCTGTTGCCTGTTCATAGGTTGCAATCATTGCGGAAAAGCCGCTGAACACAAATCCAAGTGACATAATTCTCATTGCCGGCACTCCAAAAGCACACATTTCTTCCGACGCCGAAAACAAAAACAATATCTCTTTCGGGAAAATCAGCACCAAGAGCATACCGACAATCATCATAACAGTCGCGATAATTGTTCCGCTCTTATTTGCTTGTTTAAGGCGACCGTACTCTTTTGCTCTGTAATTAAACCGCATTATAGGCAAACAGCCCTGAATCAGTCCGTTCACCGTCATAAAAATCAACTGCTGAACCTTGAAATATGCTCCGAAAAATGCAATCGCCGTGTCCGAATATCGCACCAAAAACATATTTGCAAAATTCACGGTGAATGCTCCCAACGCATTCATAACAAACGAGGGCAATCCGTAGGAAAATATCAGCTTTATCATCTGCGGTTCAAGGCAGTTTTTAAACACCGGTTTAACCTTTTGTTTTGTAAGAAACAGCTGTATCAACGCAATGATTGTTGAAACAACATAGCCTAAAACCGTGGCAACTGCAGCTCCGACCACACCCATTTTCGGAAACGGACCTATGCCGAAAATGAGCAAAGGGTCAAACACAAAATTGAATACAACACCTGCAATTTGAAACCACATCGGAGCAATCATATTGCCTGTTGCCTGAAGTATTTTTTGAATTACAATATGCACCATATTTGGTATCTGCATAAAAACGCAGACACTCATATACGCAATTCCGTATTCAAAAATCTCTTTGTTTTGCGTAAAAGCCGAATAATAGGAATTTATTATGAAAAGCGAAAGGAAATTTATCAGCACTCCGACAACTACCGAAATTACCACTCCGAGAGCCGCTGCAGAATTTGCCTTTTGCTGATTTTTCTGTCCCAAATAACCTGCAATCAAAACATTAACACCCACACCTATCCACACGGACAACGCATTCATAAGCGTTGTAATCGGGAATGCAAGCGATACTGCCGCAAGTGCCTGTTCATTTATCCCCGCAACAAACATACTGTCAACAAGGTTGTATGAATACTGAAAGAACATTGAAATCAGGGGCGGTGCCGACATTTGAATTATAAGTTTGTTGACAGGTTCATAAGCCATTTTGTTTTCCGTTTTAACGCCCATATTAACACCCCTTGCATAAAATAAAAATCGCCATACACCCATAATGAGTGTATGGCGAAAATAAGAATCACATCTTAGAAAAATCCATACCAATTTAGATTTATCATATCAGTGAGTTAATTATATCATACCTGTAAAAAATATTCAAGATTATCAACAAAAATTTACTTTTTGCTTTCAAGCCACATATCAAGGGCTTTTTCGTAGACATCAATGCTTGTGATTCCGAGGTTCATAATGAATGTGTGATATTCCTTTGCGTCAAAGCTTGAGCCAAGCTCGCTTTCGGCTGTTTCACGCATATCAATCATCTTGAGGTAGCCTACGGTATAGGGGAGAAAATAACCAGGATTTGAACGGGCAAGGTCATACGCCTCTTTTGTTGCGGCTGTAACGCTCTCATTGTCAGCCGAACCGAGTGCCGTTGACATATACTCCTTGACTTTATCGTAATCCCAGCCGTTGTAGTTCACACCGACATCGACCATGGAGTAAAGAATATAGCCGAGAATATCATTTGCGTAGATAAGCTTCTTAATGCCATCGCTCGTATCAAGGTAATCAAGCGTACATTTCGAGGCATACTGCGCCCAACCCTCGGTTGCACCCATAAAGCTTAAAATCTTGCGTACATTCGGGATATCCTTGTTTGCATTTGATGCGGTAAACTGATAAAGATGACCCGGATAGCCTTCGTGGGCAAGGGTTGTGTACATCTGAGTCATACCCTTATTTGCAAAATCGGGATTTATCTTGATAATATTAACGCTTGTATCGTCAATTCGTCCCTGAACATAGTACGCTCCCACATTGTCGCTCTTTGAGGAATCGCTCATATAATCTGCCGTGTAAGAGGTTGTAACGGGAGTCGGAAAGTCCTCCTCGATATTCTCAATCAAAAATTCAAGCACCTCATCGGCGTCCTTAAAGTCGGGTTTGTAGTCCTGAAATTTGCTCAAGTCATCCTGCGAAACATTGCTCATGCTCATTCCAACCTTTGTAAAGCTGTTTGTAAGGTATGACTTAAGCTCCTCGGGAGTCATACTGCTGCTTGTTTTGTCTTTGACAATTGCCGAATAATACTTTTTGCCGATTTTGCCGTAACCGCAAAGACCTTCTTTGTTTTTGCCTGACTTTTTGAGACTTTCAAGCGCTGATTTTGCTGATTTCAGAGCAGGAATGTAGTATTCTTCAAAATACTTTTTGTTGGTTTCGACAACAGTCTTTTTCTCGGAATCGCTAAGACCTAGTGACTTTATTCTCGACTCAAACTCGTCAACAAGCACGGACTTGTCATTCTTAATATGCTTTTCGCACTCGTCAATTGACTGCTGTGCAATATCTTCAGCCATAAAATAGCCGTCCTCAGCCTGTTTCCTTGTGAACTCAATACACTCGTCCATATAGCGTTTTGTGTCCTTCAAAACAGCGAGGTAGAGGTCTGTATCGTCTTTTTCATAGAAAGTGAACTCTGACAAAGTTGTAAAGAGGTTTGTAATAATTCCCGACTGCGGTGCAAAAATGCTCTGCAATTCTGTTGTTCCCTCATACGAAAGCTGAATTTCAAAGTAGCTTTCAAGGGTGTCATAGGTCTGCTTTTGAGAAGAAGTAAGTCCCGAACGGTCAAACTCCTCCAAATCCGTTTTTGCCTCTTTCAGTTTATCAAGGGATTCTTTTGTATCTTTATCGGACACATGACCGAGGGTATAGTCCTCCTCGTCATATTTCAGACCGTAGTCCGACGGATTTGAAATGTCAAAATGTGCGGTAAGAGCATCATCCTCAAGTTCTTCCGAAAACAAATCGTCACAATATTTATCAAACTGAATTTGTGCATCCGTTTTGGTTGGTTCTGTGTCAGAGTCAAAGTCACAGGCACAGACAGAAAATGCCATAACGGCACACAACATAACAGCAAGCGTACCCTTGAGTGACTTTTTATTTATAATTTTCTTCATTTTGTCCTCCGTAAAGATTGTTGTTTTCCAAAGTATAACATATTGTTGTCTGTTATTCAATGATTATTTTTCATTTTACCCTTTTCCGCAGTAACCGTGGCAACGCTCAAAAGGCATTGCCGTTCTTTTTCAACAATTGTTGAAAACTATGTGGAAAATGTGTATAATAATCAATCCTGCTCAATTGTATTTTTGTAAATTGTAACTATTTGTAACTATTTGTAATTTTTTCAAAGAATTAAAAGCCTGCATAGAGAACTGTATAACAAAAGCTGTGTATATATTCGGCTTGTTTTTGCAAACAAACCGATTGGCGAACACGGTTCGCCCCTACAAATAAAACGCTAACTAACTTTTCTCTTTTTCAAATAATAACCAACACCGAAAGCGTCTGCCAAGAACCAACCTATGGGGATGGAGAGCCATATTCCGATAACGCCGATTAGGGGTATTCCTGACAAAACAAGTGACAGCAGAACTCTTGTGCCGAGTGAAATCACAGTCAGCACGACTGACATAAACGGCTTGTCTACGGCACGATAGTAGCCGTACAGCATAAATAAGATTCCTATACCGATGTAGCACGCACCCTCAATTCGCAGATACTGCGAGCCGATTTCAATTGTCTGCACATTTGAGCCGTCAACAAAAATGCTCATTAAAGCACCCGAAAGGCTGAAAACAATTACGCTGACAACTGCGCTGAAAATTGCAACGCTTATCACGGCTTGTTTTATTCCCGACTTTATTCGGTCAATTTTCCCAGCACCGAAGTTTTGTGCAACAAAAACCGAAAATGCGTTTCCGAAGTCCTGCAACGGCATATAGGCGATTGTGTCAATCTTTACGGCAACCGCAAAAGCCGCCATAACAACTGCGCCAAAGCTGTTGACAATTCCCTGAACAACGAGTATGCCGAAGTTCATAACCGACTGTTGCAGACAGGTGAAGCCCGACAGCGACAAAATATTTTTGAATTTTGCTCTGTCAAAATGCAGATCGGATTTTCTCAGCCTGTATTCGGGACAGGCAAAGAGGAAGTACAGCAAAAGTCCTGCTCCCGAAGTGTACTGTGAAATCACGGTTGCAACCGCCGCACCGACAATTCCCATATCGAGCGAAATCACAAAATACAGGTCAAGTCCGACATTAAGCACAACCGACACCGCAAGGAAAACAAGCGGTAAAAACGAGTTGCCCACGGCACGCAAAAGATTTGATATGTAATTGTAAAGAAATGTGGCGAAAAATCCGATAAATACCCATAAAAGGTATGATTTAATATCACCGACAATTTCGGGCGGAACGCACAAAAGCGTTATAATAGGATCTATAAAAATATAAATGAGCGCCGTTATCAACAGCGTGAGCGAGCCTATAAAAACCGATGACATAAAGATTCCGCCACGAATCTCGTCATTTCGTTTTCGACCGAAAGCCATTGACACAAACGCACCCGTACCGAGCGAAAGTCCGATTATAACCGAATTGAGAAAGGTCAAAAGTGTATATGACGAGCCGACTGCCGCAAGGGCATTGTCGCCCACATATTTTCCGACCACCCATGTATCGGCAAGGTTGTAAAACTGCTGAAACACATTGCCGAGCATAAGCGGTACTGCAAAAGACCACAGGCCGCCTGTTATACTGCCTGTGGTCAAATCTCTGTTTTTATTTAGTTTTATCACAAAATCATTCCGTTGCGACCGCAGATTCTGAGGTCATATTTTTTTGTTAAATTCACTTCCGCATTTCGGACAGCGAACAGTATGATTGCCTTTTTTGTTGCGAACACGAAGCTGCGCCTTGCACACGGGACACTTGATATAACGGTAGTCCTTGCGGTCACGAATTTTCTTGAAGGTCAGCTTGAACCAACCTGTTACCGCATTGTAAATCGGAAGAAATTTTCTGTTTTCGGCACTTCTTGCAACAATGTTGCGTGAGAACATACGAAAACAGATAAGCACGATAATCAAGAGCATTATTCCGTCAATGATGTATCTTGCAACACGGTTCCACACAAAAATATTCACGAACCACAGTATGAGCAACAGCATCCAGAGTGCATTGTTGAGCTTATCCGTGCCGTATCTGCCCTGCATAAAATTGGCGAATCTGTTAAATAATCCTCGCATAAAGTTCATCCTTTCCGCAAAAAGCGGTAATTACAAAAATCATCTTTCCACCATTTTATCACAGGCAGGGCGTACATTCAATAAACATTTGACGATATATGTCACTAAATCAGCCGAGAACGAGCTTTGCCGTGTCAACGCTTTCTTTTGCGTCACGGCAGTAGTAGTCAGCGCCGATTTTCATAGCGTAGTCCTTTGTAAGAACCGCACCGCCGACAAATATTGTACATTTGCTTGAGCCGTCGGGATTCTGAAGTTCCTTACATTCTCTTACAAGCCTTATTGTATCTTCCATGCTCTTGAGGGTTGTTGTCATAAGAGCCGAAAGTCCTATCATTGTAATATTCTGTTCAACGGCAGTATCAACAATAAGCTGAGGGTCAACATCACGACCGAGGTCAACAACTGTGTAGCCGTAGTTATCAAGAAGAACCTTTACAATGTTCTTACCGATATCGTGAATGTCGCCCTTTACGGTTGCAACGATAATTTTACCCTTGCTTACGGGAGTTCCGCTTGTCTTTGTAAGGTGCTTTTTGATTACATCAAAGCACTCCTGAGCTGTGTTTGCGCTTTGGATAAGCTGTGGAAGGAAAATTTTATTCTTTTCAAAATCTTCACCCACTCTGTCAAGTGCAGGGATAAGCATTTCGTTTACAACCTGCATTGCATCGGTTGTTTCAAGAAGCTTTGCGGTTGCGGCTGCACCTTCGTTTTTAAGTCCGTTATAAACAGCCGCAAAAATATCAACATTGCTGTCTGCCTTTTTAACGGGAGCGGCAGGAACAGCATCGTTATATGCGTTGATAAATTCAAGTGAGTTCTTGTCAATGCCGTTAAGCACACGGAATGCTCTTACAGCGCCTGTCATCGACTCAACATTTGGGTTGATAATCGGCAAATCAAGTCCCTGTTCCATAGCCATTGTAAGGAAAGTTCTGTTGACAAGCTCACGGTTCGGAAGTCCGAAAGAAATGTTTGATACACCGAGACAGGTTTTACAGCCAAGTTCCGTTTTTACTCTGTGCAGAGCCTCAAGAGTCTGACGGCAAGCCGCCTGTTCTGCGGAAACCGTAAGAGTAAGGCAGTCGATATATACATCTTTTCTGTCAATGCCGACAGCCTCGGCTCTTTCAACAATTCGTTTTGCAATCTCAAATCTGCCCTCGGCGGTTTTCGGAATACCATTTTCGTCAAGCGCAAGTCCGACAACAGACGCACCGTACTTTTTGACAAGAGGAAGAACCGTTGCAAGGCTCTGTTCCTCACCGTTTACGGAGTTCAGAATCGGTTTGCCGTTGTAGTAGCGGAGTCCTGCCTCAATAACCTCGGGCTTCGTGGAGTCAATCTGGAGCGGAACATCACACACACTCTGAATAGCCTTGAGAACACGCACCATCATCTTTTTTTCGTCAATTTCGGGATGACCTACATTGACATCAAGAATTTCCGCACCGCCCTGAACCTGACTGAGAGCCTGAGTGAGGATATAGTCAATATTATTTTCAACAAGCGCCTGCTTGAACAGCTTTTTGCCTGTGGGGTTAATTCTTTCGCCGATAATTCTCGGACCGTTGATTTCGACAACCGTTGTTGAACTGCAAACGGTTGTGTCAACGCTCTTTGTCTGAGGCTGATATTCTCTGTCGGCAACCTCCGACTTAATTTTTGCAATATAATCGGGATTCGTTCCGCAGCATCCGCCGATAACCTTAACACCGTATTTGAGGAGCGAACAAACGCACTCGGCAAATTTGTCGGGCATAATGTTGTACTCGTTGCTGTTAGGATCGGGCAAGCCTGCGTTAGCCTTGATTACAAGGGGAAGATTTGTGTATTTCGACATCTCGGAAACAACGGGTTCAAGCTCATCCGGACCGAGTGAACAGTTGACACCGAGAGCGTCAACACCGAGTCCCGTAAGAGTGACAGCCGCACAGGCAGGGGATACACCCGTAAATGTTCGTCCGTTTCTCTCAAAGGTCATTGTTGTGAGGATAGGTTTGTCGCAGTTTTCTTTTGCGGCAAGGACTGCGGCTTTAAGCTCGTAAAGGTCGGTCATTGTTTCAAAAACTATGACATCGGCATCTTTACCGGCAAGAATCTGCTGTTTGTAATACTCATAAGCCTCGTCAAATTTCATTGAACCGGCAGGTTCAAGCAGCTGACCTATCGGACCGATATCAAGGGCAACGAGGGCGTCTGTACCCTCAACGGCTTTTCTTGCAATCTTAACACCGGCGATGATGATTTCTTCAACGCTGTAACCGCTGTCCTGAAGCTTGTAGGCATTTGCGCCGAAGGTGTTTGCGTACACAATGTCAGAGCCGGCATCAATATACCTCCTGTGAAAGCTCTCGATAAGCTCGGGGTGGGTAATGTTCAGCACCTCAGGCACATGGTCGTACTTTACACCGCTTTTCTGAATGAGAGTTCCTGTTGCACCGTCAAGCAGAATAAAATTCTTTTGGTTGAGATATTCACTAAAGTTTGAAAAATTCTTAAACACCACAATGTTCCCCATTTCTTCTGAAGCGACATTTGCCTTTCATACTGCAAATTGCACACCCTCGTTTTCTTCTTTCAATCGGATTGTCTGAAATTCCGAGAACCGCCGTAACCGACTTTGACGGCACAAGCAGACAGCTGTCGCCTGTTGTAAGTCCTATTTTTCTCGGAGCGTCAAGTATTCTCAGATACTCCTTCTGCATCTCAATAGGATAATCCCCGTAGCCGGGGCTGAAACGGAAGGTCATATACTTTCCGCTGTATTTTTCGGCAAGAATTTCGTCAACCTTTTGACACACCTGTTCAACGGCAACGCTTGCAAAGCTGTCAAGCACAACCGCCCTTGCCATATCGGAAATCTGACTTATACGGATAAGCTTGTCAATTTCCGAACCGATTGTCGCACACATCATAACGGCTGTGTGGCAACCCTCAAGGTGCTTTTTTATATCATTGCCGAGTAAAATATCATCAAACGGAGCTTTGCGTTCAAGATAGAGAAATCTCGGCTCTGCTGTTTTTAATATTTCTTTTTCGCATTCATCCATCAGCACATCCATGCGGTAATTAAGGCTGATTCCTGCACCGCCGAGGTAGCGTATAGCCTCTTTTCGGTTTAATCTGTCAAGCGTTATCATAAAAGACTTGACACCGCCTCCGTGATTTTTCTTGCAACATACGGGTTGTTCATCGTGTAGAGGTGGATGCCGTCAACACCGTGTGCGATAAGGTCAACAATCTGGTCAACCGCATATGCAATGCCTGCGTCACGCAAAGCCTCGGGTCTTGTATCATACTTCTGCATAATCTTTGCAAATTTTGCAGGAAGGCTTGCACCGCACATCGAAACCATTCTTTCAATCTGACTTTTGCTTGTTACAGGCATAATACCTGCCTCAATCGGAACATTCACGCCTGCAATCTTCGCTCTTTCAAGAAAACGATAGTAAACGGAGTTGTCAAAGAAAAGCTGTGAAATAAGGTGGCTTGCACCCGACTCAACCTTTTTGCGAAGGTTGTGAATGTCCTCAACCTCATCGGCTGCCTCGCTGTGAACCTCGGGATAACAAGCGCCGGCAAGGTCAAAATCACCCTGTGACGCAATGTATCTGCACAAATCGCTTGCATAAGTGAAATCCTTCTGCGGTTCAACACCTTCAACCCTGTCACCACGGAGTGCAAGAATATTCTCAATGCCGTTCTCCTTAAAGAGCGCAAGGTTGCGGTCAATATCAGCCTTTGTGCTGTTAATGCAGGTGAGGTGTGCCACGGATTCAACTCCGAAATCCCTCTTGATTTTTGATGCGATTTCGCAGGTGCGATTTTTTGAGCCGTTGCCGCCTGCACCGTATGTTACGCTGATAAAATCAGGCTTTAAAGCCGAAATTTCTTCAAGCTTGCCGTAAACCGATTCAATCGGAGAGGTCTTTTTAGGCGGAAATACTTCAAAAGAAAAAACTGTTTTTCCGCTGTTAAATAAATTGCTTATTTTCATATATAAACACCTCGGTAATGGTTTTGTTAAACTTGATTAATTATAGCATAAATAAATTTCGCATACAATACTGTTTTGGTGGGTTTTGTCGTTTAAGGCTATCATTTTTTTGGAGGTTTGGGTATAAGCGAAAATTATATCAAAGAGTTTTATAATAATTATAATTTTGTTAACAAACAGAGTATACATTTACTTTCATAATAAAACAAAAATTGCATCAATGCCGTATTCGGGCATCTGATGCAATTCCTTTATCCGAGTATCTTCTCGAATAGATAGCGGTGGCACACCACCGACCGCAATTTTCAATTTTCCATTTTCAACTTTCAATTTAAAAAAATCACAACTGCAAAACTAACTTTGCAACGCCGAAATAGATAAGCAATGATAGCGAGTCGCAGACTGTTGAAATGAGCGGATTCGCCATAACGGCAGGGTCAAAGCCGACCTTGCTTGCCAAAAGAGGCAAGCTGCTGCCGACAAGCTTTGCCATAATAATTGTGCCGACAAGCGTAAGCGAAATTACAAGGGCAATCATAAATGCGTTTTCCTGACCGTTGAGGTCAAACAAAATCAGCTTTACAAAGTTTGCCGCCGCAAGCGTAATACCACAGAGGATTGACACCCTAAATTCTTTCCACAACACAAGAAAAATGCTTTTGAACTGAATTTCGCCGAGCGACAACGCACGGATTACGGAAACCGACGCCTGAGAACCTGCGTTACCGCCCGAACCCGTAATCATCGGGATAAACGATGAGAGAATCAGCACATTTGCAAGCACAGCCTCAAATGATGAGATAATCGCACTTGTAAAGGTTGCCGAAAGCATAAGTATGAGCAGCCACGGCGCTCTCTTTTTGTACAGACCGAAAATGCTTGTTTTCATATACGGTTTGTCAGACGGCAATACGGCTGCCATCTTTTCGATATCCTCGGTAGCCTCTTCCTGAATGACATCAATAGCATCGTCGATTGTTACAATACCGACAAGTCGGTTTTCGTTATCGACGACCGGAAGAGCAAGAAAGTTATAGTTTGAGAACATCTGAGCAACCTGCTCCTGGTCGTCAAGAGTAGTTACCGAGATAACATTTTCCTCCATAATCGACTTTACAAGCTCGTCATCCTCAGCAAGCAAAAGGTCTTTTACGGTGGTGATACCGATAAGCTTGTTGTTGGCATCGGTTACATAGCAGGTATAGATCGTTTCCTTGTCAACACCCGTTCTTCTGATTCTTTTAATAGCCATTTCAGCCGTCATATCGGGACGAAGCACAATAAACTCGGTTGTCATAATCGAGCCTGCGCTGTCCTCGGGATATTTCAAAAGCTCGTTAATCTGCTTTCTCATATCCTTGTCGGCCTGTCTTAAAATACGCTTTACAACATTGGCAGGCATTTCCTCGATAAGGTCAACGGCGTCATCGACAAATAACTCATCGACTACCTCTTTCAGTTCGCTGTCGCTGAAGCCGTGGATAAGGAATTCCTGAGTTTCGTCATCCATTTCGACAAATGTTTCCGCCGCAAGCTCTTTTGGCAGAATACGAAACAGAATCGGCATTTTTTCATCCTGTAGGTTTTCAAAAACCGCCGCAATGTCATACGGTTTCATCGTAACCAGAATGTCACGCAAGGTGCTGAACTTTTTGTCATCAAGCAGCACTTTGATAGTTTCAGTAAGGGTTACATTAACCTGTTCCATCATCTTTTCCTCCTTTTTAATTCAATTGGAAGTAAAGACGGTGTCACCCTGAGTATTAAATTAAATTAAATCAAAATAAAAATACAAAGCAAAATCAATAAAACAAAATGAACGCACAAGCGCACATTTTGCTGCAACTTCGCCCGGGTACAGCGCCTTTATTACCGTCTGCGTCCATTAAGTTTTCACCTCATTCGCATTAAAATTCGGGCAAAAGCCCGTACATATTTATTTTATTCTTTTTTGTGTGCGATGTCAACGGATTTATACATTAAAAATGCACTTTTCAAATATTTTACAAGCAGCTTACAATCAGCTTTTTACACCGCATTATTTAATATTCCTTGCATTTTGCGCGCTATCAATGTATAATTGGTACTATAATAAAAACAAATGATAGGAGTTTGCCCATTATGTCAGATATGGTAAAAAAATATGTCCCTTATGCGGTGATAATTTTCGTTGTTTATATGCTTTTGCCGCTTGTTTTTCTTCCTGCGGTAATGCAGAAGTTCTCACCTATTGCCTATGATTGTGTGTTCCCCCTTACAGCAATCGGATGTGCGGCTCATTACTGTTCAAAGTACGGACTTGACTTTCTCTTTGCACTCATTGCACCGATTATTTATCTTCCGAGTATGCTCATTTACAACGGCGGATTTTCTTCAAGCACACTTTCAACAAACCTTATTCTTCTCGTTGTTTATCTTGTTGCAGGAATCTTCGGACTTTTCCTCGGTGACCTTGCATTCGGTGACAAGCGCCGTCAGAAAGAAAAGGCTGAACAGGAAGAAACAGAGGAGATGCTTCTTGAGGCAAGACGCCGTGAGAAGAAAGAGCTTGAAACTATGACAAAATCAAGCAGAAAACCCGAAAGAAATCCTCACAAACAGGAACGCAGACCGTCAAAGCCTGCACGCAGACCTGCTCCCGCACCGCAGAGAACAGTCAAAGACGATACCGATGACTTTGACTACGATAAGTACCTTTCTGACATCGACAGAAAGCAAGACCCGAACGAAAGCGAAATTGACGATATTCTCAACGAATACAGACACTAACGGCGAGCCGCCGTTCCCAGTTCGTGCAGATAGTATTTATAAGGGCGAAAATAAAATGCCCGAGCAGAACTCTATAACTAAAAATGTAAAATTAAAGTCGGAAAGACAGCCTGCATATGCAGGTAAATGTCTTTCCGACTTTTTGTTTGTGTATTATCTGACAGTTCGGATTTTAGCTGTATGCTTCCACAATATATTTCTGAACAAGTGTGGCGTCAAGAATATTGATAACGCCGTCATTATTTACATCGGACACATATATGCCGAAGTCATCAAGTGCGGCAGCTCCGAGTATATATTTTTGAATCTCGGTAACATCCGTAATATTAACCCACCAGTCGCCGTTTGCGTTGCCCATGGTCAGCTTATCAATATAGGTACCTGTTGTACCACCGCCACCGCCCGACGCTGTATCGGTTTCATATCCATAGCTTGTGGCATAGACCGTATCATGTCCTAGCTTGCGGCTGAGGTAAAATTCAACATATCCGTCCTTGTTCGGAGCACAGGCTGTCATAAAGCCGCCGCTCTCAATTATGAGATATGAATAATAGGTAACCTTGCCGGAACGCTGAGTTTTGTAGTTGAACTCCCATTCGCCGTTGTAGCTGTCCATCTTGGTAGTGCCTTTTTCCGAAAAGGTCTCAGGGTCGAGGTCATGGAGCTTTACTCTGACTTTTACATATTTTCCCGAAAGGTCTGTTCTGAACAGATTTCTGTATGACGAACTTCCGCCGCCACCGCCGTTAGTTAAATACATGACATTGTATTTATCGGTTTTTGAAAAGTTATAAGCTTTTACCTTGTTCACAAGCGGCACAAAATCTATCTTTGTAAGTCCGCCTTTTTCTTTTCTGAATTCCGCATAAACACTGTCGTTGGAATCAAGATTAAATGCAGTTGCCCCAAGCTGACCGTCCGCAAGTGTAAAGGATTTTCCGACATCTGTAACAGCCTTAACCTTTACGGCTGAATTTGCCGTAACAACAGATGTAAGTGCCAGCACACCGCAAAGTGCCGTTGCGGTAATTTTTTTGATAATATTTTTCTTCATTGTTCTCTCCCTATAAATCAAGATTTATGATTTGTCGCTTACAATATATTTTTGAATAAGAGTTGCGTCAACAACATTGATTTTACCGTCATGGTTTACATCGCTGTTAAAAAGCTGAGTCTTGCCGAATTTTACAATACCTACAACATATTTCTGAACAGATGTTGCATCTACAACCGTAATGTTTCCGTCTGGATATGCATCACCGCAAGTCAGGCAGTTCAATTTGCCACCAATCGTTGTTTTACACTCTGCGCCGTTTTTAAGTCTGCAATATTTATAAGCCATAAGGCCCGTATCCTCGCCAAGCTGTCTTGAAATATAAAACTCCGCATAGCCGTTCTTATCGGGGACAAAAGATGTTACCGCACCTCCGCTGACAAAATATGCGCCCGAGGTTGCATAGCAAGGTTTGCCGCTGCTGTCTGTACCGAAATCCTCATATGTAAAGTCAAAATTCTTGTATGTGCCATCGCTGAGTTTTCCGGTCATTGTGCCATCATCATTAAAGCCATCAGGAAAATAGTCGGAGAGTTTAATCCTTATCTTAACATATTCTCCGCCTGTTGAATCATAATTGAATTTCATACCCGTATCACCAAAATAACGATTATCCGCTGTTATCATATGGCGAGTAAATTCCTGATTTTTCGGGAGATTTACAAACTTCGGTGCATCAATACAGTCCTTAAACATCACGCTGTACTTTTGATAATCCGTTGATATGAACATTGCCCCGAAATTCTTTGCCGTATTTTCGGTATATCCCGTTGTTGTAACAAAAAGCTGATTGTTTGAAATTTTCTGCGTTGTACCTGTAACTTCAAAGTCCTTGCGATCTTCATACTCGCTTACCGCACCTGTCGTAAGAACCGAACCGACGGTAAGCACACCGCAAAGTGCCGTTGCGGTAATTTTTTTGATAATATTTTTCTTCATTGTTCTCTCCCTATAAATCAAGATTTATGATTTGTCGCTTACAATATATTTTTGAATAAGAGTTGCGTCAACAACATTGACAGCACCGTCCGAATTCACATCACCGTTAAAAAGCTGAAGCTTACTCAATTTATTTTCATTTACAACATACTTTTGAATTGCGGTTGCATCAGATACGGAAACCATCTCGTCGTCGTCTGTATTGCCGCAGATAAAGTTACTCAGCAAAGCACTTGTTACGCCTTCATCACCCAACACACCGTTTTTCAGTACGCTTTCACAGGTTATCATTAACTCTACATCATCACCGATATTTCTTGAAACATAGATTTCCGCATAACCGTTTTTATCGGGTACAAACGAAGTAATCGCTCCGCCGCTGTGTGCATACGCACCCGATGATTCGTACAACAGCATACCTCTGTTGTCCTTTCCGTAATCATAGTAATTATAATCGTAAGTTCTTAACACACCGTTGTTCAGCGGTGCTGTAAAAGTACCGTCAGAATTGAAATACCCATTAAAATCAGACAGTTTCACTTTCACCTTGACATATTTTCCGCCTGTTGTGTCAAATGTATGACAGGCAAAACTATTTCCGAAACCGTAGTTGTATTCATTTGCCATAAATCTTGAAAACTTCCTACCCTTAGGCAGCTGTATATATCTCGGATATTTCTCACAGCTTTTAAACTTCAATTTAAATTCGTTTTCCTGTTCGTCCTTGAATAAAACGCCGTACAGTCTTGAGGTTTTGCTCGTGTAACCTGTAGTTGTTACGAACAGCTGATTATTATTTATCTGCTGTGTTTCGCCTGTAACCTCAAACCTCTCCTGAGATTTTTCGACACTTTTCGGGGCAGCACTTACAGCAAATGCCGAGCCTGCCGCAAGCACACCGCAAAGTGCCGTTGCGGTGATTTTTTTGATTACATTTTTCATTGCTTTACCCTCCGTATTTGCAGACATTGCCGCAAATTTGTTCATACTTGTTTGAGTTTATCAATATATTATCCTTAAGTCAATAGCCGCAAATAAAATTTGGCATATACGGCAATATATGCGTATTTTTCCCAATGTTAATTATTACAAATGACAGACAAAATACTCGGGAATTTCTGTTTTTAACACATTAGTTTTAAACAAAAAAACAGACTGTACCGTAATACAGTCTGCTGTAAATTATGACGCACGCTCACAGATTACATAGTAACGGTCAAAACCACCGTTTCCATCACTTATGCAGGTGAACATTGTGAGCAAATCTTTGCCATTTTTAATATAGCAATCTTCCGATTCATTTGGCTTATTCACCTTTGTTTCAACAACTTTGTAATCTATGGTGTCCCAATAGTTTGTTATTGACACCTTATCGCCCATTTTCAGATTACGCAGATTATCAAAGAAAATTCTTCCGACATATCCCGTGTGACCTGCAAGAACGGTGTTCGTATTATTGCCGCCAATCGGCAATGAGGTTGCACTCATATGTGCCGCACCGTAGCTCATATTTGAGCTGTTCGCACCGAGGTAAATCGGCAGACGCATACCGATTGTTTTGGCAGAAACATATCCGTAAATACCGTCACTTATGCCGTAGTTGCTGAGATTTATCGCAGCCTGAGAGTAAGTATCGTTGCGGAACAGTTCATACTGACTGCTTTCAAGCTTTTTATTGTAGGCAACGCTGTCCTTAAAAAGTCGGTCAAGGTCAACTTTAAACACAACAGGCTGTTTTGAAGTACGCTTGCCGTCCTTGTCAACCTTGTATCCCTCTTTGTCAACCTTTCCGTCCTTGACGGCTTCTTCAAAAGAGCCATCATCAACCTCTTCAACACGAATATCAAAGCTATCGGCCTCACCGTTTGAAATTTGTGTTCCCACAAAATTTGATATGGGAGGAAATGCCACAAGACCTATTCCGAAAACAAGCATAACAATTGCAACAACTGTCAGTATCTTTTTAAGCATCTGCATCACCGCCCGAATCATCAGAATTTTCGTCAGCAGAATCAGCTTTTAACCTCTTTGCTCCGACCGATTTCTTCTTTTTGCGTTTAAGCAGGAAGATAACAACGAACACAACAAGTGCAACAAAGCCGACGATTATTCCGGCTGCAACTGCATAAGGAATCTTGTATCCGAGGAAGAATATGTAACCATTATCAAATTTTGCAAGTGAAACACCTGTTTCAACATATTTTGTGTCATCATATGCAACATGCTTGCCACGCACAAGAAGTCTGTGCGTATTCACACCGTAAGGCGTACAGGTCAAAAGCGTTACAAGGTCCTCGCCGTCAACAATTCTAAGTGAGTTAATCTCTGACGGCAGAACAACCTCAATTTGATCAACCTCATATTTCAGCGTTCTGTCGAGAATATGAACATAAAATTCATCGCCTACTTTCATATCGGTGAGGTAATCGAAAAATGTTTCTCCCGGATAACCCGAATGTGCCGAAATTACCGCATGGGTACTTTTTCCGCCTACAGGAAGTGATGTATTTTGCAGATGACCTGCACCTTTTGAAAGAATTTCTTCGCTTGTACCGTGATAAATCGGCAGATAAACATTGATTTTCGGAATATCTATGTAACCGACAAGTCCGTCCTCGTCAACGCTGAGCGTGTGTTCATATCGCTCACCGATTTTCTGAAAAGCCTTTTCGTCAAACGGGTCGGTGATAATCATATTGTTTGACAGGCTGTTATTATACTTTGTCGCCTCTTCAAACATTTTCTGAGTTTTCTCACTCGGCATCTGAGCAACCTTGTTGGTATATTCCTTAACACTGCTTCGACTGACATAGTTATTGATTGCCGAACTGACAAGAGGGTAACTCATTATGCCGATTCCTGCAACAAATATTAAAACTATTAGTAAAATTGACAGCTTTCGTTTCATAAAATTTTCCTTTTCTGCATGTTTTTGTTCCGTTATTATCATACTATATTTTACTATTTATCGCAACTGCGTGCCGCCGTTACCTGTTCGTAGTGTTTTATGTGTATTTTATGATATGATGAAAATTATGTATTCCAATGTAGCGGCATGGCAATTGCTTTGTGGGATTTATAAAATTTGATTTAACATATAATTTGCACCGTTGGCGACGGGTGGAGGCGGTTTTAGCATATACAAATGCGGTGTGGAACACCGCCGCCTTAATTATTCATTATTCAATATTCACTATTCATTATTCATTAAATAAAACCAAAATAGAACGGGGATGCGTTGCCGCATCCCCTGAAAATTACATATATCACAGATTTTAAGATAAAGATATTCGATTAATTATTTAGCTGCTTTCTTTCTCTTAAGAACAAAGAGGAGAACGCCTGCACAAGCGATAAGTGCTGCACCGCCAACATAGAACATCATTGTACCCATACCACCTGTTGAAGGAACTGTTACAGGATAATCAGGAACTTCTACCTGATTTACTTCGCTTGGATTACCGTCAACTGTAACTGTGATAACACCTGTTGTGCTAATATCAACTGTGTACTCAGAAGAGTTGAGGTTGTAACCTGCAGGAGCTTTTGTCTCCTTAACCTTGTATGTACCTGCACCAAGCTTTTCAAATGTAACATGACCGCTTTCGTCTGTTATCTTAGCGCCAATCACTTTGCCCTCTTTATTCTTCAGCTCAAATGTTGCATTGCCAAGACCTTTCTTGTCAGCTGTTGTGCCATCATACTTGAATACAGGAAGGTCGAATGTGTAAACATTTACTGTTCCACCAGACTTTGAAGCCTGACCGTATGTGTTTGTGTATGTAAGACTGTCGCTGTTGCTGTTGTCTGTTGCAGTGTTGCCCGAAACAGCTGTATCCTTAAGAATTGCTGTAAGTGTTACAGTAACATTTGAACTTGCATAGAAGTTATTACTGCCTTCTTCACCTTCAGCTTTTGCAGCATTAGCAAGATAAGCCGGTGTAAGAGAAATCTTAATATCTGACTGTGATGAAGCATCTACTGTGTAATCTGAAGTTGAAAGTTTAGTGTTGCCAACCATAACTTCTGTTACAGCAGGAGTGTCAAAGCTATCTGAAAGGTTATCGTGGATTGTGTACTCGGTAAGCGGAACTTCCTTAGAACCTGTAACTGAAGCTGTGAGCTTAAATGTTACTGTGTCGCCTGCAGAAGCAGTTGTGTGCTTAGAATCGATGTCGCCACCAACGATTTCCTTAGAAACTTTAACTTGACCTATGTTAATCTTGAGTTCGATTGGAGCTTCTGCTGAACCCTGAGTTGTCTTTGTGCCCTCAGGAAGAGCAAAGAGAGCACCGCCCTTTTCCCTTACGCTTGTTTCAGCAGGCTGGCCTGTAACCTTAACATAGTAAACACCTGCATCATTTGTACCGAAGTTGTAAACATCTTCGTCAGAAGTAAATTCATGGTTACCCTTGCTGTCTGCATCTGTAAATGTTGCACTTTCACAAGCAGCGAGAAGAGCCTCACCGTCATTACCCTTTGCACTATTCCAAGTTGTAAGAGCTGTTTTAACAGCGTCGCCGCCCTTAATGTCAGTATATTCGCCTGTCGTTGTGTTAATTTTTGCTACCTTATAAACATTTACTTTAAAGCCGTTCTTGCCCTTGATAAATGCGTTATAAGTATAGCTTTCTGCTGCACTTGCTGAGAATGGAATCATGAGAGCGATCATCATTACTGCAAGAACAGCTGCAAAGATTTTCTTTGTAGTTTTCATTTTAACTTTCTCCTTTGTGTTTGATTTAATATATGTAATTATATTCTAACCGAATGGTTAAACAAAGTTGAGGTGGCTGCATGGCGGACACCGGCTAACAACGGTGTCCGTAGCAGTCAAAGAGGTTTTCTATGAAAGAAACAAATGATTTTAAATCATTGTCTTTGATAGTGAGTTTATTTTCTGTATCTTGTTCTGCGTTTTTTACGGCTGATTCTGTCATAGATTGTATAGCTCATAAGCAATGTGCCTGCAATGCCCACAACAGCAATACCGCCGATTACAAAACCGTTCATACCCGCACCGCTTGCCTGTGGCATTGTAAGCGGATAGTTGTTTACTGTGCCTGCCTTGATATGATAAATCATCTTGCCGTCGCTGTCGGGAAGATACTTGAATCCGACACCGCCGATTGCAAATTCAGCCTCTTCGCCTGATTCACACTGCCGTGCATACGGAACAGTAAAGAAGTGCTTTTCCGTACTCAGGTTATAACCCGGTGCTGCCTTTGTTTCAACAAAGCAGTAAAGCTGATGTTCGCTTGTATCATCTGTATCCTGTCCTTTGAAAATACGAAGATTTTCAAACTTCACAATACCGTTGTTGTCAATTGTCTTTGCCTCAACAAGATTATCGGCAGTCAACTCATCTGTCGGTGTGTTGAGCTTGTAGAGTGAAAACTCAACCTGACCTGCCATATTCTTGAATGTTGTACCGTCTGAGCCTGCCTTTGAAATTTCAATAGAACCCTTGTGGTAGTTGACAAATTTTACATTATCCGCAGGATTTGCAATTTCGTTTGTTTCGCTGACTGCATCCTGTGCTGTAGAATAATATTTGACGCTTGCTGTGTTTGGAGCAGTTGTTCTGTCAACTGAAACTACAGCGTAATACTTTGCAGTATCAAAAGTATATGTATCACCGCCGAGATTTTTCTCAGCAATCTGATAGTAGAACTTATCTACTGTTGCACTTGCATTAACACTTGCACCGCCGTTTGCCTCAACAGGCTCGGCAACCTGTGCCTTTGCCTTTGCCAAAGACCTTGTGGTTGACGGAGCCGCTCCCCATGAGCCGCCTCCCTTATCCCATGCACCGTCGACAATTGTATAGCATCTGTTTGTATCTGTTGCTGAAGGAATATCAAGGTCATTTGTCTGATTCCATTTTGTATCCCAGCCGTTTGTTAAGTTGGTCGGATCCATTCTGCAGAATATAAGACCTTTCCAAGTGCCGGACGGAATTTCAGCCTGATAATAGCCGTCGCCGTCATCATCTGTCATTGATACCCAGTGCTCCTGCTTTGGACTTGTAGAATCATTAAAGAAATAAATTGCAAATCTTGCACTATCTGTTATCCAATTTGAGTTTGGTTTCAAGTAAACTGTGTTCTGATTTACAGGGGTTGTAGTCGGAGCTGCTGTTGTCGGCTGAACAGTTGGCTTTGCAGTTGTCGGAGCAACTGTAGGCTGATCTGTTACCGGCTGAGTTGTTGTAGGAGTGTCAACTCCTCTGTACTCATACTCGAGTGCATCAAATGTGATTTTATCGCCGAAGTTGTTCTTTGTCTGCAAGAGTTTTGACTCTGTAAGAGCAGAACCGCTCTTCTTCATTTCTGTAAGTGTAAACTCAAATGTGTTGACATCAGGTATTTCGCCGTCAAGTGTCTTTACCGCACTGAGTGTTACATGAGCATTTGATTTATCAATCTGCTTGTTTGTGAACTGTGCAGTTGCACCGTTATCTGCAACTGTGCCTGTTGAATTAACAGAGCTTACAGTATAGTCTAAGTTTGCTTCCTCAACAATCTTATACATTGTGCTGACAGGGATATTTGGGAACACTGCTGTTTCTCCGCCCTTGAGAGCAAATGTGCCGTTACTTGCAACATACTCTGTTGAACCTATTGTATATTCAAGCGGATATTGCTTATAAGTTTTTCCACCGTCAAATGAAAGGTATACAGTAAAGTTATATTTTTCATTTGTAATAGGATTGCCGTCTTTGTCAAACGCTGCCTTTGTTACATTAAGGTCTGCAAGCTTAGGAGTGTTTACAAAATCCACTTTATAGTCTGTTGCGTGTTTTTCGTTTACTTCATTCTTGAAGAGGAAGTTTGCCGAAGTACCGCTTCCGTTTGCTTTCTGAATTCCGTTCTTAACATCTGTTACCGAATATGTTGATGATGAATACTTTATAAATGAATTAGCCATATTCTCGGAAGCTGTCAGCCAGTTGCCTACATTGGTAATGTTTGTGAATGAAGAACTGTCGCCGTCCTTCATTGCATAGGAACCGTTAGCGTCTGAAGTTTTAGAAGATGTTGAACCGGTTTTATCTGTGTAAAGATATTCTTTATAGCTGAGAGCAGAATTACCGCTGTTTGCTGTGCCGTTATTTACATTAGTAAATGTGAAAGTGTCAGCTGCTGCAACTGCATCTTTGATACCATCGTTCACATTAACTGTGTTTACGGTTTTTGTTGTTGTAAGTTTGTTATCAACAGGAGTGAACGAGAACTCAACCTGAAGGTTTGACTCAATAAGACCACGCTCCATATAGAACATCTGGAGTTTGTGAACAGTATTCTTTGTACTGCCATTCATTACATCTGAAAGTGAGTAAACACTTGATGCACTTGTGACTGATTTTGAGTTAAGACCTGTTGCATATGTTGTTGAATTCTTTGCAAAGTTAAGTGTACATGATGCGTCCTTATGGTCACCGCCAAGGTCAACAACAAGTTTGCCGTCAATATAAATCCACACATCATCGTCACCTGTGAATGTGAATGTTACCTCCTGATCGTCAATCTTACCGCCTTCGGGAACAGTAAAGTCAACTGACAATGCCATACCAAAACCGTAGTTAAGGTCATTTCTTACATCTTCACCTGTGTGGTTGATTGTGTTGTTGTTAAAAGGGAAGAAGCCGTAACCGCTTTTGCCTGAGTTAAACCACAGCTTACCGTCATGAATAGCCTTTGAAGTATCACTGCCGCCATACATAAGTGTAAGTGAGTCACTTGTAACACCGTTTAAGTTGTTTGTGCTTGAACCTGTGTTTGCGTTTTTAAGATAAATGCTGTTTACAGGATTTGCATGAGAACTTACTGTACTTGACTGATAGCTGTACTTTTTAGTATTACTGTCATATGTAAACGGAAGAGCCGCATTGACTTTCTTACCATACGAGCTGTTTTGACCTGAACCTGTTTTTGAAAGAAAGCTGTCACTAAAGAACGGTGCAGCCACTGTACCGCTGTTATCGTTCTTCACCATCATCAAGCTGCCGTCACTGCCAAGGTTTCTTGAAACAACACCCTGATACGACCACGACCATGACTTCGGTTCGGCAGACTTTGCCAGTTCGTTTGTATTATTTACATTGACATCGGCTGTATTACTGTCATGCCAAACTGCCTTTGAGTTATTCGGTGCGGCATCATAACCGTACAGACTGCCCTTCTTTGCATCATATGTATCTTTTCTGCCTGTTTCAGATTCAGTACCTGTATTGAAGTTGCCGTAGTAAAGAGGTTTCTTTACATTGTTATCCTCATAATACTGACTGAGATAGCTGTTAAAATTATCAAACGGATACCATGTTGCGGAGTTACCGGCTGTTTCTACATTGCCCCACTGAGTGCTGAGTTCCTGATCATCGAGATAATCATAATACGAACACGAAGCAAGGTACATACTGTCAGGAAAACTGCTGTCAATCTTTGCGTCATATTCAAAGTTATCTTCAACAACGGTTTCGCTGTATTCGCTCCAAGTACCGTTGTTATAAATCATATTCGAAGATGAAGGAATTGTAATATCACCTATTTGGGCACCGTTGCCGTCACTAAAGGTAATGTTCTCTGCATTTGCGTCAACTGTTATCTTATAGACATTATGCTTAACATTCTGCACCTTGTCCATAGCGGTACCGGGCCAATTGCCTGAGTACTTAGTGGACGAAGTCCATGTATAAGCATACACACTTCCCCAACCGTTGGTATTCATATAGTACAGGGTTTTGCTTTCGGCAGCAGCAACCTTTCCTAAATTCATACCCGACACTGCACACACTGATAACATCATTGTGAATGCAAGTACAAGGGAAAAGCTTTTTCTAAGGGTTTTGCAAAGCTTTTTACCTAACTTCATAATTTTTTCTTCTCCTTCATTGCCGATTACTTTGTTTTGGCAGTCAAAGTACAATTAAACAGGTCTGTACAGAACAGTCCAATATATCTGCCAACTAATTATGAAACGCAAATTTTTGAATTTGTTCTTCTTTTTGATTTGCATACAATTATATAATATTTTATTGCGCTTTTGTAGAGGCAATATAACCAAACTTCAGGTAATATTTTTGGCTGTTTTGCACATCTACGAACACGGTTTTATATTTTTGACATAATGTGATTTTATTACTTATTTATCGCCATTTTTTGTGTTTAAGATAAATTATACCCATCATACAATCTTAACAGGCAATTAAAAAGTCATTTTCAGCACTGAATTTGTTGATTTTTAATTCTTTTTTCAAAAATACCAAAAATTTTTATGCAAATTTGCGCCAAGCTATATGCGTAGAGATATGTATTTTTTTGCGATTGTTGCTTTTAAGCATAAAAAGCCCCAAAACCTATATTTTACAGAAATTTTCAGATATATTTTTATAATCAATTTCTATATCCGATAAAATTAATCACCGAATGTCTTCAAAATTCGGCATAAATAAAGGGGCAGAGTATTGCTCTCTGCCCCTTAAAATGTAATTCACTTAAAACCGCAATTATACAAACCGCTTTATGCAGACATATTAAAGATCTCTGCCACAGCACTTCTTGTACTTTTTACCGCTGCCGCACGGACAGGGATCGTTTCTGCCGATTTTTTTGCCCTTACGGATAGTTTTGTTGGCTGTGTCTGTGCCGTCTGCAGAAGTTTCTGTAGGCTGAGCAACCTGCTCACGGTGAAGTGCCTGCTTTACAGCGTCCGACTGCTCAACAGTTCCTTCATCATCGGCTGCAGACTGTGCCGCTGCGGCAGCCCTCTGAGCCGCTCTCTTTGCAGCTGCAATTGCGTCCTGTCTTTTCTGAATCTCATAAACACGCTTTGGCATAATGAGCATCATCTTGACAGTATCTTCACGAATGCTTTCAATCATCTCATCAAACATATCGAAGCCTTCAACTCTGTATTCAACAACAGGATCGTGCTGACCGTATGAACGAAGTCTGATACCGCTCTTGAGCTGATCCATATTGTCGATGTGATCCATCCAATGTGTATCAACACTCTTGAGGAGGTAAACACGCTCCATCTCACGGATTGTTTCCTCGGGAAGAAGCTCTTCGTTTTCCTTGTAGATTTCGAGAGCATCATCAACGAGCATCTTCTGAATCTCTTCGGGTTCCATATCTTCAAGATCCTCAAGGCTGAAATCGTACTTAGAATCATCTCTGATAAGCCAGCCTGCATAGTAATCCTTAAGACTCTGGAAGTTCCAATGCTCTGCAGGACCTTCGGGGAGGTACTGCTTAATTGAAGTTGCGATTGTATCCTCAATCATTTTGAGGATTGTTTCGTGGAGATCCTCACCGTTAAGAACCTGATCACGCTGACCGTAGATGATTTCACGCTGTTTGTTCATAACATCATCGTACTGGAGGACATCCTTACGAATGCCGAAGTTACGAAGCTCAACCTTTTCCTGTGAGCCCTCGATAATACTTGTGAGCATTTTATTCTCAATAGGCATATCTTCGGCAACATTCATACGCTCCATCATCATCTTCATTCTGTCGCCGCCGAACAGACGCATAAGGTCATCCTCGGTTGAGAGGAAGAAACGGCTGACACCCGGGTCGCCCTGACGACCTGCACGACCACGGAGCTGGTTATCAATTCGGCGTGACTCGTGTCTTTCCGTACCCATAATGTAAAGACCGCCGGCCTCTCTTACCTTTTCAGCCTCGCCCTTAATTTCTTCCTTATACTTATCATTCAGTTCTCTGAATGTATTTCTTGCATTGATGATTTCTTCATCATCGGTTTCTGCATAACCCGTAGCTTCTTCGATAAGCTCCTCTGTAAAGCCCTGCTTACGCATTGCGGCTTTTGCCATATACTCTGCGTTACCGCCGAGGATGATATCGGTACCACGGCCTGCCATGTTGGTTGCGATTGTTACCGCACCGAGTTTACCTGCCTGAGCAACAATTTCAGCCTCTTTTTCATGCTGTTTTGCATTGAGGACATTGTGCTTAATACCTCTCTTTTTGAGCATTTTTGAAAGAAGCTCCGACTTCTCAATTGAAATTGTACCGACAAGGACAGGCTGTCCCTTTTCGTGAGCCTCAACAATTGCATCAATAACAGCGTGGAACTTGCCGTTTTCTGTCTTATAAACCGAATCGGGGAGGTCTTTTCTTAAAACAGGCTTGTTTGTAGGAATTTCAACAACATCAAGCTTGTAGATTTCCTGGAATTCTTCCGACTCTGTCTGAGCAGTACCTGTCATACCCGAAAGCTTTTTGTAAAGACGGAAGTAGTTCTGGAATGTGATTGTAGCAAGAGTCTTGCTTTCGCTCTGAACCTTTACGCCCTCTTTAGCCTCAATGGCCTGATGAAGACCTTCGTTAAAACGACGGCCGTACATAAGACGACCTGTAAATTCGTCAACAATGATAACTTCGCCGTCCTTAACGACATAGTCAACATCGAGCTTCATAACTCCGTTAGCCTTGATAGCCTGATTTACATGGTGCTGAATTGTAAGGTTATCGGGATCTGTGAGGTTTTCAATACCGAAAAATTCTTCGGCTTTCTTAACACCGCTCTGTGTGAGGGTTGCCGTTTTCTGCTTTTCATCAACAACATAATCAATGTCGTTTTCCTTGTAATATTCCTCCATATCCTCTTTTGCGTCAAGCTCTGCAAAACGCTGAACCTTAAGAGTTTTTGCAAGAGCGTCAGCCTTTGCGTAAAGGTCTGTTGACTTGTCGCCCTTACCCGAAATAATAAGAGGAGTTCTCGCCTCATCAATGAGGATTGAGTCAACCTCATCGACAATTGCAAATGCGTGCGGGCGCTGAACCTTGTTTTCCTTGTAAACTACCATGTTGTCACGGAGGTAGTCAAAACCGAGTTCGTTGTTTGTTCCGTATGTAATATCTGCGGCATAAGCCTTTTTTCTGCCGTCATTGTCAAGGTCATGGCAGATAAGGCCGACCGAAAGACCGAGGTATCTGTAAAGCTTGCCCATCCACTCCGAGTCACGGCGCGCAAGGTAATCGTTGACTGTTACAATGTGAACACCTTCGCCCGTAAGAGCGTTGAGATATGCAGGGAGGGTAGCAACCAAGGTTTTACCTTCACCTGTTTTCATCTCGGCAATTCTGCCCTGGTGAAGAACGATACCGCCGATAATCTGAACGGGGAAGTGCTTCATACCAAGCACTCTCCAGCCTGCCTCACGACAGGTTGCAAATGCTTCGGGGAGAATATCGTCTGTTGTTTCGCCGTTGGCAAGTCTTTCTTTAAGAATTGCAGTCTGATTTTTGAGTTCGCTTTCGCTCATAGCCGCATATTTATCTTCGAGTGCAAGCACCTTGTCACAGATTGGCTGCACACGCTTAACTTCACGCTTGCTGTAGTTGCCGAACATAGCTTTTAAAAAATTCATCAGGGTTCTTCCTTTCAATGTACCGAAAAAATCGGTCAAACTGTATTTTCAATAATATAATTTTAATTTACTGCACCGCAGACGCTCCAAGGCTTTTTGCAGCCTGAATCATTGCGGCCTCAACCACGGGACCGGCATATTGGAAACCGAAACCCGAATCCTGTACAACACAGGCAAATGCAAGAGGGCAGTCCTCATCTTTTGAGTAGCCGACCATCCAGCCGTTAGGGTTCTTATCATCGCCGACTTCACCCGTACCTGTTTTGGCACAGACTGTAAGTCCGCCGAAAAGGTTGTCGCCGTAGTAATCCGAAACGGTGTATCTCATAACATCGTCAAGCTTTGCCGCCGTATCGGATGAAAAAAGCTCCTGTCCGCTGCTCTTGTAGTTTATGCCGAGTGCGGAGAGTATGGACTCATCTTTGATAAGGGTAGGGTTTGTAGCCTTACCGCCGTTTGCGATTGCGCCGCAGATAATTGCCATCTGCATCGGGTTTACCTTGTCATTATACTGACCTACACCCGACCAGCCAAGCTGGTTTTCATTGGCGTTGCTGACATCATATGAACCTTTTGCGGTTTTAATTCCGTCAACATCAAAGGAGCTGTTAATGCCGATTTTCTCGGCAGTTTTTGTCATTGTGTCACTTCCGAGTTCAACGGCAAGCTTTGCAAAAACAATATTGCAGGAATGTGCCATTGCCTCTTTATATGTCAGCGTTCCGTGAGTTTCCGTACAGGTAACTTCACTTCCGCCTATGTTCTCACTTCCGTTACAAACCCAAGTGCGGTCATAAAGGTCGGGAATATTTTCGATTGCCGCCGCAGATGTAACGATTTTGAAGATTGAACCCGGAGTAAAGGTTGACGAAAGCACATTATCAAGGTAAACGCCCTCGTATTCGCTTTCGTTGTCCTCGGTAATTTCGGGAGGAGCCTGCGGATCGTAAGCCATGGTGCTTACCGAGCAGATAACCTCGCCTGTTCTGTAGTTATATATTACACAGGCACCTTTTTTGTTATAAGATGCAAGCACATCATAAGCCGCCGCACAGGTTGCGGAATCGACTGTCAGCTTTATATCGTGAGAGGCACGCAGTGATTCGGGCATATTAAGTCCGAAAACAAGGTTATAGCCTATCAGCTGAGAACGATACATACTTTGAACAGCCGTTGAAATGTTAAGGCTGTCATCACCGACAACATGAAGCAGAGATTTTCTTACGCTCTCGCTTTCGTTATAAACTCTTTTACCGTCAACCGTCTGTGCAAGAGCCGTGCCGTTGCGGTCATAAATCGCTCCTGCCTGTGCAAGGCCGCCGTCACCTGCTATATGCGCATTATATGCCTGATCGACCCAATCGTCTGCCCCTGTTACAAGCTCAAAGGCAAGATAGCCGAGTCCGCCGATAAACGCAAGCGCAACTATATATATAAGTGTACTTCTGCGAAGTATTTTTTTCAAACCTTACACCACCCTGTGTATCAAGTGAACAATCGAAAAATTAAAGAAAATGCGGCTTTGCTTGCAACGCACTATGAATACGGTCGGGAGATAGAGCATTTTATTTTGCTGTTTTTCCTCTCGACAACAATTTTCCATTTTCAATTTTTCATTTTCAATTTACTAAACTTATCTTTTTACCGAATAAGTTCTCTCGTCTGCGGCTTTAATGAATGCAACAAGTCCCCAACAAGACATAATACTTGAACCGCCGGCAGACACAAACGGAAATGTTACGCCTGTAAGCGGAAGGACATCGGTTGCACCGAAAACATTGAGAGAAAGCTGAACGACAAAAAGTCCTGCCGCACAGCACGCTGAAATTGAATAAAAGGTACTTCTGCTTCGGGTTGTAATTGCCCTTGCATAAATAAACATTGCACCTACTGCCACGGCAAGTGTGAACGCAACGATAACTCCCATTTCTTCCGAAACAAGTCCGAAAACAAGGTCACTTTCGGATGCGGCAACCTGCTTTAAAAAACCGTTGCCGATACCTACGCCGAAAAGTCCGCCGCTTGCCATATATGTGAGAACTCTTGCCTGCTGATAACCGAGGTTGTCCTGAGTATGTTCCCACACATGACGCCAGCCCGAAAAACGGTCGGCAACATACGGTTTAAACTTGAGGACAAAGGTTACGCCGAAAATTGCGGCGGCAACAGCAAGAATAATCGTCTTGAAATCGCCCGAGCGCATAAACGCTGTGAGCAAAAATGTTACAAAGAAGATGAGCGCAGTACCGAAGTCACCCATAAGAGCCAAAAGACCGACGCAGACTGCCGAGAAGATAATGTACTCAAGCAGGTTCTTCTTTGTCATCAATACATCAAGCGAACTTGCGCCGATAAAGATGAAGATAATCTTTGCAAGCTCTGACGGCTGAAATGAAAACGAGCCGATATAAATCCAGTTGGCGGCGCCGTTTGTAATCTTACCGAAAACAATTGTTACACCCAAAAGACCGACCGCACAAATCATTGCCGGAAGTCTGAGTTTATTTACCTTATCGGGATCTTCAATCAGCTTGATGATTATGCAGAAGATAATCATACCTACTGCTGCGGCAACAAGCTGAACATAAGCCGAGCGTTCCGACTGTCTGATAAGCATCATTACGCCTATGCCCGTCAAAAACAGGGCAAGCGATTCAAGCTCGAAATTTACTCTGCGGATTACAAAATAGGAGATAAAGAAGAATCCCCATTCAACAGCCGCAAGAGCGCCGAACAGCACGAGCGGAGCCATTGTATTTGTGCCGTCATTCCAGAACATTGCCTGAACGCACATAAAGAAGTGAAAAAATGTAATAAGAAGCATAAGCTTCCACGATTTCATTGCAGGCTTATCGCTGACCTTTGAGAAAAACCAGCTTGACTGCAACGGCTGTTGGAACTCCTCGCCTCTTTTTACTATAAGGCTTGTACCGCCTATTGTTATTGTATCGTCAATCAGCACCTTTGCTCTGCCTCTTGTTCTTTTGCCGTTGAGCATTGTGCCGCTCTTTGAGTCGGTATCGCTTACATACCAACCGTCTTTACGGCGAAGGAGTACACAATGATTTCTTGAAACTGTCGGGTCATCAACGGTTACATCACTGCTTTTACTTCTGCCGATTGAATTTTCCCAGAAAAGCACGGGGAGCATCTCGCCCGTTGCAGGGTTCAAAAGTGAAATCAAAGGAGTTTCGGGACGGCGGCGACGGCACATTGCGGCAAAGCACTGGTACACAATTATTATTGCATAAACAGGCATAAGAAAACGCAGTGCAACAACACCCATATCGAAAATTATCGAAAGATCCGGCACTTTTTTCAACTCCTTCACAAATCATCTGTCCTAAAAATAAGCATACTTAAAGTTATACAGTTTAAATAATAATCCAATTTCCTCCAAAAGTCAATAGCCGTGTGTCACGGCAGCCAATTCGTGAAGATAGTTTGTACAATAGAAAACTAAAAATGCCCGAGCGTGACTTTCTATATTAAGATAGTTTTTTTCAGCCGAGTGCCTCGGCAGTCAATTCGTAAAGACAGTTTGTGCAATGCCAAAACATATTACGCCTGAGCGTAGCATTTCAACCGTTCGCACAAATTGGGGCGTAGGGGCGGATATTATCCGCCCGCCTTGATGAAATTTTATCTTTATACTCATATATTCTGATATAATAAAAGTTGTGCATTGTTTTTTTAGTGGCGAACCGTGTTCGCTCGTCTGAAATAAGGAGCAAAACAAAAAACAATATTACTCAATAAAGTATTTTTTATCAAAATTTGCTTAAAATATCGGCAAAGTTTTATTATTTTAATTTTGGATAACACCTTGATTTTTTTAATTTTATAGCATATAATAATTGTGATAGATGTTTGATTACTCATCTTATCGTTGAGTGTTTCGCCACTTGTTTAAAGAGCGAGTGTTTTTATCGTTGAGTGTTTCGCCACTTGTTTAAAGTGCGAGTGTTTTTATCGTTGAGCGTTTCGCCGCTTGTAAAAGTGCGAGTGTAAAAGTAATCAAAAAGCGGGTACTCTTTGCCCGCTTTTATTTTTAATGAGGTAGAATATGAAAATCGCATTTTACAATGTAGACTTGGAATACATTGATTATCTTAAACAATACGAAACTTCAGTCCGTGGATTTACAAGAGTACCTAATGTTAATTATAGAAGCGGTAACAACAAGTTTTTCTATGGGACAGTTCTCAACATTAACAGAATTGACTACTTTGTACCTATATCATCAAAACAACACAATAGACAGGACGATATACAAATCAAACCAAAAAACGATAAATACTGTAATGAGTATGCAACATTAAGATTTGCCTATATGTTACCTATTCCACATAAGTGCATCAATATGTTGAATATCAACGGAATTACCAACAACACACGAAGAGAAAGAATCAGAAAAGAACTTGCTTTTTGTAACAAATATAGAGATAAAATTAAAAAGCAAGCACAAAACACCTACTACCGTATCACAAACAAAGTAAACGATAGACTTGTTCATAACAGCTGTGACTTTAAATTACTTGAACAAGCATACATAGATTTTTGTAATGAACATAATATTCCTATTGACAAAAATAAAGTCAATTAACGCAAAAGACCTCTCAAAACTGAGAGGCCTTTTATCATGATATATCTATGAGGATTAATGAAGACTTTTCATTTTATCGGCTTTATCACGGCATATATGCGACCATTTGCAGTCACCGCACACCTGCGAAAGCCTGTCTTTTAAAATTATATTTTCTCTTGCAATTCTCGAAAGCTCTTTCCAATCGGCAGTATCGCCGATTTTCATTCCGAGTAAATCAAGACACCTTTTGTCATAGCATGACGCCTTGCCCGTAACATCGCAGCTGCCGTTGTCACGGTTCGGACACGATGAACAAATTTCGTCACAACCGCCCGTAAGCGTAAGGTTTGCGTTGTTATTTTCAAGAACTGCCACTATTTTTGCCATTCCGCAGACAAATTCATCGCTGTAGCCCTTGCCTTCAAAAAACTGCACACAAAGGCTGTGATGCGGTCTGAACTTAAAGCTTAACGATTTTGTCAAGACGATTTACCAAAACTGTTGCAACAACAATCTTTGCGGCATCTGCAAGAAGGAACGGAACAACGCAGGTGAGAAGTGCGGCAACAAAGTCTGTATGCATTGAAATCATAAACCAGATTGTACCGAAAAGATAGCATACTGCAAGACCTGCAACCATTGAAACCGCAAGTACCCAAAGCTTTCTGCCGAGAAAATCAGTCATAAGTCCAACGATAAGCGCCGTAAAAAGGAAACCGATGATATAACCGCCTGTCGGACCGCCGAGAACACCGATTCCGCCTGAGAATCCTGCAAACACGGGAACACCGATTGCACCGAGGAGAACATAAACCGCAACGCTGATGAGTCCTCTTTTCCAGCCGAGCATAGCCGCCGCCATAAAGATGCCGAGAGTCTGAAGTGTGAACGGAACTGTCATCGGAATCTGAATCTGTGCGCACACTGTGATGATTGCGACGAACATCGCCATATACACAAGGCTTAATACATTACTTTTTGATTTACTGTTTGTTTTTGCTTCTGTCATAAAATTACCTCTCCTTTGCAAAACCGATTCTTTTGTTTTGCAGATTGTCAACCAAATTATTTTATCGGTTGACAATTATTATAGTACCGATTGCCGCATTTGTCAACCCGATTTATATTTTAAAGTGACAATTACAATCCGTTTTGATGTAACAATTGACTTTACAACCAACTTATCATATAATAATTATCAGACCAAACAAACCAAAGGAGCTTTATATATGCAGATTTCGAGCAGATTTACTCTGGCAATTCACATTATCGCCTGTATTGAAACCTTTAAAAATGAATACAAGGTAACGAGTGATTTTCTTGCAGGCAGTACGAATGTCAACCCTGTTATCGTCCGCAAAATTCTCGGTCAGCTCAAGTCGGCAGGAATTGTTGAGGTTGCAAGGGGTTCGGGCGGTGCAGACCTTTCAAAACCGCTTGACAAAATTACATTTCTTGATATCTACAAGGCGGTTGAATGCGTTGAAAACGGCGAGCTTTTTCATTTTCACGAAAATCCAAATCCAAAATGTCCTGTCGGCAGAAACATTCACACCGTTCTTGACAACAGGCTTGACAAGGTTCAGCAGGCAATGGAAAACGAACTGAAAAAAATCACCCTTGCAGATATTGAAAGCGATATTCAAAAGTTGATACAGAAATAATTACGGCATCGGAGGAAAATCCGATGCTTTTTTGTTGCAAAAAACTCCTGAAAAAATTTTTAAAAAAATTTCGTTGTAACTATTGACATTACAACAAGACAGATATATAATATCGTTGTAATCAATAAGGTTACAACGAATCGATTCACATTTTCCATATTCAAAATTATTCAAAACAAAAACTTTTCAACACAATTTTCAGGAGGTACAGTTATGAAAATAGCAGTAGTATGTGCAAACGGTAAAGCAGGACAGCTCATCACAAAAGAGGCAGTAAACAGAGGCTTTGATGTTACGGCTTTTGTAAGAGGCGAAAACAAGTCGGCAGCCAAAAATGCAGTAGCCAAAGATTTGTTCGACATTACAAAGGAAGATTTAAACGGCTGCGATGTTGTAGTTGACGCTTGCGGCGGTTGGACAGCAGAAACTATTCCCGTTATTCCGAAAGCAGGCGAGCACCTTTGCAATCTTCTTGCAGGCACAGACACAAGACTTGTTATTGTCGGCGGTGCGGGCACTCTTTATGTGAACCCCGAACACACAATCAGAGTTGCAGACGGCAAAGATTTTCCCGATGCATTCAAGCCCCTTGCAGCCGCACATCAGGTTCTTCTTGACGGACTTCGCAAGAGAAACGATGTTAAGTGGACATATGTAAGCCCTGCCGGAGATTTTCAGGCTGACGGCGAAAGAACAGGCGAGTACACACTCGGCGGTGAAGAACTTGTTCTCAACTCAAAGGGCGAAAGCGTTATCAGCTATGCTGACTATGCAATCGCTTTTGTTGACGAAATTGCAAACGGCAATCACATCGGCGAAAGAATTTCGGTTGTAAGCAAATAAAGCTAAAATTAAACATAAAACAGGGACAGCAGATAACGCTGTCCCTGAAATTTTTGCAATAGATTAAGTTTTGCGTGCTTAAAATTAAGCCTTGTTAACTGAACCGAAGAGTTCCATCTTTTCCTTAACAGTAGCCTTGATAGCCTCTGCGCCGGGAGCGAGGAGCTTTCTTGGGTCAAAGCCCTTGCCTTCAAGGTCCTTGCCCTCTTCAATGTACTTTCTTGTAGCTGCCGCAAATGCGAGCTGGCACTCTGTGTTAACATTGATCTTTGAAACGCCGAGTGAGATAGCCTTCTTGATCATGTCGGCAGGGATACCTGTACCGCCGTGGAGAACGAGCGGCATCTCGCCTGTAAGCTGCTGAATAGCGTCAAGAGTTTCAAAGCTGAGACCCTTCCAGTTTGCAGGATACTTACCGTGAATGTTACCGATACCTGCTGCGAGCATTGTTACGCCGAGGTCTGCAACCATTTTGCATTCCTTAGGATCTGCGCATTCGCCCATACCGATTACGCCGTCTTCTTCGCCGCCGATTGAACCAACTTCAGCCTCAAGTGAAAGACCGAGCTTGTTGCAGGTTGCAACGAGTTCCTTTGTCTTTTCAATGTTTTCTTCGATCGGATAGTGTGAACCGTCGAACATAATTGAGCTGAAACCTGCTTCGATACACTTCTTAGCGCCTTCGTATGAACCGTGGTCAAGGTGGAGAGCAACAGGAACTGTGATGTTGAGTTCCTCGAGCATACCGTTTACCATACCAACGATTGTTTTGTAGCCGCACATATATTTACCGGCACCCTCAGATACACCGAGGATAACAGGTGAGTTGAGTTCCTGTGCTGTTAAAAGAATTGATTTTGTCCATTCAAGGTTGTTGATGTTGAACTGACCTACTGCATAGTGGCCTGCCTTTGCTTTTGTAAGCATTTCTTTAGCGTTTACTAATGGCATTTTAATCTTCCTTTTGTAAAAAATTTCAGCAGACAAGCGTCCCCACCTGCCGATTTAAGTTTATTATACAATATATTTTTGAAAATATAAAGACCTAAAAAGAAGATTTAGTGAAAATTTTAACAATTAGTCGAAAAAATTTTCATTTTGTCCTGTTTTAGTCAATTATCACTAAACTTTCAAAATAAACTCACACTTCCGTAACACAACAAGGTTGATTTTGATTTTGTGAAAAGGTATAATATAAATGTAAATTACAATGCTTGATTTTGGTCGAGCGTTGTATGGTATATTTTTTGTAAGCTATCCCGTAGGGGCAGTCTTGCGACCGCAAGTAATGACAGATATTTTATTGCAAACAAAGCTTGTACCCCACGGTAACAAATAAATGTAGGAGTAACTTTTATGGACAATTTTGACAACAACAATATGGGTGGTTTTGAACCGCAAAAGCCGTTCACCGAAAAGCCCGTACAAAACAATAATATGAACACGGAACAGACAATTCCCGTTTCCGAACCCGAAACACAGGAAGAACAGGCTCAAAATGTTCAGCCGCAGAACGGCAACACACCGTACGGTGATTATATTTTCGGCAACAACAATCAAAACACGGCAAACGATGCAAATCCGACTGAAAATGTTCCGCCGTATCAGCAGAACCAAAATCCGAATCCGAACACCTCCGCTCAGCCGTGGCAGTACGGTTACGGTCAGTATCCCTACAGCGGACAGAATCCGCAGTATAATCAGAACAGTCAGCAGTACGGACAGTATCAAAACAACACAGGATACAATCAGAATGTACCTCCGTATCAGCAGAATATGTGCGGACAGCCGCCTTACGGCAACAGCGGTACATACAATCAGCAGTACAATCCGCAGATGTACGCACAGTACCCACAAAAGAAAACAAACGGCGGAATAGTTGCATTGATTATCGTTCTCTGTTCGCTTCTTGCAATCGGTTTTATCGGTATGATGGTATACGGATTTTCGGTTGGCATAAAAGAAGATTTAAACAACGACCGAAGCGATTCGGGCAATTCGTTCAGAGTTCCGAATAAAGACAGTACAACACCGTTTGAAACCCTTCCTAATACCTCATCACAGGGCAAAACTCACGATGAATCTGACTACAGCGACAAGGTAAACAAGGATTACTCGGGTATGAAGCTTGAAAGCAATCCGAAAGACACAAAAACAAACGACAGCTACACAGCCGCAAAAGCGTCCGAAAAGGTTTCCGACTCGGTAGTCGGCATTCTCTGTTACTCGGGCGATGTACCCGATCAGGCTGACACAACAACCGCATCTTCACAAGGAAGCGGAATTATCTTCTCACAGGACGGCTATGTTATCACAAACGCTCATGTAATCGGCAACAGCAAAACAGCCTATGCAATCAGAGTTGTAACATCTGACGGCAAGGTATACAAGGCAGGTGTTGTGGGCTACGATTCAAGAACCGACATTGCAGTTCTCAAAATGGACGATGCAAAGGGACTTACTCCTGCAACATTCGGTGATTCGTCACAGCTTGAAGTAGGTCAGGATATTATCGTAGTCGGCAATCCCGGCGGTCTTGATTACCAGAACACTACAACAAAGGGCGTTATTTCGGCGCTTGACAGAAAGCTTTCAACATCAAGCCTCACAAAGTACATTCAGACCGATGCCGCAATTAATCCCGGCAACTCGGGCGGTCCGCTTGTAAACTACTACGGTCAGGTTGTCGGAATCACAACTTCAAAGATTGTTTCCGAAACTTACGAAGGTATGGGCTTTGCAATTCCGTCACAGACAGTAAAAAGCATTGTTGACACACTTGTAAAGAACGGCTATGTTGAAGGCAGAGTAAAAATCGGCATTTCGGGCATTGCGGTAACTTCCGATCAGGCATCAAATTACAACATTCCGCAGGGCATTTATGTTCAAAGCATTGTTTCGGGCGGTCCGTGTGACGGCACAAGCCTTGAAGAAGGCGATATCATCACAGAGGTTGACGGCGAAACAATTACAAGCTTTGCAGATGTTTATGCGATTCTTGAAACTCACAAGCCTGGGGATAAAATTAAGGTTAAATACTACAGTTCATCAACAGGCAACGGTGAAATTGAAATCACACTTCAGGAAGATAAGTAATTTTAATAAGAATATCACCAAAAGCAAAAAGGCAGTCACGGCAATGTGACTGCCTTTTGTTTGTCTGAAAATAATGTGCATTCCCGTAGCGGCGGCTCGCCGTGATCGCCGCTACTTCTTCCTTGGGATAAAATTCCGCAAAAATCCTGCACTTCTTCCTTTCAGGTAAAACCAACCTATGGTATCAAAGACTGCCGCTCCGACAAAATTAACAAGCAAATCTTTCATTGTGTCAATCAAGCCGATGTCAAGATAACCGTTGACGCCGAGATTTTCACCGTTTACAACGGTTGAAGTTATATCTCTGATGTGCATTATCACATTCGGCTTGCCTGAAATCAAGCCCGAATGTATCACCGTAACCACGGTGTCCTTTTGCATATCTTTTCCGAAAAGCATATCTGCTCCGAACTCAAAAAACTCCCACACAACACCGACCGTCATTGAAAAGCAGAACGAAAACAGGCATACAAACATAGGCGAAAGGCTCAATTTCACCCGCTCACTTCTGTTGAGAATATCAGTCAAGCCGAATCCGACGCCTGCACAGATAAACCCGTTCACGGCATGAAGAATCGAATCCCATATCGGGATTTTCTCGTAGAACGCACCGAGTTCGCCCATAACATTTGCCGCAAATACAAACAGTACAACGATTATTTCAAGCACACTCGGCAAAGCCACCGACAATTTTCTGTCAACAAACAACGGCAGAGTCAACAGACCGAGCGTCAGCGCACAGGTCATGACATTTTCCCATTTACCGTTTAATATGCCGGAGATAATCATTAACGCGAGTATGAGCCGTATCACTATATAAACGCCTGCCTTGACCTTGTGCTGTCGCATTTCACGCACATTCAGCCACCGTACAAGCCTTTGAAAAAAGCCTTTAAGTCGTTTTTTCATAATTTCACCCGATTTTTAAACTTATTTTTCCCTTTTGAGCATGATAAACCCCTGTAAAATTGTATTAAATTTTTCTGCCGTATATTACTAAAAACAAAAAGAGCCACCGCAATTTTGCGATGACTCATAAGCTCTGATATTAAATTACTTTTCAGCTGATTCAGCATTTTTTTCAGCCTCAAGCTTTTTCTTGAGTTCCTCTTTGCCGACAGCAAGCATCAGCTTGATACGGTTCTCTTGGTTTACCTTCGGCGCACCCGGATCATAGTCGATGGTAACGATATTGGCATTCGGTCTGATTTCTTTAATTTTTCTGATTGCGCCCTTGCCGTTGATATGATTCGGCAGACATCCGAAGGGCTGTGTGCATACGATATTCTCATAACCTGTATCGGCAAGCTCAATCATCTCGGCTGTAAGAAGCCAGCCCTCGCCCATCTTACTGCCGTAGCCGATAACACCTTTTACAAGCTCCTTTGTGTGAGCATATCTGTGTGGCGGAACAAAGCCGTACTTTTCAGCGGCATCAACCATAAGTCCCTCAAGCTTTGTGAGGTAATTAAGAAGCATCGAACAGAATTTGTATTTAACTCTGCTTCCTCCGAACATCTTATAATCCTCAATACGGTTATCAACCTTAAATGAAGCAAAACCCATAAGACCGGGTACGCAAACCTCGCAATCCTGTTCTGCAAGAAAGTCCTCAAGGCCGTTGTTGGCCATTTTGGAATATTTTACATAAATCTCACCAACTATGCCGACTTTAACCTTCGGCACTTTGTTAAGCTCAATTTTTGTGAATGACTTTGTAATTTTATCAAGGGTTTCGTCAATTTCTTCAAGCGTGTAGCCCTTGCCCTGTATGAGCATATCGGAAATTTTATCCGTCCACTCATCTACAAGCGCCATACTTTCACCCTTGTTCACCTCATAGGGCTTTGTCTGGTTTGAAAGAAGCATTAACTGGTCGCCGTACACAAGACCGCCGACAAATCTGCGGATAAGCGGAAGTGTGAGCGAAAAGCCGCTGTTGTGTTCCATACCGAATGAAAGTGAAATTACGGGAACGAACTCAAAGCCTGCTTTTTTGAGAGCCTTTCTCAAAAGGAAAATGTAGTTTGACGCACGACATCCGCCGCCCGTCTGAGTAATCATCAGGGCAACCTTGTGAACATCATACTTTCCGCTCTGCAAAGCATTGATGAACTGACCGATAACCAGCAAAGCCGGATAACAGGTATCGTTGTGAACATATTTAAGACCTGTCTGTGCAATCTCCGGACCTGTTGTGTTGAGCAAATCAGACTTATAGCCATAGTAGTTGAACACCTTTTCAAGTATTTTAAAATGAATAGGCGCCATATTGGGCATAAGGATTGTATATTCCTTTTTCATCTGCTTTGTAAACAGCAAACGACCTGTTTTTTTGTCATACTTCAACTCTGCCATAACAGAATTTCCTTTCATCAATCGTTTTCAAGTGCAGCAAGCAAACTGCGGATTCGGATTTTAACTGCTCCGAGGTTTGTAATTTCATCTATCTTAATCTGAGTGTAAATCTTATTTTTGCTTTCAAGAATTTCTCTTACCTCATCGGTTGTAATCGCATCAACACCGCAGCCGAAGGATACAAGCTGAACAAGTTCCATGTCCTTTCTTGTTGTAACATATTTTGCCGCCGCATAAAGTCTTGCGTGGTATGTCCACTGGTTGAGAACATGAGTCCGGAAATGTTCAACTCTCGGGGAAATAACATCCTCGCTGACGATTGCAACATCAAAGCCCGAGATAAGTCTGTCGATTCCGTGGTTAATTTCGGGATCAATATGATATGGTCTGCCTGCAAGAACAAAAATCTTTTTGCCCTCTTTTTCAGCCTTGGCAATAATCTCATTGCCCTTGTCAATAACCTTTTTTCTGTAATTTTCCTGCTCCTGATATGCAAGCTTTGCCGCATTTCTGATTTCATTGAGAGTAATGTCGGGAAAATGGAAAGAAAGCCTTTCGTAAGCCTTTTTCGGAAAATCATTCGGGCGGTGAATACCAAAATATTCCTTGATAAAATGCACCTTGCGAATGTCCTTCATATTGTTCTTTATAACCTCGGGATAATATGCTACAACAGGACAATTGTAATGATTGTCACCGAGATGCTCGTCAAAATTATAGGAAAGACACGGGTAGAAAATTGTTTCTGCACCCATATCAATAAGAGTCTGAATATGACCGTGAACAAGCTTTGCAGGGAAACAAACAGTATCGCTCGGAATTGTCTGCTGACCTCTCTGATAAAGCTTTCTTGTCGAATACGGTGAGTGGAACACCTCAAATTTAAGCTCTGTAAAGAATCTGTACCAGAACGGATAAAGCTCGTACATATTGAGCGCCATAGGAATTCCAAGCTTACCTCTTATGCCCTCAACAGGCTTGTAGGAATCAATGAGATTCAGCTTGTAGGCATACATATTCATATCGTTTGCAGGAGCTTTCTTTGTGATCGGTCTTTCACAACGGTTTCCTGCAATGAACTTTCTGCCCTTGCCGAATGAATTTATTGTAAGACGGCAGTTGTTGTTGCACATACCGCAGTTTGCAACCTTGATTTCGTGAACGAATTCATCAAGTCCCTTTTTGTCGGTAATTGTACTCTTGCCAACACCCTTTGACTTTTTCTTTGCGTAAAGAGCCGCACCGTAAGCACCCATAAGTCCTGCAATGTTAGGACGGACAACTTCAACGCCCATTTCCTGTTCAAATGCACGCAAAACAGCGTCGTTCAGGAAAGTACCGCCCTGAACCACAACACGCTTACCGAGTTCGTCGGGGCTTGACGCACGAATAACCTTGTAAAGCGCATTCTTTACAACGCTGAGTGAAAGACCTGCCGAGATATCTTCAATTGTAGCGCCGTCTTTCTGAGCCTGCTTAACGCTTGAATTCATAAATACGGTACAGCGTGAACCGAGGTCAACGGGTCGCTTTGCAAAAAGTCCGAGCTTTGCAAAGTCGGCAATCTCATATCCGAGAGCGTTTGCAAAGGTCTGCAAAAAGCTTCCGCAGCCCGATGAACAAGCCTCGTTAAGAAAGATGTTGTCAATTGCACCGTTATGTATCTTAAAGCATTTGATATCCTGACCGCCGATGTCAATGATAAATTCAACATCGGGCATAAAGTATTTTGCGGCGGTAAAGTGGGCAATTGTTTCAACCACACCGTAATCAACCGCAAATGCATTCTTTACAATGTCCTCTCCGTAACCTGTTACGGCAGAAGAAACTACATTTATTTCGGGATTGATTTCGTAAACCTCGTCAAGAAATTGCTTCATAATCTCAACGGGATTTCCCTTTGAAGGCAGATATTTTGAATAGAGCAGCTCGCCGTCATCATTGAGGACAACGCCCTTTACGGTTGTTGAACCTGCGTCCATTCCTATATAAGCCTTGCCTGTGTAGCCTCCAAGCTCCTTCTGCTTAACATCAGCCTTTGCATGACGGTCGCAGAATTTCCTGTACTCCTCTTCGTTTTTAAAGAGCGGCTGATTGAACGCAAAGTTACCGCTGCCGCGGTAGTTCTTTACTTTTTCGATAACCTCGTCAAAATCAATAGTCTTTTCGGCGCACAAAGCCGCACCGCAGGCAACATAATAAAGTGAATTTTCGGGGCAGATTCCCTTTGTTCCGAGCGTGCGGTCAAAGCAGTTTCGCAGTTCGCTCATAAATGTAAGAGGTCCGCCGAGATATACAATCTGACCTTCAATCTCTCTGCCCTGCGCAAGGCCTGCAACGGTCTGGCTTACAACCGCATTGAAAATGCTCTCTGCAATGTCGCTCTTCCTCGCACCCTGATTAAGGAGCGGCTGGATATCGGTCTTTGCAAACACACCGCATCTTGATGCGATTGTGTATGTCTTTTCGTGCTGTTTTGCAAGCTCGTCCATATCCTCAAGCTTAACATTCAGAAGTGTTGCCATTTGGTCAATAAACGCACCCGTGCCGCCGGCGCAGGTACCGTTCATTCTTACCTCAAGTCCGTTTGTAAGGAACAATATTTTGGCATCCTCACCGCCGAGTTCAATTATAACATCTGTACCCGGAATAAAAGTATTGGCGGCAACTCTTGTTGCGTAAACCTCCTGAATAAAATCAACACCGACAGATTCGGCAACGCCCATTCCGGCAGAACCCGAAAGAGCCACCGAGGCATTTTCAACGCCGTCAATCTTTGTCCGTACAAGTGCAAGAATTTCGGCAATCTTTTCCGTAATTCGGGAATAGTGCCTTTCATATGTGCTGTATATTAATTTGTTTTCGTCGTCAAGCACAACACATTTTATTGTTGTTGAGCCAATATCCAATCCTAATTTCAACTTGTGCCTCCGAAATCAATACATAGTAATCTCATTGTGCATATCTAATTAATTATAGTATTTTTTGCCAAGAAAATAATTCTGTTTTAGAATATTTTCACCTTTGATGAATTTTACCATTTTTATAACAAAAATTCAATACACATAAGGGGCATAATGTATAATTATACTTTAAAAATGCAGAAAAACCTGCCGAAATCGGCAGGTCTTCAGCTTTAAGTATTTAAATTATCAGAAAAGTTCACCGTGAGGAGCTTCACCGTCATCTGCCTCGTCTGAATCTGCGGACTCGGAAAATCCTTCTTCACGCTTTGCCTCAAGCTCTGCCTTGAGGTCGCAGATGTTTGTAAGATGCTCGGGTTCTGCCTTTTCTTCGCCGGCAGCTTCGGGCTGTTTTTCAACAGGCTTTTCCTCTTTGAAGGGAGAAGATTTGTACTCGTTCTCATTTGAGCAGGCTACCGTAATATCAACAATATCGTCCTCTTTAACCTCGGGAGCAGCCTCGGGATTGCCGTAGAAAATATCGTTTGAGCTGTCGACAATCTTTCTGTAACACTCTCTTGCTTTTGCAATTTTGGCTTTTGAAGTGTCAATAACCTTCAAAAGCTTTTCGCACTCGGCTTCATTAATTTCAGTGCCTTTCTTCCTGCTGTCGTACATGACCTTTCCGAGAGCAATATATGCTCTGTTCATAAGCTCGCTTTCGCTTTTCATAACAAGTCTTAATCTGTTGAGCTTTGCGTTTGTTCTGTTCTTTTCTACTATTGTCTGAGCTACCGATGAAATTGTATCAACGGCTGTATTTACTGTTCCTTTTACACTGTCAAGTATCGTCATAGTAAATTTCTCCTTTAAAACCGCTTTGGCACAAACACTCTGACATATCCTGCCGCGGCGAATAATATTAAACTTATTTCTATTATTATGACAGATTTTTTTGATAAAATCAACATTTTTTTAAAATTTACTTGTTAAAATCACGGTCAATTGCTATAATTAGTTTCATAGAGTGTTAAAGAGGTGGTTTGGATGCCTGAAAAGAAAATTACCAAGGCAATCGTCTGCCCAATGTGCGGTGAAATGAGTAAGGCTGATGTTTATACCAGCATCAACCCGTCCGTAACAAAGGGTGTGCGCAGAAGGGCGCTTGACGGTGAGCTTTTTGCGTGGAAATGTCCGTCATGCGGATACTCTGCAAGGCTCACATATCCGATTCTTTACAATGATATGAAGAATCGTTTTATGGTATATTTCATTCCGAAAATTGATCATTTTCAGCTTTGTGACAAGGAGCTTGAAGAAAAATACAGCAATCTTCGCAACATCAGCAAGCGTATTGTTCCGTCATTCAATTCGTTCAAGGAAAAAATTTTCATCTTTGAATCAGGACTTGACGATATGTCGGTTGAGCTTACAAAGCTTGCAATCAGCCAAACCGTTTCGAAAAAACTCGGCGGTTCAGAAATCCATGACGGCTACCTTTCAATGTACGACCGCGAACGCAACACAATGGGATTTACATATTTTACAGGTGAAAAGCATACGCCGTATGTTCAGACAGCAAGGCTTGAAATCTATGTAAAATCGAAGAAAATTGTCGATTCGCTTGCATATAAGGATAAAAAGCTCAAAGGCTTCCTCAAAATTGACCGTGAATGGGCGGAGAATATTCTCTATCGCTACAAGCGTATGAAACACATCGAAAAGCTTAACAAATTGAAAGAGTGAGTTTTTTACGGTTAACAATTCATATACTTATTGCATTATAATAGTATCGAATAAATTATTATAAAACCACTTGCAAGCAAATAACCTATGTGCTGCAATCAAGACAGCTAAAGAGAAACTATGTAAATAGGTTCACACAAGTAACCCCCGAAGGCGGCGACCTTCGGGGGGTTCTTTTTTGGAATTTCATTAGGGGAGAACGGTGTTCTTCCGCTCGTGTGCAACGCACACGGCTGCACGCAATGCGTGCAAAATTGAATACACAATTTATGTTATATCAAAATATATGCATATGAACATAAAATTTCATCAAGTGGGCGGATAATATCCGTCCCTACAGAATTGCGAAAGCAATTACAATGCTACGCTCGGGCATAATGTGTTTTTAATATTACAAACCGTCTTCCCGAATTGGGAGCGGCGGCTCGCCGTGCGAACGGTGGCTCGCCGTCAATTTTTAATTTGACAAACTCATTCCGACTGTGCGGCTAAGCTTTCGGATGTTGCAAAAGATTCTTTTCTGTCGAACACTCCGCAGAGCCACATATATGAAACTGTTGAAAGGGCAATGCTTACCAAACCGAACCAGATGCTGTTCACACCCATAAAAGCACTCGGAACGCAGGCAAGGACAACACCTATGTGATAGCTTGCAAGCGTAAGCCAATAAAATTTAGCCTTTTTCTGCATATCCTTGTCCTTGTCAATAATACCCGTGAATGTTGAAACCGTTGCAACACGGAGGTTGTTTGTCGAGAAAATCGGAGATGTAACATAACTTCCGGCTGTTCTGAAGGAGTTCCACAAAACAGGGGTTACAAACAGAATCGGCAGAATTGCAAGGTAGTTGTTTGAAATATTCGGGAAAATTCCGATAATCAAAAGTGCAGCCGCACTTGCAATAAGACTTACGGTTTTGGTTTCAAGCTTAATAAAACGGTCGGCAATTACAAAGAAAACATTGCCGAGAATATATGTAAGGAGAGCGATGACGATAAACACAACACCCTCAAAATCACCCGTAAAAATTTTGCTGACAAGGTGAATCATATTTGCTGTCTGTGCGTTACCGAACACATCACAGTGATTGTAAATTGCATATCCGCCCATAAATCCACCCAGAGAGCTGACCGCAAAATGCAGAATATGCTGTTTTTGTTCTCTTGTCATTTTAAAGACTTCCTTTTTCGCCATAAAACGTGTAATTGTTTAACATAATTATACACCTGCAATTCTGATTTTGCTATTATCCCCCAATGGAATTATACTCCGTTTTGCAATAAAAATTAAGTCACATTGCACAAAACAGCTATCTTACTGTTGTGCAATGTGACTTTTTTGCTTTTTATGAAGTTTTAAAGAATCAAACTGTCATCAAACTTTTTCAGGCATTTCATCTGCCATACATTCAACAAGAACAGCCTTCTGAGCGTGAAGACGGTTTTCTGCCTCTTCAAAAATTTCATTTGCATGCTCTTCAAATACATCTGCAGTAATCTCTTCGCCACGGTGTGCAGGGAGACAATGGAGAACCATACAATCCTTGTTTGTAACAGCCATAAGCTCCTTGTTAACCTGATAGCCTGCGAATGCTGCCTCACGGATTTTCTTTTCTTCTTCCTGTCCCATTGATGCCCATACATCTGTATAAACAACATCGGCATTCTTAGCGGCCTCAAGCGGATCTGTTACGATTTCAAACTTGCCGTTGCCGTACTTTTCACCGAACTCGATAATGTGCTTAGGCGGCATATAATCCTTTGGACAGGCGGCAGAGAAGCTCATGCCTGTGCTGAGTGCGCCGACGATGAGAGAGTTCATCATGTTGTTGCCGTCACCGATAAAGCACATTTTGAGTCCTTCAAGCTTGCCCTTGAATTCACGAATTGTCATAAGGTCTGCGAGAACCTGACATGGATGACAATAGTCTGTAAGACCGTTGATAATCGGGATTGAACCGTACTCTGCAAGAGCCTCAACTTCTTTCTGCTCAAAGGTACGAATCATAATACCGTCAAGAAAACGGGAAAGAACACGGGCTGTGTCCTCAACAGGCTCGCCTCTGCCAATCTGAAGGTCATTTGATGAGAGGAAAAGCGGATAACCGCCGAGCTGTGTCATACCAACCTCAAATGAAACACGGGTACGGGTGCTTGACTTTTCAAAAATCATACCAAGAGACTTGCCCTTGAGAATTTTATGCTCAATGCCGTGTTTCTGCTCATATTTAAGCTGATCGGCAAGGTTAAGTGTGTTGATAATTTCTTCTGTTGACCAATCCTCAAGTTTAAGTAAGTGTTTCATTAGTTGTTCTCCTTTATTGTTTTTTCGAGTATATTAATCGCCTCGTCAATTTCATTGTAATCAATAACAAGCGGTGGGAGCATACGGAGCAAATCTTTTGCCGTGATAATAAGCAAGCCGTTTTCAACGCACTTGATTGCAATGTCGTGTGCATCGCCCTTTTCAAGCTCAATACCAATCATAAGTCCCATTCTGCGAACGCTCTTTACGCCGTCAATTTTTGTGAGCTTGTCCTCAAAATACTGACCTTTTTTCTCAACCTCGGCAAGAAATTTGTCATTTGCAACTGTGTCAAGAACATAGTTTGCACCTGCACAAACAACAGGGTTTGCGCCGAATGTTGTGCCGTGAGTTGACGGTGACATAACATCCTTGAGCTTTTCACCGCACATACAAACACCGATAGGAAGTCCGCCGCCGAGCCCCTTTGCAACCGTCATAAGGTCGGGGAGGATACCGTAATTCTGATGAGCAAACAGCTTGCCTGTTCTGCCAACGCCTGTCTGAACCTCATCGACAATAACGAGAATATCGTTGTCGTTGCAATATTTAACAAGCTCTTTTACATATTCGGGATCGAGGATATTTACACCGCCCTCGCCCTGAATGAGTTCAAGCATTACTGCGCAGGTTTTGTCTGAAACAACTGCTTTCAGAGCGTCCATATCGTCTGCGTCTGCGTACTTAAAGCCCTCTGTAAACGGGAAGAAATAGTTATGAAAAACATCCTGACCTGTTGCGGCAAGAGTTGTAACAGTTCTGCCGTGAAAGGAATTGTTAAGCGTTACGATTTCATTTCTGCCCTCTCCGTACTTGTCAAAGCTGTACTTACGGGCAATTTTGATTGCACATTCGTTAGCCTCGGCGCCGCTGTTGCCAAAGCAGACCTTTGAAAGACCTGTAAGTGTGCAAAGCTTTTCGGCAAGGTCACTTGCCTGTGAACAGTAAAAATAGTTTGACATATGCTGAATTGTGCCTGCCTGCTTTGAAACAGCCTCAACCCAACCGTCATTGCAATAGCCAAGGCTGTTTACACCGATACCCGATGAAACATCAATGTACTTTTTGCCGTTTTCGTCATATGCGGTAACGCCTTTTGCGCTTTTGAGAGCAACATCGTAGCGACCGTATGTGTGCATAATATATTTTAAATCTTTCTCTTTTGTAGTCAAGTTAGCCACACCCTTTCATATTTTATCGTTGCTGAAGGAGTAAACAAAAACATCCTCACGCTTTTCAAAGCCGAAATCACGCCAGAAGCTCTGACCTGTTTCGTTGTTCTGATAACAGAAAATGTGAGTTTTGTCGATGCCTTGTTCACGGATTTTTTGGATAGCGGTCTGTGCAAGAGCGTGACCGATTTTCTTTCGTCTGAATTCGGGCAGAACAGCCATATGGTGGATAAATCCCCGTCTGCCGTCATGACCTGCAAGCACGGTTCCGACAATTTTTCCGTCAACCACGGCAACCTGACTCATACCTGCATTGTGCCTGAGATAACGCTCCATCTGATCTCTTTCATCAGCCTTAGAGAGGGCACGCTTTGTGGTAATCTGCCACATCCTATAAACCTCGTCATAGTCGTCAATTGTCATTTCTCGTATAATCATTGCACCCTCCAAAATCTAATCTGTAGGGGCGAACCGCTTTCGCCCGCGGGAGCACATGGTGCTCCCCTACAAACAATACACTGCTTTTATCAAATAAAAATTTTAAGTTAAACAGAAAGTTTTATTTAGCGAGCGACCAATGACCGCCTCTACTGTTTTTACAAATCAGCAAAACAGCAATGCTAATCAATAAAACATTGTACCGATGCCTTCATCGCTGAAAAGCTCGAGCAGGATTGAATGTTCGATTCTGCCATCAATGATATGGGCACGGTTTACACCGCTGCGGACTGCCTCAACACAGCAATCAATCTTGGGAATCATACCGCCGCTGATGATGCCGTCACGCTTGAGCATAGGAACTTCGCTGACATTGACAACGGGAATGAGTGAATCCTCATCGTGAACATCACGGAGAAGTCCTCTGATGTCTGTCATAAGAATGAGCTTTTTTGCACCGATTTTAGCGGCAATCTGCGATGCCGCAATGTCTGCGTTAATATTGTATACATTGCCGTCATAACCGCCTGCAACTGTTGAAACAATCGGAATATAACCGCTTGCAAGAGCGTTGTTGAGCGGTTCGGGGTTAACCTCCTTAATCTCGCCCACATAGCCGAGGTCTGCGCCTGTAACAAGCTTTTCAGCCATGAGCATTCTGCCGTCAAGACCGCAAAGTCCTATAGCCTTACCGCCGTGACTGCCGAGGAGCTGAACAAGGCTCTTGTTGACCTTGCCTGCAAGCACCATCTGAACAATGTCGATAGTTTCCTTGTCGGTCACTCTCATACCGTTGATAAACTTGCTTTCCTTGCCAACGGCTTTGAGCATTGCGTTGATTTCGGGACCGCCGCCGTGAACAAGCACAACATTGACTCCGACAAGCTGCATAAGAACGAGGTCGCTCATAACAGCCGCTTTAAGCTCTTCGTTTATCATAGCATTTCCGCCGTATTTTACAACAATTGTTTCGCCCGAATATTTCTTGATATAGGGCATTGCCTGTATAAGTACCTTGGCTCTCTTTGAAACATCCATTTTCTTCAATCCTTTATGTAGTTGATTTACGCTCACACAATCAAATCGCATATTATGTGCGGTAGTCTCCGTTGATTTTTACATAATCATAGGTAAGGTCGCAACCGTAAGCCTCGGCAGATGCATTGCCGTCACCTAATTTTACGAGAATTTCAATTTCATCCTCAAGCAAAATCTCCTTAGCCTTGTCCTCATCAAACACAAGACCGTTGCCGTCCTTGCAAACAAGGATTTCACCCTTTGCGGATTTATATGAAACATCAATTTTTTTAACATCTGTTTCGGCACCGCTGTAGCCGATTGCGCAGAGGATTCTTCCGCAGTTTGCGTCAGCCCCGAACATTGCCGCCTTTACAAGGCTTGAACAGATGATGCTCTTTGAAATAATCTTTGCGCTCTTATCGTCTTTTGCACCGTCAACCTTGCAGATAAGGAGCTTTGTTGCACCTTCACCGTCTTTTGCAAGCTTCTTTGCAACCTTTTTGAATGCATCGGTAAGAACGGCTGTAAAGGTTTTGTAATCATCGTTCTTTTCTGTGATTTCCTTGTTGCCTGCATAACCAGATGCCATAATTGCAAGGGTATCGTTTGTTGAGGTGTCACCGTCAACGCTTACCATATTATAGCTGACATCAGCGGCTTCGATAAGCGCGGACTTGAGCATTTCGGAAGAAATTGCCGCATCGGTTGTTACAAAGGAAAGAGTTGTACCCATATTAATATGAATCATACCGCTGCCCTTAGCAATACCGCCGATTGTAACCTTTTTGCCGTCAAGAACAGTTTCAACAGCCCACTGCTTTTTCACGGTGTCGGTTGTCATAATTGCCTCTGCGGCAGAGGCTCCGCCGTCCTTTGAAAGCGTGCCTTTGAGCTTTTCAATTCCACTTGCAATGGGTTCAATCGGGAGAGGCTGACCGATAACACCTGTTGATGCAACGATTACATCGTTTTCGTCAACACCTAGAGCGTCTGCGGCAAGACTGCACATTTTCTCAGCCTTTTCATAGCCGTCAGGGTTACAGGCATTTGCATTGCCTGAATTTACGACAACAGCCTGAGCCGTACCGTTTTCAAGGTGTTTTTTAGTAACATATATAGTGTCGGACTTTACAAGGTTCTTTGTAAAGATAGCCGCACTGTTGCAAACCTTGTCGCAGTAAATGAGCGCAAGGTCTTTTTTAGTTGTGTTAGATGCTTTGACTCCGGCACAAATTCCGTTGGCTGTAAAGCCCTTTGCGGAAGTGACCGAGCCGTTTTCAATATAATTGATTTCCATAGATATTCACCCTTAAAATGCAGGCGGAACAATTACCAAACCTGTTTTTTCGTCAAGTCCGAAGATGATGTTCATATTCTGAATAGCCTGACCTGCGGCACCCTTGACCATGTTGTCGATTGCGGCACAGGCAACGAGCTTGTTGGCTCTCTTATCGTGATGAATTGAAACATCACAGAAGTTAGAATATTTGATATTGTGAATGTCGGCACATTTGCCGTCATCAAGAAGTCTTACAAAAAATTCGTCCTTGTAAAAGTCCTCATAAGCCTTTCTGATTTGTTCAAAGGTTACACCGTCCTTGATGTCGGCATAAACAGTTGCGAGAATGCCACGGTTTACGGGGAGAAGGTGCGGAACAAAGGTAATAATAACCTTTTCGCCCGAAAGCTTTGAAAGAGTCTGCTCAATTTCGGGAGTGTGGCGGTGGCTTGCAACCTTATAAGCGTGGAATCCCTCGTTGAGTTCGGGATAGTGGTTGCCCTGATTTGGCTTTCTGCCGGCACCCGTAACACCGCTTTTGCAGTCGCAAATGATGCCCTTTGTGCTGACAAGTCCGTTTACAATTGCAGGAGCAATTGCGAGCGGTGAACAGGTTGTGTAACAACCCGGATTCGCAACAAGCTTTTTGCCCTTGATTTTATCTCTGAAAAATTCAGGAAGTCCGTAAACTGCCTGTTCGTGAAGCTTTTTGTCGAGAAAAGTTCCGCCGTACCATTCGGTGTATTCTTCTTCGCTTTCAAGGCGGAAGTCAGCACCGAGGTCAATAAATGCCTTGCCTTCATCAATGCACTTTGCGGCAAGCTCCTGTGAAAGACCGTGTGGGAGAGCGGCAAAGATAACATCGCTCTTTTCAACAACGGCGTCCTGATTTTCACAAACCATATCGTTTAAAAATGTATAAGGCGGATAAACATCGCTCAGCTTGTCACCCTCAAAGGAAACAGAGCTGATTGCCGAAATTTCAGCCTCGGGATGAGCGGTAAGAAGTCTTACAAGCTCTGCACCTGCATAGCCGGTTGCACCGACAATACCTGCTTTTATTTTCATTGCTATCACCTAATCTATTATAAATTTATATCAATCTTTGCCTGTATGTGTTGAATACGGCAGTTCACTTTTTGCACAAAGCATATGCTCCCATTCGTAGGGGCGGATATCATCCGCCCGCAAGTAATGGCAGATATTTTATAATAAAAACAAACCATTTAAGCGGAACAAGTTTACTGTTATCTGTAGGGTGTTCATCGGACACCCGACCGTACGCAATCGCATACGGATTGAACGCATAGCGTTCAAATATACATTGCTTTTTATCGCTTTAAAACATTTTGATAAAACATAAAATTTCATCAAGTTGGGCGGATAATATCCGCCCCTACGGATTGGCAATTACAGTTTTTCTGCGATTTCTGCAACACGCTTAGCTTGAGCCTTTACATTTGCCGATGCAGGGCCGCCGAATACTGTACGCTCGTTTGTACAGCGTTCAAGTGAAATTGCGCTGTAAACATCATCGTTGAACACATCGCAAACCTTTTTGTATTCGTCCATTGGAAGATTTTCGAGGTCTGTACCGAGTTCAATACATCTTGCAACGAGTTCGCCTGTTGCCTTGTAGGCATCTCTGAACGGAACGCCGTTCTTTGTGAGCCAGTCGGCACAGTCTGTTGCGTTGATGAAACCGCCTGCTGCGGCTTTTCTCATATTTTCGGGAATGACACGCATTGTGTCGAGCATGGGAGTAAAGGCTGTGAGGCACATTTTAACCGTGTCGAGTGCGTCAAAGATAGCCTCCTTGTCCTCCTGCATATCCTTGTTGTATGCAAGTGCAGTACCCTTCATAATTGTGAGGAGCGTCATATTGTCACCGAAAACTCTGCCGCTCTTACCACGAACAAGCTCTGCAATATCGGGGTTCTTTTTCTGCGGCATAATTGATGATCCTGTTGAAAAAGCGTCATCAAGTTCAATGAACTTGAATTCCCAACTGCACCACATAATGATTTCCTCTGAAAATCTTGAGAGGTGAACCATTATTATCGAAAGCACCGATGCAAATTCGATGCAGTAATCTCTGTCGGAAACACCGTCAAGAGAGTTGTTTGTAATTCTGTCAAAGCCGAGGAGCTCGGCTGTGATTGTTCTGTCAATCGGATATGTTGTGCCTGCAAGCGCACATGAACCGAGTGGCATTTCATCCATTCTTTTAAGGCAGTCTTCAAGTCTTGAAACATCTCTCAAAAGCATTTCACCGTAAGCAAGGAGATGATGTCCGAAGGTAATCGGCTGTGCTCTCTGGAGGTGAGTGTAACCGGGCATAACGGTTTCGCTGTACTTTTCAGCCTTGTCGGCAATAACCTTAATAAGACCGACAACGAGGTTTTTTACATTGACAACCTCTTTTTTGAGGTAAAGCTTGATATCAACTGCAACCTGATCGTTACGGCTTCTTGAAGTGTGAAGTCTTTTGCCGTTGTCGCCAATTCTTTTGGTAAGCTCACCCTCGATAAAGGTGTGAATGTCCTCAGCCTCCATATCAATGTGCAGAGTACCGTTTTCGATATCAGCAAGAATGCCTTTAAGACCTTTTACGATATCGTTTGCCTCTTCTTCTTTAATAATGCCGCATCTGCCAAGCATTGTTGCGTGGGCAATGCTGCCCTCGATGTCTTCTTTATACATTCTGCTGTCGAATGAAATCGAGCTGTTAAAATCGTTAGTGGTTTTTGAAAGCTCCTTTTTGAAGCGTCCTTTCCAAAGCTGCATTATTATTTCTCCTTACATTATGTTTAGCCGTTGTAAAGCACTTTGTTGCTTTTGGTTTTAAATATTTATTTACACCTTGTTATAAATGTTGGGGTAACCTGTGGGGGCGTTCATTAGACGCCCGCAAGTAATCTCAGAATATTTTTCAACCGACAAATACCGTAAAAAATAAAAAGGTGTAATAAACACTTATTGGGGCAGAGAAATTCCCTGCCCCGATTATGTATGCAAATCAAAAATTCAATTATTTGATAAGGCCTTTTTTTGCACGAACCTTGATTGGAAGACCAAAGAGGTTGATGAAACCTGCGCTGTCGTTCTGGTCATAAACCTGATCCTCGTCAAAAGTAGCAATTTCCTCATCATAGAGTGAATACGGGCTTGTAACTCCTGCGTCAATGATGTTGCCCTTATAGAGTTTAAGTTTAACATCACCTGTTACATACTCCTGAGTGCTGTCAACGAAAGCTGAGAGAGCCTCACGGAGAGGTGTGTACCACTTGCCGTCATAAACGAGCTCTGCAAAAGCATTTGCAACATTCTGCTTGTAGTGGAGTGTGTCCTTGTCAAGGCAGATTTCCTCAAGCTTTGCATGAGCAGCATAGAGGATTGTACCGCCGGGAGTTTCATAAACACCACGAGCCTTCATACCGACAAGACGGTTCTCAACGATATCTGTGATACCGACACCGTTTCTGCCGCCGATTTTGTTGAGTTCCTTAATGAGTTCAACGCTGTCTATAGCCTCGCCGTTAAGCTTTGTGGGAACACCCTTTTCAAATGTAAGAGTTACATACTCTGCCTTATCGGGAGCCTGCTCAGGTGAAACACCGAGTTCAAGGAAGCCTTCCTTATTGTACATCGGCTCATTTGCAGGATTCTCAAGATCAAGACCTTCGTGGCTTAAATGCCAGAGGTTCTTATCCTTTGAATAGTTTGTTTCACGGTTAATCTTGAGCGGAATATTGTGCTTTTCAGCATATTCAATCTCATCTTCACGGCTCTTAAATTCCCATGTTCTCCAAGGAGCGATAATCTTCATATCGGGAGCGTAAGCCTTGATGGCAAGCTCAAAACGAACCTGATCGTTACCCTTACCTGTGCAGCCGTGGCAAATTGCGTCAGCACCTTCGGCTTTTGCAATTTCAACAAGTCTTTTTGCAATGATAGGACGGGCAAAGGATGTGCCGAGGAGGTACTTGCCCTCGTAAACAGCACCTGCTTTTACTGTAGGAATGATATATTCGTCAACAAATTCCTTGTTGAGGTCTTCAATGTAAAGTTTTGATGCGCCTGTTTTGATAGCCTTTTCTTCAAGACCGTCAAGCTCTGTACCCTGACCAACATCACCCGAAACAGCGATAACTTCGCAGTTGTCGTAGTTTTCTTTAAGCCACGGAATGATGATTGAAGTATCAAGACCGCCTGAATATGCAAGAACTACCTTTTTAATCTTATTGTCAGCCATTTTTAATTCCTCCAGAATTTGGGAACACATTTTGTCGGTGTTTCCTTTGCTTTAATTTTTATTACTCTTACATTATACACTCTGTTTTCAAAAAATCAAGTGTTTTTTTGAATAAATATTCAATGTTTTTTCAAATTTGTATTTTGGGGTGCAATTTGACCGAAATCTGTCGCTTTATCGCTGTATTATCGGTATTTTTGGCGATTACCGTGCAGCTTTCGGCGTTCATTTTCAGAAGAATGCATATATTCACAAAAAATGAATATTCACTTTATTCATTTGTTTTTGCATATTCATACATATATATACAACCATTTTGCATATTTTTCATTTTATTCAGTTTACAAACAACATAATCATAATTACACACCGCATATATTCAGATAAAGTCAAAATAAATGAAGATTGAATTTTTAACATATTTTTGTTATACTGTTTTTAACAGATCAAACATTATGAAAGGAAGATTTATATGTCAGCATTTAAAGAGATAAATCCGAAAGAAATTGTTGAAAGTCCGTTTAAGCTTATCGGTGACGACTGGGCGCTTGTTACTGCAGGTGACAAGGAAAAATTCAACACAATGACAATCAGCTGGGGCGGCGTTGGAATTATGTGGGGCAAACCCGTTGCATTCACATTCATCCGTCCGCAGAGATACACATTTGCATTTATGGAAAACGGCGACCGCTATACAATGAGCTTTTTTGACGAAAAGTACAGAGATGCCCTCAAGTTCTGCGGCTCAAAGAGCGGCAAGGATTATGACAAGGTAAAGGAAACAGGTCTTACTCCTGCGTTCACGGAAAACGGATCTGTATATTTTGAAGAGGCAAAGCTTGTACTTGAATGTAAAAAAATGTATGCCCAAAGCCTCAATGCCGAAAGCATTACAGACCACGACAGCGTTGACAAGTGGTATAACAATGATTTCCACAAAATGTACATCAGCGAAATCACAAAGGTTCTTGTAAAAAAGTAATCTGAACTAAAGTAATCTGAACTTAAAATTTCATATACAGAATCAGGCAGACAATCACACGGTTGTCTGCCTTTTTTTGAAAAATGTGCAAAGGAAAATGCCCCTCACATAATGTGAGGGGCATTCCCTGTAATATCGACTAAATGGAACGATATATCAAATTTTATTCAGCTTAATCAAAGCTGCTGATAAGGTGAGATACAAACTTCTGAATGAGAGTAGCATCCTTAACTGTGAGTATGCCGTTCTTATCAACATCTGCTGCTGTGAACTGCTGATCTGTGAATGCAAGATGCTCTGTGACATACTTCTGAACGAGTGTTGCATCGGCAACTGTAATCTTGCCGTCCATATCAACATCGCCGATGAGAACACCGCTTGCGAATGCAGTTGTTGCATCTAATTTAACATTTTCAAAGCCTGCAATGCCTGATATATCACGAACCTTGCTGTTGTCAACAATTGACTGCTGATAAAGCTTGTTGTTTACAACATAGCCTACTGTAAGATACTCTGTGTCAAGATATACACTCGCACTGCCTGTACCGATAATCTGGAAAGTAAGTGAAATGTATGTGTCACCGTTGTACTTTGTAGGATTCTGTGGGTTAGTAAAGTTACCCTTAATTACATTGTTATAAGCATTGTAAACAAGGTTTGACTGGCTCGGCATAATTGTCTGGCTACCGTCAGCCTTGTTGTCTGCCATACTGAACTTAAGCTTGCTTGTGTCATACTTAACAGTCCACTGACCGTCAACGATACCCATATTTGCATTGAGCTTGTAAAGAACTGTTACCTTGTCGCCCACTTTGCCCTCGGTCTTTGTTGCAGAACCGAAGTAGTTGGATGTTGCATTTACTGTGAGTGTCTGTGAAGGAACAGTTGTAGGCTCTGTTGCCGGCTGAGTTGTAGCAGGCTGTGTTGTAGGCTGAGCTGTTGTCGGCTGAGCTGTTGTCGGCTGAGCTGTTGTCGGCTTAGCTGTGGTTGGCTGAGCTGAAGTTGTCGGCTGTGTCGGTGGGATCGGACTTGTTGGAACAATGCCGCTCTTGATGTCGCCGTTCTTCATAGCATATGAGTATGTGCCGTTTACGCCGTTTCTTGTTGCGTCAACCTTGATTGTGCTTGTTGTTTTGAGAGCTGATGTTGCAACTGTGAATGCACCTGTTACATCGTCTGCAGTAGCAGTATATGTCTTACCGTCAACTGTAACAGTTACCTTTGCAGCGCTGGCTGTAACACCTGATACAACGCTCTTGCCTGCAACGGCATATGTAAGTGTTGCAGGAGCAAGTACAAGTGCCTTCTGAGCTGACTTGAGGTCTGCAATCATAGCATTCATAGCTTCAGCTGTTGTAGCGTCTTCGCCTGCTTTAATCATAGCCTCGGCTGACTTGAGAACCTTCTGAGCATTTGCCCAGCTCTCTGCTGTGTAGTCTGATGCTGTCATAGCAAGAATCTTTCTTGCTTCTTTCTTGAGTGATTCATAAGGTGAAACAACGATTGGCTTTGATGTAAGCTTGTATGTTGTACAACCTTCGTTTGTAATTTCGATTGTAGCGCCGTCTCTAACGCCTGTGATATCTGCTGTCTGACCTGAACCGCTGCTGAGAATAATGTTTACTTCGTCAACATTATCGAACTTAACAACATAGTTGCCGTCAGAATCTTTTTCTGTAAGAGCAACACCCGGCCATGTGCCTGTGAACTTCTGTGTATCATTCCAAGCATAGATTTTGTAGCTTGCAGATGGGCTGTAAGGCTTGATTGTTACGGAAACAGAACCCTCTGCAGGCTCTGGATCGCCGCCGCCTCCCTGCTGATTACCGTTGGTTACTGTCTTAACCGATGAGTAGTTGCCGTTCTGGATTTCGAGAACAGCACCGTCATAAAGACCTGTGATATCGCCTGACTGTGTGCCGCTGCCGTTGTTGAGAACAACGTTGAATGACTTGTCGGCTGAAACAGGAAGTGTGAGTTCATATGTGTTTGCCTGACCTGAAACGGCTGCTGCCTTTGCACCCGGCCATGCACCGTTGAGTGCTGTGCTTGCACCTGTCCAAGCGTAAACATTCGGAGCGCCTGCTGTGCTCTTGATTGTAAGCTTTGATGTCTGACTTGCTGTCGGACCGGGAACAGTTGTGCTCTGTGTCGGGCTGGTTGTAGGCTTTTCGTCGTTTTCGCCAATCTTGAGGAATGTGAATTTAGCCTCTGAGCTTGCCTTGTCGTTTGTAGCCTCAACAGTTACTTCGATTGTATCGTTCTTGTAAGCTGTCTGACCGATTGTGAATGTGTCGCCGTCCTTAACAACAAACTTGTTACCGCCGTCAACAGAAACCTTTGCGCTGTCGCATTCCTTGAGAGAAACAGTAACCTGCTCTGTGCCGTAGAACTTCGGCTCGCCTGTGATTGATACAAGCGGCTGACCGTCAGCATTTTCCATAAGGATTGTGCCGTTTACACCGCTGTTGAAAGTTACCTTACCGTCAGTAACAACTGAAGATGAGTTGTCATAAGTATTGATTACATAGCTGCCGTCTTCCCAAAGAGTTGAAACATCAACAGTTACGCTTGAATTTTTGTTACAGCCGATTACTGCAGCTGCCTGATCTGTTACGCCGTTCTTATCGTATGTACGGCCGAAAGCAACACCGCTTGTAGCAGAGAGCTTAACATTTGCGCCGGCACCGATAGATACATGCTTGTTACGGAACTGACCAACCTTCTGCCACTGAGCAAGAAGAGTTTTGTCCATGTCGTTCCAGTTCATATCACTTCTGAGTGCGTGACCCGATCCGCCGTAACCGTCAAATGCAACGCCGGGATAGAGAGGACGGTTGGTTTCGTCACCGTAGAAAATCTGAATTCCGCCCGGGAGAAGGAGGAATGCAGCCGCATTGTAAAGCATTGTGTTCTCATCGCCACGGGTAAGTGTTTCATCGTGTGATGACATAAATGAAAGAACGTTGAAGCCTTCCTTTGTGTTGATCTGGTCTGCATAGCCCTGATATGTGTTTGCAACACTACCGCTTGCAAGAGCACCGCCGCCTGTAACTGCGAAGTTAATCATTGAGTCGAAGCCGCCCTCGGAATAGTATGTGTCGTAGCCTACACCGTGATCCCAATGCTCGCCTGTCATCCAGAAATCTTCTTTCCAGTCAGCACCTGCTTTGCCCTTGTTGTTGGATCTCCACTCTCTGAGAGCAGAAACACAAGCCTGCTTGAGCTGGTTCCAAGAAGCCTTATCAACATGCTTTGCAGTATCGCAACGGAAACCGTCAACACCGTACTCCCTAACCCACTCTGAAAGCCAGGTTGAAAGGTAGCCTGTTACTGTGTTTGATTCACCGTATTTTGCGAGCTTCTGAGCATATGTACCTTCCTGAGTCCACTTTGTTTTGAGGATCGGAGGAATTTTAACATCCTTTGTCTGCTCTGTTCTGAAGTCGGGAAGTCCGCTGAGTGACATTGTAAGATCACCGCCGGCACCCTCTGTATATCCTGGAAGACCGCTGCGGATCCAGTCATTGCTCCACCATTTGCCCCAGTCTTCTTCTGATGTTTTATAGTCAATGTGGGCGTTTACTTCACCTACATCTGTGAGCTTGTATTTGAAGTCTGTTGCACCGTCAAGGAGAGTACCGAAGCCGAACTCCTCCATATCTGCAACGGTGTTGTAGCCTGTGTGGTTCATTACGATATCCATGATAACTCTGATACCGTGCTCATGTGCTGTGTCAACGAGAGTTTTGAACTCCTCTTTTGTACCGAAGTTTGCATCGGTTTCGGTATAGTCAAGAACATAGTAGCCGTGATATGAGTAGTGAGCAAAGCCCTTACCTGAATCACAATAGCCGTGAATCTGCTCATACGGAGCTGAGATCCAAATTGCATTTACACCGAGGTTATCAAAATAACCCTCTTCAATTGACTGAGTAACACCTGCAAAGTCGCCGCCGTGGAATGTACCGGGGTTTGTATCCCAGCCGTCAAGCGGTTTGCCGTCCTTGTCAAGTGTTCTGCCGTATGAATGGTCATTTGCGGTGTTTCCGTTCTTAAAACGGTCGGTAAGCAGGAAATACACATTGGCATTATCCCAAGTAAAGCCGTCATCTTCAACAAGTGATCCTGCGGCAGTTGACGATGCAGATGTGCTGCTGTCATCGGAAACTGTTGCAGCACTTGCCGAACCAAATGCTACGGAAGCACCGGGGAGAGCCATACAAAGTGTCAATACGGCACTGAGCGCTCTCTTCATACTTCTTTTTTTCATTGTTTGATTACTCCTTTCAAAGCTTTTAAAACATAGGGTCAAACATCCCTAGACAATTTAATTTTATCACAAAACTCTCACAAAAACTACACATAATCCCTTTATTTTGTAAAAATAGCAAGTTGTACAATCTTAGCACTGAAAATTTATGTAAAATTACTTTTAGGGCATTTTTATTTTTGTAAAAATTTTTCGTTCGTGAAGATAGTTCAATTAGTGTCAATGTTAAAATTCCCGAGCGTAGATTTGTGATTGTTTGTGCAAGACTACCCCTACAATTAAACATTACCTTTTATATAAAGCAAAAAATTGTATCAATGCCTGATTCGGGCAACTGATACAATTTCTATTGCTTACTATCTTCTCGAAAGGGGAACGGCGGCTCGCCGTCAATTTTCCATTTACTTCAGTCTTACATTCAAAAATCTGAGTTTAAAGGTTGAGCCGATGCCGAGCTTGGAATCTGCGGTAATATATCCGCCTGTTTTTTCAACAATTGATTTTGCAAGCGACAGACCTATGCCGACGCTTGACGGGGACGAATTTTGTGCCTTATAAAACCTCTCAAAAATGTGCGGCAAATCCTTCGGGCTGATTCCGCAGCCGTTGTCGCTTATGATGATTTCCGAATACACGCTGTTCCTTTCGGCAGAAATTCTGACATAACCGCCGTCGGTATGCTCAATGCAGTTCTTAACGATATTTGAAACTGCCTCGCAAATCCAGCGAAAATCGCAATTAAGATTAAAATCATTTTTGACGGTTTTTTCAATTCTCACATCACGGATATCGGCAAGAACCTCTGTGCGTGAAATGCACTCGTCAATTATTTTTTCAACCGACTCTTTTTTGAACTTCAATTCAACAGTTCCCGAATCAAGCATTGAGAGCGTGAGCAGACTTTTTACAAGGAAATTAATCGAATGGGCATTATGCGCTATATCCATAACAAAATCCCGTCTGATTTCAACGGGCATATCATCGTCATCAAGGATATTTTCGGTTGTAATCAAAATTGAAGTCAGCGGTGTTTTAAGCTGATGTGAAATGTCGGCAAGCGAATTTTTGAGGATTTCTTTCTCTCGCATTGAATTGTCGGCATACTCACGAAGCATTACCGTTGTTTTTTGAATCTCCTGCTTTAACAGCGACATATCGTCGTCGGTTGAGCCATCAAGGTCGAGGTCGTACTCTCGGTTGTTTATTTTTTCAAGACACTTTACAATTTCAAATCGCTGTCGCTTTTGCTTTTTGCAGTATCTTATGAACACAATGCAGAGCAAAATTCCGAACACACAAACACCTGCGGTTGCAATCACAATTGTAATTGTTGCATAACTTCCGCTCTGAATGTCAACCCAGCCGCTGTCGGATTTTATTCCGTACTTTGCAAAGTCGCCTTTTATGCCGGCAGTGTCGCTGTTCAAAATTTGAGCAAGCTCCTTTTCCGAAATGTCGGGATATTGTTCTCTAACCTTTTCCGCAACGGCAATTATCTTTTTATCCGTGCTTTCACGAACAGCGTTAAAGCCTGCACCGATGCCTACTGCAACGGCACAACAGAAAAGTGCCGTTATTGCAAGCATTACCGCAAGAAATTTTGATGTGCTTTTCATTATACCTCCAGCCTGTAACCAAGGCCCTTTACGGTTTTAATCATATTTGTATCAAGTTTTTTGCGAAGTCTTTTTATGTACACGGTCAGCGTGTTGTCCTCAACATAATTCCCCGACAAATCCCATATGCGTTCAAGAATTTGTTCACGGGTCAGCACCTTGCCGCTGTTTTTGGCAAGCATTGCAAACAGGCGGTATTCAAGCGCCGTAAGCACAACGGGATTGCCGTTTTTGCAAACCTGTTTTTTGTCAAAATCAATGCTGATGTCGCCAAAATTCATAGTCATAGTTTTGTCGAGCTTTTTGGTGATTCGTTTAATTCTTGCAAGAAGCTCACGGCTTGAGAACGGTTTTGTTATGTAATCCTCCGCTCCGAGGTCAAAGCCTTTTACAATGCTGTCCTCATCGTCAAGTGCGGTGAGAAAAATCACGGGAGTTTCGCACACTCTTTTTATCTCGTCACAAAGCTCAAAGCCGTTGCCGTCGGGAAGCGACACATCAACAATAAAAAGGTCAAAGTCACCGCCGAGAGAGTTAAGGGTTGATTCGGCATTTTCACACAACGCAACCTCAAAGCCGTTTTGTTCAAGAGTGTAAACAAGTCCTTTTGAAATTGCACGGTTGTCCTCAATAAGAAGAATTTTCACAAAAAGTCCTCCCAAAACGAAATTCGGGCGGATTAAATCAATAATCCGCCCGTCAGCAATGAAAACATACAAAATATTGTGGTATCTGTTGTTACAACTACATTATAACAGAGTGTAAAACTATTGTCAACAAATTTCAACAAAATAGAGTCTGTTGGCTGAATATGACGCTCAGATATTGTCGTTTCTGATTGTTTCAATAATATTTTGCTTATTAACCTTTGAAATTGAGTATTTCATAATCAGCCATACTGCAACAAACACAACCGCAATGCTAATCAAAATCGCTTTCCACGGGAATACAAAGCTCATTGGAACACTTCCAATTGAAAATGCGGAGAAGATTGCAAATACACCGAGAACGCCGAGAGGGATACCGATAATCAAAGATTTTATGCCGTACATAAGGCTTTCAAGGCGAATCATACGGTTAAATTCTTTCTTTGTCATACCGATAGATTTAAGCGATGCAAATTCCTTGCTCCTCAACTGCATATTGGTTGAGATTGTGTTGAAAATGTTTGTAAGTCCGATGAGCGAAATAGCGCCGATAAATCCGTAGATAAATATTCCGACAATCAGCATAATGGCATTAAACTGTCTTACAGTTTCTTCATAGTCATAAATGAAAATGCTGTCGTCCGCACCTTCCATAGACTCAATACGGTTTGTAAGCGAAGTGTGGTCCGATGTATTGGCATAGAGAGTAACGGCACATCCGTCTTTGCCGACCTGAGATGAAATTACACCCTGTTCGCCGATTATCAAGCCCTGACCGAAAATTGTTCCTTCGCCGATTACAGAATCAGCCGACTTTGGAATTTCGTCAAACAATGAGGCAACCCTCAATTTGCCTGTTTTCAGCTCGTTTCCTTCCTCGTCATTTCCGTAAACGATAAACTTTGTTGGGGCGTCTTTGCCGTACAGCGGTACAGGCTCATCATAGCTCCGACTGCCCTCGCCGTAATCGGGCGTCACCTTTGAATACGCAAGCACACCGCCCTTAACCTCGTTGTAATCGAGTTTCAATTCCCTGCAAATCTGAACAAAGGTATCGTGTTCAAATTCAAGAAATTCCACGCTGAATGACTTTGTACCGTCAGCATTGTCATAAAGGAAATTTTCTCCGCATTCGTTAACAGGCACATCCGCAGAAACACAACCGTACTGCGATCCGACTGTAAGATAATTCTCAATTTCAGGCATTTTTTCAATTGTCTGAGCCTGCTTTGAATCAATTCCGACAACCGTATAGCTGTAGTCTGTTTTGCCGTAGTAATGCTCTGTATATGTCATTCCATAGTCCATAAATGCCGAAACTGCAATGAACATTGCAACGCTTACAACGATTGAAATAACCGTTGTGCGATACTTTTTCCTACTGCGTTTAAGGCTCTTTGAGGCGATTTCACCGCCTACACCGAAAAGCTTTTTCGTAAGCTTGGATGTGCGGTACGGTTTGTTATTCTTTACCTTGATATCCTCGTTGCCTCTGATTGCAACAAGCGGTGGGATTCTTGACGCACGAAGTGCAATGAAGAATGATGAACAGAATATAGTAACAGCCGAAAGAACGATTGCACAAATAATCGGAATTGTCGGAGTTACAAATACAAATGTTGCACCGCTCAGCATATCACTGAGAACGCTGTTGAGTATTGTAATAAGAATTGCGTTTATACCGAGTCCGAGAAGTATGCCGAGAGGGATACCGATTAAGCCGAGAATAAATCCCTCAAAAAGCACATTTCTGCGGATTTGCCTTTTGGTTGCGCCGACCGACGCAAGCATACCGTACATACTCGTTTTCTCGGTAATTGAAATTGCAAAGCTGTTGCGGATTACAAACACACTCGCAAGCATTACTATAATAATGATAATAACGGCAAGGCTGAAAATCACAGTATTTGTTGCGTCACTTGAACCGTAGCCTTTCATACTGAGGAGTACCGTGTTAAAGCTGTATCCGTTAACTCCCGAAATCTTCTGCTGTTCTTCGGAAATTCTGTCTTGTGATTCGTCGTTTTCGTCAATATTAAAGCCTAAAATATCAGCCGTATTTTTAACATAATCGCCCTCGCTTTCGGAAGTATATGCAACATACAGCTTGTTCATATGCTTTGTCCTTATCGCCTCGGCAGGAGCTTTTTCATCCGACACGGTAAATATTCTAAAGTTCGGCATCGGAGCGTACAACTCACCTGTATTTGGAGTTTCCGTAATTCCTGTTATGGTATAGGTCTTTTGTTTCTCATCCTTTACGGAACATTCTTTGAAATCACTGGAGGTTATAACATACAAATCTTTCAAATTCAAAGCACTGCCGTCTTTGTCGGTTAAAATTCCCATATCAAAGGTAATTTTATCACCGACTTTTACGGTTTTTCCGTCAGGTGTTGTAAAGTTCTTTGTAACTACTGCCTCATCGGAATTATTCGGAAACCTGCCCTCTTTGAGAGAAAAATCAAAACAACCATCAAAGGCATTTTTGCTCATTGCAATAACGGAATATAAGCCGTCTTTGCCGTTAGCTAACTGTTCCTTTGCATAGCCTGCAATCTCCGTATAATAGGCATTTTCAACATTACGGTTCTGTCGGATTTCATCAATTTTTGCGGTGTCAATAATATCAAGCGAAACATCATAATCGCCCGACCAGGTTTTTTGAGCGTCAATCATAGTCTGTCGTCCGCTGAGTGCCATTCCCGAAACAACCGTGATGAGTGCCGCCGAGAGCATAATTCCCACGATTGTAACAATTGTACGCACCTTGTTAAGCCGCAGGTTTTTAAGAGTAAGCTTGTTGAGAAGTTTCATAATCAACCCTCCTCAACGATTTTACCGTCGCTGATTGTTATGATTCTGTCTGCTTGTTTTGCAATGTCGAGGTTGTGCGTAATCATTATAACAGTCTGTCCGTAACTCTGATTGCACATTTTGAGAATACTCATAACCTCTTCGCTTGACTTTGAATCAAGGTTGCCTGTCGGTTCATCGGCAAGCACAAGAGACGGATTGTTAATGAGCGCTCTGGCAATAGATGTTCTTTGTTGCTGACCGCCCGAAAGCTGGTTTGGAAGGTGTTTTCTTCTTGCACGCAGTCCGAACGAATCAAGAATCATCTCAAGTCTTTCTCTGTCAACACCTCTGCCGTCAAGGTCACAGGGGAGCGTGATGTTTTCTTCAACAGTCAGAATCGGGATAAGATTGTAGAACTGATAGACAATGCCCACCTGTCTGCGGCGGAACACGGCAAGCTTGTCATCATTCATTTTGCTTATATCGTTGCCGTCAACAAAAATTTTTCCGCTTGTGGGACGGTCAACACCGCCGATAAGATGAAGAAGAGTTGACTTGCCGCTGCCGCTTGCACCGACAATGGCAACAAATTCGCCCTTTTCAACCGAAAATGATACATCGTCAACCGCATTGACAAGGTTTTCACCGCTTCCGTAGGTTTTTGTAAGATTTTCAACTTTCAGAATTTCCATAAAATATACCTCCAAATTCATTTTACACCCATATTATAGTGACGCAAAATGACTGTAAAGTGAATCCTGCAAACAAATTTTCCGTAGGGCAGCCCACTTGAATACAAACAAAACATTTTTTATTGTGTTTACCATAAAGAAATAACCGCCCTGTACTGCGAATACAAGGCGGTTACCAAAAATAATTTGTCTTAAAAGCGGAACAGCCAAAGCCGTTTCCTTATCTATATATTAACATCATCATACTATCTTCACGAATTGGGAACGGCGGCACGCCGTGCGGCAAAGCAAGCCCAGCCGTTGTCAAGATGTTCTTCGATGATGTCAAAATACTGACTTACGGACGCCTTGACTTCTTCGGCACGAGTGTCGATGATACCGCTCATAATGTAAACGGCATCGTCCTTCATAAAGTCCTTAATGCCCTTTGAGAGAAACATAATCGCATCGGCAACAATATTGGCAAGAACAATGTCATACTTGCCCTCAACCTTGTCGGTAAAGCTGCCGCAGATAGCCGTAAAACGGTCAGCAACACCGTTAATTTCTGCGTTTTCAGCCGCAGTTCTCACCGCAGTTTCGTCAATGTCAACACCGACGGCACGGTCTGCACCCAAAAGCAGGGTTGCAATACCGAGAATACCGCTGCCGCAACCCACATCAAGAACAGAATCGCCCTCTTTAAGGTACTTTTCGCACATCTCAAGGCAAAGCCTTGTGGTTTCGTGACCGCCCGTACCAAACGCAAGGCCCGGATCAATGTTGAGAACTTTGCGGTTGCCTGCATCGTAATCATCTCGCCAGCTCGGACGGATAAGAAGCTTTTCACCGACCTCAATCGGGTTGAAATATTTCTTCCAGTTGTTTCTCCAATCCTCTTCAAGGCAGTCAAGAAGTTCAATTGAATGCTTTATACCCTCCGCATTGTAGCGTTCCGAAAGGAATGCTACCGCCTCTGACGGCGAAACATCAGGTTCAAGATAAATGTGAACAAAAGCCTTGTTTCTGTCCTTTGCAAGCAAATCCTCGTCAATAAGGTCAATATGGGCAATGTCCTCAACCTCTTGCTCAAGGTTTGTGTAATCTTCAATATAGATGCCGTAGGGAACTACGACATTTGCAATATCACTTGCTCTGTCAATATCCTTTGCGTCAACGGATATTTTTATTTCTGTCCAGGATTCCATTTTAACCTCTGATTCACGGGCATTTTATGCCGATATTTTTGTTTGTAATGCAGTGGCAGATAAATTGTTAGACAATCACAATTGTACACTCGGGCATAATATGTTTTTTGCACAACAAATTATCTGCTCGAATTTGGAGCGGCGGCACGCCGTATAAAAAATTTGTGGGAACAAATGCCCCACAAATCTTATTTATTCTGTGTTACTCGTTGAACATCTTCTTGATTTTATCAAAGAAGTTTCTGCGTTTTGCGTAGTTCTTGTCGCCTGTTGCGCCGTCAAGCTGTTTGATAAGCTCTTTCTGCTTGCCGTTAAGATTCTTCGGAACTTCAACGGTAACTCTTACATACTGGTCGCCTCTGCCTCTGCCGCCGAGTCGCTGAATACCCTTGCCCTTGAGTCTGAAAACATCACCCGGCTGTGTACCCTCACGAACCGTGTAGGAAACCTTGCCGTCAAGAGTAGGAACAACAACATCTGCTCCGAGAGCCGCCTGTGTAAAGGTTATCGGAACTTCGCACCATACATCGTCACCTCTGCGTTCAAAAACAGGGTGCGGACGAACATTTACATAAACATGAAGGTCGCCTGCAGGACCGCCGTTTGTACCTGAGTTACCTCTGCCGCTGACATTAAGAATCTGCTGATCCTTGATACCTGCAGGGATTGTTACATCAACGGTCTTGTTCTTACGCTGTTTGCCCGAACCGCCGCACTTTTTACAAGGATTGTCAACAATCTTTCCTCTACCGTGACAGGCATCACAAGTACGCTGTGTCTGCACAACACCGAAAGGTGTTCTCTGGTTGATTGTCACCCTGCCCGAACCGCCGCATGACGAACAGGTCTTGGGGCTTGTGCCGGGCTGAGCGCCTGTTCCGTGACAGTCGTCACAGGTTGTTACGCATGAATAGTTGATTGTCTGCTTGCAGCCCTTTGCCGCCTCTTCAAATGAAATGTAAACCGTAGTTTCAATATCACTGCCACGCATAGGAGCGTTTGCATTGTTGGAGCGTCTGCCGCCGAATCCGCCGAAAAAGCTTGAGAAGATATCGTCAATATCAATTCCCTGACCGAACGGACTTCCTGCTCCGCCTGCACCTGCACCGTAGTTGGGATCAACGCCTGCGTGACCGAACTGGTCGTAACGAGCCTTTTTATCGGAATCGGAAAGAACCTCATAAGCCTCGTTTACTTCCTTGAATTTTTCCTCGCATTCTTTATCGCCGGGATGCAAATCCGGGTGATATTTTTTGGCACAGGCTCTGTATGCCTTTTTTATTTCATCGTCGCTTGCGCCCTTTTGAACGCCAAGCACCTCGTAGTAGTCTCTTTTGTCTGCCATATTACTCTCACCTTTGTCAAAATACCGAAATCACGCAATATTGCAAGCCGGTTATCGTCTTATACAGCCAAAAGGAGCCGCCATATAACAGCTCCTTTGACTATATGTTATTCTAACATAAATTACTTGTTATCGTCAACATCGGTGAAATCAGCGTCATATACATTAGGATCTCCGCCGTTGTTGCCTGTAGGATTACCGCCGTTTGGCTGAGCACCGTTCATATCGGGAGCACCGCCCTGCGGAGCAGCCTGCTGATAAAGCTTAGCGGCAGCATCGTTAAGAGTCTTCTGGAGGTCTTCCTTAGCTGTGCCGATGAGTGCGGCATCGTCCTTTGAGATAGCCTCTTTAAGAGCTGCAACCTTTGTGTTGATTGCGTTCTTGTCAGCCTCGGGAATCTTGTCACCGCTTTCGCTGACGAGCTTTTCTGCCTGATAAACAATGTTTTCAGCCTCGTTCTTAGCGTCAACTGCCTCACGGCGCTTTTTGTCCTCTGCGGCAAACTGTTCAGCTTCCTTAACAGCCTTGTCGATATCTTCCTTGCTCATTGAAGTTGAGTTACTGATTGTAATCTTCTGCTCTTTGCCTGTACCGAGGTCTTTTGCAGATACATTAACGATACCGTTGGCATCAATATCAAATGTTACTTCAATCTGCGGAATACCACGCATTGCAGGAGCAATGCCTGTGAGAGCGAAAAGACCGAGCTGCTTGTTGTCACGGGCAAATTCACGCTCACCCTGAAGAACATTGATTTCAACCTGTGTCTGATTATCAGCGGCAGTTGAGAAAATCTGGCTCTTCTTTGTTGGGATTGTTGTATTTCTGTCAATAATCTTTGTCATAACACCGCCCATTGTTTCAACACCGAGTGAAAGCGGAGTTACATCGAGGAGGAGAAGTCCTTCAACTTCACCGCCGAGTACGCCTGCCTGAATAGCTGCGCCGATAGCAACACATTCATCAGGGTTGATGCCCTTGAACGGCTCTTTGCCGATGAGTTTCTTAACAGCGTCCTGAACAGCAGGGATTCTGGAAGAACCGCCAACCATAAGAACCTTGTCAATCTGACCGATCTGAAGACCTGAATCCTGAAGAGCCGATCTTACAGGACCCATTGTAGCTTCTACAAGGTCTGATGTAAGTTCGTCAAACTTTGCTCTTGTAAGAGTAAGGTCAAGGTGCTTAGGACCTGTCTGGTCTGCTGTGATAAACGGGAGGTTGATGTTAGAAGTTGTAACACCTGAAAGTTCAATCTTTGACTTCTCGGCAGCCTCTTTTAATCTCTGCATTGCAACCTTATCCTGTGAAAGGTCAATGCCTGTTTCTGTCTTGAATGATGCAACCATCCAGTCGATGATTCTCTTATCGAAGTCATCACCGCCGAGACGGTTGTTACCTGCTGTTGCAAGAACCTCCTGAACACCGTCACCCATTTCGATGATAGATACATCGAATGTACCGCCGCCGAGGTCATATACCATAACCTTCTGGTCTTTTTCCTTATCTACACCGTATGAAAGAGCGGCTGCTGTAGGCTCGTTGATAATTCTCTTAACATCAAGACCTGCAATCTTACCTGCGTCCTTTGTAGCCTGACGCTGTGCGTCTGTGAAGTAAGCAGGAACTGTGATAACTGCCTGTGTGACTGTTTCACCGAGGTAAGCCTCTGCATCTGATTTAAGCTTCTGAAGAATCATTGCCGAAATCTCCTGCGGTGTGTAGCTCTTGCCGTCAATTGTTACCTTGTGAGCAGTACCCATTTCTCTCTTGATTGATGCAACTGTTCTGTCAGGGTTTGTGATAGCCTGACGCTTGGCAACCTGACCGACCATTCTTTCGCCGTCTTTTGAAAAAGCAACAACAGACGGAGTTGTTCTTGCGCCTTCTGCGTTAGCGATAACTACAGGCTCGCCACCTTCGATAACTGCTACGCATGAGTTTGTTGTACCTAAATCTATACCTATTGTCTTAGCCATGATAAATTCCTCCAATTGAATTTTTAATTGTTTTTGTTTGTGTGTTTTCTGCTGAATATTTATATATGAAATCAGTCACAGTTGGCAACCTGTACCATTGCGTGACGGATAATTTTGTCGCCGATTTTGTAACCTGTCTGATAAACGGCTGCGATTGTGTCGGCACCGAGGTTTTCGTCCTCAATCTTTGAAACCGCATTGTGCAAGTTCGGATCGAATGCGTCGCCTGCTTTGCCGTAGGACTCAATCTTTAGCTTTTCAAAGCTCTTTGCAAGCTGATTTGAAATAAGCTCAATACCCTTGATGATGTCGGGATCGGCATCCTTCAGATTTGCAAGAGCAAGCGTTACGCTGTCTGCAACGGGAAGAAGCTCGATACAAGCCTTTGAAGTTGCATCGTCATAGATTGAAAGCTTTTCGTTTGCCGTTCTTTTGCGGTAATTGTCATACTCGGCGGCAAGTCGCATATACTTATCCTTCTGTGCCGAAAGCTCATCTTCAAGAGTCTTGATTTTGTCTGCATTTTCATCCTTCGCAGGCTCTTCGGTATTTTCAGCCTTAGTTTCTTCTGCGACTGTTTCTTCGGAAACCTTTTTTTCTTCGGTTTTCTCGGATTTTTTCTTAGTCATCTTTATCCTCCTTCAAGGATTTTTATTTATCATATTTCTATCAGCTCATCAATGAGAGTGCTTACGCTTTCGGACACACATTCAAGAATTGAAATTGCTCTTGCGTAGTCCGTTCTCACGGGTGCTATCACCGCAAGCACGCCTGACGGATTGCCGTCAAGTCGGTATCGTGCGGAGATTACCGCACTCCCTGCAAGCTCTGTTCTGCTGTTTTCGCCGCCTATGCTGACGGAGGTGTCGAGCGGAAGATTTTCAAGCATTTCCGCAAGGTCGTGTCTGTTGTTCAAAAACTCCATAACATTTCGTGCGTTAAGAAAATTGACATCGGACATAAACAATGGCTTTGTCACACCGCTGAGATAAATGCTGACTTCCTTTGCCGTTTCACAAGCCTCCATAATTGCCACAAGCACTCCCGGAGTAAACATTGAAAGTTCACCGAGCCTTGCCGCCGCTGTTTGAATGAACGGTCGGTTGACCGATGAAAGCTTCATTCCCGAAAAGATTTCGTTGAATGCCTTGTCAAACACGGTCAAAAGTTCGGGATTCAAAAGAAAGTCGCAACGGAACAGCTTTGTTTTTATGATTCCGTTTGAGGCAATCACAACAGCCATTGCCGTGTGCGAACCCGTCTGAACAAATCTTATTCTGTGGATTCTGCTTTCCTCACCCGAAGGTGTTGTTGTTACTGCCGTGCAGCCTGTCAGCCTTGAAATAACACCGCTTGCCTCTTTGAGAATACTCTCGGGGGAATCTGCGCTTTTGTAAAGCTCGGACTCAACATATTCCTGTCCGCCTTGGGTTACGGGGGTAATTTTCATCAGATTGTCGATGTAGTATCTGTAGCCCTGCAGCGTTGGAATCCTTCCTGCCGAGGTGTGCGGCTGAATCAGGTAGCCTTTGTTTGTAAGATCTGCAAGGTCATTTCGCACCGTTGCCGATGAAACCTCAAGTCCCGTTTCGTTAATCAACGCTTTTGAACCAATCGGCTCGCCTGTGTTGATATAGCTCTCGATTACTGCCGATAATATTTTCTTTTTTCTTTCAGCCAGCTCCATACCGTTCACCTCATTTCGTGTCGGATTTTGCTGTTTTAGCACTCTCGATAGGTGAGTGCTAATTGCTATACTCATAATATAATACCAAAGTCAGTAAAAGTCAAGCGTTTTTAAAAAAATTTTTCGTTTTCAGAAAATCATCACATAACACGGTTTGACAATGTGCAAGCGATACTCTATAATCTATTTTATAATAATGTATAAGGGTGAATTTTATGGGCGAATTTCTTCAGAATATATATGTATGGCTTTGGGCGGCTCTTGCCGTTCTTATGATTATTATAGGAATCAAATATCGCCACGAACATCAAGGCTTGCTCGCAGTTTTGATGGCTGTGTTCTTTATCTTTATGACCGTTTGGTACGGACTGCGAACCTTTGCAGGCTATCCGATGTTTGAGGGTACGCTTAATATCATCTTCCGTTGCATCCTCGGCGGTTTCCTCGTTGCACTTGGTTTGATATATTGGTTTATAAGAAAAAGAAAATAACTATATATGTATAAAAACAAATCGGACAGCAGATTTTATTTCTGCTGTCCATTATTTTTATGTTCATATTTTTTCGTTCGTGCAGATAGTTTGCAATGTTTAAAAACCAATTATGCCCGAGCGTAGCATTGTAACTGTTTGCACAATTTTCAATAAACATTTTCATTCGGGCATTTTGCTCTTGCCCCTATCAAAACTATCTTCTCGGACTGGGAACGGCGGCTCGCCGTCAACTTTCAATTTTACTAAAGTTCGTCCGCTTTAAACGCTGTGTAGCCCTCATAATAATAGCTGTGGTCAATGCCTTTCATGTACATCTCACGGCTGTCAATTTCATCGGTCAAAGCGTTTTTCAGAACATATTTTATCTCGATGTCCCGTACCGGACTGCGCTCCATTGCAAGCAGATAATCTTCCTTGTCAACCTTGCTCCAGTCGATAACCTTGCCGATTTCCGTTTTCAACATATGGTCAAGCCAGATTCGTGCACTGCGACCGTTGCCCTCTCTGAATGGGTGTGCAATGTTCATTTCGACATACTTTTCTATAATCTCATCAAAATTGCTCTGCGGCATTTCATCAATATTTTTCAAAGCTGATTCAATGTACATCAAAGGTGCAAATCTGAAATTGCCCTTTGCAATGTTTACGGTTCTCAACTTTCCCGCAAAATCGTAGATTTCGTCAAAAAGGTACTTGTGGATTGTCTGTAATGTCGAAAGCTTTCCGCTTTCAAGGTTGTCAAGAATGTGATTTTCAAAAAGCATTGCCGCCTTTTTCTTACTGATTCGCTCCTCTTCACGAGCAAGCTCCGCAGAAGAAGTCAATCCGAGTTTGTTCTCAAACATACAAGCACCTCACTTTACTATATATATATTGTATCATAGCGCAGATGATAATTCAATTTTTTAGTTTATGTTTATTTTCGTTCGTGTTTATTTTAGTTCGTGTAGATAGTTTGTAATATTAAAAACTATTATGCCCGAGCGTGACTTTGTAATTGTTCACCGCTGCAGTGTTGCAATTACTTTGTCCTTAAACGACGAAAGCACCGAGCTTGCGGCGACTCGGTGCTTTCTTATGTTCTTTAAAAAATGAGGGGTACAATTACGAGTCTCTAAATCGACTCGCATTGAGGAGGGTAGAACAATTATACTCTGACGGTTGCGGTTCCGTCTTTCTGAGTACGCTTATATTAAACAACGCAAATATGAAAACTGTGTGAACTTTGTTTGAAATCGGAATGAAAAGCATCTGTTTTTTCTGTTAATCAAACACAATTCGGGCATTTTGTTCATTCATTCGTCAAAATGAAAAATTTTTTAAAAAATATAAAACAAATGTTTGATTTTTCTGAAATTGTATGGTACAATCATAGTGTAATTACAATCAAGGGGCGTTGCGATATGAAACCTTTAAGCAAAAGCCAACAGAAAATTTTCGATTATCTAAAAGAATGTGCAGGCGAGGGCAGAGTTCCGTCAGTTCGTGAAATCTGCGAAAAAACGGGGTTGAGTTCAACCTCAACCGTTCACCACCACCTCAAGGCACTTGAAGAAAAAGGTCTTATTTCACGAGAACACGGTGTGAACCGTTGTATTCAGATTAACGGTATGGAGAAAAGCACCGATGTTCCTGTTTTGGGCAGAGTTGCGGCAGGTTATCCGATTCTTGCCGTTGAAAATATTGAATGTTATGTGCCTGTTCCCGACAGTTTAAAAAGGGGCAGAGAGCTTTTTGCTCTGCGTGTTCAGGGCGAAAGTATGATTAACGCAGGAATTTTTCCAGACGATATTTTAATTGTTCACCGCACACCTGTTGCGGAGAACGGCGAAATCGTTGTTGCGCTTGTCGGCGAAGAGGCGACCGTAAAGCGTTTTTACAAGGAAAACGGTCATTTCAGACTCCAGCCCGAAAATGACAATTTTGAACCGATTATTGTTGATGAAGTTGCGTTGCTCGGCAAGGTGATTTCGCTTGTGAGATATTTTGATTAAAAGGATTAGCTATGAAAGTTAAATTTTTTGACCTCAACGCAGACAAGCCGTTGAAATACGCCGTAATTTGTGCGAGATACAACGGAAAATGGGTTTTCTGCAAGCACAAAATTCGTGATACATATGAAATTCCGGGCGGTCACCGTGAGGACAGCGAAGATATTGAAACAACAGCAAAGCGTGAACTTTGGGAAGAAACAGGGGCGAAGAATTTCGACATCTGTCCCGTGTGCATTTATTCGTTCACGGATTACGGAATGCTCTATTTTGCGGAAATTCGCAGTTTTGGAGAACTGCCGCCGCTTGAAATTGAAAAAATCAAGCTTTTTGACGATATGCCCGAAAATTTGACATATCCTGCAATTCAGCCGTACCTTTTTGAAAGAGTACAGGAGTTTTTAGAAACGAAGTAACCAAGTACTGTTTGCAATCCGCAACAAAAATATATTGAGAGGAAGTGATAAAATGCGTGACTATGTGATTTACGATATGTACACAGATGACAGAATGTTTCGTTACGAGGTCTATAAGCACCCGAACGGAATGTATGAAGTGTGCGTTCAGTCGAGAGAGGCGGAAGATTTTGCCGTGAATGAGCAGTACCTCTACTGCGACATTCCCGAAGAAGTCACACATTTTACCGACACCCTCGAAAGAGCTATAGAAATCGGCGATTGCAAGCTGTACTGCCTAACCGATGAGTACCTCGCCCGCTGTTCGTGAAGACCTTTTAACAATGCAAATGTTAATCGGACATAAAGCTAGCCAAATTAGGTGCTTTATGTCCGACTTTTTATTTTATTATGCTATTCTTTAAAATCAGCCACTGTAATCTCATTCAGTTCTTCATCCGTTATATCCGATAACCGTGCCAATCTATTTGCCTGATTTGACACTGCTGTTTCAAACAAGTTTCGCATCTCACGACCGTTAGCAAAATTTTCGGGCTTATCTGTGCACAATTGTTTCAGGTACTTTCTTAGATATTCAGTTGCGTCCGAAGATAGCCTCATATCGTGTGAACTCAAAAATGATTCAAATATAGAAAACAGTTCCTCTTGCGTATAATCATCAAAGAATATAGATTTGTTAAATCGTGATTTAAGACCGGGATTTGATTTTAAAAACTCCTCCTTCGGTGCGGGATAACCTGCAACTATAACAACAAAGTTTTCACGATTATCTTCCATTGCCTTGAGTATTATGTCGATAGCTTCCTGTCCAAAGTCAGAACTGCCTTTTGCAAGCGTATAGGCTTCGTCAATAAAAAGTATTCCACCCATCGCCTCATCAATTTTTTCCTTGGTTTTAAGTGCTGTCTGACCGACAAAACCTGCCACCAAGCCTGCACGGTCAACTTCAATCATCTGACCTTTTTCCAACACACCAAGTTGTTTGTATATCTTTGAAATCAGTCTTGCAATCGTTGTTTTGCCTGTACCGGGATTTCCGAGAAACACCAAATGCTTTGAAACATTATTTGTTTTAAAACCCCTGCTTTCACGGATTTTATTTATCTTAATCAAATTCACAAGCGAATTCACCTCTTGTTTTACGCCTGCAAGACCCACCATATTATTTAACCGTTCTTGCAATTCCTCAAGCGTTTCTTCGGGTTCATTCTCTTCTATATTCTGTACAGAAGCAACAGCCGACTTTTTATTGTTTTTATCGGATTCTTTAGTAGTATTCTCACACCCACAACTTCCCGATTTCACCTTTTTAATCTCCGTACTTTTTTCAGTATGGCTTGTTATATAAGTACTGAGTGTTTTTATGTATGCAGTAAATTTGTGTACATCAATTTCATTTTTATCACATTTACTCGATGAATAGTATTTTCCCAGTTCCCGAAAAAATGAAATCATCAACACAGGTACATTTATTTTCGTATTTATTCCTAAATCTTCAAGATTACAAAAGAATCTAAATGAATCGGGATTTTTCTCCGAGGTGCGATTACCGACAAGGTCTTTATACTCTTCATCTAAATATATTTTCTTAAACGAATCGACCCGTTTATCAGCTCCGGCTGTTGAAATTATCCGAATAAACTCAATGGTATCATTTACTACCATTTCGGATATATTCTTTTTCTGTCCCTTTGCTGACAACAAAGACTGTATACATTCACTCGCCGTAAAAAGCTTATCCCATGAATTTTTGACATCCACATTCATTGCGAACCTCCGTTGTCACATTACCTCAAGCTCTTTAAGGGCCTCATCGTATGTTTTGAGCACCTCAGGGTCATCTTGATTTTGGAAGCTTTCATCAAATGCTGCTTTAATAGTTTCTTTAATGTCCTGTGTATTGCTCTCTTTCAGAGTATGCAAAACTTCAATATCACCAATCGCAAGAATAAGCTGTTGATTATCTTCGACATCCTGTCTGAGGTCTTCCACCTGATTAAATAATTCCGTATAGTAAACATCAACGCTTGGCATATCCATCTGAGTTTCAAGCACTGCATAGTCCTGCAAAATTTCAACAAACCATTCCGACGAAAGTATTTCGTAAACATCCATCCACTTATTATGAGATGAATGCCAAACATTCTTATCACCAAGAACAATATGATTATTAAAATAATATAGCTCATCAAAATACTTTAGTGAAACAGTAAATATTGAAAGCATTGAAAAAATTGATGTAATCGTTGCCTGATGGTTCGCAGATATATCGTTTTTGAGTACACTTATCAGAAGATTAAGCACATTATATTCACGGTCAACCAACTCACGCATTTTTTCTTCTGAATAAGGATGTTGTTTTCTTCTACAATCAAGCATATCCGTATATTCTCCAAGAACTTTATTAAACTCGTATCCCGTATGAACATCGTGTCCTTTTTTTACAGTGTTATTGACCCTATTGATTTGTTGTGAAATTTCTGCACTCATACTATCCAACTTAGCGTACATAATAGCAAAACCTGCACAGGTTGCACACAAATTCAGTCCGTTGAGTACAAGATTCAAATTCTGCAGATTCGCTACATGCCTAATCATATCAAGACTTTTCTGCGAAAGGTCAGTATTCTTATTCAGCAAATTCATAGCTTTATTAACCAATTCCTGACTTTTTTCCTGCGTCTGACCATTCAGCATAACCTTTTGGATAGCCTTGATTCTTTTGTTTCTGTCACGAATAACAATTTCAAGCACATTCTTTTCATTCAAAAAAGGTTTTAACGACTCAAGTGTACTTGCTAAAAAAATATTACTCACGATAAGTTTCCTCCTGCAGAACATTTTCAGTCATCTTGTAGAGCAAAATTATTGCAATAACAAATGTACATGTATCCGAGCTGTAAAGTTCCTTGGTATTAAACCTCTGATTTTTGATGATAAGAAACTCCGACTCCTCTTTTTTCATCGCTTTAATAACCTTTTTAGGCTTTATATTTGAAACAGAAAAATCAAAATTACTGATTACTTTATGTTTATCGGTAATTGCAGAAGAATAAAGGCACATTATTATTCTTGTGTAATCAATCAGTTGTTGTACAGACAGTGACCCCTCATCTTTAATTGATTTTGCTTTATCAAAATATTTTTCCGCCCTTGTTTTTTCATCATTGTTTTTATTTGATTGCGAAGATTTTACAATTTTACCTTCAACAATACTGCTTAGGTTATTAAGATAATCACTAACGCATTTATCGAAATCTTTTCCGGTTTTAAGCTTTACTTTTTCAAAATAATCACAAAGTTTTTCTGCTAAAACTTCTTTTGTAATTTCCGAATCCGTGATTACAGAAAAGAATATATATTCACCAATAATTGTTTTTTTCAAAATACCAAATGAATTTTTATTCATAGTCATAATTGTAGATTTGACAAATTCACGGCTGTTCATTGCTCGCCCTTCTTTTACACAACAATATTTAAAATGCAATATATAAATCTCAAAAAATTGCATTGCGTTATTTTAGACAAATTCAAATCTGATTAGTCACAATATTATGTGAATTTATTATACTCTCAACTGTTAATAATGTCAATCCGAAACTAATGGAATGGCTATATTAACGCAAAAAATCAGGGACCGGCTCAAAGAGCCGATCCCTTTTTAATTTATTGAAAAGATTGGTAATTACTTGTTAACAGCTTCATAAACTGCAACTGCGCAAGCAACTGTAGCACCAACCATCGGGTTGTTACCCATACCGATAAGACCCATCATTTCAACATGAGCAGGAACAGAAGATGAACCTGCGAACTGAGCGTCACCGTGCATTCTGCCCATTGAGTCTGTAAGACCGTATGATGCAGGACCTGCACCCATGTTATCGGGGTGAAGTGTACGGCCTGTGCCGCCGCCTGATGCAACTGAGAAATACTTAACGCCGTTCTCATTTGCCCACTTCTTGTATGTACCTGCAACGAGGTGCTGGAAACGAGTCGGGTTAGTAGAGTTACCTGTGATAGATACACCTACATTTTCATGCTGCATGATTGCAACACCTTCACGAACATCGTCAGCGCCGTAGCAGCGAACTGCAGCTCTTTCACCGTCTGAGAAAGCTCTCTCTTCAACGATTTTAAGCTCTGATGTGAAATAGTCAAACTGAGTCTTTACATATGTAAAGCCGTTGATTCTTGAAATAATGTAAGCAGCGTCCTTGCCAAGACCGTTAAGGATAACACGGAGCGGCTCTTTTCTTGCTTTGTTAGCGTTACGAGCGATACCGATAGCACCCTCTGCTGCTGCAAAGCTTTCGTGACCTGCGAGGAATGCAAAGCACTTTGTTTCATCTCTGAGGAGCATTGCGCCGAGGTTACCGTGACCACGGCCAACATTTCTCTGCTCAGCTACTGAGCCGGGAATACAGAAAGCCTCAAGACCGATACCGATAGCTTCTGCTGCCTCCGAAGCAGTCTTTGCGCCCTTCTTAACTGCAACTGCACAACCGAGTGTATAAGCCCAGCCTGCGTTTTCAAATGCGATCGGCTGAACGCCCTTTACGATGTCATAGGGATCAAAACCGAGATCGTTACAAATTTTTCTTGCCTCTTCAAGATTTGCAATACCGTATTCGGCAAGGCACTTCTCAATTTTAGGCATTCTTCTTTCCATACCTTCAAATGTTACTGCCATTATGGTGTCCTCCTTACCGAATTATTCTTCACGAGGGTCAATGTACTTAGCTGCGCCGTCAAAACGACCGTACTGACCGATGTTGTTCTTGTATGCTTCGTTTGGCTCAACGCCGTGACGAATGTCCTCGAGCATTTTGCCGAGCTTTACGAACTGATAGCCGATAACTTCATCGTTCTCGTCAAGTGCTGTCTTGAGAACATAGCCTTCAGCCATTTCCATGTAACGAACGCCCTTAGCGTTTGTGCTGTACATTGTACCAACCTGGCTACGAAGACCCTTACCGAGATCCTCCATACCTGCGCCGATCGGAAGACCGCCCTCTGAGAAAGCTGTCTGGCTTCTGCCGTAAACGAGCTGCTCGAAGATGTTCTTCATAGCTGTGTTGATAGCGTCACAAACGAGGTCTGTGTTAAGGCACTCAAGGAGTGTTTTGTTAGGAAGAATTTCTGCTGCCATAGCTGCAGAGTGAGTCATACCCGAACAACCGATTGTTTCAACAAGAGCCTCTTCAACGATACCGTCTTTAACATTAAGTGTAAGCTTGCAGGCACCCTGCTGAGGAGCACACCAGCCAATGCCGTGTGAAAGACCTGAAATGTCTTTAATGTCATAAGATTTTACCCATTTGCCCTCTTCGGGAATAGGTGCAGGACCGTGCTTTGGTCCCTTTGCTACAGTGCACATATTTTCAACTTCTTTTGAATAAATCATGTGTACTTCTCCTTTCAATAAATTGTATGAGTCCGAAATCCTCAAACACCTATATTATACGGCTTAACCCGACATTTTTCAAGCATTTTTCGTTAATTTTTACAATTCCCCCACATTGCAATACTCCCCGTGGCAATTTGCCGTTTGATTTTGAAACGGTAAAAATAAAAACGGCAACCGAGAAACAAATCACCGACTGCCGTTAAAATTTGCTTATTCTTCCCAAAACAATTCATCAAGGGTTTTGTCAAGTGCTTTGCATATTGCTATGCAAAGGTTAATTGTGGGGTTGTAGTCGCCCTTTTCAATTGCGCTTATTGTCTGTCTTGACACCTTTACAAGCTCCGCAAGCTGTTGCTGTGACAAATCCTTTGCGGCACGGGCGCTTTTTAATCTTAAATTCTTCATTCTTCAACTGCCTTTTTGTCAATTATTGTTTTGATGACAACCATCACAAAAATACTTATTGTCCAAATCGTTACAATGATAGGAATAATGTCAAGATTCGCTATTCCGTTTGTAACAAAGGTTTTGTTGTCGAAAGCAATTCCCAAACATTCTGCTCCCGCAACAAATGCCAAAGAGCCTAAAAGACTCTTTCTGCCTTTATTCGATGTGAAATATGCGTCATTGAAAATGCTTATTCCAACGAATACGGCAGTTGAAAGAAACAGTCCTATGAACATTTGAACGCTGAGTTCAGCCCAATTAATCTCCAAAACATTAACTAAAGCGCAGGCAATTATGTACCCGATAAGCACAAAAAATGCCGATTTATAAGCCTTGCCCCGTGCAAGAACCTGTCGTTCATCGTATTCTGTGTAAGTGTTCTTTTTCCTTTTAATGTTTGCGATAATTAGCGTCACAATAACTACGGCGATAAAACCGCAACAAAAACCAAGCACCCAATAGTATTTTTCTCCCATAATAACATCTCCCAAATAAATCATCCAATTTGCAGATCTATTCGTCCAACCGATAATCCGCAAATAATATTAAAAAATTTTATGTGTTTAGATGTGAATACTTAAAAAATCCACAATGCGTACAAAAAGCTTTCTGTACCATTATAGTACATTAAAAGTGACTTATTGTCAAGTATATTTTACATAATTTCAAAAATACTTTCATTTGGCTGTTTTGGAAAATTAAATCCGTTAAGAAACCTGTCAACTAAAACAAAACAAGACAAACCCATATTTTAGAGCTTGCCTTGTGGAATTACTCACCGTCACGCTGTATTGTTTCATTAATAGCACGATTAACAAAGCCGTTCACGCTTTCGCCGTTCTTTTCTGCGTGGGCTTTGATAATATCCTTTCGACCTTTCGGCACAGCAACATTGATACGGTCATATGCTTTAGCGTTATATCGGTTGTTTGCCTCAATTCTCGCCCTGCTGTTCTTATTTTCTGCCATTTCTTCACCGCCTAAAATCTATTGACATCAAATTATTGTTGTTGTATAATATAGGTGAAAAGGAACGGCTTTAGCTGTTTCGCATTTGCGTATTTTTTTATTAAAAACCGCTCTGTATTGCGACTACAGGGCGGTTATTTCTTTATATTCTTAATGACTTCATTAAAAGCCACGAAAACAATTGCGAGAACAAACAAGTATGTAATTTCTGCCATTGGAATACACCCCCTTTCGCAAGGGAGTCGAAACAGCCGCCACCGTTCCTTTACAAATATTATTATAGCGCACCTCTTTACACTTAACAAGTACCAATATGCACAAATTATACGCTTAAACATTGTAGTATAATATAGTCACAGGATAAAGAAAGGGGAAAGCGATAATCAGTATGACCGCAACGCAATTGCAGTATATGCAAGCGTAGGCAGCGGCATAGCATAAATCCACAGGCAAAAAAGCAAGCCCATATTTCAGAGCTTGCCTTGTGGAATTATGCTACTTTGTCAGATGTATATTCAACAACCGCTATTTCGGTCATAAGATTGCTTACAGTTTTTACAATGTCATCAAGTCTTTTTGCAACTTCATCGGTAAAAACGGTTTCACCGCATTTTGAACATTCCAAACACGGAACATTCTTTACAATTACAATGCACTTCTTAAGGTCAACAAAATGTGTTGTTGTACTTGGTTTCAAATCACCTTTGCAATAAAAACAGGTCATTGTTATTTCTCCTTTCGGGTTTGTAAATCACTTTCAAATTTATCTGAATCGGGAAAATAGGCAGTTACGATACAAACAACATTTCCGTTGCACCCTGCCACAATATGCAAATATTCATTGTTAGTGCTTACGCCTAAAACAAGGCAGGCAGGATATGGATAGCTGTCGGGATATTGTTCTATTATTTTGCCCGTATGTATTGCATTGAATACATCATCACGGTATATTCCTCGTTCCTGTAACCGTTTCAGAGCGTGTGCAGACCATATGACAGATTTATCGTCACATAGCTTTTGTAATGCTTCGATATCTAATTCGGGCAAGCTTGTCATCTCCTCTGTCTATGGTGTGTGTGATTTGTGTATTTATTCGCCGCTATTCTTTACGACTTTATTGTAGCATATCAAGATAGATTGTACAAGAATAATATTAATCAGTTTGGATTTGGTAACGGTATTGTTTTCTAAACAACAATAAAAAGGTATCGGTCTTTTTAACCAATACCTTTTATGGAGCTGATAACGGGATTCGAACCCGTGACCTCGTCCTTACCAAGGACGCACTCTGCCTACTGAGCTATATCAGCATATTTAATTGTAAGGTTGCAAAACCACGGCGATTATATCACAAAAACATCGTGATGTAAAGTGTCCACGGAGTATGATAACACATTTGCACGGTGATTTCAAATGTTTTTTTAAACTTTTTTGTAAAAAATACGAAAAGATTTGAAAAACACTTGATTACAAGCCGTTTTAGTGCTATAATTTTCTTGTAAATAATGAAAGCTAAAGGAGTGGGCAACAAACCCGCTCCTTATTTATTAGTTTTCACTTTGTTCCTCGGTGCGGTTTATCTGTCTGCAATATTTCGCACAGGGTATTTTTGCAGACAGGAAGGCAGTGAATTTATGGCAAAAAGCAAAGGCGGTGTAACCGTATCAAAAGTATGGGAGCTTTGTCAGCCGATTGTTGAAGGCTTCGGACTTTCACTTTGGGATGTGCGTTATGTCAAGGAAGGCGCAGACCGTTTCCTGCGTGTTTACATTGACAAGCCCGAAGGCATTGACATTAACGATTGCGAAAATGTTTCCCGTGCAATCAACGGCCCTCTTGATGAGCTTGATCCGATTGAAGAGGCATACTGTCTTGAGGTCTGCTCTCCCGGAATTGAGCGTGAGCTTATCCGTGACGAACATTTTATGCAGTTCATCGGTGCGGATATTATGGTTAAGATGCTCCGCCCCATTGACGGCATAGGCAGAGAATTTAAAGGGGTTTTAAAGGATTATTCCGACGGTAAGGTCACAATTGAGGATCACAGCGGTGAGAATGAAATCACAATCAGCAAAAAGGACGCCGCATGGATTAAGCTTGACGATTTTGATTGATAATTGTAGTTTTAACATTGATTAAGCCGTAGGGGCGGATATCATCCGCCCGCAAGTAATGGCGCAAAGATTTGGATAAATTTAAATTTTATAAATAAACCAAAGTCACCGTTATTTTGTAGGGGAGAATCGTGTTCTCCCGTTGTGTGCAAAGCACACGATTGAACGCATAGCGTTCAAAATAAACACACAACTTTCATCAAATCAAAAGTTTGACTTAAACAAATAATATCATCAAAGCGGGCGGATAATATCCGCCCGCTGCAGAAGATACACATAACATTTGTATATAACCGAAAATAAGAAAAGGATGATTTGGAAAATGACTAACAAAGATTTATTTGAAGCATTAAGAACATTTGAAAAAGAAAAAGGCATTCCTATGGACTATATGCTTCAAAACATTGAAAAGGCAATTTCCGTTGCCTGCAAGAACTACTACGGCGGTAATGAAAATGTTGTATTCAAGGTTGATCCTGAAAAGAACAGCTTTGACGCAAAGCTTGTCAAAACAGTAGTTGACGAGGTTTTTGATCCTAACTTTGAGGTTACTGTTGAGGAGGCTCAGCAGATTAACAAGAGAAAGAAATATGCTGTCGGTGACGAAATTGAAGTTCCGATTGATCCAAAGCACCTCGGTTGGACATCTGTTTCTTCTGCAAGAAATGTTATCCGTCAGGGCATTCGTCAGGGCGAAAAGGGTCAGACTCTTATTGAGTTCCAGAGCAAGCTCGGTGAAATTGTTACGGCAACCGTTGAAAGAATCGATCCTAAGTCGGGCGTTGCAACAATCAAAATCGGCAAGAGCGAAGCTACTCTGCCAAAGAGCGAACAGCTCGGTCATGATGACCTCAAAGAGGGCGACCACATTAAGGTTTACATTGCAGATGTCAAAGACAACGAAAGAGGTCCTCACGCTATTATTTCAAGAACGCACCCGGGTCTTGTAAAGCGTTTGTTTGAACAGGAAGTTCCCGAAATCTATGACGGCGTTGTTGAAATAAAGTCAATCTCCCGTGAGGCAGGCAGTCGTACAAAAATGGCTGTTTACAGCTCAAATCCCGATGTTGACGCAATCGGTTCATGTATCGGCAACAAGGGCGCTCGTGTAAACAAGATTGTTGAAGAGCTCGGCGGTGAGAAAATCGACATCGTGCTTTACAGCGATGATCCCGAAAAGTACATTTCGGCGGCTCTCTCTCCTGCAAGCGTTTGCAAGGTTGAAATTACAGATGAAGAAACAAAGAGTTGCCGTGCAACTGTTCCCGACGGTCAGCTTTCACTTGCTATCGGCAACAAGGGTCAGAATGCCCGTCTTGCCGCAAGACTTACAGGCTGGAGAATTGACATCCGTCCCGAAAGCGGTTTCTACGGCGAAGATGAGGACGATGAACCAAAGACAGAAGAAAAGTCCGAAGATGTTCCCGAACTTGACGAAAGCACAGAAGGCGAAACAGTTGTTTCGGATGAAACAGAGGAATAATCAGATTAAGCAGAGAGGGATTTTATGAAGCAAAGAAAAATGCCGTTGCGTAAATGTACGGGTTGCGGAGAAATGAAAGAAAAGCGTGAGCTTATCCGTGTTGTCAAAGCACCCGACACAAAAGATGAAAACGGTGAAATCATTGCAAAGGGCGAAATTTCACTTGACCTCACAGGTCGCAAGGCAGGCAGAGGCGCATATGTGTGCAGAAATCTTGCCTGCTTTGAAAAGGCTCGCAAGGCACGCCGCTTTGAACGCTCGTTAAGCTGTAAAATCCCTGATGAAGTATATGAGCAGATGCAAAGTGAGCTTGCCGCAGCAGACAGCGAGTAGGCGAAAGGATTTTTTATGAACGACAGGATTTTGTCGCTGCTTGGCATTTGCAAGAGGGCAGGCAAGCTGATTACAGGTGCCGACACGACGATTGACTCAATACGAAAAAGCAAGGCAAAGCTTGTTATTTTTGCAAATGATTTTTCAAAGAGCAGTAAGAAAAGCGTGCAGACAGCCGCTGATGAATGCAATGTGAAAACATTGACAATGAACCGAAGCAAAGAGGAAATCGGATTTGCTCTCGGAAAAATCTGCGGAGTTATGACAACCGAAGACAAAGGCTTTGCAGATAAGCTTGAACAGCTTATTGAAAACGAATCGGGAGGAGAATTGTATGATAAAATATAAGGTAAAGGACGCAGCAGCAGATCTCGGAGTTTCAAACAAGGAAATTATTGAGATTCTCGAAAAACATTGCGGTGTTACAAAGAAAACAATGACAACACTCGAGGAAAGCGAACTCGATGTGATTTTTGATGTAATCACAAAGAAGAACAAGGTTGAAAACTTTGACGAATACTTTGCGGCACGCAACAACAAGCTTGACAACGAAAGCAAGCCGCGGCAGGAAGATAAGCCCGCAAAGCAGAATGCAAAGGCTGACAATCAGAAGAAAAAGACCGATAAAAACGACAAAAAGCCTAACAACAAGGATGCAAAGCCTTCATCAAAACAGGAAAAGGTTGAAGTTACTCAGGAAAAGAGCGTTGAGGAGTCTGCTCCCCGCAAGCGCAGAGTAATTGACACCCGTGCAACAAATGTTGATGTTGAGCGTTACAACCAGAAGTATGATGACCTTGCAAGCGACAGCTCAAAGGGCAGAAGCACGGACAACATTGTTAAAAAGCAGAAATTCACAAACCGTACCCAGCGTCAGAAGGGCAGACGACAGAAGCGTGAAACAGAGCAGGAGCGTCTGAACCGTATTGCTCTTGAGCGTAAGCAGAAACCAATTACAGTTCAGATTCCTGACGAAATCGTAGTTTCGGAGCTTGCTCTCAGACTCAAGGCTACCGTTGCCGAGGTTGTTAAAAAGGCATTCCTTATGGGTACAATGGTAACGGCAACAGATACAATCGACTTTGACACAGCGTCACTTATCGCCATGGAATTTCATGCAAAGGTTGAAAAAGAAGTTGTTGTTACAATCGAAGAACAGATTATTGATGACAGCGAGGACGATGAGGCAAATCTCGTTGAAAGAGCTCCGGTTGTTGTTGTTATGGGTCATGTTGACCACGGTAAAACTTCAATTCTCGACGCTATCCGTCACGCAAATGTAACAGCAGGCGAGGCAGGCGGTATCACACAGCATATCGGTGCTTACAGAGTTATGGTAAACGGCAAGCCTGTTACATTCCTCGACACACCCGGACATGAGGCGTTCACAACAATGCGTGCAAGAGGTGCTCAGGTTACTGATATCGCAATCCTCGTTGTAGCCGCCGATGACGGTATCATGCCGCAGACAGTTGAGGCTATCCACCATGCAAAAGCCGCAGGTGTATCTGTTATTGTTGCCATCAACAAAATGGATAAGGTCGGCGCAAATCCCGAAAATGTTAAACAGCAGCTCACAGAGTATGAACTTATTCCGGAGGAGTGGGGCGGTGATACACCGTGTATTCCTGTTTCCGCAAAGACAAAGGAAGGTCTTGACGATCTTCTTGAAATGGTTACTCTTGTTGCAGAGATGAAAGAACTCAAGGCTAACCCCGACAGAGCCGCAAAGGGTACTGTTATCGAGGCAAGACTTGACAAGGGCAGAGGTCCTATCGCAACCGTACTCGTTCAGAACGGTACACTTCACAAGGGCGATACAATCATCGCAGGCACTTGCGTCGGTCGTGTAAGAGTTATGACAAACGATAAGGGCGAAAGAGTTACCGAGGCAGGTCCTTCTGTTCCTGTTGAAATCACAGGTCTTGACGAAGTTCCGGTCGGCGGCGACATCTTTGACGCAGTTTCCGACGAGCGCCTTGCAAGAACTCTTGTTGACCAGAGAAAGGCCGCTAAGAAGGAAGAAATCTTCAACGCACAGACTAAGGTTACTCTTGACAATCTCTTTGACCAGATGAAACTCGGTGAAATCAAGGAACTTCAGATTATCGTTAAAGCCGATGTACAGGGTTCTGCCGAGGCAGTTAAGCAGTCACTTGAAAAGCTTTCAAATGACGAGGTAAGAGTAAATGTAATTCACAGCGCAGTAGGTGCAATCAACGAGTCCGATGTAATGCTTGCAGAGGCATCTAACGCAATTATCGTAGGCTTCAATGTTCGTCCGGATGCGGTTGCCGCAGAAAATGCAGAGCGTTCGGGCGTTGATATGCGTCTTTACAGCATTATCTACGATTGTATCAACGAAATCGAATCTGCTATGAAGGGTATGCTTGCTCCTAAGACAAGAGAAGTTGTTCTCGGTATGGCTGAGTGCCGTAATGTTATCAAGATTAAATCAGTCGGCACAATCGCAGGTTCATATGTTAAGAGCGGTAAGATTCAGCGTGGCGCAAGCGTAAGAGTTATCCGTGACGGTATCGTTATTGCAGATGACGCAATTGCATCTCTCCAGAGATTTAAGGACGCTGTCAAGGAAGTTAGCGAAGGCTACGAATGCGGTATCGGTCTTGAAAGATTCAACGACCTCAAAGAGGGCGATATGTTCGAGGTTTATACAATCGAAGAATACAGGGATTAAAGCTTGTATGTTAAACCAAATTTTATAAATAACACAAATTCACCGTTATTTTGTAGGGGCGGTCATTGGGCACCCGCAGGTAACGGCAGAAATTTTCTGTTTAAATAAATACTGTATAGTTCAAGTCAGTAGCTGTAAAATAACAAAATATTTCATCAAAGCGGGCGGCCGATGACCGCCCCTACGGAAATAAGATAAAAGGATGTGATAGCATGGGAAGCCATAGAATTGAAAGAACAACAGAGGACATCAAAAGAGAGCTTACTGCTATTTTCAGAGAATTAAAAGACCCACGGGTTCAGCAGGCGTTTATCTCTATCGTAAGAGTTGAGGTTACAAACGACCTTTCATACTGCACGGTACAGGTCAGCGCAATTGAAGGTCTTGACAGAGCCAAAGAGGCTGTCAAGGGCTTGAAGTCTGCATCGGGCTTTATCAGACGAGAGCTTGGACACAGACTTCATCTTCGTCATGTTCCCGAACTCATTTTCCACGCAACAGACAGCATAGAATACAGCGCAAACATCAGCCGTATTCTCAACAGCCTTGACATTAAGGAAGACGAGGAAGAAAATGATGAATCTGTATGAGGTTGCCCGTTTTCTTGAGGCACACGATAATTATGATATTCTGACTCACGCTTATCCTGACGGTGACACCCTCGGCAGCGGATTTGCACTCTGCCTTGCACTTCGCCAAATCGGCAAAAAAGCAAGAGTTATCACAACAGGTGTTCCGACAAAATTTGCCTATCTTCAAAAAAATATCGAAGAAGAAGATTTTACAACCGAAACGGTTGTCAGCGTTGATGTTGCGGCTGACAGCCTTCTCGGTTCAAATATGGGCAAATATATCGGCAAGGTTGATTTGTGCATTGACCACCACGGTTCAAACACATTTACCGCAAAGGAAAAGTTTGTTGACAAATATGCGGCGGCAAACTGCGAAATTCTCTACAAGCTGTTCCTCAGAATGCACATCAACTTTACAAATGACATTGCAGACTGCCTCTACACAGGCATTTCAACCGACACCGGCTGTTTCAGATACACAAACACAACCGCCGAAACCATGCGTGTTGCCGCAAGTCTTATGGACTTTGGCTGTAACACCGCATACATAAACAAGGCGATGTTTGAAACAAAGTCGAAAAACAAAATTCAGCTTGAAAGAGCCGTTTACGATTCAATGACCTATTGTGCAGACGGCAGATGCGCAATAATTTACACAACGCTTGATATGCTCAAAAAGCTCAACACGGGTGATGATGAAATGGAGGGACTCGCCTCTATTCCCCGTCAGATTGAGGGTGTTCTCATCGGAATTACAATGCGTGAAAAAGAGGGCGGATTTTTCAAAATTTCCGTTCGTACAAATAACAATATCAATGCTTCCGACTTCTGTTCGCAGTTTGGCGGCGGCGGTCATCCTGCGGCTGCAGGATGTTCAATTGAAGGCGACCTTGAAACCGTAAAGACAACGCTTGAAAAAGCTGCGGAGAAGTTTTTATCATGAGCAAGCTTAACGGTGTACTGCTGATTGACAAGCCGAAGGGATTCACCTCGTTTGATGTTATTGCCGTTGTTCGCAGACTGACAGGACAGAAAAAGCTCGGCCACACGGGAACACTTGATCCGAACGCAACAGGGGTTCTCCCTGTTTTGCTCGGAACTGCAACCAAAACGCAGGATTTGATTCTCAATCACGACAAGTCATACACGGCAGAATTTCAGCTTGGCAAAACCACCGACACCCTCGACATTTGGGGTACGGTGACAAGTGAGCATAAATCTTCGGTTACACAAGAGCAAATTCGTGAGGTCATTCCCAAATTTACAGGCGAGATTGAGCAGATTCCGCCGATGTACTCTGCCGTACAAAAGAACGGTCAAAGGCTTTATGACCTTGCAAGACAGGGAATCGAGGTTGAGCGTGAGAGCCGAAAGGTTACTGTCTATTCTCTTTCGCTTACGAATTTTGACGAAAAAACGCAGACAGGCACGCTTGAAATTTCCTGTTCAAAGGGTACTTATGTACGCACGATAATTGATGACATAGGCAGGGTTCTCGGTGTCGGTGCGGTTATGACGGCACTTCGCAGAACATCGGCGTGCGGATTTTCGCTTGACGAATGCATAACGCTTGACGAGCTGAAAAGCATTTGCGAAAACGGAAATGTTGAAGAAAAACTGCGTTCCGTTGAAAGCCTGTTTATAAGCCTGGGCTATCTTGCCGTATCGTCTGCACAGGCAAAACGATTTGCAAACGGCGGTGCGTTGAGTGCCGACAGAACATATCTTGCCAAGTCTGGGTATGAGGACGGTCAGCTTTTCAGAATGAAAACCCATGATGGCAATTTTTTAGGCATAGGCATTGCCGACAAGCCGAATAATCTCATCAAAATATATTTTCAAAACTGCAGGCGGTGAGCCACCGTTGCCTGTTCGTGAAGACAGTTTGCGATAGTTCAAGCATTATCACCCGAGCGTTGCTTTTAAATTGAAAGTTGAAAATGGAAAATTGCGGTCGGCGGTAAGCCGTGTCCTTCCGTCTGAAATACAGCCGCCATTTCCTTACCTAATGGTTATAACAAAAACATTTCTTGTGTTAAAGCCCATAAATAATTACACAAATCTTTTACAAACAAATACATATCCGAAAAAAATGAAACAGCCTTCCGAAATAGACTCGGAAAGCTGTTTTTTTAATCTACATTAACTTTTATTTAATTATCTCATACGAAAAGTCGTTATCTTTTGCGTAATTTTCGGCGGCAGAACCCTTTTTGCAATACATTTTAAAGTCTTGAATCTTAACTTTTTTATAATTATCGTCAGTATTAAAGCCAAGACCGCAGTCGTCCATTTCCTTTACGGAATCGGGAACGGTTATCTTTTTAAGCTTTGAATCGCCTACAAAAGCACCGCTGCCGATTACTTCTACGCTGTTCGGAATTTCTACTGCAACAACATCATCGCTGTAGCAGAAAGCGTAACTTCCGATAATCTTAACGGTATCAGGAATTACAATCGTAATCTCTTTGTCCGGAACATAAACTGTCATATATTCAACTTCAACAACCTTTTTGCCGTTCAGCTCCGACGGAATGTTGATTGTAAATTTCTTTTCGTCACTGTTTATGTAGCTTTCATAGAACTCATACTCTGCGCCCGTAATTACGATGCCGTCATAATTATCGCTCTCTCTGTATCTCAGATGAGTATTTTCATCGACCTTATCGTAAGCGTCAGGATCTTCTGTCGGGGCGATAGTATCTTGTTGAAATTCATCAGAAACATAGCTTGACGCTGCGTTAAAAGCACTGTCGGCATATTCATTCGCCATATCCATAAACTTTGGCAGAAAATTGCAAATCAAAATAGCTGTGATAGCTATTATAAGTATAATTATGCCGCTAACAATGCTTACTATAATAATAGCGGTTTTTTTGCTGTTCGGTTTCTTTCCGTTTGGAACATTCGAGAATTGCTGACCACTGTAGCTGTTCTGTGAATTTGTGAACTGCTGACCGTAGCTTGTGCCGTTTTGCGTTTGATTTTGACCAAATCCGTCACTGTAATTCTGCTGACCGTACTGCTGATTACTCTGATACGGCTGTCCGTAGGTCCGGTTCTCGGTGTTATAATCATAACTCGGCTGTTCAGGTGCTGTGTTCTGATTAGTTTGCTCAAAGCCGTTTACACTTTCTGTGTTTTCCTGTGTGCCGTTTTGGGCAAGCGGTGAACCGCAATTTTCACAAAACTTTCCGTTTGACTCAAAGCCGCAATTAGGGCATTTCATATTGTTTACTCCTCCTGTTTGCAATTACAAAATTATGCACTTAGATTATAGCAGAAAAAGCAATATATTGCAAACATTTACTTGTTAAGCTCCTTTTCAATCATTTCAGCCGCATCGTCAAGATAATTTCCGCTGAAAAGTTCAACTCTTCCCTCGTCAACGCATTTTGCAAGTTCGGGGTCGATAGGAAGCTTTGCAAGCACCTGTGTGTCATATTCCTTTGCAATCTCGTCAATATGGCTGTCGCCGAAAATGCTGTGTTTCTTTCCGCAATCGGGACACATAAACCAGCTCATATTTTCAACAAGACCGAGAATAGGCACATTCATCATCTTTGCCATTTTTACAGCCTTTTGAACTATCATCGAAACAAGTTCCTGCGGTGACGCAACAATTACGATACCGTCAACAGGCAGGCTCTGGAACACTGTAAGCGGAACATCGCCTGTTCCCGGAGGCATATCAACAAACATATAGTCAACATCCTCCCAGATGACATCTTTCCAGAACTGCTTTACCGTGCCTGTGATGACAGGCGAACGCCAAACTACAGGGTCGGTTTCGTGTTCAAGAAGCAGATTTACGGAAATCATCTTGATTCCTGTTTCGGTAACAACAGGGAAAATTCCCTCATCGTTACCTCTGCATCTCTCCTTGACTCCGAATGCTTTCGGAATTGACGGACCTGTAATATCGGCGTCAAGGATAGCCGTCTTTTTGCCGAGTCGGTTAAATGTTACGGCGAGCATTGAAGTTACAAGGCTCTTGCCTACTCCGCCCTTGCCGGACACAACGCCGATTACCTTTTTTACACTGCTATATTTATTAAGCTCTTCGTGCAAATCCTGCTCTTTGCTTTTGCAATCCGAAGAACAACTTGAACAATCGTGGGTGCAACCCATTTAAAACATCTCCAATTTCATAATTCATTTTATAACTTTAACAGGAACAATCAGTTCTCTTCAACATACGGATCATCGCCACTGTCCTCGTGTGCCTGAGTCGGCTGAGGGTCATCCGATGTCTGTGATGAGTCGGGATTGCTGATGTCACTGCTCTGCTGTGGCTCTGTTGCAGGCTGATACTCTGTCTGCGGTTCTGTCTGAACAGGAGCGTCCGTTTCAGGCTGATAGTCGGTCTGCGGCTCATATGTCGGCTCTTCCGTGTAAACAGGAACATAGTTATCGTCACCGTATTCTGTTGTCGGCTGTTCCGTAGTCACCTGCTGTGTTGACGGCGCTGTGGTAGCCTTATCATCCTTTTTCTGCGAACTGCACTGCGTAAACGCAAAAACAACTGCAATTATAAGACAGATTACCGCTGCAATTGTGAAGATAACAGCTATATTACGGCTTGTTCTCTTCTTCTTTTTTACAACCTTTTTACACTTTGGGTGAATTGTTGACTTGGTGTAATAGTTGCCCCTGTCATCAGATGAAAGGTCATACTGAAAATCCTTTGTGGCTTTTGAAACCTGTTCGCCTGTTTGTGAATCAAAATTGTCACCGTAATCGGGAGCTTGTGTGCTGTCATCTCTTTCTGATGGCATTTTTACAGGAGTTCCCATATCGTCCTCAAAGTCAATTTCGGGCATTTGAACAGCATCTTCATCATAATCTGACGGAAACTTTATGTCTTCGCCAAAGCTGTCGCCGTAATCTTCGGCAGGCTTTTTTGCAGGGTTGCTTCTCCTTGTTGGAAAAGCGACCTCGTCATCAAAGTTGTCAGGCTCATAATCCTTGCTTTTATTATATTTATTGTTATCGTCCATTATGTAATTCTCCCTTAAAAGAAAATTTTTCAAACAGAAACACGGCACTTTTCATTACACGCACCCTGTACCAAAATAATAAAACAGCCGTGGGATTTTGTCAACTGAATATTAGCACTATTAGCTTAAGAGCGTATTTTTTCCGTTACACAGACTTTTGGCACATACAAAAAGTACCCGCACAAGCCGTGTGGGTACCTGTTGTTTAAAATTTGTTTTACAGATCAAGCCTCTTCGCCGTTGTCGGTTTCATCGGTTGATTCGCTTTCGGAAGCATCTTCCGATGCTTCATCTGTTTCCTCAAAGCTTGTGTCCTCGGCATTTTCATCATCTGCAAGATCAGCCTCAATACCGCCCTGAACAAGCTCGCTTGTTTCATCTTCGACAGTTTCTTCATCATCTGCAAGCTCAAAGCCGCTTAAGAATGAATAAGGAATACCATAGCCGAGTGCGATACTTGCAAGTGTTACGATAACACTGAGGCCAGAACCGTTTGCGTTTGCAAACACGCTGTTAAGCGGAAGTCCCGGAGCAAGTGATGCTACAATTATGTAGAGTGACGGAAGTACCATTACAATGAGAGTAACAAGTGAAAAACGCTTTACTGCTTTGCCGTCACCGACACGAGTTGCATAGAACACAAGCAGACCGAACACAGCGTAAACAAGAATCGGAATGATTGAACCGAGTGGCTGTGAAAGAGCTGATGCGTACTGTGAGAAAAAGTGTGCGCAAACGATAAATGCAATAATCAGAAATGCTGAGAAAAACAGATTGACTGTATCTCTTTTAGTAGGTTTTTTCATAATATGTCCTCCGTACATACGATATTGGGTTAATTTTAACATTGCAATGTGACAGTTTTGTGAACAAAACCATGATATATATATTTAAATAACACGAACATAGTTTTAAAACGGCAAAATCCAATTTTGTTTGACAAAATCTGCAAGGAAGTCTATCATAAATCATATAAGGGATTATGCAACCGATTTTTACATAAAGTGTAAAATCCGGTTGGTAGAAATTGCGTTACATATGAAATATACTTAAATCAGGAGGTATGAAAAGTATGATTGGTATGAATTTGAAGTATCTTCGGAAAAAGTACGGCTATTCTCAGGAAGAGCTTGCAGAAAAGCTTGAGGTTTCAAGACAGTCTGTTGCAAAATGGGAAAATGAAGAATCTATTCCCGATATTGAAAAATGCGTTATGCTTGCACAGATTTTTGAAACTACGGTAGAAATGCTTCTTGTGTGTCCTTTTTACGAGGAAGAATCTGACGCACTTACTCCCGACGGTGACGGAAAGTACATTTTCGGCATTGTAAAGGTTAGCGAAAGAGGTCAGATTACGCTTCCGAAACACGCAAGAAAAGTTTTCGGAATTGAAGCAGGCGACAGGCTTCTGGTTCTCGGTGACGAGAAAAAGGGTATGGCACTTGCAAAAATAAAAAATCCCTTTGATAAGTTAATGAAGTAAAATTTGACTTGAATCCCTTTTATCCTGAATTGAGGAGAAAATATGTACGCAATAAAAACAGAAAAACTCACAAAAAAATATAAGGAAAAAACGGCTGTTTCCGCCCTTGACCTAAAGATTGAAAAGGGCGAAATGTACGGCTTGCTCGGAGTCAACGGTGCAGGAAAAACAACAACAATGAAAATGCTCACAACGCTTATTATGCCGACATCGGGTGACGCCGAACTTCTCGGTCACAGCATAAAAACCGACAGGGCGGCTGTTAAGCAGATTATCGGAATTTCACCGCAGGAAAGTGCGGCGGCAATGAACCTTACCGCAAGAGAAAATCTTGAACTTATGGCAGAGGTTTACGGCTTTCCAAAGAAAGTTGCCAAATCCAAGGCAAGCGAACTTATTGAACGCTTTTCTATGCAGGAATTTGAAAACCGCAGGGCTAAAAGGCTGTCGGGCGGCGAGGTCAGAAGATTGAGCATTGCAATGGCGCTTATCTCAGAACCGAAAATTCTCTTTCTTGACGAACCCACGCTCGGACTTGATGTAATCGCAAGACACAGCCTTTGGACTGAAATTGAAAAGCTCAAGGGTAAAATCACCGTTATTCTCACAACGCACTATCTTGAAGAGGCTGTTGCACTCTGCGACAGAATCGGAATTATGGCTCACAGCAAATTTATGGCAGAGGATACTGCCGATGAGCTTGTTGCCCTTTCGGGTGAAAAAGATTTTGAGTCGGCTTTTGTTAAGCTGACAAACGGAGGTGCGTTGTAATGAGATTGATTGCGTTTGCCTCACGAAACACAAAGGAAATTCTCCGTGATCCGCTGACATTCTGTTTTGGACTCGGCTTCCCTGTTGTATTGCTCCTCTTGTTGTCGGCAATCAATTCAGCAATCCCCGAACAGGCTCAAATGACAATGTTCAACATTGACAAGCTGACGCCCGGTATTACGGTTTTCGGAATGAGCTTTATCTCGCTGTTCTCGTCAATGCTCATTGCAAAGGACAGAACTACAAGCTTTATGATGAGATTGTTCACATCTCCGCTCAAGGCTCATGAATTTATTATCGGCTACACACTTCCGCTTTTGCCAATGGCAATTTTGCAGAGTGCCGTGTGCGTTGTGGTAGCGTTCTTTCTCGGACTTGAGTTCAGCGTGAACATTTTACTTATGCTTGCTGTCAACATTCCGATTGCAGTTGTGTTTATCTCGCTCGGACTTCTGCTCGGCACGCTTCTGAATGAAAAGGCTGTCGGCGGAATCTGCGGTGCATTGCTCACAAACCTTTCTGCGTGGTTCTCAAACATTTGGTTTGACACCGCAATGATCGGCGGTTGGTTCAAAAGCTTTGCAAACGCACTCCCGTTTGCTCATGCAGTTAATGCGGCAAGAGATACAATTTCGGGCAATTATTCTGATATTATGCCCGAGCTTCTCCCCGTCTGCGGATATGCGGTTGTGTTGCTTGTTTTAGCTGCGGTCGTCTTTTCCGTTATGATGAAAAGGAATAAATAATTGATGAATCCAAACGGTAAAGCCTTGTTAAAAGAAAACAAAAGATATTATCTTCTCGACTCCCTGCGTGGAATTTCAATCATCAGTATGATTGCGTTTCACCTGTGTTACGACCTGTTTATGATATACGGCATTAACACAAGCTGGTATTTTTATCCCATAACTGCGGTCTGGGAACGCAGTATCTGCGTGGTGTTCATACTTGTTTCGGGAATGTGCCTTAACTTTTCGGGAAACGGCATAAAAAGAGGTATTCTTTTGAATCTTGCAGGCTTTGCCGTTACCTGCGTTACTGTGATTGCCGAACCGAATCAGGCGGTGTGGTTCGGTGTGCTGAATCTGATAGGCTGTTCAATGATGATTGTTTCCGTTCTGTCGGATAATCTCAAAAAAATTCGCCCCCTGTCGGGAGCGTTGATTTCATTTTTGCTGTATGCGGTTTCGTATGATGTGTCAAAAGGCTATGTCGGACTTTTCGGGCTGGATATCGTAAAATTGCCCGATTTTCTCTATTCGTGCAAGTACCTTGCGTTTCTGGGATTTCCTTCTTCGGACTTTTTTTCAACAGACTTTTTTCCGCTCATTCCGTGGATTTTCCTCTTTGCGGCAGGCTTTTATCTCTGGAATTTCATTGTTGAAAAAAATCTTACGAAATACTTTGAATTAAAAATCCCCGTTCTTGATAAAATCGGCAGATACAGCCTGTGGATTTATTTAGCACACCAACCGATTATTATGAGCATTTTGATGTTGGCAATGCAACCGCGTTAATTGAAAATTGAAAATTTCTGTGGCGGTAAACTCCGTTCGCTAATCACTTTGATTGCAAAACCAAACTTTTTACTATATTATGATGTATCAACAAACAACTAATCTGCACAAAATAAAACGGTGCGTAAATACTACACACCGAAAACAATTGACATATTTAAAATTAGATGTTAATATATAGGTAAGGAGACGGCTTTAGCTGTTTCGCTTACAATCAGATTAAATTTTTCAACTTAACCGTCTTGTGCTGCTACACAGGGCGGTTATTTCTTTATATTCTTAATGACTTCATTAAAAGCCACGAAAACAATTGCGAGAACAAATAAATATGTAATCTCTGCCATTGGAATACACCCCCTTTCACAAGGGAGTCGAAACAGCCGCCACCGTTTCCTTACGGGGCTTATTATATCAAAGATGGTTTTTATATTCAAGCAGAAATGTAAACCGCCGCATACAAATAAATCCCCAAAGCCATAACTGACTTTGGGGTTGATAATAGCAAATATACAATTATCTTTTTGAAAACTGTAGCAGCGTTAAGAAAACAGTCCTGCGGACTGTTTTCTTAGCTGCGCCGCAGAGGCTTTGCCTCGAGGACCCGAAGTCAGCACAAAAAGAAACTCCGAAGTAGATACTTCGGAGCTGATAAATCGTATATGATTATCTCTTTGAGAACTGTAGCAGCGTTTAGAAAACAGTCCTGTGGACTGTTTTTAGCTGCGCCGCAGGAGCTTTGCTCCGAGGACCCGAAGTCAGCACAAAAAGAAAACTCCGAAGTAGATACTTCGGAGCTAATAAGCAATATAAACTTGATTATCTCTTTGAGAACTGAGGAGCTCTACGAGCTGCTTTAAGACCGTATTTCTTACGCTCTTTCATTCTCGGATCACGAGTTAAGAAGCCTGCCTTCTTGAGCTTGCCACGGAGATTCTCTGTGTCATACTGAAGAAGAGCTCTTGAAATGCCGTGACGGATAGCACCAGCCTGGCCTGTTACGCCGCCGCCTGATACTCTGCAAACGATGTCAAACTTCTCGTCTGTTTCTGTAAGAGCGAGAGGCTGTCTTACGATGAGCTTGAGTGTTTCAAGACCAAAGTAATCGTCAATGTCACGATCGTTGATTGTGATTTTGCCTGTGCCCTGATAAAGTCTTACACGAGCAACAGAACTTTTTCTTCTGCCTGTACCGTAAAAATAAGGTGTCTTATCGTACATTATCTTTTGCCTCCTTCAATTAGTCTTCAATCATTGCAGGCTTCTGAGCCTGATGATTGTGTTCTGCACCCTCAAAGAGTCTTAATCTTAAAAGAGCTGCTCTGCCGAGTGTATTTTTAGGAAGCATACCCTTAACGGCAAGCTCCATAGCCTTTGTTGGCTTTGTTGCCATAAGTGTATCGTAACGAGTTTCCTTAAGATGGCCGATATAGCCTGTGTGGCGCTGCCACTTCTTCTGTGTGAGCTTGTTACCTGTAAGAACAGCGTCCTTGCAGTTGATGATGATTACATGATCACCACAGTCAACATTGGGAGTAAAAGTAGCCTTGTTCTTACCTCTGAGGAGAGTAGCTGCCTGAGCTGCTACACGACCGAGTGACTTGCCGGCTGCATCAATTACATACCAGTTGCGCTCAACTTCGTTTGGTTTAGCTAAAAAAGTTGACATAACAATATCCTCCTGTATTTTTTCACTGTGAGATTGATTATATTACAATTTTTGCCCATTGTCAACACTTTTTTGAAAAAATTTAATTTAGCTTTGAACAATCTCTCAAATACGCTTGTTTACTCTCATATACTCTCGTATACTCACATACTATTTTTAAAATAATTTTCTGAAAATGCTGATAAATACTGAATTTTTTGAATTTTGCGCACATTTATTAAAAAAGCAAAAATTCACAATAAATTCACAATATGAATATTTTACCGTCAAAAACGGCTGTTATGATATAGTCACAATAAAAAAAGGAGGTGAAAAGATTGAAAAACACGAAGTCGGCAGTTCTTGCCTGCGTCACAAGTCAGTACAACTGTGACAGAATTATCCGAATTGCCAAAGAAATTGCCGACAGCTCTGATTGCGAACTCAGAGTTATGAGCGTTTTAAAACCGATGTCAGACTATTCGTCAGTAAGTGATGAAATCGAGTATCTTTACCTTATTGCAAAGGAATCGGGTGCAGATATGACCGTAATGTTTTCGGATGACGCACCAAAGGTTACTGCCGAATTTGTAGGTGACAACAATGTTGAACGCATTGTAACGGGTATGCACGACGGAAAAGACAACAGCTTTCTTGTAAAGTTTAATGAGCTTTCCCCCACAACCCCAATAACCATGGTTTCAAAGGACAATATGGTTTACAGCATGGATTTGTGCAGATCCTATTCATAAATTTTTTTGATACAAATTTCTTTTCTCTCCACCAAACATACATAAATACAATTTTATTAACACCGAAGAATCGTATAAATCTTTCTTCTTAAAATATACTCTCTCCGAAAATGACCTGCTGTTTTTCAGTAGGTCATTTTCATATACATCTGCCATCGGCGAACTATGTTTGCTACGCAAGCTATCTCGCTGTTCTGTTGGTTATAGTCGAGAATAAAAACTGTTTCAACATAGGTTTATGTTCCCGACCAAATTATAAAAGGGACTGCGAAGAATGAAATCTTAAACTTCATTTCTTCACAGCCCCTTGAACAGCAACAACTATACAATTAAAAAAAACACCGAAACGAAAAAAACAGCCCTCATGGCTGTTTTTTGGTGCCGGTGACCGGACTTGAACCGGTACGGTCGCAATGACCGAGGGATTTTAAGTCCCTTGTGTCTGCCTATTCCACCACACCGGCAAATATATTTGGTGACCCGGACGAGAATCGAACTCGTGTTACCGCCGTGAAAGGGCGGTGTCTTAACCGCTTGACCACCGGGCCAAATATGGTAGCGGAAATAGGACTTGAACCTACGACACTTCGGGTATGAACCGAATGCTCTAGCCAGCTGAGCTATTCCGCCATGTAATACATGAATGTTGCTAACCGAAATCAGCAAGATTTATTATAGGGCAAAAAGGACGATTTGTCAACACTTTTTTTAATTTTTTTCAAAAAAGTTTTTCTCGTTTTAAAATCCGCTTTTCGGGCAGAAAATACATTTTTTCCGCCCGAAACCACGAAGTAAATTTTAACGGTCTGCCAATTACTCAAGAAAAGCCGCACCGATAATGCCTGCATCATTGCCAAGGCTTGCCTTGCAGATGACTGTCTGCTTATCGTTATGCTTTGTATATCTTTCCTTTTCAACAATCGTACGGAGCGGAGCAAGAAGATTCTCGCCCTGATTTGAAATACCGCCGCCGATACAAAGGATATCCGGCTGGAAAATATTAATAATATTCACAAGACCGCAAGCGAGATAACCGATATACTCGTCAATTACGGCTTTGGCATTTGCGTCACCTGCAAGAACAGCGTCAAACGCAGTCTTGCCTGTAACCTTGTTAATATCGCCGTCACAGGACTTGAGCATATAGCTGAAGTCAAAGTTCTCCTTGAGGATTTCCTGCTTTGTGAGGTTAATAAGACCTGTTGCGGACGCATAAGCCTCCCAACAGCCCTTTCTGCCGCACGCACATTCCTTACCGTCTTTAACGATAACCATATGTCCAAGCTCAGCGCCTGCATAGTTAGAACCGCTGTAAATCTTGCCGTTAATAATGATACCGCCGCCGATACCTGTGCCGAGTGTTATTGCAATCGCATTTTTTGCACCCTTTGCACTGCCTGCAAGATACTCGCCGAGGGCAGCAGCGTTTGCATCGTTTTCAACGCAAATCTTTGTATTGAGCCTTTCCTCCATCATCTTGACAACCTGCCAGTTATGGAAGAAAAGATTAGCCGAATACTCTATAACGCCTGTTTTCGGATTAACCGCACCCGGCACGCCGATACCGATTGACTCAATATCATCAATTGTGAGTTTTGCTTTTTCAATTGCCTTTAATGCAACATCTGCCATACTGTCGCAGATTTCACTTTCGGGACGGGGCACATTTGTTTTACAGCTTGCCTTTGCGATAATTTCGTAATTTTCGTCAACAACACCGGCTACAATGTTTGTTCCGCCCAGATCAATTCCGAGTCTGTACATAAACTGTCGGCACATCCTTTTCTTTTATTTTATGCAAATATTTATGATTTATCAATTATGAATGATAAGAGTAGTTAGGAGCTTCTTTTGTAATCTGAATATCATGCGGATGGCTTTCACGCAAACCTGCGCCTGAAATCTGAACAAATCTTGCCTTCTCGTGAAGATCCTTGATTGTTGCACAGCCTGTGTAGCCCATACCTGCACGAAGTCCGCCGAGCATCTGATAAATTGTGTCTGAGAGCGGTCCCTTGTAAGGTACACGGCCTTCAACGCCCTCGGGAACAAACTTGTTGTTACTTGCCTGGAAATATCTGTCTGCACTGCCTTTGCCCATTGCTCCGAGACTGCCCATGCCTCTGTAAACCTTAAACTGTCTGCCCTGATAGATTTCGTTGTCTCCGGGGCTTTCGGCACAACCTGCAACAAGTGAACCGACCATTACAACACTGCCGCCTGCGGCAAGTGCCTTAACGATATCACCGCTGTACTTGATACCGCCGTCTGCGATTACAGGAATACCGTACTTTGACGCTTCACAAGCGGCATCATAGATAGCTGTAATCTGAGGAACACCGATACCTGCAACGATTCTTGTTGTACAGATAGAACCCGGACCGATACCAACCTTAATAGCATCTGCGCCGGCATCAATAAGAGCCTTTGCAGCTTCTGCCGTAGCAATGTTGCCTGCGATAAGAGGAAGATTCGGATATGCTTTCTTAACCTTTGCAACAGACTGAACAACATTTGAGTTGTGACCGTGTGCAGAGTCAAGAACAACAACATCAACCTGTGACTCAACAAGAGCGGCAACTCTGTCAAGAACATCCTTTGTGGCACCGATAGCGGCACCGCAGATGAGTCTGCCCTTGTCATCACGGGCAGAGTTGGGATACTGAACGCTTTTTTCAATATCCTTAATTGTGATAAGTCCCTTAAGACTGCCATCCTTGCCGACAATCGGGAGCTTTTCGATTCTGTGCTCACGGAGAATCTGCTGAGCCTGCTTAAGAGTTGTGCCGACAGGAGCGGTAACAAGGTTTTCGTGCGTCATAACAGCAGAAATCGGCTGTGCAAAATCAGCGCCTGTCATAAAACGCATATCACGGTTTGTAATAATGCCGACAAGCTTGCCGTCACGGCAAATCGGAACACCTGAAATTTTGTACTTACCCATAAGTTCATCTGCATCTCTTACTGTGTTCTCGGGAGAAAGGAAGAACGGATTAACGATAACACCGTTTTCACTTCTCTTTACTCTGTCAACCTGATCTGCCTGCTTTTCAATTGACATATTCTTATGAATAATACCAACGCCGCCCTCACGAGCCATAGCAATTGCCATGTCTGTTTCTGTTACGGTATCCATAGCGGCAGTCATAAGCGGAGTGTTAAGCTTGATTGTCTTGGTAAGATGAGTTGACACATCTACATTCTTAGGTTCAACATCTGATTCGCCCGGAATGAGGAGAACATCGTCGAATGTAAGGCCCTTCTTGCCAAATTTTTCGTCATAACTTGTATTCAGCATATTATTCCTCCATACTACAAAATTCGATTTTTATTGTTACCTATTATTATAACAAATCGACCTGTGATTATCAAGACAGAAAAAGTTTTTTAAACAAAAAATTTGTAATTCATTTTTCTGTATTGACAATATGGCTTATAAATTATAAAATAGTATTGTATTGCCTGTTTTACTGCGTATTTGCTGTATTTTGCCTTATCCGACAGGCTTATTATGTGATGACAGAGGTATAAAATGAATATAACAAAACAGAATTTCAAAAAAATTATTTCATCGGGTCTTATGGCTCTCACGGTTGCCGTGTTTACAACTGCGTGTTCAGACGCTGCAAGCTCTTCCGCAACTTCTGACACAACAAATGTGCAAACAACTGCCGAGCAGACAACGGAACAGACTACAGAAACTACTGCACAATCAAATGTATCGAACGAATCATTTGATTTAAAGTCACTTCACACCTGCAAAGAAAATGCTGACGATGACCTTGTAGGCACTTGGCAGATTACCGCAGGCGATGGTTCTCAGTACGGCGACTTCTACTATATGTTCAACGGTGAAGGCAAGTCAATTCTCATCAGCGGAACTTCAGGCTATTTCGGCAAATACAGCTACGATACGGATGATGACAACAATCCTACATTTACAACAAAGCTTGTTTTCGGTCTTAACGGAACATACACCTATAAACTTTCCGATGACAAAAAGACTGCCGAGCTTACAAATACAGAAACTAAAGCTGTTTCAACTCTCAAAAAAGCTGATAACCCCGACTTTATCCCCGCACCCGAAAAAGATGCGTCAATTGACGATAAACTTGTAGGATGTTGGATGTCAGACAGCGGTGAGTACCTCTGCTTTGATAAGAGCGGTATTATGTATCAGAATCTTTTTGATTATATGTTTGCATATTCAAACTACACAGCAAAAGACGGTAAAATTGTTTCAACATACACAACCTCGGATCAGAAAACAACGGATAAATACACATACTCTGTTGACGGTGATACCCTCACACTGAATAATGACACATACTCAAAAACATCTTTTAGTGATTTACAGTAATAAAGTGAAATTAAAATCAAAACAGAAACTATAAACATTATAACAACAATCCCCGAACACAAAAATGTTCGGGGATTTATTATTAAAAAAGTTATTAACATCTTATCCATACGGTCGTAAAAAGTCGAACGGCGGAAGATTTCTGACAACTCCGAAAACGAGCAGTATTCCTATCAGCACAAATGTCAGAACCGTGTCGAATTTTTTCAGAGTAAGTCTGCCGTACCTTATGTAGCCGTAAAGCATTTTTCCGAGCAGATACAGAATGAACGGTGAAATTACAAACAAAACCTGATTGCACTCAAAAGCGCCCTTAAAATCAAGCCTTAGAATATGAGTTAACATTCCTGTAATACCGCAGCCGGGGCAATAAAGTCCCGTTATCTTTCGGAATACACACGGAATTGCAAAGCCTGTAAACGAAACAATTAAATAATATAAAACACCGGCTGTGACCAAAAAAATCGCAGCCGTTGAAAATTTTAATAATCTTTTTTTCATTGATTACTGTGGGGGAAGCATCTTGTTAAGCTCACTCTGCATAAGAGCATAAGCAATGATATCAAGACCGAAGATTGAAAGAACAAGATAAATTACAGATGCACTTGTATCAACCATAATGCCTCTCTGCATTTTTGCCTCATTGAGCTTTTCACCCTGCTTGTAGCACCAGTAAATTCCGTAAATACCGCAAGTCACAAGTGTGAGCAAGAATACAACTCCGCCTGATGTACCGTCCTGCTGATGACCCGAAACATAGTTTGTTTCGTCATTAAGCATGATAAGCCAGTAAATTCCGTAAATACCGCAAGTGATGATTGTAAGAAGAATTGCAATACCTACACTTCTCTGTTTCATAATAATTACCTCCGTTAACCTCTTTCAAGGGATTTTAGCAAGGTAAATTATACCATTATAACGGTATAATGTCAATATAATTTTGTTTTGATATTTGCTATAGTTTGCTGATTTTTGTGAGAACACAGTATGTTGATTACTTGATAACCTCCATACCGCCCATGTAAGGACGAAGAGCCTCAGGAATTCTGATTGTGCCGTCTTCGTTAAGGTTGTTTTCGAGGAACGCAATGAGCATTCTCGGAGGAGCAACAACCGTGTTGTTAAGAGTGTGTGCAAAGTATTTCTTGCCGTCCTCGCCCGTAACTCTGATTTTAAGGCGGCGAGCCTGCGCATCACCGAGGTTTGAGCATGAACCAACCTCAAAATATTTTTTCTGACGAGGTGACCAGGCTTCAACATCAAGTGAACGAACCTTGAGGTCTGCAAGGTCGCCCGAACAACATTCGAGTGTACGAACAGGAATATCCATTGAACGGAAAAGGTCTACTGTGTTCTGCCAAAGCTTGTCAAACCACATTTTGCTGTCCTCAGGCTTACAAACAACAATCATTTCCTGCTTTTCAAACTGATGAATTCTGTAAACGCCTCTCTCCTCAATGCCGTGAGCACCTTTTTCTTTTCTGAAGCAAGGCGAATAGCTTGTGAGAGTGTAAGGAAGATTTTCTTCCTTGTTGATTGTGTCAATGAACTTGCCAATCATTGAATGTTCGCTTGTGCCGATAAGATAAAGATCCTCGCCCTCAATCTTGTACATCATTGAATCCATCTCGGCAAAGCTCATAACGCCTGTTACAACATTACTTCTGATCATAAAAGGCGGTACACAGTATGTAAAACCTCTGTTAATCATAAAGTCACGGGCATATGCGATTACTGCACTGTGAAGTCTTGCAATATCGCCCATAAGATAATAGAAACCGTTACCTGCAACCTTTCTTGCAGAATCAAGGTCGATACCGTTGAATTTTTCCATAATCTCTGTGTGATAAGGAATTTCAAAATCCGGTACAAACGGATCGCCGAACTTCTCAATTTCAACATTCTGACTGTCATCCTTACCAATCGGAACCGACGGATCAATGATGTTAGGAATCTGCATCATGATTTCCGTTACCTTTGCAGAAAGGTCTGATTCCTGCTTTTCAAGCTCTGCAAGCTGTTGTGCCTGCTTTGTAACTTCTTCTTTAAGAGCCATACCCTCTTCTTTTTTGCCCTGAGCCATAAGAGAGCCAATCTGCTTTGAGATTTTGTTTCTGTTTGAACGGAGTTCATCAGCCTGTTTTTTAACGGCTCTGCTCTGCTCATCAAACTCAATTACCTGATCAACAAGCGGAAGCTTGTAATCCTGAAACTTCTTTTTAATATTTTCTTTTACTGCGTCGGGATTTTCTCTTAAAAATTTAATATCTATCATTTTAAAATACCTCTTTATGTAATGTTATTTAAGTTTGTTTGAAAGCTCTGTAAGTTCTTCGTCCGAATAGAATTCAATCTGAAGAACACCGCCTTGCTTGCCCTTGCTCTTTGAAACGCTGATTTTTCGTCCAAGGCTTTCGGACAGTGCAAGCTCAACCATACTGTAGAATGACGGCTTTTTCTCAGGCTTTTCTTCCTTCTGAACGGTCGGCTTTTTTTTGCAGATTTTCTCAACCTGTCTTACGGAAAGGTCTTTTGCGATAATCTCATCAGCAAGTTCTGTCATAAGCTCTTCATCTTCGAGAGTGAGCAATGCTCTTGCGTGACCTGCCGAGATTTTGCCGTCTTTCAGATACTCCATAATGTTATCTGGAAGTTTTAGAAGTCTTAATGCGTTTGCAACAGCAGGACGGGATTTTCCGACCGACTTTGCAACCTCTTCCTGTGAAAAATCGTGTTCATCAATAAGAGCCTTGTAACCGAGAGCCTCTTCAACAGGACTTAAATCCTCACGCTGAAGATTTTCTATAAGAGCAATCTCCATTGTTTCGGTATCCGTAAGTTCCTTGATTATAACGGGAACTTCCGTAAGACCTGCCATACGGCTGGCTCTGTATCTTCTCTCGCCTGCCACAATCTGATAACCGCCGAGTGTAAGCGGACGAACAAGCAACGGCTGTAAAAGTCCGTGCTGTGAAATACTCTCTGCAAGCTCTGACAGAGCCTGTTCATCAAAGTCTTTTCTCGGCTGAGTGCGGTTAGGTTCAATCTCCGAAATTTTAAGGGTTACTGTGCCGCCCTCGGATTCAGAGTCATTTTCTATAAATATTGCGTTAAGTCCTTTTCCAAGGCCACCGAGTTTTTTTGCCAAATCAGTCTCTCTCCTTTCCGACTATTTCCTCGGCAAGAGCCATATATGCCTGACTGCCCTTGCAGGATTTGTCGTAGTAGATAACAGGCATACCAAAGCTTGGTGCTTCGGAAAGTCTTACGCCCCTCGGAATAACGGTTTTAAAAACCTTTCGTGGGAAGAATTTCTTTACTTCATCTACTACCTGTTGTGTAAGATTAAGTCGTCCGTCATACATTGTGAGCAGAACGCCTTCAATTTCAATTGATTCGTTGTACTGTCTTTTTATTCTTCGTACCGTGTTGATAAGTTGCGACAGTCCCTCAAGTGCGTAATATTCGCACTGAATCGGCACAAGAAATGTATCGGCAACCGTCAACGCATTCGCCGTAATAAGTCCGAGTGACGGCGGACAGTCGATAATTATGTAGTCGTAGTACTGCTTTATCGGGAGCAAGGCATTCTTTAAAAGTGCCTCTCTGTGCGGTTTTTCCGCAATTTCAAGCTCTGCGGCAGCCAGATCAAGGCTTGACGGAAGAATATGCAGATTGTCATACGGAGTTGTAAGAACACATTGTTCGGCCTTTGCACCGTCAACAAGAATCGAATAGGTTGAATACTTTACTTTGCTCTTATCAATGGCGACACCGCTTGTCGCATTTCCCTGCGGATCAGCGTCAACAAGTAGTGTTTTCTTGCCCATTTTGCCCAAACAAGCCGCAAGATTAACGGAAGTTGTGGTCTTTCCCACACCTCCCTTTTGGTTTGATATTGCAATTATTTTTGCCAAAAAATCACCTTGTCTTTTGTTTTTATGATTTTTATACCTTTTACTTTAAAATTATATCATAATGCACACCATTTTTAAAGCTATTTTGAAGATTTTTTGGGATTTACTGCAACTTTTTTTCTTAATCAAAAGCAAATGTTTCACGTGAAACATTTGCTGTGTAACCAAAAAAATAAAAACTACAACAACGCAAAAAGTCGCACATTGCTGTGCGACTTTTTGCAAGGGGTTTAGATAAGGAAATGGGTATGAGTGGAACGGATGCTTTCGCATCCTCTGGAAAGTGAATTAAGCAGTTTTTTCTGCATCAGGCTTTTGATGTCTTTTAGGAATCCGTATTGTGTATTCAATAAAATTGTCTGTGTCTTTTTTGTTTGATTGTGCGTCGATTCCCGCAAGACGCATAGTATCAATAGCCTTATTGATTGTGTTAAGAAAAATTCGTAAGTCTTTTATCACCGCTTTGCTTGTACCCTTGGATTTGTTTGCTTTAGGTACAGAATTGATTAAAATGCTGACGAGTTCATCAGTCTGACTTGTGTTGAGATTCTCCGAAATTATCTTTGACAGAGCCTCGTGTCTTAAAGCTTCATCTTCAATTCTCAAAAGAGCCCTTGCATGCCTCTCGCTCAATCCTGCGTTTACAATCCACTCCTGTTCGTCATATGTAAGGCGAAGAAGTCTTAGCTTGTTTGCAATTGTGGATTGGCTTTTCCCCAGTCGGTTCGCTGCTTCCTCTTGAGTAAGGCCGTAACGCCTGATTAGTTTTGAAATCCCGCGAGCTTCCTCGAATATACCGAGGTCGCTGCGCTGGAGATTTTCAAGGAGAGCATAAATGGCTGACTCTTTTTCTGAACACTTTAAAACGATGCACGGCACCTTTCGCAGACCTGCCAAAACCGATGCCCTAAGGCGGCGCTCACCTGCCACAAGTTCAAATTCCGTAGCCGAGATTTTTCTCACCGAAAGCGGCTGCAAGATACCGTTTTCACTGATTGATGCGGAAAGTGCGGCAAGTTCAGTTTCATCAAAGGTTTTGCGAGGTTGCGCTTTGTTCGGTCTGATTTTAACAATCGGAATCTCTAAAACTTTGTTATCGTTTTTGAGCATAAAATTCAACCGCATCGCCTCAATGTTCGTTAGCATCAGGGGTTGTCCCTGTGCTATTATAATAACATAAGCACGGTGCGGTTGTTGTCGCTTTGTGAGCAACTTTTTTAAGAAGTTTTACCACAAAATGGTAATTTATCAAAAAAGCTGTCGAAATATATCACAACGGTTGTGACTTTATTTTTCCCGAAATTCTCGGGTATTGTTTTGGTGTGGGTTTTATTTTTTTGACTACAATTATTGTACGCTCGCCCTCATCACACGGAAGATTAAACTTGTGAACTTTTTCAACCTTTCCTCCGAGTAATTTCAGGGCATTTTCTGCTCCGTCAAGTTCTTCATCGGCATTTGGTCCTTTCATTGCAACAAATGAACCGCCGACTTTTACATACGGCAAACAGTATTCGCAGAGAACATTGAGTCTTGCAACTGCTCTTGAAACGGCAAAATCAAACTTTTCACGGTACAGTTTATTTTTGCCGCCCTCTTCTGCCCTGCTGTGAACAAGTTCAGCGTCAAGTCCTGTATTATTAAGAACTGTGTCGAGAAATGTAAGTCTTTTGTTAAGGCTGTCTAAAAGCGTCAGTTTAACATCAGGTCTTACAATTTTCAGCACAACACCCGGAAAACCTGCACCTGTACCAACATCAATAATGCTTGCATTCTTCTTAACATCAACAAAGTTGTAAAGTGTAAGGCTGTCGGCAAAATGCTTGACAGCAACTCCGTGTTCATCGGTTATTGCAGTAAGATTCATCTTTTCGTTCCACTCAACAAGCAATTTAAAGTAGATTTCAAGCCTTTTGAGCATTTCATCATCAAGTTTGGTTTTAAAACCATCAGTAACGGTAGTAAGAGTATTTTTAATTGCCATTACTGCCTCCTGTTGTTCTGAGCAAGCCAGATAAGAAGTACGCTGATATCAGCAGGAGAAACACCCGAAATTCTTGACGCCTGTCCGATATTGAGCGGTTTAATCTTATTAAGCTTTTCCCTTGCCTCAAGGCGAAGTCCCTCAATTTCATTGTAATCAAAGTCCTTTGGCAATTGCTTAACTTCAAGCTTTTTCATTTGTTCAACCTGTTTAAGCTGCTTTTGAATATAACCCTCATACTTAATTTCAATTTCAACCTGTTCAAATATATTCGGGTCAAGTTCAGGTCTTGTTGTATCAACACTCTTGAGTGCGTCATAACCAAGCTGAGGTCTTTTCATAAGGTCAATAAGTCTTACGCCCGAAGTGATTTCAGATGTTTCACGTGAAACAAGTATCTTGTTTACCTCATCATCAGGCGAAATGACCGTATTTTTAAGTCTTTTTAACTCTTCCTTTTTAAGCTCCTGCTTTTTAAGATATTTCGCATATCTCTCGTCACTGATAAGTCCGATTTTATGACCGAGAGGAGTAAGTCTTTCATCGGCATTATCCTGACGAAGCACAAGTCTGTACTCACTTCTTGAGGTCATCATTCTGTAAGGCTCATTTGCACCCTTTGTAACAAGGTCGTCAACAAGCGTTCCAATATAGCTTTCGGAACGGTCAAATATAACAGGCTCTCTACCGAGAACTTTCATTGCGGCATTGATTCCCGCAACAAGTCCCTGAGCCGCAGCCTCTTCATAACCAGAAGAGCCGTTGAACTGACCTGCACCGAACAATCCCTCAAAATCTTTAAATTCGAGTGTCGGGTTCATAGCAAGCGGGTCAACGCAATCGTACTCAATCGCATATGCGGGTCGCATAATAAGACAATGTTCAAGACCTTTAATTGTGTGATAGAATTTGAGCTGTACTTCTTCCGGAAGTGACGAACTCATTCCCTGAAGATACATTTCCTCGGTATCAAGTCCGCACGGCTCTATAAAAAGCTGATGTCTTGGCTTATCCTTAAAACGCATAATTTTATCTTCAAAGCTCGGACAATAACGGGGACCCACACCCTCAATTTTGCCTGCATATAGCGGTGAACGGTGAATATTTTCAAGAATAATCTGCTTTGTTTCGTCATTTGTCCAGCTTATGTGACATTCAACCTTATTCTCACCGAGATTTTCCGTTTCATAAGAAAACGGCTGAGGCGGTTCATCGCCTTTTTGAACTTCAAGCTCAGAAAAATCAATTGAACTTCTGAGAACTCTTGCAGGAGTACCTGTCTTAAATCTTCTCAACGGCAGACCGAGTTTTTTAAGGCTTGCACCGAGAAATGCTGCCGGAAAAATTCCGTCAGGACCGCTTTCATATGAAACCTCACCCACAAAAATTCTGCCGCCAAGGTATGTGCCTGTTGCGATAATAACAGTCTTGCACTTGAACACAGCAAGCATTCTTGTAGTAAGATTATAACCGCCGTCAACCTTTTCAATATCCGTAATTTCAGCCTGACGGAGGTCAAGGTTCTTTTGCAACTCAATCTTGTGTTTCATAACAGAAGAGTATTTTCTTCTGTCAATCTGTGCTCTCAGCGAATGAACAGCCGGACCTTTACCTCTGTTCAACATTCTGGACTGCAAAAAACATTCATCGGCAGTCTTGCCCATTTCACCGCCAAGGGCGTCAATCTCACGAACGAGATGTCCCTTAGCAGTTCCGCCAATTGACGGATTACACGGACAGTTACCTACCGCGTCCATATTTATGGTAAAAATTGCAGTTTTACATCCAAGTCTTGCCGCCGCAAGAGCCGCCTCTATTCCTGCGTGACCTGCGCCTACTACCGCAACATCATATTCACCCGCAAAATAATTCATAATATCACCTATTTTCCTACGCAGAAGTTGTGGAATACCCTGTCTACAACTTCATCACTTGTTCTTTCGCCTGTCAATTCAAGCAACTGCGAAATTGCGTCCTCAATCGAAACAGTCACAGCATCAAATGTCATACCAAATTCAAGTGCATCTTTTGCTTCAACAACAGAGTCAAGTGCATTTTTAACTGCAATTCTCTGTCTTTCGTTTGAGAGTACTCCCTCGCTTGGATTAAAGTTCTGTGTTCCTGCAATTTTTTCAACGGCCTTTGTGAGGTCATTTCTGCCGTCACCGCTAATCGCAGATATATATACTATATATTTCATATTTCTACTGATATATTCTATATCTAGTTTATTATCAAGATCGGTCTTATTTATCACGGCAATTGACGGCACTGACTTTGCAGCTTCAATAAGTGCATAATCATCTTCGTCAAGTTCTCTGCTGTTGTCAAAAACAGCAAGCAAAAGTTCGCACTGTTCAAGTCTTTTTCTCGCCCTGTCAACACCGATTTTCTCAACCGTATCCTCGGTATTACGGAGTCCAGCCGTATCGCTGAGGTTCAAAACAACATCACCGACCGTTACAGTATCCTCTACAATATCTCTTGTAGTACCCGGAATGTCGGTAACGATGCTCTTTTCATAGCCCGAAAGCAGGTTCATAAGTGTGCTTTTGCCTACATTCGGTCTGCCGGCTATTACCGTATCTATTCCCTTTTTAACTGCCTGACCGCAATCGTAACTGTCAAGCAATGACTTAAGACACTTGATAGCATTGTCGCAGGTTTCGATTACAGACTCAACCGTAACTTCGGCAATATCCTCCTCGGGATAATCTGCCCACGCAGAAAAGTGAGCCGCCTGTGCAAGCAAATCATTTTTCACACCGTCAATTCTCTTACGCAACGCACCCTCTTTTACACAAAGAGCCGCCCTTGCCGCACCTCTGCTTTTGGCGCTGATAATATCAATAACAGCCTCAGCTTCGGTAAGGTCAATTTTTCCGTTTAAAAATGCACGCTTTGTAAACTCGCCTGCCTGAGCAGGTGCCGCACCTGCATTAAGGACAGCACGCAAAACTCTTTTGGTAATGTAAAGTCCGCCGTGACATGAAAGCTCTACAACATCTTCGCCCGTGTAGCTGTGCGGTGCTTTAAAAACGAGGGCAACCGCCTCGTCGATATCTTCGCCGTTTTCTGAAATTTTTCCGAATGACGCAGTATAGCCTTTCATCTCCGTAACCTTTTTACCCGAAACGGAATAGAAAATCTTGTCGGCTACTTGGAGTGCATCGTCACCCGAAATTCTAATAACGCCGATACCGCCCTCGCCCTGAGCGGTACTTATTGCGGCAACTGTATCGTAATTCATAAAATCACCAAGAAAAAAGGGCGGTTAAAAACCGCCCGATAATTATTTGTCTATTCTTCCGTAAAGACCTGTTGCGCCGCCCTCATTGAGTGGCTTTCTGTCAGGATTTGCGGGAGCGTTATGCTCTGAACGGTTTGCGCTGTATGGGCGTCTGCCGCCTCTGCCTCTGTTGTTATAGCCACCGTTTCTGCGAACGGGCTTTGCCTTTGGGTCAGGACCGATAACAACATGGCGGTTTGCATTCTCGCCTTCGCTCCATGAAATAGCACCGTTTATCTTTTGAACAGAAGTATGGATAATTCTTCTTTCATAAGGATTCATAGGCTCAAGATTTGTCTTTCTGCCTGTCTTAACAGCTTTGAAAGCAAGCTTTCTGCCGAGAATTTCAAGAGTTTTTTCTCTCTTTTCTCTGTAGTTGCCTGTGTCGATAGTTACCTTAAAATAGCTGTTGTCTGTGTGGTTGGCAACAAGGCTTGTAAGGTACTGAAGAGAGTCAAGAGTTTCGCCTCTTCTGCCGATTACAAAACCGACATCCTCACCTGTAAGATTGAATTCGATACCGCCCTCAATCTCTTTTTTCTCTATCTGAACGCTTTCAAGCTTCATATTATCGAGAACATCTCTTAAGAACTGCTCTGCTTTTTCGGCAGGAGTTTCTTTGAGAGTAACCTTAACTTTTGCAGGCTGACCGCCGAAAAGACCGAATTTTTTCTTTTCAGCTCTCTGAATAACCTCAAATTCAACCTCAGCGGTTTCATCAAGACCAAGCTGCTTTTTTGCATCGTTCAATGCGTCAACTTCGTTATCGCCAACGCCGATAGCTTCTTTAATCACAATATTCACCTGATTTCAAACTTCTACTTCTTTTTCTTTTTGGATTTTGTATTTTCTTCTGCACTTTCAGAAAGACCGTGCGGAACATAATTATACTGAACAAGAGCCTCCTGCTCAAACATAAGAGCAGCGTGTCTTGCTTCGGATGTTGCTGTCATTCTCTGCGGACTGAAAAGCTTGCCGACAATAACCGACTGAACAAGGCTTACGAGTGAAGATACAATCCAGTAGAATGCAACGGCTGACGGAACGATATATGCGATATATGCCGAGAAAAGCGGCATTGCGTACATCATAACCTTCATACAGCCCTGCTGTTGCTGCATAGGATTGTTTTTTCCGTTGATTCTCATTGTAATAAACTGTGTAAGCACATTTGACGCAAAACAGATTACAGGGAAAAGAATCATCGGACTCCAAAGACCGTAGTCCTGCGGAATTGCAAAAAGGTTCATGCCAAAGGTGTTAAAGCCTTTTTCAAACATATTGATCGTATTGATTTGATCTGAATTAAAAATCTGCTGAATAGCGTCAATATTTTGAAAACAGCTGAAATCCTTCAAAAAATAAATTTCCTGATATGTAGCATTGGTTGCACCCGATGCTGCTGTATAACCCGGAATTGTATTTACATAATTAAGAGCTTCGGTTACCTTTGCACTGTCGATATGAAGTGTGTTTGTAAGAGGATATGCGACAGCATAAAATACACCGAAGAGAACCAGGAACGGGATGATCATTGTAAGACAGCCGCCTGTCGGCTTAACTCCCTCTTTTTCATAGAGCTTTGCCATCTCTTCCTGAGCTTTTTGTCTGTTGTTTTTATATTTTTCCTGAATTTCCTTTTGCTTTTTGGAAAGTCTTGCGGTACCTGCCATTGATTTTTGCTGTTTGATTGTAAAAGGAAACATACAAAGTCTTACAATGATTGTAAAGACGATAATTGACAGTCCGAAATCTTTAAGTATATAGAAAGCTCCCCACAGCACATAGCCGAGCAAACTTCCAAGAAAACCAAAGATCTGCATACAGTTACCTCACTTTAATTTCTTACTCTTTGGCTTTTTTTCCGGTATGGGGTCGTAGCCGCCCTTTGAAAACGGATTGCAGCGCAGAATACGCCAAACGGTAAGCGCTGTGCCTTTGAGTGCTCCAAACCTCTCGATTGCTTCAACACCGTACTGCGAACAAGTCGGAATGTATTTACAGTGACTTGCCGTCAGCGGAGAAATTGAGGTCTGGTAAAACCTGATGATTGCCAGAAGAATTCGTTTCATAAAACTATCCCTCTTTTAAAACACCTGCAAGCAAAAGCTGTTTCTTCATTTCTTTATAGATAACAGTGCTTTTTACATAGGGTGTTTTACCTCTGGCAACAAAAACAAAGTCGTACCCCTTTTTCATATCGGGATAAAGTTTGTAATAAGCCTCTCTTATTACCCTCCTCGACCTTGTGCGCCTTACGGCTTTTCCAATTTTCTTGCCGGTGGTTATTCCAAAACGCAGGTTATCGGATTTGTTCTTTAACACATAAGTTACCAAAACAGGACCAACAAAGGATTTTCCCCGTCTGTAAAGTCTGGAAAAATCCCTGTTATCCTTCAAAGTGATATATTCACTCATAAATTTACCACCTTGCAAACAGGTGCATTAAAAAAGAAAGACCACCGGTTAAAAGTGGTCTTCTCTTTAATAAGACAACCTTTTTCTACCTTTAGCTCTTCTTCTGGCTAAAACTTTCTTGCCGTTAGATGTAGACATTCTCTTTCTGAAGCCGTGCTCCTTTTTTCTGTGGAGCTTCTTAGGCTGATAAGTTCTCAACATATTGAAAACCCTCCCTTCAAAATATAACCTTGCAATATAGCATTATATCTTAATTTCAGCCTGTAGTCAACAAAAATTTTTAATTTTTATTTTCAAAAATGAATTTTAAATAATAAAGAAAAAAAGATGCTCTTTTACAAATTTATTTTTCTTTATTAGGAAATACAACATATTGCAACATAAAATTCATTACATACTATATATCCGAATTTTTGCAAAATTCAGGCTCTTTAATAATATAAGGTATCTATTACAATAAATTACAAATGGCTTTTTATAATTGCAATTTTAAATTTGTTGCGTTATAATAAAGCAGAATGGTATTTTATCAAAATGGGATAATTATGGAAAATGGATGCAAGGTTCGGCACCACCGGAAGGGAAAGATTAAATAATGGACTCTTTTGAAGACGCATGGAAAGTCATAGACGGTTACTGCAAGTCAAAAATTACAGACATTGCCTACAACACATGGATCAGCAGAATTCAGCCTATCGACCTTGACTTTGAAAACGGAACTGCATATTTGCTTGTTCCGAACGATTTTCATGCTCAAACACTGAGAAGATGCTATATGAAGCTTCTCAACGAGGGTTTCCGTGAAATTTTCGGAACAGAATTCAATATTGAGTTTAGGACACCTGCAAATGTAACAAACAAGCCAAAGCCACCTGCTGCGGCAACAATTACAACATCGGCATCAACTGCCCCGCTTTTGCAGAGTCCCGAAAACATTTCATACGAATACACCTTTGACACATTTATTGTCGGCGCATCAAACAAGTTTGCTCACGCAGCCTGTCTTGCAGTTGCGTCAAATCCGTCATACGCATACAATCCTCTTTTTCTTTACGGAAATTCAGGACTCGGAAAAACTCATCTTCTGTATGCTATCGGCAATGAAATCAAAAAGAACGATCCGTCAAAGGTAATCTGCTACATAAAAGGTGACGACTTTACCGTTGAACTTATCGAATCAATTCAGCTTGCAAAGATGAATGAGTTCAGACAAAAGTTCAGACAGGCCGATATTCTTCTTGTTGATGATGTTCAGTTCATCGGCGGTAAGGAAAGTACTCAGGAAGAGTTCTTCCATACCTTTAACACACTTTATGAAGCAAGAAAACAGATTGTACTCACATCAGACCGCCCGCCTAAGGAAATTAAAACACTTGAGGACCGTCTGCGTTCAAGATTTGAGCAGGACCTTATTGCAGATATTCAGCCTCCGGATCTTGAAACAAGAATTGCTATTATAAAAAGAAAAGCTGAGCTTGACGGAATTGAGCTTTCAGACGAGCTTTGTAACTACATTGCATCAAAAATCAAATCAAATATTCGTCAGCTTGAGGGTACTGTTAAGAAAATCAAGGCAAAGTACTACCTTAACAGTGAAAAACCGACTATCAGTTCGGTTCAGGGTATCATTTCGGATATTCTCAATAATGAAGCTCCGCCTGAGGTTACTGTTGACAGAATTATTGACGAGGTTGCAAGAACCTACGGTGTTACTGCCGATGAAATCCGTTCGCAGAAGAACCGCAGTGCCAATATCAGCAACGCAAGACACATTGCAATTTACCTTACAAGAGAGCTTACAACGCTTTCAATGGTTGCAATCGGCGAAAAGTTCGGCAATCGTCATTATTCTACTATTATATATACACTTCGTAAGGTTGATGAGATGATGGCTAAGGACAGAAAAGTCAAGGAACTCATCGACGATACAATCAAAAATATCCGTGGCTAAAAGCCTCATTTTATTTAACTGTTTATTCAACATTCCACACACATTTTTCCACATTGTGTTGAATATTTTACCTGAGAAAAATTTTGTCAACAAAAGCTAACAAATTGAAAAAATCTTTTGTTTATGCTTTTATTCAGTGCCAATGCGGGTTCTCACCGTTTTTTGACATTTTGACATCCCCTACTACAACTACAATAAAAATATAATAAATAGACAGGAGAAAATGCACACGATGAAAATTTCATGTTCACGAACAGATTTGGCAACAGCCATTTCAAATGTGTCAAGAGCTGTGTCAACAAAGGCATCAATTCCCGCACTTGAAGGCGTTCTGATAAAAGCATATGGCAGCACTCTCAATATTTCGGGTTACAATCTCGAAATCGGTATAACAACCGATATTGAGGCAACAATCAAAGAGGAAGGCGAAATCGTAGTAAGCGCAAAGCTGATTCTTGATATTGTACGCCAGCTTCCCGAAGAGGTTGTGTTTATTGAAACAGATGAGCGTATGGTAACATACATTGCCTGCGGCAACGCAAACTACCAGATTGTCGGAATGTCATCTGTTGAATATCCCGATCTTCCGTCATTTGAACAGACTGACGGAATTTCACTCAATGCAAAAGTTTTGCGTGAAATGATAAGACAGACTGTTTACGCTGTAAGTGAAAACACTGCAATGCCGATTTATACAGGTTCTCTCTTTGAAATTGAGGACGGTGTATTCAAAATCATTGCAATTGACGGCTACAGAATGGCTATTCGCAGTGAAAATATCGACAGCGACAGCAAAAATGCTTTTGTTGTACCCGGAAAAACTCAGCACGAAGTACTTAAACTTCTTACCGATGATGAAGAAACAGCAGAAATCATTATCGGACAAAGACATATTGCATTTAAAATCAAAAATTACAAAGTTATCTCTCGTCTTATCGAGGGTACATTCATAGACTACAAGTCTGCAATCCCCAAAGACACAAAAACAGAGGTAGTTATAAACACAAGAACAATAATCAACGCAGTTGAGAGAATGTCACCGATTAACAATGACAGAATGCAGAGTCCCGTAAGATGTATTTTCTCTGATGATGAAATCAAACTTTCGTGTATTTCAGCTATCGGCAGAGCAGACGATGTAATTTCTGTCCCGATTGTCGGTGAGTCGGTTGAGATTGGTTTTAACAACAGATACCTGCTTGACGCACTCAAGAATGCAGATACAGACGAAATAAAACTTATCCTCAACGGCCCTCTTATGGGTATGATTGTAAAGCCTGTTAAGAGTGACAGTTATCTTAGCGTAGTTGTTCCAATGAGGTTGGCAAATGAAAACTGAGAAAATTAAAATAGACAGCGAATACATAAAATTGCAGGATTTGCTCAAGCTTGGCGGTGCTGTTGAAACAGGCGGTCAGGCAAAAGTTGTCATTCAGAACGGCGATGTTACCGTAAACGGTGAGGTCTGCACTATGAGAGGCAAAAAAATGCGTGCAGGCGACACTGCGGTTTTTGATAGCTTTGAGATAATCGTTGAATAACTTTGGGATTGATGAAGTAAGTGAAGGTAATTGCTCTTAAATTTGAAAATTACAGAAATTTAAAGGACAATATAATCTCTCCGTGTGACGGAGTAAATATAATTTACGGTGACAATGCTCAGGGCAAGACAAATTTGCTTGAATCACTGTGGTTTTTTTGCGGAGGTCACAGCTTCAGAGGTTCAAAGGACAGCGAGGTAATTAATTGGGACAAGAATTTTGCGAAGATTGAAATGCGTTTTCTGGGTCAGGAGCGTGAGCAGACTGCTAAAATTCTCTTCAAGGGCGGAAAAAAGACTGTTGAAATCAACGGTGTGCAAAAAAATTCAGCCGCCGCCCTGATTGAACGCTTTTGTGCCGTTGTATTTTCTCCCGAACACCTCAGTCTTATAAAACGAGGACCGGGTGAACGGAGAAAATTCGTTGACAGTGCAATCTGCCGTGAAAAACTCAAAAATGCAGTAGTTCTCTCAAAGTACAACAGGATTCTCAATCAGAGAAATTCGCTTTTAAAAGACATTTACAAGCGACCGTCACTTGAAGATACTCTTCCCGTGTGGGACGAACCTCTTCTCAAAAACGGTGCCGTGCTTATAAAAAACAGAATTGACTATGTAAAAATGCTCTCCGACCGTGCCGTTGAGTACCATCACGGAATTTCAAAAGGCAAAGAAGAGCTGAAAATTCGATATGTGTCCGGTTGTGATATTACAGAGGATGACAGCGTCGGTGAAATTTACGAAAAGCTAAAAGCAAAGCTTGAAAAACACAAAAGTGACGATATTCGGACAGGTTTTACAAACTACGGTCCGCATCGTGACGATATAGAAATTATAATAAACGGCAAAAATGCCAGAGCTTTTGCATCTCAGGGACAGCAGCGAAGTGCCGTTTTGTCGCTGAAACTTGCCGAAGCGTCCGTTTTGCGTGAAAGAATGGGCGAAGAACCCGTAATTTTGCTTGACGATGTGCTTTCGGAGCTTGATGCCAAAAGGCAGGATTTTTTGCTCAATGAACTTCACGGCTGTCAGGTGTTCATCACCTGTTGTGAAAAATCAAATAAAGAACAGCTTAAAGACGGAAAAATCTTTCTGCTGAATAACGGAGAGGTTAGCTGATGTATCTTCATCTGGGACAGGATACCGTTATCACCACCGAAACGGTTATCGGAATTTTTGATATGGACGAGTGTACCGTTTCAAAAAAGACAAGGGACTATCTCACTGCCGCCGAAAAAAGCGGCAATGTTGTCAATGTTTCGTATGAACTGCCAAAATCCTTTGTTGTCTGCGAAAAAAACGGCAAAATAACGGTCTACATCAGTCAGCTTTCGTCAAAAACACTCATAAAAAGAAGTCAGGCACCGTACAAAGAGCTTATGTGCCGTTAAATCCGTATAAATTAAAAAGGAGTTCTGCATATGAAAATGAGAAAATGCCCATACTGCGGAAGAAGAATTTCATATACCTCAGCTTTTGCAAGCAGAAGAAAGGCTGAATTTGTCTGCCAAAAGTGCGGCAAAGAGAGTAAGGTTGTAGTCAACAAAAAGGTGATTTTGATTTTTGTTGTTGCCGCCGTAATTTCACTTGCAATTATGGTAGGCTGGATAATGGCAGGACTTGTAAGCAATCCGCTCGGAATTTTGCTTGTTGCAATTCCACTGATTATTTTTGCGGCTTTAACACCGAATTTTGTTCACTACGAACCGTTCAAAAAATATAAAAAATCAATGGAGGCAAAAAAGGCAGGCATAGCCTATTCCGACAACCTTCTTACTTCGGAACTTGACGAAACCGAGAACTACACTTTCCCGAGCATAAATACTCAGCAAAACGAAAGTGACGATAATTTTGAAATCAATACAGATGTGTTCAATAAAATCAAGGCCGAAAGAAATGCCGCAAGACAAAGACTTGATTCAAACGAAATTTCTTCGGATTCTTCATCTTTCACAAAACAGGAGTATGTTCCCGTGATCAATGACACAAGTGAAAACCATGCCTCAAGCGGAGCGTCACTCAAGAAAATTCACTCCGAAACTCCTGCTCACCACACGGTAGGCAGAAGTAGGCATTACATAAATTCCGATGAAACAGCCGAAAACAAAAAATCCGATGACGGCAACCGTTATTCGGTTAACAGAAAGTTTTAACTGGTGATAAAGTGTTCAAACTTCCTGTGTGTCCGCATTGCCAAACAATTTACCGTTACGGTGATGTAAGGAAAAATCTCAATACAAAAATTCACACCTGCTATCACTGCAAAAAGCAGTTTAAAACCTCATTTTCGGGTTTATGGCTTTTGCTTTTGATTATTATTGCAATCGGAATCACCGTAAATCTGATTGAAATTACAATTTTTGCAAGCACAAATGTGATAGCACTGTTGGTCACAAATATTGTACTTATACTGTTTTTTCTGCTTTTTGTGCCGTTTTTTACAAAATTCAGAAAATTCGGAGAAGATATGCCAAAAGGCAAAAATATCACAGCATCAAAAAAACAGCAGAAAAAACAAACGAACACAAGCACTGTTCGTAAATCGAATAAACGGAGGTAAGTGTTTTGGATAATCTTGAAAATAACGAAAATATGAATGAGAATATTGAAGAAGTCAACGAAAATGTAAACGAAGAAGCCATTGATGAAGCCTATGAAAAAGAGATTGAGGCTGAAGAATTGGTTGAATTTGACGGCGAAGAGGGTATTGAGCTCTCAAAGGTTGAGCAGGAGTACGGTGCCGACGAAATTCAGGTTCTTGAGGGACTTGAAGCAGTCAGAAAGCGCCCCGGTATGTACATCGGTTCAACAGGACCGAGAGGACTTCACCACCTTGTTTACGAAATTGTAGATAACTCAATCGACGAAGCACTTGCAGGTTATTGTACAAAAATTGATGTTGTCATCGAAAAGGGCGATATAATCAGAGTAACCGATAACGGTCGTGGTATACCTGTAGGCGTCAACAGTAAAACAGGTCTTCCTGCCGTAACGGTTGTATTCACCGTTCTCCACGCCGGCGGTAAATTCGGCGGCGGCGGTTACAAGGTTTCGGGCGGTCTGCACGGCGTAGGTGCTTCAGTTGTAAACGCACTTTCCGAGTGGCTTGAAGTCAAGGTTTGTGACGGCGAGGATGTTTACTTTCAGCGTTATGAAAGAGGAAAAATTGTAACCGACCTTCAAAAAATCGGTAAGTCTGATGTTAAGGGTACGGAAGTACGCTTTAAAGCCGACCCCGAAATTTTTAAAGAAACCACGGTTTACGATTACAGTGTTCTTGAAAGAAGACTTCGTGAGCAGGCATTTCTTAATGCAGGCGTTCACATTGAACTTCGTGACGAGCGTGATCTTGAAAATATTATTCAGAACAACTTTGTCTATGAGGGCGGTATCAGGAGCTTTGTTGAGTACATTCACAAAAAGCGTTCTCTTGAGGTTATTCATCCCGATGTAATTTACTTTGCATCAAGAAATGCAGATGATACAATTGCAGTTGAAATTGCAATGCAGTACAATGAAAGCTATAACGAAAATCTGCTCACTTTTGCAAATAACATTCATACAACCGACGGCGGTACTCATGAAGAAGGCTTCAAAAGAGCGCTCACCTATGTTATGAATGACTATGCAAGAAAGTTCGGAAAACTGAAGGATAATGATAAGAATCTCAGCGGTGAAGATGTTCGTGAAGGACTTACCGCAATTGTCAGCGTAAAGCTCAAAGAGGCTCAGTTTGAGGGTCAGACCAAGGCAAAGCTCGGCAATACCGAGGTTAGAGCAATGGTTGACCGCCTTATGAGGGATAAGCTTTCGGTTTATCTCGAAGAAAATCCTGCCGTTGCAAAGGTAATTTTTGAAAAGGCACTTGCATCATCAAGAGCGAGAGAGGCTGCAAGAAAAGCGAGAGAAAATGCAAGAAGAAAATCTCCGCTTGACTCCGCACAGCTTCCCGGTAAACTTGCTGACTGCCAGTCAAAAGACAGCAGTGAAACCGAAATCTTCATAGTCGAGGGTGACTCTGCGGGCGGTTCTGCAAAGGGCGGCCGTGACAGAAGAATTCAGGCTATCCTCCCTCTTTGGGGTAAAATGCTCAATGTAGAAAAAGCAAGAATCGACAAAGTTTACGGAAATGACAAGCTTATGCCTGTTATCACTGCACTCGGCACAGGCATAGGTGATGAATTTGATATTGCAAAGCTCAGATACGACAAGGTTATCATTATGGCGGATGCCGATGTTGACGGTTCGCACATCAGAACTCTCCTTTTAACCTTCTTCTTCAGATATATGCGTCCGCTTATCGAAGAGGGTCATGTTTACATTGCTCAGCCACCGCTCTTCAGAGTAACAAAGGGCAAAGAGCATAAATATGCGTATTCCGACCTTGAGCGTGACCAAATTTTGGCTCAAATTGAGGGCAAAACCGAAGTTCAGCGATATAAAGGTCTTGGTGAGATGGATTCCGAGCAGCTTTGGGAAACAACTATGAATCCCGAAACAAGACTTATGCTCCGTGTTGATCTCAGCGATGCAGAACAGGCAGACGAAACCTTCACAATTCTTATGGGTGACAAGGTTGAGCCGAGAAGAGATTTCATTGAGAAAAATGCAAAGTATGTTCAGAACCTTGATGTCTGATACATTACGATATTAAAAATTCTAAAAACGGGGTGATTTTATGCACGCAAGAACAAAAGTTACAGTTCGTTACGCAGAAACGGATAAAATGGGAATTGTACACCACTCAAATTATCCGATTTGGTACGAAATAGCAAGAAATGACTATATCAAAATGTTCGGAATCAGCTACACAGACATGGAAAATGCAGGTGTAATGACTCCGCTCTTGAACCTGAGTTGTCATTTTGGAATTCCTGCCCTTTATGAGGACGAGCTGATTATCCGCACTTGGGTGCAGACTATCACAGCCGCAAGAATTATTTTTACATACACGGTAAAGCGTATTGAAAAGGACGGCTCGGAAACAGAACTTGGCTACGGCACAACCGAACATGGTTTCGTAGATTCCAAAACTTTCCGTCCCACCAGCATCAAAAAACGCTTTCCAAAACTCTATGAAGGTATTTCGCAGGCAGTAAAGCACTTTTAACGGCGAGCCGCCGGCAGCGTGTCGCTGCACCTAACTTGAGAAGAAAGTTTGCAAAATAAAAAAAATAAATTTTCCCGACCAAGTGTAGGGGTAGCCTTGCGACCGCCGCCGGTGGCGGAAAAAGGGAGCAAAGCGCTGTCTGAAACAAAATCACACACAAAGCCAAATCTAAAACCGCAAAATAACACTAATATAAATTATTGAACAGATAGTAACAAGAGCTTGAAAAGCGAGGAAAGAATATGGATAACGAACAGAATCAGAACAAGGATTCGAGAATTATTGATGTTGATCTGCAAAATGAAATGAGAAAAAGCTTTTTGGACTACTCCATGAGCGTAATCGTTTCTCGTGCATTGCCTGATGTCAGAGATGGTTTGAAGCCTGTTCACAGAAGAATACTCTACACAATGAATCAAATCGGTCTTGACCCGTCAAAGCCGTACCACAAGTGTGCCGACACGGTTGGTCAGGTGCTTGGTTCGTATCACCCACACGGTGATGCCTCGGTTTATGATGCAATGGTTCGTCTTGCACAGGATTTTTCCATGAGATATATGCTTGTTGACGGTCACGGTAACTTCGGTTCGGTGGATGGTGACCCGCCTGCTGCGTACCGTTATACAGAGGCGAGAATGAGCAAAATTTCTCTCGAAATGCTCACAGATATTGAGAAAAACACGGTTGACTTTATGTCGAACTACGACGATCGTCTTAAAGAGCCGACTGTTCTTCCAAGCCGTTTTCCAAACCTTCTCGTAAACGGTTCAAGCGGTATTGCCGTTGGTATGGCAACCGAAATTCCGCCGCATAACCTCGGTGAAACAATTGACGCAGTCTGCACTCTCATTGACAATCCGGACGCTGAGCTTGCCGAGATTATGGAGTGTATGCCGGGTCCTGACTTCCCAACAGGCGGTATTATCATGGGCAGAAGCGGTATTCGTGCCGCCTATGCAACAGGTCGAGGAAAAATTACCGTGAGAGCCAAGACTGAAATTATCGAAGCTAAAAACGGCAGATATAAAATTATCGTTACGGAGCTACCGTACAAGGTCAACAAAGCAAGACTTATTGAAAACATTGCCGACCTCGTAAAGGACAAGAGAATTGAGGGAATTTCAAATATTGAAGACCACTCCGACCGTAAGGGTATGCACATTGAAATTGACATCAAGAGAGATGCATCACCGCAGATTGTTCTCAACCAGCTGTTCTCATACACACAGTTGCAGACAACCTTCGGTGCAATTATGCTTTCTATCGTTGACGGCGAGCCTAAAATTCTTTCACTCAAGGAAATGCTCCAATGCTATATTGAATTTCAGGCTGAGGTTATTCGCCGCCGTACTGATTTTGATCTTCAAAAGGCCCGTGACAGAGCTCATATTCTTGAGGGCTTGAAGATTGCGCTTGATTTTATTGACGAGGTAATCAAAATTATCAGAAACAGCAAGGATACTGCAAGTGCAAAAACAGGTCTTATGGAGCGTTTCGGTCTTGATGATGTTCAGGCTCAGGCTATCGTTCAGATGCGTCTTGGTCAGCTCACAAATATGGAGCAGACTAAGATTGAGGATGAAATTGCAGCCCTCCACGCAAAGATTGAAGAATATCTTGAAATTCTTGCAAGCGAGCCAAGACAGCTTGAAATCGTAAAAGAAGAAATTATGCAGATTCGTAATAAATATGCTGATCCGAGAAGAACAGAAATTTGTGCTGTAAGCGGTGAGGTTGATATTGAGGATCTTATTCCGCAGGAGGAGTGCGTCCTTACGCTTACACAGTTTGGATATGTAAAGCGTCTTTCTGCCGATACCTACAAAATTCAGCGCAGAGGAGGCCGTGGCGTATCGGGTATGTCACGCCGTGAAGAAGATATTGCGGCTGAAATGTTCGTAATCAATTCACACGACTATGTTCTGTTCTTTACCGACAGGGGCAGAGTTTATCGCCTTAAATGCTATGAAGTTCCCGAAGGAAGCCGTCAGTCAAAGGGTGTGAACATTGCAAACCTGTTGCCGATTTCGCCCGATGAAAAGGTAACTTCAATGATAAGAGTGCCTGAATTTGACGAGGAAAAATACCTTGTTATGGTCACCCGTCAGGGCATTATCAAGCGTATTGAACTCAATGCATACAACACCTCAAGAAAGGGTGGCCTTATCGCTCTTGAACTCAACGAGGGTGACAAGCTTGCATGGGTAAGAATGACTGACGGCAACAGTCAGGTTATTATCGCCACTAAGAAGGGTATGGCTATCCGCTTTAACGAAACCGACATTCGTGCAATGGGCAGACAGGCTCGAGGAGTTAAGGCAATGGCTCTCAAAGAGGGCGACTGCGTAGTCGGAATGAGCGTTGTCCGTGAGGGCGGTCTTGTTCTCACAGTTTCCGAAACAGGCTATGGCAGACTTTCAAGTCCCGATGATTACCGTGTTCAGAGCCGTGGCGGTAAGGGTCTTACCAACTACCACACGGAAAAATACGGCGATGTTGCCGCTATCAAGGTGGTAAACCTTGATGATGATATTATTATCATCTCGGAAGAAGGCATTATTATCAGAATTGCCGCCGAATCAATCCGTGTTTGCGCCCGCCCGTCAAAGGGTGTAACCGTGATGAAGGTGAACGGTAACGACAAGGTTGTTACAATAGCCCGTGTTCCCCATATTGACGGTGAAGACGATGAATCAGCCGAGAGCGAAGATAACGCAGAAAATGGTGAATCGTCAGAAACAGTTGCAGAAGAAGCTTCCGAAAATAACGAGGGTGAAACTTCTGAATCAACCGAAGAAAATACGAAAGAATAATTAGCAAAAATAAGAAAACTCCACTTTTTTAAGTGGAGTTTTTGACACATATAAAAATTTGGTGATTTGATGAAAAAATCTTTAGTTCTGATTGTAACGGCAATGCTTATGCTGACGCTTTTCGGATGTTCTGACAATAATAAATCGGAGATTTCGGGTGTTGTTGATGCTCCCGAAAAGATTTCAACTCTTGATGAGGCGAAGATAAACGAGAATCCGAACATTCGCCAAAAGAGCGAAAATGTAAACGGAATGTGTTATGCAATCACACTTGAGGAGTTTACTCATAACTATAATGAGATGCTCAAAGAAATGGGCAGTCTGGATATGATAAATCCAAAGGGATGGAAAATGCTCGGCAGTCCGCAGGATGACGCTAACGGTACGGAATATCAGTACTATTACTATGATGCCGATAAAATCAGCTTCACAGCCTCTGTTGAAACAAATACAAATTATATTATGAATATCGGTCTCGGAACAACAATGAGCAACTTTGTTTCGATTGAAAACGAGAAAAATAACAGCGATACAATCCTGATGAAAAGTGCCGTAATGGCTGCCGCAGTAAGCGGAATGGGCATTAATAAAGTTGATACAATTCAGGATATTTTCTATCTTACAACCTTTGAAAATACAAATGAGCTGTGGTACAACGGCAATGTCTATGCTCTCAGCACCAATGAGGATAAGGCAGACAGTGAACGCAGTACAATGCTGTTTCGCACCTTTCCTATCTCTGATGAAGTAAAAGAAAACTGGGGCATTGACGAGTATGAAAGCTATGTGGCAAACGCAACTCAGGTAACAACAAACGCAAATTAAAAATGAATTTTGCAAAAAGACAAGGCGACTATCGTTTTCGATAGCCGCCTTATAGTTTAATCTCTTCTGTTATTTGTTTTACTTTTTCTTTCTGTCAACAGCCGTTGCAGTAATAAATACACCGCCGCCGGCAATCAGCAGGACAATCCATAAAATCATATAATCGGTATTGCCTGTTTTCGGTGAGGCTGTATTTATCGGTTTGTTTGTTTGGTCAGCAGAACTGTTTTCGTAAGATGCAGTATTTATAGGCTTATTCGGTTGGTCGTCCGAGCTTTTTCTAAAATCGGTTGCAGGAATATCAACGGCAGTCTTTTTGTAACCGCAGACGGTGCATTCCTCATGCTTTGAGCCTTTTTCGGCAGTAGTGGCTTCCTTGTCAATAATCCATTTAAAGTTGTGAGCGGTTATGTCAGCCTTTTCGCCGTCTTCACATTCGTGCCAATGATTTGTGCTGTCATATTTCCACTCCGTGCCGTAGTTGTGATTGTGAGAATCAATTTTCGGAATATCAACGGCAGCTTTTTTGTAACCGCAGACGGTGCATTCTTCATGCTTTGAGCCTTTTTCGGTAGCTGTGGCTTCCTTGTCAATAATCTGCTTAAAGGTGTGAGCCGTTATGTCAGCCTTGTTGCCACATTCACATTCGTGCCAATGATTTGTGCTGTCATATTTCCACTCCGTGCCGTAGTTGTGTGTATGTCCGTCTGCGGCAGGAGTCATTGTCAGATCAGTGAGAACCCACATAGTACCGTCAGAACCATCGCTGGTATCGCCTTCATAGCGCTTATAATTCACAAATTCGCCGTTGATCTTCAGCTTGGTGTTGGGTCCGAATACATAAGAGGTATTTTCGCTTTCAACATAGCCCACAGCCACCACATATACACCGTAATGATAGGTCTTTCCGGCTTCAAAAGCGGTGATTTTGTTTTCATAAGCACCGCTGAAGAAATCTGCGGAAATCGCACCGGTTTTGCTGTCCAGCTCCCACCACGCAGCTCGCAGTACGTAGTATACATCATCGGGCACATCGCCGGTGAATACGGGTTTATCGCCGTCCTTGAAGCTGACAGTGGCGTCATTGATCTCCACCACATCAATAACTTTCACGGTGGTCGGCGTCATGGAAAGAATGTCATTGAACCGAACAGTCATACCGTCATCCGACACCTGTACCTGCTCAGGCTTCAAAGTGACCTCTTCATCATTGATATAGAGCTTTGTATTTTCATCAAAGCGATAGCCCTCTTCAAGCCCCAGGTCGGCAATATTAAAAGCAACGCTGTAGATATAGGTCTTGCCGTATTTAAAACTGTCAACAAGCTGACTGTAGCCACCGTTCAGGCTTTCATCAGAGTTGATACCGATACTGCGGTCATCCTTATCCTCCCATTTTTCATATGCCACATCGGAATAAGCTGAATAGGAGTATCCGTTAAATCTCGGTGAGTCACCGTCTATATAAAATTCTGTGGTAGCTCCGTACAGCTTAACTGTGTCAAGAGGACGAACGGTGCGCATATTCATGCCGTAGGTCACAACACAGGTTTGGTTGTCATCCAGAGTCATAGCAAATGAGCCTTCGGGCAGACTTTTGCCGTTGAGGGTAATATCATCGGCTGAAATGCTGTCACTAAAGATGTAGCCGTCTTTGGCTTCCAATCGTACGGAATATTCATACTTGCCATCCTTATCAAAGGAGGTAAGATCTGCATAACCTGAGGGACAATAGTCCTCGTCTGAATACCAGTATGCCACGGGTTTGGTTGTGTACTCATCGGTTTTTTCCAGCTTACCCCAACATTCATAGAGAATATCGTATTTATCTCGGTCTGCAACTGCTGCCGTGGCTGTGGTGCGTGGGGCTTCGCCGTCCTTATAGTCCAACTTCACATTTTCCACGGCGGCGGAGGTAATGACGGTATTCTGTTTTGTCGGTGTAATCGTTTTAACAGCAGGGACATACAGGTATTCCCCACTCAGACTCGATTTTACGCTTTCACCATTCACTGTAACGGTGGTTTCGCTGTTGAAGGAATATCCATCCTTCGGCTTCAGCATAAGGGAATACACATAACGCTTGCCGCTTTCAAATTCTGTGATGGTCGGCAGAGAGCCATGCGAGCCGTTATCGGAATACCAGGCGGCAACGGGTTCGTTGTTTTCAAATTCCTGCCAGCATTCATAAGCGATTTCATATTTATCGGCATCGTCATTATATACCTCGGCGGTTGCCTGTGGGGCATCACCCGGCTGATAGTCGAGTTTCACATTCTTGACAACGGCAGAGGTGATGGTGCTTGCCGGCTGGCTGTTTTCCTGCACGGTCAGGTCATAGGTATAATCATATATTTGATATTGGTGAACATCCAGAATCACTGTGAAAGTACCGGTCGCATCCGGGTGCTCATTGAAATACTGCTTTGCCGCTTCTAAATCCGAACTAAAATCAACAGGATTGCCGGATGTGGGCGTAAAAGTATAAAGAGAGGCACTCTCAAAATGATCAATAATCGGCACCGCACTCTCATTTTCACTTGTAACGGTTCCCCTAACTTTGTACGGTGTCTCAATCTCGGTCTGAAGATTTCCCACTGCTGTCTGCAGCACTTCGGCACTTGGGAATCCTTCTGTGATAAAATTAAACTCACCGCTGCTTTTACTTACTTGTGTGGTTTCAACCACTGCGCCATTGGAATCCTTAACGGAGACATTGGCTGTTACATTGACTTGTGTGTGATATGAGTGCTTGAGGTCATTAAGGTATGTTACTCCCTGCGGAAGGAATTCGATCTCGGTCGCAAACGCCGTAATCGGCACAATCGACAGCACCATGCACAGAGCCAGCAGAACAGTCAACAGCTTTTTTGGTTTTGTTTTTTTCATATTCATCTTCTCCTTTCAACGGCTAATGCCGCATAAAATATTTTTTGGCTGTATCCGTTTGGTATTATTACCGTCCGTTACCGCCATATTGGCAGGTTGGCTGTGATGAACACAACCCCGTATACCTGTCAAAGATTTCACCATTATTTTAGCATATTTTACGCACAATTTTACCATAATTCCAAAAAAGTCAATTGACTATTTTGGAATTATTCTGTAATATACTCTTATAACATTATTGATAAACAAACTCGATTGGAGTGATATCTATGAAATTTTCTGAAAAATTAAACGATTATATCGAGCAGTTGTCCTGTACGGGAAAAGATATCTGTAATTTATCCGGCATTTCTGCGGCATCTTTCAGCCGATACAGAAACGGCGAACGAGTACCCGAGTTTGGAACAAAGCCTTTTGAGGATTTATGCTGTGCGCTGGCACAGATTTCTGCACAAAAAGGAGAGCTGCAAATCACCGCTGACGCTGTGAAAAAAGCGTTTGTAAGCTGCGATGATTTTGTATCAACAGACAAGGAATTACTGCGGAAAAATTTCAACACACTTCTCTCTGCACTCAATGTCAATCTGACGCAGTTGTGTCAGTACACAAATTATGATGCGTCTGCCGTTTTTCGCATTCGTAACGGCTCAAGAAAGCCCGGAGATGCCGAGCGGTTTGCATCTGCGGTTGCTTCCTTTGTTACAAGAACAATGCAGATGCCGTCCGAAATTGCCGCCGTTGCAGAATTGATTGGCTGTGATATTGATGAAATTTATGATTTGTCGGTTCGATACGCAAAAATAAAAAGCTGGCTTTTGAAACAGCCCGTGCAAAAAGCCGAAGGCAACAGCGTTTCAAAATTTTTAAGCAAGCTGGATGACTTCGATTTGAACGAATATATCAGGGTTATTAAGTTTGATGATTTGAAAGTTCCGTCTGTACCGTTTCAGATTCCGTCCTCCAAGACATATTTCGGTATTAAAGAAATGATGGAGAGCGAGCTTGATTTTTTAAAATCAACCGTGCTTTCAAAATCATCAGCCCCTGTGATAATGTACAGCGATATGCCGATGAAGGAAATGGCAAAGGATCCGGAGTTCCCGAAAAAATGGATGTTCGGCATGGCAATGATGCTAAAAAAAGGTCTGCATCTTCATCAAATACATAATCTTGACCGTTCTTTTGATGAGATGATGCTTGGCCTTGAAAGCTGGATACCGATGTATATGACAGGTCAGATTTCCCCCTACTATTTCAAGAATGCTCCGAATGATGTCTTTCTGCATTTTTTGAAGGTGTCGGGAATTGCTGCACTTTCGGGCGAAGCTGTTGCCGGATACCATTCCGACGGTAAATACTATCTGACAAAGGTAAAGCGTGAGGTGGAATATTACCGAAAAAGAGCCGAGGAAATGCTGAAAAATGCCTATCCCTTGATGGAAATTTACCGCAGTGAACGAAAAAATGAGCTGAATGCCTTTCTTCTTGCCGATATAAAAACAGCAGGCAAACGCCGCAGTATTCTGTCCTCTCTGCCGTTGTACACAATAAGCGATGAACTTCTCAACCGTATTCTTACACGGAACAATATTGATGCAGAGTTAAAAGAAAAAATAAAAGAGTATGCAAAAACACAAAGACAGAGAATTAAAATAATTCTTGAAAATGAAAGAATTGAAGATGAGATACCTGATTTTGTACAGGAAAATTTTACGAAAAGTCCTCCCATGCTGGAACTTTCAGGTATATTTTGTGAAGAGGATATTCCGTATAACGAAGAGGAATATACCGCCCATTTGAAAGAATCAATGGCCTTTGCAGAGCAGAACCCGAATTACACATTAAAGTGCAGTACGGCACACGCCTTTAATAATCTGAAAATTATAATTCACGAGGGACAATGGGTGATGGTGTCCAAAGGAAAAACGCCTGCAATCCATTTTGTCATTCGTCATCCCAAGCTTCGCAGTGCAATAGAATGTTTTATTCCGCCGATAACGGAAGACTAGTAAGTCGGTAAATCAAATATAACAAACATATAAATACCGCAACAAAACAAGCGACAGTTTAATTTCTGTCGCTTGTAATTATACTTTATTCTGTTTTACACTATATATTATTTACCGAGTTCAAGAACTACAAATTCTGCGGACATGGGCGGAATTGTGAGTATACCGTTCTCAAGCTTTGAACCAAAAACAGGTTTGCCGTCTGCATAACCGGGCGGCATTTTTGCCTCAACTTCATAATCATAGAGATTGAATGTGCAGAAAATAGCGGAATCTTTGTCGTGTCGGATGTATGAAATTCTTCTTTCCTCCGAAAGAACATTTATAAAATCGCCGTCCCACAATGCCGAACAGCTTTTTCTCACATCGGCAAGCTTTTTGTGCCATTCAATGAGTTCCTTATTTTCTTTGCCCCACGGATAACAGCAACGGTTGAATGGATCACGATATCCCTCCATTCCTGCCTCGTCACCGTAATAAATACACGGAAATCCCGGGAGAGTAAACTGCATTGCGCTTGCAACCTTGAGCAGCTTTACACCGAGTTTTTTATGCTCGTCATCAAGCTTAGTGTCAGCCTGCCATTCCCTGTCCTTGCCGTCAAGCGGTTCGCCTGCCATAACCGTGATTGCTCTTTCTGTATCGTGAGTCGAAAGTGAATTCATCAGCACTCTGAGAACAGGACGGGGATAATTTTCGATTACGCTCATAATCAGATCCATTGTATATTTGCCGTGCTGACCTTTGCAGAAGTTGAGAATTGCATCCCTGAACACATAGTTCATAACGGAGTCAAACTGTTCGCCGAGCAAGAACTTTCTTCTTGCACCGTAGCTTTCCTTGTTGCTTGCGTCCTCCCACACTTCACCGACGAGAAATGCGTCCGGATTTTCGTCTTTAACGGCTTTGCGCAGATTTTCAATGAACACATCGGGAAGCTCATCTGCAACATCAAGTCGCCAACCCGAGTTACCGCATTTCATCCATTTTCTGACAATGCCGTCTTTGCCGTTAATATATTCGTTGAATGACGGTGTTTCCTCAATAACCTCGGGTAAAGTGTCAAAACCCCACCAGCTTTGGTAATTGTTCGGCCATTCGTTGAATTTGTACCAACTGAAATACGGTGAGTTTTTGTCATTATACGCACCGCCCTTGCCGTATCTGCCCGAACGGTTAAAATAAACGCTGTCACTTCCCGTATGAGAGAACACACCGTCATTTATGATGTGTATTCCTCTCTTTTTAGCCTCTGCGCAAAGGTGTTTAAAATCTTCTTCCGTTCCGAGAATCGGATCAACCTTTGAGTAGTCGCCCGTATCATAGCGGTGGTTTGAATATGCCTCGCTGATAGGATTAAGGTAAATACAGCTTACACCGAGGCTTTCAAGGTAATCAAGCTTCATCGTAATTCCCTTGAGGTCGCCCATAAAGAAATCATTGTTCTTAATCATTCCGTTTTCATCGGGCTTCCATTCGGGGAGAGCATACCAATCCTTGTTGCGCTTGCAGTCGGTACGCTTTATATTCTTTTCTTCACCGCTGAAATAAAAACGGTCGGGAAATATCTGATACATAATTCCGCCGACAAGCCAGCCGGGAGTTTTAAAGCCTTTTTTGTAGCAGGTAATCTGCCAGCTTCTGCCCATATAGTCTTCAATTGTGCTGACCTTATACGGATCGGACGGAACAACATACCTTGTTTTATCAATGGTAGTCAGCTTAAAGTTATACCAATAAAGTCCGATTTTTTTCGGGGTAAAATCGCACTCCCAAATTTCGGTATCCTCGTCAAATTTACCGCACCAGATAAGCTCGGTAAATTCCCAGTTGCAGTCATAATCGTACTTTACACACAAGTGTGCCTTTTGTGTATGCTCCGCCTTAGGCAAAAGAATCCTGAAATGAATCTCTGTACCCTGTTCAACCGCACCAAACGGCTAACGATAGTAAATTTTTCGTGAATCAAACGGTACGGGCATATAATCACTTCCCATAATAATATATTCCGAAATGTCAATTTTGTTTTGGTGGTTATGCCCTGTTATTCGGAAAATAAGACAAATCCGCCAAAATGACGCAAAGATTATTTTATCATAAGAGAATAAATATTTCAACCGAAATAAATCGTAAACAGCACAAAATCGCCAAATTTGCCTACGAATGAAAAAATATTTAAACAATATTCTCTTTGCTCTTTTATTATTTCCGATTTTATATTATAATATATGATGATTACTTGTGTAAAAAAGTCGATTGAGTACGAAAAAGCTATTTAAGGGAGATGTATTCCTATGGAAAAAAAGAAGATAAGCGTTCAGATTGAGGGCAGAAACTATTCGCTTATAACAACAGATGATGAAAAGTATGTTCATAAGGTTGCAAATGAGGTTGTATCCCACATCAGAAAGGTTGCGCAAAGCACAAAACAGCTTGATACCCGTGACTGTGCAATTCTTGCGGCACTTAACTTTTGTGACGACCGCAACAAGGCTGTTAAGAAGAACAAGGACTATGTTGAAAAGGCTGACAAAATTATTCAGCAGACAAATGAACTCAACAGACTTTGCAAGGAATACAGGGATAAGCTTACCGAGTCGATGAATGATAATACAAGACTCACTATGAATAACAGAGAACTTGAAAAGAGAATTGCGGTTCTCAGACATGAGGTTTCTCAGCTTAAAGAAAAGCTCGGAAGTGTTGAGAAAGGCGAAGAAAAAGCCGAGTCGAAAAAATCTGAGCCTGAAACAAATTCAGTTCCAAAGGGAAAAAAGATTTCAAGCGCTAAAAATAACATAACAGAGCAGTTAGATGATATTCCTGTAAATGTTCTGTCAAACGAGGCTAAAAAAACAGAACAGGAATTGCGTAACGAGGAGCTTCTCGGTTATGTTCCCATGACGCAGTTCTCTCTGTTTGATGAAGATAAGAAATGAAAAAGATAGAAATACTTGCTCCGGCAGGCAGCTTTGACAGCGTTATTGCCGCCGTAAGGAGCGGAGCGGATGCTGTTTATCTCGGTGAAAAGTCATTTTCCGCCCGCTCATCAGCGAAAAATTTTGATGATGAAGAACTAAAGAAAGCAACGGCATACTGTCACATTCACGGTGTAAAGGTGTATGTCACAATCAACACGATTGTGTTTGACGACGAGCTTGAAAAACTGAAAAAAGCCATAATTTCAGCCGCAGAGGCTGATGTTGACGCACTCATTGTTCAGAATATGGGCGTAGCAAGGCTTGCACACGAGCTTGTTCCCGAGCTTGCGCTTCACGCGTCAACCCAGATGAGTATTCACACCGCGTCGGGTGTAAATGCACTTTATGAAATGGGCTTCAAGCGTGTTGTTCTTGCCCGAGAAATGAGCAAAAAAGAAATTGAAAAATGCTGTGAAATTCCTGTTGAACTCGAGGTTTTTGTTCACGGTGCATTGTGTATGTGCGTTTCGGGACAATGCTACCTCAGCGCAATGATAGGCTCAAGAAGCGGAAACCGCGGCGCCTGCGCACAGCCGTGCCGACTTCCGTTTTCCGTAAACAATCAAAAGGGCGGTCACGCTTTAAGTCTTAAGGACAACAGTATTGTAAATTACCTCGGCGAGCTTCAAAATATGGGAGTTGCCTCGGCTAAAATTGAAGGCAGAATGAAACGCCCCGAGTATGTTTCAGCCGCAGTAAGAGCGTGTGTTGAACAGCGTGATTTCGGCTTTATCAGCGACAAAACTCAGGAAATGCTCAGAGGAGTTTTTTCACGAACAGGCTTTACAGACGCTTATTACATCGGCAAAACGGGAAGTCATATGTTCGGCACAAGAACAAAATCGGATGTTGTTTCTGCCGATGAAAAGCTGTTTTCGGCAATCCGTTCTTCCTACAAGGACGAAATCGGAAATGTTGAAATAACCTTTGATTTTACGGCAAAACTCGGCGAAAATCCCGTTTTAGTCGCTTCTGACGGAGTTCACACCGTTAAAAAGATTTCAGATACCGTAACCGAAAAAGCAATCAACAGACCTCTTGACAAAGAAAAATGCGAAAAACAGCTTAAAAAAACAGGCTCAACGGCATATAATCCCACCGATGTGAACATAAATATTGATGATAACATTTCAATTCCGCTGTCGGTTCTCAATTCCTTGCGAAGAGATGTTCTTAATGAACTCGACACGGCGAGAAGTGTTGTTCACAACTACAAAATCAACCGTGATTACGAAATAACTTTCCCTAAATTCACACCGCCTGTGGAAAAATCCACCCGTGCAAGAGTGCTTCAGACAAAGCTTTCCGATGCTTTTAAGAAATGCGAGCTTGTTTTTGTTCCGCTTTTTGCCGACAAAAGGGAGCTTGTAAGGCTCAAAAACGAGGGCTTTAGCATCGGTGTTGAAATTCCGAGAGGAATGTTCGGACGGGAAGATACGATTGCAAAAAAGCTTTCCGAGATGAAAGAAATCGGCATATCCGATGTGCTTTGCAACAACCTCGGAGCATTATACATTGCCAAAAATCTTGGGTTCACACTTCATTCGGGTTTCGGAATGAATTTTGTAAATACCCTTGACCTTTTGTGGGCGGAGGAATACGGAATCAAGGATGCAGAACTCAGTTTTGAACTCGATTTTAAGCGTATTAACGCACTCGGAGGCAACATTCCGAGGGGAATTATCAGCTACGGCTATCTTCCTCTTATGCTTTGCAGAAGCTGCCCTGTCAGGGGTGCAGGCATAGAATGTAAATCTTGCAAAAATCAGTCAAAAATGAAGGACAGAATAGGCAAACAATTTTTACTGAAATGTGACGGAAACTGTACCGAAGTTTTGAATTGCGACTTGCTTTTTGTTTCGGATAAACAATTGTTAACACTTTCAACATCTTTTAACATTTTGAGATTTACTGTTGAAAACTATGTTGAAATCGTTGAAAGTCTTAACGAACCAAGCCTTATTTCAATGTTGAAAGAAAAATTAACATATGGATTATATCGCAGGGGTGTTAATTAAGATGTTGAAAATGTTAAAATAATCATTATTGTTTTGTTGAAAAGCTGAATTTTCCTTTCCCGAAAATAAAAAAATCTTATTTTCCGTGAAATAATTTTATAATAGAAAAATAAAATTACAAATGAATAATTCCTGCAAAAAATGCAGGAAATGAAGGATGGTAACTATGACAATTAAAATAAAAAAAGTAAAAGACAATGCAAAAATCCCCAAAAGAGCCACAAACGGCTCTGCGGGTATGGATTTATATGCTTGCATTGACGAAAAAATCACAATCAATCCGGGTCAGCTTGTGCTTGTGCCGACAGGCATAGCAATTGAACTTCCCGACAACAGCGTTGCCGCATTTCTCTATGCAAGAAGCGGTCTGGGAATCAAGCACGGCATCTGCCTTTCAAACGGTGTTGGTGTTGTTGACAGCGACTACCGCGGAGAAATCTGCGCAGGTCTTTGCAATGTTTCGGACAAGCCTTATGAGATTGAGCCGTTTGAGAGAATCTGTCAGATGGTCATCGCTCCCGTTGTTCCGTGTGATGTTGAAGAGGTTACAGAACTTGGCGACACAGAGCGCGGTGAGGGCGGTTTTGGCTCAACAGGCAAAAAATAAAAAAAATTCGACAATTTATCATTGCCCTTATTTGTGAAAAGATATATGATAAAAATATACTGCCTGAGTAAAATACATTTGGGTATTACAGCATAGAAGGAGGCTGTGGGATGTTTTCATTTTCAAAGGATATAGGAATTGACCTCGGAACTGCAAACACTCTTGTTTGTCTTAAAGGAAAGGGAATAATTTTGCGTGAACCGAGCGTTGTCGCAGTTGATATGCGTACCGACGAGGTTCTTGCAGTCGGCTCACAGGCAAAAGAAATGATTGGCAGAACTCCCGGTTCCATAGTTGCGGTTCGTCCGCTCAAGGACGGTGTTATTGCCGATTTTAAAATAACCGCAAAAATGCTTCAGCACTTTATCAAAAAGGCGGTAAAGCCCGGAATTTTCAGCAAGCCGAGGGTTATAATCTGTATGCCTTCGGGTGTTACCGAGGTTGAGAGAAAGGCTGTTGAGGACGCCGCATATCAGGCAGGTGCAAAGCCTCCCGTTGTTCTTATCGAAGAACCGATGGCTGCCGCAATAGGTGCAGGTATGCCTGTTGACGAGCCGTGCGGAAGTATGGTTGTTGACATCGGCGGAGGCACAAGCGAGGTTGCCGTAATTTCTCTCGGTGACATTGTTACAGCCTGTTCCGTAAGGGTTGCCGGAGATAAGTTTGACGAGGCGATTTCAACCTATGTCAAAAGAAAATATAATCTTCTCATCGGTGAAAGAACTGCCGAAGACATCAAAATTAAAATCGGCTCCGCATATCCGGGTGAGGAAGAAAAAAATCTTGTTGTCAAGGGCAGAAACCTTGTTGACGGACTTCCAAAGGATATTACAATTTCCTCAGCCGAGGTCAGAGAGGCTCTTGCCGATCCGCTTGCAACAATTATTGAAGCAATAAGGACAACTCTTGAAAAAACTCCGCCTGAGCTTTCAGCCGACATAATCGACCACGGTATTATGCTCACGGGCGGCGGTGCGTTGCTCAAGGGACTTGATATGCTTGTTATGCAGCAGACGGGTATGCCCGTTCACATTGCCGAAAGACCTCTCGACTGTGTTGTTGACGGTGCAGGCAAAAGACTCGGCAAGCCGCTCGGTGTTCAGTACAAGCACGACAGATAATGAAAATCGACAAAGTAAGGTCGGGCAGATTAAAAAAACACCGCCCGACCGTATTTGTAATATAAATATGAGATATGAGAAAATTTTTACATAATAAAAACTCAAAAATTCTGATAATTACACTCGTCATACTAACTGTGATGAGTGTTTTCTCTCATAACGGCAGTAACATTTTTTCGGGTGCGGTAAACACGGTTACAAAAGGACTTTCAACCCTGACCGCAGGTGCGGCATCTTCCGACAAATCAAAGGAAGAACTTGAAAAAGAAAACGAACAGCTTAAAAAGGAAAATGCCGAACTCCGTGAACAGCTTGTTGACTACCTTGACACCAAGGAAGAAAATGCAAAGCTGTGGAAATATTATGAGCTTAAAAAGGAAAATCCGTCATACGACATTCTTCCGGCAGGTGTGTTGAGAAGGGATGCGAACGATGATTTCTACTCGTTCACTCTTGACAAGGGTTCAACAGATAATGTGGAAAAAAATGATCCCGTAATCACGGAAAACGGTCTTATCGGCTGGGTGAGTGATGTTGAACTAACGACCTGTCGGGTAAGAACAATTCTTTCGCCTGACACCAAAGCGTCTGCAATTGACAAAAAGACTTCCGACAACGGAATTATAAGCGGAAACGCTGAATATTGTGACGATAATCTCACCTGTCTGACAAAGATTGCAGAGAACAACAAAATCAAAGTAGGCGACATTGTTGTAACCTCGGGAACAGGCGGAGTTTATCCGAAAAATCTCATAATCGGCAAGGTTAAAGAACTGAAGTTCAATTCCTATGACACAACCCGTTATGCTGTTGTTGAGCCGTATGAGGACATCCGCACCGTGACTTCTGCCGCAATTATTACCGATTTTGACGGTAAGGGCGAGGTTAAAAAATGATGAGAGTTTCAAGAACTTTTTTTCGATTTTTCGGCTATTCCCTGCTGTTAATAATTCTGTATGTTTTTCAGGGTTCGGGTTTTATAATTCCCGAAATTTTCGGCGGCAGACCGCTTATGCTGATTTCACTTGCACTATGCATTGCTTCTTTTGAAAACACTTTGCCGTCGGTAATTTTCGGTGCGTTGTGCGGTGTGCTGACGGATATTTCATTTGACGGCAGTATCGGCTATTTTGCCTTTGCACTTACGATTGTCTGCTATGCGGAAAACTTTGTATTCAGCAAATATTTTGTACCGTCATTTGTTACCGTTATCGTGTTTTCATTTGCGGCGGTGATGACGGTAATGTTGATTTATTATCTGCTGTTCGTCTTGATTGCAGGGCTTGACAGCGGTTGCGTGTTGTTTGTACGGCACTACATTTCAAGAATACTTTACACATTCGCCGTGACAATTCCGCTGTATTTTCTCACGGCATTTTTAAACAAAAATCTTTAATCTTTGTGAAAGGGAGGTTCGGTATGAGATTCGGCAAAAGCAGAAAAAACGGCAAAAAAAGTAAAAAGAGCAGAACAACAGTCTGCATAATAATAACAGCCGCAATTTTTGCAGGCTTTGCAATCAGGCTTGCCGATTGGCAGCTTGTGCAGGGAAAAAGCTACAAGAGCCTTGCCGCAAAATCAACGGGATATACCGAGAAAACCGACGCAACAAGGGGCGAAATCGTTGACCGCAACGGTGTAGGTCTTGTTGTAAACACCACAAAGTATAAAATAGTTCTCAATAAGCTTTATATTGAGGAGGACAGGCTTGACGGAATTTTACTTGAACTTGCTGATATTCTCACAAAAACGGGAGATGCAAGAACAGATTCATTGCCGATTTCGGTTGGCTCGGACGGCAGTTGCGTTTATAAAACAAGCCGTGAAGAAGATGCGGAAAAACTTCTGTCATCGGATTTTCTTGATATGGACAGGAACACAAGTGCCGATGATTGCTTTGACGCACTTTTAAAACGCTACAAAATTTCCGACAGGTTAAGTCTCAGTCAAAAAACAACGCTCGTTTCAATTCATTACAATATGGAGCTTGAAAATTATTCAAATTCAAACCCGTATGTTTTTGCCGAAAATATCAGTCGAAGTGCCGTGAATGCCGTCAGCGAAAATACTCAGGGTGTGAGCGGTGTTGAAATTCAGACCTATCTCACACGAGGTGCGTCTGATCCCGACCTTGCACCGCACATTTTGGGTGCACTCGGTTCATTGTCGGAGGATGAATACAATGAGCTGAAAAAACAGGGCAAGAGCTATTCCTATGATGATATGATAGGCAAATTCGGAATTGAACTTGCCTGTGAAGATGACCTCAAAGGCAAGGGCGGAACAAGGGTTATTCAGCGAAATGCCGACGGAACTCTTGTTGAAAGTGTTGAAACCGAGAGTGCAAAACCGGGCAACACGGTCTACCTTACAATTGATTCAAACTTGCAGAAAACCGCTGCAAAATCGCTTGAAGAAAATGTCAAAGCGGCAAAACAGGCAGGCAAGGAATCGGGACAGAAAAATAACGGTGAGGACTGTGAAACAGGTGCAGTTGTAATGTTGTCGGTCAAGGATTTTTCGGTACTTGCGGCGGCAAGCTATCCTACATACGATTTGAACAGGTACAGCGAATACGGCTCGTACTATGTCAAGCTTTCAGAAAACAAAAATTCTCCGATGTACAACCGTGCAACAGTCGGAACATTCGCCTGCGGTTCGGTGTTCAAGCCGTGTGTTGCGGGTGCGGCTCTTGAGGAGAAAATCATAACCGATAAAACGAAAATTTACTGTAAACAGGACTATGATTTTTACCCCGCCAATGTGGTAAGATGTATGCACTATCACGGCAGTCTTGATGTTACGGGCGCAATTGAACAATCATGCAACTACTTTTTTGCCGACACGGGCAGAAGGCTCGGAATTGAACCTATGTATCTGTATGCACAGAAGTTCGGACTCGGCGAATACACGGGTGTTGAAATTGAAGAATCAAAGGGAACTCTTGCAGGCAGAGACAGCACAGATTGGCAGATCGGCAACACGGTTTCAGCCGCAATCGGTCAGTCCGACAACGCATTTACTCCCGTTCAGCTTGCAACCTATGTTGCGACAATCGCCAACAACGGTGAGAGGCTCAAAACACACATTGTTGATAAAGTTACAAATTATGAGCGGACGAAAACCGTAAAATCGACAGATGTTGAAAGTTACGGTGAATGCGGAATTTCAAAGAAAAATCTTGATATTGTTCGCAAGGCAATGCTCGGTGTTACTCAGGACGAAAACGGCACGGCAAATTATATGTTCGGTGATTATAAAGTTAAGGTTGCCGCAAAAACAGGTACGGCTGAAAACTCGGGCTCAGACCATACAACCTTCATTTGTTATGCTCCGTATGAAAAGCCCGAGGTCGCAATCGCCGTTGTAATCGAACACGGTGCAAAGGGCAGATATTCAATGCAGGTGGCAAAGGATTTGCTGGATGCATATTTTAAATAAAAGTTGAATTTACGGTTGTAAATACACTGTGTTAAAACAAAACCAAGAATTTTTGACCGCATAATGTGGCTGAGTGCCTGAACAATAAAAAACTTATTTTTGCTTTTAGCATTAAAAATCAATGAAATTATTGTGCAAACCGTTAAAAATGAGGAATAATTTTATTAACTATCACTAAAATATCAACAAAAATTTTGGCTGATAAAATTACTGTTCGTTTATTGCTCTTTTACGGATTTTGTGATAGAATATAGCAGAGGTAGAATTTATTATGGATAATGTTATAGTTGTAGCGTCGGGAAAAGGCGGCACAGGCAAGTCAACTGTGTGTATCTGTCTTTCCGTTGCTCTTGTAAAGCAGGGCAAAAGAGTCTTGCTTATTGATTGTGACTGCGGTATGCGCGGTCTTGACATTATGCTCGATATGGAGCAGGACATAATTTTTGATGCGTCGGATGCCGTTTGCGGTAACTGTACATTCGGTGAGGCAATTTACAAAAGTAAAAATAACGAGAACCTGTACCTTATGGCGGCTCCTTTTGACACCGAAAACGAACTCAGTCCCTCGGTGTTTACTCAACTTGTCGATTCTGTTAAAGACAGCTTTGATTTTGTTCTTATTGATTCCCCTGCGGGAATCGGCTCAGGCTTTGAAACTGCGGCGGCTCCTGCCGACAGAGCCTTGATTGTTACCAATGCAGAGCCAACCGGTGTGCGTGGTGCGGTTAAGGTGAGGAGAAAGCTTGAGTCAATGGGAAAAACAAATATCCGACTTGTTATCAACCGCTTTGACCGAAAGCTGTTTACACAGCTCGGTTTTTATGAAGACCTCGACAGCGTTATTGACGCAACACAGACACAACTTATTGCGCTTGTGCCGTTTGATATCCGTATTTCGGTAATTGTTCAGCGTGGTGTTGCCGGACTTAACTGGAGCGCGGCGGCGTCTGTTTTTGACTGTCTTGCACAAAGACTTGAGGGAAAGCATGTTCCGCTTGCCTTCAAGGGGTAATGTGTGCGGCTTTTTTAGTTATAGTTTTGAAATTGATTTGAAATGAAATAAATGTCTGGAGGAAATGTATATGAATATAGCCCTTATAGCTCATGATGAAAAAAAGGAACTGATGGTGCAGTTCTGCATTGCTTACTGCGGTGTTCTCAGCCGCAACAACCTTTGCGCCACCGGCACAACAGGCAAAATGGTGTCAGAGGCAACAGGTCTTACAATTCAGAAATTCCTTGCAGGCTCTCAGGGCGGAAGTCAGCAAATTGCGGCAAGAATTGCGTGCAATGAGATTGATATGCTTCTCTTTTTCAGAGATCCGCTCAATCCAAAGCCGAACGAGCCTAACGATATGAATATGCTCCGTCTTTGCGATATGCACAACATTCCGGTTGCAACAAACATTGCAACTGCCGAGGTGCTTATCCACGGTCTTGAAAGAGGCGACCTTGACTGGAGAAATATTCTCAAATAATTTAATTATTTTCGCTTTACATATCGGGTGGTGTAATACTGCCCGATTGTTGTGTTTTTTAGGGAAATTTTTTCGTTTCCCTTTTCTATAAAAGATTGTAATTTTCGGAGGGAAAAATGGCACTTATAACCAAGAAAATCAAGGGTACGGAAGATGTTCTTCCGAAGGAAAGCTACAAATGGCAGTTTGTTGAAAAGATTATGCGTGAGGAGGCTCGCTCCTACGGTTTCAGAGAAATCAGAACTCCCGTGTTTGAACACACAGAGCTTTTTGCCCGCGGTGTCGGTCAGACAACCGATGTTGTTCAGAAAGAAATGTACACATTCGACACAAAGGGCGGCGAAAGTGTAACACTTCGCCCCGAGGGTACAGCCGGTGCGGCAAGAGCCGTTCTTGAACACGCTCTTGAAAACGAAGGACTTCCGATTAAGGCAAGCTACTTTGTTTCATGCTACCGCTATGAAAAGCCGCAGGCAGGCAGACTTCGTGAGTTCCACCAGTTCGGTATTGAGGAGTACGGCACACAGGACCCTGTTGCCGATGCAGAGCTTATCAGCCTTGTAAGCTCCGTAATCAACAGACTTCAGCTTGACAGCGTTCATCTTCAGATTAATTCTATCGGCTGTCCGACCTGCCGTGCGGAATATCACAAGGCTTTGAAATCATATTTTGAGGGTTACAAGGACAAGCTGTGCGACACCTGTCTTTCCCGTCTTGACAAAAACCCGATGAGAATTCTTGACTGCAAAAGTCCTATCTGTTCCGAGATTGCAAAGGATGCACCTAAGATTACAGACTATCTTTGTGACGAGTGCAGAAACCACTTTGACGCAGTTAAAAAATATCTTGATGCCGCAGGCATTGAATACACGGTTGACCCCACAATTGTAAGAGGTCTTGACTACTATACAAAGACGGTATTTGAGTTTGTAACCGATTGTATCGGTGCTCAGGGTACTGTTTGCGGCGGCGGTCGTTATGACGGACTTATTGAGGAGCTCGGCGGTAAGCACCTCCCCTCTCTCGGTTTCGCAATGGGTATGGAAAGACTTCTCATGGTAATGGATAAGCAGGGCATTGAGATTCCCGACAATGACGAGTGTATGCTCTACATTGCAACAATGGGCGATGCCGCAAAGGTTAAGGCTTTTGAGCTTATCAAACAGGTTCGCAGCTGCGGAATGATTGCCGAAACCGATGTTATCGGCAGAGGACTTCGTGCCCAGATGAAGTATGCCGACAAGATTGACGCAAGATATTCAATTGTTTTGGGCGACAACGAAATCGAGCAGAACACAGCCAAGGTCAAGAATATGGAAACAGGCGACACAGCCGAGGTTACTCTTGACGGGCATTTTATGGAGAAGTTCATCGAAATTCAGCTTTCCGACGAACAGAAAAATAAGTAATAAAAGAAAATTTTCGGTCGGTCAGGCATTGTGAGATGCCGACCGATTCATATAAAGGAGCATATACAATGGCAGAATTTATGACAGGAATGAAGCGTACCGATTATTGCGGAGATCTGCGTATCGGTGATGTCGGCAGAGAGGTAACTGTCTGCGGTTGGGTACAGCGTTGCCGTGACCTCGGTCAGCTCATTTTCATTGACTTGCGTGACCGCACAGGCATTGTTCAGCTTGCATTCAATGACAAAACAGACAAAGAAATTTTTGATAAGGCATTTTCATGCAGAAGTGAATTTGTTCTTGCCGCAAAGGGTGTTGTTTGCGAAAGAAGTTCAAAAAACAGCGAAATCCCCACAGGCGATATCGAGGTTGTTGTAAGCGATATGCGTGTGCTTTCAAAGGCACAGACGCCGCCTTTTGAAATTGTTGACGATACAAATACAAACGAAGAGTTAAGACTTAAATACCGATATCTTGACCTTCGCCGCCGTCCTCTCCTCAACAATCTTATGATGAGAAGTAAGATTGCAAAGGTTGCAAGAGATTATTTCCACGACAACGGCTTTGTTGAAATTGAAACTCCTATGATGATCAAGTCAACTCCCGAGGGTGCAAGAGATTACCTTGTTCCGTCAAGAATCCACAACGGCAAGTTTTATGCTCTCCCTCAGTCACCGCAGATTTACAAACAGCTCCTTATGCTTTCGGGCTTTGACCGTTACATTCAGCTTGCAAGATGTTTCCGTGACGAGGATCTTCGTGCAGACCGTCAGCCTGAATTCACACAGATTGATATGGAGCTTTCGTTTGTTGATGTTGATGAAATTCTCGAAATCAACGAAGGCTTCTTCAAAAAGCTTTTCAAAGAGGTTTTAAACATTGACCTTGAGGAGCATTTCCAGAGAATGACCTACAAAGAGGCTATGGAAAGCTATGGTTCAGACAAGCCCGATATCCGTTTTGACATGAAGATTCAGGATATTTCGGATCTTGTTAAGGACTGCGGTTTCAGCGTATTTACAAGTGCAATTGAGAACGGCGGTTCTGTAAGAGCAATTGTTGCCAAGAATGCGTCGTCGGTTTACACAAGAAAAGAAATTGACAAGCTCACAGAATATGCAAAGGGCATCGGCGCAAAGGGACTTGCCTATGTAAGATGGGTTGACGAGCCTAACGCATCATTCAAGAAGTTTATGAGCGAAGAAGAGCTTTCGGCAATCTACGAAAGACTCGGCGCTGAAAAGGGCGATGTTATCCTCATCGTTGCCGACAAGAACAGCACGGTTCTTTCAACACTCGGCGCACTCCGTCTTGTTGTTGCAAAGCGTCTTGACATTATTCCCGATGTATTCAAGTTCCTTTGGATTGTTGACTTCCCGTTCTTTGAATATGATGAGGAAAGCGGCGAATGGCTTGCAATGCACCATCCGTTCACAATGCCTAAGGAAGAGTGCCTGCAGTACCTTGACACAGATCCGTCAAAGGTTATTGCAAAGGCCTATGACCTCACACTCAACGGTGTTGAGCTTTCAAGCGGTTCAATGCGTATCACAGACTATGAACTCCAGCAGAAAATGTTCAAGGCTTTGAAGCTCACCGATGAAGAAATCGAAGCAAAGTTCGGATTCCTTGTTGAAGCCTACAAATACGGCGCACCGCCGCACGGTGGTATGGGTATCGGTCTTGACCGTGTTACAATGCTTATGTGCAAGGCTGACAGCCTCCGTGATGTAACGGCATTCCCGAAGGTTCAGAATGCAAGCGAGCTTATGTCTGCGTGTCCGGCAGAGGTTGACGATGAAAGCCTTGAAGTTCTCGGAATCAAGGTTGTCAACAAAGAAGACTGATTAAGGGTATAATCTATGAGTCCGGATACAATTGCAATAATCATCTCTGTGTCGATAGTTGTCCTTGCAATAGCAATTATAGTTACGGTAATTGTCAGTAAGATAAGACATCTTTCAAGAACATTGTTCGGTACAAGCTCCCTTATTGAGGGCATTCAGGGCGTGAAAGAGGATCAGGAGCAAATGCGTGAAACTCCCCGTTCGCTTCACGGAATGACCTCGGTTTATATGCCGATGATAAAAAAGGATTTTCCCGAGCTTGATGTTGAGCAGTATATGAACAAAACCCGTTCACTTTTGCGAAACTATTTTTCGGCGGTTGAGTCAAAAAGGCTCGGCGTTATTGCGGAGGAGGTTACTCCGAATTTTACAAACTATGTTCAGGGAATTATCGACCAGCTTTCATCTGTTGCGAATACACAGCACTATGAGGATGTCAATATTTACGATGTTCAGATTGCCCGCTATATAAAAAACGGTGCAACGGTAACGATACTTTTTGAGGCATCTGTCGGTTACTTTTCGTATGTTACCGATATGAACAACGAGGTGACCTTCGGCAGCAGAGAGAACAGAATGCAGACAATCTATGAGGTTGGGTTGATGTATGTTCAGGACGCTGACCGGCTTCATAACAGAGCAACCGCTCTCGGAGTGAATTGCCCCAACTGCGGTGCTCCCGTAAAAACGCTGGGAGAAAAATTTTGTCAGTTCTGCGGAACGGCAATAAAAGAAATTAACATTCGTTCGTGGAAGTTTAATTCCGTAAACGAACAGACACTTCAACAGAGAAAATTCTGAAAGCTTGACGGTCGGGTTGTCAGAGCCAAACGCCCTCTTCCCAACCGTCTTTTTGCATTATTTATGATGGCAAAACATTGGAACAATAAAAAAACATATGCCATTCAGCCTGTTTTTTAATAATAGTATTGAAATTTTTCTTCAAACATATTATTATTAGTACAACAGCAATATTTGAAAAATCAGCTATAAGCTACAAAAATTAAGGAGTTAAATTATGGGTATTATTAAAGCAGCGATAAATGCAGTCGGAGGCGGACTCGCAGATTCATGGCTCGAGGTCATTGAACCGTCCCCTATGGGCGACAACACCCTCATCTGTCCCGGTCAGCTTGTTTCGCAGAACGGCAAAAGTCAGAACAAAAAGGGTTCTGAAAACATCGTATCAAACGGTTCTGTAATTCATGTTTACGATAACCAGATGATGATTCTTATTGACGGCGGTAAGATTGTTGACTTTACTGCAGAGCCGGGTTATTTTAAGGTAAATAACAGCTCGATGCCGTCACTTTTCTGCGGTCAGTTCGGTGATTCAATCAAGGAAACTTTTAACCGTATTAAGTACGGCGGAATCCCCTCACAGGCTCAGAGAGTTTTCTATATAAATCTTCAGGAAATCAAGGGTATTCCTTTCGGAACATCAACTCCCGTAAACTACTTTGACAATTTTTACAATTCAGAGCTTATGCTCCGTGCTCACGGTACATATTCAATCAAGGTTGTTGAACCGTTCAAGTTCTATCAGGAGGTTATTCCGAGAGAGGCTGTTACGGAAAACAAGTCTGTTGATTTCGCAGATGTAAGAGCACAGTATAACGAGGAATTTGTAGGCGCTCTCGGTTCTGCAATCAACCAGTATTCCGCCGACGGTGAGAGAATCAGCTTTATCAAGTCAAAACAGCGTCTTATCGGTCAGTATATGGCACAGACGCTTGATGAGGAATGGACACAGGCTCGTGGTATGGAAGTCTTTGCCGTTGGTATGGATGTTTCCTACACAGAGGACAGTCAGGAGCTCATCAATATGCGCAACAAGGGCGCAATGCTCTCGGATGCAGCAGTTCAGCAGGGCTATGTTGCAGCCAATATTTCAGAGGGCCTTAAAGATGCCGGCTCAAATGCAAACGGTGCAATGGCAGGCTTTATGGGCATGGGCATAGGTATGAATGCCGGCGGAAATATCATGGGCGGTTATCAGCAGAATCCGCAGTACCGTCAGCAGCAGCCGACTCAGCCACAGCAACAGGCTCAGCCGCAGCAGACTCCCGCTCCGCAGGCAGGCGGTGCAGCCGCAGGCTCATGGACTTGCTCATGCGGTGCGGTAAACACAGGCAAGTTCTGCTCGGAGTGCGGTTCAAAGAAGCCCGAGGCTCCCAAAAAGCGTTTCTGCACAAACTGCGGATATGAGCTTTCTGCAAATGCAAAGTTCTGTCCCGAGTGCGGTACAAAGACAGAATAATCTGAATTTAAAGTACAAATAATCCCTCTTCTCAAACGGAGGGGGATATTTCAGAATTTAATTATAAGGGGTAAGTTATGGCAACTGTAAACTACACCTGTCCGAACTGCGCCGCTCCGCTGAAATTCAATCCCGATAAGCAGATGTTCAGTTGTGAATACTGTATGTCCGATTTTACGGAAAAGTATGTTCAGGATTTTTTTGCCAAGAAGGAGCAAAAAGAGAACAGCGCAGAAAAGCAGGAGAAAAAGGAACAGGAAAAGGCTAAAGAGAATGCTGCCAAGCAGGCGCAGAGCAATGACAGCGCACAGGCAGAAAACAAAACTGAGGAAGAGGCTGTTATCTACAACTGCCCAAGTTGCGGTGCTCAGGTTGTTACAACAGCGTCAACTGCGGCAACAACCTGCTTCTATTGTCAGAATCCTGTTGTTCTCGGCGGCAGACTTTCGGGTGAATTTAAACCCGACCGTGTGATTCCGTTCAAGCTTTCAAAGCAGAAGGCAATTGACAAGTTTCTTGAAATGTGCAAAAAGAAATGGTTTTTGCCGAAGAATTTTGTCAGCGAAAAGCATTTTGACAAACTTACGGGTGTGTATTTTCCGTATTGGTATGTTGACGAACAGCGTAACGCACAAATGGTTGCAAAGGGCGAAAAGGTTCGTTCGTGGACTGTCGGAGATGACCGTTACACGGAAACAAAGGTTTATGAGCTCCACAGAGCAGGCGATCTGATCGTGAATAATGTTTTTGAAAGAGCGTTAAAAGGTCAGGACAGAGATATGCTCCAATGCGTACACCCTTACGATTTGGGCGAGGCTCACCCGTTTGCAATGTCCTATCTTTCGGGTTTTCAGGCAGAAAAGCGTGATATTGAGCAAAATGAGGTTGCACAGGCAGTTCAAACAAGAATCAACGGCTATTGTCAACAGCTTATGAAAGACACGGCAAGCGGATACAGTGCTGTTCAGATTCAGAGCTACAACGATAAAATCGACCTTGAAAAATGGAACTATACCCTCTTGCCCGTTTGGGTTGTAACCTATAAATACAGGGGTAAAATTCTGCCGTTTGCAATTAACGGTCAGACGGGCAAAACCTACGGTGAGCTTCCTACCTCCGCAGGAAAGCTTCTTGCTTTCGGTGCAATTATTGCCGTTGCGCTTATGGCACTCGGCTTGTTGGGAGGTCTGTTGTTCTTATGATGAATGTTACAAAAAGACTTTCCGCAATGCTTGCGGCAATGATTATGGTTTTCTGCACTACGCTCTTTGTTTTTGCGGCGGGACAAACAGAACTCCGTGACGATGCCGAACTGTTCACCTCGGAGGAAGAAACACAGCTTCAGGCGGAACTTGACGCTTTTGCTCAAAAAACAGGCTGGGTTGCGGTTATCTATACTAACAACGAGGGCAAAACCGAGGACGATATCAAACCGTTTGCAAATCGTTATTATGCCGATAAATACGGCAAAACTACCGCAGGCGTTATGCTCACGGTTGATATGAAGGGCAGAGGCTATTACTTCTTGACTAAGGGCGATGCCATGCAGTACTTTAGTGACAATCGTGTTGATGAAATTCGTGATGAGGTTAAGTATAATTTAAGAAACAGTAATTACTATGATGCGGCTAAAAGCTTTATTTCCTATGTAAATCAAGATTATGACCTCGGTATTCCCGAGGGCGAATCGAATAAAAATATTGACATACAGGAAAAAGAGGATAACAAGTTCCTCTATGTCGTAAAGCATTACGGCATTATCATTGCAGGCGGTTCAATTATTGTTGCCGTTATTGTTGTTATTGTAGTGAAAAACCGTTACAAGCACAACGGCAAAGCAGGAACTTATGACCTCAAGAAAAACAGCAAGACTATGCTTACCGACAAGAAGGATATCTTCCTGACAAAGCATGTTTCCGTTACAAGAATCCAGCGTGATTCCGACAGCTCGGGCGGTTCGTCAAGCAGTTCCTCTTCTTCCGGTGGCGGCGGTTCATCGGGTGGCGGTGGCGGAAGCTTCTAAATCACAAACTATTTGAATTTTGCGGAGAATGCTGTATTCTCTGTTTTGGGGGCGGCAGAAATGCCGTCCTCTTTTAATGTGAAAAAATTATGAGGAATATTGAAATTATTCAAAAACTGAATACCATGCACACAGCCTGTGAAAGCGAGCTTTTACAGCTGATTACAACTTACAATGAAAAAGATTTTGAATATCTTCGCAAATGTGCAAGAGATACTGCTGATAAAATTTTCGGCAACAAAATCTATATCCGTGGTTTGATTGAATTTTCAAGTATATGCAAGAATGATTGCTTTTACTGCGGACTTCGCCGTTCAAACGGCAATGCCGTGCGTTACCGACTTTCAAAGGATGAAATTCTTGACTGCTGTCAAAACGGACACAAACTCGGATTTCGTACTTTTGTGTTGCAGGGCGGTGAGGACGGCTGTTTTACCGATGATGTGATGTGCGGCATCGTGTCGGAAATTAAAAATAGATTTCCCGATTGTGCCGTAACGCTCTCGCTTGGCGAAAGGTCGTATGAAAGCTATCAAAGACTTTTTGACAGCGGTGCAGACAGATATCTTCTCCGTCACGAAACAGCCGACAAAAAACACTATTCCATGTTGCATCCGCCCGAAATGTCACTTGAAAACCGAATGCAATGCCTGTATAATTTAAAGAGAATAGGTTATCAGACAGGCGCAGGCTTTATGGTCGGCTCACCGTTCCAAACTCCCGAAATGCTTGTCAAGGATTTAAAATTTATTGAAAAATTAAGTCCCGAAATGTGCGGAATAGGTCCGTTTATACCGCACAAAGACACCAAATTCAAAAACGAAAATCATGGCGATGTAAGCCTTGTGCTTATGTTGCTTTCAATAATAAGGCTTTTAAAGCCGAACATTCTTTTGCCGGCAACAACCGCCTTAGGTACGGTTGATCCGCTTGGTCGGGAAAAGGGCATTCTTCACGGCGCAAATGTTGTAATGCCCAACCTTTCCCCCGTTAATCACAGAAAGGATTACTCGCTCTACGACAACAAAATCTGTACGGGAGACGAAGCGGCACAATGTATCGGCTGTCTTGCAGACAGAATGAAAAAAATCGGCTGTGAAATCGTGACCGACCGAGGAGATTACAAAGCGGATATTTAATCCGAAAGGAAATATTATGAATAAGTATGATAAAAATTCGCTGAAAGCGGAGGAGTTTATCAATGACGAAGAAATTCTTGACTCCCTGAAATTTGCCGATGAAAATAAAAATAACCTTGAACTTGTCGATAAAATAATCGAAAAAGCAAGGCTCAAAAAGGGTATCAATCACCGTGAGGCAAGCATTCTTTTAGCTTGTGAAGATAAAGAGAGAATCGAAGAAATCTACAACCTTGCCCGTCAAATTAAGAAGGATTTTTACGGCGACAGAATTGTCATGTTCGCCCCTCTCTATCTTTCAAACTACTGCGTAAACGGCTGTGTCTATTGTCCGTATCATGCAAAGAACAAGCACATCTGCCGTAAAAAGCTCACACAGGATGAGGTCAGAAAAGAAGTTATCGCACTTCAGGATATGGGACACAAGCGTCTTGCAATTGAGGCAGGAGAAGATCCCGTGAACAACCCGATTGAGTACATTCTCGACTGCATAAAGACCATTTATTCGGTCAATCACAAGAACGGTGCAATCAGACGGGTTAATGTGAACATTGCCGCAACAACCGTTGAAAATTATAAAAAGCTCAAGGAAGCAGGAATCGGCACATACATTCTTTTTCAGGAAACCTACAATAAAGAGAGTTATGAACAGCTCCATCCCACAGGTCCCAAGCACAACTACAATTACCACACAGAGGCAATGGACAGAGCCATGCAGGGCGGTATTGATGATGTGGGAATCGGTGTGCTTTTCGGGCTTGAGCTCTACCGCTATGAACTTGCAGGACTTCTTATGCACGCAGAACATCTTGAGGCTGTTCACGGTGTCGGTCCGCACACAATCAGCGTTCCCCGAATCAAGGCGGCAGACGATATAAATCCCGATGATTTTGACAACGGAATTGACGATGAAACCTTTGCCAAAATAGTCGCAATTATCAGAATTGCAGTCCCCTACACGGGTATGATTATTTCAACCCGAGAGAGCGAAAGCGTTCGCAAAAAGGTGCTTGAACTCGGCATTTCGCAGATCAGCGGAGGCTCACGCACAAGCGTAGGAGGATATGACGAACCCGAATCGGAAGAAGAAAATTCGGCTCAGTTTGATGTTTCAGACAACCGCAGTCTTGATGAGGTTGTAAGGTGGCTTATGAACCTCGACTATATTCCGTCATTCTGCACCGCCTGTTACCGTGAGGGCAGAACGGGCGACCGCTTTATGTCGCTTTGCAAGAGCGGTCAGATTCAGAACTGTTGCCACCCCAACGCCCTTATGACGCTTGAAGAATATCTTGTTGATTATGCAAGTGATGATACAAGGAATGTCGGTCAAAAACTCATTGAACAGGAACTCGAAAAAATCCCCAACGAAAAAGTCCGCACCATTGCAAAAGAACATATCTTTGACATAAGAAACAACAATAAGCGTGATTTCAGATTTTGACGGAGGGCGTAATGGGAATGAATGATACACCGTCAGCGGAACGACTGCACATCGGATTTTTCGGCAGACGAAATGCAGGAAAATCAAGCGTTGTGAATGCGGTCACAAATCAAAATATGTCGCTTGTATCGCACAAAAAAGGCACAACAACCGATCCCGTGGAAAAGACAATGGAGCTTCTTCCGCTCGGTCCTGTTGTGATAATCGACACGGCAGGCTTTGATGATGAGGGCGAACTCGGCACAATGCGTGTTGAACGCACAAAAGCCGTGCTGAACCGTGTTGACATTGCCGTGCTTGTGGTTGACGGAACAATCGGAATGACCTCGGTTGAAAACGAACTTGTATCGCTTTTTGAGGAGAAGAAAATTCCGTATCTTATTGTGTTCAACAAATGTGATTTGCTTGATAATACAACTGACGGTAAAATTTTTGTAAGTGCAAAAAACAATACGAATATCGAACTTTTAAAGGAGAAAATCGCAAAAGCTGCAAACGCACAAAAATCCGATAAAAGGCTTTGCGGTGACCTTGTTAGCAAAAATGACTTTGTTGTGCTTGTAATCCCGATTGACTCCGCCGCCCCCAAGGGCAGAATAATTCTCCCGCAACAACAGGTTATCCGTGATTTGCTCGACAGCGGAGCAATCCCTGTTTGTGTGCGTGAAAGCGAACTTGCCGATACTCTGAAAAATCTCGGTACAAAACCAAAGCTCGTCATAACCGACAGTCAGGTATTTAAGCCTGTTTCGGAGATTGTGCCGAACGATATCAAACTGACCTCGTTTTCAATTCTTATGGCGAGGTACAAGGGATTTCTGAAAACTGCCGTAAACGGTGCAAGGGCAATTGAGTCGCTTAATGACGGTGACAAAATTCTCATCAGCGAGGGTTGCACTCATCACAGACAATGCGATGACATCGGCACGGTAAAACTTCCCCGATTGCTGAAAAATTACACGGGCAAAAATTTTGAAATCGTGACAAGCTCAGGCAAAGGCTTCCCGAATAATTTGTCGGAATTTTCACTTGCAATTCATTGCGGTGCGTGTATGCTCAATTCAAGAGAGGTAATCAGCCGAATGAACCGTTCGGTTGAAAGCGGAGTTCCGTTCACAAACTACGGAATCGCCATAGCCTATATGCGTGGAATTCTCGACCGTTCAATTGAAATGTTTGATGTATAAAATAAAAATTCGGTATGTAAAAATACACACCGAAACAGATTGACATAATTAAAAATTGATGTTAATATATAAGTAAGGAAACGGCTTGAGCTGTTTCGCATCATCGATTTAAGTTTTTTCTAAAAAACCGTCTTGTGCTGCAACACAGGGCGGTTATTTCTTTATATTCTTAATGACTTCATTAAAAGCCACAAAAACAATTGCAAGTACAAATAAATATGTAATCTCTGCCATTGGAATATACACCTCCTTTCCAGAGGTGTCGAAACAGCCGCCGCCATTTCCTTACAAAGTGATTATATCAAATATATTGTTTATGTTCAAGTGCCGATTGTATATTACACAGCATCTGTAAATTTGCAATATTATTCTAATAAAGGCAATCCTACTTTACCGTAAGATTGCCTTGCTTTTATGCTTTGTGATTTTCTCTTAAATCCGTTCTCTTAATTTTTCCGCTTATTGTTTTTGGAAATTCATCGACAATTTCAAGGTGCTGAATCCACTTGTAGCTCGCCATACGCTTGTTGCAGAAGGTTTTGATTTTGTTTTCAAGCTCCTTATCGTGCGGTGTGCCGTCTGTCATCTTGACAATCGCCTTGATTGCCTGACCTCTGTCTTTGTCAGGAACACCTATAACCGCACATTCAAGCACATTCGGATACTGCATAAGAACATTTTCAACCTCAAACGGACCTACTCTGAAGCCTCTTGTTTTGATAAGGTCATCGGCTCTGCCGACATACCAGAAATATCCGTTCTCGTCCTTATATGCCGTGTCGCCCGTGTGATATACACCGTGTCGCCACACCTTTTCATAAAGATTTTCGTTGTTATAATATGTGATGAAAATTCCGTGCTGTTTTCTGTCCTTTGGGGGGAATACAACAACTTCGCCGACTTCACCCTGCTTAACCTCGTTGCATTCATCGTCAACAATTCGGACATCATACAGCGGAGTAGGCTTGCCCATTGAGCCTGCAATCGCCTTATTTCCCTTGAGATTTGCAAGCATAAGAACCGACTCGGTTTGACCGAAGCCCTCGCAAAGTTCAATTCCCGTCTGCTTAAACACCTCTTCAAAAACTTCATTGTTGAGTGCCTCGCCTGCTGTCGTAAGGTGAGAAAGTGCAGAAAGATCGTACTTGTTCATACCCCTTTTAATGAAGTATCTGTAAACTGTCGGCGGTGCGCAGAAGGTTGTAACCTTGTACTTTTCCATTATACGCAACAGCTTGCCCGGAGAGAATTTGTCAAAGTCATAGACCATAACGGCTGAACCGCAGAGCCATTGACCGTAGATTTTGCCCCATGACGCTTTTGCCCAGCCTGTTTCGGCAACAGTGAGGTGAAGTCCGCCGTCTTTTACACATTGCCAGTATTTTGCCGTGATAATGTGTCCGAGTGTGTAGATATGATTGTGCTCAACAGCCTTAGGATAGCCCGTTGTGCCTGAGGTAAAGTAAATTACCATAGGCTCTTCTGCTTTTGTTTCAACTCTTTCAAGGGTATCGGGAGCGTTTTCAACCTCTTCGGTAAAATCAACCGCACCGAAAATCTGCCTTCTCGGAACAAAAACGGTTTCAAGCGTGTTCGGCTGAGATGCAACCGCAAGTATATCTTCGGCAGTAGTTTCATCGGGAGTGCAGACAGCCGCCTTTATTCCTGCCGTGTTAACACGATACGAAATGTCACTTTGAGTCAGAAGATTTGTTGCGGGAATAATAACCGCACCCAGCTTGTGGAGTGCAGGGGCAACATACCAGTATTCGTAGTTTCGTTTCAGAATAACAAGAACCTTGTCACCCTTTTTAATGCCGTGATTTCTGAAAACATTTGCAGCCTTGTTGCTCAGTCTGCTGATGTCGGAGTATGTGAAAATCTTTTCCTCTTTTTCGGGATTTGTCCACACAACTGCCGTGTCATTCGGCACAAGCTCTGCCATTTTGTCAACAACATCATAGCCAAAATTATAGTTTTCGGGAAACACAAGTTCAAAGCTTGTCAGTTTTCCGTTTTCATCGGTAGTTTCTTTACAGAAATTTTTGTATAATTGCATTTTTTACATCCTTATTTAAGTCGGTTTTTTGGTTTGCTTTTTCAATTAATATTGTATAACACAAACCCTTTTCTATACAATACCGCCCATTATGAAAAAACACGGACTAAAATTTATAATTATTCATCCACGGAATGTAGCTATCCAAATTTGCATAACACTATCCGAATATCGGTGTATTGTGAATAACAGGAGCAAATTATTAACATTTTCAACACATTTATTCACATATCGTTTCACGGAGTTGAAAGCCGTAAATCTGAATATTATACAATTTTTAAACGGCAAAACAGTATGATGATACCCTGTTCTACAAATTTGCTTTTTTGCTTGCAATCGGATAAATAAAATATTATAATATAGGTTACAGTCTTGTTTCAAAAAGGTAACAGACTGACAGAGTTAAAGAGAATAAAGAAATAAAAATAGAAACAAAACATTTCAGAGGGAGAAATATATATGAGAATAGTTGTTCTTGCAGGCGGACTGAGCACAGAGCGTGAAGTTTCAATTTCATCAGGCACACTTGTTGCCGAGGCTCTCAGAAGCAAGGGACACGAGGTTGTTTTGCTTGATGTATTTATGGGCTATGAGGAAAACATCTGCGACATTGACGCACTTTTCAAGCAGAATTACAGCTTTACCGACGGTGTATCAATCGGTGATAATGTTGATAATACAATAACAAATATCAAAGAGGCAAAGGAAAAGCGTCTTGACAAAACATCACGCTATATCGGCAGAAATGTAATTGAAATTTGTGCCGAGGCAGACATAACTTTTCTTGCACTTCACGGCGGTGAGGGTGAAAACGGTCAGTTGCAGGCAACGCTTGATTTGTTCGGAATCAAGTACACAGGTTCGGGATATCTCGGTTCTGCGCTTGCAATGAACAAGGGTCTTACAAAAAGCGTGTTTATGCAGAAGAATATCAACACTCCCGCAGGTGAGCTTTACAAGAACGAAAAGGACGCTCTCACATGGAATATGTTCCCGTGCGTTGTAAAGCCCTGCTCGGGCGGTTCAAGCGTTGGCGTATCAAAGGTTGAAAATGCGACACAGTACGCAAAGGCTGTTAAAGAGGCTCTCAAATATGAGGACGAAATTGTTGTTGAGCAGTTCGTAACAGGCAGAGAATTTTCCGTTGGTCTTATCGGCGGCAAAGCACTTCCGCCGATTGAGATTGCTCCTAAGTCGGGAATGTATGATTATGCCGCAAAATATCAGACAGGCGCAACAGTTGAAACCTGTCCGGCAGACATCGACGAAGAAACCGATAAAAAGCTCCGCAAGGCGGCTGTTGAGGCATACGAGGCACTCCATCTTGAAAGCTATGCACGAATCGACTTTCTTCTTGACAAGGGCGGTTTCGCATACTGCCTCGAGGCAAACACACTCCCCGGTATGACACCGATCAGTCTGCTTCCGCAGGAGGCTGCCGCAGAGGGCGTAAGCTACCCAGATTTGTGTGAGAAGATTATCGAAATCTCACTTGCAAAATATCCCGAAGAAAAATCTGATTTTTAATAAGAGGTTAGTATGAAAGACTTTACTCTTGCCGAAATCGCAAAGGCTTGCAACGGCGAATATGTCGGTGACGAATCGCTTAAAAACGCAAAAATAACCTCTGTTGAGCGTGACAGCCGACAGGTGAAGAACGGAAGTCTGTTTCTTGCCATAAAGGGCGAGCGTGTTGACGGTCACGATTTTATCGAAAAATGCTTTGCACAGGGTGCTGTGTGTGCATTGTGCGAGAAAGCTCCCGAAAATGCGACAAAGCCTTGCATTGTCGTTCCATCAACACTTGATGCCGTTAAGAAAATCGGCAGGGCATACAGAGAAAAATTCGACATTCCCGTTATCGGAATTTCGGGCAGTGTCGGAAAAACCTCTACAAAAGAAATGCTCTATGCCGTTCTTTCACAGAAGTTCAAGACACACAAAACACAAGGCAATCTCAATAACGAGCTCGGTGTTCCGCTGACACTTCTTTCAATGCCTGAGGATACCGAGGCGGCTGTTATAGAAATGGGTATTTCCGATTTTGGCGAAATGACAAGACTTTCCGAAATGGTTCAGCCCACAATCTGCGTGCTTACAATCATCGGTGAATGTCATCTTGAAAATCTCGGCGACCGTGACGGTGTTCTCAAGGCTAAAACAGAAATGTTCAAAAATGCCCGTGAAAATGCAGATTTCATTCTAAACGGCGATGACGATAAGCTTTCAACCGTTAAGACCGTAAACGGCAAAAAGCCTGTTTTCTTCGGACTTGACGCAAAGAACGATTTTTACGCAAAGAATATAAAAAACAGCGGTGACGGCAAGGTTCTTGCAACACTCTGTTTTGACAATAATAATATTGATGTTGAAATTCCTGCAATCGGTACATATATGGTAACAAATGCTCTTGCGGCTGCTGCCGCAGGCAAGCTTCTCGGACTTACCGATGAACAGATTGCAAATGGTGTTGCCTCGTACAAAACAGTAGGCAGTCGTGCCAATGTTATCAATACAGGCAAAATCAAAATCATTGACGATTGCTACAACGCAAATCCGACATCCGTCAGAGCATCTCTTGACACACTTTCCAACCTTGACGGCAGAAAGGTTGCAATCCTCGGCGATATGAAGGAGCTCGGAAGTGAGGAGTTGAAACTCCACTTTGACACGGGCGTTTATGCAAAATCAAAGGATATCGGTACGGTTATAACCGTAGGCGAGCTTGCAAAGGAGCTTGCAAAGGGTGCAGACGGCAAAGCGTTTGACACAATCGAAGATGCAAAATCCGAAATTCTTAAAACAATTAAAAGCGGAGATGTTGTGCTTGTTAAGGCATCACATTCAATGCAGTTTGAAAACATTGTTGAGTTTCTCAAACAGAATTTTTGATTTACCGCAAAAAAATGTTGACAAATCAAAAATACAGTCATATAATTGCCTTATAAAGAAAAAACCTGTGAGCAAGAATAGTAGGTTTTTCCAAAGCTTTCAGAGAGTCAGCGGTTGGTGTAAGCTGACAGCAGAGGATTTGCCGAATGGACTTGTGAGGGCGGGCCGAAAGCCTTTTGGCAAGTAGTTTCCGACGGAGCTCAACCGTTAAAGTGAGAGGCATATGTTAGTATGCTGTTAAAGCGGGCGTTTATCGTCAATTTGGGTGGTACCGCAGAAGTTGATTTTTCAAGACTTTTGTCCCTTGTGGGGACAGAAGTCTTTTTTTGTTTATGTTTAAAGCTTTTACCAAAGAAAGGTTGGTGTACGATGATTAAACCGTCTTACGATGAGGTCTTAAACCTCAAGGACAATTACAGCGTTATTCCGATTTACAAGGAAATCTACGCTGACGCATTTACCCCGATTAACCTGCTCAGAAAAATTGCAGGAAAATCCGACAAATTCTTTCTTCTTGAAAGTATCGAGGGCGGTGAAAAGTGGGCAAGATATTCATTCATCGGATTCAACCCCAAGGCAAGGCTTTCGTACAAAAACGGAACTCTCACGGTTACGGGCGAGGGTGCAAGAGTTGTTAAAACAGCAAAGCCGTATGACGCTCTCCGTGAGTATCTTGCCGATTACAAAACTCCGCATTTCAAAGACATTCCGCCGTTCACAGGCGGTCTTGTCGGCTATTTCGGTTACGCAATGATTTCTGTTGCAGAGCCTGTTTTAAAGCTCAAAAGAGGAGATACAAACGATTTTGATATGATGCTTTTCGACAAGATTATAGCCTACGATCATCTTAAAGAAAAACTCATTATCATTGTTAATATGAAAACAAACGACACCAAGGCGCAGTATGAACTTGCCAAAAAGGATATTGCAGAGATAATTTCGACAATCACATCTCCCGAACCCCTTCCAAAGCTTGAGAGTGACGGGAATGTTGAATTTACAAGCACATATTCAAAAGAAGAATTCTGCAAAATGGTTGAGAAAACCAAGGAGTACATCTTTGACGGCGACATCTTCCAATGTGTTGTTTCAAGAAGATTTGAGGCGGATTACAAAAATTCCCTCATCAATGCATACAGAGTGCTGAGAAGTACAAACCCGTCACCTTATATGGTTTATATGTCAATTGACGGTGACGAGATTATAAGCACCTCTCCCGAAACACTTGTAAAGCTTCAGAACGGAGTTCTTAACACATTCCCGATTGCAGGTTCTCGTCCGAGAGGTAAAACAGATACAGAGGACAATGCCCTTGCAGACGAGCTTATTCACGATGAAAAGGAGCTTGCAGAGCATAATATGCTCGTTGACCTCGGACGAAACGACATCGGAAAAATCTCCGAATTTAATTCGGTTAAGGTTACAAAATATCAGGAGGTTCTCCGATATTCAAAGATAATGCACATTTGCAGTGAGGTTGAGGGCAAGCTCAAGGACGGACTTGACGCTTTTGACGCAATCGAATCCCTCCTCCCTGCCGGCACACTTTCGGGTGCTCCGAAAATCAGAGCCTGTGAAATCATTGAAGAGCTTGAAAGAACTCCCCGAGGTGTATACGGCGGAGCACTCGGATATGTTGATTTCAACGGAAATCTCGACACCTGTATCGCTATCAGAATGGCGGTCAAGAAAAATGACAAGGTTTATGTTCAGGCAGGCGCAGGCATTGTAGCCGACAGCGTTCCCGAAAGCGAATACGAGGAAACCTACAACAAGGCTCTTGCCGTTATGAATGCAGTTAAAAATGCAGGGGAGGTAAACGCTTTATGATACTTTTTATTGATAACTACGACAGCTTTACCTACAATCTTGTGCAGTTCTGCGGCAGCGTAAATCCCGATATCAAGGTTGTAAGAAACGATGAAATAACAGTTGACGAAATCAAAAAGCTTGCTCCCTCTCACATCATCCTTTCGCCCGGCCCCGGTTATCCGAAAGATGCCGGAATATGTGAGGAGGTTATAAAGGAGCTTGCAGGACAGTTTCCGATTCTCGGTATCTGCCTCGGTCATCAGGCAATATGCGAGGTTTACGGTGCAACAATCGCCCACGCAATAAAGCTTATGCACGGCAAAAAGAGCGATATCATTGTTGACACGGACAAGAAAATTTTTAACGGACTTCCAAAGGTTGTTGAGGGTGCAAGGTATCATTCTCTGATTGCGAAAAGAGATACGGTTCCCGACACACTCGAGGTAATCGCAGAAGACCGTGACGGCGAGGTTATGGGAGTTAAGCACACGGATTTTGAGCTTTACGGATTGCAGTTCCACCCCGAATCAATTCTCACCTCACACGGCATGGAAATGATAAAGAATTTTATTACACTTTGCAAATAACACGGAAAGGATTGAAGTTTTATGATTAAAGAGGCAATAAAAAAGTTGGTTGCAGGCAATGACCTCACTTTTGATGAGGCGGCACAGGTTATGGACGAAATGTTCTCAGGCACAGCAACCCAGTCGCAGATGGCGGCATATCTCACAGCCTTGAGAATCAAGGGTGAAACAATTGACGAAATTACCGCAAGCGCACAGGTTATGAGAGAAAAAGCACTCCACATCAAGCCTAACCGTGATGTACTCGATATCGTTGGCACAGGCGGCGACGGTACAGGCACATTCAATATTTCAACAACAGCGGCATTTATAATTGCCGCCGCAGGAATCCCCGTTGCAAAGCACGGCAACCGTTCAATGTCAAGCAAAAGCGGTTCGGCAGACTGTCTTGAACAGCTCGGAATCAACATCAACATCACTCCCGAAAAGAGCGAAGAGGTTCTTAACAAAGCAGGCATCTGCTTTATGTTTGCACAGGGCTACCATTCATCAATGAAGTATGTAGGTCCTGTCCGTAAGGAAATCGGAATCAGGAACATTTTCAATGTTCTCGGACCTCTCACAAACCCTGCAGGCGCAGACCTTCAGGTAACGGGTGTGTATTCTGAGGCTCTTGTTGAGCCGATTGCACAGGTTTTTTCAAACCTCGGTGTTAAGAAAGGCTATGTTTTCTACGGCATGGACGGCATGGACGAGGTTACTCTCACAACAACAACAAAGGTTTGTGAGATTGACAACGGCAAGTTCAACACATTCATTCTCAATCCCGAAGATTACGGTCTTAAACTTTGTGCACCCGAGGATCTTGCAGGCGGTGACGGCAAAGAAAATGCTGAAATCACAAAAGAAATTCTCAGCGGTGAAATTAAGGACGCAAAGCGTGATATCGTTGTTCTCAATGCCGCACTCGGACTTTGCACAGGCGGCAAGGCAGATTCAATTCAGGACGGCATAAAGCTTGCAAACGAAATTATCGACAGCGGCAAGGCTTATGCAAAGATTGAAGAATTTGCAAAGGCTTCCAACGAATAAAGGTGACACAATGATACTTGAAACAATTGCAGATGCAAACAGAGTAAGATATGAAGAAATCGAAAAGCAAGTTCCGCTTGAAGTGATAAAGCAAAAAGCACTTTCAATGGAAACAGACAATGAATTTCCGTTTGAAAAGGCGCTTGCGGGCAAGGACATTTCATTCATTTGCGAGGTCAAAAAAGCATCCCCGTCAAAGGGAATTATCGCAGAGGATTTTCCTTATGTTCAGATTGCCAAGGATTATGAAAATGCAGGTGCAAGCGCAATTTCCGTTTTGACAGAACCGAAGTGGTTCAAGGGCAAAAATGCTTTTCTTGAAGAGATTTCAAAGAATGTAAAAATTCCGCTTTTGAGAAAAGATTTTACCGTGTGTGAATATCAGATTTATGAGGCAAAGACAATCGGTGCGTCAGCTGTACTGCTTATCTGCTCGCTTCTTGACACGGACACAATCAGAAGATGGATTAAGCTTTGCGACTCTCTCGGACTTTCGGCACTTGTTGAGGCCCACACAGCCGATGAGGTGTATTCCGCAATTGCCGCAGAAGCAAGAGTTATCGGTGTAAACAACCGAAATCTTCGTGACTTCACGGTGGACATAAATAACTGTACAAAGCTCCGTGAGCTTGTTCCCGACAACATTATTTTTGTTGCCGAAAGCGGAATTAAAACACGGGATGACATCAAGGTGCTTGAAAACGCAGGAGTAAACGCAGTTCTCATAGGTGAAACCCTTATGAGAAATCCCGACAAAAAAGCCGCACTTGACGAATTGTCGGGCAGAAAATAAAAAATTGATTTATAAGCCGTGTGCAATGCACACCAATGATATAAAAGTAATTAAGGGGAATCAAGATGACAAAAGGAAAATTCGGTATTCACGGCGGACAGTTCGTTCCCGAAACGCTGATGAATGCAATTAATGAATTTGAAGAGGCATACAACAAATACAAGGACGATCCCGAGTTTGTTGCAGAACTCGACACACTTATGCGTGAATACGCAGGCAGACCGTCACTTCTCTATTATGCCGAAAAAATGACAAAAGACCTCGGCGGTGCAAAGATTTATCTCAAGCGTGAGGACTTGAACCACACAGGCTCTCACAAGCTCAACAACTGCCTTGGTCAGTGCCTTCTTGCAAAGAGAATGGGCAAAACAAGAGTTATTGCCGAAACAGGCGCAGGTCAGCACGGTGTTGCAACGGCAACCGTAGCCGCACTTTTAGGACTTGAATGTGAAATCTTTATGGGCAAAAAGGACACAATCCGTCAGGCTCTCAATGTTTACAGAATGAAACTTCTCGGTGCAAAGGTCAATGCCGTTGAAACAGGCACAATGACTCTTAAAGATGCCGTAAACGAGGCAATGCGTGAATGGACAAACAGGGTTTCCGACACACACTATGTTCTCGGCTCGGTAATGGGACCGCACCCGTTCCCGACTGTTGTCCGTGATTTTCAAAGCGTAATCGGCAAGGAAATCAAGTCACAGATGCTTGAAAAGGAAGGCAGACTTCCCGATGTTGTTATGGCTTGCGTAGGCGGCGGAAGCAACGCAATGGGCGCTTTCTATGAGTTTATCAAGGATGAAAATGTAAAGCTTATCGGTTGTGAGGCAGCAGGCCTCGGCGCAGATACTCCAAAAACTGCCGCTACAATCGCAACAGGCACACTCGGCATCTTCCACGGCATGAAGTCGTACTTCTGTCAGAACGAATACGGTCAGATTGCTCCCGTATATTCAATTTCGGCAGGTCTTGACTACCCCGGTATCGGTCCCGAACACGCAAACCTTGCCGACACGGGCAGAGCAAGCTATGTTCCCGTTACAGACGAAGAGGCTGTAAACGCATTTGAATATCTTTCAAGAACAGAGGGTATCATCCCCGCAATTGAAAGCGCACACGCAGTTGCACATTGTATAAAAATTGCCCCGACAATGGACAAAGACAAGATTATCGTAGTCAACCTTTCGGGCAGAGGCGACAAGGATGTTGCGGCTATCGCAAGATACAGAGGGGAGGATCTCCATGACTGATATTAAATATGCATTCCAAAACGGCAAGGCGTTCATCCCGTTTGTAACAGCGGGTGACCCCGACCTTGAAACAACAGAAAAGCTTCTTATTGAAATGAGCAAAAACGGTGCCGATATCATCGAAATCGGTATTCCGTTTTCAGACCCGATTGCTGAGGGTGTTGTAATTCAGGAGGCTGACCTCCGTTCTCTTTCGGCAGGCACAACAACAGATAAAATCTTTGATATGGTAAAGCGTATCCGTCCGCAGATTGACGCCGTTCTTGCCGTTATGACCTATATGAATCCGATTTTCGTATATGGTACGGAAAGGTTTATGGCAAAGTGTCAGGAGTGCGGAATCTCCGCAGTTATCGTTCCCGACACACCGTATGAAGAAAAGCACGAGCTTACCGATTACAGCGGAAAATACGGCATTGATGTAATTTCTCTCATCGCTCCTACATCTCACGAGAGAATCAAGATGATTGCAAAAGAGGCAGAGGGTTTTGTTTACTGCGTTTCATCAATGGGCGTTACAGGCGTAAGAAGTGAAATCACAACCGATGTAGGCGAAATGGTAAGACTTGTTAAGTCAGTAAAGGATATTCCGTGTGCAATCGGTTTCGGCATTTCAACTCCGGAGCAGGCAAAGAAAATGAGCGAAAGTGCAGACGGTGTTATCGTTGGTTCTGCAATCGTGAAAATTATTGCAAAGTACGGCAAAGACAGCGTTAAGCCTGTTTGCGACTATGTTAAAAGTATGAAGGAAGCGATTTCATGAGCACACTTGAAGAACTTCAAAGCGTAATTGACAAAAGCAAAAGAATAGTATTTTTCGGCGGTGCGGGAGTTTCTACAGAAAGCGGAATTCCCGACTTCCGAAGTGTTGACGGTCTGTACAATCAAAAGTACGATTATCCGCCCGAACAGATTTTGAGCCACACATTTTTTGTTCACAAAACAAGCGAGTTCTTCCGCTTTTACCGTGACAAAATGCTCTGCCTTGACAAAAAGCCGAACAAGGCGCATTATAAGCTTGCAGAGCTTGAAAAGGCAGGAAAGCTTTCGGCGGTTGTAACCCAGAACATTGACGGACTTCATCAGGCGGCAGGCAGTAAGCGTGTTTATGAGCTGCACGGAAGCGTTCTTCGCAACTACTGCACAAAGTGCGGCAGGTTCTATGATGCAGAGTTTATCAAGAACTCTGCCGATATTCCCAAATGCACCTGCGGAGGTATCATAAAACCCGATGTTGTGCTTTATGAAGAGGGACTTGACGACAGCACGGTAACAGGGGCGGTCAATGCAATTTCAAAGGCTGACACGCTGATTATTGCCGGCACAAGCCTCACGGTCTATCCGGCGGCCGGGTTTATTCGCTACTTCGGCGGCGATAATCTTGTGCTTATCAACCGTGACCCCACCCCAATGGACAAGAACGCAAATCTTGTGTTCCGTGAAAAAGTTGGAGAATTGCTTGACAAAATTACCGTAAACATATAAAATTTATGCGACAGGAAAATTTCTGTTATTTTTCTGTTACAGCATATAGATAAATGAAAAAATCAATACACAAGATGTTGTTGCAAAGCAGAGGAAACCGATAAAATCCGCATAAAATCCAACTTTTTTTGTAAAAAGACTTGATTTTTGCACATTCTTGTGCTATCATAATTCCTATATGACCGATACTTTAAGGAGGTGGGACAATGCCAAACATCAAATCTGCTAAAAAGCGTGTTAAAGTTATTGCTACAAAGACTGCTCGTAACAAAGCTACAAAATCTGCTCTCAGAACAGCTGTAAAGAAGGCTTATTACGCAGTTGACACTAACGCTGACAACAAAACAGAGGCAGTTCGTCTTGCTATTAAGAAAATTGACCAGGCAGCAGCTAAGGGTATTCTTCACAAGAACACTGCAGCAAGAAGCAAATCATCACTTGCTAAAAGACTTAACGCATCAGCATAAGTGCAATAAATCTTACAGGCTTAAAAGCAGAGAATATTCTCTGCTTTTTTATTTTGTTCTGTTGACATTTTTGTAAAAACTGTTAGAATATAAATAAAGATACGGCAGATACTACTGCCATACAAGCATACAAAATTTGGAGGCGACAGAATATGAAAAATCATAAGTGCAGATGGGCTTTAATTATCGGTATCATCTCTGCAGTTGCAGCTCTTTCTGCTGCTCTCACAGCGTTCTTTATCGTTAAGGATAAGCAGAAAAAAGATGACGAGGAGCTTATGGAATACCTCGACAGCTCAATTGAGTAATTATTGAGTAAATCTTAAAAGCCGAATGCGGACCGTTCATTTTTGGGCGGTCCGTTTTTATGAAACTTCATTTTATTTGTGGTGATTTTATGATACGGGAAGAGCTTGACCAACTTCTCTGTGACGCCAAAAGCAACGCAGAGCTTAAAGAAAAACTTCTGAAAACCGAACAGAGCGAAAATCCGATTGATAACTTCTGTTCCCTCTGTCGGTTGCTCGGGTACAAAATCAGTGCAGGCGAACTTTTTGCACTCGGACTTGACGAAAGCGACACTAAGCTTCGCAGTGTGAACGGCGGCGGAGTGAACGCAATTGACGGCTGGGACGATGCCTACGAGCAATTTATTCTTACATTGAAATGGACATGACTATGAAACACTACTTCCCGAAATACTGCGAAAAATTCAGATGCATTGCGAACCTCTGTCCCGACAGCTGTTGCAGGGACTGGGATGTTGTTGTCGATGATACAAGCTTTGATTTTTATAATACAGTCAAAGGCGAGTTTGGCGACAGGCTCAGGTCGCTTATGACAATTGACGAGGACGGCGACAGAATTTTCATCAGACAAGGTGAAAAATGCCCGTTCTGGAACAGCGATATGCTGTGCGATATTTACATCAACCTCGGCGAAAATCACCTTTGTCACACCTGTAAGGAATTTCCGAGAATCACTCAGGACTACACCGTTTTTTGTGAACATACGCTCTCGTTTGCCTGTCCCGAGGCGGCAAGGCTTATGCTTGAGTCGGATTTTGACACAGGCTTTGCAACCGATATTCCGCAGGACTCACAGACCGATTACAGCACAACCGAGATGAATTTTCTGCTCTCTGCAAGAAAACGCACTTTTGAAATTCTCTCAGACTGCAAAATGTCCTTGTCCGAAAGATTGTGCAGACTTCTTGCCTTTAACGAGCGTGTGCAGAATATGCTTGACGATGAAATTTTTGATATCACGGCTATGCCGACAGATGAATATAAAAAGCAAAGCTGCAAAGATGCGTCATTCATTTTTGATTTGCACAAAAGCCTTGATATCATGAGTAAGGATTGGCTATGTGAGCTTGAAGCAACCGCCGATTTTGCAAAAAATAATACGCTGTCAAACCGTTTTGACAAACCGCTTACCGCCTATCTTGACTACTATGTCCGCAGATATTACCTTTCTGCAATCGACAGTTTTAATGTCATATCCACAATCAAGCGAATGGTCTGTGCATACATAGTAACCGCTTATGAACTCGAAAGGCTTGAAAATCCTACTCAAGCCGAAGTTGTGAAAATTCTGCAGGGATATTCAAAAGAGGTCGAACATTCCTATGAGAACGGCGAACTCCTCGAAGATGAATTTATCTTCAATCCACTTTTTTCAACCGACAATTTAATAGGTATTTTATAAATAAATCCCGAACACATTTTACCGTGTTCGGGATTTGTTGTTTATTCTTTATTTTCGTCAGAATTCTTTTTGTTTCGTTTTTTCACGGAAACAATGTCGAGTTCAAACCAGAATGTACTGCCTTTGCCGAGTGTACTGCGAACGCCGTACCTTGCTTGGTGGCTGTCAAGAATACCCTTGACTATTGACAAGCCGAGCCCCGTGCCGATAACGCCACGCTTATGCTCCTTGTCAACCTTGTAGTAACGATCCCAGATGTATTCAAGCTTTTCGGGAGGAATGCCGTCACCGTGATCCGTTACCTCAATGAGAACCTTTTTGCCGTTTACCTTTTGCGTTACAATAACAGTTTTGTCTTCACCGACATAATTGACTGCATTGTTCACAAGATTGTAGATTACCTGTGACATTTTCAGTTCATCGGCAAAAATGTAAACATCTTCGTCACTCTCGAACAGAATGTTATATCCGTCCTGTTCCTTGAGCTTTGCGTACCTTGTGAAAATATTCTTGATGCTGTCGGTAAGACAGAATTCCGATTTTTCGGGTTGAATTGAACCCGATTGAATCTTTGAAAGGTCAAGCAAATCGTTGACAAGTGTTGAAAGTCTTGTTGCCTCGTCGATAATAATCTGAATATTTTCGGGAGTGTTTTCACCGGGCAGGTCACGCATAACCTCACCGTAGCCCGTAATCATTGTCAGCGGTGTTCTCAAATCGTGCGAGATGTTGGCAATAAGTTCTTTTTGCAGCTTTTCGGTTGCGGCAAGCTCCGTTTTTGCGTAGTTCAGCGTTTCGTTGAGTTCCTCAACCTCAAGATATCCTCTTGCATTAAAGTCAACATCATAGTTTTTCTTTGCAAGCTCCTTTGCCGCCGTGTTTGTCTTAGAAATCGGTTTTGCAATTCTGTAGCTTGCGTAAAGCGAAATTATAACAGCTAAAAGAACAAACACAACCGAAACGATTGCAAGCTGGTCGCGGACGATCTCAACCGTGTTAGTCAGCGGTGTGATTGACGATGTTACAATCAAAAAGCATTCGCTGCCGTCCTGCAGATTGATAATGTCGGTGTAAACCATATTTTGAACATTTTTATCGGGAGCGGAAGCATACCGAACAGTATTTCTTGCGGCTGTGTCGGATGAGGAATATTCCTCAAAAAACTGTCGCTCAAACTTGCCTTTAATGCTGTCCTCTTTGTAGTTGCTTGTGATGAACATATAATGTCCGTCATTTTCCTCCGCCAGCTTGTAATATGAATAGACATCGTGATACTGAAAATTCAGGTTTGAAACGGGGTTGTCATATTCGCAACAATACTTCAATGTGAAAAGAGAAGTTGAATCGTAAACATATACCGAAAGTGAATTGTAGCTTGCAACATTTTCAATCGTTCCGAGAGCGTTTTTGTTTTCTTCAATCGACCTTGAAATAACCTGTGCGTTCTTTTCAACCTGTGAAGATTTTGTTGCCGTGTAGAACGATTCAAGAAAAAAAGTCTGGAACACCCACAACACGACCACAATTGCAAATCCGAACAGAAGAAAATAGCATAACAGCTTGAAGTTCAACGGCAGATAATGGCGGTCAAATCGTTTGTTAGATCGTTTCAAAACGGTAACCCACCCCTCGAAGCGTTACAATGCATCTGCTGTATTCGCCAAGGCTCTTTCTGAGAAGCTTAATGTGTGTGTCAAGCGTTCTTTCGTCACCGAAGAAGTCGTAGCCCCAGACCTCACTTATAAGCTTTTCACGGGTGAGTGCAAGTCCTTTGTTTTTTACCATATAGAAAAAGAGTTCATATTCCTTTGGCGTCATCTCAATTCTTTTGCCGTCAATTGTAACGATTCTGGCTGAGAAATCAACCGAAAGACCTTCGTATGTAAATACATCCTTTTTCGCATTCTCTTCGTTCTGAGCGCCTTGTGAACGCTTAATTACGGCATTAACACGCATCATAAGCTCCTTTGGTGAGAACGGCTTAACAACATAGTCGTCACTGCCAAGCTCAAAGCCGTGAATTTTATCGTACTCCTCACCTCTTGCCGAAAGCATAATGATAGGTGTTTTCTTGAATTTTCTGATTTCCCTGCAAGCGGAAAAGCCGTCAAGCTCAGGCATCATAACATCCATTATGATAAGGTCAAAGTCCTCTTTACGGCAAATTTCAATTGCCTGCATACCGTCAACGGCTTCTTCAACCTCAAAGCCCTCAAATTCGGCATATTTTCTGATAATCTGTCTGATTCTTGCCTCATCGTCAACAACAAGTATCCTGCTCATTTTTGTACGCCCCTTTTTATTAAGATTATAAGCATCGGTTAAGATGCAGTGTTTTCCAACTGTTAATCTATCACCCAAATGTGATAAAATTATGTTAATTTTCAATTTTATTGGTGAAGTATCTGTAGGGGCGGATATCATCCGCCCGCACGGCTCAAATTGCAATTATTATAACAATCCGTTAAAATGATTATATCACATTTTATTGCTTATTGAAATACAGATAAAAAAGATTTATAATATAATCAAAATCACTTTGAGGAGTTCGGATATGGAAATAAGAAAAATCAAGGCGCAGACGGTTTGCGATACGGTTAAAAAGCTGTTTACCGACTGCAACTATTTTATCGGCAAAGACATTATGTGCGCCCTTGAAACCGCAAGGGATAACGAAAGCTCGCCTGTAGGCAAAAGTGTACTTTCACAGATTATCGAAAACGATAAAATTGCGGCTCGTGAAGAAGTTCCGCTTTGTCAGGATACGGGTATGGCTGTCCTCTTTGTCGAATACGGCGATAAGGTTGTCATTGAGGACGGCAGTTTTGATGAGGCTGTCAACGAGGGCGTTCGCAGAGCCTATATTGACGGCTACCTTCGCAAGAGTGTAGTAAATGATCCTGTTTTCGACAGAATCAATACAAAGGATAACACTCCTGCGATTATCCACACAAAAATCGTCAGCGGAAATCAGATTAAAATTACCGCCGGCGGTAAGGGCTTCGGTAGTGAAAATATGTCGCAGATAAAAATGCTCACCCCGTCAAAGGGCATTGAGGGCGTTAAGCAGTTTATTCTTGATACTGTTTTTCAGGCAGGTCCAAATCCCTGTCCTCCTATGGTTGTCGGTGTCGGAATCGGCGGTACTTTTGAAAGAGCCGCCCAGCTTGCAAAAAAAGCAACCTTCCGTCCGATTGATTCCAAAAATGAAGATGAACGCTATGCACAGCTTGAGGACGAGCTCCTTACCGAAATCAATAAAATGGGATTCGGTCCTGCAGGACTTGGCGGCAATACAACCGCAATCGGCGTGAATATCGAAACTTCACCCACACACATTGCAGGAATGCCTGTTGCGGTCAACATCTGTTGTCATGCCGCAAGACACGCAAGTGCAACAATCTGAGGAGGTAAAGCTGTGGAAAAGAAAATTACACTTCCGATTACGGACGAAGATATAAAAAATCTCAAAGCAGGCGACAGCGTTCTGCTCACGGGTTCAATCATAACAGGCAGAGATGCCGCACACAAAAGACTTTATGAATTGATTCAGAAGGGCGAAAAACTTCCCGTTGACATCAAAGGCGAGCTTATCTATTATGTTGGTCCTGCCCCTGCAAAGCCCGGTTATGCAGTAGGTCCTGCAGGTCCGACATCAAGCTACCGTATGGACAAGTACGCTCCGTCACTGCTTGACCTCGGACTCAAAGGAATGATAGGCAAAGGCGCAAGAAATAAAGAAGTTGTCGATGCGATTGTTCGCAACAAGGGTGTGTATCTTGTCGCAATCGGCGGTGCGGCGGCACTTATCGCCAAGAGCATCAAGAGCGAGGAGATTCTCTGCTATGAAGATTTAGGCACAGAGGCTGTTCGCAGATATGAGGTCGAAGATTTCCCGTGCATAGTTGCAATCGACAGCAACGGCAACAATGTCTACGAAACCGAACCGCCAAAATACAGAAAATCATAATTCGGCGGCATTAAATTAAAAGAAGGTCGGAGAGCGCAAAAGCTTTTCCGACCTTTTGTTTGTTGTAAATTATTGCTTGCCGCTCTCTCCTTTTTTCTCTCTGAAAGCGAAGAAACGCTGACCGATGTAGTTGAATGCCACAAAAAGGCATGCGCCTACTATCATTGAGAAGTTGCCTGCAAACTTTTCAACGCTCCAGCCGAACATTGTCCAGCTGTTTGCCGTACAGAGCATACTGATGAGCGGAATTGCAATTCCGTAGGCAAGTCCGTAGCATACTGCAATATTGAGCGCAAATTTAACGATTGGCTTCCAGCCCTTGTCCTTGTTTTTGAATGTGAAGTATTTGTTGAGAAAATAGCTTAAAATACTGCCGAGAATGTAGCCGACAAGCGATGAAACCCATTCATTCCAACCACAGAGGTTAAAGAACAGAAACTGAAGTCCCATGCCTACAACCGTGTTTAAAATTCCGACAAGTATAAACTTCCAAAATTTAATGTCGAAAAACTGCTTTATAAAATTACCCATTTAACCCTTAATCTCCTTATCGTCTTTTTCTTCGTTATCTTCATCTTCAAAATTAGAGAATTTTGTAATGTAGATAGGTCTGTCCTTGGCTTCCATATAAATTTTTCCTATGTATTCGCCGAGAATGCCGATTGACATTTCGGTGATACCGCCCATAAAGAGGATTGCGCACAGCGTGGTGACATAACCGGGTGTGGTAATTCCGAGAAACAGCGTCTGAATCAGCGTTATTATAATGTATATGAGCGAAATTACGAAGATGATAAAGCCCATAACAGCCGTGAATCTGAGCGGTGCAACCGAAAAGCTTGTGATTCCCTCAATTGCATATTTGAACAGACTTGAGAATTTCCATGTTGTCTGACCGAGCTGACGGTCAACTGTTTTGTAGGCAATCCATTTTGTGTTGAAGCCAACCCATGAGAAAATGCCCTTTGAAAATCTTTGAACTTCGCTGAGTTCAAGGATTGAGTCAACCATCTGACGGCTCATCATACGGAAGTCCATTGCGCCGTAGGGCATTTTTACATCTGTAAGCCTATTTGAAAGCTTGAAGAACAGCTTTGAAAAAATTCCTCTGAACTTGCTTTCACCCTCACGTTCGGCACGCTTTGTCGCACAGCAGTCGTAACCCTCATGTTCAACAGCCTGAATCATCTGAGGAAACAACTGCGGAGGATGCTGAAGGTCGGCGTCCATAACAACAACATAGTCGGCTGTTGTGTGTTGAAGCCCTGCAAACATTGCCGCCTCTTTTCCAAAATTTCGTGAGAACGAAATATACTTGATGTTGTTAAAAGTTTTCGCAAGCTTTTTCATGATAAGGTAGGTTTTGTCCTTACTTCCGTCATTTACGAGTATGTATCTGAAAGAATATTCGGGAAGTGTGTCAATAACTTTGTTGGTTTCAAGCACAAAATGCTCAAGTCCCTCCTCTTCGTTATAGCACGGAACAACTAAATCTATGGTTTTCATTTTTCACATCACCTTTATAAAGTTAAACCCACCGCATAGGGGTGAGAACATTAGCACTTGTTTTTTATCTGAATGATAATCTGCTTTGTCTGTAATAGCTGCACTTAAATTTAAATCTGAGTAAACTATGCTTTGCTTGCAAGGATCAGAATACTCAACTTTATTATAACAAAGCAAGAACAAAAAGTCTATTTTTTTTAAGATTTTTATGTTTTTTTATTTACATCACACACGAAAAGCGTTAAAATAGAATGGATTACTTGTACCCGATTGCATTTTTGTGCATATCGGAAAACAATTACAAAATATTTCGGAGGTCAAATTATGCCCGCTGTAAAGAAAAAGAAAAAGTCGGTGCCTGTCACGATTGAAAACAAAAGTGGCTTCAAGGGCTTTTTCTCAAACAATCTATTTATTATTCTGGCTTTTGTCATACCGTTTGTGCTGATGACAGCCGCTTTCGGAGTTATGAAGGTTTCGCCGTTCGGTGACAATCAGATTCTCGTAACCGACCTGTGGCATCAGTATTATCCGTTCCTTGCGGATATGCAGGAAAAGCTCAAGCACGGCGAATCGCTGTTCTGGTCATGGACGCAGGGCGGAGGTGTAAACTACTTTGCGCTCATGTCCTACTACCTTATGAGCCCGCTCAACTTTTTGACGGTATTTTTGCCGAGTGAATGGCTGAGAGAATTTTTGATGTTCTCTGTTGTAATCAAGGTTGCATGTGCAAGTATGTTTATGGCAATCTTCTTGCGCAGTCTTTTTAAGAAGAATGATTTTTCTCTTGTGATTTTCGGATGCAGCTTCGGCTTTTGCGCATTCTTTATGGGCTACTATTGGAACACAATCTGGCTTGATACGGTTTGTATCACACCGCTTGTTGCTCTGGGCGCAGTAAAGCTCTTCACAGAAGGCAAGTTCAGACTTTACATAGTTTCGCTTGCACTTTCACTTTTGACTAACTATTATATCGGTTTGTTTGCCTGCATTTTTGTACTGCTGTCATTCATTGCATACAACATTGTAAAATGGGACGGCATCAAAAAGTTTGCAACAAATCTTCTTCACACAGGTATTTACTCGTTGATTGCACTCGGACTTACTGCGTTTTTCCTGTTGCCGGCATTCTTCGGTCTGCAAAACACAAACGCATCGGGTGCAACTTTTCCGACAACCTTTGCAATCAACATAGGTTCAACAAACGACCTTATGGGTGTGCTTGAGGCAATCAGAAAGATTCTTTCAAACTTTATCACCTTTGTGCCGCCTGCAATCAAAGAGGCTGACGCGTTGCCCAACATTGCCTGCGGTACACTTTCTCTTGTTCTGGGAATTCTTTTCTTTACAAGCAAGAAAATTTCACTCAAAGAGAAAATCGTTGACGGCGGTCTTATCGGTTTTATGATTATCAGCTGTATCATCAGACAGCTTGACTATATTTGGCACGGCTTCCACTTCACAAATATGATTCCGTACCGTTTCAGTTATCTCATTAGCTTTGTTCTTGTTGTTATGGCATTCAGAGCGTTTATGCTCCTTGAGTCAAGTTCGTGCTGGGATGTTATCCTTGCAGCACTTTTTGTCGGTCTTGTTATTATCTTCGGTATCGGCACACAGGAGGCTTACGCACTTGTAGGCACAGCAATTATTGCAACTGTAATCTGTATTCTTCTCTTCCTTTACACAAAGAGAATTGTTCCAAAACAGGTTCTTATGATAGTGTTCGGTGTCATAATTGTGGGCGAAAGTGCCGCCGCAGGTTATATCGGTGTTAAGACAACAACTGTAACGGGTACTTACGATTATCCGAGAGGCGAGGAAAGTACGGCACAGGTAATTGACTATATGGACAGCCTTGAAAGCAATACAACCGAAATGTGGAGAGCGGAGATGACATCAACTCAGACTCTTAATGATGCGGCTCTTAACCACTACAACGGACTTTCAATGTTCAACTCAATGGCTAATGTTGATATGACCGTGCTGTTTGAAAACTTTGGTATGATGGGTTGGAAGAGCGGTAACCGCTATACCTATGCCGAGGGTTCACCTGTGACAAACCTCTTTATGAATCTTAAATATCTCATTGCCCGTGACGGTATCTATATGAATACCTATGACCTTACAGAGGCTTACGGCGTCGGCAATGTAAAGCTTTTGCAGAACAACCACTATCTGCCGATGGGCTTTATGACAAATTCCGAGCTTGCAGGCTGGCAGGTTGATGAAAACGAAGATCAGTTCAATCCGTTTGACAAACAGAATGAATTTTTCAAACTTGCAACAGGCATTAAGGATGATGTTTATACTCCGCTTGAGGTTGTTTCACAGGGACACACAGACTACAATCAGTTCCCCGTAAATAAGACAGGTTACGGAAGATATTCATTCAACTGTAACGATACAACAGTTACTCCGCATGTAAAGTGGAATTATGAAGCGCCTAAGGACGGCTTGTATCTTATGTATGCGGATATTTCGGGTGGTGACGATGTTACCGTTATGATTAACGATGTTGCTCAGAGCAAGACCTACGGTATGGGCAGAAGCTATATTGCCTGCATCGGTCAATGCAAAAAGGGCGACAAGATTTCCGTTTATTCAAATCTTCAGCAGGGACAGTCAGGTTCTGCAATGGTATTTGTTGATGTTCTGAATCAGGATGTCTTTGAAGAAGGCTACAAGAAGCTTTCAAATAGCGTAATGACAACAACAAAGCTTACCGGCAGTTCTATGGAAGGCACAATCAATGCCAAGGAAAGCGGCTTGTTCTACACCTCAGTTCCGTATGAAGAGGGCTGGAAAGCATATGTTGACGGCAAGGAAGTAACAATTACTCCTGTCGGCAACGCACTCGTTGCATTCAATCTTGACAAGGGCGAGCATACAATCAAGCTTGAGTATTATCCAAAGGGATTTGCAATAGGCTTGACCGTGACAATCATATGTGCCGCAACCTTTGCGTTCCTCTGCGTATGGACATATATCATCAAAAAACGCGGAAAAAAGAAAGGCGATATTTCTGAAAATCCCGAAGAAGTTCAGATTAACGCTGAATAATAGAATTAAATATTTTTAAACATTACCGCCGTACAGCGAATAATCTGTACGGCGGTTTTTGTGTTGTAAAGCAAACGGTATGCGGCTGCATTTATAAGGTTCAATTTTTAACTTTACTTATCTCCCGATTTTGTACAAAGGGCGGCGATAAGTCCGAAAACTATTGCGGCGGAGATTCCTGCGGCGGCACTTGTAATACCTCCCGTAAGGATTCCGAGTGCGCTGTCCTCGGACAATGCCTTGCGAACGCCCTCGCTCATAAGAAATCCGAAACCGCTGATTGGAACGCTTGCGCCTGCTCCGGCAAAATCGACAAGCGGTTTGTAAAGTCCGACTGCCCCCAGAATTACGCCTGCGACAACAAAGCCCGTAAGTATTCTTGCAGGAGTGAGTTTTGTTTTATCAATGAGGATTTGACCGACTACGCAGATGAGTCCGCCAACCCAGAATGCATTTAAATATTGCAAGCTGACACTTCCTTTTAAATTGTTTTGTCATTATCAATAAATATTGTTCCGAGTTTTTGGTGAATAATTCCCCAAGACATTTCTTTATGTGATGAAAAACTGAATTTTTGTGAGATTGCATTGTTTTTTTTGGAAAAACTCTACACAAACTGCTCGTTTTATAGTATAATCTATGATGTTCGTTTCTGCGTTTTTGTACGGCACATTTAAATTGCAGAATAAAGGCACAGAGATTTAGTATTTAATTTTAAGGAGTGAAAAGTCACATGGTCGAGGTTAAAAACCTTACAAAATTTTATGGCAGCATAAAGGCCGTTGACGACATCAGCTTCACTGTTGAAACAGGTGAAGTTCTGGGATTTCTCGGACCGAACGGTGCGGGCAAATCCACAACAATGAATATGATAACAGGTTACCTTTCTTCAACAAGCGGTACTGTTACCATTGACGGATGCGAAATTCTTGACGATCCGATTCACGCAAAGTCGAAAATCGGCTATCTTCCCGAAATTCCGCCTCTCTACATTGATATGACGGTCAAAAAATATCTTGAGTTTATGTTCGACCTCAAGAAGGTAAAATTGCCGAAAAAGGAACACATCGAAGAGGTTATGCGTCTGACAAAGATTACCGAGCAGGCTGACAGAATTATCAAGCATCTGTCAAAAGGTTATCGTCAGCGTGTGGGTCTTGCTCAGGCACTTCTCGGCAATCCGCCCGTAATCATTCTTGACGAGCCGACAGTCGGTCTTGACCCAAAGCAGATTATCGAAATCAGAAAGCTTATCCGCAATCTCGGCAAAAAGCACACTGTTATTTTCTCATCTCATGTTCTTTCAGAGGTTTCCGAGGTGTGCGACAGAATTATTGTTATCTCAAAGGGCAAGATTGTTGCCGACGCTAAAACAAATGAGCTTTCGGCTCAGGTATCGGGCGGTCAGAAGCTTTCACTTGTTGCAGAGGGAAGCACTGCTGACATTACCGAGGCAATAAAGAGAATCCCTGCTGTAAAGCGTGTTACAAAGACTGAAAGCAGAGCTGACGGCAGCGGCAAATATATGATTGAATACGAAACATCAAGCGACATAAGACGAGATGTTTACAGTGCTATGGTAAGAATCGGTGCGGTAATTCTTGATATGCAGTCAGGCAATGAAACACTTGAGGATATGTTCCTTAAGCTTACCTCAGGCAAATATGACAGCAGAAAGGAAGATATGTAATGGGTGCTATTTTAAAGAGGGAGATTTCCTCTTACTTCAATTCGGCAATTGCATATGTTGTTCTTGCCGCTTACTTCTTCTTTTCGGGTGTGTTTTTCTACAACTACTGCGTTGTGTACAACTCGGCAAGTTTAAGCTATGTTTACGGCAATATGCTTTTGATTATCCTGTTTTTAATCCCGATTATAACAATGAAATCTTTTGCGGATGAAAAGTACCAGAAAACAGATCAGGCGCTCTTTACTGCACCTGTAAGCCTTACAAAGGTTGTTTTAGGAAAGTTCCTCGGTGCATTTGTGCTTTATGCAATCTGCAGTGCAATCTTCCTTCTCTATGCGGTTGTAATTTCGTTCTTTGCAACTCCGGAATGGTCGGTTATCCTCTGCACATTCCTTGGACTGCTCCTCTTTGGTGCGGCTCTTATTGCAATAAATGTGTTTATCTCATCTCTTACGGAAAGCACAATTGTTGCAGCTATCGTAAGTATGGCGGTAAATCTTGTTATCTATATGATGACAAACTTCACAAGTATGATTTCAATCGACTGGATTAAGAACATTATCGGAAAAATTGACTTTGCTACATACTATAATTCATTCAAATACGGTCTGCTCAGCGCAACCGATATCACATTCTTCCTGAGCGTGGCAGGATTGTTCATATTCTTTACTGTTCGTGTTCTGGAAAAAAGACGCTGGAGCTAAGGGGGTAATATAAATGAGCGAAGAAAATAAAAACTTAAATACTATCTCCGAAGAAACTGCAAGCGCCGACAGTAATGCGGCGGCAGAAACAGCCGGTAAAACGGAAGATACAAAAGCTAAAAAAGCTAAGAACAAAAAATCAAAGCCTCAAAAAGAAAAGGGAAAATTCAAAAAGTTTATGAAGTCGAGAAAGGCAAGACACGGCACAATTGCAATGGCAATCACGGCTCTTGTTATTGTTATGGTGATTGTTCTCAACATTATCATCGGACTTCTTGTTAACAGATTCCCCGACCTCGAACTTGACCTCACTTCAAACAGTTCGTTTGCTCTTCAGGATGACACAATCGACTATGTTTCACACCTTGACAGCGATGTTACCGTGTATATCCTTATGGAGAAAGATACATTTGAAAGTCAGGGTACATACTTTGTTCAGGCTCAGAAAATGCTCAATAAAATGGTGAGCAAGTCAAACGGCAAGATGAAGGTTAAGTATGTTGACCTCACATCAAATCCGTCTTTCACATCTGATTATCCAAATGTTGACTGGCAGTCAAGCTCAGCAAACAACATTGTTCTTGTTGAATCGGGCAAGCAGTACAAGGTGCTCACTCTTGCGGATTGCTTTGAGTATGACGAGCAGACCTACAACTACAACGGTTCATACAGCTTTACAGGCACAAAGATTGAGCAGGCTGTTATTACAGCAATTCTCAATGTTACAACAAATGACAAGGTTGTTGTTGATATGATTAAGGGCAACAACGAGCAGGATTATTCATCACTTAAAAGTCTTCTTGAAAACAACGCTTATCAGGTGAATGAGGTTTCACTTGCAACAGGCGATTTTGACAAAGACGCTAAGGTTGCAATTATGTATGCACCGTCTGTTGACCTTGACGAAAAGATTGTTGAAAAGCTTTCAACATGGCTTTCAAATGACGGCAAGTACGGACGCTCACTCATTTATGTTCCGACTGCCGATATGGGAGAGATGCCGAACCTTGACGATTTCCTCAAGGAGTGGGGTATGTCAATTGACAGAGGATATGTGTTTGAAACTGATGAAAGCACCCTTGTAAGTGCAAGCTCACCGTATGCATTCACGGTAAGCTACGGTGATTACTACAAAGATAACCTCAAAAACAGCAAGATTCCTGTTGTTGTATCAGAGTCACACGCTGTTAATATTACAGACGAAAACACCGCACACGCATTGCTCAAAACTACGGACAAGGCGGGCGTATTGCCGATTGATGCCGACAAGAGTTGGGACTACAAGGACGCAATCACAGGCAACGGTGAAAATGTTGCCGCAGAGGGCGTTATGACAAACGAGGACAAAAAATCGTCAAGAGTTGTTGTATTCGGTTCGTACATTATGTTCAGCGACACAATTATGAAGTACAACAGCTTTAACAACTCGGCATACTTTATGAATGTAATCAACACAATTGCAGACAAGGAAGATGTCGGTATTACAATTGAGAGTAAGTCGATTGATAATACAGAACTCGGCATTACCGATGTTGCAACACAGAACACAATGCTTGTTGTGTTTGTAATCGTTATCCCGATTGCAATTCTTGTTGCAGGCTTTGTTTTCTGGCTACGCAGGAGGAACAGATAATGAAAAAGAACACTAAAATATTGATTATTGTCTGCGCAGCAGCATTGATTCTTGTGGGACTTATGTGTCTGCTCATCTTTCTTCCGAAGGGCGACGGTTCGTCATCGGGAGCAGCAACATATGATGAGGGTATAAAGATGAGCGTTACAACCGATAAAGACGGTGTTCATCAGGCACAGATTCAGACAAACGATAAGGGTGAAATTGATAACAACAGCTACGGCACTCTTATGGATTATATCCCTGCAAAGATTTCAAAGATTCATCTTGAAAACAAAAAAGGCACTCTTGACATCAAGTCGTACACCCCGACCGATAAGAACGGCAAGACAAGTGCTACACAGTACACAATTGTAGGTTATGAAGATTTTGACCTTCAGGGCGGTATTGCAGATAACATTGCAAACAATGCCGCAAGCATTGACTTTACAAAGGTTATGACACTTGACGGCTCAAAGCTTGCCGATTACGGTCTTGACAAGCCGAGGGATACTGTTACCGTAACTTATACCGACAAGACAAAGGCTATTATCTATGTCGGTGATGATGCTCCGCAGAATGCCGGAACATATATTAAGTTCGGCAGCAATGACACTGTTTATCTTGTTGCAAAAGATTCTGTTTCTGCATTTGACTACGGTCTTACAGATCTTATCAGTCTTACAATCAACGATGCGGCATCTGACAATGACAACAGTCAGGCATCATCAATTGAAATTTCAGGCTCTAAATTCTCAAAGACAATCACTCTCAAGCCAAATTCAGACAACAAGAACTCGGCTTCTTATGTTATGACAAGTCCTGTTGAGTGCTACGCAAACGAGAAAGAAAGCAGTCTTGTTGCAGGCGGTATCAGAGGTCTTTATGCCCTCACTGTAAAAATGGTTAATCCATCGTCTTCACAGCTTTCAAGCGTAGGTCTTTCAAATCCGTATGCAAAGTTAAAGGCTGTTTATCCCGACACCACAGTAAACCTCAGAGCGTCAAAGCCGGACAGTGACGGCAATGTGTGCCTTATGAAAGAGGGCGGCAATGTTGTGTATACAATTTCTGCCGAAAAGGTTCCGTGGGTCACAACAAGCTATGACAGCCTTGTAAACGAATATGTGCTTTATCCTAAAATGAGCGCACTTTCAGAGGTTTCCGTAAATGACGGCAAGAAAACCTATACATTCTCGCTGAGCACTGCACAGAAAACAAAGACAGACGACAACGGCAGTGAGTCAACCACAACCACAACAACCGTTAAGAACGGCAAGACAGAAATTGAGCTTGCAACATTCTCGGGTTTCTATGAGAATCTTACAATGGTCGAGCTTGCCGATACAAAGTCTGACAGCAAAAACGGTTCGCCTGTTCTTACCGTTACATATACATACTCATCTGACGGTTCAACAGATACAGTAAGCTATTACAAGTCTGACGGCAATCGTTATGTTGCGGTAATCAACGGCAGAGTTGCAGGTCACGCATATCAGTCAAAGGTTAACACTGCAATCAAACAGGCTGCAAGTGTTGCCGCAAACAAATCGGAATAATCTTTGAGTTAAATTTATTCTTTTACACCCGAACTTTTTTAGTTCGGGTGTTTTTTGTCGGGTATATACAGGCACAAGGGTTTATAAAAATTCAGACAATATATTGCAATGTGATAATTTCTATAGTATAATGATTTTGTGAAAGTGATTTATATTAACTTTAAACGGTGAATATTATGAATATGGTTCTGCATTGTACAATATGTGATGATAACCCTTTGGCAGCTCAACAGGCAAAGGAAATTGCCGAGCGTGCTTTTTATGAAAAGAATATATCGGCGGATATTTCAGTATACACCGACAGCGGACAGCTTATGTTTGAGCTTGACGACAACAAACAAATTGATATTCTGATTCTCGACATTGAAATGCCCAAGGTATCGGGCTTTGAAATTGCGGAATATGTGAAAAAATCAAACCCGAATTGTCTTATCATTTTTATGACCTCCTATGTAAATTATGCTGTTGACGGATATGAGCTTGACATTTTCAGGTTTGTGCCAAAACAAGACGGAGATTATAGGCTGAAGACCGCATTGCTTGACGCGGCAGGCGTTATTGACCTTGAAAGCAAAAAGTCATATTTCATTGAACGGCACGATATGTGCGGTATGCTGCCGTGCAAGTACATTTTGTACATTACCAAAAGAGGAAAAAACAGCGAAATTTACCACCTCAAAAGCAAAGAACCGATAAAAATACGAAAACCGCTGGCGGTTGTGTTTGAAGAACTTGACTCAAACGAATTTATTTATATTTCCAGAGGCTGTATTGCAAATATGGCAAATGTGCAGAAAGTTGACCGCCGCGAATGGGTGTGCAAAAACGGCGACAGAGTGCCGATAAGCGCATCACTCTATGCGGAAATTAAGGAGAAGCTGCTTGATTTTTGGGGGCGAAAAATAATATGCGATTGACACGCTCCGACAAAAGCGTGAAAATTAGCGGTCAAAAATCGGCAATTTAAAGACTAATTAACACAAACAGATTTTTTGTGTTATAATAATATCGAAAACAGGGTTTGTGAATTTAACCGGTCACAAATAAATACACAAGCCTTGCTGTTTGAAAGTTATTCCGAAACAACCCCTTGTTTTTTGGAAAACCTTATCCTGTTCCGCAAACCTCAAACCCCGAAAACACTATTAACACTACTACACTACATTTATGTGGAACAGAAAAAGCCTGAGCATTTACGCTCAGGCTTTTTGAATGTGTGATTATTATTTTGTGCCGAAAATTCTGTCGCCTGCATCGCCTAAACCGGGGCAAATGTATGCGTTTTCGTTAAGTTCACGGTCAAGACAGCCGACATAAAGCTGAATGTCGGGGTGTGCCTTCATAAGAGCGTCAACACCTTCGGGAGCGGCAATAATTGACATAAACTTAATTTTCTGACCGCCGTGCTTTTTAATGAAATCAACAGCGGCAATAGCCGAACCGCCTGTTGCAAGCATCGGATCGACAACAACAATCTGACGACGGTCAATCGGTTCGGGGAGCTTGCAGTAATATTCGTGCGGCTCGTGAGTTTCGGGGTCACGATAAAGACCGATGTGACCTACTCTTGCGGACGGAACAAGTGCGAGAATACCGTTTACCATACCAAGACCTGCACGAAGAATCGGAACAACGGCAAGCTTTTTGCCTGAAATAACAGGCTGAACAGACTCCTCAATCGGAGTTTTAACCGTGATATCCCGAGTTTCAAGGTCAGAGAGAGCCTCATATCCCATAAGCATTGCAATTTCTTCAACCAATTTGCGGAATTCGTTTGTTGATGTGTTTTCTTTTCTGAGAAGCGTAATTTTGTGCCTTATAAGCGGATGTGTCATGTACGAAACCGACATATCATTGCCTCCTTGTTGAATTTTAATTATTTGATTAACTTAATGATACTAAAAACCGTTCAAAATGTCAATGATGTGGTAACTTCTGGCATTAAAATAAAAAGTTATTGCTTTTATATCTGTGCAAAGGTATAATTAACAGGAATGGGGTTTTTACAGATTTAAACCCTAAAATGCGAAAGAGGGAATTCTAATGGACAAAAACAACGGTGCAATATATGATGCCCGCAAACTCGGAAAACCGAAGATGATAATTCTCGGTGTTCAGCATATGTTTGCAATGTTCGGCGCAACAATCCTTGTTCCGATTTTAACGGGACTTGACATTTCAACAACCTTGCTTATGGCAGGTTTGGGAACACTTTTGTTCCACTGCATTACAAAGTTTAAAGTACCTGCCTTCCTCGGCTCGTCATTTGCTTTTTTGGGAGGCTATGCCGCAATCAAGGCACTTTCACCCGACGATCCCAACAGTATGCTTCCGTATGCGTGCCTTGGCGTTGCGTGTGCAGGTCTTATCTACTTCATCCTTGCCGCAGTTATCAAGGCGGTGGGCATTGAAAAGGTTATGAGATTTTTCCCGCCTGTTGTAACAGGTCCTATCATCATTGCAATCGGTCTTGGACTTGCTCCGTCGGCTGTTTCAAACTGCACAACAAACTGGTTTTTGGCTGTTGTTGCACTTGCGGTAATTGTTGTATTCAACATCTGGGGCAAGGGAATGGCTAAAATCATTCCGATTATACTCGGCTTGCTCATCTCCTACGGCACAGGTCTTGTGCTTTACTTCATTTCACAGGCAAATCCCGACCTTATTCAGAATGTTCCGTGGCTTTTCTCGGGCGGTGCTGACGCAAACGGTGTTTATCAGCCGATTTTTGACTTTACAAGCCTGAACACAATTTGCGACAACATCTCAAAAGGTCACATTTTCGGCAGTGAGGGGCTTATCGGAATTCCGATTCACTGGGATAAAACGGTATTCGGCGGTATTGATTACTCAAACGGTGCGCTTATCGCATCTTCAATCATTGCCATTGTTCCGATTGCTTTTGCTACAATGATGGAGCATATCGGCGATATTTGCGCCATCAGTTCAACAACAGGCAATAACTACATCAAAGATCCGGGACTCCACAGAACTCTTGTCGGTGACGGCCTTGCAACAACACTTGCATCACTTTTCGGCGGCCCTGCAAACACAACATACGGTGAAAACACAGGCGTTCTCGCTCTTACGAGAGTTTACGATCCGAGAGTAATAAGAATTGCCGCTTACTTTGCCGTTGCAGTATCATTCTTCCCGATTGTTTCGGTAATTATCGGTTCAATTCCAAGCTGTATCATCGGCGGTATTTCGTTTGTTCTTTACGGTATGATTTCCGCTATCGGCGTCAGAAATGTTGTTGAAAACAAGGTTGACTTCACAAAGAGCCGTAACCTTATCGTTGCCGCAGTTATTCTTGTTTGTGCGCTCGGTCTTTCAAGCAACACGGTAAGCTTTGCAATCGGCAGTGCTGAAATCACACTTTCACCGCTTGCAGTTGCTTCAATCGCAGGTATCGTTCTCAACGCAGTTTTCCCCGGTAAGGACTATAAGTTCGATACAGAGGATGTTGCCGATGCCGTAAATTTTGAAAAAGAAGTTAAACCAAAGGAAAAGAAAGAAAAGAAGTAATTTTACTTTAATAGTCGTAACACAAAACAGCCGTAAAAATACGGCTGTTTTTTTACGCTTTGTTTAAAGCTATGTATTCAAAGTTGAACGCCACTACTGAATGGCATAAAAAAACAGGGTACTCGAACGAGTACCCTATATATGTTTAATTATTAAGTTAGCTGTGTTCGGAAATATGCAGATGTTATTTAATCAAACTACCTACACGAACAAGGGACAGCGGTTTGCCGTGCTCGGGAGCTGTAAGCTGTTCCAAACACAAACTGCCTACACGAACATGCCACGGGGCAGCCCCGTTACATTTCGGTGATGATTTCGTTGATTGTTTTTCCCGGAGGAATCATCGGGAGAACATTTGCATCGGGACTGATGCGACAGTCAACAACAACGGGCTTGTTCATCTCAAAAGCCTTTGTGAGAATCGGCTTGATTTCCTCGGGCTTTTCAATTCTCAATCCGTCAATGCCGAAAGCATTTGCAAGCTTTACAAAGTCGGTTGCTCTGTGCGGATCGGTCTGTGAAAAACGACTGCCGTAGAAAAGCTTCTGCCACTGACGAACCATGCCGAGAACCGTGTTGTTCATAACAACTACAACAACGGGGAGTTCATATGACTTCATTGTTACAAGTTCGTTTAAGTTCATGTGGAAGCTGCCGTCACCTGTGATGAGGCAAACCCTGTCATTGGGACGGGCACACTGTGCACCGATTGCGGCACCCATACCGTAACCCATAGTACCCATACCGCCTGATGTGAGGAGCGTTCTGCTTTCCATAATCTTGCTGAACTGTGCAACCCACATTTGGTGCTGACCCACATCTGTTGCTATGATGTCCGACGGACACTTGATTTCGTTGATTACATCAAGAACCTGCTGTGGGAGCGGAAGGTCGCACTCGGGAAGCTTTTTATCATCAAAATGATGCTTCCATTCTTCAATCTTTGCAAGCCAGTCGGGATGATCCTGTCGGTCAAGACCGATTGTGAGTGCAATGAGAATTTCTTTTATATCGCCGAGAATGTACTCGTCAACCTTTACATTCTTGTTGATTTCTTTTTCGTCAATTTCAAGCTGGACAATTTTTGCCTGTTCGCCGAACTTTTCACGGTCACCTGCAACACGGTCGGAAAATCTTGCACCGCACGCAATCATAAGGTCACATTCGGCTGTTGCCATACCTGTTTCGTAACCGCCGTGCATACCGATGTTGCCGACGCAGAGCGGGTGGTCGGCAGGAATACAGCCGAGTCCCATAAGTGAACAGCAAACCGGAGAGTCAATAAGCTCTGCAAATGCTTTAAATTCTTCGCTCGCATCTGCGCTTATGATACCGCCGCCTGCGTAAATCATAGGACGCTTTGCATTCTTAATCATTTCCTGAACAACACGAATTTTTTCGGGATTCTTAATTTCAAATGTCTTCGGTCTTTCGGGGATTGTCTGTACAAATTCCGTCTTGTTGGCTGTAACATCCTTAGGAACATCAACAAGAACAGGACCTTTTCTGCCGTGCTGTGCAAGTGCAAATGCCTTGCGTATCGTGTCGGCAAGATCCTCAACTCTTTCAACAAGAAAGCTTGCCTTTGTTATGGGCTTTACAATGTTTACAATGTCAACCTCCTGAAAGCTGTCTCTGCCAAGCTGATCGGTTGTTACATTGCCTGTGATTGCAACAAGCGGAATACTGTCAATGTTGGCTGTTGCAAGGCCTGTTACAATGTTTGTTGCACCGGGACCCGATGTTGTCATAACAACGCCTGTTTTGCCTGTTGCCCTTGCGTAACCGTCAGCCGCATGAGAAGCACCCTGTTCGTGTGCTGTGAGGATGTGACGGATTTTGTCGCTGTATTTATAGAGTGCGTCATATGTGTTGAGTGCCGCACCGCCCGGATAACCGAAAACCGTGTCAACACCCTGTTCAAGAAGACACTCGCAAATGATTTCTGCACCTGTAAGCTGCATATAAATCTCTCCCTTATATATGTAGTGTTATTCCATAAAATAATGCTACCTTTTATTTTATCCAAATGTGATTATATTGTCAATAGAAATCGAAAAAGACAACTCATTACAAAAGAAAAAACGAGAAACAAAAGCGTTCCCCGTTTTGAGTCTGTCATAATTATTCATTTTTGAGATATTCACATATTGCGCCTACGGTTTTTTTGCTTGCAAGTTTGCAGAATTTTTCATAATCAACGCCCTTGTTTTCGTCAAGGTCATCGGAGATTGCCCTGATGATTCCGTAAGGAGTTTTGAGTGCGTAGCAAACATAACCGATTGCCGCACCCTCCATTTCACATACAAGAGCACCGAATGTGTCGGCAATTCTTTTGCGTTTTTTGCGGTCGGAAACGAATATGTCGCCGCTTGCGATAACGCCCTGCTCAACCTTGGTATCGGGAAGTTTTTTGCAAGCCTGCGTAAGCTTTTCAACTACTGTTTTGTCGCAGTCAAAAAAGATCTTTGTACCGTCAGGAAACGAAACCTCGCCTCGCTTGTCGCCGAGAGCGGTCGTGTTCATATCGTGCTGAACGGATTTTGTCGCAACAACAATGTCGCCGATTGATACAAGGGGAGAGAGCGAACCGCCCACACCGCTGTTGATTACAACATCGGGATTGAACTTTTCAATAAGCACAACGGCACACATGGCGGCATTGACCTTGCCGACTCCGCAGACAACAACGGCTATGTCCCTGCCATTAAGAGTACCTGTGGTGAATTTCATTCCTGCGATTTCTTCGGTTTGTGTGTTCTGAGAAAGGGCGATAATTCCGTCGGCCTCAATCTGCATGGCACATATAATTCCTGTCATAAATTTTCCTCCGATTTTGGTGTTGGGTTATATCAAAGTTATTGTTTTTCAGTAGGGGCGTTCATCGGACGCCAGCAAGTAAAGATACAAATTTTACGATAAAAATAAACCATATAAACGAGATACAGTTACCTGAATAATATAGGGGATAACCGTGTTCTCCCGTTAGCAAGGGTACAAATTTGATGTTAAATCACATTATATAAAAATCACAATGTTACTGATGTTCTGATTAAATCAAAAGTTATGTGAATAAACAAATGGTTTCATCAAGCGGGCGGCCAATGACCGCCCCTACGGGTGGGTACAAACAACTGCTATGCTGCGCTCGGGCATCATTTGTCGTGCATTGCACAAACTGTCTTCACGAACTAAAATTGTCGGTTTCGTACATAATAATGGATAGGGCGGCGAGAGGGGCGGTTTCTGCACGGAGAATTCGTTTGCCGAGGGTTGCCGACTGACCGCCGATTGCGGTTACGCTGTCAACCTCCGACTGTTCAAATCCGCCTTCACTGCCGATGAACATTCCGACGGTTTTAGGCTTTGTGCCATTCAGAATTTTTCTGACGGATTCTCCGCCCATTTCGTAAAAAAATACGGTCTTTTCGTTCTGCTTTGTCTGTTCTGCCGCCTCTTTAAACGAAATGCATGGGGTTACTTCGGGGATAATGCCCCTGCGGCTCTGCATTGCCGCCTGAAGGGCAATTTTCTGCCAGCGTTCGCACTTCTTTTTCAGCGACTTTTCATCGGGACGGGAAACACATCTTGCCGAAATCATCGGCACAATTCTGCTGATTCCGAGTTCCGTGCATTTCTGAACGATGAAGTCCATTTTGTCGCCCTTTGGCAGAGCCTGATAGAGGGTTACAAACACATCGGGTTCGTTTTCACACGGCTTTTGTGAGATGATGTCAACCGTGACTTCACCCTGCGTGATGAGCGAAATTTTACATTCATACTGAGTTTTATCGGGAGAAACAAGGGTGATGTCCTCGCCTGTACGCATACGCAGAACTTTTGAAATATGCTTTGCGCTCTCTCCGACAAGGGTGTAGTTACTGCCGGATATATTTTCTTCGGTAAAAAACCAAGCCATAATATTTATTACCTCTTTTGTTTTAAGAATTGCATAGGACACGCTCCCCTTTAATATACCAAAAAATAAAAACAATTGCAATATTCATATTGCGGTGTTAAAATATGGATAGAAAATTTATCGGAGATGATTATAAATGATAACTCTGACAGATATAGATGTGATTAAGCTTTTGAGAAAAAACAACCTCAACGCCGATACGCTTCAGGAAAATGTTGTTGCAAAGCTCCGTGAAAAGGGTGTAAGGCTTGCAACCGCAGAAAGCTGTACAGGCGGTCTTTTAAGTGAAAGAATTACCGCAGTCAGCGGTGCAAGCGATGTGTTTGATTTTGGCGTATGCACATATGCCAATGAAATGAAGCATAAGGTTCTCGGCGTTTCAAACGAAACGCTGTCTGTGCTTGGAGCAGTTTCGGCTGAAACGGCAATGCAGATGGCAGAGGGTGCAAGGAAAATTTCGGGCGCGGATTTAGCCGTAAGCACAACGGGAATTGCAGGACCTACGGGCGGAACTCCCGAAAAGCCCATTGGTCTTGTTTTTTGCGGAATCAGCACAAAAGACAAAAGTTATGCCGTAAAGCTTATGCTCGGCGGCAGTATAAACAAGACAAATTCAAGAAGCTATATAAGAAAACTAACTTCTGACGCAGTTTTTCTTACTATTTTGAGTATATTGCAATAACTTGTCATTGTTAAAAAAATAACTTGTAAAAATGAAGATTATGTGATAGAATTATCTTGATACTGTGGGTTCAGGGGCGAATTGCGCCCGAAACCACAGATTTAAAAATTTAATATTCCGTCAGAATGGAGTTGATTTTTATGGCTAGAAGCGCAGGTGTTCTCCTTTCAATTACTTCGCTTCCATCCCCCTACGGTATCGGCACCATCGGCAAAGAGGCTCGCAAGTTTGCTGACTATCTGAAAAAATCAGGTCAGAAGATTTGGCAGATTCTCCCCGTTGGACCGACAAGCTACGGTGATTCACCGTATCAGTCCTTTTCAACCTATGCAGGCAACCCTTACCTCATTGACCTTGACACTCTTTGTGAAGAAGGTCTTTTGACTAAGGAAGAAATTATGAGCTACGACTGGGGCTCAAACGATGCCGAGGTTGATTATGAGAAAATTTACAACAGCCGCTTTGAAGTTTTGAGAATTGCTTACAATAACTTCAAAAAAGGCGACCAGAAGGCATTTACATCCTTCAAGCGCAAAAACAGTGCATGGCTCAAAAACTACGCCCTTTATATGGCGGTTAAAAAGAGCTTTGATATGGTTTCCTGGACAGAGTGGCCGGACGAGGAAATCAAAATGCGTGATGAGGCTGCCGTGAAGCGTTATGAACGCAAGCTCAAGGATGATGTTGATTTCTGGAAATTTGTACAATTTAAATTTTATGAGCAGTGGGAATCCTTCCGTGCGTATGTAAACGGTCTTGGCATCAAGATTTTGGGCGATATGCCGATCTATGTTGCCATGGACAGTGCAGACACATGGGCTAACCCCGAGCTATTTCAGCTTTATGACGACGGTGATCCTATTGCAGTTGCAGGCTGTCCGCCGGATTACTTCTCGGCAACAGGTCAGCTTTGGGGCAATCCTCTCTATGATTGGGATTACCTTGAGGCTACCGACTATGAGTGGTGGTTTGAGCGTATCAAAGCTGCATCAAAGCTTTATGACATCACCCGTATTGACCATTTCAGAGCTTTTGCAAGCTACTATTCAATTCCTTATCCTGCCGAAAACGCAATCAACGGTGAATGGGTTGAAGGTCCGCGCATTAAGTTCTTTGAGATGATGGAAGAGGCACTCGGCAAGATTGATATTGTTGCCGAAGACCTCGGAACACTCACCCCCGATGTAACAGAGCTTATGGAGCAGACAGGCTATCCGGGAATGAAGGTTCTTGAATTTGCTTTCGACAGCGGTGAAGAGAACGACTATCTTCCCCATAAATACACCGAAAACTGTGTTGTTTACACAGGCACCCACGATAACGATACTGTTATGGGCTGGCTTGAAACAGCTAAACCCGAAGACATTAGCTATGCAAGAAGTTATTGTCAGATGCCTGATGACGAACCGTTCAACTGGGGACTCATCCGTGTTGCTTATGAAAGCAAGGCAGATACAGCAATCGTACCTATGCAGGACATTCTCGGCCTTGGCAAGGAGGCAAGAATGAATATTCCGTCAACACTCGGCGGAAACTGGGTATGGAGACTCGATGGCGCAGCTCTTACTGATGAGCTTGCAGATAAATTAAAAACTATGTCTGAAAAAAGCGGACGACTGGAGGACTAAACAAATGGGTAATATTATGGAAAAGCTTGAACTCACAGCTCAGTCTATGTACTGCAAAAAGATTGAAGAGCTCACACCCGCTGAGCTTCACTACTCACTCGGCAAAGCAGTAATGGGCGAAATCGCAGGCAACTGGGAAGCAAGCAAGATTAAACATGACAGCGAACGCAGAGCTTACTATTTCTCTGCAGAATTCCTCATGGGCAGAATGATGTACAACAACCTCTACTGCCTAGGCATTCTTGAAGATGTTACAAAGCTCCTCAAAAAGAAGGGCATTGACATCAATGTATTTGAGGATATCGACGATGCCGCTCTTGGTAACGGCGGTCTCGGCAGACTTGCCGCTTGTTTCCTCGACAGTGCTGCTACACAGGAAGTACCGCTTGACGGCTACGGAATCCGTTACAAGTACGGCCTTTTCAAGCAGCTTATCGAAAACGGTTATCAGGTTGAAACAGCTGATAACTGGCAGAGATTTGAAGATCCGTGGTGCAACCGTGTTGAGGATGAGGCTGTTACAGTATCATTCAAGGGCCAGACAGTTAAGGCTGTTCCTTACGATATGGCTGTTATCGGCTGTAAGACAACAAACATCAACACACTTCGTCTTTGGCAGGCTGAGGCAATAAACGATTTTGATTTTACTGCTTTCAATAACACAGAGTACAACAATGCCGTTCAGGAAAAGAACGATGCCGAAAACATCACAAAGGTTCTTTATCCTAATGATAACAAGTATGAGGGCAAGGTCCTCAGACTTAAACAGCAGTATTTCTTCTGTTCTGCATCACTTCAGGACATTATGCGCCGTTATAAGAAGAAGCACGGCAATGATTTCAGCTTCTTTGCTAAGGAAAACACAATTCAGCTTAACGATACACATCCTGTATCATGTGTTCCCGAGCTTGTAAGACTTCTTATGAACGAAGGCTTCAACTTTGACGATGCTTTTGAAATTGCAAGAAAGACATTTAACTATACAAACCACACAGTTCTCGGCGAGGCTCTCGAGAAGTGGCCTGCTGACCTTATGACACAGGTTATTCCTGAGATTTATCACATTATCTGCCTTATCGCCAACAAGTGCCAGGAAGAGCTTACTGCTAAGGGTGTGCATGAGGATACAAAGGCTAAGATGCGCATTATCGACGGTAATGTTGTTCATATGGCAAGACTTGCAACATACGCATCAACATATGTAAACGGTGTTGCCGAGCTTCACACAGAAATCCTCAAGGCTGATGTACTCAAAGAGTGGTATCAGGTATATCCCGAGAGATTCCAGAACAAGACAAACGGTATCACACAGCGCCGTTGGCTCGGTCTTTGCAACCCTGAGCTTTCTGCTCTTATCACAGAGAAGGTTGGCTCAGATGCATGGCTTACAGACCTTTCACTTCTTGAAAAGCTCAATGACAGCATTGACACAAGAACAATCACAAAGTTCAACAATATCAAGAAGAAGAAGAAACAGCAGCTCGCAGACTACATCAAGAAGATGGATGGCTACGATGTAAATCCCGATTCAATCTATGATATTCAGGTTAAGAGACTTCACGAGTACAAGAGACAGCTTCTCAACGCTTTCTCAATTATGACAATCTACTTCAGATTGAAGGATAAGAAGCTTAAGAACTGGACTCCTACAACATTTATCTTCGGCGCAAAGGCTGCTCCGGGTTATGCAAGAGCAAAGGCAATCATCAAGTACATCAACGAGATTGCTAAGCTTGTAAACAACGATCCCGAAACAAAGGATCTCCTTCAGGTTTACTTCATTTCCAACTACAATGTATCTTACGCTGAGAAGATTGTTGTTGCCGCTGACCTTTCTGAGCAGACATCAACAGCAGGTCTTGAGGCATCGGGTACAGGTAACATGAAGTTCATGCTCAACGGTGCTCCTACACTCGGTACACTTGACGGCGCTAATGTTGAAATCGCTGAGTGCGCAGGCATTGAGAACGAGTACATCTTCGGCGCAAAGGTTGAGGATATCGAGAGAATGAAGAAGGAAGGCTACCATCCAAAGGCTCTTTATGACGCTAATCCTGAAATCAAGAGAGTTGTTGATACACTTATTGACGGCACATTTGATGACGGCGGCGCTCAGGGCGAAGGCAGCTTCAAGGAACTCCATGATTCACTCCTCAAGGATTCTTCATGGCAGAAGGCTGATAACTACTTCCTCATCTATGATCTTCCCGATTATGTTGATACAAAGATCAGAGCTAACACAGAGTATGCCAACCGCAAGGAATTCGGTAAGAAGTGCCTTATCAACATTGCAAATGCAGGTAAGTTCTCATCTGACCGTACAATTCTCCAGTATGCTAAGGAAATCTGGCACACATCTTACAAGAAGTAATTTATCAAATAATTTTACTTTAAATATTTGTGCGTAAAAGCATTCAAGCCTCCCGAGATATCGGGAGGCTTTTTTGAGTTTTAAATGTTTTCTCCTTGCTTACTCAAAAGTTACATCAAATGGTGTAATTATTACATAGATATAAAAATATGCTCTCAATGATTGATTTTATATAACAATTGTTGTATAATTCCAAATATAGGGGATATACATAAACCTGAGAATGTATAAGGAGGAAATAGAATGAAAAGAATATTAAGTATGTGTTTATCTATTGTTATGGTTTTTTCTATGCTTACTGTTGTCGCACCTTTGACAGCAAGTGCATGGGGAGAAACGGAACAGACTTGTGGTAATTATACATACATAGTTAAAAACAACGAGGCTTATCTTACAGGTTATAAAGGTTCAGCAACAAGTGTAACTATTCCGGCAACACTTGATGGGTATAAAGTTGTATGTGTTGGCAAAACCGTGCAAGATGAACCTTTAGGTTATCCACTTAAAGGGTTTAATAAAGTTACATCTTTGACAGTAGGAAATAATGTAAAAAAAATAGGTGTGGCTGCTTTTCTTGACAATAAGTCTTTGAAGTCAGTACAAATAGAAAAAGGTGTTATTGCAGTTGGTTGGCATGCTTTTTTGGGGTGTTCATCGCTTTCTTCAATCAAGCTTGCAGATTCAGTAATAATAGTCGATAGTTCTGCCTTCTATGATACAAAATGGTATAGCAATCTACCAAATGGTCCCGTTTATATAGGTAGGGTTTTATATGGTTATAAAGGTACGCTCCCAAAAAATTATACATTAAAGGTTAAGAGCGGTACTTTAGGAATTAGTAGCGGTTTTGGAAATATTACAAAAGATTCTATACCTGATTCAGTAGAATATGTGGGTTATCAGGCTTTTGATTATTGGTATAATAAGCAACCAAACGGAATGGTATATATAGGCAAATGTGCTTATAAATATAAAGGAAAAATACCGTCATCTGTTACATTAAAAAAAGGAACAAAGAGCATATCTCCTTCAGCCTTTAGAGACAGTGTGCCTTGTTATTATGGCTGTATCGGACAGCCGAGCAGCTATAATTATGAAAAAAATTCGGCAAATCTAAAAAGTATTACTATACCAGATGGATTGAAATATATAGGTGACTCTGCTTTTGTGAATTGTTGTAACCTAAGCAGTATCAATATTCCTGATTCAGTGGTGTATGTTGGGGATAGTTTTTACGGATTTGGTGCCGCATATAAGGGCGGTTGGGTAAAAATGAGAGAGTATAGCTTTACTTTGAAAAGTTATAAAAATTCCCCTGCGTATAGGTATGCAAAACTTTATGATGTAAAATTTATCAGAAATTCATATTTTGAAATAAAGGCGGACACAAATAATTTTTCACATAGCGGTTTAGCTTATCGTATTGACAGTAAAAAATTGAAAACAAAATTGTTTTTAGATGCAACTGATTTTAATATGATGTTTAATTTATATAATGAACTTAACGGTGAAGTACAAGGTGTGTGCCATGGAATTGCACTTTCCATGTGCTATGGAAATCAAGAATATTTAGATTTTAATACAATAGTGCCGCATGCAGATTGTTATTGGGAACTTGGGTCGCCAAACAACAATAGGAATTTTAGTGACATTATTATGTATTATCAATTGACGCAAGACACAAATAAAGGCAAACCTACTAAGTTGCTTTCAAAAGATGGTTGGAGCATATTTTCGTTAGAAAATAGAATGGAATCTTTTTTTAAATCACTTGTAAGTGAAGCAAAAACAGCCAAAAATAAAAGTGAGCCATTTGTGTTTAGCTTTTCTTGTCACAACCCCGTTAAAAATAATGAAGTTGAGGGACACAGTGTTGTTGTGTGTGGTTATAATTGGAACAGCAGTAAGAATAGACATGAAATAAAAATATATGATGAAAATTCGTATGTTAAGGATTCGAATCCTGTCGCAAAATATACTACACTTTCAATAGCCTCAGACTATAAATCATTTTCATTTGCAGATGCAAACGCTGAAGCGTTAGGCTATAAAATTGAGAATGTTTGGACAAGTCTTTCATATTATGGCTTAAATAAGTTATATAATGATATTTCAATAGGAACTCTTAGTGATCAAAGCACAGCGAAACCTGTAGTTGTGTCAGATAATGAAGTGTCTGCTAATAACCGAGCTACTATTCAATTGTCATCATACAAGAAATTCAGGTTAACAAACAGCGAAGGAAAAGAACTTGTATATGACGGAAAAAGTTATTCCGGAACAATGAAAGTTTATGATTGTCAGCTTTTCAATGACGGAAATAATTCATATTGGATAATCACAACTGATGACAGTACTATGTTTAAGGTTACTGATATAAGCGGTTCGTTTAGCATAGTTTATTCAGGCAGTAAAATTCCAAATGTTGGAGTATCAACCGAAAAAGCTACTAATATATATATCAATAAAAACGGTGTAAAAGCATATGGAAATAAGTTTGATGCATCGGTTGCAATGGATACTAAGAAATGTGATTTTGTAAAAATCCATTCAGAGAAAAACGAGGGTTCTCTAAATGTAGCTAAAACAAAAACAGATAGTATTATCTTAAGCTCTAAAAACAATGCTCAGAATATATCTGTAGATTCCTATAAAGGTGCTAATTCTGTTGATAAGGCTTTGTATAAATCATTAGACAGCAACCTTACAGTAAATAGTGAAGGAAAATCATTGGGTAAGAATCCTGATTCTGTAAAACTTAATAAAACAACAGCAACTTTGTTTAAAGGCAATAAACTTACACTATCTAAAACAGTGACTCCTGCAAATTCAAATCAAATTTGCACTTGGAGTAGCAGTAACACAAAAATTGCTACGGTAAGTGACGGTGTAGTTACCGCAAAAGCTGCGGGTATAGCCACCATTACGGTCAAAACTTCAAACGGCAAAACTGCAACTTGCAAAGTTACTGTTAAATCAAACCTACCAACACCATCTGTTTCAAGTCTTACAAACACGGCAAGCGGAATCAAACTTTCGTGGAAGAAGATTGACGGTGCTTATGGTTACAGAGTTTATCAGAAAACTTCTAACGGTTGGAAACGAATTAAGGACACAACTGCAACAAGTTATACCGATTCAGCGGTAAGCGTAAATCAGACAAAAACCTACACAATTCGTTGCATTGATAAGAACGGCAAAACAATCAGCGGTTACAACTCAAAGGGTTGGTCGAAGAAATACACTCCTGTTGCTCCGACAATCAGCAAACTTGAGAACACAACAGGCGGTGTCAAGCTTAGTTGGAACAAAATCACAGGTGTTTACGGTTACAGAGTTTATCAGAAAACATCATCAGGTTGGTCAAGAATTAAAGACACAACAGCAACAAGTTATACCGATTCGGCAGTAAGTGCAAATCAGACAAAGACTTACACAATTCGTTGCATTGATAAGAACGGCAAAACAATCAGCGGTTACAACTCAAAGGGTTGGTCGAAGAAATACACTCCTGTTGCTCCGACAATCAGCAAACTTGAGAACACAACAGGCGGTGTCAAGCTTAGTTGGAACAAAATCACAGGTGTTTACGGTTACAGAGTTTACGCTAAAACTTCATCAGGTTGGAAAAAACTCAAAGATACAACCGCAACAAGTCTTACAGATTCAGCGGTAACGGCTAATAAGACCAAAACTTACACAATCCGTTGCATTGATAAGAAGGGCAAAACAATCAGCGGTTACAACTCAAAGGGTTGGTCAAAGAAATACACAGCCGCAACACCGAAAATCACAAAGCTAAAAAACACTTCAAAGGGTGTAAGCGTGACATGGAACAAGGTTGCAGGAGTGTATGGCTACAGACTTTACAGAAAGTATGCAGGCGGCAGTTGGACAAAGGTTAAGGACACAACTTCAACATCTTTCACAGACTCCGGTGCAAAGAAGGGTAAGAAGGTAACTTATACCGTTCGTTGCATTGACAAGAAGGGCAACACCGTCAGCAACTACAACAAAACAGGTTGGTCAATCACACGCAAATAATTTGATATTTCTCAACAATCCCGACAGAGCAAAATCTGTCGGGATAATTTTAGCAACATATAATGTGTCACTTAATTAAAAAGCAATATATGATTTTATGTTGATTATTTTAAATTTATCTGTTACAATAAAGCAAAGAGTAATTATCGGTTAGGCTTTTTGAAACGGAGGTTTGATTATGAGCTATAAAGAACTTGCTATTCAGCTTATAAACAATATGCCCGATTACAAACTCGGCTACGCAATTGCATATTTGCAGGGATTGGTTGCTGATGAAAGTGCCGATGACCTGTATTGTGCAGGATTATTAGATGAATATAAAAACGATACCGAAAAAGATGATGTTGTCAGCTTTGAAGAGGCGGCAAAGATGTGTGGAGTCGATATAGATGAAATACAGGATTGAATTTGAAAAGAAAGCTGTAAAGTTTATCTCAAAACAGCCCAAGCCCCAAAAAGAACGCTTATTTAAGGCAATTTATAAATTGCCCGAATCTGGTGACATAAAAGTCATGCAGGGTGAAAGCGGATTTTTTAGGCTCCGTGTTGGTGATTACAGGGTTATCTATACAGTGAACGACAATATTCTGACGATCCGAATTGTAGCGGTTGGAAATCGTGGCGATATTTACAAGTGAATATTACTAAAAAATACGGCAGACTTGATATTAAGTCTGCCGTTTGTTGTTTTGTTATAATTATAAATTAAAATCAAGAGATTACATAATCGAGTTGATGAGACCGCCTTTTTTGATGATGTTCTGAATGAACTCGGGGAACGGCTCAGCCTGATATGTTTTGCCTGTTGTTTCGTTGGTGATGACGCCTGTGTCAAAGTTTACGGAAACTGTGTCGCCCTCTTTGATATCCTTTGCCGCCTCATCACATTCAAGAATCGGAAGGCCGATGTTGATTGAGTTGCGATAGAAAATTCTTGCAAAGGTTGATGCGATTACACATGAAATACCGCTTGCCTTGATTGCGATTGGCGCATGTTCACGGGAAGAACCGCAGCCAAAGTTCTTTTCGGCAACCATAATGTCGCCCTCTTTAACCTTGTTTACGAAATCTGCGTCAATGTCCTCCATGCAGTGAGCCGCAAGCTCCTTGTGAGATGCGGTGTTAAGGTAGCGAGCAGGGATAATTACATCGGTATCCACATTGTCGCCGAACTTGTGTACAGTACCTTTTGCGTTCATTATTTGTTACCTGCCTTTCTTATACCTTTTCGGGGTCAACAATGTAGCCTGCAACAGCACTTGCGGCGGCAACAGCCGGACTTGCAAGATAAACTTCGCTGTCAACATGACCCATTCTGCCGACAAAGTTACGGTTAGTTGTTGAGATTGCTCTTTCGCCTGCGGCAAGAATACCCATATGACCGCCAAGACACGGACCGCAAGTCGGTGTTGAAACAACTGCGCCTGCCTCAATGAAGATATCGAAAAGACCTTCGTGCATAGCGTCAAGCCAAATCTGCTGTGTGCCGGGGAAGATGATGCAACGAACATGCTTTGCAATCTTCTTGCCCTTGAGAATGTTTGCAGCGGCACGCAAGTCTGAGATTCTGCCGTTTGTGCATGAACCGATTACGCACTGGTCAATCTTAACTTCTTTCTCGCCGATTTCATCAACTGTTCTTGTGTTTTCGGGGAGGTGCGGGAATGCAACTGTTGGACGGAGAGTTGAAAGGTCGATTGTGTACTCCTCGTCATAGACAGCGTCCTCGTCTGCTGTGTATTCGACAGGAGTACCCTGATATCTGCCGTTGCAGTATTCACGGGTGATGTCGTCAACAGGGAAGATACCGTTCTTTGCGCCTGCCTCAATTGCCATGTTTGCAATGCAAAGTCTGTCGTCAATGTTGAGGTATTTAAGACCTTCGCCTGTAAATTCCATTGACTTGTAAAGTGCACCGTCAACACCGATTTTGCCGATGATGTGGAGAATAACATCCTTACCGCTTACAAAACCCTGTGGCTTGCCTACGATGTTGAATTTGATAGCTGACGGAACTTTGAACCAAGCCTTACCGCTGATCATACCGGCAGCCATATCTGTTGAGCCGACGCCTGTTGAGAATGCGCCGAGTGCGCCGTATGTACAGGTGTGTGAGTCAGCACCGATGCAAAGACAGCCCGGTCCTACAAGTCCCTGTTCGGGGAGAAGTGCGTGTTCAATACCCATCTGACCTACATCTCTGTAGTTCTTGATATCATATTTGTCTGCAAATGTACGAACCTGTTTAACCTGTGTTGCTGCCTTGATATCTTTATTAGGTGTAAAGTGGTCCATAATCATTGCGATTTTTGTGTTGTCAAATACTGAGGTAGCGCCGTTTTCCTCGAATACATTGATGGCTACGGGAGATGTTACATCGTTACCGAGAACCATATCGAGCTTTGCCTCAATAAGCTGACCTGCCTTGACTTCGCTGAGTCCTGCGTGAGCCGCAAGAATCTTCTGCGACATAGTCATACCCATAATAAATCACTCCTTTTCTTTAAGTTAATTATTGCATACACCTTGCAAAAAGATTGTAAACTATGTTACAATTAAGGAAATTATTACCGATAGACGGGGGTAAGTTATGGAACAAAGGGTAAATGCTTACGGACACACAAACAGTGCTGTTCACGAAAATATGCAGTCGCTGATTGAGCAGTCGGGAAGCGTGAGAAAATATGCGAAAAATGAAATAATCTATCTTCAGGGCGACACGGCGCAGAGCTTTTGCTACATTAAAAAAGGCAGTGTAAAGGTGTATATGAACTCCGTTGACGGCAACGAAAAAACTCTCAACACGGCAAGACGCGGCGAGATTATCGGCGAGGGTGCTTTCTTTGACAAAAAGCCGAGGGTCAGCTCCGCAAAGGCGGTCACTAACACAGAGGTTATAATGATTGACAAAAAGCGGTTGACGGATATTATTGCCAAACATCCTACGCTTGCGTTCGAACTTCTTGAAATCCTTGCCAACAGAATAAGGCTTTTGTCGTCACAACTTGACTCAATGACCTTTATGCAGGCGGACGCACGCATTGCCGGACTGTTGCTTGAAAGCGAACATAACGGTTCTGTTGCAATTACACATGAAGAAATTGCCAACACGGTAGGTGTATCAAGGGTTACGGTCAGCAAAACTCTGAGCAGATTTGCAAAGGCAGGGTGCATTTCTACCGAATATCGAAGAATACTTATAAAGAGCAGAGAACTGTTAAAAAAAATTGTGCAGGGAGATTGATTATTTATTATTTACAAAACGAATTAAATAGGTTAGAATATTGATAGAAACTATTGCGGATTTTACATATATGTAAGGAGGAGTATTTGTGAAAAAAATAATGCCGATTTTGGCAATAATAATGATAGTTCCGTTTGTGTTGTGTTCGTGCTTTACGAAACAGGCGGAGAGTATGTCGCTTGGCTATGAAGAGCTTGAACTTCATGTGGGCGATACAAAGCATATTTCCGTGACAATCAAGCCCGATGGAGCAGATGCCGGCACAATCAATTGGTCAACATCAGACAGCAAAATCGTGACCGTTGATGACGGAACAGTTACAGGCAAGGCAAAGGGAACTGCAGTTGTAACCGCAGAGAGCGAAAGCGGTCTTAAAAGGGTGTGCAATGTGACTATTCTTGACAAAGAGATTGAAAGCGTTGCTATGAGCGAAAGCTCAACTTCCGTTAAAAAAGGCAGTAAAATTCAGCTTGAGGCAAAGGTTAAGCCTGTTGACGCACCGTCAAACAATATTGTATGGTCATCGTCAGCCCCCGAAACCGCAAGCGTTGACAGCAACGGTATGGTACTCGGTGAAAAAGAGGGCGTTGCGATAATCACTTGTGAAACGGAAAACGGTAAAAAGGCTACTTGCACGGTTACTGTTAAGGATACCGAAAAGAAAGCTACAGTGCCGGCAACAGAAGCTCCCACACAGGCGGTTAAGCAGGAGAGCCAGAGCCGTTATCCTGCGGCTCGTTACTACAACTATGATGACGATTTTATTTTGCCGGATTCATCAATCAGAAAGCTTAGTGCAAATGAGGTTATGGGACTTGGCTCAGACCTTGCTCAGGATGCAATCAATGAAATCTATGCCCGCCACGGCTATGTGTTCAAAACGGATTCAATCCGCCACTACTACCAAAGTCAGAGCTGGTACCGTGAGAATTACAATTTCAGCGAAAGCGACCTTACAAGCATTGAAACATATAATATAGCACTCATCAAAAAATATAATTGATTAGCAAAAGAGGCTCAGAACCTGTAAAAGTTCTGAGCCTTTAATTTATCTGTTGAGAAGTTTTTTCTTATACTGTGCCGGTGTAAGTCCGTAGACCTTTTTGCACTGTGTAATGAATGACTTTACATTTGCAAAACCGTTTTCAAGTGCAGCGGCAGACACGGTTGAGTTTTTGTCAAGCATATCATTGATTGCATTTTCAAGACGAAGATTTGCAAGATATTCCGAAAAGCTAACTCGAGTGATGCTTTTGAAATACTTTGAAAAATAAGACGGCGAAAGATTGACTACCGAGGAAATCTCGTTGAGCGGAATCTCTCGCTTGTAGTTTTCGTTTATATATGCAATTGCTGTTTTAGCATAAGAAAAATCCCTGCGGGGGATAATCGGATTGTTGCTTGCTCTTTTAAAGCAGGTGCAATGCTTCAAAAGCAGATAGTAAATCTTGTTGACATGAGCAATCTGGAGCAAGGTGCTGTACTCGTCATTTTTGTTTGTATCCGCAATTTCATCAAGAACATCTATAAGCTCCTGCTTTGTTTCGGGAGATATTGAAACATCGAAGATAATGCTGTCAATCGACTTGCAGAACATTCGCATATATTCAAACGAAAGCTGAATACATACAAGACGCACGCTTGTTCCTGCCACAGGGCGAACAAGGTGAACATCTTCGCTGTTGAATAGGATAAAATCTCCCTCGTTTACAATGGTTGTTTCACCGTTTCTCGGACACTCTGCCTGACCTTCGATAACATAAACAAGCTCAGGCTCTCTGTGCCAGTGCAGCTCGGTCTTATGCGTTTCAGAAGAAAGGTTAAGATACATGACCTTGGCAGGTGTGTTTTGGTCATAATTTATTATTTCGTACTTATAATTCAATATGTTTCACTCCGAATTCCCTGTTGTCAAAAATGCAAAATTGTTGTATAATAACATAATTATAACTCGAAGATGTGCGAAAATCTATATAAATATGTTATGCAATTATGGACAAATGTTGTATTTGAGGTGATTTTGTGAAAAAAAGTGACGATTATAAGGCACTGTCAAATATATGCGTTTCAAGCGGTAAGAGATTTTCAAAGGAAAGTTTTGAAATCAAACCTGCAATGCGTGAAACCTATGCAATATTCCTTGTAACGGCGGGTAAGGGAATTTTTATTATTGACGGTGTAAAATATCCTGTAAAACGAGGAAATTCCGTTATGCTTTTCCCGTTTTCAAGCATAAAAATTGCGGCATATCCGAACAATATTTTTGAGTACAAATGGGTTGAAATTAAGGGTTTTGAAATTGCCGTAATGATAAGCCGCACCGATTTTTCAAAGAATCGTCCCGTTGCACCCGAATTGCCTGTTGACAATTTTTTTCAGTACTTTGATGTCAGTGATTCATCAACCGAAACAGTATATTCAGCCTGTAGAACCAACGGCAAGGTGCTGATACTGTTGTCGTACTATCTGCAATATTATCCGAGCCAAAAATCGACCGAAACAAATTATGTTATGCAGGCGAGAGATTATATAGACAGAAATTTTCGTGAGGTGGACTGCACTGTAAAAAGTGTTGCCGAAAAAATTCAGATTGACCGCACCTATCTTTACCGCCTTTTTAAAGAGGAAACAGGTATGTCGGTAATTGAATACATAAATTGGTGTCGAATAAGAAGAGCCTGCACAATGCTGAGCAATACTTCGGCTCAGATCAAAGATGTTGCATTATCAGTGGGTTTTTCCGATCAGCTCTACTTTTCAAAGGTGTTCAAAAAAATCAACGGCATCACTCCTACGGAATACAGAAAGGCGTATTCCGACAAAAATATATAAGCAAATGCACGATTTTGCAGTTGTAAATTTATCTTTAAAAGCGAGGTCATTTTTGGTTTCGCTTTTTTGCTTTTTGAGCATTAAAAATGCCTGTTTTATCGACTATTTTTCTTTATGCGAAAGCGATTACAAAACGGTTACAAAGTGGTAACGAAATGGTAAAAGTGAATTTCTTGCAAATTGCATAGAAATTTGCAGGATAATTCCTGTTGAGAAACAAGATTATATTGCAAAAATAGAAAATAAAGGCGAAACTCTTGTGAAATTGCACAAAAAATCAGTTCTTCTATAGTTTGACATTCACAAAACGCAGCTTTATAATGTGTGCCTGTAAAGAGCAAGACGGCTCTTTGATGAAGGTTTATGAATAAAATATGCAATTTTCAATGCAAAACAGACCCCCGAAAATTGCAAGTCAGGAGAAATTTATTATGCAGAAAAAGAAAGAGAACTTTCGCCCCCTGCGTTCTGTAATGACTTTTGCACTTGCAGCTGCAATTGTTACAGGTTCAGTTTATACGGTGGCTGCTGCCGCTAATTTTGACGCAGACGCAAAGCAAACTGTAACAACAGAAGGTGTGGAGCTTGCAAACGGCGACATTATTTATGCAGGACTTGGCGAAACAGGTTTTACAAGCAGTATGCTCAAGGCTGTTGAAATCAAAATCGACTGCAACGGTGAACACCGCAGTGTAAGTCTTGCAAAAGGCACTGTTGTCGATGTGCTTGAAAGAACAGGAATCACACCTGCGTATGACGAGGTTGTTGAGCCGGCACTTTCAACACCGATTGCAGAAAATCTTACAGTGAAGATTTACAAAGGCAAAAAGCTTTCGATTACTGCTGACGGCAAAACAGACAGCGTTTATGTTCCAAACGGCAATGTTTGCGATGTTCTCACAGAACTCGGCTACAAGCTTTCAGACGATGACATTCTCAATGTTAACAGAAACAGCAATATTGAAGATGCCGACAAAATCGTCATCAAGCGTGTGACTTACAAGAACGAAACCGAAACTCAGTCCGTTGACTTTGAAACAGTCAAGAAGAACTCAAAAGATGTTGAGCTTGGCAAAACAAAGGTTCAGACCGAGGGTAAAAAGGGCGAGGCTCTTGTTACAAAGAGGTGCAAGTACATTGACGGCAAAAAGGTATCATCCGAAACGGTCGATAAAAAAATTACAAAAGAGCCCGTTGACAAGGTTGTGCTTATGGGAACAAAGGGTTCTAATGTCAGCAACCCTGCAGGCACATTTACTGATAATAACGGCAACACGGTTGCTTACTCCTCTGTTGTAACAGGCTCAGGGACGGCATATACCGCTCCTGCGGGTTCACTTACAGCCACAGGTGTAACAGCCTATCACGGCGGTGTTGCGGTAAATCCGAACATTATCCCGTACGGTTCAAAGCTTTACATTGTTTCAACAGACGGCAGCTTTGTTTACGGCTATGCAACAGCCGTTGACACAGGCGGAGCGCTTATGGCAGGAACTGCAATTGTTGACTGCTTCTACAACACATATGATGAATGTGTAAACTTTGGCAGAAGAAATGTAAATGTCTACATCGTAGGTTGATTTTAGTTCGTGTTAATTTTAGTTCGTGAAGATAGTCTTGATATAATCAGAACTATGAATCCCGAGATTGACTATAATACAATGTAAGGCGAGAGCCTCGAACATAGTTCGTGAATACAGTTAGATAATAAAATACAGACATAACAACGGCAGGTACTTCGGTATCTGCCTATTGTTTTTGATTTATATATTGATTTATCGGAAAATATGCTGTATAATGTATTGTGCTTATGAGAGAATGAAAGAATTAACCGAAAGGAAAAATATTATGAAGAGAATTCTTACAGCAATTTTATGTGCAGGTATTCTTGCGGTTACTGCAGCAGGCTGCAGCTATAATGACGCACTTTATAAAGACAGTAACAGTTCTTCGCAGAATGGCGAGGACAGCACTCAGCCAACGACATCATCGGTCAGCGACCAAAAGTACAGCGATAACCTTGACGGTCTTGTTGATTATTTTGTTGCAAAGCAGTACATTGACAACAAAGATAACAGCATTAAGATGGACGCGTCTGCTATCGGTGCTGCAGAGGGCAAAAAGTTTGCTGCAAGTTATTCCGGTGCTAATATCACAATTGAGCTTTACTACTACAATACAAAGGCTACTAACGATACTGCAAATAAGATTCTCAACTCTGTTAAGGCTGACGGTACATTCAGTATCTACGGACTTCCAAGCGTTACAGCCTACCTTTCTGACAACGGGAACTATCTTATGATTTATACTGACGCTTCAATTGATAAGACAAATCCCGATAAAACAAAGGATAACTACAAGCACCGTGAGCAGGTTATCAAGGATTTTAAGGCTTTCAAAAAGTAACCTTATATATGTAAATAATTTGTGATGCAACAAAGCGGAGATTGATTAAATTCAACCTCCGCTTTTTCTATATATATAGCGTTTTTTATTTAAGCTTTGCTCCGCAGTTGCCGCAGAATTTCACATTAGGATTGCATTTTGTGTGGCAGTTCGGACAGGTGATTTCCTTAGGCATATCGCTTGTGTCATCGGCAACAGCCTGCATATACGGATTTTCAAACTGAGTAGTTTTCGGTTTGTCATCAGAATCAGTGTTCATTGAGCCGAAATCAACGCTCTGAGGCTGAAAATTAACCGGTTGCTGAATCGGTGGCTGATTGCTGTCGGTCGGCATTTCGCTCGTTACAGGGGCAACAGGCGGTACAGAAATATTGCTCTGCTCTGCTGTAGGCTCATAAGCCTGAGCTGCACCAAGATTTATACCCATTGTGTATTTCTTAATATACATATGATAGGAAATTGCAAGAGCAGCGAACAGTCCGTAAAAAACAGCAGACAGAACCGAATTGATTACCATAACAACAGTTGCAGCGGAAAGGAATATTGACCCAATGGCGGTATTACCATCAAAAGCGTTGTTGTAATGGAAGCTCGGATATTCGTCTGCAAGCTGACGAAGAAGTTCGGAAATCTCGTAGCTGTACAAATTTATATATATAGCCATGGCAATTGTTGTTGCTATTCCTACTACAGCAAGAAGAATTGAAGTTACAGCGAGAAGTATTGAACCTCTGCTTGAAAGATAAACCGATGTAGCACCTTTCCTAATTGAGTTTGACCACATAAGCATTGCAATAGAGTGCAGAAGCGTTATCAGAATAAACGGTGCAATAATTATTGCGAACAAAATAAAGTATCTTAAAGCGTCATCTAAAAATAGCCTAATGGAAATAGTGAGTCCTGTCATTGCAAGAATAGCGATACCTGTTGCAATTATACCTATAATGGCATATATCTTTATAAGCGTTACCATACCGCCAAACGGCATAGGGTCGTTTGAACGGGATTTAACATAAAGAAAGATAAGTGCAATGCACAAGAGAATGGAAAGAGAACTGCCTGCACCTGCTGATACAGAAATATTTGTACTGCCTGATCCGGAGTTAAACTTAACCGTTCCGAGTATAGCAGAAAGTCCTGCCACAATTCCGCATATCAATGTAAGCGGTTTTGCAAAGAATCCTTTAAGCACCTGAACATTCTGGTGATAAGGATAATAGGAGTTTTGGTAATTCATAAAATTCCCTCCGAGATGTTAATTTGTATTTCTATTTTATATTATAGAAAGAGAAAATACAATAGATTTTTTAAAATGCAGATTTGTGTATTTTCAGCTTACACAAGATATTGTGGTAAAACAAAGAATTTTGTTGGAAAATCCACAAGGCGAAAAGTTTTTTTAAAAAAATTGAATTTTTTTGAAAAAAGGGGTTGACTTTTCTTGAAAAAGGTATATAATAGACAATGTTCCGCGAAGGAAAACAACAAATCCTCTTAAAACAAAAGAGAGAATCAAGTTTTTCTTGTGCAAAGTGAACATAGGACCTTGAAAATTGAACAACGAGAAAATAGTAAAGAAACCCGTAATGACTTTGAGGAAAGCTCAAAGAATTACAGTGAGATGTACACTAAAAAGCATCAGGAATTACGGATATAGTCAGTGACATATTCGTCAATGAGCGATTAAAGCTCTGAAATTGATTTGAACAGTCGAAAGGCTGTTGAGATACAAATTTTAGAGAGTTTGATCCTGGCTCAGGACGAACGCTGGCGGCGTGCCTAACACATGCAAGTCGAACGGAACTGTTTTGAAAGATTTCTTCGGAATGAATTTGATTTAGTTTAGTGGCGGACGGGTGAGTAACGCGTGAGTAACCTGCCTTCAAGAGGGGGATAACATTCTGAAAAGAATGCTAATACCGCATAATATATCGGAACCACATGGTTCTGATATCAAAGATTTTATCGCTTGAAGATGGACTCGCGTCCGATTAGTTAGTTGGTGAGGTAACGGCTCACCAAGACCGCGATCGGTAGCCGGACTGAGAGGTTGAACGGCCACATTGGGACTGAGACACGGCCCAGACTCCTACGGGAGGCAGCAGT